>Ga0209022_1000003_pt1 | contig 479903 bp, 443 predicted proteins | sample PinacodermPK_FD_187300 | JGI IMG/M metagenome (GOLD analysis project Ga0209022, IMG submission 187300) | Host-associated microbial community of the marine sponge Aplysina aerophoba from Gulf of Piran - sponge pinacoderm, lysed by proteinase... | ecosystem: Host-associated > Porifera > Sponge >... | reverse complement strand
CCCGAAAGTGAACTGGTGGGGGGTATAACTCGGAGTGGCGATAAAACGCGATTCACCCCCCACCGAATCGGCCTTCGCATAAACCGCTCGGCCTCTTCGTCGGTCTACCCGAGGAGGATAGACCGACCCTCAAGGGGGGAGTGGTTGTTGGGGGGCTCTGCAAGGGGAGAATGTTTTGGCGCGATCCATAAGGGGTTTTTCAACAGCCCCTTGTTGTGCGGCTCACATAAAACGCGTACACACCACTCACCGCCCTTGGTTAAGGAATCAGAAATTTGAACCCCATCATATTCGAAATCGGACCGTTCGCGCTGCGCTGGTACGGACTCATGTACGTCACCGCCGTGCTGGCCGGCGTCTGGCTGGTGAGGCGAGAAGTAGCGCGCAAGGGGATGCCCATTACGCCCGATGAGGTGATGAACTTCGGGCTCCTCGTCATGTTCGCAGGCATCCTGGGCGGCAGAATGTATTATGTACTCTTCAATTGGGAATTCTACCAGGACGCCTTATGGGAGGTCTTCGCCATCTGGAAAGGGGGTCTCGCCATACACGGCGGCCTCGTGGGCGGCGTGCTGGCCGGCTATCTGTATCTCAAGAACCACGCCGTATCCACCTGGGAGTTCGCCGACGCGGTGGCGCCCGCCATCATGCTCGGCCAGGTGTTCGGGCGGTTCGGCAACTTCATGAACGGCGACGCGCACGGCGTGCCGACGACGATGCCCTGGGGCGTGGAGTTTCCGATGACATCCATCGCGGGCCGGGAATTCCCCGGACAGGCGACGCACCCCGTGATGATATACGAGCTTCTCCTGAACCTCGTATGGTTCTTCATTTTAAGAAGATTGAGGCTTACGAACCACAAGCCGGGCTTCATCTTCTGCCTCTATTTCGTCCTCTACTCCTTCGGACGCGCCGCGGTGAGCGGCTTTCGGGCGGACAGCCTCTGGTTCGGTCCAATGCGCGCCGCATATCTCGCGAGCGCCGTGCTCATCGTCGTGTTCGGGGCGATCATCGTGCGGTGGCGGATGTGGGAAAGGGAGGGGTAGGGGTCGTAGCCTTCGCTCGTCGTTCGGGCGAAAGCGCTGCCTTCTTCCGATTTGCACTTAAAGTACAAAAGAAACTATATGGCTGTTCAGACAAATTCTTCATTGACCCCAAAACAGGCACAAAGATATAACCAAAGTCATGAGAGCTACATCCATTCTTCATGCCACTGTATTCATTGCTGTGATTATTCTCTTACCAAGCCCCGTCTTGGGAACATCAGCGAAGGATGTCTTTTCTAAAGTCTTCACCTCGGTAGTAGTTGTGCTCGCAATGGATAAACGCGGCGACACAATAGCCCAAGGTAGCGGTGTAGTTGTTGGTGAATATGAAGTCGTCACCAATTGCCATGTGCTGGAAAAAGCAAAAAATTTAATGGTGCGCCAAGCGTCTGACTGGTCTGGTGGCAAGGGTTACCGGATGTCAGCGTTCTTACTTGCGCGTAACGACGAGCGCGACCTGTGCTTGCTGTTCGTAGGCGAATTACCCATACCCCCGGTTGCTCGACCGGCTCGCCTGGGAGCGGCGAAAAAATTGTCAATAGGTGAGGAGGTGTATGCGGTCGGTGCGCCCGCCGGACTGGAATTGTCATTGTCACGTGGGGTCGTATCGCAATTAAGAGGCGTGTTTGGCAAGCGATTTGCGCCCTTGCTTCAGACCGATGCAGCAATCTCTCCGGGTTCGTCAGGTGGCGGACTCTTTAATCAAGCCGGCGAACTGGTGGGAATCACGACTTTCAAGTGGCGGGGTGAGAACTTGAACTTCGCCATACCGTCGGAGTGGGTAAAACAATTACAAACGCAAGGACGAGTAAAGCTAATCAAGGCGAAGGGGAGAGCTACGTGCACCACGAAACCGACATACGAGTGTGTCATGGGCCTTGCTTTGCATGCAGCAAACAGCGAGGAGTTCTTCCCGATTCGCGCCAAGCGATTACAAGATATCGCCGCCGTGCAAATGGAAATTGGGGATATTCAGGGGGCTCAACAGACACTCGCCGCAGCTACGCGTGCTGCTAGCTCAAGAGATGTTTTCATTGGAACTCTGAGCGATATCGAAACATTCGCTAATATATTCATCGCGCAGACCAAAATAGGAGATTTGCAAGCCGCAGACCAAACAGCCATGGCACTTACCAAGGCTGTTAACGCTAGTTCATTTCACAGTCGGGCAAAGGCCTATTTAGCCTCCGCACAGGCGAAAACAGCAAGAATTAGTAATGCAATACAACTTGCCTCACGAATTAAAGGAACGCCCCGCAGTAGAGCACTAGCTGACATAGCCCAAGCACAGGCAGAATCCGGAGACATTGCTACAGCTATGGAAACGGCAATGAGTATCGGTGATGATTCCCACCGAAATAGGGCTTTGCTTATGGTTTCCGATGCCCAAGCGCGAGTGGGCAACTTTGAAGATGCAAGGATAACGGTGAGAGAAATTGGTGATGCGGCGGGCCGTCAAGCTGGATTTTTGCGAATCGCTGGCTGGCAATTGGTAGCTGGTCATATAGAAGCCGCAGAGCGAACGATGATACTTGTCTCTGCTTCAGGCCTATTCGACGGCTGGTTCCATATGCTTTTGTCTACAATCCAAGCGAAGAAAGGTAATTTCACTGCTGCAATCACCATGGCAGATAGTTTGCCCCGTGATCAGAATGGTAGTGCAATCCGCATCGCATTACTCAACGAGATTGCCGTCATGCAGGCCGGAGCGGGGAAAGCGTTGGACGCCAAACGGACTTTGGCCGACGCTCTTAGGATTGCCCACGGTAGGGGTGATGCCAAGGGTCGTACTGTGTTGTTGAGCACTATAGCAGCTGCGCAGTCCAAAGCAGGCTACACAGAAGCCGCCAAGCAGACGTTTGCTCAAGCTATCGTGGCTTTCGAGAACGTCCGTGAAAAGTTTGCTTACTTGAGAGTGGAGATTGCCCAGATGCAGGCTAAAGCCGGTTTTTTCGAGGATGCGGTAAAAACTGCGCTCAGCATTGGTGGCTTGCTCAAAGTAAAGTATCGTGTCGAAGCGTTGGTGACTATTGCGCGGTATCTGGCAGGAAAGCCCCCGCCGCCTTTTTGGGATCCAAGAAGGTCTAATTTTTAATGTTTGTGTCGAGACGCACATAAAATCGGAAATTTTTCAGGTTGAAATGCAATGACCCAGATGGCTCATGACATTCATTGTATTGCGCTAAGGCAACTTGAAACCGCCCTTTGTCTCTATCGTGATGAAAAGGATTACTATTCAGTCATCACATTGGCGGGTGCTGCTGAGGAGGTGTTCGGAAAGCTCCTGAAGGAAGATAATCCCGAGAACGCTTTGGATTCCATTAAGAAAGGTGGGGCGGCGATACACGAGGCGCTTTTTGAAGAAGACATCCCTGAAAAGGAGATTAGCGACAGGGCAAACTGGGTACGGAATTTACTCAAGCATTGGAGTCCGAGTCAGCCTAAAGTTTTTGAGTTCGATGCACCGGAGGAAGCCAAGGACATGCTGTCTCGCGCTATCGACAACTACTTTGTGCTAACTGGTAGTCTCACACGCGCGATGGAGCGGTTCCAAGACATGCATGTTCAAGATAACCCAGAGATTCGACAATGTTTCAATGTAGATGGGGGATCTGATTTATGTCGATAACTGAACAAGATCGTTCTTACATTGTTTGGCAGAACAGAGCATTTTACTTTTACGTCGCTGCACGCGCATGCTTCCATAAAGGTTTTGATCCTCCCGCTGTCTCTCTTTCGCAGCAATGCATTGAACAACTTATGAAAGCGACGCTTATATGGTGGGATTCTTCGTTTAAGCCTAAGAAACTTGGTCACGATCTTGAAAAGATGTCCCAATTAATACAAGTGAAAGTCCAAAATCAAGGCGACTTTAAGGTCCCGGGATATCTTTGTGATGGAAAATATCAATCCCTTTCAAGATATCCTGCACCCGGCGGCCAAGGCTATGGGATTTCCGGTACCCTAATCTCTGGTGTCGATTGCCTTTTCGCCGACCTTGTCGAGATGGTCTCTTTCCAATTCAACAGCGAATTGATTCGTACACTTAAGCAAAAGCGGACACACGAAAACTGGTATTTCGATCTTGAACTACACAATGGGCAGATGGATCGTTTGCGAAAACATGTGCTTCCCCTTCGTTCACAACCCCATGCATAATGAGTTTTATCTCGGACGCGACAATCCATCCTTCATCACTTGAGTTTCACCCTGTGAGACTATTTAAGTTCACTCCCCCCTTGAGGGAGAGTCACAGAGTCCGAACCCTTGGGCGAAGGCCGATGTGGGAGCGGGAGGGGTAGGGGGTTTCAAAAAATTTGCGGATTATCGCCCGCTTATAATTGACCGACTGGACAAATTTGTGGGATATTTTCTTTACCAATAAATGAGACCATGAAAGGAGATGCCGAGGATGCAGGTTTTTGTAGCCTCCAACATCTCTGACCCGGCGCTGGCAAGAATAAAACTGGAACAACTCGATGGGAGGATTGATAAAATAGACGAGCGGTTGCGCATTGTTGAAAACAAGATTAGCAAGGCCATGGGTTGGGGAACGGCGATGTTCCTCTTGTTGGTTGTGATTCAAGTTGTATTGAAGTTTGCAAACATCTCAATTTCCATCGATTAAACCGCAATTCTCGTCAACCGTATCTGAAGCATTTCCCGAGTCGTGGATATAAGTACCTTCGAAATTTCGCATTGAGGAATCACGTACCCATCCTTCGTTCGGAAAACTACAATTCTTCCTGATTCAGTCCCGATTGACGCCCATCCGTGAGTGGTTTTGCTTGCGCCATCATTCCGGCGCATACCGGAATCCATTGTTTTTGACTTTTCGTCTTGGTTATTAGCCTTTTCCCATCCGATCGGAAAGAACATAAAAGGCCGGACCACCTTATCCTCATCGGCTCTGGATTCCGGCATTCGCCGGAATGACGACGATGCAGAACTCAATTGCAGGGACAGGTCGCGACCTGTCCCTACGGGTTCGTTATATTACCGGGATGTTCACAGGGGCGTCGCCTTTCCCCAAGGTTGTCCCTGCGCGGTCAGGCGAAAGCCCTCGGACAGGCACGGGGGCCTGTCCCTACGCCATAAACATTAGTGGGCATATTTCACTCCCCCCTTGAGGGTCTGGCTTCCCGAGGGGAAAGCCAGACAGTGAACTGAGGGCGTAAGCCCGAAAGTGAACTGGTGGGGGGTATGATTCAGAATGGCAATAAAACGCATTTTACCCCCCACCGATTCAGCCTTCGCAAATTTCGCTCGGCTTCATCGACTCCCCCTCAAGGGGGGAGTGAAAATTAGCGCGCTCATTCGATGGGGTTTTTCAACAACCCCCTCAAGGGGGAGTGAATTTGCTTCTGGTCGTCATTCCGGCGAAAGGCGGAATCCAGGGCCGATAAGATGGTTATGATGAGGCATTTCATTTCCTCAATCATTCGCAGGGAGTGCCAGCAAAAAACATAAGGCAAAGCACTTGGATTCCGCGATCCCTCCTTCCTTGATTGGAATCGACTCCGGAGTGAAGTATTGCCGGGACATAATTGTCCGCCGAGGGCAGGGATGCGAAGGAGAAATTGGACAGGTCGCGACCTGTCCCTACGCCCCCTATCCTCTCTCACGGAAACTTTTCACGTTTCGGGCGGGCACAGAGGCCCGCCCCTACGCAATGCGGCAATCCCTCCATTCAAGGAAAATTTTCACCCGATGCCGGGAGATTTATGGAGCGCTCTCGGGTAGAATCGCGCCATTCAATTTCCAACCAATCACTCGATTCAAAGTGGAGAGCAAAGACATGGGAATTCGCATCGTGGATCTGTCGCAGGAGATTTATGACGGGATGCCCGTTTATCCGGGCCACCAGCGGACGGGGGTTTTCCCGAACAAAACGCACGCAGAGACGGCCAAGGCGTATGCGAATTCGCCATCGGGCCATACCTCGACGACGAACTGCCTCGTGATGAGCGACCACGGCCCCACGCACGTGGACGCCTTCTACCACATCGACAAGGACGGGGAGACGATCGACCAGTTGGGCCTCGAGTGGTTCTACAACGAGGCGATCTGCCTTGACCTCTCCAAATTCTGCAACACCGAGGACTGGATGGAGCCTGCGGACCTGGAAGAGGCGTGTGCGAAGGCGGGACTCGAGGTGCCGGAGAAAGGCAGCGTGCTCATCTGGACGGGCCACTACGAGGCGAATTACGGCGGGGATTTTCATACCTGGCTGCACGTCTACCCCGGTCTGAGCGAGGCCGCGACGATATGGCTGGCGGACAGGGGCTGCATCAACGTGGGCATCGATTCGCCGAGCGTGGATTCCTCCCAGGCCTTCCGCGACAAGGGCTACTGGGCGCACAAGGCCTGCCGGGAGCGCAAGGTGCTGAACGTGGAGAACCTGGCGAATCTGAAGGAAGTGGTGAACACGAAGTTCTTCTTCTCGTGCCTGCCGCTCAACATACGGGGCGGAACGGGCTCGCCCGTGCGCGCCGTGGCGATTTATCACGAGTAGGGGGGGGTACAACGAGCAAGGGCGAATTGCAGTGACAACCCTTCCGGGTTGTCACTGCGCCCGTGGTTGTCCGAACCCTGGGGTGTCCCTATTCGTAAGGACAGGTACAGGGGCCTGTCCCTACGTTTCGAAATCGAATCCCTAGTTTTCTTAGCGCTGCCCCTATTAGGGTCGCTCTGGAGCCGCAACCCCGTACGGCCTCTGCCGCGCATTTCCCCGCATTTTCGAGGATTCTTTGCTGCGCCTGCGCGCTATCCTCCAGAAAACCCCTCCAAGAAGGCAGGTGGAGGGGGCAGGGTGGTCGGAGTTGGCGAATCCGCGCAGTCTTCATGAGGAACAAGTGATGGGAAAGGCGATTTCAGGCGTTGATTTCATCAATGCGAAACGGGCGAATTTCTCGCGCTATCCGTACGCCGGCAACGCGGATATGGCGGCGAAGCTCTCAGGCCCCCTCGCTGAAGCGCCAACGGCAATCGCTCCTTCACCAGTCGCGATTGAACTGAAAAATAAGATAAATTCAGATAAATATCGATAAATTCCCGAAAATGTTTATGGATCAACAAATTTCGTATGCGACATATTATTATAATGATATCAGGATATATTAAAGTAACACATTAGATAATTATCGAAATTTATCGAATTAAAAAAGTTATTGGCGACCACGCAATTGCCCGCATTTGCGCGCATCGAAGTCCTCTCCTCGCACGCATCCATCCGGCTGCCCGGCGGGTGGCTCTCCTCCAGAACCAAGGCGCCGCCTCCCGATTGCGCGCTCCGCTTCGAGGGGATATTATCCGGTGCACATCATAGCGGCTCGATAAGGATCCAGGGCTCCGGGGATACCCTTGCCTAGCGGCGCGGCACATCAACAGGGGATGTATATGGACTTCACACTCACTCCCGAACAGGAACAGCTCCAGAAGACGGCGCACGACTTCGCCGCGCAGGAAATACGCCCCGTCGCGGCGGCGCTCGACAGGGAACCCGACCCGATGAAGCGCTTCCCCTGGGAGGTGCTGGAGAAAGCCAGCAAGCTGGGTCTGAGGACCCTGGCGCTTCCCGAGGATATGGGCGGGCCGGGATGCGACACCCTCACGCTGTGCCTCGTGGGCGAGGAACTCGCCTGGGGCGACATGGGCACGGCCATCACCCTCGATCAGGACTGGAAAATCACCCATCTGTTCGAGAAACTGGCGAATGAAGAACAGAAGGCGCGATTCCGGAAATCCTTCCAGGAAGACCACCAGTTTCACCTGGCCGTCGGGATGACGGAGGAAACCGCCGGTTCGGACAACATCATCCCCTACAACAGCCCCGACGCCGGCGTGCGTACGTCCGCCGTGCGCGAGGGCGATGGCTGGATAGCCAACGGGAAGAAGCGTTACATCAGCAACGGGGGGATCGCAAAACTGTGCATCGTCGCCATGCGGACGGACCCGACGAAAGGCGTGGCGGAAGGCATGACGTATTTCATCATCACGCCGGATATGGAAGGTTTCCGCTACGGAAAAATTCACGACAAAATGGGGCAGCGATTGTCCCTGAACGCGGAACTCATTTTTGAGAATTGCAGGATACCGGATGAAAACCGCGTCACGGAAGTGAACCGCGCCATGGAGGCGCGCCGGTTGTTCTTCCCCGGCTCGAACATCGAAGCCGCCGCCACCGTTCTCGGCACCGCCAGAGCGGCCTATGAAGACGCCTTGGCGCACGCCCGGAGCCGGGTTCAGGGGGGCAAGCCGATCATCGAGCATCAGGCGATCGGCTTTATGCTGGCCGATTGTTTCGCCGAGTACGAAGCGAGCAAGCGCTTGCTCCACTACGCCGCTTGGACAATGGGCCAGAAGGGCCTCTATGACCCCAAGATGGGTTTCATGACCAAGTGTTTCGTGTCCGAATCCTCGTACCGGGTCGCAACGCGCGCACTGGAAGTCTGGGGCGGCACCGGTTACATGACGGATGCGCCGATGGAGAAATACCTGAGAGATGTGACCAGTTTCCTGCATTCCGACGGAACGAACCAGGTGATGCGCATTCGTTCCATGAAGTTTTTATAGCGGAGACGAAATGACGAAATTAGCCATACGCGCACTGGAGGCGATACCTCTCAAAGTACCCCTCAAAAAAACTTTTCAAAGCTCGCTCGGTGTGTATACCCACCTCGACGTCGTGGTGGTGCAAATGCATACCGAAGACGGGCCGAGCGGCACGGGTTTCACGATGGGGCTGGGGGGTGAGGGCGGCGTCGCCATGCTGCCTTATATCGAAAAAGAATTGGCGCCACTGGCAATCGGGCAAGACGCCCTGGCCCCCGAAGCGCTTTGGAATCGCATGTGGGCGCCGAACAAGGCGAGGATGCGCGGTGGCTTGGGCTTGTATTCCCTATCCGCGGTGGATATCGCCTGCTGGGATATCGTTGCGAAGTTTGCTGGTCTGCCGCTAAACCGCCTGTTGGGCGGATTTCGCCAACATGTGCCCGTTTACGGGAGCGGAGGCTGGCATACGCTCCCGGATTCAGAACTGCTCGAAGAAGCCCAGGAGGCCGCCTCGCTCGGCATGAGTGGCTATAAACTCAAAATCGGCACGCCGCGCGACCCTGAGCGACTCGATTTCTTAAGAAAAAATATGGGCGATGATTTCATACTCTATTGCGACGCGAACCAGAACTACAACGTGCGCGAGGCGGTGGAGGTTTCATCCATGCTGGCGGAATACGGCGTTGCCTGGTTCGAAGAGCCCGTGCTGGCCGATTGCGTTGATGATCTCGCAGAGGTGGCGGAGAAAAGCATGGTGCCCACCGCAGCGGGTGAAAACGCCTACATGCGCTGGGGATTCCGAGAAATATGCGAGCGGCGGGCGGTGGGTTTTCTGCAGCCCGATGTTTGCCGCTGCGGCGGGGTGACGGAGTTCATCAAAATTGCGCATTTAGCCGATGCCTTCAATATTTCACTGAGCAGTCATCTGGCCCATGAGTTGTCGGTCAGCCTCGTGGGCGCAACGCCCAGGGGCTATATGGTGGAATACATGGAATTCTTCTCGCCGGATGATTTTACGCAAGATTTCACCGTGCGCGATGGGCACATCAATGTCCCCGAAGCGCCCGGCCACGGAGTGGAATTCACACCGGATGCCATAGAGCGCTACCAAGTTTCCTGAATTTCCAAGAATCATTTTGCTAGGAGATAGGCATGAGACTGTTGTCATACGAATACAGAGGGCTTGAGAGAGTCGGCGTGTACGTTGGGGAGAAAATTGCTCACCTGTCGCGTCTTGCTGGCATATTGGGTAAAAAAGAACTTGCTTTCGGCAGTATGATAGAACTCATAAATGCATGGGAAACGCATAGCCCTGCGTTACATGATTTGATTGAACAGGCCGAAGCGAATGCGGGAGATTTGGCGCCCGTCCTCATGGCGCCCGAAGATGTGCATCACATATCCCCGATTCCCCATCCGCCCAAACATGTTCTCTGCATGGGTCTCAATTATCAGGATCATGTAAACGAGGGATTGCAAGCAAAGGATGTGCAAACGGCAAGGGTTGAACTCGACCATCCCATATTCTTCACCAAGGCCCAGAGCACTCTCATCGGACACAATGAAGGCATACCGGCACATCGGGTGACGGAAAAGCTCGATTATGAAGCTGAAATCGCTGTCATCATCGGCAAAAAGGGAAAAAACATACCTCAAGACAAGGCCTACGAACACGTTTTCGGCTATTGCTGCGCTAACGATATCTCAGCGAGAGATATTCAAAGGCGCCACAAGCAGATATTCAAAGGCAAGACCCTCGACGGCACATGTCCGCTTGGGCCATACATCGTCCCCAAAGAGGACTATGGTGACCCGATGAACCAGACCATAAAAAGCTGGGTAAATGGCGAAGCACGCCAGGATTCAAACACGAACATGATGATTCACGATATTCCGTCGATGATCTCGGTACTTTCAGAAGGTTTCACCCTGGAGCCGGGCGATATCTTTTTGACAGGCACGCCTTCAGGCGTAGGCTACGCACGTGCAACGCCTTCGTTTCTCACGCCGGGTGATGTGGTGGAAGTGGAAGTCGGTGGACTCGGCCGACTGCGCAACGAAATTATAGAAGCGGACTAGCTGATTTTGGGCGTTATCCCTGGGAGAATGAGTGATGAGCGAAGAGTTTTACCCACCAGCAATTCGGCGCGGCGATACACAATACGGAGAAGGTTACACGGAAAAACTATTTGGTCGGTTGAATAAACTCGACCCTGACTTCTCCATGATGTTCCAGCGTTTCGTTCACGGGGGGCTGTATGATCGCGATGTTCTCCCACACAAGACGAGAGAGTTTTGTGCTTTGGCGGCGTTATGTGTTACTGGCCGTTTCAACCAGATGCGTTCTCATTTCACGGCTGCGAGAAGCTACGGTGCAACAGACAAAGAAATCATGGAAGTGATTTTCCAGATGTCGCCATATAGCGGTGTTCCCGCCGTCCTGGAAAGCCTCCGGGTGTTTGAGGATTGGTTGGAATCGGGAGGCGCGATGACAGGGTATGGGAAGTAGGCGATGCTTTCACCTTTGGCAAGGGAACGCGGCCTTAAAGGGAGGGTAGCGCTCATCACCGGCGCTGGAGGTGGAATAGGTCGAGGAATCGCTCGATGCCTGGCGGAAGAGGGTGTCCATTTAGCACTAGCCGATATTTCAAAATCCGGTGCTGAGGCAGCAGCGGAAGAAATAAGAAAATTCGACGTGAACATCATTCCATACGTCCTTGATGTGACAGATAAGAGTCAATGCGCAGACATCGTAGATGCAACCAATAATGAAATGGGCAGCTTAGATATTGTGGTCAACAATGCAGGTGTCATAGGCGGAGCAGATTTCAAGCTAGGTATGCCTCTATCCGACATCAATGAAGACGACTGGGATGACACCTATAACGTCAACGTCAAAGGTGTCTTTTTGCTGTGTCAAGCATCGCTTGAAAAGATGAAGGGGAAAGGTTGGGGACGTATCATCAATATTTCCTCGCGAGCTGGACGTGATGGCCGCGAAACCATACCCCATTACAGCGCGAGCAAAGCGGCGGTAATTATTTTTACCCAAGCGCTCGCGCGCGAAGTAGCTCGAGCAGGAATTACGGTGAACGCTGTTTGTCCAGGTCTGATTTGGAGCGCAATGTGGGAACAGTTGGCCGGTCAGTTCAGAAAAAAATTTCCAATTTTCAAAGGAAAAACTGCCAGAGAAGTTTTCGAGCATTTTGTGGAACAAACACCTATGGGAGTCGAGCAATCGACTGAAGATATCGGGCGTGCGGTCGCCTTTTTAGCGAGCGATGATGCGAAAACTATTACGGGCCAAGCTATTCTGGTCGACTCAGGAGCTGTCATGCATTGAATTTGATTTAATGGATTTCAACTGCTTCTCGTTCTAAATCTTAGTTTGACTTGTTTCCGCAGCCTTGTTAGTTTGTTCTATCTATTACAAGTGAGTGACTGGGGTAACACTTGCTTTCATTTACAAAATAAACATGTCAGCAAGTTCCTGGGAGGTGTACCCCATGCGCAAGAAGTACACCATTGTGGTGATACCAAGCAATTCCAGCAAAACCCGCCGCCTCAGTATCACGAGGGCAATGTTGATCCTGTTGGTTTTTGGGCTTTGTTCTCTCGCAGGAACAACGCTTTACCTAGCACAAGAGAGAGTTCATACAGCAAGGCATTTGGCTAAACTCTCCCCTCTGGAAAATCAAAACCAAACACAAAAAGAACTTCTCGAAAAATTCAATGCCAAGCTCCAATCCCTAGACAACAACCTGATACAACTCAAGCAACAAGAAGAAAAACTTCGAATCATGGCCTCGCTGAAACCGGGCAAAGAAAAAGACGACTTGGGAGTAGGAGGTGTCTCAAAAGATGCGCTTCCTGAAGGCCTGGAGAAACTTGCCCCGTCTGAACAAAGATTTATTCGGAGATTAAATCGTCAATTCCAGGACATCGAAAAGCGCACCACCGAACAGGAAAGCGCGTTCAAAGACCTATTGAGAGCGTTCCGCGACAGAAGTATCTTGCTTGCCCACACACCTTCCATATGGCCTGTGAAGGGTTGGCTTTCATCCAGCTTCGGCTACAGGCGCTCTCCATTTACAAATCGACGAGAATTTCATGCTGGAATTGATATCGTCGCAAGGGAAGGAACCTCCATATTCGCCCCAGCAGATGGCGTTGTTATTAGCGATAGAAGAGCGGTAGGTTATGGCAAAATTCTTAAAATTCAGCACATGCAGGGTATCGTTACTTCATTTGCTCACAATAGCGTGCATTTAGTGAAAGTCGGGCAACGCATACGGAGAGGCGACATCATTGCCAAAGTCGGTTCCACAGGCAGGTCCACAGGACCACATCTTCACTATGAAGTCAGAATAAATGGAGTCGCAATCAATCCAAGACTATATATTGTCGAGTAAATAAAATCCCAGCAACCCGCCTGAAGATTCAGCTTTTTCTCCCTAATACAGCATGGTAGTCTATATATGCGCAAAGGTAGCTTGTACGCCTTCATCCCAATGGAGATGTGATTGATGGTCTCAGTTTTTGAATCAAGTTTATCGATGTTCAAATCAGTATTCGGGACAGCGAATGACCGCCAGCTCAAAAAGATGCACCCGTTAGTCGCGGAAATCAATTCTCATGAATCCCATATTCAACGGATGACTGACGAACAGATGCGCGAGGAAACAGAACGCTTTAAAGAGCGGCTCACTTCCGGTGAAATATTGGATAACATTTTACCGGAAGCGTTCGCATTGGTGCGCGAAGCTGGCTGGCGACATCTCCAAATGCGTCATTTCGACGTTCAACTCATTGGAGGCATGATTCTTCACAGCGGAAAAATCGCCGAAATGAAAACCGGGGAAGGAAAAACCCTCGTCGCTACCCTTGCAGCCTATTTAAATGCCTTAGAAGGCAAGGGTGTGCACATCGTTACTGTGAACGATTATCTCGCTAGCCGCGATTCCGAATGGATGGGTCGACTCTTCAGAGCCCTGGGTCTCACTGTCGGGTGTATACAACATGGCATGGATGATGATGCGCGGCGCCGTGCATATGCCTGCGATATTACATACGGCACCAATAATGAGTTCGGGTTCGACTATTTGAGAGACAACATGAAATTCGAGCCTGGTAGCCGTGTCATGCGCGAATTGAATTACGCCATCGTGGATGAAGTTGACAGCATATTGATTGATGAAGCCAGAACTCCTCTCATCATAAGTGGACCGGCTGATGAAGCTACACGAATGTATGGCGTTGTAAACCGTGTGATACGTCCTCTGCTCAAAGAACAACAAGGTGTTGTCGAAAAAGATAATACGGAAGAAGACGATGGATATGTAGAAGGTGGTAAAGATGCCATTAGCAAGAAAAAATACGAATATCTGATCGTCGATGAAAAAAGCCGAACGGTAAATCTAAAAGAAACGGGTGGGCATGAAGCCGAAAAACTCCTGCGCCGTTCCGGCGTCATGGCGAATGACCAAAGTTTGTATGACATGAACAGCATCACGGTGCTGCATCATGTGGAACAGGCGCTAAAGGCGCATGTCCTGTTCACTAACGACGTCGATTATGTAGTGAAGGACAACGAGGTTGTAATCGTCGATGAGTTCACGGGGCGCATGATGCCAGGCCGGCGGTTCAGTGATGGTCTTCATCAAGCACTGGAAGCGAAAGAGGGCGTCAAGATTCAGGAAGAAAATATCACCCTGGCAACCATCACTTTCCAGAATTATTTCAGGCTATACAACAAACTAGCCGGTATGACCGGCACCGCGGATACCGAAGCAGCAGAATTTAATTCTACTTACAAAATTGATGTGGCGGTTGTGCCGACGAATCGCGAATTGATTCGAACAGAATATCCTGATGTGGTCTATCGCACAGAACGAGAAAAAATAGACGCCGTCGTAGACGAGATACTTGAATGCCATAAGAAGGGGCAGCCAGTATTGGTAGGTACTATCAATATAGAGAAAAGCGAAAGGCTCTCCTCAATTCTTAAAAGAAGACGTATTCCTCATCACGTGCTCAACGCAAAAAACCACAGCAAAGAGGCGGAGATTATCGCACAGGCAGGACGCAAGGGAGCTGTTACGATCTCCACCAACATGGCGGGCCGTGGAACAGACATCCTCTTAGGCGGAAACCCTGAGTTTCTCGCATCTGCTAAATCGAATACGAATGATGGTCCTGCCTATGAGGAGGCATTGAAGGAATTCCAGGTATCGTGCCAATCAGAGCATGACGATGTGGTTGTGCTTGGGGGTCTTCATGTGCTGGCTACCGAACGACATGAAAGCCGCCGCATCGACAACCAACTCCGCGGTCGCTCGGGCAGGCAGGGCGATCCTGGAAGTTCGCGGTTCTTTCTTTCTCTCGAAGACGATTTGTTGCGCATTTTTGGCTCCGACAGAATCAAGGGTTTGATGGAAAAACTGGGAATGGAAGAAGGAGTGCCCATTGAGGCAAAAATGGTGACGCGCGCCATAGAGAATGCTCAGAAACGTGTTGAGGCGCATCATTTCGAGATGAGGAAACATCTTCTCGAATATGATGACGTGATGAATAAGCAGCGCGAAGTCATCTATTCGATGCGTCGAGAAATTTTAGAAGGTACTGAAGTACTCGAGCGAATCAGAGAATTTACATCTGGTATTCTTGATGCCATTTTTGATTTGCATTTGCCGGAGTCTGAACATTTTGAAGATTGGGATTTGGAGGCTTTCGCAGGCGCGGTTGAGAGTCAATATGGTATCCATGCTACGGTGGAGGGACAAAAAGTCATATTCTCAACCTCCGAACCCATGGTGGTAGATATCGAAGAGGAATTAAGAGAGGAACTCGTTCAACGAGTTCATAATTTCGTGCAGAATGTTTTAGAGGATAAATACCGCGGCTTTGATTCTGAAACTGTCCTGGAACTCTCCAAACTCATTTATATCCAGATTTTGGATACACAGTGGAAAGATCATCTGACCAACATAGAACAACTCAAAGAGGGAATTGGGCTGAGGGGCTATGCGCAGGTAAACCCCTTGAACGAATACAAGAAAGAAGCTTTTGACATGTTCGGAACTATGACCGAAAGAATTGAAGCAGATACAGTACTCTATATGTATCGCCTCGATATTTCGGATGAGGATGTCGCTCTGGAAGAATCGCGCCATGAACAAGATATGGTATTCTCCCATGCGGACGCGGCGGGATTTGGAGATGCTCCCCCTAGAGAGACAATACAGACATCCACCCCGGTTAAACGAGCCACTCCCAAGGTTGGCCGCAATGAACCATGCCCTTGCGGCAGCGGCAAAAAGTACAAGTTTTGCTGCGGCAGATCATAACGCTTACATCTACATAATTGGCATGTAACAACTAATGTTTCCATTCAGGCGATGGATTCGTTAGCTTGCGTCCAATAGAGAATGAAAAATTTTCTCCAATCGTGAAGGTACAACCATGAAATTCGGCATCATGCTCAGAGGTCAATTCACCTTGGAAGATGATATGCGATCTCGGTTCCATGAATTGATGGAACAAGCAAGAAGGGCCCAAGAATTAGGATTTGTTTCGATTACCAAAGGAAACCACTATAGCGCATATCCACTTCAGGATTTCCAGCAATTACCTTTTCTCGCTCGTATCAGTGCTGAAGCGCCAAAACTGCGTCTTAATGCCGGCATTGTACTCCTGTCTCTCCACAAGCCAATGGATATCGCCGAGCAGTTGGCAACCATTGACGTGATGTCAAACGGGAAGCTCATATTTGGTGCCGGGCTTGGCTATCGTGAAGTGGAATTCAGGGGATTCGGCACAACGCAAAAGGAGAGGGTAAAGCGACTCGAGGAAAACCTGGAGGCCATCAAGCGACTATGGTCAGAAGAGAAAGTGTCGATGAAAGGATCACACTTCGAGCTCATCGAAGCATCTTGTCCTATGAAACCTGTTCAGAAACCACATCCGCCCATCTGGATCGGAGCGAACAGCGACGCTGGCATACGCCGCGCAGCCAGGCTAGGGGATTGTTATTACGTAAATCCACACAATCGCCTCGACACCACAAAGCGCCAGATAGAGCTTTACCGCCAGACTCTCGATAAAATCGGGAAACCCTTCCCTGAAGAATTTCCGATGCGTCGGGAGGTGTTCGTCGCAAAAGACCGTTCAGAAGCCATTCGGCTCAGCAGGCCTTATCTTGAGATTAAATATCGGGAATACCACCGTTGGGGCCAAGACAAGGCCATGCCCAAAGGAGATGACGATCTGGGGCAGCAGTTCGATGATTTATTGGAGGACAGGTTCATCCTTGGTTCGCCAGACGAAGTGGCAGAAGGGATATTGGAACTGGCAGATCTCGGTATTAATCACCTCATCATGAGCATTCAATGGCCGGGGATGCCTCAACCTCTCGTTTTGGAAACGATGCAGATGATGGCAGAAGAAGTGTATCCAAAAGTTCTGCAGGGAGTATAGTGAAGTGTCACCAACGCCTAGTGAAACATTGTGCCAATTTTCCCATGACTTGGCATTTTATGACATCCCTACCGCAGTAGTTCACAAAGCGAAATTATTGATCCTTGATTTTCTAGGGATTGCTCTTGCAGCTTGTTCCATGGAAATTGACAAACCCTTGCGTGCAATGGCGATAGCTATGACGGGGAATATTCCGGCCACAGAAAACACCTCTTATGATTCGGGACCTTGCAGCACTATAGGAGAGAAGTATCGAATGCCCGCGGCCACCGCAGCTTTTTTGAATGGTGCTCTGGGTCATTCACTCGATTTTGACGATACACACGCAAAATCAATCATTCACACAGCAGCGCCTGTCGTGCCAGCGGCTTTCGCAGGAGCAGAAGTATTCCAGAAAAAAGGACAAGATATGATTCGAGCATGCGCGGCCGGGTTCGAATCGGAAATTAGAATAGGGTTAGCTGCTCCAGGTAAATTTCATGCCCGCGGTTTCCATATGACCGCAATAGCCGGCACTTTTGGCGCCGCCATAGCCTATGCGCTTCAAAGTGGGCTAAGCGCCGAAAGAATGAACTGGTCACTTGGTATATGTGGAAGCATGGCTGCCGGGCTCTTTGAATATTTGGAAAACGGGAGTCCAGTAAAGGCGCTTCATCCCGGTTGGGCGGCGCATGGCGGTATTTGTTCCACGATTCTCGCAGACAATGACTTCTCCGGTCCACAAACTGTTCTTGAGGGCAGATTCGGCTTGCTGAAGAGCCACTTAGGTGATGAAGAATTCGAAGTAGAAGCACTTACACGAGGGCTGGGTGAAATCTGGGAAACCTTGGCCACAGGCTTCAAGCCCTATCCTTGCGGCCATGTGATTCATTCGTTTTTGGATGCCGGATTGCGCCTCAAAGAACGTGAAAAAATACATCACGCCAAAATTAAAAACATCGTTTGTCATGCAGCCAAGGGGGCAATCGACCTGGTGCTTGATCCGATAGAGGTAAAGCGAAAACCTCGTGGTGAATACGACGCAAAATTCTCTTTGCCTTATTGTTTGGCGAGTATTTTTGTGAGGGGTAGGTGTGGAGTAGAAGATTTCGATAAACGCGCGATTGAAGACTCCACAGTATTAGCACTGGCGAATAAGGTTTCTTTTGCTCAAGATGATTCACAGGATTTTCCGAGATTTTTCCCCGGGGTTGTTGAAGTTCGTCTTGATGATGGGAGCACGTTTTTCGAGGAGGAAAAACATCAAAGAGGGTGCCCAGAAAATCCATTCACTGACGATGATGTTTATGAGAAATTCAAGGACAATGCCCAGCGCAGTCTCTCATCTGTAGAGGCAGATAATTTGAAGGCGATGGTGATGAGCCTCGAGGATTTGGAGGACGTAAATGGTATAGGTGAATTGTTAAGAAGTGCAACTAATCATAGAGTGGATCCTCGATCACTGTTACAAAATCCGGCATAATGCGGAACCTGATCTCTTCACCTACATCTACCCTTAGATTAGGGTGTACACGCATTTTCAGCCGGTGTCCCTTGCCTATTTCATCGATTATTTCGACTTCCAACGAGATTGATTGTCCCACATAGCGAATAGTACAAACCTTCGCCCCAAAGGGACCGTTTTGGTCGATTTCAAAACTCTCAGGCCTGACGGATATAAAAGCATCCGTGCCGAATTCGAGGTTTCGCATGGAGAGACATGGAACTGGCCCAATGCTCGTCATCACCTCATCATAACCGGCCGATAAAACGATACCTTGTAAAATATTTGTCTGTCCGACAAAACGAGCAGCGAATTCCGTAGCGGGGAATTGGTAAATTTCACGAGGCGAGCCGCCTTGTTCAACTTTTCCATTTCGCATGATTAAAATATGGTCGGCCATATACATCGCTTCTTGCGGATCATGAGTGACCATTAACGTGGTAACACCCATTTGCTTAATCAATTTCAGCGTATCTTCGCGCACCTGGACTCGCAGGTTGATGTCAAGCCCGGAAAATGGTTCATCCAAAAGCAGAAGCCGAGGGAGAGGCGCCAATGCCCGAAGCAGGGCAACGCGCTGTTGCTGGCCTCCTGAAAGGGTATGGGGGTAAGCATCTGTTAATTCTACGATATCCATTTGGATCATGGTTCTTTGTATTTCAGCCATTATTTCTGGTGAAGGCTTATTGAAGCCGAAGGTGATGTTTTGCAATACATTCAAGTGGGGGAAGAGAGCATAATCCTGAAACATGAACCCCACATTTCTCATTTCCGGAGGCGTCTCAATTCCACTTGCGGGATCGGATATCACATTTTCGTCGAGGCGAATCCTTCCAGATTGCAGAGAAGTCAGCCCAGCCACCAAACGCAATAATGTCGTCTTGCCACATCCAGAAGGCCCCAGCAGGCACGCAACCTCACCCTCTTCGACAGTCAAGGATAAGTATTCGATTACTCCTTTGTCGCCATATGAATGTGAAATTTTTTCAATATCGAGTTTGGCCATTTAGAGCATGAACCTCATTTTCCAGCTCCAGGGCGCGCGTCTCGAATGGTGCGGCTCAAATAAACGACGGGCAATAACCCTGCCGCAACGATACTCAAAGAGCCAAGAGCGCTTTCTTCTAATAGTTCATCTGTGGCCAGTTGGTGGACTTGCGTTGCCAGCGTTTCAAAATTAAACGGACGCAATATGATCGTCATTGGGAGTTCTTTCATCGTATCAACAAAAACCAAAATCGCTGCCGCCAGGATACCCCCACGGATCATAGGTATGTGAATACGCTTGAGGGTTCTAGCAGGCCCCAGACCCAGCGTTCGAGCGGCGCCATCCATGTTGGGCGTAATTCTCATCAGGCTGGCTTCCATCGTGCCGTAGGATAGCGCCAAAAACCGCGCCAGATATCCGTAACTAACGGCTGTGATCGTGCCGCTAAAGAACAAGCCTGATGAGATGCCAAAAGTATTGTTGAGAAACCCTTGGATAAAAACATCCATCTTACCCATGGGAATCAGGACCCCGACGGCGAGAACCGCACCGGGCACGGCATATCCGATACTGGCGAACCGGGCAGTCGATTTCAGCAACTTGTTATCCTTCAGGCGCACAGCATACGCAAGATAAATACCAGCCACTACGGATAAAGTTGCACTGAGGGTTGATAAGACGAGGCTATTTGAAAGAATGGAATAAAAATCACGTGAAATGCTTTCTTCATAAAAGCCCCATGCGTAATAGCCTAAAATACATGATGGCACTATGAAGCCGAACCCGATCGGCAACAAACAGAAGCTTACCGCGCACAACATCTTTATGCCTCGTAATTGGTAACTTGGGAGGGCTTGAAATTTAGTGGAAGTGTTAAAATATCTTTGATTGCTGCGCGATTTTCTCTCCGCCCACAAAAGAAGCAAGACAAAACAAAGAGCGACAACGGCAAGTTGAGCAGCGCCTGATAGATTATTCATGTTAAGCCACACGTCAAAGATTCCAGCCGTGAGCGTCTCAACTGCAAAGAAATCAACCGTCCCAAAGTCATTCAAGGCTTCCATCAGAACCAGACTCACGCCGATGATCAGCGATGGTCGTGCCGAGGGCAGGGCGATGGAAAAAAAACTTTGCCATGCGGTTTTGCCCAAAGTTCTGCTCACCTCCAATATGCAAACCGATTGCTGCACAAAAGCGACGCGCGCGAGCAGGTAGACATAAGGGTAAAGCGTGACTGTCATCACAAAAATTGCGCCGCCGAGAGAACGTATCTCCGGAAACCAGTAGTCTCGACTTGATTCCCACCCAAAGATAGCTCGCAATAACGTCTGCACCGGGCCCGCATACTCAAAAACGTCGGTATACACATAGGCCACAACATACGCGGGCATCGCCAGGGGCAGGAGGAGCGCCCATTCAAATATTCGTCGTCCCGGGAATCGGCAAAGAGTCACCAACCAAGCGGTGCCGGCTCCGATGAGCAACGTACCTATGCCTACTCCCAGCATCAGTCCGATGGTGGTAATCACATAGCGTGACAATACAGTTGTGAGCAGGTGATGCCAGATGTCACCACTAGGCTGCAGGGCGAGATAGCTTACCGATAGAAGAGGAGCCGCAATGAACAATGCGAGCAGAAGGGTTCCAATCGTCCAGAAATCTACTTGAAACCTTTTAGCCAAACGCCTAGGGAAGGCTACTATGTTTAATCCAGCACCTGCACTCATGCCATCCCTGCCACAAGACTTACTTCAAGTAATCGCCTCTCGGAATCTCTTGATAAACAAAGACCCCAAAAGCCTTTGTATCTGTAACCAGAATACTAAGACTTTTGGGGCCTAGATACTAGCTGCTAATTACTGGGACTGAAGTTGTTGTAATCTACCTTGTCCACCAGTTTGGAGGCGATAGCCCGCTTATTCGCCACTTTGGCCAAATTGATTGTATCGGCCTTGAATTTTCCCCATGAATAGACGAGTGGGTGGGTCTTCACGCCCTTTTTCAACGGATATTCATAATTCTGCTCGGCGTAGAGTTTCTGCGCGTATTCGCCACTCAAGTACTCGATGAGGCGAACCGCGTTTTTCCGGTTTTTCGCATGCTTGGCAACGGCGGCGCCGCTGATGTTGACGTGCGCGCCCCTGTCCTTTTGATTCGGAAATACGATGTATACGGCTTTCGCCCATTCTCTTTGAACTTTCTTTTTCTTGTTGGTTGCCATTTTCGCCATGTAATACGTATTGGCCAAAGCGAGATCGCATTCACCTGCATGAATGGCTTTCGCTTGCGCACGATCGTTGCCGCTGGGCTTACGGGCGAGGTTGGACTTGAGGGCCATCAACCATTTCTTGGCTTTCGCTTCGCCCGAGTGTGCCACTATGGAAGCGAACAAGGATACGTTGTAAACGTGTTTTCCCGAACGCGTACAAATTCTGCCTTTCCATTTGGGGTCGGCCAGATCCTCATAGCGGGTGATTGCTCCCGGCTTTACGCGCTTTTTGCTGGCATAGATGACGCGTCCGCGCAGCGTGAGACCAAACCAGTGGCCTTTTGGATGTCGATAGGAGGAGGGGATATTCTGCTCCAATACTTTCGACTGCACGGGCTGCAGCAATCCCGCCTTATCCATGTCGTGGAGACGACCAATGTCCACAGTCAACACGGCATCTGCCGCCCCTGGTGTCGCCTTGATTTTCTCGAGCATACCTTTTTTCGCAAAAACGATATTGGTCTTGATGCCCGTTTTTTCAGTGAACGCTTTCAGAATCGGCTTGATGAGAAAAGGCTGCCGATAAGAATAGAGGTTTACGACCTCTTCGGCGTTGGCCGTGGTCTTGCCCAATGCCAGAATAGCCAAGATGACGAACATGGAAATTCCAACGTACATCCTCGTACACTTTGCTCGGTTTAGTGCTGCAAACATAAGTTCCGTCTCCTGTGTAGCGTAGCGGCCATTTGGCGGGGTTACGTGAAGTTGGCTTCAGGGTGAGCCGGGGCACACAAACCCGTAAATTTCAGACTCGTCTTTTTGATTGTTTTATTTTTTGGGACATATCGTCGAAATCGATGACGCTGATGTCGCAGTGGTAAGAACATGTCGGGCACGTATCGACACTCTCGCACGAGCGGCGAAACTGATGGAATTTCTCCAGGATTTCCTGATTACCGTGCTCTTCGAAAAAGCGCAGGAGATCCAGAAACCGGTCTATGGAGTTGCCGCTCACGTAATGCTCCATCACGCAGGCGTCGACAAAGGCTTGTTCTTCTTCTACTCCCAATACGTCTATGAGGAAGTGCATTAGGATAGAGAATTTGCCCGATACGCTCTTAGCCCGTTTAGCGCCTTCTTCCGTTAAAAGAATGCTTTCGTAGACACGATGAGATACCAGTCCATTGGAGCGGAGTGTCTTTACGGCGGCAGAAACGGCCGGTTTCGCCACACCCAGCATGGAGGCGATATCCGTTACGCGCGCGTAACCTTTACTCTCCTGAAGGTCGAATATGGCGCGAAGATAATGTTCCAGACTGGGCGAAAGAGAACCGCGCGAATGTTGTGGCTGTGGAGTCATAGTTTAAATCCCTTTGGAAATTGAATATTCAATTGTTGTGGTTAGGCAATAATGTTAATCACAATTAACAATGTTGCAAAGTATTTACCGATTGTCAATATAGAAATGGGAAATTTTTCGAATTATTTTGCAGATATTCAATGCAGGGTAAAAAAATTACAAATCTGACTATCTCGCTTCTTGCAATAAAGGTTGAATAGCGCCCCTTACACCCGCCCATTCTCCCAATTTGCCCAAAACTACTTTTGATGAACTGCTCGATTGTTCGAAAGACCTCTCCTCCCAAGCCATCCGGGCAGTTGGCAGGAAATGTTCTTTCGCGTTCACCAGCCCTCCCACGAGAACGATTCTTTCCGGATTCAGCAAATTCATGATGTTGGCGATTCCAATTCCGAGCGCATAACCGCCATTTTCCCAGATTGTTCTTGCTTCAAGGTTCCCGGAGTCAGCCAGTTCGGATAAGCTTGCAGGTGAAATTTTATCAATCAACCCGATAGCGGAATCCGGGTATCGTTCCGTATGGTTCCTGGCGTCTCTTTCCAGAGCCCAGCCCGAAAAATAAGCTTCCAGGCACCCGCGGGAGCCACAAGTACACGGCTTGCCGTTTGATTCGATTGCCATGTGGCCGATTTCTCCCGCCATTCCAGATGCCCCCCCCCAGATTTCTCCATTTTGCACAAATCCTCCTCCCACACCGGTGCCTAGCGTGAGAATGAACATGCTCTCGCATCCTACGCCCGCGCCAGCGAAAAATTCCCCCAAGGCAGCGGCATTCGCATCGTTCATCATCTGTGGCGGAATAGGGGAGAAGGAATCTTCCAACATCCCGAGAAGGGGAACTCCACAAAGAGCGGGCAAGTTGGGAGAGTCGATTACTTTGCCGGCATCCAGGTCCAGAACGCCTGCAACAGCAACCCCGATGCCTTTGAGATGTTTATTCGAAGAGAGGGATTTTGTGGCATCCTTGAATAAATCGAGGTAATCTTCCGGCCTAAGACACCGCTGCGTATCCATGGAGCAGCGCTCTTGTAATTCTCCATCCAAACCGAATGATGATGCCTTGAGAAAAGAACCCCCGAGATCGAAGCCAACATAGATTTCGTTGCCGGGCAATTGTCAAAACCTCAGCTCAGCCGAATTGTTGCTTTGTTTATCTGCCGTGCAGAATGCACCTGTAATGGGAATGAAAGTCGATTCAGTTCTTTTTCATTCATAGGCCCAGGCCGTGGAGCCGACTGCTTTAGCGAAGCGGTCATATTTCTCAGCAGACGAAACCCTGGGGACATCGCCTTTGAATTCGACTCTCGCAAAATAGCTCTCTGCATGAGAAAGCGTATCGTCCGTATCTATCATCAACGCGATGCCGCCAACATCGGGCGCCTCAGAACCAAAAACCCTAAAATAATCATCCATCACATTGCGTTTTTCGGTTATCCATCTGCCGAGATTTTCTATGCCGCTTCTGACCACGATATAATGGACCATCGGGTTTTTACGACTTCTCAGTATCGACCCTTCAGGCGCACTCGTATCCCAGACGTAACCAATCAGTCGGCTATTGAGAAAACTGGGGAACCGGGGAAATACGACATAAATACCAGCCGCCTGGTCATCAGATTCAACATTCCTCGCATCCGCGCCCTTGGGGAGTTTCGTTACTTTCCATTTCCATGAAAGAACCGGAAACTTCTTGAGATCCAGTTTGACTTCCCGGTAAATAGAAACAGACGCATTTTCGCTTCTCATGCGAAGCACTTTCGCATGTCTGTTGTAATCCCGGATCAGTCGAACATCGGCCTTTCCATGCCATACCTTGAGTGCCCACCCTTTTGGCAATTGGTCGGAATTGTTCTGAGCCGGACTCAAGGCGAAGTCCGTCACGATCATATTTCCCTTCTGGGCATACGCATGGCCAGGCAGTTGGATGGCCGCAAATATCGCCAGTGCGGCGAAAATAGCCGGATGGATATACTTCATCAGTATGTCCTATGGATTTCTCAACGATTGGGCGAACCGCGCTATCACGGATAACCGCTGAGAGTTAGGCGTTAACAGCAATTCACTAACAAAATTACCAAATCCATTACATTGGTTCCGCTTGATCCGGTGTATACACAAGCTCTCCGGCGGCGGAGGAAATCGTGGCTGTTATTATCGCGCAAATGTGCATAAGGGTCAAGCCTTTGATTTTGTGCTGTTTTAGCTGTTTTGCCATCGACGATCGCACCTGCGGCATCAGTTGGCCCGTCTTTTCCATCGGTGCCCGCAGCGAGAAGGCAGATGTTCTCATGGCCGCCAATCTCAATGGCGAAAGACAGAGCGAGTTCCTGGCACCTGCCACCCACACCATTTCCCAACACTCTTACTGTTGTTTCGCCGCCATACAGAAGGCATTGAGGTGAGTTTTTTTTGCGTGAATTGTCTAAAATCCCTTTGGCGTCTTCCGCGATAGATTTACCCGCGTCTTTGGCTTCGCCGCTGAGAGAATCGGATTGCACCTTCACGCTGTAGCCCATGGATTTGGCTTTTTCGTATGCGGCTTTGATGGCGATTTTGTTGTTTGCCACTACATGGTGGCTCACACGACTGAATATCTTGTCTCCCGGAACAGGGGTATCTGGGATATCTCGCCGGCAACCAGCTTCAATCCTTTTTTTGATTGCTTCTGGCATATCACGGAACACACCGTAGCGCTGCAAGTACGCTTTAGCCTGAGAGAACGTGGTCGAATCACCGGAAGCAGGACCTGAGCCAATCACATCCAGGGGGTCACCAATCACGTCCGATACGAGAAGAACGATCATACGGGCAGGGAATACTGTTCGGGCCAGATTACCGCCTTTAAGCTCGGACAAGTGTTTGCGCACGCAATTGAGAGCTTCTATTGGGGCGCCTGCTAGCAGCAGAGAATTCGTGACGGATTGTTTATCCTCGAGAGAAATTCCGGGCGCAGGTGCGGGCATCAGAGCTGAGCCTCCACCGGATAACAGGAATATCACCATATCCTCTTTCCGAGCGCCGGCAGCCAATTTTTCTATTTTCCGGGAGGCTTCCAAACCTGAGCTGTCGGGTACAGGGTGCGAAGCTTCGAGAATTTCAATGGATCTACACCTTTCGCCATAGCTATATTGGGTGACGACGGCGCCACCATCAATTCGATTTCCGAGACGCCGCTCAACCGCACGCGCCATTTGAGAGCTCGCCTTTCCCGCGCCTAAAACGAGTATTCTCCCCGTCTCATTTAGGGATATTTTTTGTTTGCCCAAAATGAGAAAATCATTGTCCTTATCCTTTTCGACTTTCATATAACGATAAACAGCTTCACCTGCATGAACGGCATTTAATCCGGCCCGGAAGATGGCGCGCGCCTCTCTTTTTAGGGATCTTCTGCGTTTTGATTGCATATTTCGAGTCATCTCATCGATCGGTGAACAATATATGGGTGATGCTTCGCCCTTTGCCTTGATTCGATGTAATCTTGACTTTACATGAATCCAGTTATTCTTTCCTGGCAGAAAAGTAAAGGAGAAGGAGTGGCAAGTGTTGGAATAATCGCGAACCCGCAATCAGGTAAAGACATCCGGAGGCTGGTGGCGCTGGCAAGTTCTTTCAGTAACAACGAAAAGGTTTTGATGCTTCGCCGAGTGATGGCGGGGATTTCTGCAATTGGACTGGATAATATCCTGATGTTCAATGATCTCGGTTCCCTGGGCGCTGTCGCTGTGGATGGGTTTCGTCATGAGAACAAAAACCCGAAAGTGCAACTCTTTGAAGTGGATGCCAGTGGAGAAACGGCTGACTCCACCAAAGCGGCTTGCAAACTCGCTGAACTGGGCGTTCGATGTATCATTGTTCTCGGAGGGGATGGCACTTGTCGCGCTGTCGCCAAAGGGTGCAGCAAAATTCCCCTGATCCCTTTATCCACTGGGACGAACAATGCCTTTCCGTTTTCCTGGGAAGGAACTGTGGCCGGTATGGCCGCGGCTTTTTATGCCCTTCACCCAAGAGTATATGGAAGCGAGAAAAAAGTGACGAAACAGCTTCATGTGAGCCTTGATGGCAAATCCGAAAGTGCCCTGGTTGATATCGCTATCATCAAGGAATCATTCTATGGGGCGCGTGCAGTCTGGGACATCAGGCGCGTGGACTCGGTGGCGCTGACCAGAAGCGAGCCCGGGCGTTTGGGGCTGTCTTCACTAGGTGCGAGTTTGCGTCCGATTGATTCGAATGAACCAGTGGGATTGTGGTTGAAACTGGGGGCGAAGAGCAAATCCAATCAATGCGTTATTTCGGCAATCGGACCTGGGCAGGTTGCTTCCGCCAAGGTATTGGAACACAAGGTCGTCAAACTTGGAGAAACCATAAAATATCGAGCACCAGATGTTCGCGTGCTGGCCTTCGATGGGGAACGGGAATACTTGTTAAGTAAGAGGGAAGAAATAGAAATAACGCTGGAACTCGATGGGCCTGCGATACTGAACGTTCCTGCGATATTGAAAAAGGCGGCCATCCGAGGCGATCTTCAAACGAAGAATTGACGTCTTTGAAAGACTTTTCACCCCTGGAGGGGAAGAAAATTTTTTCTATAGTTGACAAAAGAAGGCCAAGTGTCTATTTTTATTTTTGGCACTCAGCGCTATCGAGTGCCAAGGCATTGATAAATAAAGAATTTAACGGGTTATCCTGTTCATCTCAGAAGTTTCGGGATGTTTTTTTTACACAAATGTATCGGTCAACTTGATATCTGAAAAGTGAAGAACGGCTTTGGCACCATTGTGGCGAATGATTTTGGATAGCATTTTTTAGGGAGTTCTTCGTGATTCGAGTTGAGAACCTTACAAAATATTACGGTAATCTCCGTGGTGTGACGGATATATCCTTTCGAGTCGAAGAAGGTGAGGTGCTCGGTTTTCTTGGGCCCAATGGCGCCGGAAAATCTACGACCATGCGCATTTTGACGGGGTATATGCCTCCAAACTCAGGTTCCGCCTGGGTGGCTGACATCAATGTCTCGGAATCACCGCTGGAAGCCCAGAAAAATCTCGGATATCTCCCGGAAACCAATCCGTTATACACAGAGATGACCGTTAGAGCCTATTTGAATTTTGTTGCATCCATGAAAGGTATGAGCGGGACGGATAAAGAAGCCGGCATTCGGAGGGTTGTCGGCAGTTGCGGCCTCGAGGATGTCGCCCACCGCCTCATCGGCAATCTCTCCAAAGGATATCGTCAGCGTGTCGGATTGGCGCAGGCAATGGTGAACGACCCGCCTGTGTTGATTCTTGATGAACCCACATCAGGCCTCGACCCGGCTCAGATTGTGGAAATCCGGAATTTGATTTCTGAACTCAAGGGCAACCGAACCCTTATTCTAAGCACGCATATTCTTCCTGAAGTAAACATGGTTTGCGATCGGGTTGTCATCATCCACCAGGGCCGGATAGCTGCCGAGGGAGCTCTCGATACGCTGGCGGCAGACATGCAGTCCGACTCGATGATACGCATTTCGGCAGTCGGAGTCACCGACGCGCTGTCCGGTAAAATGAAAATGGTATCAGGGGTTGAACGCGTAGAACTTGTAGGTACTTCAACTGGAGAGGAAGCGCATTTCGATGTGCACGCCAAAGGCGGTGATGACATTCGCTCTGACTTGGTTGCCGCTGTTTTCGCGGCGGAGGGGAAACTGACTGAAATTCGCAAGATGAGGCTTACGCTGGAAGACCTTTTTGTTCGTATCGTGAGTGGAGAGCAGAAACACGATGAGGAAACTGTTGATGAGGAACCTGTAAATGCATAACACCTTTTACATATGCCGACGCGAACTAACCTCGTTTTTCTTCTCGCCTATCGCTTATGTCATCCTTGCCGCATGGACGGTATTGATGGGATTCTTCTATTCTGGCGCTTTTCTCTCCTACGCCGTCGTATCAATGCAATTGGCCAGAAATCCCCAGGCGGCAGCTCAATACAACATCACGCCGACTTCCGCTGTTCTGGAACCGGTTTTTTCCAGCGTCACCGTGATTCTCTTGTTCGTCGCTCCGTTGCTTACAATGCGCCTGTTCAGTGAAGAGAAAAAACAGGGCACCATAGAGCTGATGCTCACCTTCCCACTGCGCAACGGCCAATTATTCGCCGGCAAGTATCTCTCCGTTTTATTCATCTATTTGATAATGCTGGCAATTACTATCGTATATCCGATTATTCTGAGTGCTTTCGTCAAGGTGGATTGGACCATCGTTTCCTCGGCCTATCTGGGAATGGTATTGACGGGCATGGCGTTCCTTTCCGTTGGGCTTTTGGCCAGTTCATGGACCTCGAACCAGATCGTCGCAGCCATGCTTGCCTTCATGATCCTTCTCGCAACTTTCCTGGTGGAAGCGCTCGCAATATCGGCCGGGGAGCCGTTATCTTCGATACTCAGGCATCTTTCATTGGGCATGCATTTGCGAAATTTCATTCGAGGCATCGTCGATACGCGCGACGTTATTTATCTCATCAACATCAACCTCTTATGTGGTTTCCTCGTGCTCAGATCACTTGAATACTATAGGTGGAGAGGGTAGGAACTTGGAAAACAGAAATCTTTACTTGTTCATCGCCTCAGCCGCCTTATTGCTGATTGGCATATCCGGCTGGGCCGGGCATGACCAGTTTTCGGAACCTCCCCGATGGGCTTTCGCCATTATCGCCCTGGGAATTGTTTGTTTCGTTTATACGGTGTGGATATCCCGGCGCGAACTCCAGGGCGGCATTCGGCTCCGCTCTACCAGAACGGGCATACAGGTCGCGCTCATGATCGTTGTGGTGACCTCTATTTTGGTCATCGTTGAACTCGTGAGCGTCAAATACTTCAAGCGTTGGGACGTCACTCCTGGAAACTTCTACAGCTTGTCCGCGAAAACCATCAATCTGTTGAAAAAGCTCGATAGAGAAAAGAAGCGAATCGAGATCATTGCCTTTACACGCAAACTTGAAGAACCTGCTGTAACGGAAATTTTGGAGCAATATAAACGGGCATCGAAACAAATCTCTTTCCGGTTTTTGAACCTCGACGCCTCCCCGCGCACCGCCAAGAAATATGACGCAGACGCTTATGGCACATTGGTCGTGATTCACCATTTCGACAAAGAGCAAATCGAGAAACAGAACAAATCGAACTCCGCCGACCAGGAGAAGAAACCGACCTTCAGATCGGAAAAGATATTCAATCTTTCGGAAAACGCGATCGCCAATGCGATTCTGAAAACCATCCAATCCGAGCAGAAACGCGTATATTACCTCACGGGCCATGGAGAACGACTTTTCACGGGTCAGGGACGCGAGGCGATGAAGGCGCTGGCCATCGGTATGAGGGATGACAACTACCAGGTAGATGAACTTCTGCTGCTCAGGAAAAAGGGCGTGCCTCAAAATACCAGCATGCTGATTATCGCGGCGCCCCAAAAAGAGTTGGAAGAAGCTGAAGTCAAGTATATCGACGATTACATCAAATCCGGCGGAAAACTTCTTGTTTTCCTGGAACCCGGAATGAAGCCGGGGCGCCTTACAGCGCTGTTGGAGAGATACGGATTTGAAATTCCCGAATCTTTCGTCGTCGACCCCGAATCGGTGCGCTATGAGTTGGCGGGCGGAAATATAATCACGCCGTTCGCCGTTAACTATGGGTTGCACGAAATCACCAGGCAATTAAAGGGTTTCGCTACGGTATTTCCAACGGTGAGGAAGGTATCCGCCAAGGGTCTGCCCAAGGCGGGGCTGCACTCAGAGGAACTGGTCAGGACGGGTCCCGGAAGTTTTACAGTCGAGGAGATATCGATCCAGAACGGGCAACTTCACTTCGACCCGAAAACCAAGAAAGATGGTCCCGTGCCGATTGGCGCCGCTGTCACGGTTACGCTGGATCTTTACAAACTTGCGCAAGGGCAGGGGGCTGCAGACGATGCTAAAACACCAGCCTCCCAGAAGAAAACGAACGAGAAAAACGAGGCTAAAATTGTCGTTTTCGGGGATGCCGATTTCGCGAGCGATGCTTTCATCGGGGCGCAAGGCAACGGGAATCTTGTGTTTAATTCCGTGAACTGGCTCGGCGGCGAGAAAGACCTGATCACCATTCGTCCGAAAAGCCGTACGGGCGAACCTCTCGTGCTGGCCGGCGGGGAGGGGCGGTTCGTTCACTTGTTCACTGTCTGGGTCATGCCGTTGTTCATCATCCTCATCGGAGCCGCCGTCTACGTCAGGAGAAGGCAACTGCGGTGAACCCCAAGAAAAATCTCATATTACTACTCGTTTTGATCATCCTTGGTAGCGCGTATTACGTCTACGGCGTGAAATGGGCGTCCGAGGAGCGCGCCGCCGAAGAGCGCAAGGTCAAACTCCTGAAAGGAATTGACGAAAAGGCGCTGATCAGAATTGACGTAACGAGAGAAGAAGAACCATACCAAATCATCCGGACGGAGAAAGGGTGGCGTTTCGTGAAACCCGTCGATGCCGCCGTCGATTCGGATGAAATCGAGAAACTACTCGAAGCGGCGACGAAACTCCGCGAGCGCCGGCGCATCGGAAACGTAAAAGACAGGACAGAGTTTGGAATGGACAAGCCCAGGATGAAAATCACCTTTGGGCTGAAAGACAAGGAAGATGTTTCCATCGAGATTGGCGATAGAACCCCCACGCGCGAATTTCGATATGCCTCGGTAGCAAAGAATCCTGAAATCTTTACCCTCCAGCTTTCCGACATCGCCAAATTCGATAAAACAGTGTTCAGCATACGGGATAGGTCGATTGTCCCGGTGATGCCCGAAAGCGCGAATAAGGTGATCGTCGAGCCTCAGGATGGAGGCGAATACACCGTTGTCCGCAAGAGCAAAGATGAATGGGCGCTCGTGAAACCCATCCAGGACAGGGCCGACGCCATCGATTCCGAGGGCATTGTCTCTACCCTCAGATGGGACAAGGTGCAAAGATTCGTTGATGAAGCACCAAAGAATCTCGCCCCTTATGGTCTGGATAAACCCGGACTCACGGTGCGCATTTTCACCGAGGACAATGACAAGCCTGCAGACGGGGTTATCCTGGGCAGCAGAAAAGTGGAAGCGCCGGAGCCGAAGAGCGGCAAGAAAAAACCAAAAGCATATTACTACGCCAGGAGGCTCTCCGGCGGCCCCGTGATGCTCATCAATGAGAAAACGGTCAAGGAATTGCCTAAATCCGTATTTTCGCTAAGGCACAAGACTGTCATCGATTATGATGTCGACCACATCACGCGCGTTCTGGTTGAATCGAAATCTCAAAAAATAGACATCGTCCGAAAAGCGAAAAAGAAGTGGGACCTCCACGTCACTACGGCGGATGGGAAGAAAGAGAAACTCATCGGTCGCCACAAGCACGTGGACGACCTCTTGTGGGACATCAAGTGGAGCAATTCGATTGACTATGTGGATGACCCCGGGAGCGACCTGTCGAAATACGGCCTTGCGCGGGCGGTCGGTAAGGGCGCGCCGCTTCGCTTCACCCTCTGGCTGAAGAAGAAAGAAGATTCGCCTGTAGAGGATAAGTCTTTGATTATCGGGCGTTTTCTGGAAAAGAAGAAGAGAGCCTACGGCCGGATCGATGGGGAGAAACGCCTGTTCGCCATCAAGAAAGAAGACTATGACAAGCTCACGAAAACGCCCTATTTCCTGAGCGAGCGGCGACTGCTCCTGTACGCGAAAGACGAGGAAATTACGGAAGTTACGGCGCGCTTCCCGGATAAATTCTCCATGAAGCTCGAGCGCTTCGGCGATACCTGGCGGTTCCTCTCCCCAGAGGGCAGGGAGGCCGAGCCCGGCAACGTGAACGATCTGGTAGGCGCCCTCAGGGATTTCGAGCGGGAAGGGGAGGCTGAACCCGGCGAAGCGCCTGATTTCAAAGACTTTATCGTCGAACTCTCGGGCCGGGACATCCGCCACGGCGAGTGGGGCCCGTTCCGCTTCGCTGGCAAGGAAGGCTCTGAGTTCATGTACATGCGAGAGGGCGGAAAGACCTACCGCATCACCAAGAAATGGAATGAAGATAAGCTTCCCAAGTCCTTGAAAGACTGGGAGAAAGAGAAAAAAGCCGACGACGGTTCCGCATAGGATTCACACCCTCCGGTACCCCTCGCAAGTCGGCGGAACCTGAAATTCCGCAACACCAAAGCGTCAGCTCATCGTTTCATGCTCTACTTCTTATTTATCAATCATATATGACGTATACCTGGAATTGTGTTTAGTAAAATATCCCGCCGGTTTCGCGCACGCATCCACCCGCATTTGCGCGCATTTGCCGTCATCGTCCAGGTCGCAGCTTATGGCAGAATTCCCCTGAGTCGCGACCCCGTTGCGTCTTGTCCCTGATAATTAATTGTCGGAAATTTACGGAAAAACCCTGTGAATTTATCTAATTTTATTGATATTTTCAGAAGTTCCACAGACCTGAGCGCGTCGAATCGCTCCGTCATCACACATGCAGGCGTATCGGGGCTGATGACAGTGAGTGCGCCTTCAACTCCGAGTGAAGAAGATCGGCTCTTGCCGGAAAAGATCAATCACGACTGATGAAGAAGTGGTCTGCGTGGCGGAAGAGGAATCGTTTGCCGATCGTGAGTGGCTGCGGTTTTCATAACGCTCCGTATTGCCGGTCCGTATTCTCCCTCCCCGCGCAAATGAGAACACTCCCTTTTCCGTGCGGAGTTTCTCGTCCGTTCCGCCGAAAAGCCATAACGCCAGCCGCGAACTACTGCCTCCACCTTGAGCCGCTCCCTCCCCGGTTCAGGGCTTGTTTACGTCCGAAAGTTTCCGCCTTGTGCGAATGCGGCGTTTGTGGCTATCATTTTCGCATCACGAGGGGAGCTACCCAACAGAACAGACGGGAAACGACCTGACAGTACAGACGGGAAGGGAACGATCTCATCCGGCGGCTCGCTCGCAGCCGCAAGGAAGCTCATCCATACCAACTGTCCCCTTGACGGAAGTTTTCCGCAAGACAATCGAAAGCGCGCATACGTTTGCGCCCGGGGCTTCGCCGCCGCGCAGCATAGCCGGTCTTTGAGAACGCGCGCGGTAAGAAGTGTGCTTGCCGGGACGCTTACTGCTCGTGGCGATGGCTGCCTCGGAACGGGCGGCTGCCGGTCAGGCGAAAACGTCAGGGGGGAGAACATGAGGTCGCATCCGGACGCACGGGAAATCATTATCGTAGGGGCAGGCGCCGCAGGCCTGGCCGCCGCGTGGACACTCGAATCGCGCCGCCGACATGGCAACTACCGGGTCCAGATACTGGAAGCCTCGGAGAGGATTGGCGGTCGCATGTTTTGCGAGGAGGTCGACGGCTTTCAGGTGTACGGCGGCGCCAGCGTCATCCACGAGTCATTCGCAACCGTCAGGGAAATGGCGCGTGCGCTGGACGTGGAGCTCCACCCGAGTCCCGGCAAGAAAGGTGCGCAGAGTTTCGCTGGCGGACGATTCTGGAGCCTGTATGTGGGGGGGGCGCTGAAGCAGAAGCTGGAAAGCCTCCGCACCATGTTTTTCTCGCCGCAGAATTCGCTGAGGGGCATGTGGGAGATGGCGCGCCTTTTCGCGAAGCTGAGGAAACACAGCGATGAACTCGACTTCGAGGACCACACTCGGATCTTCGACCTGGACACGGGGGAGAGTTTCGCCGAATTTGCCCGCACCAATAACCTGAACCGATATCTGAAGCACGGCGGGGAACTGGACATCAACTGCTTCACGGGGGGCAGTCCCGAGCAGGTGGGGGCTGCGTATGGAATGGCGCTGCTATGGCTCTGGACCTTCAATCAGGCAGAGCGCAGCTATCTGCCTAAGCAGGGGGTCGCTACATTCGCCAAGGCTCTAACCGATACCGTTGCAGACTCCATCCGTGTCGCCACGCCGGTCGAACGAATCCTCACCGAGGCCGGGGCGGCAAGGGGTGTCGTCACGGCAAGTGGAGAAGAAATCCGTGCGGACGCGGTCATTTGCGCAACCACGTCCTCGACCGCCGCGCGCATCATCCCGGACCCGGCGGTTCGGGAGGTGCTGGAGCGTGTCACCTACAGTTCATGCTGCAATGTAGCGTTCGGCCTGGATGTGAACATCCTGCCGGAGGATTGCCATGCGGCCCTTTTCCCCCAGGGTTCGCAGACGTTTCTGACCATGGTCACCAATCTGGCGGGCCTCACCCCTGAAGCGGCGCCACCCGGGAAGACCCTTGTTCACGCGCTGGTGATAGACGAACACGCAAGAGAGTTGTTCACCTGCAATGACGATGAGGTCCTGCGCCGTGTCATGGGTGAAATGCGCCGGTTCTTTCGGGCAATGCCCGAACAACCCGTTTTCGGGAAGGTGTACCGATGGCCGGAAGCCATATGTCTGATGCCCGGCGGAATGCTCAGGGAGATGCATGAGATGCGTACCCGGCTCCCGGACCGTATAGGGGGGTTGTTCGTTGCCGGCGACTACACACGGCTGCCTTCCCTGAATGGCGCAATGAAAAGCGGTGTGGAAGCCGCCGAGGACAGCCTGGCGTATCTGGAAAACCCGCGCTTGCACCGTTGAAGGTGGCGGATTGCCGCGCCTGTGGTTTACCGGAACGAATCGAACGATGGCGACTTGCTCCAGCCGCCGCGTTCCTCCTCCAGGGCGTGGGCCATTCTGAACAGCGCGGCCTCGCTGAAATTCGGCCCGACCAGCTGCACCGCGAGCGGCAGCCCGTCTCCCGAAAACCCGCAGGGCAGGGATATCGCCGGTGCGCCCAGGGTGTTGACCCAGCGCGTGAAGCGCGTGAGCGTGGGAATCAGCCCCTCGGCTTCTGAGCGCGCCTGCGCGTGTGAGGGCGCGGGAGTGGGCGTCGTCGGCCCGGCCAGCGCGTCCACGGCGGAGAACACCTCCCTCTCGTAGCGGCGGATCAACTCCTCGCGCCTGGCGAGTGCTGCGTGATATTCAGCCGATTGGACCCCGCGCCCGGCTTCCAGGCGCGCCAGAATTTCGGGCGTCACCTGGTCTTCGTACTCCTCCAGTCGCTCGCCGTGTATCATCAGCGCCTCGTATTTGAAGATCGTGTTGGCGAGTTCTTCGAGTTCTTCCGTATGAGGAGGGGGCATTGGTGCGAGACGCGCGCCCAGGCGTTCGAGCGCTTCGCATATTTCTCCATATGCCGCTCGCACCTCCCCGGATGCGCCGCTCAATTCTTCGCCTCCCAGAACACCCACGCGCATGCCCTCGACGCTCTCTCCGAGCGCCCGGGTGTAATCGGGGACTGGCCGCGCGCTTGCACTCGCATCCAGGGGGTCGGCGCCCGCGATGGCGGAGAGCACCAGCGCGTTGTCCGCCACCGTTCGCGTGAGCGGGCCGAAAGTGTCGAGCGTCCAGGAGAGCGGCATCCCCCCATGCCGGCTCACGCGGCCGTTCGTGGGTTTCAGGCCCACCACGCCGCAAAACGCCGCCGGCAGCCGGATGGAGCCGCCCGTATCCGTGCCGATCGCCGCCAGCGCCAACCCGCCGGCCACCGCGCAGCCCGACCCGCTGCTCGACCCTCCCGTGACATAACCCTGCTTCCAGGGGTTCTGCGGGTCTCCGAAATGCTTGTTCCGCCCCGTCGGTCCCATGGCGAGTTCCGCCATGTTGAGTTTCCCCATGTTGACGGTCCCGGCCTCATCGAGCCGTTTCCAGACGCTCGATACCGCGTCCTGGGGCGGGTCGTCATCGAACATCACGCTTCCGCAGGTCGTGGGAGTCCCCGGAATGTGGCAGAGGTCCTTGTAGGCCACGGGAACCCCGTCGAGGGGCCCGAGTTCATCGCCGAAGCGGAACCTTCGCTCGGATTCCCGCGACTCTCTGCGCAACTCTCTCTCGCTGACGTGTAAAAAGGCCCTCAGGTGGAGATTCCACTCTTTGATGCGGGCGAGGGCGTCTTCAGCGACTTCGACGGGCGAGACTTCACCGGCGCGGTAGGCATCCCTCAGCGCCGTGATCGTCCAGTCGTTCATTGGTGGGTTCTGCGGAAGGGTGCGGCCGGGGGCATCATCCGCTGCCCGGGTAGCCCGGAGCCTGGAGGACGCGCGTCATCTGGTCCTGATGGAGAAAATCGTGCGTGCCCGAATAGACGATGCGGTCGTATATGTTGAGGTCGCCGTAGCGGAAATGTTTATGCGTTAAGCGGCTCATGTCGGTGCTCCGGTGGGGGAGCATCATCTGGTGAACCGCCTCCCGGTTGGGCATGAGCCTGGTTATCATGTCACCGAATTCGCCTTCGCCCTTCGGGATGAGGAAATCGGGCGCCGGAACCCGGCCCTGCTCCCTGCGCCTGAGCGCCTCCCGGCTCATCTTCTGGGGGTTCTCGGGCCCCGTATCCCACGACCCGGACTCCACCGCCTCCGCGAGACTCTTTTCGAGGGAGCGCGCGTAATAATTGTCCGTCAAGAGCATGTGCTCGAGGTTCTCATGCAGGGACCATTCGCCGTCGGGAGGCCGCCAGTGCACGTGGGCGGTTTCGATGCCTTCCAGAAAGGCGATCAGGTTTCTTCTGTCATTGAAAGCCGAGTCGAAGGCCTCATCGAACATCTCTTCTGGAGTCATTGCCGGTATCCTTCATGTCAAGATGGCAAGTGTTCTGATCCAATCGTAATTTTCTGAGGAGGGACTCAGGACGCCCGCCCTGCGCCGGGAGAGCGCACCTCGATATCCAGCCATTCCTCCCAGAGCTTGATGAGCGAGGCGTATTCTTCGGCCCCGTATCCTTTCTGTATCGCCATCTCATATACGTGATGCGTCGCGCTGGCGATGAAGGTGGGAACGCGGAGTTCACGGGCCAGTTCGAGGCACAGGTCGGAATCTTTCGTCGCGAGGTCGGTCGTCATCCCGGGCGTGAACTCTCCCGGCAGGATGTGCTTTCTGAGCCTGTCCTCCACCTGGCGGCTGCGGCCCGAACTGACGGCGATGACGTCGCAGAGCAGGTCGGGGTCGGCGCCCGCCGCGACGCCCAAGGCCATGGCCTCGGTCAAGGCCGCGAGGTTCACGTGCGAGAGCATGTTGTTCACGACCTTGAACAGCATGCCCATGCCCGAAGCGCCGCAATGAAAGACGTTTTTTCCGAAACACTCGAGAAGGGGCTTGAGCCTTTCGAACCCCGCCTCGCCGCCGCCCACCATCAGCGTGAGCGTGCCGGCCCTGGCTCCCTGCACGCCGCCGCTCACGGCGGCATCCATCAGTTCGGCCCCTTGCGCTTTTACCTGTGGGGCAAGCTCCTTGATGAGGGAAGGGGAGACGGTGCTCGTCTCGGCCAGGAGCGCGCCGTCTCGCGCGCCCGCCAGGATTCCCTCCTCACCCAGAATCACTTCGCGCGATATGTTGGGGTGCGGCAAGGACGTGAAAATAACTTCTGAGCGGGAGGACACGTCCGCCGGGCTGCGTCCGGCGCGCGCGCCTTTTCTCTCGGCATCCAGCGTGGCTTCCTCTCGAACGTCGTAAGCCGTTACCTCATGACCGGCCCCGATAAGGTGGGCGCAAATCTCGCTTCCCATCCTCCCCAGGCCGATGAAACCAAGCTCCACCTTTCGCCTCCTCGCCGGATACGCTGTCCACTCTTCACGAAAGAATATAAATGGTCGGGGCGAGAGGATTTGAACCTCCGACCCCCTGAACCCCATTCAGGTGCGCTACCAGACTGCGCTACGCCCCGACCGAAAGAATTGTTCCGCGCAAAAGGCCCGGGCGCGACAGGGATGGCGTGTCGAACCGATCCGGGTTTTTGGCGAAAGTAATATCACAAGCTATTTAGTAAGGCTTAAGCGTGGCTTACGTCAAGGGCTTCGCGTCACCGAAGCCGGGGAAATGTATTTGTCCCGGAAACGGCGTTTTGAAGAGGAGGAATTTCCGGTAAGGGGAATGGGGGAGAAGAGGCTGGGTATCCGGGGGTCGCCGCTATACATGGTGGCGATCCGGTGGCCCCCCGTTTTCGATACCGTGGTGCGCGTCATCTCGCGCAACGGGACGGCCTGACCGCCGACAAGCAGGCGCATTCGTCCTTTCTTGAGGAATACGGTGGTGAAGCGGTCATAGGCTTTCAGGGCGAATTCAACTCCCTTGCCGCGCAATTCTCCCGCAGGCGTCACCACGCTCAGGCTCAACCCGCAGGAAGCCTTGTAGCACTTCACCGTGCCCCTGTTCAGTTTCGCCGAATACGTGCCGCCCCGCCTCAGGCCCACCAATTGAAAGGAAGTGTTCGGCTCCACCAGGAGCCGGCAACCCGGGCGACGCCGGAAATGAATCAGCGCACGCGAACGCGCGCTCGTCACGATGTGATCGCCCGGGAGCATCAAACGCCGACCCCTGAAGGAAACTTTTTTCCCGCGCGAGAAAACGATGTGGGGTTGGCCGGAGATTGCTCTCATTTCGACGAGGAATTTATCTTCTGCGAGGGCGGAGGAAACGACGCACAGGGGGAGCAGATGTATCCCGAGAATCAGGATTTTGAATCTGATCATGTCATCCCCGTGGAGAAGCGGCAAAGCGGCAGACCTCTTAAGAATATGTAAAGCATTTTCTGGAGATTTGCAAGTTCCCTAACTACCGGAAAAGCAACCACATCCCGAACTTCGGGCCAGAGGGGGGGGGAGCGCTTGGTTGTCGTTCTGCAAGAGGGGTGGTTCTGCTGCCTGGAGATTTTGCAGGAGACCCGTAGTTGTCCTTTATCGGACAGGCACGGGGGCCTGTCCCTACGCCTCGTTTCGAACGCGGGGTTTTCGTAGGGGCGGCCCCCCGTGGCCGCCCGCGCCGGAGGGTTGAATCCTTCAGCCGCTCCGCTCGCCCTCCCTCGGCGTGAAGCCAACCCCCTGATCCCTTTGCGAAGGGGTAAAGGCAACGTCCCCTCAAAGGAGAGGGTGGCAGAAAAGCCCCCTTGCCAAGGAGTATTGAAAAAGCCTTTGTCCATTGGTTTTCCAGTCGAGAGGGGCGTCTTCTCTATCCCCGAAAAGGGGGCTTTTTCAACATCCCCATGAGGGGAAAGTGATTTTACAAACCGAGGCGGAGTGGCAAATAAGAGGGGAGTGTATCTGTTGCTTCTCGTAGAACGCGTTGAAGCATTCTTTATCAGGAGTTTTCGACACCTCCTATATGAGCGGGTCTCGGCGCGTCGTGATGACGCCGGTCCGCATCCCCGCCGTGTGCAATCCGCCCCGCAGGCGGCCGTGTTCGATCTTCATGCATTTGTCCATGACGACGAGGAGCCCTGCGCTTTGCGCGCGGGCGGCCTCGGCCTCGTTCACCACTTCGAATTGCAGCCACAGCGATTTCGCGCCGACGGCTATCGCTTCATCGACCACTTCTGAAATTTCATCCGGCCTGCGAAACACGTCCACCACTTCGGGAGGGTCGGGTATCGACGCGACGTCCGGGTAGGATTTCTGCCCCAGTATCTGCTCGTACCTCGGGTTCACCGGAATGACGTCGTAGCCCATCCTCTGGAGGTAGTACCCGACGAAATAGCTGGGTCTCGATTCGTTCGCCGAAAGCCCCACCATCGCCACGCGGCGGTGATTCCGCAGGATGCGGCGAATCGTGCGCGGGTTCTGGTATTCGGGGAATCCCGTCATTTGCTCGCCGTCGCCGCATCGAGGGCCTGGTCCAGGTCCCACAGAATGTCGTCGATGTGTTCGAGGCCCACCGATATCCGGATGAGGTCGGGCGTGAGGTTCCCCGCCTTCATGTCCTCCTCGCTCAACTGGGCGTGCGTCGTGGAAGCCGGGTGGATGATGAGGCTCTTCGCGTCGCCCACGTTCGCGAGATGGCTGTGCAGCTGAAGGGCGTTGATGAAGCGGACGGCCGCCTCGAATCCGCCCTGGACGCCGAAGGAAAAGACGGCGCCCTGGCCGTTCGGCAGATATTTTTTCGCCCGCTCGTGCTCGGGGTTGTCCGCCAGTCCGGGGTAGTTCACGAAACTGATGCGCGCGTCCCGTGCGAGATAATCGGCCACCTTCTGCGCGTTCTCGCAGTGACGCTCCATGCGCAGGCTCAGTGTTTCCAGCCCATGGGCCATCAGAAATCCGTTGAACGGGCTCAGGCACGACCCGATGTCGCGCAGGCTCTCCGCGCGCGCCTTCATGAGGAAGCCCAATTCGCCGAAGGTCTCGAAGAAGCGCAGTCCATGATAGCCCGGAGAGGGGTCGACCATGCCGGGGAACTTCCCGTTCGCCCAGTCGAAGCGGCCCGAATCCACGATGACGCCGCCGATGCTCGTGCCGTGCCCGTCGATGAATTTCGTGGCCGAATGCAGAACGATGTCCGCTCCCCACTCGATGGGGCGGCAGAGGTAGGGAGTCGCAAAAGTGTTGTCCACGACGAGGGGGACCCCCGCATCGCTCGCAATTTTCGCCAGGGCCTCCAGATCGGCGACGTTGGTGGCCGGATTCCCTATCGTTTCGCAGTAGATGACGCGCGTTTTCTCCGTCACCGCGGCCCGGAAATCTTCCGGCCGCGTCGGGTCGACGAATGTCGTGTTGATGCCGAGTTTTCTGAGCGTGATGTCGAACTGCGTGTACGTGCCCCCGTAGAGGGCGGCGGAAGAAACGATTTCATCCCCCGGGTTCGTCAGGGTGAACAGCGCGATGAACTGGGCGGCCTGTCCCGAGGCCGTCGCGAGCCCGCCGACGCCTCCCTCGAGAGCCGCGATGCGCTCCTCGAAGACGCTCGTGGTGGGGTTTCCGATGCGCGTGTAGACGTACCCGTAATCCTGCAGGGCGAAGAGACCCGCGGCGTGTTCGTCGTCGTCGAAAACGAAACCGGTGGATTGGTAGATCGGCACGGCCCTGGCGCCGGTGGCGGGGTCGGGCCGCGCGCCCGCATGGAGGGCGTTGGTGTCGAAGTGAAACGCTCTCGGGGCCGTTTCCTCGGGTCTGGAATCCTCGTTCATGTGCGCTCCTTGAAAAATGGCATGGTTTCGGTTTTGTAATCTCTACGATTCATTAAAGCAAGCGACGGCCTCCAAGAAAAGGCCCCACCAGGAGGTTGCTGAATTTCCCCCTGACAGGGGGGGTAGGGGGGGTTGCTTTTCCAGTCGAGAGGCATCGCCGTTATCTCCCTTGGCAGGGGTCTTTCCCAACAACCCCGCAAGAAGGTGAATACTCCCCGGCGGCGTTGATTTTCTCTCCCCGGCTACACCATAATCCGGGTTCGTGATGAATGCGCCCGCCCCGCACGCCCATTGAAAGACCATGGCTCGAATACTTCTTTGTAATGATGACGGCATCGATTCGGAAGGCCTGCGCGCCCTCTACGCGGCCCTCGCTCCGCTGGGGGAGTTGATCGTCGTGGCGCCGGACAGGGAACAGAGCGCGGCGGGACACTCCCTGAGCCTGCACCGTCCCCTGCGCATCAACGAGCTGGAGCACAACTGGTTCTCCGTGGACGGTACGCCGACGGATTGCGTGAATCTCGCCTTGAACGGCCTGTTCAAGAACGAACACCCCGACATGCTCGTCTCCGGTATCAACCGGGGCGGAAACCTGGGCGACGACATCACCTATTCGGGAACCGTGGCCGCCGCGATGGAGGCCACCCTCCTGGGGCTTCCTGCGGTGGCGGTCTCCCTCGCCCACGAGGACGGGGAGACGCTCCGCTTCGATTTGGCGAAAAAAGTTGCGCGCGCCGGCGCGCGGGAAGTATTATCCCGGGGGCTGGAGCCGGGCGTTCTGCTGAACATCAACGTCCCGAACATACCTCCGAAACAGTGCAGGGGAGAGCGGATCACCCGTCAGGGCAAGCGCGTCTACGAGGAAGCCATCGTGGAAAAACTGGACCCGCGCGGGCGTGAGTATTACTGGATAGGGGGAGGCAGCCTGCGGTGGAAGGATGAGCCCGACACGGACTTCGAGGCGATTTCAAACCACCAGGTCTCCATCACCCCCCTCCGGCTGGATCTCACGGACTACGACGCGATGAAAGGGCTGGAATCTTGGCGTTTTCATTAAACGGAAGAAGAGAGGACCGCTGGCGGCGCGCACGCGAGGATATGGTGGCCAGGCAAATCGTAGCCCGCGGGATCGCGGACGCGCGCGTGCTCGATGCCCTGCGCGAGGTGCCGAGGCATCATTTCGCGCCCGAGATATTTCGCGAAACCGCCTACGCCGACAAGGCGCTGCCCATCGGGCACGGACAGACCATCTCCCAGCCCTATATGGTGGCGGCCACGCTCGAGGCTCTTGAACTCCGGGGCGGAGAGAAGGTGCTTGAGATCGGAGCGGGTTCGGGGTACCTTACCGCGCTTCTGGGGAGGCTCGCGGGTTCCGTCCGCGCGATCGAGCGGGTGCCGGAGCTTGCGACGAGAGCCAGGGAGCGGCTTGATTCTTTCGGCTTGACGAATTATATGCTCTGGACGGCGGACGGCACTTATGGCTGGCCGGATGAGGCGCCTTTCGACGTCATCGTGAGCGCGGCGTCCGCGCCCAGCGTGCCTGCGCCGTGGATGCAGCAGACAGCCCCCGGCGGGCGCATCGTCATGCCCCTGGGGGAGGGGGAGAAGCAGACCCTCGTACGATACCGTGTCTCGGGATCGGGTGAGATACCTGCCCCCGAGGAGCTGGTGAACTGCGTTTTCGTGAAACTGGTGGGAAAATACGGCTGGGAGAAACCATAGGCGGGTGTCGAATCCGCCGTCTCACGGCTTGTGTCGGGGCGTAGCGCAGCCTGGTAGCGCGCCTGCTTCGGGAGCAGGAGGTCGGAGGTTCAAATCCTCTCGCCCCGACCATTTTCTCATCGCTTTCCTAATTAGACCCAAGTCCCTTATACATCCGTTCCGGAGGTTGCTTGCCTCCGAATAATTTCACCCAATACTTTTTTTATAATACTGACAAATCATATTTATTCAATCATATATATAATATATTATATAATGCACATTAGCTTATTTTGCTGTGCAATGGATACTAGATCACGCAAGTATTGCACAACAGGAGAATAGCCGCGCCTCTGCAGTCTCCCGATGATGGGTTGTTGAAATAGTCCGGTTTTCGAGAGTTCGACGTGACCGACGAAAAGAAAAGCAACTTCCTCACCGTTCGGGTGCGTAATGTTCTTGTGTAGGGGACGCATATATGCGTCCCGTTCTAAGGTTAAATATAATCATGTAAACGGTTGTGCCGCCGAACGGATAAATGGGAAGAGGTACCCCTCGAGAAATGGAATCCAGAAAGGCAAACAGGCTTCAAGAACGTGATTATTCCCGACATGGATACTATTTCGTGACAATCTGCACGCGGAATCACACCCGTTGTTTCGGCGAGGTCCTGGACGAAAAAATGCGGTTGAATGCAACCGGAATGATTGCGCAAGAACGTTGGCTGGCAATTCCCGGTCATTTTCCGAATACGGACATTGATGAATTCATCGTGATGCTGAACCATATACATGGGGTATTGATCATCGGTGGCGATAACAACTCCGAGCGGGACGCATATATGCGTCCCCTACAATCGAAGCGACAAAACGTCGACCGCTCGAAAATGTATCTTTCGAAAATCATCCAGGGGTTCAAGTCATCCGTAACCCGAAACGTGCGAAAACGCCGGGGCAAGAACGCTTTCGGGTGGCAACGCTCGTTTTACGACCACGTCATCCGCAATGAAGAAAACCTGAACCGCATCCGGGAATACATTCGAAACAATCCGCTGAAATGGGAGTTCGACAGGTACAACAGCGCACCCCGCCTCTAAAAACGGCCCCCGCACCCAAAAAAAGAGGCGCCCCGGTGAGGGACGCCTCCTTTTCGTTTCTCGTACGATGCGCTATGCGGCGTCCAGGGCCTGCTCCAGATCGGCGATGATGTCGTCGATGTGCTCGATGCCGATGGAAAGCCGCACGTAGCCCGGCGTCACGCCCGTCTGCTCCTGCTCCTCGGAGCTGAGCTGGGAGTGCGTGGTGCTCGCCGGGTGGATGGCGAGGCTTTTCGAATCGCCGATGTTCGCCACATGGTAGAACATCTTGAGCGCGTTGATGAAGTTCTGGCCCGCCTCGAAGCCGCCGGTGAGGTCGATTCCGACCAGGCCGCCGTAGCCGCCCTTGAGATACGTGTCGGCGCGCTGGCGGAACTCACCGTCCATGAGGCCGGGGTAAATCGTGGTGTTCACCTTGGGGTGGGCGTTCAGGTATTCCGCGGCGGCGGCGGCGTTCTGGCAATGACGCTCCATCCGCAGGGGCAGGGTTTCCAGGCCTTGTAAGAACAGGAAGGTGTTGAAGGGGCTCATCGCCTGGCCGGAGTCGCGCAGGAGCGTGACGCGCGCCTTGATGATGTAGGCGATGGGGCCGAGCGGTTTGACGGCTTGGGACCACACGGCGCCGTGGTAGCTCGGGTCCGGCTGGTTGAGGTAGGGCTGCCTCTCGGGGTGCGCCTCCCAGTCGAAGTTGCCCGCGTCGATGATGATGCCGCCGATGGAGTTGCCGTGCCCGCCGATGTATTTCGTGCAGGATGAGGCGATGACGGCCGCGCCGTGCTCGAAGGGCTTGCAGAGGCCATGGGCCGCCGTGTTGTCCATGATGAGGGGAATCCCCAGCTCACGACCGAGGTCGGAGACTTCCCTTATCGGGAAAACGTGCAGCTTCGGGTTCGGCAGCGTCTCGGCGTAGTAGGCGCGCGTCTTGTCGTCCGTCGCTTTGACGAAATTCTCAGGCTCCCCCGGGTCCACGAATCGGCACTCGATCCCGATGTCCTCCAGCTGATTCGCGAAGAGGTTCCACGTGCCGCCGTAGAGGTCCGTCGAACTCACGATGTTGTCCCCGGCGCGCGCCACGTTCATCACCGCCATCATCGAGGCCGACTGGCCCGAGGAGACCGCGAGGCCGCCGACGCCGCCTTCGAGCGCCGCCAGGCGTTTTTCCAGCACGTCGTTCGTCGGGTTCATGATTCGCGTGTAGATGTTGCCGAGCTCCTTCAGCGCGAAAAGATCGGCCGCGTGGTCCGTGCTGTCGAACTGGTAGGAGGACGTCTGGTAGATCGGTACGGCCACGGCGTTCGTAGTGGGGTCCTTGCGGTATCCGGCGTGAAGAACGATGGTTTCGTTGTTGCTGAGTTCCAGCTCTGTTTCCACTGTCATTCCAATAACCCTCTTTTTCGAAAAGAAAAGATATCGTCAGGGATGCGAGATGACTCGCATGAACTTCCCAACCCCTGCTGTTCTGGAAAAACAAAAACGAGAATCTACACAAAATCAATGGATTCGGCAAATACAATCGGGGAAAAATCACTTTATCGGAGATCGCCGGAAGCGGTTGACCCGGAATAGCCCCTGGCCCGAAGATAGCCCGCTGAATCCGGCGTCATATCAACTTGGAACAGGCGAGGGCAAATCTCGCCCCACCACCCATACGAAAGGAGAAGGTAGCGGCATGAGAAGACAGGCGTCACGCGCGAATCAGAACTGGATTTTCGACAATTTCCTCAAACTCTCCGACAACGAGGACGTTCTCCACCCCGGCATCATGGGCACGCGCTATGAGCGGGGTTTCCGGCACCAGGACCTCGAAGCCGTCTACTCGAAGGTCTCGGGCAGGCGCTCCATCCCCCTCCTGTGGGGCAAGCAGGCCGCACTTCAGGAGCAGAAGGCGATAGCGGCCGAGGAGGCGGGAAACCTCGTGACCGCCGCCATGCACTACAACCGCGCGGGCCTTTGCTACGGACGCGGCCAGCACCTCATCCCCGTCGATGGACACCCGCGCAAGAAGGAATACTACGCGGGCGTCTCGCGCTGCTTCGACAAGATGCGCGAAGTCAGGGGCGGCGACATCCAGAAGCACCAGGTGGAATTCGACCCCGGCAAGAACGCCTATTTCTATTTCTGGCCTGCGGAGGGGGAAGGGCCGAAACCCACCGTGCTCCTCATCCCCGGCATGGACATGATCAAGGAAGACGGCCTCTTGCCCTACAACAACTGGTTCCATGCGCGCGGCATGAACTTCGCCATCATGGACGGGCCGGGGCAGGGCGAGTGCAATATCAACCAGGTGTGGGTGGATCACCACAACTACGCGCGCGCGGGCAGCAAGGTCATCGACTGGCTCACCGCGCGCAACGAGGTGGATTCCTCCAGAGTCGGCATCATGGGCATGAGCATGGGCAGCCGCTGGACGGTGGAAATCGCCGCCCAGGACGAGCGCGTCAACACCGTCGTCGGCCAGATGGCGAACGTGGGTCCTTCGGACATCATCTTCAACCAGGCCCAGCCCAACTTCAAGCGCATCTACATGTACATGACGAACATCCTGGATGAGGATGCGTTCGACGAATTCGTCGAGGAGCGCGACAGCATCTGGCTGCCCCTGGTGGGCAAGATGAAGTCGAACTACCTCCTCGTGGCGGGCGACATGGACGAGCTCTGCACGCCGGACGACATCGACGCCTTCTTCTCGCACCTCACCTGCCCGCGCGAGCTCTGGTTGTATGAGGGCGTCTTCCATCCCATGGGCGAGGTCGCGGCGGACATGTACCCCGCCATCGCGGACTGGATGCTGCACTCGCTGAACAACGGCCTGCCGGCGGACCACAACAAGCGGGTGATCGTTCCCGAGGGAGGCTAAGGCGCAGCCGCAGACCCTTTAAGAGGGGGTTATCGACAAACCCCTCGTCGGGGGTATCGCCTTTACCCCCTGGCAAGTGGTTGTTGGAAAAGCCAGAGGGGATAATTTGTTGCTGTGTAGGGGTCGCATACATGCGACCCTGCCTTTTACGCCTGCGGACAATGGGACGCATATATGCGTCCCCTACAAACCAAATTCGATTGATGAGGGTTTTCCAACTATCCTCAGGGCGGCGCTTTTATCCCCTGACAAGAAGAACAGGTATGTGGGACGCAAGGCCTGATGAAAATATTTCACTGAGGCCGTCGCGCACCGCCACTTGACGAGACGCGCTCGCTCGATAGAATCAGGAAGTCTGAATTCCGCCCCGGGATAATTTCTGATGCGAACCATCATCGGCGTCATCGGCGATTCCGACCCCGACCCCGAAACGGCCGCTCTGGCCGAGGAGGCGGGCGCCGAGATTGCGCGCGCGGGCGCCGTACTTGTATGCGGCGGGCTGGGCGGCGTCATGCAGGCCGCGGCGCGCGGAGCGAAAGGAGCGGACGGCCTCACCGTGGGCGTCCTGCCCACCTACGAGCCTGAGTCCGCCAACCCGTTCATCGACATTCCCGTCGTCACCGGAATGGGACACGCCCGGAACGTCATCATCGCGGCGACGGCCCACGCGCTCATCGCCATGTCGGGCGCGCACGGCACCCTCTCTGAAATCGCTATCGGCCTCAAGCTCGGCAAGCGGGTCGTCTCGCTGGGACGCGACGAAAGCCCTGCGGGAGTCGTCGCAGCGCCCAACGCCCGGGAGGCCGTGCGGATGGCCCTGGGCGACGCATGAGGGACGGCATGGATTTGCCCGTATCAAGCATTTCGCGCGCATCGGGTTTTTGGAGACGGCGTTCCATGTGGCGTAGAGGATGCCTCCTCTTTCTCTGCTTTCTCACCGGCTGCGCTTTCGTCGCGCCCCCGGTAGCGCCGCCCACGAAAAGCAGCCGCGAGGTCGGCGGGGTCCACCACATCGTCAAGCGCGGCGAGAACCTCTGGCGCATCGGGCGCGCCTATGGCGTGGAGGTCGAGCAGATCGCCGTCCTGAACGGCATCGGCAACCCCGACCGCATCGAGATAGGCGTGCGGCTCTTCATCCCCGGGGCGAGAACCGTCCGCCTTGTCCGGAAGAACGTCAGTGCCACGCCGCCCGAACGCCGTCCGCGCTGGGCGGCGCCTCTGCCCCGCAAGTCACCGCCGCGCCGCAAGACGTATTCAAAACCGGCCCGGAAACCATCCGGAAAGTCGAAGAACACGACTCGTACGCACCGCCCGAAGAACCGGAAGCCGGCGTACCGCAGGGCGCGCGGCAAAGGCCCGAAATTCTCATGGCCCCTGCAGGGACGCCTGATTCGCCGCTTCAAGAGTAGTGGCAGCCACAAGGCGGACGGCATCCTCATCGCCGCACGCGAACGCGCCCAGGTTCGCGCCGCCGCCTCCGGCCGCGTCATTTTTTCTGATTTCGGGCCCGGAAACATGGGGCGCCTCATCATCCTGCGCCACCACGGGGGCGAGTATCACTCCATCTACGCCAACGTCGCCGAGAACCTCGTGCGCAAGGGGCAGAGCGTCTCGCGCGGCGCGCCCATCGCCCTTACGGGCCGCACGCCGCGCTTCCGGACCGCGCGCCTTCATTTCGAGATCCGCCATCGCACGCGGCCGCGGAACCCGCTGTCCTACCTGCCATAAATTTCAGGCAGGCGTCGTGGTGACATACCGGGAAGGGAATGCTATCTAGGGTTCGCTTGTCCACTGGATAAGAAACCGACGAAAGGGCCGCGACGCACCCGGCAGGGAACATCAAGAAGAATCAAGAGTTCACACATCCACGAGGGGTAGATTTCATGTCCGACATCAATCAGCTTCTGGCGCACATTCGCGACGTGCCCGATTTCCCCAAAGAGGGGATTTTGTTCAAGGACATCACGCCCATGTTCCAGAACCCCCAGGCCTTCCAGAAGGCGGTGGACATGGCGGCGGAGCCTCTGATGGGTGAGGGCATCGACGTCGTCCTGGGCGTCGAGGCGCGCGGCTTCATCATCGGAGCGCCCATCGCCTATAAACTCGGCGCGGGCTTCGTGCTGGTGAGAAAAGCGGGAAAACTTCCCTGGGAGAAAACCCAAGCGACGTATGATCTCGAATACGGTACCGATACGCTCGAAATTCACAAAGACGCCATCGCGCCCGGCGACCGGGTGCTCATCGCCGACGACGTGCTCGCCACCGGCGGCACCGCCACCGCCTGCATATCCCTCGTGGATTCGCTGGGCGGGAGCATCCACGGCTTTTCCTTCCTCATCGAACTCGCGTTCCTGAACGGACGCGACAAGCTCGCTCCACACCCCGTGCGCTCTTTGATACGATACGACTGACGCGCGCCTCACCGAGCCGCGCAACCATGCCCCCGTAGCTCAGCAGGATAGAGCGCCGGATTCCTAATCCGTAGGCCGCAGGTTCGAGTCCTGCCGGGGGTACCACGCTCAAATCCACTTGTCCATTTGACGAGATATAGGCGGAGTGAACGTCGCCACAAGGCGAGAAAATCTATTCCGAAAGGGTAAGGGGGCAGAAAAAGAAGCGTTATTCCCTAGCATGAAACCTTATTTTTTCTTGCGGCACGCTTCATCGTTTACACGGAGAAATTCAATTAAGAAATCATCTACAACCCCGGTCAGGTTCGACATGATATACTTACGCGCTTTGACACCTCCGATGGTATGCGTTTTCCACCATTTCTCGCCATGCGTTCCGAGAAACCCATTTGACCATGTTGTTACATAGCCGAAGCCCTGAGTGTAAAACCGATCGAAAACGGCTTTATTAAGCAATATAGATATGGAAAAAGCCACACCAGAAACACGCACTTCGATTCTTAAATAGGAATTGGCTATCTTGTTGCTATATAAACGAGCCGCCCGCAGGCGATTTTCTGCAACTTTCTTGATGGATTCTTTGGTGAGGCCGAGCTTTAATACATCTTTACTCAATTCTCCCACAAGAAGACTCATCGGCTCGCAATTTGTGAATAACTGAAAATGGATGATCTCATTCAGGGTCTGCTGTTGTGCAAAGGAGTGTGTTGTCATCAGGCAGAAAAAAGTCACCACACCCAAAATGATTCGTTTCATAGCATTTTTCCATGAAATGAAGAAATTTATGGACTTGTCACCAATATAAATGTTTTCTTTTCTTTGAGCGATAGCTGGGCGTAATCTCGTTGCCGTTCACGGCGCAGGATTCGAGAAAAACTCCCCGATGGGTGTAGGCCGCAATCTTCTCGGAGAAAAAATCTCATAGGGCATGTTTCTTGCGCCGGCATCTGACTTCGTCCATTATTCATGTTTAATGAAACTGCGAATTTTAGCTAACTGTGCACGGAGTTCGCATTTCTCATCATCTGACAAATGCCTGAAAGGATAAGGGTCCTTTACAATCATATCGAAAATATCGAGTACATCTTTCATTCGTTCCTTTATGAAATCGAATTCAATACTCCAACCACATGGGGAAAAATGAACAAATTGGTTACGAAGTAAATTGTTATATTCCTTAAATGATTCCTTTTGCTGGACAGTAATCAAAATAGGCCCACCGGCTTCTTCGAGACGCATTTCCTGACAACCTAACCTGTCGAGCAAATCGAGTGGGGAGGCGACCCACATCTTCGGATGGCGATCTTTCTTTTTTTTAATCCGCTTTCTCGAAAAGCCGAATTCGTCAACGCCATCTGGAATATATTCAATTTCTCCCCTCCTATCTCTCTCATACCATTCTCGCCACTTCATGGCATCTTTTTCATCTAACGCACCTCGCAACTCTGATCCAGACAAATGGCAGACCATCGCACCCTGAAATGCACTGTGGAGCGACAAAATAGCCCATTTCCATGCACCTTTTGATCGTTCGGTTTGTTGTAAACTCATTGCGCATTGTTCTAGGGATGCTAATACATCTTGACGCTCATCTACCCTCAAGTAATCACTCATCCGCAGAATTCTCCCAAGAATTGATCCTGCATCGTCCGTTTTCTGTCCATATGCCCTAGCGTAATTCTGGCAGCTAAAATTGTTGCCAATGTAATCTAAAGGTTTTGTTTCGTCGCCGTACACGACGCAGGACGCGAGAAATACATCTCTGATGGAAGTACAATTCCCACGGGATAATAGGCCTCAAGAGTGAGGTAAGGGCTGATTTGAGTGGGCGTACTTTACGCCAAGGGGGAGTAGGGCAATGGAAGATGAAATAAAATATTCGCAAGCTCCAATAGATGCCAAAAAACCTTTGATGAATTTATTAACAAATTGAAATCGGAGGTCCGCAAGGATGAATTGGCCTCTAGAAATATGTTCATGCGTAACCTCGTTTACATGAATGGCGGTGCTTTGGTGGCCTTATTGGGTGCCATGGCTGAAAACACAAATAATGTTGCTTGGTCTTTTTTTCCAATGGTCTTTTTTTCTTTTGGCCTTACCCTTGGTGCACTCCTCAATGGCATGGTCTATCGCCAAATGTATAAGCAACAAAAGGCAATCAATATATTCCACGCACTTGTTGTGGAAGATGAGATTAATTTTAGAAATATCGATGACGAAGTTGACAATATTTTCAGCGGAGATTCGCAAAGAGAGGACCGTCAATTTCGGGTAGGCGTTGCAGGTCTTGTATTTTTCATTTTGGGGTGCATTTTAGTTTTCATTCTTGGGGCTGTTTCACTTGGGATTATTCCAGCCATCTTCGAATGGCTCCAAAACTACACAATAGAAGCAAGAAACCCGCTATTCATGTGGGACAAAGTGTGGGTATGAGTTTGATTCTTTTCTCAAATACAAAAATAAATTATATAAGTTATGATTCATTCTGAATCCTGCCAGAGCACCAGCCTGAAACCCAATACCCTCAAGTCCACCAGTCGACTGCGTAGGAACCGGCGAAGATAAGAGCGCCGAGGCCCAGCAAACCGACGGCCGGCTTCGTCGCGCCGATGGAGAGCGCCCCCAGTGCGCCGCAGAGCATCAGAGCGCCCGTACCCCACATGACCTTCACGACGATCGCCTTGGCGTCAATGACGTTCAAGGGTCTGTCGTCGCCGGAATCATCTGCGGGCTTCACTTCGGTTGTTCCTCCGCATGCGGGGCAGGCATCACAGCCGGATATTTCAGCCCCGCATTCAGGGCAATGCGTCTCGGCCATGGCGTCTTCCTTCCTGAAACGGATGGCTGATAAGTGGCATTCGTAATGAGAGCGGGATTCTCTCACAAGGCGGGGGAAGGGGAAACGCGCCTGCAATTTCTCCTCCAGGAAGACGCCCGCGCTTTTCGCCTTCGCGCGCCGTGTGTGATGATGGACGGGTTCATCCTGCTCACCAATAAAGCGAATGAGGAGCAACTGTCGTGCAATATGATATCGACCCCGAACGCGTCGTCATAACGGAGCCCGTGCCGGGTTCCGAATACCCGGTTCACCTGATGTACGTCGAACTGCTCGACGGCGTCTATGCGCCGGTAGGTCTGAGGACGCCCGGTGGCGCCGGGCCGCACCCAACCGTATTGCTCGGGCGGGGGAACGGCGGGGGCGGCATGGCCTGGGTGCGCGAGGCGACCCGGAACATGGGCTGCATACAGGAGCGCCTGCTCGCGGCGGGCTACGCCTGCGCCTGGCTGAGATACCGCGCAGAAGTCGAGCTCGGCTACAACAACGGCGGCCGCCTCGTCGAGGACATCCGGCAGGGCCGCCAGCTCCTGAACCGGTCACCGCTCGAGTATGAAGACGAGATCGCGATCATCGAATACATGAAGACGCTGCCCGGGGTGAACGGGGAGCGCATCGGCCTGATGGGCGTGAGCCACGCGGGCGAGATGATTCTCAAGCTCACATCTGAATACGGCGGCGCGCGCGCCTGCGTGGCCTGCGAACCGGCCTCCCATGAATTCCTGGACTTAGCGCCGGACGATACCGCCTTCGTGAACGAGGAGACGCAGCTCAGAAACATCGAGGGCATGATGATGCAGGAGGTCGAGAAGGTGAGGGCGCGCATCAACGAAGAACTGGCGCTCAGGAGGATAAGGAGTATTGAAACGCCGATTCTCATCATGGGCCGGGATGAGGATCACTTGCAGGGCATCTTTCGCGCCACGTACGATCTGATGGTGGAGGCGGGGAGGGACGTCGAGTGGGCCTCATACGATCACCCGATGCACGGCTACATCTATCCCGAGCGGGGAGAGAACGGAGAATACGCCGTCGATGACACTCAGGAGGCGGCGATTGCGAAGTGCATCGCCTACTTGGACAAATACATGAAGAACTGAGCTATACTATGGCTCATCAACGCGCCGTGAGCACGAGACGTTCCCGAACATCCGCCTTGACGCCGGACACAGAAGCCATGAAATCCCAGACGAGAATTTTCTCATGTCTTGTGGATGACTTTCTGAAAACCGATTCGCTCATCGTTCCGACTACGGAGAATCTCAGGCTGGTCATTTCCCGCATGGCGGAGAGGAATGCAAGCTGCGTTCTCGTGACGGACGAGGAAAACAAACTCACCGGCATTTTTACGGAGAAAGACGTGACGCGCCGCGTCGCGCTGCGGTGCGACGGCTCGGAATCCATAGAGCAGGTGATGACGTCCCGCGTCTACTCCGCGAATCAGGGAGACTACCTCTATCACACCATTGCGCGCATGCGCCGCCTCGGCCACCGGCACATGCCCGTTGTGGACGACGCGAACCGCCCCCTCGGACTGCTCGACCTCCAGGACGCCATGGCCGTGGCGGCCTCGCATGTGGTGGAACACATCGACGCACTCACGCAGGTCCCGGAACTCTACGGCTTGCAAGAGGTGAAAGCCGTGCAGACAGTCGTGGCGCAGGAACTGCTCGAGGACAACCTCACCGCGCCTGAAATTCAGGCGCTGCTCACCCACGTGAACAACGACATCTACCGCCGCGTGGCCGAAAAAGTGACGGGGACCATCGAAGCAGCAGGCGGGGGCGAACCGCCCGTACGATACGCTGTGATCGTCATGGGCTCGAGCGGACGGGGGGAGAACTTCATCAACCCCGATCAGGACAACGGCATCATTTTCGAAGACTATCCCGTGGAGCGGCACAACGAAGTCAACGACTACTTCATCCAATTCTCGGAACTGCTGACCTGGAACCTCGAAGCCATCGGCTTCCCCCTGTGCGACGGCAACGTCATGGCCACGAACCCGCTTTGGCGCAAATCGATTTCCGAATGGAAGCAGCAGACCCTGCGCTGGTTCCAGAAGAGGAGCACGTTCCAGGTGCAGCTGAGCGATGTCTTTTTCGACTTCGACACCGTTTCCGGGGATCTCTCACTGGGCCGGGAGTTGCGGAATCACCTCACGACTTTCGTGCAGAAAGAACCAGCCGTGCTCCAGGCGATGTTCCAGACCGAGGCCGACAGGCACGTCGCTCTGGGCCTGTTCGGCATCCTGCGAACGGAAAAAACGGGAGAGGGCCTGCCGCAGGCAATCAACCTGAAGCACGGGGGCATCCTTCCTCTGGTCGGAGCGGTGCGGCTGCTCGCCCTGAAAGAGGGTCTGGAGGCCACCTCCACCTACGAGCGCATCCGCCTACTGCACGAGGCGGGGATTTTCAGCAATGATGAGGTCGATGATTACACCGCCGCCCTGGAAAATATGACGTTTATGCTGCTGCGACAGCAACTCAGGGACTACAGGCGTATCCGGAAGGCGACGCGCTACGTGAGGAAGTCGGCAATCTCACGCAGGGAGAAGCAGGTCCTCAAGATGTCCCTCAAGGCCATACGCTCGCTCAAGGATCGGGTGCGGACGGAGTTCACCGGCGAGATTCTCTGAGACATTCTTTGCATATCAGGATACGGGCGTCTTGAAGCGATCGAACACCCGCCCGAAGCGCCAGGCGTAGAACTCCACGCTCTCATACAGGCCGGCTCTGTTATAAGGTTCCTCCGCCCAGAATGCGCGCGCCGCCTCGATGTCGGGAAAATCGAACAAAAGCACGCTGCCGTTTCTTGTCTCGCCGTCATCGGTGACCAGGGGGCCGCGCACCATCACCGAATCGCCGTGCCCGGTCAGGTAGGCCTTGTGCTCTTCATGCAGGGACTTTCGGATCGCGCCCCCGTCCGCCTTGTCCAGGGCATGGACGTAGAACTGCAGGTTTCCCTCTTTGCGTGGGCAGTCGCGCCAGGAGTAGGGCACGGTGGCGCGCCAGCGATGTATGGAGGGCCGCTCCTGGATCCCCTCGATGATGAACGGCTCGTTCGCCACGTGCTCCTCCGCGGCGGAGCGGTCTGGAAGGTCCAGAATGCGGAAGCTGCCCAGTTCGAGCTTCCCGTCGTCGGTCAGGAACGGACCCGCGAAGCGCGTGACGTCATCGAACCCTTTCAGATAATCGAGGTGCGCTTTGCGGTGGACATCTCTCAGAGCGGCCGCTTCGGGCCTGTCGTAAATCTTGATGACGAATTCCACGGATGATTTCCTTCTGATGAGAAGCAAAAACGAGTCAGTAGTGAAGTTTCGGTTGGCTCTGTTGACGCCCGGATTCTAAGCGCCGATGCGTCAGGCCGCAACGGTCGCAGCAGGGCGTATTGCGGGGTTGTTGTAAAAGTCCTTGTCGGGGGACATCGCCTCTATCGGAAAGACCGCTTCCGCACGAACCCCCGACTCTCCTCGTCAGAAGCAACCCCCCCTACCCCCCCTTGTCGGGGGTATAAAAAGGCGATGTCCCTCCACCGGGATGCGCCTCCGCCGGGGAGAGGGGGTTTTGCTTTTTCTTGCCCCCCTGACAAGGGGGGGTAGGGGGGGGGTTGCCTTTCCAGTCGATAGGGGTGTCCCCTCTACTCGCTAAAAGGGGGTCTTTTTCGACTCCCCCTCAACGGGGGAGTGCATCTCCTCTCTCGTCGGTCGTCTAAATATCCAGAATCACGAAATCAGGGCTATTACAACACCTCCAAAGAAAATAATGATTGACGTCCAAGAAGCCTGGATTCTATTTGCTATGGCGCAACGGGTGGCGCGTTTTCGCCGCAATCGATAAAGTAGGCGCATCCGGTAAATTATCCAAGAATAAGGGCTTTTGTCGGAAAGGGCTAATAAGTAATGAGATTTTCAAATATGCTTAGAGCAGTATTTGTCGTAGTCATTGCGTCGATCTTTGGTTGTGGAATGGCAGGTGATGTTATTGAGGAAAAACCGAAACAGGTTGAAATGAAGAAAAAGGAACTGCAATGGGCATGTTATGACCGCACTGAATATATACTTAATCGCCCGGTTTTAGGGCTAGGGGCTCCGGTAATTTTGAAGCTCAAGCAGTTTCCTGATTGGAATGGCAACTTTTCAGCAAGTACGAGAGGTATCGTTGAAATAACAGGTGGCAAAAAACAATCCGCATTATTTTACTTCAAGGGAATTAACCGAACGTGGGCATTCGGCTATAAAAATAATCATCAAATTGTGCTCCAACCGGATCAGAGTGCGTATTATTACGATTTCACGGGGGCAAAGGATGGGGAGAGAAGAAAGGCTGGACAGTCTTTCCGCTGTGAGAAACTGTAGAGCCTGCTTTTCATTTCCCCCGATTTTCCTCACCCGTCGCAGCGGAACGCCTTCATCGGGAAGGTGTGCAGCGAGCGGAACCCCTCCCGGGTGACGATCCCCATATCGCCCATCTGCACGCCCCGGCCTTCCGAGTCCATCGGGTTCGGCTGAATGACCATCACCATGTTTTCGCGGTACTTGAAATCGGCTGGCGGAGCGAGATAGTTCGAACCCCGGATGCCGATGGAGGGCTGGAGCAAGTCCGTGCCGAAGCCGTGGGCGAGGGAATCGTAGATCTGAAAACCCCTCTCTGGCAGCGGGTCCGTGGCCTCGAAGACGGCCTGCGCGGAATTGCCCGCCTTCATCGTTCTGCCCACGCCCTCGTACACCTCGACCGCAGCCTCGAGCAGCGCCTGATAGGGCGGCGTCGGGTCCGCTCCGATAGTGAAGGTGCGAAGGCTCTGGCCCGCATAGCCATAATACGCCGCACTAATCTCCATGATTAGCACGTCGCCCACCTCGAGCTTTCGCCTCGTCGGGTTCTGCCAGGGGACGGGCGTGCGGGGATTCGCCATCGGCGTGGCCGTCACGAACTGCACCATCTGCTCGCCGCCTTGCTCCCGGAACGCGGCGGCCATCCGGCCCGACAGCTCGATTTCGGGAATGCCCGGCTTCGCGTGGGTGACGGCCGCCTCCATGGCGAGGTCCGTGAGCCGCGCCGCCTCGGTCAGCCACTCGATTTCCTCCTCGCTCTTTATCAGCCTTAAATCCCTGAATTTCGCGCTCACGTCCACCCACTGCGCCTCCGGGAAGCGCGATGTCAAATAGTCCATGTGCTCGAAGGGCAATAGAATCTTGAAGCGGGGGTTGATTCCCACCAGACCGATGCGCGCGTTCCCGAGTCCCAGGGCGTCGAGCTGGTCCGCCATGCGCTCGGGGTTGCCGTACGCTCCGTGGCGCACGTCCTTGAAAATACACTGCATTTGCGCGTTATGAAGATGGTTGTAGAGACCCGTGAACAGGGAAGGGAGGCCATCTTTCGGAAAAATCAGGTAGCAGTGGTTGAAATCCCGGTAGCAGGATAGCCAGTAGATGTTCGCCTGAGCATTGCGGTTCGTGCCCCCCATGCCGAAGAACAAGAGAGTGTCCAGCCCTTCTTCTTCCATCAGGTCCTTCGCCGCCGCATGACGCCTGTTCATTTCTGCTTCCGAGAAACGCGGATACCAATCTTCTGCCATGTCGCCTCCTTGCACGATAATCCCTCGTGCGAGAGAATAATAATGTCATCGGAAATTTTAAGTTTGCGCGGCGCATTATAGCGAGCGCACCGAGAATATACGACCGGGAGGAAGCATATGAGCATCATCGGCCATGGCGTGATTTCAAGAAAAGCGGGCGAGCGCACGGAAGTCGAGGAAATCGAACTCGACTCCCCGGGTCCGGGCGAGGTGCTGGTGAAAATCCAGGCCAGCGGCGTCTGCCACACCGATTTACACTACAAACTCGGAAAAATCGGGGATGAATTCCCCTATCTTCTCGGCCATGAGGGCTCCGGAATCGTCCAGGAAGTAGGGGAGGGCGTATCCGACCTCGCCGTGGGCGACTACGTCGTCCTGGCCTGGCGCGCTCCTTGCGGCGTCTGCCGGTTCTGCTCCATCGGCCAGCCCAACCTCTGCGCCGCCAGCCTGAACGCGGCCTCCAGGATGCGGGGGAAAAAAGACGGCCAGGCTTTAAGTCCCTCCCTCGGCATCGGCACGTTCTGCACGCACACCGTCGTCGCCGCGAAACAGGCGGTGAAAGTACCCACCGTCTGTACGCCGGAGCAGGCCTGCCTCATCGGCTGCGGCGTCATGACGGGCGTGGGCGCCTCGCTCTACACGGCGCAGGTGAGGCGCGGGAGCAGCGTGGCGGTGTATGGATGCGGCGGCGTGGGCTGCAGCGTCATCATGGGGGCGAAAATGTCGCGCGCAGCGAAAATCATCGCCGTCGATATCGCCGACAACAAACTCGCCTGGGCGAGGGAGTTCGGCGCGACCGACGTCGTCAATGCGTCAGAAACCGACCCGGTCGAAGCGATCAAGGACCTCACCGGCGGCAACGGCGTCGATTATTCCTTCGAGGCCGTGGGAACGCCCCAGACGCTCCTGCAGGCCATGTGGTCGCGCGACCTGGCCGGCACCTGCACGCTCATCGGCGTGCCGGCGCCAGACATGATGATGGAACTGCCCATGCTCCAGTTCTTCGGCCTGGGCGGAGCGCTGCGCGTCTGCTGGTATGGGGATTGTCTGCCATCGAGGGATTTCCCGCTTCTTGCCGACTGGTACGAAAAAGGAGAGCTGGACCTCGACAGAATGGTCACGAAAGTCATTGGTCTCGAAGACGTGGAACCCGCTTTCGAGGCCATGGAGCGCGGCGAAACCCTGCGGTCCGTCATCCGGAATCCGGATTAGGCAATATAAACAATCACATGAGATAGTTCATGTATCTTACTGTTTATATGCCTTCTTGAAACTTATTATCTAGTCGTCCAGTGCGTCGGCGAGCACTTCGGCGATGTGGAGAGCCTTCTTGCCGACGCCGGTTGAGATTTGCTGACGGCAGGAGACGCCGTTGGCGATAACCGCCGCATCTTCATCGCCTGCTCTGAGAGCCGGGAAGAGTTTCGTCTCACCGATGGCGATCGAAATGTCGAAATGTTCTTTCTCGTAGCCGAACGAACCGGCCATCCCGCAGCAGCCCGAAGGAATCTGCGCCACCTCCAAATCTGGAATCATGCCGAGTATCCCCAGGGAGGGGCCTGTGCCCACCAGGGCTTTCTGATGGCAATGGCCATGGAAGAGGGCCTTTTGCTGTTTCGGGGTCTTGAATTTGAGATCCAGCTCACCCTTGTCATGCAAGTTCTGCAGAAATTCCTCGAGCATGTAAGAATTCTCCGCCAGGCGCCCCGCCGCATCACCCGCCACGAGGTCCGGATACTCATCCCGGAACGTGAGGAGACAACTCGGTTCGACGCCGATGATCGGAAGGCCCGCCTCTATCGCGGGAGCCAGCCTCGCAATGTTCTCCTCCGCCAGCTTCTGTCCCTCGCGCAAGAGTCCGTGCGATATCATGGGCCGCCCGCAGCAGCCCGTCTCCGCCAGCCCGACCTCGAAGCCGGCCGCTTCCAGCACCTTGACCGCGGCCTTACCGATCTCGGGGTAGTTGAAGTTCGTAAACGTATCGTTCAGGAACAACACTTTCCCCCGCGCGCCGACCCCGTTTCGAGCGGAAGGTCGGCTCTTGAACCATTCCTCGAATGTGGGCGTCACGAGGGGGGGGAGCCTTCTCCGCTTGTCGATGCCAAAGAACCTGTCCAGTAGTGAACGCACGAAGCTGTTCCCGAACGTCCAGTTCACGATGGGCGCGAGGGGGGCGCTCAGGCGGTTGATGCCCGCGATGCGTCCCATCATTCGCACGCGCAGAGGCACGCCGTTCTTGTCATAATAGGCCTGCAATACTTCGGCCTTGATTTTGGCCATATCCACGCTCGAAGGACACTCCGCCTTACAGCCCTTGCAGGAGATGCATAGGTCCATTACCTCATAAAGGCGTTCGCTGCCCAGATCCTCTCCGGGGATTCCGTTCGCAATAACTTCCCTGAGCGCGTTCGCCCGCCCGCGCGTGGAGTGTTCCTCCTCCATCGTCGCCTGGTAGGAGGGGCACATCGTCCCGTCTCGCTTGCGGCACGCGCCCACGCCGTTGCAAAGCTCGACCGCGCGCGCGAAGCCGCCGTCGCTCGAGAAATCCATGATCGTCGGTATCTCGGGCGTCTTGTAAGAGCCGTCGAAGCGCAGGTTCTGGGTGAAGGGGAGGGCGTGCACGATTTTTCCGGGGTTCATCCGGTTCTCGGGGTCAAAGAGCCGCTTCACTTCGACGAACGCCCCGTAGAGTTTCTCGCCGAAGAACTTGGGCACCCACTGGCTTCTCGCCAGGCCGTCGCCGTGCTCTCCGCTCATGGCGCCGCCGTATTCGAGCACGAGGTCCGAGACCTCCTCGGCGATGGCGGCCATTTTCTCGATCTCCGCGTCTTCTTTGAGATTGATGAGCGGGCGCAGGTGCAGAAGACCCACGCTCGTGTGGCCGTAGTAGGAGGTTTCCGTGTCGTACTTCTTCATGATGGCTTCGAAATGCCGGTAATAATCCAGTAGATGCTCGGGGGAGACAGCGCAATCCTCCACGAATGCGCAGGGCTTCCAGTCCCCCCGGCGTCCCAGCAGAAATCCCAGGCCCGCTTTTCGCATGTTCAGGCAGTCCTGCTTGTGGGCGGGGTCGTCCAGCGGAACGCGCGCGTAGCCAATGTTCTTTGTTTCCAGCTCATCGTGGAGGCGCCTGACTTTCTCTTTGGCCTCATCGTCGTCTTCGGCGAAAAACTCAATCGTCAGGAAAGAATCCGGATCGCCCACCACGAAGCTGCTCATGAGGCGCTGGGCTTCGAGGTTCTGCTTGGCGAGCTCGATGATCACCCGGTCGATGATCTCTATCGCCGCCACGTCGTGGGCCAGGATCGTCGTGCTCGCGGCGAGAGCCTCTTCGATGCTGTGGAAATGAACCACGAGGACGCCGAGCGCTTTTGGCTTGGGGCACACGCGCACCTTGGCTTCGGTAACGACGGCCAGCGTGCCCTCGGCGCCCACCATGAGCTTGGCGAGGTTGAACGGCCCCGTATCTTTGGCGAGTTCATCGAGATTATACCCGCTCACGCGGCGCATGATATTTGGGTAGCGGTCTGCAATCTCCACCCGCTGCTCGTCCACGATGTCTTTCAGCCCCCTGTGTAGTCTGCCAATGCGTGTATCCTGCTGCGTCAACACTTCCAGAGACACCGCATCCAGGGGCCCGAAAGAGAAGGGCTCTCCATCTGCGAAATATCCCGAAACTTCGATGACGTGATCCACCGTCTTCCCGTAGACGATGGAGCGCGAACCCGAAGAATTGTTCCCCAGCATGCCGCCAATGGTGGCGCGGCTGCTCGTGGAGGTATTGGGGCCGAAGACGAATCCATGCGGGCTCAGGTAATCGTTGAAATGGTCCTGCACGAGGCCCGGCTGGACGCGCGCCCATTCCTCATCCGCGTTCAGTTCGATCACCTGGTTCATGAACTTGGAAAAATCGAGCACCAAGGCATCGCCGACGGTCTGGCCGGCGAGGCTGGTGCCGCCGCCCCGGGGCAGGATGGCGGCGTTGTGCCTATTGGCGATTTGAAGTGTTTTTTGCACGTCGGCGTTCGTTTTCGGCAACACGACGCCCACGGGTTCTATTTCGTACATGCTTGCGTCGGTGCTGTATATTTTTCTCGTAAAGACGTCGAAACGCACTTCACCATCGATGGCTTCGCGTAATTCATCTTCAAGTGTTGCAGTAACTTCCATTCAGTACCTCATTGATTATAAACAAGAATAATATCTATAATTCATAAAATACTTTAGGTCTGACGAACGTCTTCATGATATGCCAGACCTGTTATAGAGACAAGGGAAGTATCGCTCCATTGCGCCTGCGTCGCCACACTCGTTTGCCAAAGGCGAGGCCGCGCGTTAAGTTTTGGGCAGAAGCCCAATAGAAGGAATGAAGCCTTGAATTACCACGAAATGGCGCGGCGCGCCCTGAAAGATGAAAAACCCGGACGTGACGAGGCGCTCTCCGTCATCAATGCGCCCGATGATGAAATTCTTCAGCTTCTGGACGCCGCTTTTTCAGTCCGTCGCCACTATTTCGGAAAGAAAGTGCAGATTCACTACCTCATCAACGCAAAGAGCGGCATCTGTCCTGAGGATTGTGGGTATTGCTCGCAATCCGCCGTCTCAAGCGCTCAAGTCGACAGATACGATCTGGTGGATGAGGAGCAACTCTTCGAGGGTGCAGCAAAGGCCGAAGCGGCCGGTTCGAGGCGCTATTGCATCGTCATCAGCGCAAGGGGGCCGTCGGACGCGGAAATCGAAAAACTCTGCCGCGCCGTCTCCGAGATCAAATCGCGCCATGGCCTCTCCATTTGCTGTTCTCTCGGCTTACTGGAAGCCTCCCAGGCCGCCAGGCTGGGCGAGGCGGGTGTCGACCGCTTCAATCACAACCTCAATACGAGCGCGCGCTATTATCCCCAAATTTGCTCCACGCACACCTATGACGACCGCATGGACACACTGGGCGCGGCGCGCGGGGCTGGAATGGAACTCTGCTCGGGCGTCATTTTCGGGCAAGGGGAGAGCGCAGACGACGTCATCGACGTTTGTGAGGCGCTGAACGCGCTCGCGCCTGAATCTATACCGGTCAACTTTCTCAATCCAATCGGCGGCACGCCACTCGAGGGAAGGCCGCTACTCGGTCCGCTGGCCTGTCTTAAGCTGTTGTGCCTGATGCGCTTTTACAATCCCCGTTCGGAAATTCGCGTCGCCGGGGGAAGGGAAGTCCAACTGCGGGAATTACAGCCTCTGGCGCTCTATCCGGCCAACTCGATATTCGTGGACGGCTACCTCACGACACCCGGCCAGGAATCGGCCATGGCGCACCGCATGATTCGAGACGCGGGCTTCGAGCTCGACGTCGAAGGCCATACCGACCCGGTTTTTGCGTGATATATACCGATCAGATAATATATTTAGAATGAATGAATTATACTGTACAATTGGATATATTACATTAACTCATGACCCGAGCTAATCCCTGAACTCATCTCGCACTTCCGGCCCCGCCATGGCCACCCCGATAGGCTTGAGCACATGTAATATCCGTAGTGCGTCATCATGGAGCATTAACACCTCTTTGAGCCGCTTGTAAGCCTGCGGCGCTTCATCCGTATCCGCTCCACGAAGCACGACGCCAATATCCGTGACCCACTCATTCATCTGCTCGCGTGTGATAGCGCCTCCCTTGCGTATCATGCGGCCCTTGCGCCATCTTTTTCTGCCTGCCGCCTTGGTTCTGCTCATCACCCGGCCGGCGCCATGAACCGTGGAGAAGAGGAGAGATTTCGATCCTGGAGTATCCACACCCTCTGCTATAACGGAAATATCTCCCATGCTGCCGCCGATAAAACATTTCTGGCCGGGCCAGGCAGGTGTAGCGCCTTTGCGAACCACGACACAGCGCATACCGTCGTGCTCTTCCTCCCAGGCGAAATTGTGGTGGTTATGCACTTCCCACTCAGACGCGGCGCCCAGGATATCGAGCACACGGCCCCCGACGTAATCCCTTCCTGCATAGGCATAGTGTCCTGCCAGATTCATGGCGGCGAAATAGTCGTTCCCCAGGGGAGAGGAGAGAGAGAACACGGTGGCCCGGGCGTGCATCTCCTCACGGGCGGGGCGGTCATGAAAACGCCTGTTTTTCGCCAGATTCAAAAAGCCGGTGCACGTTTTGTGGCCAAAACCCCTGGAGCCGAAATGAATTCCGACCCAAAGCGCGTCGTCCACCTCGTCAACGAATAAATCGACATAGTGATTGCCCGCGCCAATCGTCCCCAATTGCGAACGGGCCAGCGGCTTCAAATCCTCAAATTCGGGCATGATCTTCCATGTCGGGTCATCAAATAGCACATCGTCGATGGGCTCAGGATTTTTCCGGCCCATGCCGAATTCGAGGTTCTGAAATATTTCGTTCATGATCGCGGAGATTTCGGGACGCACGTCCGAGGCCCTCAGATTCGTTTTGATGGCTTTGTTTCCGCAAGCTATGTCATAGCCTACGCCGCTGGGCGAAACTGCGTTCTCATAGGCGATGATACCGCCGATGGGCATGGAATAGCCCAGGTGATGATCGGCGCACAGAGCGCCTGCTCGCGCTTCATCGTCGGCGAGACAGCACTCTATCTGGCGAAGAGCGCCTTCATCGACGGGATGCCCACGAATGGCAAGGGGTTTTCCTTGGAGGTGAGTCGTCATGACTCATTCTATCATGCAGGGGAGTTCAAGAATAAGGGGGCGCAAACATTTCGGAATGTTATTTTACATAACATATCTTATCGTCATTATCTTGTGGGGCGAATTGCCGGGATTCCTGTTATTTGGCGGCTTTTTCGCTGCCCAGCTTCGCGCGGATTTGCTCGGTTAAAAATGGGCTCTCAGGGTGTTTTTTACTTAATTCCTCATAAGTCTTTCGCGCATCCTCCGCCCGGCCGAGTTTCTCCTGACAATCAGCTGTGGCGATATACAGATCTTCAGACGTGAGAAGGCTGCCTTTATTGAGAATCGACTCCCATATCGGGATGGCTTCCGCGCAGGCTCCTTCCAGCATCAAGACGGATGCGATACCGCGCTTCGCCAATTCCTGGTCGGTCTCTGAAGAAATGCTGCTCTTCGCCACAAGCTCATATTGCGCCCGCGCTCCTTGGTATTCTTTTCTGTCGCGCAGCAAGGCTGCGAGATGTAGACGCGCCAGAAGACCCGGACGAGAGCGTGGGTATTCGTCGGCCACCTTTTGGTACGCGGCTTCCGCTGCTTCTCCCTGGCCGTCGGGGGAAGCGATTCTGGCCAATCCATAAGCCAAAGACGCTTTTTCGCGCGCGCGCTCATTCCACATGCGGTAGCCCACAAAAACAGCTGCCACTAGAATAACAACGCCCAGGCCCACGTAAAGAATCTTTTGGTTCTCGATGAACCAGAGAACCACCTTTCTTCCATGTGTCTGCAGCGCATCCGGTTGACGAATATCTTTTCTGAATGTCCTGGCCATCTTGATATGATCCTTAAGTAAAAAAGCTGCGTATCCGCGTCAAAGGCTTCAAAGGAAGCGTATCAACTATTATCGCGTAAATTATTCCGAATCAAGACCTCTCGTACGGTTTGCGTCGTTGGGAGTAAGCTGGCGTAATACGAAAAGTGGAATGGATTAACCCGTCAACCGCTCCCCTAAACGCGAATTTGTGGAGTTGGGGAAACAAATCCAGACGAGTTTCAGCGGTCCTTATCAAGAATTTCCAGTATTTCCCTGAGTTCTTTTCGAACCCACGTCATATCGAAGTTTTCCAGACTTGAGTTCTCAAACGGCAACAGAGGAGCGACTTCCGGCTTGGCTTCGGCAATCTTTTTCTCCTTGTTCGCTTCTGCTCTCGCCGCTCTTTGCTTTTGAAGTTGCTTCTTGGCTCCAGCTATTGTGAAGTTCTCTTCGTACAACAATTGCTTGATCGAAAAAACGAGCTCCACATCTTTGCGGCGGTATATTCTTTGTCCAGAGTCTCCTTTCGCCGGACGGAGCATACGGAACTCACTCTCCCAGTAGCGCAACACATGGGGCTTCGTACCGGTCAATTCCGCCACTTCACCAATCTTGAAAAATAACTTGTCGGGTATTTTCGGATTTTGGGCAGTCTGGGCCATGTTCGACTCCCTATTTCCTCAACCTTCGGCGCACTACGATGGCATCTGAAAACCCGGCCGACCGGATTTTTTTCCTGAACGCCAAGGCCTGACTAAGGTTCGCGAACTTTCCGGTGCGAATTGTATAGAGCCGCCCTGTCCCACTACTTCGAACCCGGGAGGCAAGCCGACCACGAAAACCGGAATCCTCGACGCGATCCAGTAGAAGAGCAGCATCTTCTAAGTTTCTAAAACTTCCTGCAGCCACATTCCATTGATTATTCGAACGGTACACGTTGACCCCGATCTTTTTCTCCCTCGCTCTGCTTGCGAGAGCCCGGGCTTTACCAAGACTCGTAAACGAGCCGAGGCGCACCTCTGTAATTTGAACACCGCGTCTCCTCGAACGGCTTGTGCTTGCAACTCTGAATGCGGAAAACCCCTTGCTCTTCAAGCGTTTCAAAAAAGAGGTTGCACAACGTTCGGTTCTGCAAGAAGCCACCTGAACGCTATAGTAAAAACCCCGAATCGCCTTTCGGGCACCTGGTGCGTCTCTTCGAACTGTTGCTGCCGGCTTTTTCTTGGCAAGCTGTTTTCCGGGCGCCGCCTTCTCTTGCGGGGCTTTCTTCCCGGGCATTTGCGCCGCCGGCATCGTTTCACGCCGTGGCTTCTTCATCTTTGGCGGAGTGACGGTCTTTTCCACCATGGCGGCAGCGGCTGTCGGTATCTTTTCAACTCGGGTTGGAGGCCTCGGTTTTTCCATCGTCGCCACGGCTGCGGCCGACGCATTCCCTGGCTGTGCCGGAGACTTGGGTTGTCGACTCATCATCGGTGCTGCGGAGGTTCGCGGCGCATTCGCCTGCCGCGAAGGTTTGGGTCGTCCGGATTGCATATTTCTACCCGGCGTGTCCCGGGATTTTTTTTCAACTTGTGAGCCTGCGGGCTGTGGAATCCGTCCAGGGGCGCCGGGAGCCTTTTGCGCGCGTTTCATTGCACTTTTCATTTTCGCCAGTCGCATTTTCCTTTGCTGTTCTTGCTTCATGCGCTCTTTTTTGAGTTGCGCCGCCTTTTTCGTTTTGGGTAGCCACCAGAATTGATATCCCGCCCAAGCCACTCCACCCAGCATGACACATACGAACAGGATGACCATCAAGACATCGACGAAGCCGCCACTGCGGCGCTCATAACTTCCCCCGTCGTCTCCAGAATCTCTCTCTGGCTCGTCTTCCCTATCCTCATCATCGCCTTCGAGAAGATTCACACCTTTTCTTGCCATTACAGGAACCCTCTATATGCGAAAATTATTCGCTCTCGCGGGCGACAGCCGCTTCAGAAATGATCTTTTCAGTAATCTGTCCCGGCACTTCCTCGTAATGAGAAAACTCCATGGAGAAATCTCCCCGATCCGCGGTCAGCGATCGCAGCGCCGGCGCATAGTTCAACACTTCCGCCATGGGAACCTGAGACTTGATGACCTGCTTGTCGCCGACACTGGGATCCATGCCAAGAACCCTGCCCCTGCGTGAATTCATGTCTCCGATGATGTCGCCCATGTACTCTTCTGGAACGACGATTTGCATATTCATAATCGGCTCGAGAAGAGTAGGCCTGCACTCCTGAACACCTTTTTTGAAACCGAGAGAGCCGGCAATTTTGAACGCCATTTCAGAGCTGTCGACATTGTGAAAACTGCCGTCATAAAGCGTGATTTTCAGATCTGTCACGGGGTAGCCCGCCAGGGTTCCAGAGTCCATTGCCTCCACAATCCCCTTCTCCACGGCCGGAATGAATGTTTTAGGAATCGCTCCACCCACGATCTTGTCCACGAACTCGAACCCGCCTCCGCGCTGAAGCGGCTCAATCTCAAGCCAGGTGTCGCCAAACTGCCCTCGCCCACCAGTTTGTTTCTTGTAGCGGCCCTGCACCTTGATTCTGCCCTTAATCGTTTCCTTGTAGGGAACGCGGGGGGTCTTCATCTCTACTTCCACGCCATACTTGCGCTTGATACGCTCGACTATCACCTCGATATGCAAAACGCCCAGACCCGAAAGAAGCATCTCTTTTGTCTGAGGGTCACGGCTCACCGTGAGCGCAGGGTCCTCATCGCGCAAACGCGCGAGTGCCGTGCTGAGCTTCTCCTCATCACCCTTGCTCTTGGGCGCCAATGCGTAGGAGATGACGGGTGACGGGAATTTGATCGGCTCGAACTCAACGGCGCCGGCCTCGTCGCAAAGCGTATCCCCCGTTCTCGTGGTTTTGAGCTTGGCGAGCGCAGCGATATCTCCCGGCACAAGTTTATCGGAAACGGGAGACTGCCCTTTCCCCTGGATGAAGAGCAAAGAACCGATTCTCTCCTTCTCCGATTGCGTGGTGTTGAGAACGGCGGTATCGGAAGAAACTTCGCCTGAAATCACCCGGAAATAATTCAACTTGCCGGCGAAGGCGTCCACAACCGTCTTGAATACCAGGGCACGGAAAGGCTCCCCTGAATCCGCTTTGATGCTCACTTCTTCGCCGTTCGTGTTTTTCGCCTTGAATTCATGCGCTGAAGGCGAGGCGCCGAACTGCTCAATCGCTTGGAGAAAAAGATCCGTCCCTACGTTTTTCACACCACACCCGCATAAAACCGGCATGAAAGAACCTTCCTGAATCCCCTGACGTAATCCCTGGATAATCTCATCCGGCGAGAGTTCTTCTCCCTCCAGATACTTTTCGAGCGCTTCCTCGTTCGCCTCCGCCGCAAACTCGATAAGCTGTCCGCGGTACTCTTCATAGGTATCGGCAAGCTCCGCCGGAACGTCACTCTCCAATCCCTTTCCATTCCCCTCCACCTCGTAGGTGTAAGCTTTCCCCGATATGAGATCGACGACACCATTGAAACCGGTTCCTGGATTCACGGGCAATTGCAACACCACGAGACGTTTGTCGATCGTCTTCTCCGCATATTCCATCGCGCGGCTTAAATCGGCTTGTTCATGATCCATCTGGTTCAGATATATCAATGTGCATAAGCCCTCTTCTTCGGCCCAGCCCAGCACTTTTTCGGTAATCACCTTCGGCTCTGAATGCGCATTCAGGACGACGACGGCGTTGTCACATGCATGAATGGCCGCAACGGTATCTGATATGAAATTCGAATACCCCGGCGTATCGAGAAGATTGAGCCGATGCCTGTTCCAGTTTGCGTAGGCCACTGCTCCCAGGATGGAAGAGTTTCGCTTCACTTCTTCGGGTTCGGCGTCGAGTATCGTGCTGCCGGCATCGACCTTTCCTTGCCTGTCGGTGCTACCCGAGGTGAAGAGGCAGGCTTCGATGAGGGAAGTTTTTCCGTTTCCTCCCTCTCCCACAAAAGCAACGTTTCGTATTTTTTCAGTTTCGTGCGCCGCCATCTACCTCAACTCCTCTGTTATCAGCCTTTTGGCGACGTGACGTTTGGAACGGGCCTCGCGCCAGACTCGGTGATAAGTTCGAAAACAAGCATACCACAAATCCTGCCATTCAGAGTTCGCTTTGTCAATCAGATTGAAATACTTGCGGGGTATCATTAAAGCTGGGCATGAACTATGAAGATGTGCTTTCACCCCAAACTCTCGAAAATCCTTGAAGTTATCTCTTCGTCTTTCCACCACGTCTTCGCGGAGCGCTCTTCCCTCTTTGGCGAAAGCTCACCCGAAGCGGCGTACCCTCAAAATCGAACCGCTCCCTCAATCTGTTCTCCACATACCTCCCGTATTGCTCCACGGGGATTTGGCTTGCGAGACTCGCAAAGAGTATGACATGGGGCGGAAAAACGCCGCTTTGCGTGGAATAATACATCTTGGGACGCCGCCCTCCCGAAACGGTGGGAGGTGGGTGCGCATGAACGATTTCCGCCATCGCCCGGTTCAGTTGACCGGTGGAAACACGCCTGCCGTGAGATTCATGTATCTTTTCTACTACATCAAAAACGCGTTCGCATCTCTGCCCTGTCAGAGCGGACACCGAAAGAACCGGCGCGAAATTGACGTGTACCAGTTTATCCTTGATCTCACGCACTTTCTCATCAAACGTCTTGCTCTCCTTCGCCAGGAGGTCCCATTTATTCAACAAAATCGCGCAGGCTCGGCCGGATTCCTTGATGTGGCGTGCAATCTGCGCGTCCATTGTCCTTGGGCCTTCGGTTGCGTCGATGAGGAGCAGGGCGATCTGGGCGCGTTCGATACTGCGATAGGCCATAATCATGCTCACCGCTTCCACCTGGCGCTTGCCAATCTTCCCTCTTCTCCTGATGCCGGCCGTATCCACGAAACGGTATGATTTCCCCTCTCGCACGCATAGGGAATCCACCGGGTCACGCGTCGTGCCCGGGACTGGACTCACCAGGGTCCGTTCGCTTCCGAGAATTTGGTTGACGAAAGAGGATTTTCCCACATTCGGGCGGCCGACGACGGCGATACGGCGCTCATCCGTATCTTCAGCCTCCTCTGTTCCTCGTGCGCTCGAAGCGATGCGAAACGCCTCATCCATCACTTCGAACACCCCTGAGCCGTGCTCTGCCGAAACGGGCCATACTTCACCGAGTCCCAGTTGATGAAAATCCCATTCCGTCTCTCTCGCGCGCTTTGAATCTGATTTGTTCAAGATGAGCAGCACCGGTTTTTGCGAGACACGGACCATTTGCGCGACTTCGTGATCCCCGGGCAGGCGGCCCTCGATTCCATCAACAAGAAATAAAACGACATCGCTTTCCTCGATCGCAGCTGCTGTCTGTTCCAGAATTTTCGACAAGAACGGATCGCCTTCCAAAGCAGCGATACCACCCGTATCGACGGCAAGAAACTTTCTGCCTTCCCATTCTCCTTCGCCGTAGCGCCTGTCCCGGGTCACACCCGGTTCTGCTTGCACAATGGCGTCCCGTCTGCCGATGAGCCGATTGAAGAACGTGGATTTCCCCACATTCGGACGCCCTACGATTACGAAAACAGGAGAAGACATGGGAGTGTTCCCAATGAAATGGTTTTTAGCGCCTCTGGGCGTTCTTCCTGGCGGCTCTAGAGCCGATGCCCACAAACCTCATGATACCTTTTGCGATACCTTCCGCAAGCGCCTGGCGGTATTTGGGACTGCGCATCCGTCGCGCTTCCTTTCGATTCGAGATGAACGCGACTTCAACCAAAATACTCGGCATCCGGGCGCCGAGCAGCACGTAAAACGGCCCACGCTTCACGCCCAAATTGCGGATACCCCGATAACCTGGCTTCAGACGAGAGAGCATTGCTTGCTGAACCCGCTGTGCCAACTGCTGTGACTCCGTAACTTTCGACCGCAACCCCAGGTCGTTCAATATTTTTTGCAAATCCGTCATGCGCGCAAGCGTCGTCCCGCTTTCTCTGGCCGCCAGCCTGAGCGCCCTGCCCGACGAGGCCTCACTCAAAAGATAGGTTTCGATCCCGTGGATATGCCGTGAACGCGCGCTGTTCGCATGAATCGACACGAAAATATCCGCGTCATGTTCATTGGCGAACGAAGTCCTTTTGGATAGGGATATGTATCTGTCGGTAGTTCGAGTGAGATAGACCCTGTTACCGGGCAAGACGCGCCTCAGCACCCGTCTGGTCCTGAGGGAGATGTCGAGCGCGACTCGTTTTTCCCTCAAACCGGACAAACCGACCGCGCCCGGGTCCTTGCCCCCATGCCCGGGGTCCAAAACGATTCTGCCAAGCCTGTTACGAAATCTTTGAGACAAATTCATCTCGCGGCGCTTTAGCGTTTTTTGGCGAGGGGGCGCCCTGCGTGCTCGGTCGGATTTTTTGGGTTCCGGGCGCTTTTTCCCTCCCCTCTTGGGAAGTTTCGAGATGACCCTGGTTTTTGCCCAAACGTCGATTACGATCCGTTGCGGACTCGGGAGGGTGAAAATTCGATATTTAACATCATGTTTTTTCGCGATATCGATCACGAGGCGTAGACGGTTCTTCCTCGGTTTGCCGAACCTGAGGCGGGATACGATGCTTTTTCCCGGAGGAAATGTCGGAATTTGAACGCCTTGACCGATTCGCCCGCGAGGGAGATCAATAAAAATTCGAGAGGGTTTCCTCAAGACGTCTGATTTGAAATCAAATACTTCGCGGTTCAATATAAAGACGATTCGCGCATAGTCCGGGGTAGAGAATTCTCGAACTCCAAGAATTCTCGCGACTGAATTTCTGGCGCCGAACGCATACCCCTCTCCTTGCATCCAGCAAACAAGAAAAAAAAACAGAATGACAATTAAATTCCTCAGCAGCCGTTTTGTCTTTTCTCTTCTGAGAGTGGAGAACGAATTTCTGGCCACAGAAATCTCTCCCGTGGCGGGCGGCGTAACGGGTATGGAATAATTCTAGGTGCCCTGCTGCCAACTGCTCAAGTACTTCTCCTGCTCAACGGTCAGCACATCAATCTCCACACCCATGCTCTCTAATTTCAGGCGGGCAATATCGTCATCCAATTCCTGGGGCACCGGGTACACTTCGCTTCCCAGATTCTTTCCTTCCTTCACGATATATTCAGCGGCAAGAGCCTGATTGGCGAAGCTCATGTCCATCACGCTGCTTGGGTGTCCTTCTGCAGTCGCGAGATTCACCAATCGGCCACCTCCGATGACGACAATCCTTTTTCCGTCTGTCAGGGTATATTCATCAACCAGTGAGCGAATCTCACGCTTCGTCCTGGCCACTTCCTCGAGTCCCGCCACATCGATTTCGACGTCGAAATGACCAGAGTTCGAAATGATGGCCCCATCTTTCATCTTCTCGATGTGTTCAAGGCGAATGACACTTGTATCGCCTGTTACAGTACAGAAGAAATCTCCAATCTCGGCCGCCTCGGCCATGGGCATGACGCGATATCCATCCATCAGCGCTTCCAGAGCGCTGAGAGGCGTCACTTCGGTAACGATGACATTGGCCCCCATACCCCGTGCTCTACTCGCAAGTCCCTTTCCACACCAACCATATCCCGAGACGACAAAAACCGAGCCCGCCAGCAACCTGTTCGTGGCGCGAATGATCCCATCTATTGTGCTTTGACCCGTTCCATAGCGGTTGTCGAAAAAATGTTTTGTATTCGCATCGTTCACCGCAATGACGGGAAATTCCAGTACGCCATCCGCCGCCATGGCGCGAAGCCGGATCACCCCGGTCGTCGTCTCTTCAGTGCTTCCGAGTATATCGGGAATCAACTCTCTGCGATCCGTCAGAATCTGAGTCACGAGATCCGCGCCATCGTCCATCGTGATGTGGGGACCGCTGTCCAACACGGACGCCATATGGCTGTAGTAGGTATCTCTGTCTTCCCCTTTGATCGCATAGACGGGAATCCCCTCGTTCTCCACGAGGCTGGCAGCGAGATCATCCTGGGTCGAGAGCGGATTCGATGCGCAAAGGCTTACCTCGGCGCCGCCGGCCGCCAAGGTCTTCACCAGGTAACCGGTCTCCGTCGTCACATGCAAACAAGCGGCGATGCGTACCCCTTCAAGCGGCTTTTCTCTTTCGAATCGATCCAGAATCATATTCAGAACGGGCATGCTTCTCGAGGCCCATTCCATCCGTAATGCGCCCTGCCCCGCAAGGCTTTTGTCCTTGATGTCGAAATCCATTTCTTCTCCAAAATTTCCCGCAATTAAAACCGGTCGTTCAGCCTGACAGGATTTTACGCCCCGACAGCGGTTTTCAGATCGGATGTCTTATCTGTTTTCTCCCAGGTGAACTCAGGTTCACTCCGGCCAAAGTGTCCATATGCTGCCGTGTTTTTGAAGATGGGGCGACGCAAGTCGAGGTGGTCGATAATTTCCCTGGGTTTGAGGCCAAACACATCGCGGACGGCCCTCGATAAGACATTCGAATCCACTTGGCTCGTCCCAAAATCCTCTACCAGAACGGAAACGGGGTCCGCCACGCCGATGGCGTAGGCAAGTTGCACTTCCGCTTTATCCGCGAGCCCGGCCGCAACGATATTTTTGGCGATATATCTCCCCATATAGGCAGCTGAACGATCCACTTTCGAGGGATCCTTGCCGGAGAATGCCCCCCCACCGTGCCTGCTGTATCCTCCATAAGTGTCCACTATGATTTTCCGGCCCGTGAGCCCCGTGTCGCACATGGGCCCCCCAATGACGAAAAGCCCTGTTGGGTTCACATAAAAGTCGGTATTCTCAGTCGTCATGTTTTCCGGGAGGACTGGGCGTATGACTTCACGGATGATGTCTTCACGGATCTGATCGAGCCCGACATCTTCAGAGTGTTGAGCGGAAATGACCACATTGTCGATCGCCACGGGCTTGCCGTCTTCATAGTGAACAGATACCTGGCTTTTGCTGTCGGGCCGAAGGTAGTCCAATACGCCACTTCTTCTCACGTCCGATGTCCTGCGGACCAATTTGTGCGCCAACATGATGGGCAGGGGCATCAACTCTTCCGAATCACGGCAGGCGAATCCAAACATCATCCCTTGATCTCCAGCCCCTTGTTCCTGGAAAAGACCTTGCCCCTCCGAGACCCCTATATCGATGTTGGGCGATTGCCTGTCTATCGCCGTAACGACAGAACAGGTATTGCAGTCAAAGCCATACGCAGAGTTGTCATAGCCGATGTGCCGTATCGTCTCGCGTGCAATCTCACGTGCATCGTAATGCGCCTCGGTCGTAATCTCCCCGGCTACGAAAACGATGCCCGTCGTGATAAGCGTTTCACAAGCAACGCGGCCGTTAGGGTCTTCACGAAAAATGGCATCCAAAACGGAATCGCTTATCTGATCAGCAATTTTGTCAGGATGTCCCTCCGAAACGGACTCGGAAGTAAAAATGTAATTTCTCCCATGATTGGAACCCATCTACAATCTCCCACAGGAATTGGAGGTCGTGATCAAATAAAACCGTACGCCTCGCTAGACTAGATGCGTATTCCGGCGTCTTTTATCATTTCTTGAATTTAGACGGAAGCACGCGGGAATAATGTTGCTTTTTCGTAATACTCCATAAGCAAAAGTTCCTGTATGCGGGGCAGACAATTAAAAGATGTCGAACGAAATATTGTGACTTGGAAATTACCTGTTAATAGAATTAATGTCGTTTATGGAATTTATATAAAGAGATGGGCTTCCAATCTCCCTCGCGGCATTACGAATCCTTATGACATTTCTCCAAAGCCGGTTCGCACCAAATCCGCTAGTTCCGCAACGGCTGCATCTTCATCTGGACCACACGCGCTGATCAGGAGATCCGAGCCGGGGGTTGCCGCAAGCATCATGACACCCATTATGCTTTTTCCGTCTACCTCCATATCACGAAATCGAACCAGAATTTCGCTCTCGAATTTACTCGACAACCTCACAAACTTGGCGGCTGCCCTCGCGTGAAGCCCCATAAGATTGCGGATGCTGACTTTTTGTTCCGCCATGATGGCGTTTATTCCTCCTTGGCTGGGCGTTGTTTTACGGAATTGATCATCTCGCTCGGCTGGGCCAGGTTCCGCCTCCCATACTCCACTAAAAATCGCGCCGCCTCGGAGACGGTCTTCCCTTTGATAAACGACAATTTTAAGAGCATCGGCAAATTCACTCCCGTTACGACTTCTACCCCGGAATGGTTCAGCATGGCGAGAGCGGCATTCGTAGGGGCGCCTCCCATCATATCCGTCATAATAATCACGCCCTCGCCCGCATCTACCTCCATCACCGCTTTTTCAATTTTCTCGGTAAATCCAGCGGGGTCGGCGTCAGGCTGCAGAGAGAGCGCTTTCATTTGCGTTGTCCCGGCTAGAACAGACTCAGCCGCATGCAGCAACGCATCAGGATAGTCTCCATGGCCGACGATCACCAAACCAATCATGCAGCGAAACCTCTTCTTTTCCTCTTCCCGGCTAACTCGTCGCCCCGAGAGCAATTTGAGCGGAGAGTGTCCGACTGAACTCCTCTGCAGAGAAATAACCCATTCTTTGCAGCAACAGATTCCTGGCCGCCACCTCGATGAGTGTGGGGATATTCCTCCCGGGAGCAACGGGAATTATCACGTGCGGCAGGCACTTTCCCAGGATGTTTTGGGTCTCGATGTCAATCCCAAGACGCTCGAAAGGCATATCCGGGGTCAAGGGAATCAACTCGACGATCATCTCGACGTTTTTTTCGTATCGAATCGCTACAACGCCAAAGAGATCTTTCAGGTTCAGAATACCCAGTCCCCTCACTTCTATGTGGTGTTTGAGCAATTCGGTGCTTTTTCCGACTAACTCATTCCCTCGCAACTGGATGTCTACCACGTCATCGGCAACGAGCCGGTGCCCCCGCGTGACCAGATGCAGAGCGCATTCACTTTTTCCGATACCGCTCTTGCCTTGAATGAGCACCCCCACACCATATAAATCAACGAGGACACCGTGCAGTCGCGCATGCAAAGAGAGGTGCTCCTCGAGATATCCCGACAATCTCGGCATCAATTCCTTGCCGGGTAATCCTGAGATGATAATCGGTACGTTGGACTTATCAGACGCTTCCTGGATACTTGGGAAGATATCTTTCCCACCTGTGACCAACACCGCGCACAAGGGCAAGCGAAAATATTCACGCACGGCCTCGATCCGCTTCTCTTCATCGAGGTCATCAAGAAAACGAACTTCCGTGCTACCCCATACCTGAATCCTGTCGGGATGTACAGCTTTCAGAAAACCGGCGAGTGGCAAACCATTTTTTTGAAAGTGCGTATGATTGATCTGGCGGTTCATGCCAGACTCGCCCGAAATTACGGACAACTTCAACTCTTCCCGCAAATCCGCATACAATTGAGATACCGAGAGCTTGCTCATCATGTTCCTCGATGCTCTATACACCCGGGGGATTCATTGTCCGATCCAAGAGAACCAAATGAACATTTGTTACGAAACAATCAAGATACGATGCTGCGTAAAGGAAAATGGAACGCCCACCACCGGGGATAATAACAAATATATTTCAAATAACCCACGTATCCAGGAAGCATCATCAGCCGCCCCTAGAAACCATGGAGTGCGTAGGTGAGAATTATAAGTCCATGCACGAACCGCAATGATAATTATTAACGCATTTTGCGTCTTTTGCTGGTGGGAGAGATGCGCAGTTCTTTGCGGTATTTCGTCACTGTCCGCCTCGCAATCGCCACGTTGTTCTGTTTGAGTTTTTCCGCAATTTTCTGGTCAGTGAGCGGCTTCTCAGGGTTTTCCTCCGTCACCATTTTCTTGATGATTTCCTTTACGGCCAGCGAAGAGGTGCTCTCTCCCGCACTTGATTCCAACCCACTGTGAAAAAAATACTTAAGGCTCAAAACACCCTGTGGGGTATCCATATACTTGCCCGTCGTAACACGACTCACGGTAGATTCGTGCATCTCGATATCTTGCGCCACATCCTTCAAGATCAGGGGCTTTAGGTGGCTCACGCCATGATCCAAGAAATCCTTCTGGAATCGCACAATGCTTCGACAAACTCTAAGAATCGTCTGCCTTCTCTGCTCTATACTTTTGACGAACCAGACGGCCGCCCTCAACTTTTCCTCCAGATACTTCCGCGTATCGGGCGAGGTTCCCGATTTGTCGACTGCCATGGCTGCATACTGAGAGTTCACACGCAGGAGTGGCAAACTGTCGTCAGTGAGTGTCACCTCATATTCATCTCCTCTTTTGGTGACACTCACATCCGGGACCACTATCTCCGCGCCTTGATCGGAAAAACGCAACCCCGGGCGAGGATCGAGACTCCGAATGATGCCGATGGCCTGTACGATGTCTTCCGCAGTAACACCGTTAACCTTGGCGAGTTTCCCATATTGAGGCTCACCTATATCCTCAATATTCTCTAGCACCAGGATTCTAGCCAAATCCACAAAACAACTGTTTCCGTTTGCAGGCAACTCGCTATTTTTCAGTTGGATAAGAAGGCACTCTTGAAGTGTCCTCGCAGCAACGCCAGACGGATTGAATCCCTGCACCAACGCCAACGCCCTGTTTGCCTCGCGAGGCCCAAGACCAACGTAGGCCGCCAACTCATCCACGTCAGCCTCAAGATAACCTTCCTCATTCACATTCCAGATAATTTGTTCAGCAACCCTTGCTATCGGCTCGGGAGCCACCGAAAGACTCAATTGCCGCTCCAAGTGTTCATATAACGTATCGGGCCGCGTCAAGGTCTGTTCATGAGAGGGGAAATCATCAGCGAGGGCTGGAGACGAAAAATCTTCAAAATTGTCTTGGATGATGTTTTCCCAATCAATCTCACCTCTTTCATTATTTTGATTTTCGGGAACATCACCTCTCATTTCCGGCATCTCACCATCAACCACTTCTTTTTCTTCATCCTGAATTTCTTCCAACAAGGGGTTATTCAACATTTCCTGCTGAACGGCTTGCTGCATTTCCGTGCGGCTCAGAGGCAACAGGCCTATCGCCTGCCGCAACATGGTGGTCATGACAAGACGCTGCTCTGGCCTCATTGTCATCTTATGCTGCAAAGCCACGTGGATTCCCCTCACTTCAAAGACGAAATTTTTCGCCCAGATAAACATGCCGAGCTTTATCACTTACGGCAATTTTTTCCGGGGTGCCGGATTCCAGTATACGCCCCTCATTGATAATGTATGCCCTGTCGGATATCTGTAGAGCTTCACGTACGTTATGGTCCGTTATGATGACACCAATCCCACGAGCTTTTAAGCCCACCACTATTTCCTGAATGTCGTTAACCACGATAGGGTCAATTCCTGCGAAAGGCTCATCAAGCAGCATAAAAGTGGGATTTGTGGCCAATGCCCGAGCAATTTCTACACGCCTTCGTTCACCGCCAGAGAGAGCATATCCCTTCAAGGATTGAATGTGCTGGATATCCAAGCTCTCTAAAATTTCGTTTAATCTCCTCTCGCGTTGGTCTGGATCACGCAAGACTAATTCAAGTACCGCCATAATGTTTTGCCTTACCGAAAGGCGACGGAACACAGACGCTTCTTGAGGTAGGTAGCTGATTCCCTTCTTGGCGCGTACATGCATGGGCTGACCGGTGATTTCTATGCCGTTCAAAAATATTTTGCCCGCATCTGGTGCTATCAACCCGACAATCATATAAAATATCGTCGTCTTGCCTGCCCCGTTTGGTCCAAGCAAACCCACGATTTCACCAGGATGCACTTCGAGTTCCACGCCGGAGACAACCGTCCGGTCTGAATAGCTTTTCGTTAACTTAGTGGCCTGAACAGAAGCAGCACCTTCACGTCTTGCAGCACTACCATCGGTTCGCGTAGACATGAGTCTAGTTCGATTTTTTACGGCGGGGTGTCTCGCTGGAAGGGAAAAGAGTAACGTTGACTCTCTGGTCATCCGAGCCATGAACTATCGTTTTATCTTCTTTCAAATTTAATTCTATTTTGGCGCCGACTAACCGGTTCTTTCCTTCCCATACGCGAGGGCTGCCCGTCAAGATTGCGATGCCGGTTGATTCTCGATATTCGAGTCGGGCAGCAGTGGCGAACCTTCGTTTTGCTTGATTCATCTCTACGTTTCCGATGGCCACGATTCTATCGATTTCCCCCGCTCTGCCTTTTGGGGTTGGCTTTCGCTTGGAGCCGTATTGTTTGGTTTCCAGCGTATAAATTTCGAGGCGATTCGCCTTTAGTCTCATCTTCCCCTGGTTCGCTTCCACATTCCCGATGAACACGATGAAATTCTTCCGACTGTTTACTTCCATTTTATCGGAGACAATGTGGATCTGTACTCGGCGGTTTAAGTGACCTTTTTTGTCTTTTTCCTGTGCAGATAAATTAGTGCCGCTCCACACCAAAAGACCTAAGAATATCCCCAGGCCAATGAGGGTAAGACGTATCAGGCGGTAGTTTTTCAGTTTCAAAACAGCCCTCCATCAGGGAATGGCCGTATATTCTTCAGTTGGCGCGTGTCAGCTTATTTTCCCTTTTCTCCATGAGGGAATGTCCGCTCCCACCGTATATCGTAGCGCTGACTTTCTCCTTCAGCTTGTACTTCCCGATATCGGTATGCCCCTGTAGACCGGTTCCGACAAGACGAAAACGAGCCCCCTCCATTAAGACCTTCGAATCCGAATCAATACGTTTCTCTTTTGAGTGAAAATACAAAGAATCTGTTTTCATCGAAACGCCATTAGAAGCCAGGATGGTAACATTTCCGCTGATTCTAATGTTCCGGCTTTCATTTTGCATGGTTCCTTCTTGAGCAGTCACATGCGAGGGATCACCTTCATCCGAGTAAAACCGAAGCTTCAGGTTCTTAAGAATGGTCAAGCCTTTTTGGCGATAGACCTTGGCGGAGTCAGCCCACAACTCCCATTCCCTAACACCTTTTGTGTTCTGGACAACATGCATTTTATCTATGTTTAGGTCCGCATCCGAGTTTGTGAGCGAAAATTCTCCTAAATGGAGTTGATGATTTGAAGAACCCAAGATGAAATAGGCAATAGTACCGCCCATCACGAGCAGAAAGCCCAGCAACACCGTTCTCAGCATCTTACGGAATAGCATCGCAAACCTTCTGAAACACAGGCGGTATTCAACGACAGCACATGTCATATCTGTGATAAGAAACTCATCCCTCCAAAGCCATGAAATTTATTTTCTCGTACTGGTTACATCTGTTACATCAAAGAAGATAAGCAAAAACAACACCCTGTAAGATTGCCACCCTTTACTTTCTTTGTAAAGAAGAAATATCTCACGGACGGGATATGAATAGGCGTCTACTTTCATCTTCCACAAACTCAAACTTGACGTGAGTCGATACAGAGAAACGCCATTTTTCCACATGGTTAGGCCACTCAATTAAAACAAAATCACCCTGACCGATATGATCCCACAAACCCATTTCCATGAGGTCTGAATCTTTGGGAAGCCGATATAAATCGATGTGGTGGGTAGGGGGCAAGGTCGGATAATGGTGAATATAGACGAATGTGGGGCTTCTGATAATTTGCCCTTCTCCCCCCGGCATCGATTCGATAAAACCTTTTGCAAATACAGTTTTCCCAGCGCCTAAATCGCCATCGAGCAAAATGACCTCGCCGGGTCTCGATACTTTCGCCAAGCGAGCACCCAGTTCGGCTGTTTGCTCTACCGAATCACTTTGCATCTCAAAGGGAAATTCAAACAGTTTCAGAATCTCCTGCCTCCATGAGCACTTTCCTTCTCGCCTTGGGAAGAGCCTGTAAAATATCAGTTGCCGTGATTCCGAGCCCGCCCACTTCCGAGGATGCCAATTCTCCTGACATGCCATGCAGATAAACCCCGCATATCAAAGACCATTTTCGGGAAAGCCCTTGAGCGAGCAAAGCGCCAATAACCCCCGCCAATACATCTCCACTGCCTGCGGTAGCCATATTGGAATTTCCAGTGGGGTTGTACCAGATTTCTCCATCCGATGTGGCGACAATTGTTCCCCAGCCCTTTAAGGCGATGTCAAGATGATGGTGCGAGGCAAATGAGTTTGCGTGTGTAATGCGATCTTCTTGTACTTCTTGTGTCGAGAGCCCAAGGAGCCTTGCCATTTCTCCTGGGTGTGGCGTCAGGATCAATTGAGCGAGTCTGCCGTCCAGGATAGTCAAATCCTGAGCAAGCGCATTCAGACCATCGGCATCAAGGACAACGGGTGCGTCAATGTGTTGGATGAGCAAATGGACAAGCTCAATAGTTCTCGGGTTCGTCTGAAGCCCGGGTCCTATCACCAAAGCATTCATGTCTTCTGAACGCTCAACGAGAAAATCGAATGCCGAGGCGTCAATTGATCCAGACTCAGTGGCCGGCAAAGACAAAGTCATGATTTCAGGGTATTTACTCTCCACCAGGGGAGAAATACTTTCAGGCACCGCAAGCGTCACCCGGCCTGCGCCCGTGCGAAGGGCCGACATGGCCGTCATCAATGCGGCTCCTGACATACCGGGCGCGCCAGCTACCAACAAAAGATGGCCGGCATCCCCTTTGTGCGCATCAGGGCGTCTTTCTGGTAAATTCTCAGCCACATCCGAAGGTTCCGTAACGTGGAGTGAAATATCTTCTTCTTTCAGGCATTCATGCGGAATCCCGATGTCAAGAGATATGACCTCCCCCACATGCTCAGCCGCCGGCATGAGAAGATGACCCCGCTTGAGGGCGCCTAAAGCCAAGGTGGTCTTTGCGTTGATATATGGAAGTTCAGCCCTGCCTGTCGTGGAATCGAGTCCAGATGGCATATCAATGGCCACGATCGGTATATCGATGGCGGAAAGGATGCGGACGGCCTCCTCTGCAAGACCTCGGGCAGGCGGCCGAAACCCGGTTCCCAGTATGGCGTCCACTACCAGATCTGCATTTTTGCCCATCTCTTCCAACAGCGAGGTGTTATCCTCCGCCACCTCTAAGATGGGAATTCGCATCCTATCAAGCGATTTCAAAAAAACTCCCGGGTCACCTGTGACTTCCCTCAAAGGAAACAAAGTCGCGATATCGACATCGGCTCCTGCATTGAGTAAATGTCTGGCAACAACGAAACCATCCCCACCGTTGTTCCCTTTTCCGCAAACAATCAGAACACGGAGAGCGGCTCTGCCATATTTTTCCCAAATCTTTTGAGCGGATTTTAACCCTGCCGCCTCCATCAAACATGTGGAAGGAATTCCATATTCTTGAATTGCCCTGTTGTCGATATTCGACATTTCCTGGGCTGTTACGACGGGAATCGGCATGCTCAGGCGGGGCCTACTCGTTCAATAATATTCGACATCTCGCGCACGGCTCTCTCAAAACCGACGAAAACAGAATGTGAAACAATGCTGTGGCCAATGTTCAGTTCCTGCAGGTGGGGAAGTTGGGCCACAGCTTGCACATTGAGATAAGTGAGTCCGTGGCCCGCGTGAACGCCGAGGCCGAGGCCATGGGCTCGTATCGAAGCTTCGCTGAGCGAGGCCAACTCTTTTTCCTGAGAAAGTTCCCCCCTGGCTTCAGAATAAGCAGCCGTGTTCAGCTCCACGAAATCTGCGCTTAACTCTGTTGCGGCTTCAATTTGTTCGGGATGAGGGTCGATGAAAAGACTCAAGAGCAGCCCGGCATCTCGCAGCGGCTTCATTAAACCGGCTATCTGTTCGATGTTGCCTGCGACATCCAAGCCGCCCTCGGTCGTTATCTCCTCGCGCCGCTCCGGAACGAGGGTAACCTGCTCCGGCTTCACATCAAGGGCAATGCCTTGCATCTCAGCTACAGGCGCCATCTCGAGGTTGAGCTTGCCCCGAACCACTTGGCGCATCAGCCTCAAGTCCCTGTCCTGGATATGCCTTCTGTCTTCACGAAGGTGAATGGTGATACCTATCGCTCCCGCTCGTTCCGCGATGAGTGCAGCCGCCACCGGATCGGGCTCATTCGTCTTTCGCGCTTCACGGATGGTGGCGACATGGTCCACATTCACACAGAGTTTAGGCATCTTTCTCCTCAACACCATAAGTCCAATACGATGCCAACAGGACGGTCTCCTCCAGAGCGTCAGACTCCAGAGGCGCTTACATCTGCATCATAAATCGAAATATAGGGAGAAACTAGGCTTGGCCGGGCGCCAGGTCAGTCGGCGAAGACTGCGGGTCATCACGAGGTTTTTCCTCCGGTTGTGGTGAAGCCGAAGTGTCTTGTTCGCCAACCTCGTCTTTTCGCTTGCGACTCCTGGTAATCTGCCCGGTTTCCATCAAAGACTCGATATCTTTGAGATCGATGGTTTCATACTCGAGCAGCGCATTGGCGAGCAAATCGAGCTTGTCCCGATTTTCCTCAAGCAATTTATACGCTCTCTCATAACTCGACAAAACCATATTCTTCACTTCATTATCAATTTCAAGGGCCACCTGGTCGCTATAGTCCCTGTGTTGGGAAATTTCACGCCCCAGGAATATCTGCTCATGTTTTTTCCCATATGCCAACGGACCGAGCTTTTCGCTCATCCCCCATTCACAAACCATGCTTCTCGCCAAGTCAGTCGACGTCTGGATGTCGGCTTTCGCACCTGTCGTTAATTCCTCAAAAACCAGCATCTCCGCCGCACGTCCACCCATCAGGCAGGCAAGCTGGTTCGTCAAAAATGTTTTGTCGTTGCTATAACGATCCTCGAGAGGCGAAGACCACGTGCTTCCCAACGAAAAACCTCGTGGAATGATCGTCACTTTCTCTACGGGGTCCGTCCCCGGTATCAGCAATGAAACAAGGGCGTGCCCCGCTTCGTGATAGGCTGTATTTCTCTTCTCTTTTTCGCTGAGCGCCATGCTACGCCGCTCTTTGCCCATCAAAACTTTATCCTTCGCTTCCATCAGATCTTCATTTTCAACGGAGCGTTTTCCCCGGCGCGCCGCAAGAAGTGCGGATTCGTTCAAAAGGTTCGCCAGATCAGCGCCCGCAAAGCGCGGAGTTCCACGCGCTATAAGATTCAAATCGACGGTTTCATCGAGCGGCACCTTCTCCGCATGCACTTTCAAAATCGCCAAGCGCCCTTTTATGTCGGGCAGGGAAACCACAATCTGGCGGTCAAAGCGACCTGGCCGTAGGAGAGCCGGGTCCAACACGTCCGGGCGGTTCGTCGCCGCTATCAGGATGACCCCATCATTCGATTCAAAACCATCCATCTCGACAAGAAGTTGATTCAGCGTCTGCTCACGTTCATCGTGGCCGCCACCGAGTCCAGCGCCCCTATGACGCCCAACAGCATCTATCTCATCAATGAATATGATGCACGGTGCATTCGCCTTGCCCTGTTCGAACAAATCCCGAACTCTCGACGCCCCGACCCCGACAAACATCTCCACAAAACTAGAGCCGCTTATCGAGAAAAACGGCACATCCGCTTCGCCCGCAATGGCCCGCGCCAGCAGGGTTTTACCCGTGCCCGGAGGACCAACCATCAGAACACCTTTGGGAATACGTGCGCCCAGGCGTGTGAACTTTTGCGGATCGCGGAGAAAATCAACGAGTTCTTCGAGTTCTTCCTTGGCTTCCTCGATGCCGGCCACATCAGCGAACGTGATTTTTTTCTTCGCGGATTCGGGCATCATTCGTGCTTTGCTCTTACCAAACGACAGAGCTTTCGAACCACCCATTTGCATCTGGCGCATGAAGAAAATCCAAACGCCCAGCATCACCAGCATAGGCAGCCAACTCAACAACATATTCATATACCAGGAATTTTGTTCTACCGGCTGCGCCGTGATGCGAACACCTTTGGCCCTGAGGGTGTCGATCAATTTCGGGTCCTTGGGAGCGTGGGTATGGAAGGATCTACCGCTAAGGTAGCGACCCCGGATGTTGTCACCCTGGACAATCACTTCGCTCACCTGTCCTTCAGACACCGCTTGCAAAAAATCGCTATAAACAACCGTTCTATCCGTCGAGCGTGGGCTATTGAAGGCCTGGAACAAACCCACCATTATCAAGCCGATAATCAGCCAAAGCGCCAAATTCTTGTAAAATTGATTCAAAATGCCTTCCTTCTTTTTACGGGTGAGTATATCTCTAAACCCTGAAAACACGTTATCAAGATTTTTCTCATCCGTCTACGAGTTAAACTTCAAATCACTAAGCCAACGAACTTAAGAACTTACTATCTTCATTCTCTAGCAACGCTTTAAGGGTAACACCCCTCTTTTCATCCCCATCAAGCCGGAATTCCGCTGAAACCTGGTGCCCTATGATCCATGCCACCTTATCTCCTACAGTCAGGAGTGGTATCCGACTCCTGAAGGGTCTCGGTACTTTTTGTTCTATGAGGTAATCCTTGAGTTTCTTCTCTTTTGTTCGTCCCAAAGGATGGAATCGATCTCCATCGCGCCGGGTCCGGATACAAGCATCCACCCCCAGCTTTTCCAGATCAAAACGCGCCTCCCATGCCCCTTTCGTATGATGCGTGAAATCGCATGAAGCCTCTATTTCTAAACATAGTGAATGATGGACCGTCTTTCCTGGAATCCGCAGCTTTTTCTCCTCATCCAGCTTAGAGTCAATATGGGAACAACCGAAAATTAGACGGTCATATTCCCTTCTCGCTTCCAAGCCACCCGGCAAACTCAACACTGCTGAGGGCTTATCCCCCATTGCCAGGCCTTCCAGGTCTTCAATCCATTTTCGCAGAGCACGCCTGCGGGCGTGAGCAGGCGATTCGTCCCTGAGCATATTCAGCACCGAGCGCCAAAGCTCGGCTCTAAGCGATTGAGAGAGTTCTTGCACTTCACGTAAAGGAAAAACAATGAGTTCCCCATTATCTTCACGGATGAATTTCGCACGCAAATCCTTGGACATTTCATTTATGAAAGAGATAAGCGGGGCCGATATCTCGGCACTCTTGGCGATTCCGCTGACAGCCGCATCGCCTATATGTTCTCTTACGACTGGCATAATTTTTTTGCGTATCCGGTTTCTAAGGCGGCTCTCGTCTGCATTCGTTTCATCCTCGACCCAAGAGATGCCCTGAGCCTCCAAATATTCCAAGATATCCTTGCGCGACACATTCAGCAAAGGCCGGATGATGTCGAACCCGTCTTCTCCTTTCGACGATAATGGGGTCCGCCACTTCATGCCTGAAATCCCTCTCACGCCTGCTCCTTCAAATAAACGCATGAGCACGGTTTCAGCTTGATCATCTATGTTGTGGGCCAACGCGAGTGTATCGGCGCCAATCTCCTTGGCGACCGTCAGAAAAGCCAAACGTCTCGATTCGCGAGCAGCTCCTTCGAGTCCCAATTGCGCTATTCGAGACACACGAACATGCTCGCAACGAAAATCGATGTTGAATCGCAAACAGATCTGCTCGGCATGCGCAGCATCTTTTTTTGAAAGATCTCCACGGAGCCCGTGTTCTACATGAACAGCACACAAGTGTTGTGATTTCGGCAGGGTCGACTTTAAGGATAATAATAGAGCCGTGGAATCCGCGCCACCGGAAAAACCGACCAGCAAAGGGGTAGACTTGGCCTTATAAACAGATTTTTTGAGACCCTTTCTCACCTTGGCTTCAAATGCTTTTTTGATCTTCAAGATAGTGGTTGGCGAGGCATCCGATATCACCTGAACTATCCTCCCCTAAGCGGCGAGGAAATGGTAGCGGCGGAGGGACTTGAACCCCCAACACTACGGATATGAGCCGTATGCTCTAACCGGTTGAGCTACGCCGCCAGAATGCACCCCGTCAGGGAGACTGCTTGGGTCGGAAGATGGCGAAAATAAACATGGCCGAGAGAATATAGAAAAAAACCTGTATGCCAATGTCATCCATGCGAAAGCCTACCATCAAGCATAAATACCCCAAAAAGAGCAATATCAGAATTTCGATTTCACGCCTCATTTGTCATTTGCTCCCTGTTCTAGGCCTTCGGACGAAGACGGCATTTCCTTCGATTGCGTTTGCTGTAACCTCAAGTCCGGTGAAAATTCCGGACAAAAAATCGCCCCGTTCGGTTCATTGCGATACTTCAGGCGGCAACCCTCTCGCCAAGCGCAGACAGCGCACTCACGAACTCCCTGGTAGGCCACGCTTGAATATCTCCTTCCAAAATTCCGCCTCACTATCAGGAGCAAAATATAAATGCCTGGAACCGAAAACGTCAAGTTTTCTATTTTTTTCGGCTTTCCCTTCCCATGAACCCCAGAGCCGAACCGCACTTCATAGAAAATCCAAAAACAGCTTCAAAACAAAAAACCTGAAAACCCTGTGAATTACCTGACGGATTTCATTTCTTCGGAAACCAGATTTTCCAAAAAAGATACCGACTCGCTAATCGCTACAAGTTGTGTTTCTCCCGTCCTTCTCGATTTTATCTCAATTTTACCTTCCTTGAGCCCCCGGGGTCCGATGACCGCTTTGTAAGGGAACCCGATGAGATCGGCATCCTTGAATTTCACGCCCGGGCGCTCATCCCTGTCATCAAGCGCGACATCCAGCCCTGCGGCCTCGAGCGAGTCGTAGATGTGGTTACAAACCTTCATGGTTTCATCATCCACTCTCACCGGAATGATGTCCACATGATATGGAGCGATGGGAGTCGGCCAGATGATACCGTCCTCATCATGGTTCTGCTCTATCGCCGCCGCGACTGTCCGGCCAACGCCAATGCCATAACAGCCCATGACGATAGTGTGCGTCTCACCATTCTCGTCCTGATAGGTAGCGTCCAGGGCATCAGAATACTTGCAACCCAGCTTGAAGACATGCCCCACTTCGATGCCGCGCCTGATGCTGAGCATCGCCTCGCAATTGGGACAGGTATCTCCTTCCTGTGCAACAGTGAGATCTGCAAATACGCCTGCGGTGAAGTCACGACCCTCCCGAGCGCCTGTGTAGTGATAGTTCGTTTGATTCGCCCCGATAATAAGCCCTTCGATATTTTCAATGGCGTAATCCGCCACAAGCCGAACATCCGACAAACCCACAGGGCCTGCAAAGCCCACCTCAGAGTTTGTAAGCTTTTCTACCGTCTCGGCGTCGGCAAGCTCGATATCCACCGCATCAAGCGCATTTTTCAGTTTGATTTCATTTAATTCCCTGTGGCCTGGAATCATAGCGGCCACCGGCTCACCATCAGCGACATATAAAAGAGTTTTCAACATGCGATATGGAGGCAACGAAAAGAATTCCGAAACTTCTTCTATCGAATGAGCGCCAGGGGTATGTACTTTTTCAAGTTCGCCTCCCTCATTCTCGGGCAACTTCAAAGTTACCGGCGATTTTTCCACATTCGCTGCGTACCCACACGAATCACATACGGAGATTGCCTCCTCGCCAGTATCAGCCATTACCATGAACTCGTGCGAAAAACTCCCACCGATGGCCCCTGAATCCGCCTCCACAGCACTGAACTTCAGTCCACAACGTTGAAATATTCGGGTATAGGCTTGCACCATTTCTTCATAACTATTTTCCGCGCCCGCCTCGTCTCTATCAAAGCTGTAGCCGTCCTTCATCGTAAACTCCCGTCCACGCATCACACCGAAACGGGGCCTGATCTCGTCTCTGAATTTCGTTTGAATCTGGTAGAGATTGAGCGGCAGGTCCCGATAGCTCCTGACCTCGCGCGCCACCAGATCGGTGATTACCTCCTCATGCGTGGGACCCAGACAAAAATCACGCCCATGGCGATCTTTCAAGCGGATCAATTCTTTGCCATATACTTCCCATCGTCCAGTTTTTTGCCAAAGCTCGGCGGGATTCAGCGTAGGCAGAAAAACTTCTTGCGCACCTGCGCGATTCAACTCTTCACGCAGTATCTGTTCGACTTTGCGTTGCACGCGTACGCCGAGGGGCAAGAGCGAATATACGCCAGCCGCCAATCGGCGGATCATGCCTGAGCGCACCATAAGTTTATGGCTGACGACTTCCGCTTCGGCGGGCGCTTCTTTTAATGTGGGCAAAAACCCTCGTGAGAATCTCATCAATCAGATTTTCTTAGGAGTGAGTTACTTCAAATTGACCTTTTTCGTATTGCTCCGCAAGTTGCTCTACGCGCTCAACCAAATTTTTCTTGATGTCCTCATAGGATACCAGGCCTGACTTTTCGCCTTTCATGAAAATCAGAGCGCGCTTATGGCCGCCGGCCACACCGATGTCGGCATCTCTCGCCTCACCAGGACCGTTCACTTCACAACCCATGACGGCCACCGTGATGGGGGCATCGATATGGGCAAGTTCCTGCTCTACTTCCATGGTGAGCTTATCCACGTCAATTTGAACACGTCCGCACGATGGACACGCGACAACATTCACGCCCTTTTGGCGTAATTTCAGGCTCTTCAGGATTTCGTAGCCCACACGCACTTCCTCCACCGGGTCCGCCGCCAAAGAAACGCGAATGGTGTCGCCAATGCCTTCCGAGAGCAGAATTCCCAGCCCGACAGCGCTTTTTATGCTGCCCGTCTGAAGGCTTCCACTTTCCGTGATTCCCAGGTGAAGAGGGTACTCGACGCGTTTCGACATCAATCGATAGGCCTTCACCGCCCTCGCAACATCGGAAGCCTTTAGAGAGATTTTCGTATCATAAAAGTTGCGCTTCTCCAGCATGGCGACATGACGCAACCCACTCTCAACCATCGCCTCAGGCGTTGCGCCGCCAAAGCGATCAAGCAGATGCTTTTCCAAAGAGCCGGCGTTCACGCCAACACGAATGGGCAAGCCGTGATCCTTCGCGGCAGCGACTACTTCGCTCACCCTTTCCTCCCCATTGATGTTGCCCGGGTTAATTCGCAAACAATCGATACCCGCATCCGCCGCCATCAGGGCATAGCGGTGGTCGAAATGGATATCCGCAACCAAAGGCATCTCGGTTCGTTTTCTGATTTCATAGAGCGCGTTCGCCGACTTCTCGTCAGGAACGGCCAACCGCACAATCTCGCACCCGGCAGCTTCCAGCCGTTTGATTTGGTCTACGGTTGCTTCCACATCATGCGTGAAAGTGTTGCACATCGATTGCACTACGATGGGAGCACCACCGCCAATCTTGACGCCTCGCACTTCGACTTGAGAACTTTTTCGCCGATTCAGCGGGAACAAAGACGGATCCGCGCAAGGCAACTCCTCGCCAGTTTCATCCGCACCAACCATCGGCAGGACAGTGTTGTTCTGCTCTTTGGGAGGCAAACCGATTCCTGCTATGGGTTTCGTGTAAAACACGTCGTCTGTAAATGGCTCAAACATTGCCAAATCCCTATTTGCCTTTGGTGCTCTGAGAAGATGGTTTTGTTACGTCCTTCATTTTCCCTACTTGCTTCTCTTTTTTCGTTATCGCTGCCGGTTCACTACCAAAAAGATAGTACACGCTGTCCTTATAGGTGGCAAAGATCATCAAACCGATGAGCAGAACAGTACCCACTTGCATGGCCATCTCCCGGACCCTGAGACTAATAGGTCTGCCACGCAAGCTTTCAATAAGCAAGAAAAAAATATGGCCACCATCGAGAACCGGAATCGGCAGCAAGTTCAAAATCGCCAGATTGACGCTGAGCAAAATCGTAAACATGACAAGATAGCGAAATCCGCGCTGCGCCTGCTCTGCGGCCACCACAGAAATACGAATCGGCCCACCAATGTCCGCAGGAATGGTCTTCGTCAGCATCGAATACAACGTAATGACTGTTAAACTGGCGATGCGATAGTTCTGCTCAAAACCCTTTCCCAAAGACTCAAAGAAGCCGAAACGCTCGGTATAGGTGCCTTGACCGATACTGATGCCGATTCGGCCGTAACCTAAATCTTTGCCCGTTGAACTCATCGATGTCGGAACTATGGGCGTTTCAAAGGATTTGCGACCGCGTTCCACCGTCAACACGAGTTTTTGATCGGCATTTTTTCGAACTATTTCGACAAGCTCGGACCATCTTTGAATTCGCGTTCCATCAATGGCCACGATGTGATCGCCGGTTTCAAGGTTCGCTTTTTGCGCAGGCGTATCGGGCAAAACACCGCCTACCCACGTGCCAGGCACTGGAATACCACCAAGGTGCAATCCCCAACTGAGGAGTATAGCCAGGATGACATTAAACAAGGGTCCCGCTGAAATGACAGCCAATCGGTGACTCACAGGACGTAAATAGAAAGATTTCTCCGGCTCATCCGGCACTTTGGGCGCATCTGGATTGTCAGCTTGCGCTTCCGGGTCTTCTCCTACAAGCTTTACATAGCCACCCAAGGGGATTAGGGATACGCGATATTCCGTCTCTCCCCGCTGGAAACCCCAGATACGACGACCGAAGCCCAAGGAAAATGTGGAAACGCCGATTTTGAGCCATTTCGCGACGAGATGATGGCCCAACTCATGGATAAAAATGAGTAACCCCAGAACCAGCACAGCCCAGAAAATCGTCTGCCCAAACCCCATCACCCAGTTTATGATTTGCATCGCCATTCTCGAATGATTCCTTATTTTTTACTGGCCGCACCGGCCGGCATTTGTAGAACTTCGACATTTGGCGGCACGATAAACTGAAATTCCTCTTTTGCGATTTTGACGTTTTCTTTGACATTTGAAAACCGCAAGTGACTTTTGTTGCCTATGTTATCAATATAAGCTAAAGCAAGGATTCTGAAATTCTCAGGTTCCACCTCGAGCCACATCCGGCGAAACGCAGCACCCGCAGACTTCGGCTCCAAGCGAATACGATGGGGTTGACCGGCTTTCCAGATTCCTCCGCTTCGTCTGGCAACTCCAATCTCTTCCACTGTGACATGAAAATTCTTCTTCAAATTCCCCTTGCCGGACAAAAATAACAATGGGGTGGCACCTAATCCACTCCCCCCGTTATCGGAGACCATAACCTGCCTGAAACGCGCAGTATAGAGCCAAAACGTTCGACCATCGGAAACCATAACCTGCTTTTCAGGCTTGACATACTCCATGCGCAGTTTGCCGGGTTTCATCCACATGAGGCTTCCGCTCGACGTCGTTGTTCGCCCAAGAGATTTCAATTCATTTTTCTGCTCGAAAGAGGCTTGCAGAGAATCGAGCACGTCATATTTTTTCTGCAGCTCACTGATTATTTTCTCCGCCTTCAGACGCGATTCTTCCGCTAGAGACGTACCAAGAGCGTATCCTTGCATGAGCGCGACAAATAAAAAAACAACTGCCAGTCTTAAGAAGAAACTTGATTTGCGCAAAACTTTTGTAATCCTCTTTGAATGATTACTCCGAAACAGGCGAGATGAAACCGCTACCCTCCTGATGAGCGTTCCCTGAATACTGCACAACACCATCGACGCAGTGAACACTCCCCTCGGCGATGAGCCTCACCGCCAATGGGTATATTCTGTGTTCATAACCGAGAATTCTCTCCGAAAGGGTTACTTCATCATCATGAGGTAACACCGGTACGGCGGCTTGTAAAATGATCGGCCCCGTATCCACTCCTTCGTCCACAAAGTGGACCGTGCAGCCAGTCACTGTCACACCAGCATCTAAAGCTTTTTTTTGCGCATGCAGACCAGGGAAACTCGGTAGAAGCGAGGGATGAATGTTGATGATTTTCCCTGGAAATCGGCTTACAAACTCCGGCGGTAAAATCCGCATAAAACCAGCACAACAGATTAGATCGATTTCGCAATTTTCGATCTCATCTCCCAACTTCAGGTAAAATCCTTCCTCTTTGGGTGCGAGATGTCTATGTCGTAATCCAGCTATAGAGGCGCGCTCAAGGGCATACGAATTTTTTTTGTCACTCAGTACCAATACGACTTCCGCCGGAAAATCCGATTTCTGCCCGGCATCAATGAGGGCTTGCAGGTTCGACCCACGCCCAGAGGCCAAAACACCCACTCGTAATCGTGTCCTTGCATGCACTATTTATATGCCTTCAATGACGACGGAATGACCACCTTTGGGTTTTCTGACAACTTCGCCAACAACCGTGGGGCGTTCTCCTGCAGTTTTCAAACATTCGAGCACAGATTCAACTCGCTCCGGCCTCACGAGAAAGACAAAACCCAAGCCCATGTTAAAAATGTGATACATCTCCGCGCTGTCAACCGGGCCAAACTCTTGAATCAATGAGAATATCTCAGGCATCACCCATTTTTCAGGATAAAATTTAGCCTGCAATTCATCCGGCATCACACGATTTACATTTCCCGGAATTCCACCTCCCGTGATGTGCGCGATGTCGCTAATCCCCTCATCTCTCCGAACGGAAAGAACCCCTTTCGTGTAAATTCTGGTCGGCTCCAATAATACATCTTCAATGGGAACGCCTAGCCTTTGCCCCGCCTCATCCCGTGTTTCTTTTGATTCAAATATTTTACGTACCAAGGAATATCCGTTGCTATGAATTCCTGAAGAAGAAAGTGCGAGTATGGCATCGCCGGTCTTGACAGGTGTCCGATTGTCCAGGTTTTTGCGTTCAACCACCCCCACAGCGAATCCAGCAACATCATACACGCCCGGCTCATACATGTTAGGCATCTCGGCGGTTTCGCCACCGAGGAGGGCGCATCCTGCCTCCCGGCATCCCAGTGCAATCCCGGATACGACTGCCTTCAAAACATGTTGATTGATCTTGCCTGTCGCAATGTAATCAAGAAAAAAAAGCGGTTCTGCTCCCATAGTCAGTATGTCGTTGACGCACATGGCCACCAAGTCGACCCCGATGGAATCATGGCGCCCGAACTCTTGGGCCAAGAGTAATTTCGTGCCGACGCCGTCGGCGCCTGAAACAAGTACAGGATCTTCATATTCCCCGCCCAGACGGAACAAACCCGCAAAATCCCCCGTCCCCTTCAGGATACGGTCACTTTGACCAACATGGGTGGATTTTACGATTTGGGCGATAGCCTGAACGAAACCCTCTCCCAACTCCACATCGACGCCCGCATCGCGGTATGTCAGACGGTCCTCATTCAATAGTGATGTTCCATGATTTAACAGGCGGAATCGAACGGAATGTACTCAAAATCAGCCATGGACTTCCATCAATTTCTTGACTAAAGCTACATTATGTCGGTGTCCACTTCTCTCAGCGGTCACTTTTCCGCGGATGGGACGACCGGTTAAATACAGATCTCCTATTACATCAAGAATTTTATGGCGAACAAATTCATTGGAGAATCGCAATTGGGTATTCACGACTCGCGATTTGTCTACAAGAATTACATTATCCCAACGACCACCTTCGGCCAATCCCATTTTCTCAAGCGACTCGAGTTCAGAGACAAAACCAAATGTACGGGCCGGTGCGATTTCTTCTTGAAAACTCAATGCGTTCTTATGTTCATAAAGATATGATTGTTTCCCAATCGGCTTCGGATAATCGATGAGGTATGTAACAGAAAAAGAATCCGCTGGCTCTATGCGAATGTAACCCTTCTCGTCATTCGGTTCACCTACCTCATATACCTGGTCAACCCACAATTCCTCGCGTTTTTCTTTCTGATCTTCAATGCCAGCTTCTTCAAGCAAGCGACAAAACTCCACCGCAGATCCGTCCATTACTGGTACTTCCTCACTCATTTTAACGAGAATATTGCTAATTTTGTATGCGTGCAGCGCACTCATGAGATGCTCTATCGTTCGAGCCGTCACTGCTCCATTGCGCAAGTTCGTCGCATGGTTGGTGCCATCCACGAAATCGACATTTGCCTTCACGATATCGGGGCTTGTCAGGTTGCCAAACTGAATTCCGCTCCCCGGCGGCAAAGGTTCGATGATTAATCCCGTCTTCAACCCTGAATGAAGCCCCCGGCCGTACAACACGACACTTTTTGAAATACTCCTTTGATTTGTTTCCATTAGGTTCGTCGACGCCGACGTTACGGGCTCTATATTGTATGCTTTAATTTTTCGTTTTAAAGCCGGTTTCGTCATCCCCACCGCCTGGGCGGTTTTGAGGATATCCCAACCGTGCTCCTCCAAATGGAAGGAAAGGTATTGTCTCTCCCACTGGGTTCTGGCCAAATTAAAATTGGAAGGGGCGTCGTCTTTTGATGATGTGTGCGTCGCTAAATCAGAAGCTTCGCGTATCGCGTACGGCAAGTGGCTGATGTCAATCTCCGAGCCTTGCGATGAATATGCCGCTTTGGTCACCGCGCCTTTTAATTCAGCAATATTGCCCGGCCAGTCATAGTCTTCCAGAAGCGCAATGACATCCTCTGAAAATTCCTTTTTATACCTGTCAGCTTCCATGCATTCACTTAAAAATCTGTTGGCCAGCGGCAAAATATCCTCTTTGCGCTCGCGCAAAGGTGGCAGGTGTATTACATCAGCGCCTATCTTTGAGGACAAGGCTCTTACATAGGCCTTGTCATTCAGGGCACCCATATGATCAACGGATACCATTAAACGCATTGATCCTTTCGTATGCCCGAGGAATCTCACAAGAAATATCTCCTGCTCCGCCATGGGCAGTTGCTCCAAACCATCAAGGTATGCCGTCCCTTGGAAGGCATCAGGCAACAGCCGTTCCAAGACATTTTCCCATTCGCTTATTTCCGTCACAGGAAACAGCGAACGGCAATGAATCGGCCTAAATCCTTCTTCTTTCCGAATACCGTTCTTGTGAATCATCCTGGCAACAAAACGCTTCCCAGTACCTCTCTCACCTGCGATTAGCAAAGGGCTAATATCTTTCGACGCTTTACGTATGGCCCGTTGAACCTTTTGAATATTTTTGCTATTTCCGTCAAGCATTACATCAACGACATCACTTGCCTTCAGTTCTTTGGCTCTTCGCGCTTGAACGGCGGAATCGACAATACGTAAAACCGCATCAATAGACAGGGGTTTTTCAATGAAATTAAAAGCGCCTAACTTTGTCGCAGCTACGGCGGTTTCAATATTGCCATGGCCCGACATCACGACGACTTCGATATCTGCGTTCGATTCTTTCACTGCTTGCAAAGTCTTGATTCCGTCAATTCCGGGCATCCATACATCAACTAAAACCACATCCGGTGTTTCGGTTCGAACTAATTGAAGGGCTGTTTCCCCAGATTCGGCCCGCTCAACACGATATCCTTCATCGTGCAATACATCTTCCAAGCTCGCGAGAATTTCGCGCTCATCATCGACGATAAGCACATGTCCCTTATCCAATGAAAGCCGTCCTTTGTTTTTCAGGTGTGATGTCCACAGTAGGCGCCAGAGGCAACGTTACACGAAAAACAGAACCAACAGGATGGTTATCTCGCACGCCTATTGTTCCATTGTGATCTGCCACAATGCGGTGACATATAGCCAAACCTAACCCGGAACCTCTATCTTTTGTCGAAAAGTAAGGCGAGAATATATGTCCTTTCATATCTTCCGATATACCCTGCCCCTGGTCGGCAACTTCAACAACTATCATATTTCTATCCATATTACTCCATGCTTGCAAATCTATCTCGCCATCAACTTCATGGGATTCGAATGCGTTCTCCAATAAATTGATGAACACACGTTGCAACTGCTCGGGATCCGCCATGACAACTGCATTCCCGGTATCAATCTGCATCGAAAATTTCACGTTCCCTTTTCTGTCACGATATAAATTTGCAACATCCTCAATCAGTGGAACAAACTCGCAAAGCCTTAATCTCGGCTCCGGCATTCGCGCAAACCGGCTGAATTCATTCACCATTTCAATCAGACTCGTTACCTGATTAATAATGGTATCGGTACAAGATTCGAATACTTCCGCAAAATCATAGGCTTCAATTTCAAATTTCCTTCTCATTCTCTGAGCGGAGAGCTGTATTGGCGTAAGTGGATTTTTGATCTCGTGCGCGATGCCACGAGCCACTTCCTGCCATGCGGCGACTTTTTGAGCCCGAATCAAGGCCGTCATATCATCAAACACAATGACGGCACCAAGCCTGCCACCATCCGCGCTATTAAGAAGGGTCAAGCTCGCGCGCAACGTCAATACACGGCCATCAATCATGACTTCCACCTGCTCCGATGCGCTTTGGTGGTCTCGGTTTCTCATAGAACGCATCAACTGACGAACAGGCTCGAGATGCGCGCTTTCGAAAACTTCGCTGAACAATCGTCCCACGGCGTTCTGGGGTTCTATGCTCAGCAACTCCCCTGCCGCTTTGTTTAGAATAGTAACGCGCCCTCGGCGGTTGATTGATATCACACCCGCTCCAATATTTTCGAGCATCGCTTCCATATATCTGCGCCTTCTGTCGATTTCCATATTGGACCGACGCAGGATTTCAGAAGATTCTTCAATTTTCTCTTTGTTAGCCAGCAATTCTTCCGTCATGCTGTTAAACGCGTTGACCAAAATTCCCACTTCGCCATCTGCTTGCGCATCCACGCGATGTTCCAGATCGCCATCCGATACGGCCCTGGTGGCGTCTGCTAACTTTTCGATGGGAACCGTGATCCCGCGAGCGAGGTAGAAGCCAAACCATATGGCGGCAAAGAGAATGAGCAAGGTGACAACCAAGAAAGTGATGATGTAATTAGCTTTGATGGGATTCTTGGACAGTTCCAATTCTTTATAATTCACAAAGGAATCCGATATGCCTCTGATCTTCTCCACGAGCCTATCAGACACATATTTAGATACAACGATAAACCCCACCACTTTATTTTGAATCCTCAAAGGCGCCACGCCGTAAATAACATCACCTTTTTCCCAATTCTCAATACTCGATCGTGACTCCCCATCAATTACCTGATCCACGTATCCCACCAGTGGCGAGAACATTGCGCCTCGTCCTAAGCCAGGACGCTTGACCGATACAATCTCCTTCCGCTCTCTATCGTAGAGTTGGATAAAATCTACCCCCAGGCTCTTTCTCTCGGACTCCAATATTTTTCCGACAGCCTTAGGGTTTTCCAATGAATCGGGATGCGCTTTCTCCAACATAAGAGCTAGTCGACTGGCGCTGAATAGCGCGTTTCGCTCCACTTCGCGATAATAGGTTTGAGCCACTTCAAACGACCCTTTCAATGCTCTTTCCACATTCATGTTGAACAAGGCGTTGAAACTTTGGTTAATCAAACCACTAGCCACCACAAAAAGAGCTACTACCGGAATGAGCGTAAAGCCGACAAAAGCCAACACGAGCTTCAATTGTAAGCGCGAACGACCAGCGCCCGTTCTACCTTCGTAGTAAAGACGCACCAAGTTCTTCGCCACCAATAAAATAACCACCATGAGCAGAATGATACTCAGGTTCACTAGTGCAAAAACGACGACGTTGTTCAGTAATGGAACTCCCGGCTCAAGTTCCTTGAAATAAATCCAAGCCGTGAATGAAAGAGTCGCTATGATGATCAAAGCGATGAATGACCGCAGAAGTGTTCTCCGTCGTCGCAAAGAGGTTTCCTGATTTTTCAAATGAGCTGGATGCACAATTCACATTCCTTCAGAGCTAAATGTCTGGGAATAGCTCCAATCAGACTGCTTCCCCCAAAAAGCGAGTAAGTAATTAAAGGGAAAAACAAAATCCACATGATTCAGCCGCGCTCTGATTTTTACATAATATCGACTATTTGGGGACAAGGTCTTCCCAGTGACAATGGGCGCGCCATTCAATTCACGCATCCAGTCCGTCATCTCACCTTGGCTTTTCGTCACTTTTCTCTCGATCTCTTTTTCACCTTCTTTGAGATGAAAAGTGTAAGTTTTTTTCAAGGCGCTATATTTCACTTGATGATGTAATTGCCGCGAGGTGACTTCCAAATCATAAATCAGCTTGCGAGAGCGAAGGAGACTTACATCAAAGATGAACTTCGTCGTCACACCACTATGAATAGCTTCCAACAGTTTTGGCGTAAATGCGCCCAATAGAGAACCAAAAACAAGCAACTGTCCATTCTTGTTAATTACAATAATATCATTTACCCGGATCCCATCTTGGTTGTCTGTTGCGGCAAGCGCCGGCGCCACCAGAGCAAAAATTATACAGACCGCCAGGACAAGTTTCCTAAGAACAAATGTTTTCCGGGTGTTAGATAACATATGTTCCCCTTAGCCTTGAAATTCAATGTTATCGCATATGACAAAAGCTCTCAATACATTGTATGACTTCACTAACTTCATGCTCACGCAGCACTTCCAGATGGTGCGCTGTTAACTAGTCCCACTATTGGGCTTTTCAACGTTTGCCATGACCTTCCTGAGTTCATACAGGGCTTCGAGAGCTTGGCGAGGTGTCATGGAATCCGGATCAATACCTTTCAACAACTTTTCAATTTGTGATTCCTGACGTAAGAATAAAGGCAATTGCCCATTCCCCCGGCGATTTTCCAAAGAGGATTTTTCCTCGCTGGAACGGGAAACTGCTTCTGTACTTTCAAACTTAGAGAGCAAAGTCTTGGCACGGTCGATCACCTCCTCCGGAAGCCCCGCCAACCTGCCAACCTGAATACCGTAGCTTCTATCGCAACTCCCTTCGGTTACTTTTCGTAAGAAAACTATTTCATCACCCCACTCTCGGACTTCGACCGTTAAGTTTTTCACACTGGTGAGCTCTTTTGAGAGTTCGGCCAGCTCATGATAGTGGGTCGCGAACAATGTCCTCGCCCTGTGACGGATCTCATTATGAAGATACTCTACAATTGACCAAGCAATGCTCACTCCATCATATGTGCTCGTGCCTCGCCCGACCTCATCCAGCACGATGAAACTTCTCTGTGTAGACTCTTTTAATATGGTGGCCGTTTCCACCATTTCCACCATGAAGGTGCTTTGCCCCTCTAAAAGTCGGTCATGCGCGCCAACGCGAGTGAACACCCTATCCACTAGACCGATTTTTGCGCTCTTCGCTGGTACGAAGCTGCCAATTTGCGCCATTAGAATTATAAGTGCTGATTGACGCAGGTAAGTGGATTTTCCCGCCATATTCGGCCCTGTAATGATGAGGATTCGGCGATCGTCACGGATCGATAAATCATTCGGCACAAAAGCGATGCCAGGGTTCTCCGCTTCCATGACGGGATGTCTTCCCTCAATAATTTCAAGATCTGTAGAATCCAAAATTTGGGGTCTGACATATCCATATTTGCGCGCAACAAGCGCCAAGGACAAAACGGCATCTAGAATCGCTATTCTCTCGGCGGCGGCAAGAATGCGCTTGGCTTGTTGAGATATTTGCGCTCTTAATCGTCCAAAAAGCATAAACTCGAGATGATGGGCTTTCTCCTCTGCTCCGAGAATGTCTTCTTCCATTTTTTTTAACTCGGAAGTGATGTATCGCTCTGCAGAAACGAGGGTCTGCTTGCGCGTATATTCCATTGGCGCCTGCTCACTGAATCGTTTGGATATCTCTAGATAATATCCAAAAACGCGATTGAACCCGATTTTCAAAGGCAGTCCCGTTCGTTCTTTTTCCCTGTTTTCATAATCCTTGAGCCACAAATCACCCTCCTGCTGTGCCTTTCGCAACCTTGCAAGTTCCTGGTCATATTCAGTGCGAAAAATTCCACCCTCTCGAATCGAAACAGGTGGCTCATCCACAATCGCTTTATTCAGTTCCAACGCTACATCCTCGAGAGAATCCCACCCCCTCAAAACGGAATGAAACAACTCAGCGGCCATCCCTTTGATCGCCTCATAAACCTCCGGCAACATAGTCAATGAGCCGCCAAGTCCAGCTAGGTCCCGTGCATTCGCAGTTTGAGAACCTACGCGTCCCAGGAGCCGTTCGATATCTTGAATGGGCTCAATGACGTTTTTGAGCTGATTCAGGATATCGGTATTATTCACGAGTTCTTCTATGGATTCGGCACGAAAATCGATGGCTTGTTTTTGAATCAATGGTGAAAGGACCCATTTTTTCAGCAATCGTCCTCCCATACCTGTCTGCGTCTCATCCAACAAACCAAACAAAGTACCTTTTTTCCCACGATCCACCGCCGAGCGAGTGAGTTCTAAATTTCGCAACGTGGCTGCATCGAGAACCATAGTGTCTGAGAGGCGGGAAAAAAGCACAGGCTTGAGATGAGGGAAATTGCCAGGCTGGTTTTCTTTGAGATACGTCAAAATACCTACGGCGGAATCAACCGCAGACGGGTTCGTCCGAACACTCGCTTCATCAGGAAATATATTATCCAGGCTATTGAAATCAAGTGGTTCATGAAAAGTGGCTGGCGGCCTTTTTTCAACATGAATGCTTAGTTCATCAATTTTGTTTTTCAACTCATCGGGCGGGGAAAATACATCTGGCAAGATGAGTTCGCGAGGAGAGAGTCTCTCCAATTGGTTGCAAATAAGCGTCTCGGCGGCATCTCCTTCCACCTGAGTCGCACAAAACTCACCGGTCGAACTATCTAGCCATGCCATTCCCCAAAGCGCCTCACCTTCACTGGCCGATACGGTGATCCCCGCCAAATATTGAGATTCCTTGCTATCAATTAACTTGAGGTCTGCAATCGAGGTGCCCGGAGTGAGAACGCGAGTCACCTCACGCTTTACCACTCCCTTGCTTTCTCCTGTGTCTTCCACCTGCTCGCAAATGGCGACTTTAAAACCCGCTTCCAGCAATCGCCCACAATAAGTGGAAGCCGAATGACAAGGCACGCCACACATCGGTATGGGCCCTTTGTCATCACTCTGGCGCGATGTTAATGCGAGTTCCAGTACTTTCGCCCCGAGTTTCGCGTCTTCATAAAACATTTCAAAAAAATCACCCAATTGAAAAAACAGCATCGCATCCGGATATCGTCTTTTCATTTCCAGGTATTGGCGCATCGCAGGAGATGGACCACGGCTCCTGTTTCTCGATGTATTTTTTCCTTTGTTTGATCGCAGTGCACCTTTGGGGGGAGACATACCTAATCCAACTTCGAATCTCGGGGGGATAAGCTCATCTGAGGTTTGGAATCCGTTTGCGACGCGAGTTTATTACTTGAGGTGGCAGATTCCTCGGTTTGTGGATTTTCCATTGCAAGTAGCTTGCCGCTTTTCTCCCGCACCTCATCCAGATTAATCTCCATCGTCTTTACTTCGCGCTTCAATTTTCCTATCTGGTTCCTGAACTTCAATCTGTCCAATGCCCCTCCAAGCCATGCAACCATGAAACCGCATGCAAACACGGCCAAAAGCACATAAAAAAGAGGCAAGTTGAAGCTGCCCTGATAATAGGCAACGGTCACCGGTTTCATGTTGATGACACCGAAGCTCGATATCGCCAAAGCGAGAATCAAACCGATGATGAGTCGAAGACTACCCATATCACCACCAAGTCCATAGGGTTTCAGATTTCAAAATCAGGGCGGAATTGATTGCAGACTGTCACTAACTTCAGGGTATCACCCACGCTCCACCGAGGACGAGCAACAGTTTATGATCTCTCATACGAGAAACGATGTGTAAATAACTGAAAATTTCTACGTCGTCGTGCCCACAATAATTTACTCAAGATTCCCCGGTTTTTATCGAGACAGCCATCCCCCGTTTAGCAGAAAGGCTATCCTTTTTTCTTCCTCATTCATGCGTGCAGATTCAGGCTCAGTGTAATGATCATACCCCTTGAGGTGCAAAAGGCCATGCACGAGCAGACGTTCTGCCAGGATTCCGTAATCAACCGCCTCGGGCTCCGCCTGGCGAAACACCTCATCCACGCAGATCACTATTTCTCCCAAAAATGCCTCTCCCTCTTTTGGTTCACCCACAACCGGAAAGAAGTCAGCTGGAGGAAATGCCAACACATCTGTTGTTTCGTCCTCCTTCCGATATCGAGAATTTAACGCTCGCATCTCCTCGTCACGAATGAATACGACGCTGAACCAATCATTTTCGGACCGAAGGGCTTTCCGTATGACGTCCAAACGTTTCCTCAGCGTTATGTGATCCAGCGCGAACAGCTTTTGCTCGTTTTTGATGAGGACTTCCATTTGCGGCCCCTTTCCTAGGAGCATCTTCTTGTCCTGGATAGTGAATCCGGTGATGATGAATGCCAACCAAAACGCGCATGAAAGCGTCTTGAATTTTGCTTAAATCCCTGAGCGTGAGACTGCAATTATCCAATTGTCCCTCGACAAAGGCACTTTGGACGATTCTATCCACCAAAGCGCTGAGGCGCCCGAGAGAATGATCCGATAGCGAATGTGATGATGCCTCCACCATATCAGCCAACATCAGGATGCCCGCTTCCCTTGTCTGCGGTCTGGGTCCCGGATAGCGAAAAAACTCTTCTGTCACGCCATCCCCGTTTAGCTTCTTCGCTTTTTCATAAAAAAACTGAATTAAGGATGTGCCATGATGTTGCTGAATTAAATCGATAATTTCTTTGGGTAGTTGGTGGCTTCTGGCAAGTTCCACGCCCTCTTTCACATGGCTGATCAGGATGAGCGCGCTCATGTTGGGCTTGAGTCTATCGTGGCGGTTTTCCCGCCCCTGGTTTTCTATGAAATACTCCGGCTTCATCATTTTTCCGATATCATGAAAATATGCACCCACACGGGTGAGAAGCGGATTCGCGCCTATCGCCTCGGAAGCCTCCTCCGCCAAATTGCCCACGAGAAGGCTGTGGTGATAGGTACCTGGCGCACTAACGACCATCTTTCTCAACAACGGGTGATTTTGGTCGGCCAATTCCAGAAGGCGCATATCGGTCGTAAGTTTGAAAATCGACTCCAGCAGGGGCATGGCCCCTGCCACGATAATGACGTTTGAAAGGCCGCCGAGCATGGCGATGGGAACATCCGTCCATTGCATGATCGCGGCACTGAAACCTTCCTGCACATTAAAACTCAGGGCCAGCGCAGCACCTAGCAAACCCAGGATGAACGCCACGACAAGCACGGAAGTCCTGCGACGATATTCTTTCCATCGAATGGCCGCCAGCACACCGCCGCCCAAGGCTACGAGGCTGAAGTTGATGTGGTTCGGCAAAATCAGACCGGTCAGAACGGCGGAGAAAACTGCCATCAGAACTGCTGATGAGCGTCCCTGTAAAACGGCAGCAAGAAGAGAAGCGGAGCAAAATGGAATAATATAATAAAATGAATGGAGTGGAATCCCACGGAAAGTTTCATGCAGCACTTCAGAGAAGAGAATACCCATTTTCACCAAAACAGCTTGGCTCAAAAGCAGTATTACAAATAGTGTTACGTTTTTTTGTGATGTCAAAAAACTCATGTCGTATTTCTGCACACAAATCCATGCCAGGACCAGCAAAATAAAAATCACCAAAGCTGTTCCGGTGAAATTACCAAGCACATGGCTTTGTCGATAGATTTTCTCAAGGCTCTTAAGTTTTGTTATTTGTCCTTCGCTTAACCGTTCTCCCTCGCGGGCAATCATTTCCCCTTGCTTGAGCACCTCTGAAACAGGGGGGACGGAGGCCGCAGCCTTCTCTCTGCTCTCAAGTGTCGCCCTATTATTGAAAGTCAGCGTCGGTTGAACCATCTTCAAGATTTGGGAGACCAGCAGACCCCGAACACGCCGAGGAATTCTGTTGGATTCCTTTCGAGCTTCTTGCTTGAGCAGTTTATCGACCTGTCGAAGCTCCAGAGGATTCATAGATGGGCTAACGGATACGCGATTCCCCGTTCTGATATCGCGTGCTGTAATACCCTTCGCGGCATGGGTGGCGTATAATCTTTTATCGCTCACAATTTGGCTCGAATATGCCACCTTCAACAGTTTGGCGATATCCTCCTGGATCCAGTTTGCGAATCTCTCATCTCTCAACCAACCCGATAATTCCTTTGGAACTGCGCCACCCACCAGCTTATGAAATGCGCTCTCCGCCTTAAGGAAGACAGGCGTAGCGTACAATTCCTGATAAGCTTCCGACTCGGATAAAAGTGACGGGTTCTTCTGTTTGGCGCGTATGCTCAAATGCTCGGCTTTCACCTTCTCGATCTCTTTGTCTACCGTCCGTTGTATGGATTCAAATGCGCCTTTCAGTTTTGTGAGGATAACTTGCGAAAGTTTGGTATCGATATCGTAACGCGGCAGGACTTTGTCTCTGGATGCTTGGCGTTTCGCATTCGTGGCGATCGGATCGACCACGCGCATATCTTGTGGGGCTTTAATGTCCCTGGGAACGACATCTCCTGCCTCGAAAGACACGCGAGGCGCCGATAAATCGGTTGTGAGCAGAAACGAGAGTACAACGGCAAGTGTTCCGCCCAGAATCCACGGATAAGCCCTTGTGTTGGCAAACGCCAGGGCATAACCCGCGAGCGGTCGTCCCACCGACAACAATAGACGTAAAAAAATGTTTTTGGGTTTCCCGGCAGATTTTCCGACGCCGGCTCGATGGATCACGCGATCAACCTCCAGAATCCTTCAAATATGAAGGGATTGTGGACGTATCGGCTATATGTGAACGCCCTCGGCTATGCAAGTACTCTTACAGAGTTCGCTTATAAACTGTGGGCCTCGTATGCAGAAACGATTTTTCTCACCAAGTGTGTGCGAACCACATCTCGTTCACTGAAATAGACGAAACAAACTTCTTGTAAATCTCCCAAGACGTCTTGTGCATGAATCAGCCCGCACCCGGAGGTTTCGGGCAAATCAATTTGGGTAATGTCCCCTGTCACGATCGCTTTGCTCCGGGTACCGAGGCGGGTGAGGAACATTTTCATCTGCTCGGGCGTCGTGTTCTGCGCTTCATCCAATATAATAAAAGAATCATTCAGCGAACGACCCCTCATATATGCGAGCGGCGCTATCTCTATCTCACCTCTTTGAATAAACCGCTCCACCCGCTCGAATTCCACCATATCGTTCAGAGCGTCAAACAACGGCCTGAGGTACGGATTCACCTTCTCTTGTAAATCACCAGGCAAAAATCCGAGCTTCTCTCCCGCCTCCACCACGGGCCTTGTCAACACGATACGAGCGTATGCCTTCTCTAACAATCCAGAAACTGCCATCGCCATGGCCAGATAAGTTTTCCCCGTTCCGGCTGGTCCTATTCCAAATGTAATCCCTTTTTCGCGAATCGACCTTATGTAATCGCTTTGGACCGGGCCTTTGGGAATAACGTATCGTTTCTTCGATGAAACCGATATCCGATTTGCCACCAAGGAGCGGAGCGTAACGTCTTGTTCCGCTGCAACGGTCTGAGCCAGTGTCTTGACATTCAACGGGTCGAAGCGAAATCCCTCGTCCACGCATTCCGTCAACTCATCCAGGAACAGACGGGCCCTCTCGGCGGCATCAGGAAAGCCTTCAATTACGAACCCCTCTGATGCAATTCTGATTTTTACGTCAAACGCCCTCTCTACGGCTTTGAGGGATTCATCCCGATTTCCAATAATATGAACCAGCCTTTCCGGCCCAGCCAGCGGGCTTGCAGACATCCTAGTCGCCAACAGATTCAGGCTCCCCGTATCTACATGATTCGGCTTTAGAAAATTCAAGGTCCATGCGCCATTTGATCGTACGCCCCATATTTTCAGGCGTCAACAAAAGAACAGTTTTTTATTTTGCTTTTCATTTCCTATCCCCTCGGATGGCTCTTGTCTAAAAGGCCACGTAGTCTTTGCCTGTCCACATGCGTATAAACCTCGGTGGTGGAAATATCCGAATGCCCAAGCATTGCCTGGACGGCCCGCAGGTCTGCCCCGTGATTAAGCAAATGAGTCGCAAAGCTGTGCCGGAATACATGGGGGCTCACGCCCTTGCCCACACCCGCTTCTTTCGCCCATTTCTTGACCCTCGCCCAGAAAGCTTGACGGGTCATGGGTCCTCCCCGGCTCGTGAGAAATACATAATCCGACTTCCGGGCACGCAGAAGGCTCAGCCGAGCGGTATCCAGATATTCCGCAATCATTTCTTTCGCTGCATCTCCTATGGGAACAAGCCGGGATTTATCTCCTTTTCCATGGACGATGCAAAATCCCGATTCAAGTTCAATTTGAATAAGCTTGAGTTGAATGATCTCGCTGACGCGCATGCCGGTGGCGTACAAAAGCTCGAACATGGCCCTGTCCCGAACCGCCTGCGGCGTTTTATCATCGGGCGCCAGCAATATCCTGGACATATCTTCTTGTGAAAGCGTCTTGGGCAAACGCTTCCATTTTGCAGGTTGAGTAATGTCCGCCGTAAAATCTTCCCTTATGTGCCCGTCGCGAACCAACAATCCGGCGAGCGCGCGAATGGACGCCAGGCGCCGCCGAAGCGTGGTATCTGATTTTCCCTTCTCCCGCATTTCCTTGAGATAATCGATAATGGTGTTTTTTGACCAATTCGCCGGCGAAGCATCCTCGTTTTCCTGCAGCCAACAGAAAAACGAATCGATGTCGCGCCCATAACTCTCCACTGTATTCTGAGCACGACGACGCTCGATCAGGAGAAAATCCCTGAAAGTCCTTGAAATATCGACAAGGTGCGCATCAAGTGATACCCCGTTTGTTTTATTTTGATCATCAACCGAAAACATTTCCTTCGTCATCACCGGATCCTCATTGCTCAGGATTTTCTCCATGCGAGGCGTGTGAAACGGCACCAGGATTCATACGAGGAAGCATCAATTTTTTTCGCCATGAATGTATAAAAGCAGGCAGCCAAGGACACCTCAAGCATGAGTAGCAGCGATTTGAGGAGCGACGAACCCTGTGCATCCCATATTTGCAAATGAAGAAAATACGTAAGCAACCCCGTCAACACTCCAAGCGCCAGAAGCCTGCTCAGAGAACGAGCCAATTCTTGTTTCGGAAAATTGCTCCACTCACGCAGAATGCCTCTCAGCAACAACACTGCATTCAAAGCGCTTGCACAAGACGTAGCGAGTGCGAGCCCGATAAACCCAAGAGGGAACATCAAAGCGACACTGAGCACTACGTTCGTGAGCACAGCGATATTGGCGCACCTCACCGGAAAGCTCGTATTCAATCGAGCATGAAACACCCCGGCCAAAAGCCTCGTAACTCCAAAAAACATCAGCCCCACAGCATAGGCCTGCAATGCGGCCGCGCTTGCCGCAGTATGGTTTTCCGTAAAAGCGCCACGCTCGAAGATGACCTCCATAATCGGATGGGCTAAAACCATCAAGCCAAATGTAGAGGGGGTGGTGATGAACAACGTCAGACGTCCCGCTTCAAGTATGGCGTTGCGCTCGGAATCTACAGATTCGGAATTTACTCTATTTTTCGCCGCATGATCAGACAAAACCGGCAAGACCGCGGACACTACAGCGAGGCTCAATATGCCATGAGGAAGCTGTACCAATCGGTTCGCATAATAGAGATACGAAATGGAGCCTTCGGCCAGGAACGAAGCCAACCATCGATCGACAAGAACATTAATCTGAAAAATAGCGCCGCCAAGAGCAGCCGGTCCCATGAGCGCCAAACATCTGCCGACACCCTCCACTCGCCAGGGGATGGAAGGAACCGGTAATATCCGTAATTTCGCCATGAAGGGGAGTTGGAAAAAGAACTGGACCGCTCCACCGATTACAACTGCCCAAGCGAGCCACCGAATGGCTTCTGCGCTGCTTACCCAATAACCCGCCAACAAAAGGGCGACGATGATAACCACGTTCTGGAGAGCGGGCGCGAGAGCTGGCACGAAAAAACGGCGCGCCGCGTTCAACATACCTGCTGCGACCGCCCACAGACCAATAAAAATAATGAATGGAAACATGATTTTGGTTAGTTGCGCGGCGAGATTCAATTTCTCCGGATTGCTCGAAAAACCTGGCGCCAGTGCTCTCATCAAAGGGTCAGCGAACCAAATCCCAATCGCGCAACCCGCACTTCCCGCGAAGACGAGAAACACCAACATCCCGCCGGCGAATTTATTTGCCTCTTTGGTCCCGGATTGTTCACGCACGTCGGAGTAGACGGGAAGAAACGAGGAACTCAGAGCCCCTTCCATAAACATGCGCCTGAAAAGATTGGGAATCGCAAATGCGACGAAGAAGGCATCGGCCATCATTGCGGCGCCAAAGAATTTGGCGATGAGCAAATCCCGGAAAAAACCCGCTACACGGCTGATGAGAGTCGCCAAGCTGACGGGACCCGCAAACCTGGAAATGCTCTCCTCCGACGGGGAATCGCCATTCTCTACCGGCGCATCGGCAAAAGTATTTTCTTCACGTCCTTGATTAGAGGATTCAGGTGGCGTGGTCACAAATTTCCTGACACCAGGGCGGTGAGCTTGACAACCCTTTGTTCCGTGGTATTTTACCGAGGCTGTGAAACAGCCTCAAGAGAAACATTACGACTATATTCACGGAGAATGAAACAAATTGCCACATATTCGTTCGGCTAAGAAGCGCAATCGACAGAATATCGTTCGCCGCACCAGAAACCGCGCAATTCGGACGCAGTTTCGCAATACCATTAGGCAGGTTTTGGTGGATAGCGAAGAAAACCCCGAAGAACTGTTGAAAAAAGCCCAGTCGCAACTGGACCGCGCAGCCACCAAAGGAATTATCCACAAGAAAACAGCGTCGAGACGCGCGGGAAGATTGGCCAAACGAGTTCATGCGGCATCTTCGAAATAGCTAAACAACTTGGTGCGTCCCGCTTCGAGAGGAACGCACATCCACCAAAAACAGTTCCAATATCTGACGAGCGACCTTCGTGTCGCTTGTTCTCTTGAGCTTGCGATCCACTTGAAGCAGTTTCGCATACAGTTCGCGCAAATAGGCGGAACCCAGCCCCCTGACCTGTTTCTCAAGCCTTCTCCCCACAAAAGGTGGAAGACCCAACACTTGAGATATGCCCTGGGCGCCCCGGCCACTTCTTATCAAGGCCTTTGATATCGTCCAGCGCCGAATCAGATTGCGTAACAACCCGATGAACATTACGGGGTGTTCGGTTTCCATCATCCGGCGCAAGAGAACGAGGGTTCCATCCAAGCCCCCCTGGCTGAGTGAATCACCCAGCTTGTAGAGCAATTCCTCTTTGGAGTGGCCGACTATTTCACGAATCTCCTCAGCGCCGGCAAGTGTTCCCGGCATTACATAAGAGGCGATCTTCTCGAGCTCGGTGCTAAGTCTCATCATGGAAGGCTTGACCATTTCGACCAACATATCGGCGGCCTCTGGTCGCAACTCGAATCCCAACTCCACGGCGCGTCCATGAAGCCATCTCTTTAATTCTTCCCCTTCCAGGATATCCACCCGACAATGCACGCTCGCCTTCACCAGGCGTTGGAAGAAAGTAGTGCGCATGTCGGCGCTCTCAATACAAAAAACCAAAACTGTGGATTCGGACGGATGATCCAGATAAGAGAGAAAGACGGATTCATCCCTCTCGGCCGGTCTGGTGAAATTGAGGATTTCGACGAGGCGCTTTTCCGCTATAAATGGCAGCGTCTGGGCAATAGTGATGATAGTGGGCGCATCGGCCTCGGCCCAGTCGAAACGATCATGGTTGAAATCTGCCGGACCATCCCCAAATACCTTGCGGCGAATAACGCGCAGGTACTCATCCCGCAAAAAGGAGTCTTTGCCTTCCAAAAGATATACAGGTTGCGTCGGTGCGTTTTGCACATCGGAGATCGCAGCGAGAGAACTCTTCGGTTTCTTGCGACTCTTGGCCAAGCTAAAAGCCCTCTAATACGAGGCTCACGACGTCTTTCGACAAAGAAACGGCCACTTGTTGATTGGCGTTCGAGCGGTTCGTGTCGCTTTGCGCTATAGATGATGAAACCGCGAATTCGGCATAGGACTCCAAGTCCTGATTGATAAGCAATTTCTTTCGCCCCTTGTCGCGCAGCCGTATTCGCGTACGCACAACGACACGGTATTCTTGAACCCTGTCGGCCCGAGTGAATCCAATCGGTGAGAGACGATACTCGCGCAATACACCTTCGAGAGCGATGTCGGCATCGGGAGCGTCGGAAAGCCGGAGGCGGCCGTCCCGCAAGAATATTCCTCTCATCGCTTTCGTAACGGCGCGTCCAAGACCCGGCTCGTTCGTATGGTTCAGGAATGGTGATATCGAAATTGTCTGAACAGCTTTGAGGTTTTTGGGGCGTAAAGTTCCCTCAAGGTCGTAGCCACAACCCGCAAGCAGGAAAACGCACAGCAGGAGAGAGAAGCCGAACTTGTAATTCGTCCTCAATCGTATCCCTCTCAAATCGAAACCTCCAGGGAAAGCTCACGATTCTTCACACTGCTAAAAGCAATTTGCTCACTCAGCATAACCAATTCGTCATATTTCTCATCATCCGGCTCACAAACAAGAATATCTACATCCCAAGGATTTCCGATGACGCCTCGAATGGCGCCGTTCATAATCTCCGTGGCCACTGGAGCAAAGTCATCAGGAAGCTGTGCGAAGCCGGAAACCTGCATTGACAAATTCTTCGCCGACGCTCTCATCATTCTTCCAAAAATATCCTTTGCATGCCGGTAGAGCCTTGTGAGGGTCAAGTCCTCCAAAGAACCGACCCCTGCGAACAATACATACTCAGGCGCGAGTCGCCCCTTCGAGGCAAGCATGGCTTGCGACTCCCATGCACCGCTTAATTTGCCGCCCTCGACGAGATGGCTCACCTCGCTCTCAAGCAATTGGTCGATATGTCGCAGTCGCCCTTGAAACGGAAAATGCTCCACTGCGAACATGCAGACGGCGGCAAAACTTTTCACCTCATGCAGCCCTTGAGGATACAATCGAAGGCGGATCATCCTAGACCGCCATTTTCTCTTGATAGAGACGGTCCAGAATGCCGTTCACGAATCCGGGAGCATTCTCTGGCCCATATCGCTTGGCCAGACGTATTGCTTCATCTATCGTGACCGCGGGCGGGATATCCGTGGAAAAATACATTTCGCAAACGCCCAGACGCAGTATGCTTCTCGATACGGCGTCCATGCGCTCGAGCGACCAACTCGCACTCGCTTCTGTGAGCAAATCGTCAATCTGCCGGTTTTTTTCCAAAATGAGTGCTATCAACCTATCGGCGAACATTTTCGACTTTTCATCCGCCGGATGCAGCCGCCAATAACGCTCTACCTCCTCCGGAGTGAGACTTCCGATACGATCTGCATGATAGAGGATATGAAACGCAAGCTCTCGTCCAGCCTTTCTGTTTTCCACAATCATTTTCCCTCTTCGAGAACATCGTTCTCATCCTCATCCATTTTTGAAAACAAGTTGGCCATCTCCACAGCGGCCAGAGCCCCCTCATATCCCTTGTTTCCCATCTTTGTTCCCGCACGCTCGATAGCCTGCTCAATCGTATCCGTCGTGACGACGGCGAAAATGGTCGGCACCCCCGTCTGAGCGCCCACTTGGGCGATGCCCTTCGTCGCCTCGGCACACACCAAATCATAGTGAGATGTTGCGCCCCGTATCACGCAACCCAAGCATACAATGGCATCGTATTTTTGCGATTTCGCCATCTTCATCGCGGCCGCTGGAAGCTCGAAAGAACCAGGCACTTGCACGTGCGTAATATCGGATGTGGATACGCCGGATTGCCGCAAAGCCGTCTCGGCTCCCCGCACGAGGTGCGTCACGATAAAATCGTTAAAACGCGACGAGACCAATCCTATCTGCAGGCCACGCCCGTTCAAATTACCTTCCACCGGATTATCCATTCCCTCTCCACATACGTTTATTATGGACGCTGCAAGTAGGACTCCTTGCCATCCTTCCTCTTTTTCTGCAAAGACGGCAAGGGCGGCTCCATGTCCAACGCCACCCTGTCCTCAAGTTCGAGGCCATAGCCTTCGAGCGCCACAATCCGGCGCTCATCATTCGTCATGATCCGAATCCGGCGCAAACCCAAATCCACCAGTATCTGGGCGCCTATGCCGTAGTCACGCAAGCCTTCGAATGGCGCGCTCTTGATTCCGATTTTCTGCCCCACTTCACGCATGTCGGCAGCCACCTTCTCTATTCTCGCGGACTCCTCTCCCATTAAATCGGGTTGCAGGAAAACCAACACCCCTTTGCCCGCTTCCTGAATTTTGGCCAGCGCGTTCTTGATTCTGACCGGACTATCAGAGCGTAAGAGCGCCAGCAAATCCCAAATGGCGTTCACCGGCTGCACTCGGATGTGAGTCGGCTCATCTGGATTTAACTCACCCATCACCAAAGCGGCGTGAATCCTTCCGCTGCTCTGGTTGTGGTACGCATATACCTTGAATGTGCCGAACGCCGTGGGTATTTCGGCCTCCTCCACACGCTCCACAAGGCGATCATGACGCATACGATAGGCGATGAGATCCTTGATGGTCACAAGGGACAAATTATTTTTTTCCGCTATCTTCCGCAGGTTCGGCAGACGCGCCATCGAACCGTCTTCATTCAAGACCTCGCAAAGAACACCCGCTGGCAGCAGGCCGGCCAGACGGGCCAAATCCACCGTGCCTTCCGTGTGGCCCGCTCGCCTGAGCACGCCTCCGGGCTGCGCCCGCAGCGGAAAAACGTGGCCGGGCGTCACCAGGTCCGACGGCCTGGCGTCTTCCTGTATAGCGGTTTGTATCGTGTGGGCCCTATCGAAAGCGCTGATCCCTGTCGTAACGCCTTCGCGCGCTTCTATGGAAACCGTAAAAGCCGTGCCGAAAGCGGAGCCGTTATCGCCGCTGGGCACCATCATGGGAAGACCCAGAGATTCCACTTTCTCGGGCGTGAGCGCGAGACAAACCAAACCGCGCGCGTGTTTCGTCATGAAGTTGATTGCCTCGGGCGTCACCCTCTCGGCTGCAAGGATGAAATCGCCCTCATTCTCGCGATCCTCGTCATCCACGAGAATGACGATGCGCCCCTCACGAATATCGCCAATCGCCTCTTCAATCGTGGAGAAAGGGCTCTCTCCAGAATCCTTTCCCTCCATCGGCTCAGGCATAGCCTTGCTCCCTTAGTTTCTCCATCGTGACGCCACCTTGAGACCTCGATTCCGCGTGGGGAGTGAGCAACTTTTCCACGTATTTTCCGATCAAATCCGCCTCCAAGTTTACGACAGCGCCGTCTTTCTTCTCCGTAAGAGTCGTCTGTTCGCTCGTATGCGGGATGATGGAAACCGAAAAAGTTTCGTCGTCGCACGCCGCTACCGTCAAGCTGATTCCATCGACCGCAATAGAACCTTTATAAACGACATAGCGCATCACCTCCACCGGCGCCTCGAATGTGAGCCAAATCGAGTCACCTTCAGATTTTCTGCCCAAGATCCTGCCCACGCCATCCACATGGCCGCTCACGAGGTGCCCACCCAAGCGTTCTCCCAGCGCCATGGCGCGCTCAAGATTGCAGCGGTCGCCGACGGCCAGTTCCCCTAAATTCGTGCGCCTGAGCGTCTCGACGGATAAATCGGCCTCGAATTTTCTTTCGTCAAAATCAACCACCGTGATACAAACGCCATTGAGGGCGATGGAATCTCCAAGCTGCACGCCATCCAATACACCCGGCGCCTCGATAGCGATTCGCGCGCCTTTGGCATCTTTATTCAGTGTACGAATTGAACCCACTGTTTCTATAATTCCGCTGAACACCTTTTCAATCCTCAATATCTTGCCAGATCGGTTTATTGAAATATCCTTGAATCAACAAATCATCGCCAACAACTTCATGTGTTACATTAAATAGCCTCGGTAAAGATTGCAATTCCTTTTCATCAAGGCCTGTGACCGCGCCCGGCGCTTCGTGATCTCCCACCACCAAGGGAGCCAGAAAATAAAGGAGGCGATCCGCCAAGCCTTCCCTGATGAAGGAACCGTGAACCCGCCCCCCGCCTTCCACGAGAATATGACGAATGCCGCGACTTCCCAATTCCTCCACCAAAGGAGCCAGCGAAACCCGGCCACAGGGGTTCGCTTTTACGCGGATGATTTCCGCGCCCGTTTCGCGTAATGCCTCTTCCTTGTCATGTGGAGCTACTGCCGTGGTCGCAATGAGAGTGGAACTCCCCTGCCGAGGCGCCAGAACCCTAGCTTGAGCGGGCGTCCTGAGCCTTGAATCCAGGACAACCCTCATCAACGGCTTGTCCTCAACTCCATCGGGCCGGGCCGTGAGCAAGGGATCGTCTTCCAGCACCGTCTCCACACCCGCCAGGATAGCGTCTACTCTATTCCTCAAATGATGACCCGCGTTTCGCGCCGCCTCGCCCGTTATCCACCTGCTCTGCCCGCTTCGGGTAGCAATTTTTCCGTCCAGACTTGCAGCGATCTTTAATGAAATAAAGGGCCGACCACATCGCCACCAGTGAAAATATGTTTCATTCTGGCGCACCGCCTCAGCGGCCATTGTTCCGACTTCCACCCGGACGCCTTGCGCACGCAAGTGTTCGAATCCTTTGCCGGAAACTTGCGGATTCGGGTCCGAGACGGCGGCGACGACGTGAGAAACACCCGCAGCCGCCACGAAAGGCGCACAAGGGGGGGTTCTGCCCTGGTGAGAACACGGTTCCAGTGTGACAATCAAGACGCCGCCTCGCGAACACTCACCCGCTTCCTGAAGAGCCAGGACCTCCGCGTGCGGCTCCCCCGCCTTTTTATGCCAGCCCCGGCCCACTATCTCTCCGCGAGCATCGAGAACAACAGCACCGACGAGCGGGTTGGGGCTCGTCCGCCCCTCCGCGTGCGCCGCGAGAGAGAGGGCTTCGGCCATCAATTCGTTTTTTCGCTCTTCGGAAAGTCGCACCATCAACGAGAAATCCCGCTCAATGGATTTCGACCGTCTGGTATGAACCGTGCGTGATAGCGGCCTGGGCGGCGGCGAGCCTCGCAATCGGCGCCCGATAAGGCGCGCAGGAGACGTAATCCATTTTCACCATGTGACAAAATTCAACCGACGTCGGCTCCCCGCCATGCTCCCCGCAAATGCCCACTTCGAGGTTCTCCCGTCTCGCACGGCCGCGTTCGATGCCGATTTGAACCATCTCGCCCACACCCTCGCGATCGACGGCCACGAAGGGATCCCTGGGAATCAATTCCTTTTCGATGTATTTGGGCAGGAACCAGCCTGCGTCGTCGCGGCTCAAACCATAGGTCAACTGCGTGAGATCGTTCGTGCCGAAGCTGAAGAACTCCGCGCTGTCGGCAATCTCTCCCGCCAGGAGGCAAGCCCTGGGTATTTCGATCATCGTGCCTGTGAGATACCGGGGAGTGACGCCTTTCTCCTCGATCACCTTCCCGGCGATGTCGTGCACGATGTCGCGGTTGAACTCCCATTCCCCTATGCCCGAGGTAAGAGGAATCATGATTTCAGGCAATACGTCCATGCCCCGCGATTTCATCTCGCAGGCCGCCTCGATGATGGCGCGCACCTGCATTTCGGCGATTTCCGGATAGGTCACAACAAGGCGACAGCCACGGTGGCCGAGCATCGGGTTCTGCTCTTCGGTCGCTTCGGTGGCGTTGCGAACCGCATCGAGGCCCACGCCCAACAACCTGGCCACGTGATTCATGTCTTCTTCCGTTTTGGGTAAAAATTCATGAAGCGGCGGATCCAGCAGCCTGATAGTGACCGGTCTTTCTTTCATCACTTCGAAGATGCCGATGAAATCCTCACGCTGCATGGGAAGGAGATGATCGAGCGCTTCCCGTCTCCCCTCCTCCGTTGCAGCCAGAATCATCGCGCGCACGTAGTCGATGCGCTCCCCTTCGAAGAACATGTGCTCCGTGCGGCACAGGCCGATACCCTCGCAGCCGAACTTGATGGCCGCCTCGCTATCCGTCACTGTATCGGCGTTGGCGCGTACGCCCAGCGTCCTGATCTCGTCCGCCCATTCCATCAATGTGGCGAAATCCCCCGAAAATTCGGGTTGTTTGAGTTTCGCCTCGCCCAGAATCACCTCACCGGAAGTCCCGTTGAGTGAAATAAAATCGCCCTCCGATACCGTTTCGCCGTTTACGTGAATCACCTTCTCGTCCGCCCTCACGTTCAAGGCGCTGCAGCCCGTGACGCAACACTTCCCCATCTGTCTCGCGACGACGGCCGCGTGTGAGGTGAGCCCGCCCCTCGCGGTGAGGATTCCCTGCGAAACGTTCATCCCGTTAATATCTTCGGGGCTCGTTTCCTGACGCACCAGGATTACGGGGTCCCCCGCTTCGGCCCGCTCGACCGCATCCGCCGCGGTGAAGACCACCCTGCCCACCGCGGCGCCCGGCGACGCGGCCAGACCCGTGGCCACTACTTCCAAGTCTCCCTCCGCGTCGATCATCGGATGCAGCAGTTGATCCAGGCTGTCGGGTTCCACCTTTTGCAGGGCGGCCCGCCTGTCAATGACGCCTTCCCTCACCAACTGTATGGCGATTTGCACGGCCGCCGCCGCCGTGCGCTTGCCGTTTCTCGTCTGAAGCATGAACAGGCGTCTGTTCTGAATGGTGAATTCCATGTCCTGCATGTCTTTGTAATGGGCTTCGAGCTTTTCTGTAATGCTTTCAAATTCGGCGTAACACTCGGGCATTTTCTTTTTGAGGCTTTCGATAGGCTCGGGCGTTCTGATGCCCGCCACCACGTCTTCGCCCTGGGCGTTGAAGAGAATCTCCCCGTAGAGGGCATCTTCGCCGGTCGCGGGGTTTCGCGAGAAAGCGACACCGGTGCCGCAATCCTCACCCATGTTGCCGTAGACCATGCATTGCACGTTCACGGCAGTGCCCCAGTCATGGGGAATGTTGTACAGCCTGCGGTAGGTGAAAGCGCGGTCGTTGTTCCAGGAATTGAACACCGCCTCGATGGCCAGCCGGAGTTGCTCATAAGGGTCCTGGGGGAAACTCGAACCCGTTTTCTCTTTCACGAGAGCGGCGTATTCATCCACCAGTTCGACAAGGTCGTCCGCCGTGAGATCCAGGTCGGACGCGGCGCCCTTGCGTTGTTTCATGGACTCGATCTTCGATTCGAAATCGTGGTGCTCCATTTCGAGAACCACGTTGCCGAACATGTTGATGAACCTGCGATAGCTGTCGTATGCGAATCGGCGGTTGCCCGATTTTTTCTCCAGGGCGGCGACAGTCTTGTCGTTCATGCCAAGATTCAGGACGGTATCCATCATGCCCGGCATCGAATCGCGCGCGCCCGAGCGCACACTCACCAAAAGCGGATTTTCATCGCCGCCGAATTGCGCTCCCATCGCGTCTTCCAGACGCGCCATCTGTTCCTTCACATTCTCCCAGAGGCCCTCGGGAGACTTATTCTGTTCCAGATAATCGACGCAAACCTGCGTGGTGATGGTGAAGCCCGGGGGCACCGGTATGTCCAGACTCGCCATCTCCGCCAGATTCGCGCCCTTGCCACCCAGCAGGTTGCGCATGTCGGCGCTGCCGTCAGTCCGTCCGGCGCCAAAGGAATAAATCATCTTCTCCGTCATCACCTGCATCCTCCCGCGCTTCCCGCGCGTCTGAACAAAGCGATGGGCGGCTGAAAAAGCTACTATCGTTTCGTCGCCCTTAGTTGAATTTTCGTGAAATCCGCGTTCGCCGAAAACAGCGCGCCCACGCCGGCCATCAGCGCAAGGCGATTTTTTCGCAAGGCGGCGTCCTCGGCCATCACCATCACTTCGTCGAAAAAATCATCCACCACCGGGCGGATTTCCGCAATGGAAGTGTTCGCCGATACATAGGCCTCCTCCAGGGAGGCGGCGTCTCCCGCCCGGACGTTAGCCAATCCATTTTTCACTGCCTCCGAAACCACGCACAGGGATGCGCTCAACCTCTTTTCGGCTTCATCTACCAGCAGTTGTGGGTCCGGCTTAGCCGCCAAATCATTTTCCCCGCCCTCGTTCGCCTGACGGATGATGTTGCTCACCCGCTTGAATGTCGTCGTGAGCGGCTCGAAAGTTTCTTCGCTCGACGCCAATCGCTCCAGCGCGCGGAGACGCGCCCGCGCATCTATCACATCGCGCCAGCCTGAGTCGCCTCCCGCCGAGAGCACCGCCTCCACCAGGTCGCCCCGCGCGCCGCCACGCGAGAGATAGGCGGACACCCGGTTGCGCAGAAAACCCAGAATTCTTTTTGACGCCTCGGCGCCGCCGCCTTTGAACTTATCTTCAAGAGGTTCACTCGCGACCCCCACCCATTCGGGCAAGGATATCCTGAAACCCTGATCCTCCAGAATAAGTAGTATCGCATTCGCCGCGCGTCTGAGTGCATAAGGGTCCTCCGAGCCGCTGGGCAGGTAACCGAGACCCACCATACCGACGATGGTATCCATGCGGTCGGCGAGCCCCACGATGGCCCCCGCACGGCCTTCCGGCAGGTCGTCCCCCTCGCCCCTGGGGAGATAATGCTCATAAATGGCGCGGGACACCGCTTCGTCCCTGTTCTCGCGCTCGGCATAGCGCCTGCCCATGACGCCCTGAAGTTCAGGGAACTCATAGACCATACCGCTGGTCAAATCCGCCTTGCACAAAGATGCCGCCTCGTCCACGGTTTTCACCAACGCGGCGTCAGCCGGCGCGAGCTTCTCGCACAGCCACGCGCTCAGGCGCCTGAAGCGCTCCACCTTGTCCCAACTCGTGCCCAGCTTCGGGTGATAGACTACGCCCTTCAACCCTTCCGCCATATCGACGAGCGGCGTTTCGAGGTCCTGGCGCCAATAAAAATCCGCGTCTTCCAATCTGGCGCGCACGACGCGCTCGTAGCCTTTTTGCACGACACTCATATCCTTCGCACGTGTGTTGCTCACGCCGATAAAGGATGGAATGAGCCGTTCTCCTCCCTTTTCCTTGAGCGCAAAGCACCTCTGGTGCACCTCCAGGGTGGAGATGATTACCTCGCCCGGCAGATCCAAGAACTTCTCATCAAACCCGCATGCCACAGGAAACGGCCACTCCACCAGATGCGCCACCTTCTCGATCAAGCGTTCCACTGCATCTGCATCCGCTGCGGGTTCGCCGCCTTGGGAATCGGCTACATCAAGAACGCTTGTGCGCACCATGGGAATGCGCCCACCCCTGTTTCCGTCATCGACGATAGGTTCTACGCCATTTTCATTCAATACTTGAATATATTCTTGAAAACTATTGATATTTAATATTTTATTACTATGAAATCTATGGCCGTACGTGACCGAACCAAAGGGAGGAATCGATCCATCCTCACCAGATACGGGGCCTTCGACGCATTCCTCGCCATAAAGGGCCAAAACCCATTGCACGGGCCGCACAAAGGAAAATTTGCCCGCTCCCCAACGCATGGATTTAGGAGACGGCAACTCCTGGATCAGCTTCGTCAGCAAAGGCCCCAAAACGGCTTCGGTCTTCTCGCCGGCATCTTCTCTGAAATACATCAGGCGCGCACCCTTGGGCGTATCCACCTTCTTGAGTTCAGATACTTCGGCCCCGTTCGTCCTTGCGAAGCCGAGAGCCGCCTTTGTCGGATTCCCGTCCTCATCAAATGCGTTTTTGACAGGGGGCCCCAGGATTTCCTCTTGAAGCGGCTTCTGGCGCTCGGCCAAATCGGCCACATGCAAGACGAGACGCCTGGGCGTCCCGAACGTCTCCAGACCCTCATTATCCAGGCGCTTTTCGCCAAACGCCGTGTCCGCCCGGTCTTTCAGCGCGGCGATCATCCCCTGTAGATAGGTAGAGGGGATCTCTTCGGTTCCGATTTCAAAAAGCAGTTCTTTGCCCAAGCCGAAACTCCCTTACCCCTTGCCCGCGCCAGATTTCGCCTCTTGCGCTTCGTATTGCGCGGCGTAGAGGGCGAGATGGTCTCTCCGCTGCGCATCATCCCTGATGAGAGGGAAACCGGCCTCGTAGCGGGATTTCAGATAGCTCTCGGCACATGCGCGCGCCATTTTTCTGATCCGGCCGATATAGCGCGCCCGCTCACTCACGCTGATGGCGCCTCGCGCATCCAGAAGATTGAAGGTATGCGAGCACTTGAGGGCGTGGTCATAAGCGGGAAACGTGAGGCCCTTCTCCACGAGGCGCAAGCCCTCCGCCTCGTATTTGTCAAAAATGTCAAAATGAATCGTTACGTCCGCTTCCTCGAAATTGTAATGGCTGAATTCCACTTCCGTCTGATAGTGCACATCGGCATATTTAACGACTCCACCATCGGTATCCCGCGCCCAGACGAGGTCGTACACGCTTTCCACCCCTTGTAAGTACATGGCGATTCGCTCGAGCCCGTAGGTCAATTCCGCCGACACCAATTCCAAATCCAGCCCGCCCGCCTGCTGGAAATACGTGAACTGCGTGACTTCCATGCCGTCGAGCCACACCTCCCAGCCCAGACCCCAGGCGCCCAGGTTCGGGGATTCCCAGTCGTCCTCGACGAAGCGGATATCGTGCTCGAGCGGGTCGATTCCCAAACTCTCGAGGCTTTCAAGATACTGTTCCTGCACGTCGATGGGCGAGGGCTTCAAAATCACCTGATACTGATAATAGTGCTGCAGCCTGTTCGGGTTCTCCCCGTAACGCCCGTCCGTGGGCCTTCTGCTGGGCTCCACGTAGGCCACCTTCCAGGGTTCGGGGCCGAGGGCGCGCAGAAAAGTGGCCGGGTTCATGGTGCCCGCACCCACTTCGATGTCGTATGGCTGCTGGATGACGCATCCTTTTTGAGACCAGTACTTCTCCAGCCCCATAATCACTTCCTGAAACGTCAAAGCATCGCTCAACCAACAAACTCCTTATGCAGCACGCGCACCGAATTCTCGGAGTCCGCCTGGCGAACCACGACGGATATGGAAATCTCGGAAGTCGAGATCATCATGATGTTGATGCGGCTTCTCGCCAAAGCGGAGAAAACGCGCGCCGCCACGCCGGCCTGGCTCTTCATACCCACGCCCACGACGGAGACTTTGGAGATATCGTCATCGCGGGAGATGGTGGCGCCGCCGAAGGTTTCATTCGATTCCACCATGATTTGTTCCGCTTGCCCGGCCATGTCGCTGTTCACCGTGATGGAAATATCGGTCAAACCGTTCTCGCTGACATTCTGAACGATCATATCCACCATGATGGATTTCTCGGCCAACTGGCCAAACAAAGAGGCGGCGATTCCGGGCCTGTCGGGCACGGCGCTGATCGTGAGCTTCGACTGTTTCGAGTCGCAACTCACGCCGCGAACGGCGGGAGACTCGATGCCCGTCGACTCTGGAATGATCAATGTTCCCTCTCCTTCATCAAACGCGGAGCGGACGACGAGTGGAAGGTCATGCTTCGCCGCCAGATCCACAGAGCGCGCCTGCAGCACTTTCGTGCCCAGGGACGCGAGTTCCATCATCTCCTCGAAAGATATCTGCTCCATCCGCTTCGCGTCGGGGACAAGGCGCGGGTCGGCCGTGTACACCCCGTCCACATCGGTATAAATCTCACAGCGATCCGCTTCAAGCGCCGCAGCCAAAGCTACGGCAGTGAGGTCGGAACCTCCACGCCCCAGCGTCATCTCCTCATCGAACTCATCGACTCCCTGGAAGCCGGCAGCTACGACCACCTTTCCTTCTTCGAGTTCCTTGAGAATCCTCGCTGGGCGGATGGACCGCACGCGGGCGCGGGTATGGGCGCCCTCCGTCAGTATGCCCGCCTGCCCGCCCGTCAGGGAAATGGCGGGAATTCCGGCCGCGTCGAGGGCGATGGCCAAAAGCGAACTCGCGATGCGCTCCCCGGAGGTGAGCAGTAAATCCATTTCCCGCCCTACCGGTTCGGGCGAGAGATCGTGTGCGAATCGAATGAGCTTATCGGTTTCGCCCGCCATCGCGCTCACCACGACGATGATGCGACCCCAGGAACTTCTCGCCGCCGACACCCGCTTTACCACGCTGCGGATCTTATCCAGATTCGCGACCGAGGTGCCACCGAATTTTTTTACGACAAGACTCATTTTATCCCATCATCCACTGAACAATCGTTTTTTCACCGTATCGAGTGAATAAACGCGCGCCGACCGCCCAAGTTCTTCGGAAAATCCTGCATTCGAATTTTTTTGCATCCCCGAATCGCCACGAATCATCTCCCAAAGGGAAGCCAATCCGCCCGGACGCTTCGGCGGCGCGAGAGTCCCGCCAGCGAAATCCGCCATGGCGAACGGCACGGGGTCGGCAATCCATTCCTGGGATTCCACGCTGAATCCATGATCCCCCGCCACGAGAATACGGCAGGGCTCGCTCATGCCCTCCAACAAGGGCGCCATCAACCCGGCGTCGAATTTTTCGATGGCTTCGATTTTCTCCTCCGGTTCGCGCCAGGGGGATATGTCGTCCGCATCCTCGATCAAGCAGACGAAATCATGTCGCGTAAGCGCCTCTCTCACCGTGGCGGATACCTCCTCCCCCGGCTCATATACATCCGCGCCCCCTAGTTTGGCAAAGCCTCTGGCAAGTTGTGAGTCGGTTATCAGCGCAGAATCCCTGCCTCCCGTTTTTTCCGACATCCGCACCGCCTCTTCGGCGAGGCCGCCGCCCCAAAGCCAAACGGAGTTCGCCGCGAACATGCGGGTTTGCGCCTTTTCCTGCAAACCCGCGTGGGTGGATAGCACCATCTGGGAATCGTTGACAAAATGAACGAAACGCCGCGCCGCTTCCGCCTCCGGCATATGCTCCCCGATGGACCTTCCGGTGATTGCATGCGGAGGCGCAAAGCCGTGAAAAGATTCCGGCGAGAGGCGCGCGCCTTCACGCTGATAAAAGAGAAGCGCCTCGCTTCCGCCCAGAGATTCGAACCGGAAAGATTCGCCCTCATCCGGCGGCATATGCTGCTCCAGATAGGCGATGAGTTCGCGGTTCTCCTCGTCCGTGACACCGAAGCCCGTCGGGTCGAGCATGACGACGCTTGTGGCTCCGGGTTTCAGGCACACGAAGTTGAGGCGGAAGACCGCCTCTCCCGCTCCGGGGAGAAGGTCGGCGGCGGCGGCCAGCATCAAGCCGGAAGACAGAGAAGCGGAATAACCGAAAAACTGATTCAGAAATCCTTCCAGGGAGGGATACACGTCATCAGAGCCGGGAGCCCATACCCCGGAAAACCCCGCATCCGCCAGGCGATCCAGCGCGGGCGTACGCGCCCTTTGCAATGGCGTTTCACCACCAAAGTCCGCTACGGGCCTGTCTGCAAGGCCGCGCATGAGAACCATCAGGATTTTCCGCATCAGGGATGAACTCTTGTCTGCTCGCTCACATGAAAGCCATGCCGTCCGATTCCACGCGAACGAGCGCGTAAGTAGGCTGCACCACGTCGAGGCGGGAAATTTCCCCGAGCGCGTTTTGCATGTTCTCCTCCGTCGCCTTGTGGGTGAGCAACACCAGGCGGGCATAGCCGTCCTCGCCAGCGCGGCCCTTCTGGACGACGGTTTCGAGGCTGATGTCGTGTTCGCCGAAAACACCGGAAATGCGGCTCAATACCCCCGGCTTGTCGAGAGCGGCAAATCGGACGTAGAAACGCGTCGTAATTTCCCGGGGCGCAAGGATGTCGAGGCGAGCGCGCTGGTCCGGCAAAAAAGCGGCGGCGGGAATCCGCGAGTCGCCTCCGTTTTTCAGCCATCTCGCCACCTCGATGATGTCACCAACGACGGCGGAAGCAGTCGCCTCCGAGCCCGCGCCTTTACCGATGAAAACCTGCGGCCCGGCATTCACCCCCGAGACGGCCACCGCGTTGTAGACTCCGCCCACCTGCGAGAGGGGGTGGCTTTCGGGAAGCATCATCGGATGAACGCGGATGTCGAGTTTCCCCTCCCTCTCCTGCGCCATGGCGACGAGCTTGATCCGGTAGCCGAGTTCCCTGGCGATATCGATGTCGACGGACGTGATGTGGCGTATCCCTTCGGTGTGATATTCCTCGACATCCACAGGCGTGCCATAGGCCAGGTTCGCAAGTATTGCTATCTTGTGCGACGCATCGACGCCGTCGATATCAAACGCCGGGTCGGCCTCCGCATAGCCGAGTTCCTGAGCGCTTTTCAGCGTTTCGTCGAAATCCGCGCCCATCTCCGTCATGCAGCTCAGAATGTAGTTACACGTTCCGTTCAGGATGCCGGCGAGCCTCTCGATTTTATCCGCCGCGAAAGCTTCTCGCAGGTTTCTGACTATCGGAATGCCGCCTGCGACGGACGCCTCGAAACCCAGCGGGCAGCCCGCCTTTTCCGCTGCGGCGAATATCTCTTCCCCGTGAACGGCGAGCACCGCCTTGTTCGCGGTCACGACCGGCTTTTTTCTCTCGATCGCCCGCAGGATGTGGCGCCTCGCATCATCCGTGCCGCCGATAAGTTCCGCGATCACATGCACCTCGGGCGCGTCGATGACGGCTTCGAAGTCCGTACCCATGTTCTCGGGAGACACCCCGCGTGCCGATTTTTTCTTGGTGAATACGCTGCGGTCCGCAATTCTGGAGACGCACACCTCAACGCCCAAGCGTCTTTTAATCAACTCCCGCTGCTCATCGAGCAGATTCACCACGCCGCTTCCGACGGTGCCCAAGCCCAATATGCCGACGCAGATTTTCTTCATATCCCATTGACCCTAAGAACGGCGAACTAGCTCGCCGCTCGCTTGGGCGCTTTCTCCTGAAACAGGGGTCGCAAGTTTCTGAGCGCCTGCCGCGTGCGGTGCTCATTCTCCACAAGCGCGAAACGCACATGCCCGTCACCCAACTCGCCGAAGCCGACTCCGGGCGAGACGGCCACCTCGGCTTCGGTCAACAAGAATTTGGAAAACTCCAATGAACCCATATCTTTAAATTCTTCGGGAATCTCCGCCCAAACGAACATCGTGCCTCTTGGTTTTTGAACGGGCCAGCCGATTCTCTCCAATCCATTGCACAGCGCGTCGCGGCGACTCTGATAAATCTGGCGAATTTCTTCGACGCAATCCTGAGAACCATTGAGCGCGATGATCGAAGCAATCTGGATAGGCTGGAACGCGCCGTAATCCAGATAGCTCTTGATGCGCCTGAGCGCGCTGATGATCTCCTTATTCCCAACGGCAAAGCCTATCCGCCACCCGGGCATGGAGTAGCTCTTGGAGAGCGAGAAAAATTCCACGCTTACATCCTTCGCGCCCTTCACCTGCAAAATGCTGGGCGGCTCATAGCCGTCGAAACCCAAGTCGGCATATGCGAAATCATGAACTACGATGAGGTTGTATTCTTTCGCGAAGGCGACGACTTTTTCGAAGAAATCCAGGTCCACGCAAACCGTGGTGGGGTTGTGCGGAAAACTCAAGACGAGGATTTTCGGCCTCGGCCATATCGGGCGGATGATGTCGGTCATGTTTTCAAAGAAATCATCCCCCTGTGAGAGCGGCACGTGAATCACGTTGCCGTTCGCCAGGACCATCGCATAGGTATGGATGGGGTATGTGGGGCTCGGCACCATGACCAAATCGCCCGGGTTCGTGATGGCCAATGCAAGGTGAGAGAGTCCCTCCTTCACGCCGATGGTGACGATGGACTCCTCTTCGGGATCGATATTCACGTCATAGCGGCGACCGTACCAATCGGCGATGGCCGTCCTCAGCCGGGTGATGCCGCGTGAAGCGCTGTAGCGATGATTCCTGGGGTTCGTCGCCGCCTCCACGAGTTTTTCCACGATATGCGGCGGGGTGGCGAGATCGGGATTCCCCATGCCGAAATCGATGATGTCGTCTCCCCGGCGACGGGCCTCGATCTTCAATTCGTCGACGCTCGCGAAGACATAAGGGGGCAGACGCGTAATGCGTTGGAACTCATACATGTTCAAAAATCCTCAACTGACCGGCAAGGATATCAAGCGATGGGAGGGGGCCGGGACATTCAGCCCCGAACCATCGGTCGTCATGAAGGCGCGGGCCTCGGGATCACCTTGCAAATTCCCTTCCCCAAAACCCCGGGAGGCGTGCAAGGCCTCCTCCGCATTGTAGGAGCTTCTCACGAAAGGGCCGGCGAACACATGCGCGAAACCCCTCGACTCACCCGCCAGCCGGTAGCGCGCATAGACGTCAGGATGAATATATTCGCGAACGGGAATCGCTTTTTTTCTGGGCGCGAGATACTGGCCGATCGTCATGATCTGGCAATCGACCCTTTCATCTCTCAAATCATCCATCAAGGAGAGCACGTCCTCTTCGGTTTCACCCATGCCGACCATGACGCCGCTTTTCGTCACCATCGCCGGGTCAATCTCTCGCGCCATGCCGATGACGCGCAGCGAGCGTTCGTAATCGCCATTCGGGCGCGTGCTCTTGAACAGCCGCCTCACCGTCTCGATGTTATGATTGAAAACATCGGGCTTGGCGCGAACCACTCGCTCGACTGCTTCGAAATCGCCCATGAAATCACTCACCAAAACCTCCACCGTTGTCCGCGGCAGCAATTCGCGAATCGCCTCAATCGTCGCCACTACATGACCGGCTGCGCCATCGGGCAAATCATCCCGATTCACCATTGTGACGACAACGTGCTTTAATCCCAAGTGTTTCGCGGCTTCCGCCACGTGCAGCGGCTCGTTTACGTCCAAAGGATCCGGCGCACCCTTCGTGACGGCGCAATAACCGCAGGTTCTCGTGCAGACGTCGCCGCCTATCATGAAAGTAGCGGTGTTGCGTGAAAAACACTCGAACAAATTCGGGCACCGGGCTTCCTCGCATACCGTGTGCAGATGCTTGTTGCGCATCAGCGCCTTGACTTCGTGCGAGCGGCTCGGACTCGGCAACCGCTTTACGAGCCAGGGAGGAAAGCGTCGAGAAGCCATCGAATTGCCTCCAGTCCCGGGAATCGGGAGGCTCATATTAGGAATGCAAGACTCGGGTGTCAAGCTTAAAGTCATTTATAGAAAACAAACTGCAAAATATTGTATTCAAATATATTTTACATGGTTGCAATTATAGCCTGTTGCAGCTTGATTTTCACCCGCATGCTGGAGAGCGCTTTTTGGGCTTCCGCCCTGTCCCGATAGTGGCCCACCCGGACGCGATACCACTTGCCCCTGGCGCCGAGATCCACATTCTTGATGAAGGGCTGAAAGCCGGCATCCCTCAACTTTTGCACGACTCGAAGCGCCTCGTCGAATTTTTTTACAGAAACCACCTGAATGGTGTATCCGCTCGCCTTCGTCCAGGGTTTCGAAGCACGCGCATCCGCCTCCACCCGCTTTTGGGTATCTTCGCCGGCCCCAGTCGTATTTTCTTTCTTCTCCTCGGTACTCTTCTCATCAGCTCGCTCGTCGAGAGGCTTATCCTCCTCGGAAGGATTCTCCACCGCGGCAACAGGCGGGGGTGTTGGCTTAGGCGGTATTATTTTTTTCACCACCGGCAGTTTTATGGGCTCGATAGGCTGCTCGTTGTCCTGGTTCTCTTTGAGCAGGTCCTGATAAAATTTTGGCTTGATCGTATCTGCAGTCTTGATTGGCGCTTCTGGTTTCGGTTCGGGCATTTTTTTCTGCGCAACGACCTCGCTGCGCTCCGCCTCTTTCTTGCCGCCCTTTTCGAGAACCTTTGTCTCTGGCACGACCTCGGCCTTGGCCACCTCGTTCGATGCGCCGCGCGTTCCCCAGATGTAGCCAAGGCTGAAGGACACCGCCATTCCCACGCAGAGAATGAGCGCAAAAACGCCCGCCTGCGCTTTACCGAAAACAATCCTGTAGCGTTTCGTGGATGCTCGCTGCCTGGACTTCATGGACTTCTCGTCTCGTGGGCGGATGCTGCCTACATCTCCTCGGGAGCGGAGACTCCCAGCAAATCCAAACCATTCTTCAAAACAACCTGCACACACTTCGCCAGGCAGAGACGTGCATGGGTGAGTTTCTCGTCCTGGCCCAGTATTCGATTGCGATTATAGTAGGCATGAAATTGTTTGGCGAGAGCGATGAGTCCGAATGTAACGTGGTGGGGCTCGAACCTCTCAGCCGCGGTCCGCACCACGTCGGGCCATTCGAGGAGATTCTTCATGAGCTGATGCTCCTCGGCCAACACGAGCACGCCGGGCATCGGCTCATTTAGTCCATCGAGCAGCTTATCTTCCTCCCCCGCCTGCCTGAACAGACTGCACACGCGCGCATGGGCGTATTGCACGTAATAGACCGGATTCTCGCTGCTTTGCTCTTTCGCCAAATCGAGGTCGAACTCGAGCGCCGTATCCGCACTCCTCATCAGGAAAAAAAAGCGGGCCGCGTCCACGCCCACCTCATCCACCACAGCAGATAATTCCTCGAACTCACCCGACCGCGTGCTCATCTGCACCGCCTCGCCTCCGCGGCGCAGGCTCACGAACTGAACGAAGAGAACGTCGAGCTTCTCGGTGTCATGGCCGAGCATCTCCATGGCAGCGCGCACCCGAGGCAGGTACCCATGGTGATCCGCCCCCCAGATGTTGATGTAGTGATCGAATCCGCGCTCATACTTGAGATTGTGATAGGCGATGTCGGACGCCAGATAGGTCGGGCGGCCATCGTCACGCACGACGACCCGGTCCTTCTCATCGCCGTACGCACTCGAAGCGAGCCACTTGGCCCCGTCTTTCTCATAGAGTTTCTCGTTCGCTTCGAGCGCGGCGACCGCCTCCTCGACCTTGTTCCCGTTTTCTGAGAACAGGGAAGACTCGCTGAACCATTCATCGAAGCGAACCCGGAATTCAATGAGAGATTTTTCGATGTCCTCCAGTATCAATTCCTTGGCGATGCCGCCCGCTTGTGCGAGAAACGCCTCTTCATCCCTTAAAGCTCCGACGCACTCGCGGAACTCCGCGGATTTCACGATCTCGCGGATGTATTCTCCCTGGTAGCCGTCCTCGGGAAAAGAGACGGTCTCGCCTTTCACGTCCTGCAAATAACGCGCACAGGCGGATTTCGCCAGCGTCTCTATCTGATTGCCCGCGTCGTTGATGTAATACTCCCGGTGCACGCGAAAGCCCGAAGCCTCCAGCACGCGCCCCAGAACATCGCCCAGCGCCGCGCCCCGGCCGTGGCCGATGTGAAGCGGCCCAGTGGGGTTCGCGCTCACGAACTCCAGGTAAACCGATTTCCCCGCTCCCGATTCGTTTCGTCCAAAATCATCCGGTGCGGACAATATGTCCTTAAGCTTTGCGCAGAGGTAATCTCCATCGAGATACAGATTGATGAAGCCGGGCTTCTCGATCCGAACGTCTTTCACTAACCCTTCGGGGGCCTCGAAGTGTTTTACGATCTGCTCTGCAATCATCAGGGGCGCCTTGCGCTCTGCCCTGGCCAGCGTCATCGCGATGTTGCAGGAGAAATCACCGAACGCCTCGTTCGGCGGCGTCTCGATGACGACGGCGGGCATCTCCTCGGAAGTCAAGTCACCTGCTGCGCGCGCGCGTTCGAATGCGTTCTCGAATATGGGAACCACCAGTTCTTTCAACACGGAAACCTCAAAAAATAAAACGCCGAAACGAGGGAACAAATACTCCCCTCACAAGATTCCGTCAACGCGAAGCGGAGGTGCGCCCCGATCGCCGGGGTAGAGTCTTCCCGCCGTGATATTGCAGAAACGCCTCCGCGCACCCGATGATCTCGGGCCCCAGGGATGCCGCGTATCGTATGGAAAAACATTTATCGGGCGGCAGGCCAAGAATTTCTCTCATCGCGGCGACGGAGCCCGCGCGCAGGCGCATCTCGCGCGCAACCGGCTCCGGGCACCTCGCACAGCGAAGCTCGCCTGTGGCGATATCAAAACGCGCCGCTTCGCTCCCCGGTTTCTTCTCGCACGCCGCACAATAATCGAAGCCCGGGCCGAGGCCCATCGTCCTGAGCAACATCAGTAAAAAGACACCCTCCATGCCGGCCGCACCCACACCCTTCTCCAGCGCTTCGAGCGAGGAGCGGAGCAGAAGATAATGCGCGCGCTCTCCCTCATCCACGCCCAACACCGAATCGAGTATCTTCAAGAAGCGCGACGCCACCCGCATGGCCTCATAGTCTTTCCAGAGCCTTTGGTAGACACGGGTCGCCTCGCAGTTTCGCATGGTGCCCAAATCAGAGCCGCCGCGCCGGCTCCATTCGATATGGCTCTCGCTCGCGGGTTCGAGTCCCACGCCCACCCTCGACTTCGCCGAGCGAACGCCCTTGGCCACCAGGCGCACCTTTCCATTTTGGCTAGTCAGAAACGTCACTATCATGCTCGTGTTCGAGAATGCGCGCGCGCCCAGGACAATGGCTTCGTCGCTCAGAATGGCCAAGAAAACGCCTCCGACAGGTCTTCCAATTTTAGGTCTTGACGAAATCGGGCGGATGAGAGATAGTTTGCGACCGGAAAGTATCTATTTTCAGTCGCTTTATACCGCAAACGGGAGGAACACAACCAACATGCCAGGAGTAAAAGTACACGAGGGTGAATCCATCGACAAGGCTTTGAAGCAATTCAAGAAACAATGCGAAAAATCAGGCATTCTCACGGAAATCAAAAAGCGCGAGTATTATGAAAAACCCAGCGTAAAGCGCAAAAGGAAGATACTCGCCGCGCACAAAAAGCGCATGCGCGCCCAGAACCGCTAAGCCTAGACATTCTCATAGCCAAGTTCGGATAGCGCGGCGTCCTTTTGCCGCCAGTTCGGCTTGATGCCCACCTTGAGACCGAGATATATCTGCTCGCCCAGTCGCAGTTCGATCTCCTTTCTCGATAGTTCTCCGATCTTCTTGATCAGGTTTCCACCCTTGCCCACCAGAATCCCCCGCTGGCTCTTTTTCTCCACGTAGATATCCGCCTCGACGTGCAGCAGGCCGGAATGATCGGCGCGTTCCATCTCCCGCACCTTCACCGCCACGGCGTATGGAATCTCCTTGTGCAGCAGGCGATACACCTGCTCGCGTACGAACTCCTCTATCAGGAGCGTTTCGCTCACGTCCGTCGTCATATCGGGAGAGAAATATCTCGGGCCCTCGGGAAGCGCCTGGATGATGTCTTCCACCAGCGGCTCCACGTTGTCTCCCTTGAGCGCCGAGATAGGATAGGCGCTCTTGAACCCGTCGTCTTCCGCGTATTTCGCTAGAACGGGCAGGAGCTTCTCCTTGTCTTTCATCCGGTCCACCTTGTTGATGAGGAGAAACGCGGGCACACCCGCATCCTCGATCAGAGCAAGAGCATTCTCGTCCACCTCCCCTTCGGCGTCATCCGTCATGAACAGGGCGAGGTCGGCTCCGGAACAGGCGGCCTTCACCTCTTCGAGTAAAAAACGCCCGAGTTTCGAAGCGGGACGCTCGAGACCGGGGGTATCGAAAAAAGCCGCCTGTGCGTCTTCCGTGTTCAACACGCCGAGAAGCCGGCGACGCGTGGTCCCGGGCTTTCGGGTGACGATGGCGAGTTTTTCCCCGAGAATGCGGTTGAGCAGGGTGGATTTGCCCACGTTCGGGCGACCGATGATGGCGATGAAGCCGGAGCGGAACCCATCGGGCGTCTCCTGACGAGCGTCGCCGCTTCTTAAGATTTTTTCGAGGTCGAGCGTGCGAGCCTCACCCCTGGTTCGAGGCGCCCGCTTCCTTCGAGGCACCCGGACGCCCTACCGAACTGCCCCGTCGATGCCCAACTCCCGAAGCTGAAGGCGCTCGACCGAAGCCGGCGCGCCCGTCATCAGGCAGGTGGCTTTCTGGGTCTTGGGAAAGGCGATGACGTCGCGGATGGAGGGAGAGCCGGTCAGCAGCATCATGATGCGGTCCAGCCCGAACGCGATTCCCCCGTGAGGCGGCGTGCCGAACTCGAGCGCCTCCATGAAAAAACCGAAGCGGCGCTGCGCTTCTTCTTCATCCATATCCAGGGCGGCGAACATTTTCTGCTGCACCTCGCGCTGGTGGATTCTCTGGCTGCCGCCGCCGATTTCACTCCCGTTCACCACCATGTCGTAAGCCTGGGCGCGGATGGCGCCGGGGTCGGAATCGAACAGCGGGGCGTCCTCGGGCACGGGCGCCGTGAAGGGGTGGTGAAGCGCATAGAATCTCTTCTCCGCCTCATCGTATTCGAGAAGCGGAAAATCCACGACCCAGCAGAAATCGAATTTCTGATCGTCGCGTGAAACGAAGCCCAGACGCGCGCCGATCTCTTCACGCAAATGCCCCAGAACCGACGCGCTCACCGCCGGCTTATCGGCCACCATCATCAGCAGATCGCCGACCTCCACGCCCGCTCGCGCGCCGATCTCCTCCAACTGGCCGTCCAGAAAGAACTTGGTGATGTTCGACTCATACCCGTTTTCCGTTCGCTTCGCCCAGGCGAGACCGCCCGCACCCAACTCCTGCGCACGCGCGATGATGTCGTCTATCTCTTTTCTCGATGACGACGCCATGCCCGGCCCCGCCATGGCGCGCGCCACGCCTCCTTTTTCCACCGCGCCCTTGAACACCTTGAACTCGCTCGCCTGCGCCACGTCGGTGATGGTCGCCAGCTTCATGCCGAAGCGCCTGTCCGGCCTATCGGTCCCGTACTGCGCTATCGCCTCCGCATAGGGAACCCGCTCGAAAGGCGTCTCGATTTCGACCCCGCCCACCTCTTTCCAAATCCTGGCCACCAGGCCCTCCATGAGGCCGAAGAAGGTTTCGCGGTTCAGGAAGGAGCATTCGACGTCGATCTGCGTGAACTCGGGCTGCCTGTCGGCGCGCAAGTCCTCGTCCCGGAAACATTTCACTATCTGGTAGTAGCGATCGAAACCCGCGACCATGAGAATCTGCTTGAACATCTGGGGACTCTGGGGGAGCGCAAAGAAACTTCCGCGCGCGAGGCGGCTCGGCACCAGATAGTCCCTCGCCCCCTCGGGGGTGCTCCTGGTGAGCACCGGGGTCTCGACGTCGACGAAGTGGTTTTCCGTCAGGTAATTTCGAATCACCTGGGTCGCCTGATGGCGCTTGATGAAATTCTCCCGCAAAGCTGATCGCCTGAGATCCAGGTAGCGGTACTGGAGGCGAAGCGCTTCGCCGGCGTCTGAATCGTCTTCTATCTCGAAGGGCGGCGTTTTCGCCTGGCTCAGAACTTCGAGCTTCGTTATCCGAACCTCGATTTCGCCGGTTGCGAGATTGGTGTTCGCCATCCCCTCGGGGCGTGCGATGACCACCCCCTGAACGGCGAGCACCCATTCGCCGCGCACCCGCTCGGCGAGGGCGTGGGACGCCTCGTCATACGAGGGATCGGCCACCACCTGGGTGACGCCGTATCGGTCGCGCAAGTCGATGAAAATCAACCCGCCGTGGTCGCGGTTCGACCCCGCCCAGCCCATGAGGACAACCTCGCTGCCGACCTCGGTGGCGCGGAGCGCCCCGCAGTCGTGTGTTCTTCCTGTTTCCAGAAGCTCGCTCAAGATTTCTTATCCTTTAATCATTTTCGCGCTTGAATTTTCGCATCCCTTCACTGGCGCGGGAGCCTATCGGCTTCGCATCAGGAATTCAAGCATCCTGCGCCCGCCTCTTCAGTATACGGGAAAGCCAGACGATTCCGCCCAGTCCGATCCAGACGGCCACGCCCACCGACGCCCAGGCCGCCGTCCACTCCGTGGGCAGAACCTCGCCGCGGGATCCGGGATTGGTAATGTCCAGAATATAGCCCACTTCGATTGAGGAAAGCGCGCCGAACAAAAAACCGAACCCGGCGAGGCAGCCCAGCGCCGTGCCCAGATGTCGTTTGGGCGCGATTTCGCTCATCACGACCAGGAATACGGACGCATCGACGGCCATGATCACCGCCCAGACCAACAACACAATCAGCAAAGCGGGGATCGGGGCATGAAACAGAAATCCGATCCCGTACGTCATCGCGCCGCTCAGGAACAAACTACCCCCGATGCTCCGGAGGCGTCCGAACCTGTCGGCCGACCATGCGCCGATGAAGTTCGAAAAAGCGGATATCGCGATCAAGAACGCCAGGGCCGTCGCGGCGTTATCCACGGCGTCCCCTCGCGGAAGTCCGTGCGCCAAGAACGCCGAAGCCAGGAACGTGACGCCCCAGCCCCTGAAGGCGAACAACTCCCAGCGGTGCATGACGTAGGAACCGATGAGCACCCAGCATCTGAGCGGCAGGCGCGGAAAGGCGAATTTCTCACCGCTTGCCGATTTCTCCCTGCCCGGGTCGGGCACCCAGATCAGCACCATCAAGATGCCGATGATGGGGCCGAGCGAACCCGCGGCGAAGGTGAAGCGCCAGCCGAAATCGGGAAGCAGATAACCCGTCAGGAACATCGAGACCGATACGCTGAAGGTGAAGAAAAAGGCGTAGCCCGACACCATCTTCGCCCGCAAAACCGCGGAAGAGTGCTCCGCCACGATGCGCAGACCCGGCCCGAAGACGCCCGCAAGCCCTACCCCGCAGGCGCACCGGAGAAGAGCGGCCGTCCACAAACCCTCGGCGAAGAATGGGAACATGAGGTTCGTGAAACCGAGCCAGGCTGCCGAAAAGAGATATATCGTTCTCGCGCTGAAATAATCCGTCGCCCCGGTGAGCACGGCGGAGGCGATTACGTAGCCCACGTAAAACATGAAATAGATGAAACCGGCATCCGCATTGGTGAGGGACCATTCCGCCTTCAGGATCGGGATGGCGGTCGGGTAGTTGGCGTAGACCAGCATGATGGGCAGCTGGGAGAAACTGAGCACCCACAGGGCGGGTCGGCTCATGCGCGCATTGCGAGGCGTGTCCATGAATTCAGCGACCGGTCAGCTCTTGTCTAGGCGAAATCGTTTTGCCAAATTTTTCCGAGCCTCTGCATTTCATCTTCCTTCAGAGGACCGGCGCCGACGCTGGAGAGCGCCTCCGAGAGTTGCTCCTCGCCCGAGAAACCCACCAGAGCGCAGGAAACCTCTTCGTGCATCAAGACGAAACGAAGCGCCGCCTGCGCCAGGGTGCGTCCCTCTTGAACGAGGAACGCGAGTTTTTCCGCGCGCGCCACGTCATCGTCGTATTCCGAACCCATCGAGAGGACCGGCGGGCGTTCATCCAGAAAGCCCAGCAGATTCGGCTCCGCGGTGAGCGCGCCAAGCGCCAGGGCGCGAATCGCCAGCACTCCCATCCCGAGTTTCGCTGCGCGCTCGATGAGCAGGCCGTAATCCACCGCGCTGAAACCCTCGGGCACGGCGTACGCCGCGCTCGGGTTGAGCAGATTGAAATAGGCCTGCACCGTATGGAACTCGCCGCTGTCGATCATCTCTGCCAGCGAGGCGGGATGCCCGATACCGGTGAACCCGAAAAAGCGCACGAGGCCCCGGTCGCGCAATTCCCTGAAACCATCGAGCACGCCGCCGGCGCCGAAAATATCCGATAGATCGAAAACCACCTCCCCCACGGGCCAGTCCCTCCCGGGGGCCACGTAGTTATGGATCTGGATCAGGTCGACCCGGGGTCGGCCCAGCCGCTCGAGGCTCTTCTCCACCGAGGCGACCACCGCCTCCCTGGGCGCTTCGCGCTCCTGGGCGGTGAGGCGGATCTTCGTCGTGAGGACGACCTTCGCCCCCAGCCGGTTGAGCGCAGCGCCCAGGTTGGCTTCGGACTTGCCGCTCCCGTAGCCCATCGCCGTATCGAAGAAATTCACGCCCCCGTCCAGCGCGCCGCGAACCGCGCGAAGCTGCGCCTCGTGGTCGTCGCTCACCATGAGGCGGCTGATTCCGCCCGTGCCGAAACCTATCCCGGACACGGAGATGCCCGTATCCCCCAGGGTGCGCTCGCGCATCGACATCCTCAAAAAGTATTCATCCGTTCATCCGGGGCGAAGCCTACCACGAGCGGGCGTTCAGGCGAAGGAGAATGCGCGCCCGGCGCAATTTGATGTAAAATGGACGATTCCCTATCAATGGAGAGAACGTGCACCCCCTGCATCTGCTGGCGATTGGGTACATAGCGGGTTTGTTGATGGGCGAGTTTTCCCTCGACTTCGAGCGGGGTGACGCCTTCTCCACCCTCGCCGCCGCGCTTATTTTGGCCTTATCCGTCCTGCTCGCCATGAGCCGCCGCATCCGGGGAAAAAAGCAAGGCTTCTTCGCGGCGCTCCTCGTGCTCGCGGGGCTCGTCGCCTCTTTCGCCGTGCCTGCGTTCCATCGTCATATGACGCCGGCGCACCATCTGCTGCGCCAGATTCCCTACGAGCGCATGAACGTCACGGGCCACCTCTCCCGGCCCGTAGAGCGAAACGACGGCGAGACGCCCCGACCGCGGATTTTCATCGACGTGGAACGCGCCCTCATCCGCGGGGTCGAGGTTCCCATGACCGGTGTCGCACGCGTCACGCTGGCTTCCAAGCTCGAAAAAACCCCCGAAGTAGGCGACAGGCTGCTCATCCGGCGCGCGCGTCTCAAACCCCCCGAGCGCTTCAAGAACCCGGGCGCATTCGACTACCGGGAATTCCTCCGCTTAAGAGGCGTCCACGCCGTCGGCTACAGCGGGGTGAAGAATCTTCACCAGCTTGAAGAAATAGAGAAATGGGGCTGGCGGCGGCTATTGTTCCGCTTCCGGGATCGAATGAACGCACACATAAACGCCGTCTACCCCGAGCGCGCCGCCAGCCTCATTGCGGCGATGACCATCGGCCTGCGCGAAGGAATCGACCTGGAACTCAAAGACGCTTTCAGGAAATCGGGGGCGGCGCATCTGCTCGCCATCAGCGGCCTGCACGTGGGCTTCATCGCCGCATTTTTCTTCTTCTCTCTCCAGGGGCTTCTCCGCAGGCTGCCGCCCAAGTTTTTTCCCCTGCGCCCGTTCGTACTCACGCCGTCCAAACTCGCATCGCTCGGCGTCATCCCCCTCGTGATTCTCTTCGCGCTGCTGAGCGGGGCCCGAATATCCACGGTGCGCGCCACGATCATGATCGTCGTCTATCTCATCACCCGGCTGCTGGAGCGGCCAGGAAGCGCGATTCATTCCGTCCTGCTCGCCGCCCTGCTCATCCTTCTGGCGCAGCCGGACTTCATTCGGGACGTGGGATTTCAGCTCTCTTTCGTGGCGGTGAGCGCCATCATCCTGGCGGCGGACAGGCTCCCGCGGCCCGAAGCTAACTTAAGAATCTGGGAGAAGGAGTGGTGGTTCGCGCGGGCGCATCAACTCGCCATCATCCAGTTGGTCGTCACCGCGGCGATCACGCCGCTCACGGCGCTGCATTTTCACGAGGCGCATCCCATCGGCCTGCTCGTGAATTTCCTGCTCATTCCGCTCGCCTCGCTGCTCGTGCCCCTCTCCTTCGTAGCGAGCGCTCTCGCCGCCATCATCCCGGCAGGTGCGGCCGCACTCCTGCTCCCCGCCACATGGCTCACCGGCGCGATGGCGGAATTCATGATTTTCGTATCGACCTATTCCTCTCAAATTCCCTGGGCCAGCATCGTCACGCCAAGTCCTGAAATCTGGATCATCGCCTTGATCTACGCCCTCATGGCTCTCGCATTACAGTCGAGACGCGTGCGGCGGCGGAAACTCGCCTGGGCGGGCGTGGGCTGCCTGATTTTTTTCCTCCTGCTCCCCAGCACCACTACACAGGCTGCGGGGCCTAAGCGAACTACGCTGCTTCTGCCCGACGCCGGGAACGTGGACGCCTTATTCTTGCGCCTCCCCGATGGAAAGGGCCTGGCGGTCGACGCCTCCGGCAAACGGACGGGCGGCTTCAACGCCTGGGGAAACGTGCTCGCTCCCCTGATGCGCCGGGAGAATGAGTTGAACTGGCGCACGATGCTCAGCCTCTCCAGCTATCCCAAAGATCAACTCGCCGTGAACGAATTCGCCACCGGCATTCGGGTCGAAACCCTGCTTCGCATCAAAGACCTCCGCGCTTCCGCACTAAATCGTACTCGTTTCAGTAAGCGCCGCATTGCCCGCCGCATCGTCTGGCGCACAGCCGGAGGAGGTGCGCGGGTTTCGCTTCATTCGTGGAGAAGAGGCGCGATGGGTTTCGAGGTCCAAAACCCGGGTTCCCGCTGGCTGCTCATGCTGCCTTCGAAATACGCGGCGTTCGACGCCAGATGGTTTCGCGGGAAAAGATACGACCTCGTGCGCCTGCCCGAGAGCCTGCTCAGAAAACGGGAAGTGCTCGACTGGCTCGAAGCGCGACCGCCCCGCGCGGTCCTGGCCACTCCCCAAAGGGTGAAATGGATGCGGACAGACCTTTGGCGGGAAACGAGGAGGCGGCAGAAAAGACTGGGTGTCTATCGCCCCTGGCGCGGCGGGATGCTGCGCGTTCAGGCGGGCGGTGAGGCGGATGCGGGACACTTTTCAGTCGAGCGGTTCCGCGCGACCGAAGCCTGGCCCAAGAGCGGTGTGGCCAGGTGGAGCGCTTTTCGAAGGAGCCTCGCGCCCGGGTTTTCAAGGCGTGAAGTGAGGAATCAACGGGCCTCACCCACTCGGTGAAGCGAACCCGCTCGGAAGGGAACTGTTGAAAAACCCATCCCAAAAGGGAAACTGTCTGTAGCGCATTCGTCACCCTTGCCCATAATACCATCTTCATCCCGAGTAGGCGCGCTTGCGCGGCGTATCGAGGGAGAGCGCCCTTCGATACGCCGCCTTCGGCAGCTACTCAGGGTGAGGCAGATATGGAGAAATGCAAGGCGAGGAGGATGCGTTTGTTCAAATGCCGGGTTTTTCAACAACACCTGAAGGGTCTCAAATCAAGAGCCCGCATCGGGCGGCGGCGCGGTGGCGGCTCCTCCCCGGAAGGATTTCACCGTCCGCGTCCACCTGGAGGAGAGCACCTCGCGGTCGATCGGACAGTCGATGACGTGCACGCCGCCCTGCGCCTGAGCGTCGCGAATGACGCTCCCCAACGCCTCCGCCGATTCCACGCGGTGACCATGCGCGCCGAATGCGCGCGCCAGCGCCGGGAAATCGGGATTGTTGAGCGAGGTGGCGATGTAGCGCTCACCGAACACGTGCTTTTGCGAATGCCTGAGCGCGTTGTATTCCCCGTCGTTGAAGATGAGGTATGTGATCGATAAACCGAGCGCCGTCGCCGTGGCCAGTTCGCCGCAGGTCATGGTGAAGCTGCCGTCTCCCACGACCGCGCACACCGGCCTTTCGGGGGCGCCGAGCTTCGCCCCGACCGCCGCGCCTATGGCGTAGCCCATCGACTGGTAGGCTTCCGAGAGCAGGATGCTTCTCGGACGGTGAATCACGAACGCCTGCTCCATGAGCCAGCTCTGGGTGGCGGAGGAATCGGAGACGAAAATCGTATCGGGCGAAAAATTCTCGCGCAGCGTCTTCATCACGAAAAGACCGTGGAAGGGCGGCTCGGCGGGTTTCGTCGAAAACGAACGCAGCCTTTCCTCATAGCGCATTTTTCCCTCGCGCACGCGGACGTGGCCTTCCGAGAGTGCGACGTCCTTCGCATCCGAAATTCTTTTGAGCAGGCCTTCGAGTGCGGGTTTCAGGTCGCTCACCAGGCCCTTGGATGCCGGGTAGTTCCGCCCGATACGATCGGGGTCGATGTCTATCTGCACGAGGTTCTTCGGCATCGGCGCCTTGAAGTAGAACGTGGCGAACTGACCGAAGCCCGTACCAAGCGCCAGACACAAATCCGCCTCTTCGAGCATCTCCTGACAACCCAGGAAATGCACCAGGCCGAAAGATAGCGGGTCGGCTTCCGATAAAATCCCCCGCCCCTTCACGGAGGTGACGACGGGCGCGCCGAGTTTTGAGGCGAGAAGCTGTACATCTCTTTCGCAACGGGCGGTCACCACGCCATTTCCGGCATAGATCACCGGGCGTTTGGCCGCCAATATCGACTCCGCGATTTCATCGAGCGCGCGCTCATCGACGGGCGGCGCGGGCGGCGGCCCCTCGAACTCGGGCGCAATGATCACCCGCTCCTCTTCGGCCTGAAAGAGGTCCGCCTTCATCACCACCTGCGTCGGGCCGGGCCTTCCCGCCGCCGCCCAGCGGAACGCGGCCTCAACAGCGGGCGCGACCCCTGCGACCGAATCGGGCGTGAACGCCTTTTTGACGCAGCCCGCGAGCGCCTTTTCCATATCCACGTCGTGGATGGCGCTCCTGTCGCGCATGTTGTCGGCGAGCGTGGCCGTCACCGCGACGACGGGAACCGCGTCCTCATAAGCCGAACGGAGCGCGGTGGCGACGTTCGTGCCGCCGGGTCCCGGCACGGTGAACACAACGCCCGTCTTTCCCGACACCTTGGCGTAGCCGTCCGCCGCGAATCCCGCCCCCTGCTCGTGGCGCGTGACGATGGGCGTCGCACCCGCGCCGTCGATCATCGCGTCGTAGACCGGCAGCGTGAGCGTGCCCGGAATGCCGAAAATGTATTCCGCGCCGTTCGCCTGAAGCGCATCCAGCAGGACTTGCGATCCGTTTCGCGCCATCAAATAACTCCTCCGGAACCCTCGAAAAAACGAAACCCGCCAAAGCTAGGCGGCATCCGCGCGCGTGTCAACTTCCAACCCCGTTTGCGCGCGGAGGGGCCAATAGTCTACTTTCTCGCCTACTGTTTCATATTGGCAGGCATAGTGAGTAACGGATGTATAAGCAGCCTGTACTCGCAGCAGACAAACTCGACAGTTTCATGCCGGCCGGCATAGTGAGGAGCACCATAATTCGCAGCCAAGCGGTGACCGTACGATGGAGAAAGCGATGTTCAGCCAACGCGCGATAGACGCACTCAATGAGGCGGAATCGGTGGTCGTACTGACCGGGGCGGGCGTGAGCGCCGAGAGCGGCGTGCCCACCTTCCGGGGAGCGGGCGGCCTCTGGCGCGAGTACAGCGCCACTTCTCTGGCTACGCCCGAGGCCTTTCGCACCGACCCCAAGCTCGTCTGGGAGTTCTACAGCTACCGCCGCGAGGTGCTCGCGCCCCTGACGCCCAACCCGGGCCATTACGCCATCGCCTCGCTGGAGGAGCGCTTTGCGCGCTTCACCCTCATCACCCAGAACATCGACAACCTGCACCGCGTCGCCGGGACGAGGGAAATCGTGGAGCTGCACGGCAACATCTGGCGCGTTCGCTGCACGAACCCCGGCTGTGAGCGCTACACGCTCGCGTGGGAGAACCGCGACGTTCCGGTCGACCCCCTGCCGCCCCGGTGCGAGGCGTGCGAGAGCCTGCTGCGCCCCCACGTGGTGTGGTTCGGCGAGATGCTCGACCCCGAGCAGTTGCGCCGGTCGCTTGTTGCGGTGGATGATTGCGATTACCTGATCGTGGCGGGCACGTCCGCCGCGGTGCAGCCGGCCGCCTCCATGCCCATGACGGCCTCGCGAGGCGGCGCGTTCGTGCTCGAGGTGAACCCCGAGCCGACGGACATCAGCCCATACATGAGCGAGGCGGTGCAGGAGCCCTCGGGCGTCGCCCTCCCCCGCCTGCTCGAAGCGGCTTTTGGAGGATAGCGATGGCGCGGCCCAGAATCACGGCGGTGCGCGGGGTGAAAGACATTCTGCCCGAAGAATCGACAAGCTGGTATGGCGCCGAGCGACTGGCGCGCGAGATTTTCGCACGCTACGGCTACGGGGAGATACGAGTGCCCGTATTCGAGCGCACGGAGATCTTCGCGCGCGGCATCGGCGAGGAAACCGACATCGTCTCCAAGGAAATGTACACCTTCAACGACAAGGGGGGGGACTCCATCACCCTCCGGCCCGAGGCGACCGCCTCGATCTGCCGCGCCTATGTGCAGAACGGCCTGCACAACCGTCCCGGCGTCTCGAAGCTCTTCTGCATCGGCCCCATGTTCCGCTACGAGCGTCCCCAGGCGGGCCGTCTGAGACAGTTCCACCAGATAGACGCCGAGGTATTCGGCTCGGTGGACCCGGCGGTCGACGCCGAACTCATCGTGATGCTCATGGAATTTCTGGACGCCATGGGGGTCGAGGGTCTTTCGCTCCAGATCAACAATTTGGGGGACAAGGAATGCCGCCCGGCCTACGCCGCAGCACTCCAGGAATATCTCAGAGAAGAAACGAAGCATCTGGGCGCTGAAATCGCGGAGCGCATCGAGCGCAATCCGCTGCGCTTTCTGGACAGCAAGGACCCGGCGCACCAGGAGATCATCGCGCGCGCGCCGAGGATAGACGCATTCTGGAACGATTCATGCCGGGAACATCTGGACAGCGTATGCCGACTCATCGAGAGCGCGGACGTCACTTATGAGATTAACCCGAGGCTCGTTCGCGGTCTCGACTACTACTGCCTTACCGTGTTCGAGGTGACGAGCGAGAGCCTGGGGGCGCAGAACGCCGTGTGCGGCGGGGGGCGCTACGACGGCCTCGTGGAGGAGCTGGGCGGTCCACCCACGCCGGGGATCGGCTTCGCTGTCGGTGTGGAGCGGCTCTTGCAACTGGCGGGCGAAAAGGCCCCGGCACCGAAAGAAGAAGCGCAAGTCTACATTGTCGCGCTCGGCGACGCCGCGCAGGCGCAAGTATTCGAACTCGCCACCGAATTGCGCGCCCAGGGAATCCGGACGGAACGCTCATTCGGCGGGGGCAGCATGAAAAGCCAGATGAAGCGCGCCGATCGCTCGGGCGCCGCGTTCGTTCTCCTGCTGGGCGATGACGAGGCGGCCAAAGGGGTGGTGAGCGTTCGCCATATGAATGAGAGCCGCCAGACCGAGGTGAGACGCGAGGAAGTATCGAGCTATGTAAAAAGTAATTTATAATTAAATAACAATATTATACAAGGACTTATTAAAGTAACTCAAGAACTACTGCAGAGCCATTCATACACGCTGATGACCCCTACTTCACTGAATCCCATGCTTTGATAGAAAGCGCGTACCTGCTGATCGTCGGCGGATACGATGAGTTCGAGCGCCTCCGCGCCACAATCCCGCGCTCTTTGGGCGGAAGCCTGGATCAGCAAGCGGCCCAGTCCTCTTCTGCGGTGAGCGGGCATGACGCCGAGGTCGGGAATGTAGACGGCTTTATCGCCCGCAGCCAACCGGTTCGGGTCGACGGCCAGTATCGCCATCCCCGCCCCCTCGGGATTTCCGGATTCACCATCCAGGAATTCGAGGATGAACGAATTATCCGGTTCCGTGTCCGGAGCGTCGTACCAGGCGGTTATCGTCTCGGGCGTATGCGGCATGAAATTCCACATATACTCAAAAATCCGGTTGAAAAGTTCCGCAAGATACTGCGCGTCGCCGGGCAGGGCCGCCGCGCGAATCCCGTATCCCGCCGGCAGGCGGGGCGCTCCCAAATCATCGAGCGATTCATGCTTCAGAAAGCGGAGATCGTGAACCTTGCGGCCACCGCTCAGATATATGAACCGCCCCGGGAGCGAGACGGGCAGATACGCCCAGATGCCGCCCAGGCCGTTTTCCCTGGCATCGGCGAGGGCCGCCTCCAGCAGATGACGGGCGTAACCCGCCTTTCTCGCTTCTGTCCGCACGTAGAGTGCGTCGATACAGGCCCTATCCCGCGCTCTCGCCTCCCGGTTCACCACCATCCGGCAATAGCCCGCCGGAACCTCGTCGCCGCCCTCCCCCGGCCAGACCAGCCAGACTTTCGTGCCCGGCGCGCCGAAACCGGCGACCACCTCTTCGCGCGAGAGCCCGAAAGCCTCCGCCGCCAGGCCGGTCAGCGCATGGCGGTGCTGCGGGCCGACGGGCTCCACCCTAGCCGCGGTAGACATGCACGTTTCCCTCGTCGATCATTTTCTCGAATTTTTTCATCAGCCAGCCCCGCACCACGGCCCGAACGGCGGGCACCATGAGGGCGAAACCGGCGGCGTCCGTGAGAAGGCCGGGTGTGAGGAGCAGCACGCCGCCCACGAGCACCATCGCGCCCTCGAGCATTTCGGCCCCGGGGAGCCTGCCCTCAGCCATTTCCGCCTGGACCCGCGAGACCACGTAAAACCCCTGGGTTCTGGCCGCCCATGCGCCCAGCGCGCCGGTGAGGATGACGACCCCCAGCGTCGGGGCCAGGCCGATGGAGGTTCCCAGATCGATGAGAATCATCAACTCGATGATGGGGATGAGCGTGAAGAGCAAAAACAGTTTGAATATCAAGACACTTCTCCCTGGCAGCGTGTTGATTGATTTTAGCATGAGTCCGCGCGGAATGGATATATGGAGGATTCGTGTAAAGCGGGGAAAATAGAGGAAAATGATGGAGAAGGCTCATTTCCGGAAACACCCCTTATCCGTCATTACCCTTGACGAATATTGTCAATTATGACAACATCTTCGAATGAACGACGACACGCGTCCGATTGGCTGGATCAGGGCGGCGCGGAAAACGTACGAGATGTTCCCCCTGAGCGTTCGGGACCGCGTCAACACGGCTCTGACGATTGCCGCAGAAGGCGGCAAGGCCGACATCGCCAAACCGCTGAAAGGACTCGGTTCCGGCGTCATGGAGATCGCGATTCGCTACCGAAGAGACGCCTACCGCGTCGTCTATGTCGCAGAGGTCGCCGAAGCCTTGTGGGTGGTTCACGCGTTTCAGAAGAAATCGAAGACGGGGATCAAGACCCCGAAGGCCGAGATCGATCTCATCCGGGCGAGACTGGAACGCCTGAGGAAGGAGTTGCTGTGATGAATGAAAACGATTTCGAACTGGTTCGGGGAAGCGGAAACGTTTTTCGGGATTTCGACGACCCTCATGCGGATTTGAAGCAGGCCAAGGCGATCCTCGCCGCCAAGATCATCGCGGTGCTGGACGAACGCGACCTCACGGTGCGAAAGGCCGCGAGCATGACCGGTTTCGCCGCGGCGGATTTCTCGCGCATACGCAACGCGGCTCTCGGGCGCTTCACGCTGGATCGGCTGATGAAGATGCTCGCCGCCCTGGATGCGCGCATCCGGGTCACGGTCCACTTCGACTCGCGGCGAAGCGTACAGACGGCCATGCCGGGCGCCGGTCGATAGCGGGCCAACCATGGCCGCCCCTTTTCAGGGCGGGTGAAAAACCCTTATAAAGTCCCTTAAGACATTTCGACATTTGCACTCGCTTCGGCCGATGTACCCCGATGAGACGGAAGGAGGCTACGACATGGCATCCACGATGAAAGCAATGCGGCTTCATGAGTTGGGCGGCTCGTTTCGGCTCGAGGAGGTCCCGGTGCCACAGCCGGGGCCGAACGACGCGCTGGTGCGCTTAAAGGCCACGGGCGTGGGCCTCACGCTGGTCATCATGCGCAGCACGCCGGGCCTGGTGGATGAGTACCCGAGAATCCTGGGACACGAAATAGCGGGCGAGGTCGTCGAGACCGGCTCCCACGTCACGAACGTGGGCGTGGGCGACCACGTGACGTGCCACTTCTACCTGACCTGCCACAACTGCCGCTTCTGCCGCAGCGGACGCGAGACGCTCTGCGAGAATTTCCGGGGATACTTCGGCCTCGTGATGGACGGGGGCTATGCCGAATACACGACCGTCCCCGCCGTAAACCTGTGCAAGATTCCCGCGGGCGTGAGTTCGCTCGACGCCTGCGTGGCGGCGGACGCCATCTGCACGCCCTATCACAACTGCGTGGCCGAGGCGCAGATAAAGCCCGGCGACGTGGTGGCCATTGTGGGCGCGGGCGGCGGCGTGGCGATTCACGCGGTACAGATGGCCCAGGTGTGCGGCGGCCACGTCATCGGTATCGACGTGTCGGAGAAAAAACTGGAGACCGTCTCCGGGCTTGGCGCCTTCGCCACCCTGAACCCGGCGCAGACCGACACGGTGGAGGAGATCCTCTCCCTCACCGACGGGCGCGGGGTGGACGCCTACATCGACTACGTGGCCTCGCGCGAGACGCTGGAAGCAGGCGTGGCCAGTCTGGCGCGCGGGGGCAAGCTGGTGATCGTGGGCTACCGACCGGCGGCGGCGTACAACAACGTCTCGCCGAACTTCACCGTCGACCCGCTTCAGCTTCTCACCTATGCGCAGGAGATACACGGCTCGCGCTATTGCTCGATGGAAGAACTCGGACAATCGCTCACCCTGGTTCAGCAGGGGAGGATCAAACCCATCGTCACCGAGACTTTTTCGCTCGAGCAGACGGAAGACGCCTTCCAGGCGCTCATCGAAAACCGGGTGACCGGGAGGGCCGCGGTGGTGTTCGACTAGACCTCATACGCGAAGACCTATTCGCTTTCATATCATAAGGAGAAATACCGATGGTGGAATCCGTAGACAAGGAAGTGATGGCCAAGCAGGAGCGCCGCGTGCGGGCCAGGCGCTCGGAAGGCTGCCGGGTGGAGTTACAAGCGCGCAAGCACGCCTTCGTCGCCGATGAACCGGCCCAGGGCGGCGGGACCGACACCGGCCCCACGCCGCGCGAACTCGCGCTCGGCGCGCTTTCCGCCTGCATCACGGTCATCACGAACAAGGTGGCCGAAGGACTCGACTTCAACGTCATCGCCCAGGAGGTGGAGGTGCGCGGCACGGCCGACCCCCGGGGCGCGAAAGACGCGGACAACGGCATCAGCCCCAACTTCGATTATGTGGAGGCGAAAATCCACCTGACCACGGATGAGCCAGACGAGCGGGTGGAGGAACTGAAGCGCCAGCATCACGGGCGCTGCCCCATCTCGGCACTCTACCGCGAGAGCGGCTGCGAACTGGTGGAGGAGTGGATCGTCAAGCGGCCCTGAGGGGGTGTTGAAAGAGCCCTTCAAATGGATCATTGACCTCCATCGAAAGTGCCAACGTCATTCCGGCGAAAGCCGGAATCCATTGTTACGCCTTTTGCCTTTCGTCAGGGTTCCCGCGCATCGGTGGGGAATGAAACGCCGCTGTTCATACACCCGTGCCCGCAAATGGATTCCGGCTTTCGCCGGAATGACGGCAGTGATCACTTTCGAGCGCAGAGGAGTTTTCAACAACTCCTGAAGTTCCGAAGACCATGCCACGCGCAGCCTTTACAGGGGCACCTCATCAGAAGTCCTCGCCGGTGGCGAGGGAAAATGGATTCCGCGGCCCCTCCTTCCTCAGTCGGGACTGACACTGGAATGACGAGCAAGGCAAAACCAAGGTCGGGGTAGCGCGAAAAGCCGGAAGGTATTTCAGATAATATCTTCATACAAATCACGCCACGTCGGATTGCTCTCCTCGATCAATTCGAGCTTCCATATACGCCGCCAGTTTTTAATGCTCTTCTCACGCGCAATCGCGCTCTCCATCGTTTCGTGGCTCTCATACCAAACCAGCGTGTGAACGCCGTAACGCTTCGTGAAACTTTCCGCCGAGCCGTTCTTATGTTGCCAGACCCTGCGGAGAAGGTCGGACGTAACGCCGATGTAGAGCGTGCCGCGATGTTCATTGGCGAGAATGTAGACGCAGGGCTGCTTCATTTTTCCTATTTTCTTGGTTCTTCACCGTCATTCCGGCGAAAGCCGGAATCCATTCTGACTTTTCGTCCACTCGCGCGTGGCTCCTTTTTCCCGCCGCGCGCAGACTTTCCCAGGCATTCTCCATCAGGAACCCTCGCCGGTGGCCAAGGGAAAATGGATTCCGCAGCCCCTCCTTCCTCAGTCGGGACTGACGCCGGAATGACGAAACTGGCAAGCCGTGGTGAGGGGTGCGGCGAAGAAGCTACTCCACTTTCGCTTTCACGTTCTTTGCGAACTCGGCGAAGATCTTGTTCGCCTGGTTCTTGATGACGGTGAAGCCGAGCGAGCCGAGTTTGCCGAATACGTCGACGCTCGAGTTGATGCGCACCTTCGTCTCGTTCTCGGAGACGGCCTCGAGCGTCACCTCGTTTTTCTGCTTGAGGCTCGCCGCGATTTTCGAGTCCTTCCCCTCGCCCACCGTGCGGATGTACTCGGGCGCGCGGACTTCCTCGATGTTGATCTGAAGCTGAAAGCTCGCCTTCAGGAAACTGACCTTCTGCTCGACCCGCACACCGTAGGTCGTGTCGTCTATTTTCTCCACGTCCTTCACGCCGGGCACGCAGGAGGCGAACTCCTCGACCTGCCAGATGAAGTCCCACACCTTCTCCCGGGGGGCGGCGACCGTAATCTCCTGATTGAATTCCATGTTGGATGTCCTTTTTGCTCAATGTGACGCGAAATGAAAACCAAACGAAGGTATGATTCTAGCAATACGGGAACTTTTCCTCCACAGACCCTTGCCTCTCAGGAACGACGATGGCCGCCGAAACTCTCATCCTCTTCGCCAAACCGCCCCTCGCCGGCCGGGTGAAGACGCGCCTCGCCGAAAGCCTCGGGCGCGAGGGCGCCGCGCGACTTTACGCGTGTTTCCTGCAAGACGCCGCCGAGACGGCGCGCGCGCTCAGGGATGCGAGGCCGGGCGTCGGCATCGTCTGCGAGTGGACATTGGAGGAGGCTGAGTCGCTCGATGAATTTCCGCTCACGGACTGGCTGCCCGGCGCATATCTCCACCGCGCGCAAACGGGCGCGGACCTGGGCACGCGCATGGCGGCGGCTCTGGGACGATGCCTGGCTTCCGGGAGGCGGGCGGTGCTCATCGGCACGGATTTTCCGGATCTGCCGCATAAGGTTTTGCTTGACGCGTTTCGGAATCTGGATTGCGGGGATGACGCCAAGATTACGCTCGGCCCCGCTGCGGACGGGGGCTATTACCTCGTCGGGATGAACCGGTTCGTCCCGGATATTTTCGCCGGCATCCCCTGGAGCACGCGCGAGGTGTTATCGCGCACGATGGAGAGAGCGGACGCGCTCGGGGTCGGGACTTCGCTCCTCCCCGAATGGCGCGACGTGGACGATGCGGATGATCTGGAGGCCCTGAAGGACCGCCTCGCGAATCGCAGCGCCTCGCGCGCCCGGCATACGCGGGAATTCCTCTCCTGATCCGCATCCTGCGTTTGCGCCGAAATAATTAAAATGAAAAGATTGGCGCTCAAGCCCGCCGAACGATGAGGACAGCGCATTGCCGAACCAATCCGTCGTAGAAGCCACCTACACCTATTGCGTCCACTGAGCCTGGTGCCTGATCGCGACCGGGCGGTTGCGAAAACTGACCGAACAGGCGGAGGGACGCCTCGCCACCCGCTACCGCGCCTTTCTGCTCTCGCCCGAGCCGGACAATCGTCCGGCCCGCAAGGAAGCCATCATGGGCCACTGGGCGATGGCGAAAAGCCACCCCGGCGGCGAGGAGATAAACCCCGAACTCATGGCGCGCCGCGACTTCCCCTACCCCCATTCCACCCCCGGCGCGGTCGCCATCAAGGCCTTCGCCGCCCAGATGCCGGAGCGCGAAGGCGCGTACCTCGAAGCCGTGGAGCGAACGCACCTGGTCGAGTGCAGGAACATCGACGATGCCGAAGTGCTCGTAGCCGCCGCCGAGCGGCTGGGGGCGGAGCCCGCGATGATGCGCGAAGTCATGGCCGACCCGGATATGAAACAGCGCGTCCGGGCGGACCACATCGAGGCGGTGAACTCTGGCATACAGTCCACGCCCACGGTCGATTTTTCCGGCAGCTACAGAATCACCGGCGCGCAGCCCATGGAGATATTCACAAAAGCCCTGGAGCGCGCCATGGCCGATCTGGACACATAGCGCGGCCATGCGATCAGCCTGGCGGCTCGGAAGGTTCATCGTCATGCCGGCGGTGGTTTTGCTGCTTGCGGGCTGCGAGAACGTCCGCGCCTTATTCACCCCCTGGGAGCAAACGGAGCCCGTACGCCAGTCAAAACCATCGCCCGAGAAAAAAGCGGAAGACCCTCATTTTTTCCGCGTCCTGACGCTCCCGACCTACGACATGGCGAAGGAGGCGTATGACAAAACGGCCATACTCGGGATTCCCTTCCGCAAGGTCGCCCGCGAGTTCAGGGAAAAGGCGGTCGCCATCCGCATTGCGGAGCCTTCTGAATTCAGCGTCGGCGTCCGGGCCGAGGTGCAGGACTTGAAGCTCGGGGTGACGTCGAGAATCATCGAGTCGGACGAGGGGTTTTCGATTTTACAGAAGACGACGAGCGCGCATTACGAGCGCGCCCTGGGGCTCATGGAGAAGAAAAAAGACGAGGCCGCGCTCAAGCTCATCCGCCGCGATCTCAAGATCAACCCCGGAAACGTGAAGGCCTGGCTCGCCCTGGCGAAGATGACGGACGAGGCGGGGGACTTGGAGGAAACGCTCGCCGCATACGAGAAGGCCCGCGAACTCGACCCCGGGAACCCGGTCGTCTCCAACAGGTACGCCAGATACCTGGTGTCTCAATACCGCTACGAGGAAGCCGAGAAAATCCTGAAAGCCGCAGTTAGAAAATCGCCCGAGGACGTGGGCGTTCTGGTGAACCTCGCCTCCCTGCTCGTCTACCTGAACAAGGAGCCGGACCTCGCCTTTCGCCTCATCGAGCGCGGTTCCAGAATCGACCCCGGCCGCGCGGCCTGGTACCGCCTCTCGGGCGTCATCCGGAAAAGGCGGGAGCTGGGCATCGCGCCGAAAGCGAAGGGGGTGAATTAGGGGTCAATCGCGACTGATGAAGGAGCGATTGCGCCTTTTTTATCAAGCAGCCCCTCCTTCCTCAGTCGGGGCTGACCCCACCGATGCGACTTCAGGCTTACGCCTTCGTCTTGCCGACTCCTCCTCAAGGGGTTGTTGAAAAACCCTCGGCAAGCGAATTTGGGTTGCGCGAACGCCTTTGAAGTTCACTCCCCCCTTGAGGGTCGGTCTATCCTCCTCGGGTAGACCGACAGTGAACTGAGGGCGTAAGCCCGAAAGTGAACTGGTGGGGGGTATGATTCGGAATGGCAATAAAACGCATTTTACCCCCCACCGATTCAGCCTTCGCAAATATCGCTCGGCTTCATCGTCGGTCTTCCCCTAGGGAGACCGACCCTCAAGGGGGGAGTGGTTGGTTGGCACTCTGCAAGGAAGGAGTAAAGTTTCATTCATCCCTGGTCAGCTTCAAACTTGGAATCACGAAAACGGGGCTTTTTCAACAACCCCTCATCAGTCGGGTTTCATCCCTACGCCCTTATGCGTCATAATGCCGCCGTTCCCGAACCACGCGAAAAGTTTCACGCCGAATTACAAAATCATGAGAGGGCAACCGCATGAGCGCCGACCTTTTGATCAAGAACGCGAAAATCGTGACGCCCACGGACACCTACGAGGGCTGCGTCTACGTGGAGGGGGGGCGGATCTCCGCCATCACGCATAAAGCAGAAGCGGGCGCGGCGCGCGAAATCGACGCCGCGGGCCGCCACCTGCTGCCGGGCATGGTGGACGAGCACGTGCACATGATGGACCCGGGCTTCACGGACCGGGAAGACTGGACGACGGGGACCGAGGCGGCGGCCAGGGGCGGCATCACCACCGTGATCGACCACCACCGGAGCGACCCGCTCGTCTACACGCGCGAGATTCTCGAAGACAAGACCGCCTACATCGACTCGCGCTCGGTGGTGGATTTCGGCCAACTCGGCGGCCTCGACGTCGACAACCTCGAACATCTGCGCCCCATGTGGGAGGGCGGCGCGCTGGGCTTCAAGGGCTTCATGTGCGAGCTGCACGGCGTGCCCGACCTCTCCGAAGGGGTATTGTTGAACATCATGCGCGAGGTCAAATCCTTCGGCGGCACGGTGATGCTGCACTGCGAGAGCGATTCCATCCTCAATAAATCGAAAGAGAAGATCGACGCCGATAACCGGACGGACTACATGTGCATCAGCGACTGGCGCAACCCGGAGAGCGAATACGTGGCGACGCTCGACGCCGTGGCGCTCGCCGAACTCACGGGCTGCACCGTGCTGGTGGCGCACGTGAGCCAGCCCGTATTGCTGGAGGCCATCCAGGCGGCGCGCGGGCGCGGTGCGCGGATTTTCGCCGAAAGCTGCCCCCAGTATTTCTATCTCGACCACTCGCATCTCGAAGAACTCGGGCCGTTCGTCAAGTTCACGCCCGTCATCCGCTCCGCCGAGACGCGCGACGGAATGCGCGCCGCGCTCGGGCGCGGCATGGTGGACACCATCGGCACCGACCACTGCCCCTTCCCCCGCCAGCGGAAGGTGGACGGCTTAGAGAACATCCACGACGCGCCCTTCGGCATACCGGGCGTGGAGACGACGGTGCGCCTGATGCTGAACGCCGTGAGCGAGGGCGTCCTGACGCTCAACCAGATGGCGCGCATCTGCTGCGAGCAGCCCGCGCGCGTATTCAGCATCTATCCCCGCAAGGGGTGCATCCAGGTGGGCGCGGATGCGGACTTCATCGTCGTGGACATGGACCGGGAAGAGACGCTGCGCGACGCGGACATCGTCTCCAAATGCAAGTGGACGCCGTTTGACGGCTGGACGATGAAGGGCGCGCCCGTGATGACGCTCGTGCGCGGCGAGGTCGTGATGGAAGACGGCGAGGTGACCGGAAGGGCGGGGTACGGCGAGACCGTCGAGCGCGTGGGGGGTTGAGGGAGCGTTTGCAGAATTTCAGGTAGGGCGGCCCCGTGTGCCTGCCCTAGTCATATTAGAAACGGGCAAGCAGCATAGGCTGTATAAGTATTTCACCCTGCTACAGGGATGTGGTTTTTGTCCGTTGTTATTGCGTATGCCAACGACAACGCATAGATGAAATACAATTACTCAATCAAAGCCAGCATTTGGTCATGGATATTGCGCCAATCTTGTGCAAGATCGATGCTCCGGGCCTGGAGCGGGAAGCCTTCCAGGCGGACGTCGATTGTCACTGGCGAGTCGATTGTCGGATAGAGCAAGATGCCTTCGTGCCTCGGTCCCGGAGCTTCGGTGGCCTCACGATTTCTCAGGTAGGCCATGAGTTGGTAGAGATTGTCCGAATGCAGCTTTCCGCCGTACTGGCCGCCCAGGGCCTTCCGGTAGTACTTCGCATCCATGATGATCCGGCGTTCCGGCGCTTCGAGAATGACGTCGGCTACCATGCGCGGAATCTTCGAGCGCTGGTGTTTCGGCGTGCCCTCGTCAACCCATGCAATGGTGCGTCCTCGATGGTTGACCCGGTAATGTTTTTGTTCACGTCGGTAGAACCCGATGATGAAGTCCTCGTACAGTTTTTCCATCCGCTCATCGCTGAAGTCGGTGAACGTGGCCTCCCCGGAGCGCTCGTCAATTAGCAATTGCTCATGGATGAGTAGGCACACGGACAGCAGGAATCGATAATACCGGCGGTTGCGGTCGAGTTGCACTTGCTGGAACAACCGGCGGTTCAACTGCACGTTGCCTATTCCCTTGAGTTTCGTGTAGGCGCTTCGGACATTGGCGCGTACATCGGGATGCAAGTCCGGGAGTTGTAACAAGGACCTCAGCGTAGAACGCAGGATGCGGTTGTGCAGCACGTCATGGGATAGTTCCTCGAAGTCACAAGTCACCTGTCCACGTGCTCGCAGCGCACGTTTCGCCGTCTCTCCTACGGCGATCTTTCCGCGTATGCCGGTGAGGTCCTCGCGCACCTCCCGGTAGCCGCGATCAATGCCCCTGCGGATCAGCCGGAAGGTCCCTTCGGCCAGCACCTTGCCCAGCAGGTCCTGTACTCTTTCCAGCCCTTCGAGTTCCTCCAGCCTTACTACATCGCGCTCCTCGACATGGTCCCACGCGTAGCACAGGAGGTAGTAGATGTTGGCGATGGGGATTTTCCTGCTGCTCAACGCCCCAGGTCCTCGACCAGTTTATCCACCTGCTCGGGGCGGTCGAACCAGTACTCGCGCAACAGGGGTGCGATCTGGGTATCCACTATGCCCAGGTACCACTGCTCGTCCGCCGACTCCTCGGGCACGAAGTAGCTGTGTCCGATCTGGAAGCCGGGTCCGAGGTCCTTGTCGTCACGGATGCGCTCGTTGAGCGCCGAGAGGTTCCGCTCGATCCGGTCGACGATGTCCTTGTCGACCTCCGCTTCGAGCAGGTATTCCCGAAATTTCCCGGTGCCGTACGCGGGCTTGAGCGTCTCGAACGCGAACCGGCGGCGCAGCGCGTAGTCCACTATCGCCAGAGAGCGGTCCGCAGTATTCATGAGTCCCAGGAGATGCACGTTGTCAGGCACGCTGAAGCGTTCTCCGGACTCGCCGTAGGTCAACGCGATTGCGTGCTCCGGGCCGCGCTTGTCCGCTTCGATGAGCATGAGCAACTCTCCGAATATCCTGGACAGGTTGCCCCGGTTGATCTCGTCGATAATGAATACGAAGGGAGTATCGGGCTGTTCCTCCGCGCGCTTGCAGAACTCGAAGAAAACGCCATCACGCAATGTAAAGCCGCCGTTCTCCGTCGGCCGCCAACCCTGCACGAAGTCCTCATACGCGTAGGACTGATGGAACTGCACGATCTCGATGGGGTCCGAGTCCTTTCGTCCAATCAGGCACCACGCGATCCGCCGGGCGATGAAAGTCTTGCCGACTCCCGGCGGCCCCTGGAGGATCAGGTTCTTGCGCAGCGCGATGGAGTCGAGAATGCGGCGGAACTGCGTTTCCTCCACGAACAGGTCGGTGAGTGCGGTGGTGATGTCATAAGATGCTTTATCCGTGACATCAGGACAGGTTCCAGGCTTTTGTTTAACTCTCGATTCGAAGACGTCCCGCAACCAATTCTTGTATAAAGTGAATCGAGTCAGCGTCTTAGTGGTGATCGGCTCCTGGAGGTCGATCGGTTCATCGAAAGGGTGCCACTCCACCTTCCGGAGGTGATGATACTCCGGTCGCTCGGGCTCGTATGCGTATTCTCCGGTAACCTTACCCCATGCAAGAAGGGTCTTGCGTCCTCTCTTTGCTATGAGAACGTCCCCGTTCTTTATCTCATGTACGAATTCCCACACGGCAAGCGAATGGTTGATCGGGTTTTGCAATGCCCCGTTTTCTCTCAAGGCACTGTGGATGGCGTCTTTGGAATCGTAATCGTTGAGGTCTCCTAGTTCGTCGTATCCGATCGCAGCGATGCCATGCTCCTGGAAATCCCTCCACAAGCGAGCGCCCTCACCCGGCGCGATGGCCCACACGTTCGCCGTGCCGAAACGCTCCTGGAACCATGCCTCATCACTGGCCTTATCAGTTTGATCGTCACCCCTCGGCGTCGACGAACCGCCGTCCCAACGCTCTTTCAAGGATGGCTCATAGAAATATATTTCTTCCCCCGGACGCTCGCCTTCGAGGCGTTTTCTTACCGCCAGCAACGCCCTGTCGACATCGATGGGTTCCATATGGGTGACATCGGGAGTCTCGCCGTTGTCCTCACGAAAAGCCTTGACGATGTCTCTCTTGTGCCTCAGCGTTACGATGTCTTCGAACTCGTCGGGGAACAACAGGAACAACAGGGCATGGCGGAATTGACGACGGCGGCCGCCTTTGTGCTCGTCAACCCATTTCGCGAAACCCCAAGTATCTCTTAGCAGAGATTCCCGTTCATCCACGGAACGAGAGCACCAGTCGCGCATCATGGTGATGATGAAGTTGAACTCTATCCACTGCTGAATCAGATAAAACGTGCCTGGGCTGATCATTCCTCCGCCCAGAACGTCGCCCAACGCCCAGTGACCCTCGGGCAACGACTCTCCCGACCACTCCCAGACAGTCCTGATCCTGTCGAGCTTCTTTACCGGTGTTACGGGCTCCACGATGAGGTAGTACAACCACGTTAATTCCGCCCACAGGCGCTTCGCATCCGGGGATGCAGGTTCGAGTTGGCGTCGTAGTTTCTCCTCGAACGAATCGCTTCCCTTATCGGGATGCTCGACAAAGTAGGTTTGAAGTTCCTCGAAGCATTCCTTTGTCCAGAGCCGCTCATCGGAGAACAGCGAACCGCTCTCGAGCAGGCATCGCCGCTTCCATTTTTCGGCAGCTTCGAGGATGGTAGCGGCGATTTTCAATCGAGCCATGGAACCTCCCTTGCAGTAAATAACTTCCCCCTAAAGTACAAGGAAACTTCTGATCGGGTCTAGCGGTTTCACGAGGGTGAACGGTCTTTATTCACAATTGGTCATGGCGCTGAGTGCCTCCACAGCCACTTTTTGTAATCAGTGTCCACCATGAAGTCAGGCCATTAAAGCAACATTCGCAAATTCCCGCATTTACATTTGGTGAATGTCGAGCATTACCAGATATAGTTACGGAGCAAAACAGTTCGCTAGAAGTCGAGTGAATTTCCGGAAATTTCGATAAAATTAGATAAATTCACGGGGTATTTCGATAAATTACCGAGGGGAAATGCGGGGTTCTGCGGGGAGTTGCGGGGGTGGGATGCGCGTAAATACGGGCAAATGCGCGCGTGAGAACCGGTTGTGACGGCCGGATTCCGCCGCCGCCCCCAGGCGCAGGGGAATTCTCCCATGGCCCGTGACTCTTTCGATGACGGCAAATGCGGGCAAATGCGCACCGGCTCAGACGCCGTCCGACGCTCCGGTGTCCGCTCCTGCGAGTGACACGTTTCTTCTCATATGATGTTGATATTACTTCTGTTTCTTCTCCCAATCCAGGAGTTTTCTCTTGCGCTCCACGCCCCAGCGATAGCCTGCGAGACTGCCGTCTCCCCGGACCGCCCGGTGGCAGGGAACGAGCAGCGCCACCGGATTGCGGGCGCATGCGCTCCCCACCGCCCGCGCGCCTTCGGGTACTCCTAAGTCACCGGCGATATCCTTGTATGTCATTGTATTTCCGTGAGGTATGGATCTGAGACGCTCCCATACGCGGCACTGAAACGCGCTGGCGCGCACGTCGAGCGGCAAGGAACCGGAGGCCGGCGCGCCTTCGGCCAAGCCCGCAACGACGTTCAAGTATTCCTTCAGCTCATCATCTTTACGACTCAGAATCGCATGGGGATATTCGTTTTTGAGATCAGAGACGAGTTCGCCGACTCTCTCCCCGATGCTCACGCGGCACACACCCTTCTCCGTAGCAGCCACGAGCAGCCTGCCCAGGCGGCAGGAGGTGACCCCGTAGCGTATCGAAACGCCCGCCCCGCCCTTCTTATAGGTGGCCGGCGTCATGCCCAGATAGCGCGATGCGCCCTCGTACACCCCCCTGCTCGAGCCGTAACCGGCCTCATAACCTGCGCCCGCCAGGTCGCTTCCGTTTTTGAGCAACTCTTTGTAATTCTGTGCTTTAAGGGATTCGATATACTGGCGGGGGCTTACGCCCAGGGCCCGCTTGAAGGTGCGCTGCAAATGGTGGGGACTTGCTCCCACCACCCGCCCCAGCACCGCGAGCGTCGGGTTTTCATCGGCGTGTTCTTCGATGTAGCGAACGGCTTTTCTCACCTTCTCCAGGCGGGGGTCGCAGCCCGCATCCTGCGGAGCACACCTGAGACAGGGCCTGAACCCGCGGGCTTCGGCCATCTCGGGGAATTCGAAGAACAACACGTTGTTTTTCCTGGGCTTTCGGCTCGCGCACGAAGGACGGCAATAGATTCCGGTGGAGCGAACGGCGTATACGAAACGGCCATCCGCCGTTGCGTCGCGGTCGAGGACGGCTTCCCATCGAGCATTCATTTTCACCTGAGAACCTCCCTAAGGAAATGAACGATTACATATTCATCTATAATGTAATCGCAACGCCGGGAGTCTTCTACCCGATTCTTGCCGTCAAATCCGATTCTTCATGATTGAAGGACAGAAGCATAACTGACCAATATTCAAATAGATACATAGTTTCCCCCGGTTTCATATCCCCGAGCGGAAAACGATTTTCCCCCCGACCATCGTGAGCAAGGGCTTGGTGTCCCTGATCTGATCTTCGGGTATCTTCATGTAATCGCGGTCGAGCACGACGAGGTCGGCCAGTTTGCCCTTTTCGATGGAACCCAGCTCATTTTCCTTGAAAAACAGGTACGCGTTCGAACGCGTGTGGGCGATGAGCGCGTTTTTCCTGGAAACGGTTTCGGCCTCCAAAAGCGCCCTCTCCCCGCCCAAATCCATGCCCGTAACCGCCCACCAAAGGGAAAGCATGGGCGGATAAGGGGCCACGACGCCGGCATCCGTGCCGAGCCCCCAAACGACTCCGCTATTCTGAACCGTACGCAATGGCGGCAGCGAGAGCGCGCGTTCGCCCAATCTCCGCCTCAAAGCGGAGCCCAGAATCGTCATTTTGCTGTGCAGGGCCAGGGTCATCCCGAGCGCTTTCGCGCGCTCGATGTTTCTCTTCGAGATGAAATCCGCATGGTGAATCGACCAGCGCAGATTCGTTATGTTCTTTTTCTGATTGATTTTCTCGAAAATATCCAGATACCGCGTAATCGTCGTATCACGAAAAGCATGTTCGTGAATCGTCCATCCCCCATCCGCCGCCACCCGGGAAACCTTTGCAAATTCAGCATAATCCTCATCCGGATACCGGGAGGGCCGGAATGCCGAGTCGTGGATTCGCGCGTACATATGCTCGCCAAGCGCGATATTTCCCATCATTCTGGCGGATTTCTCAGGGCGGGAGTTTCGAATTCTCTCTATCACTCTTTTGTTTTGTTCTGGAGATCGGGCCCGGAAGCGGGGTGTGTGAAAAATCCTCAGCGTGAGGCCGTTGTTATCAGCCAGTCTTTGCTTGATCATCTTGTAGGTGGCGTCCCGGACCCCGCCGCCACCCAGTTCAAATACGCTCGTGACGCCGGCGCGGTTGAAGTCCGCCATCAGCTTCTTGAGGCCTGATATGGTTTTGTCATCCGTTACTTTTGGCAGTTCACGCCGCCAGAATCTGAAAATGGCCCGACGGCCACGAATAACGCCCGTGGGAGCACCGGACTCGTTTCTGGCTATCCGCCAGCCTCTCGGAGCTTCAAAATTCTCATCGATGCCCGCCTTCTTCAGAGCCAGGCTGTTCAGAATCATGAACCGGTATGACTGCTGGATGAACACGGGGTTGTTCGGGGCGGCCGAGTCCAACTCCGCTTTCGTGAACAATCCCGGCTTATCGCGAAATTGCCCGGGGCTCCATCCACCAATGATGAGCACCCATTCTCCGCGTTTCAACGACTTCGCCCTGGCGGATATGATGTCCAGCGCCTTTTGACGCGAAGTGACTCCGTCGATTCTCGCTTCGTGCTCCCAACGCAGCGCATGGCGGATGAAATGAACATGATTGTCTATCAGACCGGGAATCAGCGTTTTCCCTTTCAGATCAATCACTTTCGTACCGGAATTCACCAGTTGCCTTATCTGAGAATCACCCCCCACAGACAAGATGCGTTCGCCCTGGATGGACACCGCCTGTTGCGTGGAGAAATTCGCATCGACCGTCAACACTTTCCCGTTCACCAGGGCGATATCTGCGGTTTGAGCAAAGCCAGAAGATGGGAGAACCACGAAAACGACGAGCATCGCTGCGAAAATTCTAATCTTCAGAACCATGCGATACCCCCTGAAACCAAAACATATTCTCTATGATTCACCCAAAGATCGAGGGATAGAAATACATCCGTGATGGTGATACCATATTCGCCCGGATCACCAATGACAGCAAATGCGTGGTTGGAGAAATGGTAATTCTCACCGTCGAGGAGGACCAAGAATGAATACTTCCAATAATTCAAATCAGAAAACCCCCAGACCGAAAACAACCGTGGCGCCGGTTACCGTCATTCGCTTCGGAGAAATGATTCCTGATTGGGGTGAATATCATGAATCAAATATGGAGGGGAATCACCGGGCGATTTACAGATACATCGGAGGTATCTCCGGTCAAAATCTCCGCTCTCCCCTCCCCGGCTGGGAATTCACCTGCGGCATCGCCATGGCTCCTCCCCAAAACGGCGCACCGCTCCACGATCACCCTGACGAAGAGATATTCATGGTCTGGGAAGGTGAATTCGAGATATTCTGGGAGGAATTCGAAACCAATGCTCCCAAAAGCGTCGTTTTGGGCAAATACGATCTCATCCGCGTACCCTCCGGCATCATGCGCGGGTTCAGGAATGTCGGAAACGATGACGGGTTCATTCATTTCATCCACGGCCAGGGCGACTACCAGTATCCCGTCTACCCTGATTCGCTGCGAGAAGGTCTGCCGGATGGCGCTCGAACCGAGTCTTACGTCAAAAAACCCGCCTATGACCCGGCTACCCAACTGGTCCGCCACGAGGAATGTCCCCGGAACTGGAGCGTTTATTATGAGGCGAAACTTCCCGAGGGGGTTCGGTCTCTCAGGCGCTATATCGGCGGCGTATCCGGTGATACGGATGAAGGCCCGCCGCCTTCCCTGTCCGAAGGAGAGATAGGATACGCGATGGTGGAATGCGGCAATGGCCGCGGCGCACCGCTTCATGACCATCCATGCGAGGAACTTTTTATCGCTTTAGAGGGCAGATGGGTCGTCTATTGGGCTGACGAGCGGGGAAACATCGAGCAAGCCGTTCTCGAACCATGGGATGCCTGCTGGGTGCCTACCGGTGTGCAGCGCGGATTCCGAAATGCCGACCGAACCGAAGGGAAAATCCACATCATCCAGGGACAAGGAGCAACCCCGGCCCCCAACTACACAAAAGATTATGCTGCCCTGCAAGAAAATGCCTAGATGAACCCGCAGGATAGCGATTGTATGTGTATTTTGCGAGCATGGAAAACAGAAGCTAGATCAAATAGTTAGGGGGAAACATCCCTGACGGGGGGTGCGACCCGTTTGTATCGCTCAGCTTCTAATGCCCTTCTCCCAAAGGCAATTGCACGGCCTCTCCCGTTTTGGAAGACAATTCCATCGCTATCGTCACTTCCAGGGTCTGACGCGCATCCTCGGCCGTGGCGTGGGTTGTCGGCCTCCCGTTGATGACATGATCCAGCCAGCTTCTTGTTTCATCACCCAGCGGACCCCAATAATCACCCGCCGCCCAGTCACCAGGCGTCGTGCTGCTCAAAAATGCCGTATTGATGTAATGATCCGGTATATATGTGTGCGGAATTCCCTTATCGGTATACAGCATTTCATCCTTGTGGTCTTCGTCCAGCATTAAAACGCCGTCCGTACCGTAAATCTCCATTCTCACACTTTGGCCCAGCGCCGGATATTTCGCGGGCAGAGCGTAAAAAACGCCCAGATTCATTACAGCCCCATTATCAAAGGTGACGATTGACCAAGTAACGTCGTTCGCCGAATAGCCGTGCTCTTTATATATTTTCCCGTTCCCACGAGCGACCACTTCCACCGGACGATGACCTTCCATGAACCAGCAGGCCATATCCACCCAATACGTGAGAACGTCCAGCACAGGCGTTGCGTGAGGGGAGCGCTTCAGAATCTGCAGCCCCTGGGCGCGGGTGTTACAGGTTCGGCCCGTGCCGGCGAGGATTTCCCCAAGCCTTCCCTGAATAATTTGCTCTTTCGCCATCTGGTAGCGACGTTTGAACCGTTGGGCATACCCTACCCGAAGTTCAGTGCCTGTCCTCTCGGCAACCGAGAGTATACGGTCGGCGTCTTCCAATGTGAGGGAAATCGGTTTTTCCACCAACACAGGCTTGCCCAATTCCAGGGCATGGATAATGGAATCGGCGTGATCGTGCTCGGGTGTGGATACGATAACGGTCGTGACATCGGGGTGTTCAATAACTTCTTCATTCTTACCGGTAGCGAGTTGGGCGCCTACCTTGCCCCCCAATTCTTTCGCCCGCTCCTGATCGATGTCCGATACCGCCAAAAATTCAAGAGACGGATGATGTGAGACAAGATTCGCCCGCAAAGTCCCTATTCTACCGGAACCCACAACACCCACACCTAATGCTTTTTTGCCCATTTTACCCTCTGAATTTCCTTGAAAAGTTATCTAGACAGAAGCCGAATCAAGTAATGCCCTGCTTCTCTCCCTCGTAGGAGCAAATGAAAAAAACCGGCCTCCTGGGAGACCGGTGCACACATCAAAATCCGGGAGCATCAAGTCACGGGTGCATAGAATTGCTTCCATTCTTCGGGCAACTCTTCTTCTGTCACATCTTTCATGGAGAGACGGATTCTCCCATTCCCTTCCACTTCAATGCATTTCACCAAAACCTTCTGGCCTTCTTTCAAGACATCAGTCACTGAACCAATTCTCTTCTTGGCAATCATGCTGATATGACAAAGACCATCCGTACCCGGGAAAATTTCGACGAATGCTCCAAAATCCATGATTTTTCTGACTGTCCCATGGTAAATCGTGCCCTTCTCGGCTTCCTGAGTCAGTTCACGAATGATCTCAATCGCCCTGAGAGCAGCCGCCTCATCCGTGGAGGAGATGAAGATGGTTCCATCATCTTCAATATCTACATCCGCCCCAGTCTCCTCGACAATGCCGCGAATTACTTTTCCGCCTGGTCCAATCACATCCCTCACGCGATCTTTCGAGACCTGTATCGTCAAAATCCTCGGCGCGTAAGGGGAAATCTCTTCGCTTGGCTGAGAAATCACTTTATCCATCTGATCAAGTACATGCATTCTCGCGTCGTTGGCCTGCGACAAAGCATCTCTCACGAGGCTCAGTTGCAACCCTTTGATTTTGATGTCCATTTGAAGGGCCGTAATGCCATGGCGCGTGCCACCAACCTTGAAGTCCATATCTCCCAAATGATCTTCCAAACCGAGGATATCCGTGAGTATTGCCGTTCTTCCTGTGGATTCTTCACTGATCAAACCCATGGCAATGCCGGCCACTGGAGATGTTATCGGTACGCCCGCGGTCATCAAGGCCAGACTGGCCCCGCAGATGCTCGCCATAGATGAGCTGCCATTGCTCTCCGTGATGTCTGAAACCACGCGGATTGTATAGGGGAAATCTTCCTGTTCAGGCAAAATCGCCTGCACGGCGCGAGAAGCCAACGCACCGTGGCCAATTTCGCGGCGGCCAGGGCCGCGGTTCGGCTTCGCTTCACCAACGCTAAATCCGGGGAAATTGTAGTGCAGCAGAAAAGTCCTGTCGGCTTTGCCGTCTAGGGAGTCTATCAATTGCGCTTCGGAGGCAGTACCCAACGTTACAGTCACCAGCGCCTGTGTCTCGCCCCGTGTGAACAATGCGCTGCCATGAGGCCTGGCAAGGGGTGACATTCTGATGGTAATCGGCCTGACATCACGCAGCCCCCGACCATCCGAACGTTTCCCCTCATCCAAAATCAAGCCACGGAAAACTTCTTTTTCGAGTTTGCCAAAACATTCCGAGACATCACCCTTATCAGGAGCCCCATCCTCGTCTGTACAAAGAGAGTCAACCGCAGCAGCTTTCGCCTCATCAATTGCGCCATATTGTCCTGCTTTGTCGTAAATCTCGGCAGCCGCTTGTAATTTGGGAACTACAATTTCACGAACCTTCCCCAATAGTTCCGCATCTTCTTCCTCAGTTTCGATGACGCGTTTGGTTTTTCCGCATTCGGTCCTGAGTTCTTCTTGTAGGACACACAACTCTTTAATTACCGAATGGCCTTGCTCAAACGCTTCCATATATACGTCTTCGGAAACTTCAAAACTTCCTGCTTCCACCATGACAATTGCGTCCGATGTGCCGGCCATCACACAGTTCAGATCGCTGTCAATTTGCTGTTCTACCGTCGGATTAACAATGATTTCGCCATCAATTCGCCCGACACGAACAGCACCGATAGGACCGGCGAATGGGATGTCCGAGATGTGGAGGGCGGCGGACGTGCCATTGATTGCCAAAATGTCGGAGTCATTCAACTTGTCATAAGACATGACCATAATCTGAATCATCGTCTCACAACGAAATTCCTTCGGGAAAAGAGGCCGGATTGGCCTATCGATTAAACGACAAGTTAATGTTTCTCTCTCGCCAGGCTTTGCTTCGCGCCGAAAAAAGTTGCCGGGAATAATTCCTGCTGCGTAGAAAAATTCCCGGTAGTCAACCGTAAGCGGGAAAAAGTCTATCCCTTCACGAGTAGAGTGCGAGGCGCAAGCCGTACAGAGCACACTGGTTTCACCATAATGCATCATTACGGCGCCGCCGGCTTGCTTGGCTATCTCACCTGTTTCAAAAGCAAGAGTATAACCATTGATAGATATGTCTTTACGATACGGTGGCATTAGATAGCTTCCCTCTGATGCAAGACCCACATCTAGCGACGCAGGCCAAGATCCTGAATGATCGTGCGATAGCGGCTGATGTCCTTCTCTTTCAAATAATCAAGGAGACGCCGCCGCTGACCCACGAGTTTCAATAGCCCTCTTCGGGAATGATGATCTTTCTTGTGGGTCTTGAAATGGTCTGTGAGGTAGGTAATACGCTCGGTTAGGATAGCTACCTGCACTTCTGGTGAACCGGTATCGGTGTCATGTGTGCGAAATTTTTCAATAACTTCCGATTTTCGCTCCTTTGCTAGGGGCATTTCTGTCACTTCCTCCACTGCTTATATCGCCGCTCTCGATTCTGCCGAGCCACTTTGGTGTAACTTCTTGAAAACGGGCGGATTCTATACAACTTTTCCATCAATGTAAATACAGAACGTATTTTCTCTTAAATCTAAGTGGCAAACACTTTTTCAGGCGCCACAAACCCTTGGCTTCGTTTTCGTGCATTTTCATGGACCATCTTTCCGACCGCCAATAACTCCCCCGGTTCATTCAACATACGGACACGAGTATCTACTGGCAAATCAACAGCTTCCCGAACATCTTCGAACCTGATCATAGCGCCATTCAGCACCCGCACCTCCGCTCTCGGGTGTACATGGATAGCAGGTAAATGCGCGAGAGCCTGTGCTGGACTTATGAGAATATCCATAAGGCGTCTTTCTCTCGAATAGCGTTGAACATCTTCAAGAGAAAGAGTATCCGCGAGTTCAAACGGGCCCAAAGCGGTTCGCGTGAGCGCTTGCAAACAACCGCCAGCCCCTTGATTGGCCCCAATATCGTGACATATCGAGCGAATATATGTTCCCCGTGAACAGGTAACATCAAAGGTAAGTTGGGGACCTACTATGCTAATTGCCTTGATCCTGAACACCTCTATGGGCCGCTTATCTCTTTCAATTTCCTTGCCAGAACGCGCTAATTCATGCAGACGCTTTCCATTGGATTTCAAAGCAGAATACATTGGGGGCATCTGCTTTGTCTTACCAAGCATCGCATTTAGCAGCTCTTGGGCTCGAGTAATTGTAATCTCTCCTGGCTCAGATTCGGCTAACAATTTTCCCGTAATATCCTGTGTATCTGTTACTCGCCCAAACAACATGACAGCCCGGTATGTTTTCTTGCACTCTAAAAAATATGAGAATAATTTCGTCGAGGGGCCAATACAAATTGGCAACACTCCTTCGGCCATAGGGTCAAGTGTACCTGCATGCCCCACTTTTGTTTTTCTAGGAAGAAGTTTTCTCACTTCATCAACCATATCGTGTGAAGTAGGACCATTCGTTTTCTTCAGATTCAAAACACCCGAAAGTTCCAAAATCTAACCCTTTTTTGAACTTACCTCTTTACATACATTCGATAACAAACGTTCAATTTCGGCGCTATAAGCCAAACTGTGGTCGACGTAGAATTTTAGCTTGGGTGTACTTTTCAATTTCAAACGCTCGGCAAGTTTCATCTGCAAGAATCCACTGGCGCGTTCGAGTCCCTTCAAACCTTCTTCTATCTCTTCCACATTACCTTGATTTTCACCGTATCGGCTAAAGTAGACCTTCGCAACTCTTAAATCCGTGGACACTTCCACCCGGGTAATCACAACATGTTGCACGCGCGGATCTTTTACATCCCTCATCACCATATTTGCGAGTTCGGATTGTATGAGTTCCGCTACGCGCAGCAAACGAGAATTGCCCATGCTATCAATTTCCCTCCATAAAATTCAAAAAATCTCGATATCAAAATCCAGTACAATCATTAAACCCATTCCCTCAAGGAAATTCAGCACTTTTCTAAGCTGGCTATCTACAAATCGACTGTCATTGCTTACGACGCATACGCCGATACGACATCTCTGCCACTTATCTTGAAAATCGACTTCCGCGACAGACACATTAAACTTTTGACGCAGGCGAGTCGTGACTGACTGAACTATTTTACGCTTTGCCTTGAGCGAACGGCATTCAGGAATCTGAACATCGATATTCAATAGACCTACGACAGGCATGGAGTGGTGATTTCAAAATAGGTGATGCAAATCAAGCTAAAGCGTCCGCGAAACTTCTTCCGTAACATACGGTTCTACGATATCGCCATGTTTGATGTCATTATAATTCTCAATTCCGATTCCACACTCATAACCAGATTGAACCTCGTTAACATCATCCTTGAATCGCCTCAAAGATGAAATAGTGCCCGTATATATGACCACATTATCCCGGATGAGACGCACGTTCGAATTTCTGTTGATGTTTCCATCGGTGACATAACAACCCGCTATGGTACCCACATTGGGAACATGGAATAACTCCCGGATTTCCGCGTGCCCACGAACTACTTCTCTCTGGACGGGTTCGAGTATTCCCTCAAGAGCCGACTTGATTTCATCGATAGCGTCATAGATGACCGAATATAAACGAATGTCTACTTTTTCATGTTTCGCGACTTCTCTGGCTCCTGGCGTCGGACGAACGTTAAAACCTACGATTACGGCTGCCGAGGCAGCTGCAAGCATCACGTCGGTTTCTGTAATTCCACCCACCGCACTATGTAGGACCTTAACCCCTACTTCCTCATTCCCCAGTTTGCCCAAGGATTCTTTCAAAGCTTCTATGCTACCCTGCACATCCGCTTTTAAGATTAAGCTCAGTTCTTTCACCTGGCCTTCTTCTACGCTTTCCATGAAACTTTCCAAAGAAACACGCGCAGAAGCCATAAGCGCCGCCATACGTTCACGTTGTTGACGTCTTGCGCTTATCTCTCTCGTCATCTTCTCATCATCTAAAACCGTAAATGTATCACCCGCCTCAGGAACACCTGCGAATCCCAAAATTTCTACTGGAGTAGAGGGCCCTGCAAACTTCAATTTGCGCCCTTGGTCATCTAATAATGCGCGAACTTTGCCATTCCATTTACCGGCCACGAAGTTATCACTCACATTCAAAGTACCTCGTTGAACCAAAACAGTAGCAACCGGACCACGTCCCCTATCCAGCTTTGCTTCCACGACAACACCGTTAGCGAGGCGGCTCGGGTTTGCCTTCAATTCCATGAGTTCGGCCTGCAGAATGGCAAGGTCCAAAAGATCATCAATTCCGATATTCTCTTTTGCGGAAATTTCCGAATAAACCGTGTCTCCCCCCCAATCTTCCGGAATTAAGTCCAATGTCGAAAGTTGCTGTTTTACTCTATCGGGATTAGCGTCTGCCAAGTCCATTTTATTCATCGCCACCATAATCGGGACTCCAGCGGCTTTTGCATGATCGATCGCCTCTCGAGTCTGGGGCATGACACCTTCATTGGCAGCAACTACGATGATAGCTAAATCTGTCACTTGCGCCCCCCGCGCCCTCATTGCTGTAAAGGCTTCGTGTCCAGGGGTATCCAAGAATACAGCTGTCCCTTTATCCGTAGTGACTCGATAAGCGCCTATATGTTGCGTGATTCCACCTGCTTCGCCTTCCATCACATTGGCTTTGCGGATTGCATCGAGAAGTCTCGTTTTCCCATGATCAACATGACCCATAATCGTTATGACAGGAGATCTGGGCTGAAGATCTTCCACCCTATCCTCTTCTTGAATCAGCAGATCTTCAATATTGTCTTTGGATATTTCAACTTCATAGCCGAAGGTTTCAGATATATTTGTAGCCGTATTGTGATCTATCATTTGATTGATAGTCGTCATCTGGCCCTTTTTCATCAACTCCTTGATAACTTCCGTCGCCTTTACGTTAATTTTTTCAGCAAGTTCTTTCACCGTTATCGTCTCTGCAATACGTACGCGCCCTCCATGTCGACGAGTAGGTTTCTCTTTGCTGACATCGCGCTCAACCTTGGCACTTGGTGATGGCGTGATTGTTTTATCTACTGGCAACGGAGTTGCTTGGTCGACGACTGTTTGTTCATTTGTACTAGCATCGACTTTTTCCGCGCTTGGCTTTTCGTCAACAGCGACATCTTCTGATGTGACAATTTCTTGAACTTCTGCTTCTGGAATGGCGGGAGAGACTGTAGTTTCTTCTTTGGATTCTACATCTTCAGAGGAAGGTTCACTTGCTTTTTTCGGCTTTTCAACTTTTGTCTTTGTTGAAATCTTTTTTTCAGTCTTGCTTGGTGGCGCCTCTTTTTCCTCTTGGAGTGATTCCTGAGAAAAAAGCGCCATCACCAGTTCGGCAGTTTCATCATCCACAGTACTCATATGGCTTTTAACTACGATTCCTTCTCTGGCTAATTCCTCAACAAAAGTCCTGCTGTCGTAACCAAGATTTTTTGCCAATTGGTATACGCGTACGCTCGCCATAAAACCTCCACTGCAGATTATTTACATCCATGAGCCAACAAAAAGTAAATCCACGATGCGCCCGATACATATCTTGTTTCAACCGTTGCTAATTCCTCTTTCCTGCATCAAGCGCAAGCAAATGCTGTCTACGAGAAGCACATCATCGATAAATAACAGGCCAAACGGTTTTCTACTCAAGCATTCTCCAAGTTCGTTCATCGTAAAAGGCAGAATATAAAATTCTTCCGACATGCGTTTCAAGTTCACCAAACTTTTAGTTGATATATCTTTCGAAACAAACGGTCTCCCAAATTTCGAGAGTTTTATCTTTTTGGAAACCGCCTCTTTTCCAATGGAGAGTACACCCTTTCTTTTAGAAGCAATCAACATACCTTCGAGGTTTCGCCTAAGAAGCATTCTCACATTCTGAAGCAACTCGTCCGAATGAATCCTGGAATTCCTTCTTTTCAGCGCAATTTCCAAACGATTCGAAGAAACAAGCTTTGTAATGCAATTCATGTCAAAACAACAATGTGCCCCTCTTCCTGGCAATATTCTTCTTATTTCGCAAACGACATCCCCGGTCGGGCTAATTACCATTCGAAAAAATATATTCGCATTTCCTTTTTTTCGACAAACTATACATGTTCTATCCGGCAAACAATCATCCCTTTATTGGCCGTCATCGGACTCCGAACCTGTGGATTCTTCATGAGTGCGAGCAGCTTCAATCAACATCTCGGCCCTCTTCGGGCCAATTCCAGGAACCTCGCACAATTCATCCGTCGATGCCGCACTAATCGCCGCAATTGAAGAAAACCCATTATCAGCCAAAAGCCGCGCCATTTTCTCACCGACAAGATCTAGTTCCACCAATTCACTGGAAGTGTCTCCATCAACTTCAGCAGGCTGAATGCTCTCGTCTTGAGCTGCTTCACCCGCACCATTCTCTTCTCGCTCATCGCTCGAAAATGCCTGTTCGGCGATAATGCGTCGATACTCGCCCTCACCTTTCAGATCAATTTTCCAGCCCAGGAGTTTTGCCGCCAAGCGAACATTTTGGCCGCCTTTTCCGATCGCCAAAGATAGCTGATCGTCAGGTACCAACACCTCCATTCGGCCTTCATCTTCAAATAAAGTAATATGCTGAATCTTCGCAGGACTGAGCGCATTTGCCGCATAGGTGCGTATGTCGTCACTCCAGGAGATGATGTCGATCTTCTCCCCCCTGAGTTCTTGAACTATCGATTGCACACGACTGCCTCTTGTCCCTACGCATGCACCTACGGGGTCAATGTCTCGCTCATGGCTTACAACAGAAACTTTGGAGCGTCCGCTAGGCTCTCGGACGCAACCTTTTATTGCCACTATCCCGTCATAAATTTCGGGCACTTCCATCTCAAAAAGACGAATCAGCAAACCAGGATGCGTTCTACTGAGAACGATTTGTGGCCCCTTTGTTATCTCTCGCACCTCCATAATATAGGCGCGGATACGATCTCCACGTTTATAAACCTCTCTGAAAATTTGTTCCCGTCGAGGGAGGATCGCTTCTGTCCGCCCAATATCCACATAGATATTCCCGCGCTCTACTTGGGAGACAGACCCTGTAATCAAATCACCTTCACGTTCCTTGAACTCCTGGTAAATATTCGCACGCTCCGCCTCTCGTACGCGCTGTAATATCACTTGTTTCGCGATTTGTGCGGCTATTCTGCCCAGTCCTTCTGTTTCTACACCTTGCGAAAGAAAATCCCCAACCTGTATATCGGGGTTTTCTTTCCGCGCTTCATCCAAGAGGATCTCACTCTGGGGGTTCTGTATAATCCTGACGACTTCTTTCGCCGCCATGACGTCAATTTCACCCGTTTGTTCATCAAATGATACGTCTACATTTTTACCCAAACCATATTGCTTCTTCGCAGCTGACGCCATCGCGACTTTCAGTGTGTCGAGTAGCACATCTTTGGAGACACCCCGCTCTCGTTCCAATTGTGTCAGGACAGCAATCAATTCTTGACTCACAAAACTACTCCTCTAAGATGGATTGAGTCGATTCTAATTCTTGTTCTTCAAACCTTGAAATTCCATTTCCCAATCCACATCCAAGTTCGCTTTTGCGATATCAGCCAGTGAAAATGATACCTTCTCCCCACTCTCGAAAAGTAGGCAAACAAAATTTTCCTCAACCTCAACCAACTGACCTACAATTTTCCTCTTGCCCTTCAGCCTTCCTTTAAGTCGTATCCGCAATCTATGTCCGAGATAACGCTCATAATCCTGGATTTTCCGTAAAGGCCTCTCAATCCCGGGACTCGATACTTCAAGGCGATAAGATTTTTCAATGACGTCTTTCTCATCGAGACGTTCTCCGAGATTCCGGCTGACGACTACACAATCAGAGAGAAGAATACCTCCTGACTTTTCAATGTATACCCGAATTGCCAGTTGGCTGCGGTTACCGGTCAGTTCAATGTCAACCAATTCATACCCAAGGTCAGAAACTACTTCCTGGGTAATGGTCCAGATTTGATTTTCAACATCAATTGTCACCATAAACTCAATTCTGAGTGTGAATAAAAAAATGGGCCATCAATTGACCCACTTACTCAACAGTCAAAATCATCGATACTTTAATCGCCATTAAAGCAAAGCGCAAGTGTAATAACTTCTTTGTATTACATGAGGTAATTCTTGCTCGAAGAAATGGGGCGTGTTAAATTCTGCCGAATTAAGCGAATATACTATTCTGAAACATAACGAACGGCGAATCATCTTTGCATTTTGTTCGAAGAAACGCCGCGGGTTGCCTTGCCCAAAGATAGAGTTGTCTCCTGGTTAGGCAAATTCATTAGAGAAGAGTTAAATCCATGATTCGATTAACCAAAGTCAAGTCTCTGTGGATTTACGAAACGATGGTCCGCATTCGAAGGTTCGAGGAGCGTTCCATTGAACTATTCCAGGCAGGGGAATTGCCGGGTTTTCTCCATGCCTACATCGGCGAAGAAGCCGTCGCCGCCGGGGTGTGTGCTCACCTAACCCCTAAAGACCAGATCACATCTACACACCGCGGCCATGGGCACATGATTGCCAAGGGGCTCGAATACAAGGGCATGTTCGCCGAGTTGTACGCTCGTGCGACCGGTTATTGCAAAGGGAAAGGAGGCTCCATGCACATCGCCGACCAGGACTTGGGTGCACTGGGTGCGAATGGCATTGTGGGCGGAGGAATCCCTATTGCTACGGGAGCCGCTTTGGGGCTTCAGTTGAAGGGTGAAAAACATGTCGCCGTCAGTTTTTTTGGCGACGGGGCCAGCAATGAAGGCGCTTTCCATGAAGGTATCAACATCGCTGCTACCTGGAAGCTGCCTGCCGTATTTGTGTGCGAGAACAACGGATTTGCCGAAAGCACGCCTCGCGCCACCCACCAGGCGGTTCAGGACATCGCGGATCGAGCAAAGGCTTACGGTATGCCCGGTATTGTTGTCGATGGTATGGACCCTCAAGCCGTATACGAAGTGGCAGGTGAAGCGATTGCGCGCGCACGCAAAGGGCGAGGACCTACGCTGATCGAAGCGAAAACAATGCGTTTCCTGGGCCATTACGTGGGCGACCCGGGCACCGCTTACGGACATGACAAAGAGGTGGGCAAGTGGCTCAAGCGTGACCCGCTCATCACATTTGCCGAAACACTCAAGCAGAAAAAATGGCTGAGCAAAAAAAGTATCGAAGCCATCCATGCGATCGTGAACAATGAGATGGAAGAGGCCATCGAATTCGCCCGGAAAAGCCCGGAACCCGATCTTGATGACGCCATGACCGACATCTACGCATCCGTTTAGGAAAAGGGAAATGCGCGAGATATTATACCGAGAAGCCATCATCGAGGCCATGGATGAGGAAATGGCGAGGGATGATTCGGTTTTCCTGCTCGGAGAGGATATTGCCGAATTCGGCGGCTCATACAAGACGACAGTGGGGCTATTGAGCAAATATGGCGCTGAGAGGGTGAGGAATACTCCCATCTCGGAGCAAGGAATCATCGGCGCCGCCCTTGGGGCTGCGCTCGTCGGCATGCGGCCTGTGGCGGAGTTGATGTATATCGATTTTTCCGCTGTCGCCATGGATCAAATCGTCAACCAGGTCGCCAAGGTGCGCTACATGTTCGGCGGAAAGGCGAATACCTCGCTCGTCATCAGAACCCAAGGCGGCGCGGGACGCAGCTCCGCCGCCCAGCACGCGCAAAGCCTGGAGGCGTGGTTCGTTCACGTGCCTGGCCTCAAAGTGGTCATGCCCTCCAGCGCGCGTGACGCCAAAGGCCTTTTGAAAGCGGCCATCAGGGATGACGACCCGGTATTTTTCATCGAACACAAACTCCTTTATCTGGAAAGAGGTATTGTTCCCGAGGAAGAGGAAGTGATCCCCATCGGCGTCGCTGAGGTGAAAAAAGAGGGAAAAGACCTCACGATTGTCGCTACCTCCTCCATGGTCGGAAAATCACTTGTTGCGGCGGAGGAACTTGAAAAAGAAGGAGTACGCTGCGAGGTCATCGACCCCAGAACGCTTTTCCCATTGGATACGGAGACAATTCTCGCCTCTGTCCGCAAAACGGGCCGGCTCCTCATCACACATGAGGCGGTGCAGCGTTGCGGCTGGGGGGCGGAAATCGCCGCCCTGGCCGCAAAAGAAGCTTTTGATTACCTGGACGCGCCCATTGAACGCGTCTGCGCCAAGGAAACACCGGTGCCTTTTTCGCCCAAACTCGAATCCTATGTCATACCCGACAAAGATGACGTAATCGCCGGGGTTCGTGGTATGTTAGAGACTGTATAACTTCAAAACACATCCAATTCTTAGGAGCAAAGATTCATGGCCACTCCCCTCCCGATGCCTAAACTCGGCCTCACCATGGAAGAAGGAACTATCCTCAAGTGGCGTAAGGACGAGGGTGAAGCGGTCGAAAAGGGCGAGATCATCCTCGACATCCAGACCGACAAGGTCGAATACGAGGTCGAATCGCCGGACGGCGGCCTCCTGCTCAAAACACTGGCGGGAGAAGGCGACGTCGTTCCCTGCGGGACGGACATTGCCGTTATCGGCGAGGCGGGAGAGGATACCAGCAGCTTTGGAAGCGCTCCTGCAAAGGCTTCTGCAGAGACCGAACCCGAGGCGCCGGAAGCGCCCACGACGCCAACGCCCGCACTTGCGCCAACCCCTGCTCCGCCAGCATCTATGGCAGCTCAACCCGCGCCCACGGGCCGAATTTTCGCCAGTCCGGCCGCCAGGCGCGTGGCCCGCGAACTCGGAATCGACTACCGCGCGCTCAAAGGCTCAGGCCCCGGCGGGAGAATCGTACAGGCCGACGTAAGAGCGGCAGCGGCATCTGGCCTTCCCGCTGCACCAGTCGCCGCTGCGAGCGGCCCTGCGGCCGTGGCGGGTTCAACACCCGTGGCCGGGATGCGAAAAATCATTGCCGATCGCATGCTCTCGAGTTGGTCCCAGGTGCCGCGCATCACCATGCAGGCCGAGGTGGACCTCACGAACCTCCTCGCCGTGCGCGAGGCCAGCCGCCAGGCGTGGGAAAACGACCTCGGCGTCAAGGTGTCCATCAACGATCTCATCCTCTTCTACACCGCCCGCGCCGTACGTCGCTGTCCGGCCGTGAATGTTCGCCTCGGCGATAACGCTCTGGAACAAATGCAGGACGTGAACATCGGCGTGGCCGTCGCCGTCGAGCAGGGGCTGATGGTGCCCGTCATACGGGGCGCAGATCAGAAATCCATCGACGCCATCTCGCGCGAGTCGCGAGCGCTGGCCGAAGCGGCCCGCGCGGGCGCGCTGGGGCTGGATGCGCTGGAAGGCGGCACTTTCACGGTCTCGAATCTGGGAGCGTACGGGGTCGACCATTTCAGCGCCATCATCAACCACCCCGAATCCGCCATCCTCTCGGTCGGCGCGGCGCGAGAGCGCGCCGTGGCTCGAAACGGCGAGGTCGTGGCCCGGACGACGGCCTTCGTCGGCATCAACGCCGACCACCGACTGGTGGACGGTGCGCCGGCGGCCGAGTTCCTCTCCACGCTCAAGGAGATGCTCGAGCATCCCAAGGTGATGCCCGCATAAACGGCATCCCTTTTTATTTCCGAATCTTACAACGGTTTATTCAACCAGTTTATATTTTTATTTAATTACCGGAAAACCCCGTGAATTTATCTATATTTCTCGAATTGTTCGGGAATTCCCTGACGGTCCGTCCCGGGATCGATTTCGGTTCGCCGAGCCGGGGAGAAGAAGAACCTCCTGGCTGAAGATTTGCTGTTGTTCCGATCCGAATCTGAATCGTCCTTTCCATTTTCTCCCCTGCTCTCATCCACGAGAACACTCACGTTCGCGCGCGGGATTCTCGCCCATCCCGACGAAAAACCGCCGGCGGCAAATGCGGGCAAATACGCGCCCGACGACGAGCCATGCGAAGTGAGAATTCGTGAACATTCGGAGGCGTGGGCTCAGCACATTAGATTTGCATCGGCTGACGATCGAGAGCTCTCCTTTTCGCAGGGCTCGCGGACAGGCATTGTCTCCTTTTTGGCCTGAGCAATCCCACCCTCGGCAGCCGAAATTCACCCCGTTTACCTCTCCTCGCCTCGTGTTGTATGATGAATTGCGTTGTGGCGCGCGTCTTGGGGCCGCCCATGATTCGAGAATATCCCGCCCCCCGGAGAGCCCGGGTCAATCAGGAGACTGGCAATGGCCGAGACAGTTCGGGAAGTACCCTACTACTACATCAACGCTTCGAACAAACCGGGAGAGGGCGCCGCCCTCGCCGAGCTTTTCAAGGACGCGGGCGTCAGCCTGCTGGCGATGCACGCCTTCCCCTCGCGCAGGCGGGTCCAGGTCGACTTCGTTCCCGAGGACGCGCGGGCATTCACCTCCTTCGCGCGCAAGGCGAAGCTCAAGCTAAGCCCCCGGAAAAAGGCCTTTCTCGTCGAGGGCACGGACCGCACCGGGGCGCTCGTGCCGGTTTTCACCAAACTCGCCGAGGCAGACATCAACATCACCGCTATCACGGCCATCGCCGCGGGCAAAAAGCGCTACGGCGCCATCTTGTGGGTGAATCCCAAGGACCAGCGCAGGGCCAAGCGAGCGCTGGGGGCGTAAACCCGACCGAGGAGGGAGGGTACCGGAACTCCGTAGGGACAACCCCCTGTGGTTGTCCTCCGTCAGGACAGGCGCGGGGGCCTGTCCCTACGTTGTTTTTGCGGATTGAACGATACGCCTGACTCTCACCCCTGCCCCAACGCCAATTCCATGAACACCACACCCTCCACAGGGGTTTTGTCGTAAGGGACGATTTCCCTGAAGCCCATGGAGCGGTAAAGAGCGATGGCCTCGCGCATGGCGGGCAGCGTATGGAGCCGCACCGAGGCGTAGCCCATCTCCTTTGCCGCACGAACTATTTCCTCCGCGCACTTTCTTCCCAGCCCCCGTCTCCTGAAACCGGGCCGCACATAGAGACGCTTCATCTCACAGGTTTTTCCGCCTGAATCCACAAGGGCGACGCAACCGGCGGTCTCCTCCTCCACGCGGAGCAAGAGAAATCGCCCGCCAGGCGGACCGTACATCCGCTCGAGGCTTTCGAGTTCTTCGGGAAAACCCTGAAAACACAGGTCGACTCCGAGATCGGCCTCGTACTCGCGCAGCAAGTCTGCAGCCAAGCGGTAGTCTTCTTTCGTCTGTGCGATAATGAATTCGGGCATTCTATGACTGCCTCCTTATACTCCCATCCTACAGTGAGCGGGGCGGTTCGTGAATCATCCTGAGAACGGCGCAGGAGCATTAGCCCAAAATATGTAGCGGACAAGCCCCTGCACCTGTCCGAGGGCGCGACCTGCCCAGTTCGCAGGGGGTGACCCATTTATACCTTCGCTTCTTTGCCTTTGTTCGTCATTCCGGCGAATGCCGGAATCCAGAACCGATGAGAGGAATAACCAACGGCAATTCCATCCCTTCATATAACTCGGACAAGACACAAAAGAGCAAAAAACAAAATCTCTGGATTCCGGCATTCACCGGGATTACGGCGGTAAAACCTGATTCTTATTTCTGAAGAATCGCCACTCCCCGGTCGCGTCGAACACTCATCCATCAATCGCGTTTGACCCCTTGCGCGTCACACTTTCGGGAACGATATTGAATCACATAGGCGGTCGTTTACTCCTGGCCGCTGACGAGATATGGCGTAGATGACCGCAGATGCGGAGGTCACGCCATGAAAAAAACCTTTCTCCTCGGTTGCTTCTTCCTCACCTGGCTCGCATCCGGAGCTCTCTTCCCGTCCGCTGATGGCGCGATGCCCATCATCGGCGAGGCGCAGGCGCACAAGTTCATGAAGAAAGTATCCACGACCCACTACCGCGAGGCTCTCATGGAGAACCTGAAAACCATGGACGTGGCCGTGGTGCCGGTGCGGAACGGAGATAGCGCCCCGCGCATGAGACGAGCGACACCAGTACACTTCAATCGCAATCCGGCTCGAAGCGCCGACGGATGCATGTCCTGCCACTATCTCCCTTTCGCAAAAGGCAACTACACGATAGATGGCGGCTGAAGGAGGTATCTCGAAACCACTAGCAGTCGGCTCGACCCTCTCTCAATGGGTCAAACCCGAACAAGAAGGAATATGGTTCCCGTAGGGACAGGTCGCGACCTGTCCCTACTTTTCCAAAACGGCGACTAATGACTAATGATGAAAAACGACCTTCTCATGAGAATGGTGTAATTATCATGGAGGAAAATATCAATTACTCACTCCTCAGCCGGAAAAGCCCCTCCCCCATTGATCCCCACCCCTCCATACGCGAGAATGCGACCTCACTCTCATCCGTTCACGCATCACCAGAAAGGGATTCCGCTATGCCGATAAATGAAGCCACCGGCCTCTCTCAGGATATGGGCGTCACCGAGGAGATGATGGCCTGCCCCCTCCCCCGCGTGCCTATGATTGATCCGGACAACATCCCCGAACACCTGGCCGAAGAACTCGCGCCCCTATATGAGCGCGGCGTGAAGCGCTGGGGCAAGGTGTCGCGCTTTTTGCGCCTGCTCGGCTGGGCGCCCGGCTTCGTCGAGGGCTGGCAGATCATGGACGGCAAGCTCAGGGTCCAGCACCGCGACTCCGACCCTGAATACATCCACATGGCCCAGCTCGTCATCATCAAGACGGCCATCCTGACAGAGTGCAACAACTGACTCGGGCACAACGTCGAGCTCGGTCGGGCTCAGGGCATCGAACAGGAAAAAATCAATCTGCTGGAGGGCGACGGCTGGCGGGACAGCGACCTCTTCGACGAAAAGGAAAAAGCCGCCATCAACTGGGCGGAGGAAGTAACGAACCTGACGGCGAAGAATAACGACGCGGCCTTCGAGGCCATGCAGAAACATTTCTCCACCGAACAACTCGTTTCGCTGACCCTCATTTGCGGCCTGTGGAACCTGACGGGCCGCGTGGCCGAGGCCTTACACCTCGTCGTGGAACCCCCCGGCGAGCGCATCGCGTTTCAGGAGGGTGGTGAGTAGGGGGAAACAAATCCAATTGGAAGGAATTGCAGGGGGCGCTTATATGCGGCCCTTCCCGTCAGACAGGCGGGTCGCCTATTTGGGGCTGTTGAAAAGTCACGGGGAGCGAATCTAGTTGCGCGCTTGCTTTTGAAGTTCACTCCCCCCTTGAGGGGGAGTCGGTGAGGTAAGGGCGCATGCCCACAAGCGAACCGGTGGGGGGTAGAATTCGGAATTGCGATCAAACACGTTTTACCCCCCACCGAATCGGCCTTCGCCCAAGGGCTTGGCCTCTTCGACTCCCCCTCAAGGGGGGAGTAATTCTACTCTCTCATCGGATGGGTTCAAAAGCTGAATCACGAAATTGGTTTTTTCAACAACCCTAAATATGCGTCCCTGCTCTTCTAAGGAGAACTATGCCCGAGGTACCGTATCCCCTTCTTCCTCCAAAACCTCGATATAACCCTCAATGGCTTCTCGAATATTCTCTACCGCTTCTTGTTTGGATTGGCCCTGGCTGATGCAACCGGGCAGACTCGGACATTCGGCGACCCAGAAACCATCTTCTCCGGGCTTGATGATGACCTGTCTCAAGTGCATTCCCCCTCTCGCTTACTTCAGATGAAGAATCGACGTCTGCTTCCTATATGAACATCAACTATTTCCATAATAGGTTGTTCCGGTGATGTATGCCAAAAAAGACAGGAGGATCACTATTAGGATCATAATCGCCAAAATACCAAACCTTACCCTCAAGTCGATGGTGACCGGAGCTTTGCCTAGTATCCTGTTAGAAAGGCTGAAATCTTCCTCGTCAAACAGGACTTCACCAAATTCCTCCATACTCTTTCGTCTCTTTTCCTTCAATGCTTCACTCTCTACTAACCACCAAGGATGACTTTCTTTCTTCATCGGACTTTCCCTCCTGTCAAAACAAGAGACTAATACATTTTGTGAGAGGCAGCCCTGCTGCTTGCAAACCTCATGGCGTGACGCCCACAAGTACGAGAGGAACCGCAGGAACCCCGCGGCCTTGCCGCAAGACGTTCAGCAAATCACGCTCATAGTAGGCGACGCCGGAGGACATCTCCCGCTCCAGTTCCTTCATGGGGAGTATCTCCACGCCCACGTCGATGATGTCGGAAACGTAAAAACTCAAATGCTTCACGAACAGGTCATGCGCGACGAAGGCGTACTTGCCGAACTGCACCTCCACCGCGACGCGTTCTTTCACGAAATCCGTCTGGTTGTAGGACATGATGGGTTCATGTCCCGCTTCCTCGATGGCGCGTTTCTGCTCCTTTTCCGACAGGCCGTATATGCCGCGCATGAGCTTCTCATCCGCCGTGAGCCAGAATGTGCTTCTACGCTCGCTCCAGCCGCGCGCCTTGAGCCCGTCCTTGAACGCACGATTCATATCGGTGGGTGAGAACAGCATCTTTCCGGGCATGGTTTTTTCTCTGGAAACCTTGGTCCGGCAAGCCATCGCGTCTACTTCTACGATGACTTCCTTCACCTCGTCCCACAACTGTTTGCGGTGGACGAGCAGGTATTCCTCGCCGTTCAGATGCGAATACTTGGCTTCGATGCGCACTAATGTCCGCCGTTTGGTTTTGCGGGGTCGTAGACGGGCTTTCCCATCGGACGCGTCTTGAGGGTTCCCGCATAAAAACGGCGCACCCGGTCGAGCGCGATATCCACATATTCAGAAACGACTTCGCAGCCATAGGCCGTTCTCCCGTGCATGAGCGAGGCGACGACGGAGGAGCCGACTCCCATGTAGGGGTCAAACACCGCATCGCCCTCATCCGTCATGGAGAGCACGAGGCGCTCTACTAATTCTACGGGGAACTGGCAGGGGTGAATCGTTTTTTCCGGGTGGTTGCTCTTCACGTTCGGGAAAGTCCACACGTCGCTGGGGTTCTTTCCCTTGGGATTCCCCGAGAGTTTGCCGATGTTCGGTCCCTTGAAGTGTTTTTTGCCGGGATATTTCGCCGGAACCCGTATCGGGTCGAGGTTCCAGGTGTAATCATCACCCTTCGTCCACCAGTTGATGGTTTCGTATCTTCCCGAGAGCCGTTTGGTGCAATGAAGCCCGTGACCGAAACTCCAGACGATTCGGTTTCGGAGTTTAAGGCCCTGCGCTCGAAATACGGGGTAGAGAATAGCGTCGAGCGGAATAATCTCTCCGTTATCCACATAGTTACCGACCTGCCAGCAAATGGAGCCTTTTGGATGTAGCAGCCGGACGCACTCGTGAATTACTTTCTCCTGCGCCTCCATGTAAGCGTCGAGAGGCGTTCTGGATTCGTATTCCTTGCCAAGGTTGTAAGGGGGTGACGTGACGATGAGCTTCATCCGCTCGTCGGGGAGTTCGCTCATGAAAACGAGGTTGTCCACGCACGCGAGGACGGGTTGGCTTTTTGGTTTTTCCCCCTCCAATCGAGGGAGCATGTCCTGCACCGGCTGCCGCGCCGTGCCCTCAACATGCGAAGCGGCGTTGGTCATCCGAGTTCCTCACGGGCGGCAATGTCTGATTCTAATCGTGCATTATCATACAATCCGTCATATCGGTTCTCAAGCCCAAGGTTTATCTCAGGCTTTTCAATACATTTCTCTCACGCGGCGCATCCCACCCTGCGTTCATTCTCCACCCCCCTCACTGCCAAGACTTCCATGGCGGGTGATCGATCACCCGTGCAACTTATTCGGCGCGGGCCTTCGAGGAACGTCAGAGAAAATCCCATCTCCTCGTATAACCGCACGATTCTATCCGTCGCCTGGTTCGAGAGGACGACAGGGCCTTCGTGCGCGGCGAGAAATTCCGCCAGGCGTACCTGATCTTCCCAGGAGAAATCCTCTTTGGCGTATTGGGTAAATTGGACGTCATAGGGAGGGTCCGCATAGACGAAATCATCAGGCTTTATGGGTAGCGTCTCGAAATCCTGGCAACGAAACTCCCAGCCTTCGAATATCTCCCGGTAGGCGCTGAAATTTTTCGTGTAGTTTATCGTCTTGTATCTGCCGAAGGGGACGTTGAACTCCCCCTTGCTGTTGAAGCGGCTAAGCCCGTTGTAGCCCGTGCGGTTCAGGAAATAGAAAAGCTCCGCCGCCTCCTTTTGCGTACCCTTCCCGCTCATGAGCAGCGCATTGAACCGCTCCCTGTGGGCATAGTAGGTCTCGGAGTCGTTGCGCATGCCGACCCTGGTGCGCGACAAACCCTTCTTGAGCCAGGCGTAAAAGTTCATGAGCGGAGCATTGATGTCGTTCAGGAGCGCCCTCTCGGGAGCGAGGCCGAGCGCGACCGCAAGCCCTCCGCAGAAAGGCTCGACGAGCCTGCGCTCACTGTGCTTTTCCCAATACGCCCGGATGTGCGGGACGAGCCACCGCTTGCCGCCCGCCCACTTGAGCGGCGGCGTCAGCTTCTCATCGGCAGCGCGGACCTTGCTCTTTGGTTTGCGAGCTTTCGCTTTCGTGGCTGTGGCCATTCGGAAGTCTCAAAACGCTTCGGTGGGCGGATGATGCGGACACCATATCACAACCGGGAGCCTGAGCCATCGGAATCTCCCCCTACCCCCCGATCTCCTCACGCACGATGGCCGAGCCCTCGGCCATGGACTTGAGCTTGCCGAAGGCGACGTCGCGGGCCATGTATTTCATCCCGCAGTCGGGCGCCAGGATGAGCCGCTCGGGCGATATGTGCTCGAGCGCCGCCCGGATTCGCGCGGCCACGGTTTCGGGCGTTTCGATCTCGGGGTCGTCGTTGTCGATGACGCCCAGGATGATGGTCTTGTCCGGCAGCTTCTCCAGCACGGCGAGGTCGATGCCCGGCTGGGCCGCCTCGATGGATATCTGGTCGATGTCGCTCTCGTTGAGTTCCGGGAGGAAGGAATATGCGTCGGGCTTGCCGAGTCCCTGCCAGGCGTGGATGGCCGCGTAGCCGAAACACATGTGGAGAGCCGTGGTTCCTTCCACGCCCTTTAACGCCTCGCCGAGCACTTCCAGGGCGAATTCCCTGGCAATCTCCGCGCGCGCCTGCATGTAGGGCTCGTCTAACTGCACCACGTCGGCGCCTGCGGCGAACATGTCCTTCACCTCCTCGTTCACAGCGCGGGCGTAGTCGAGCGCCATCGCGCGCTGGTCGCCTCCGTAGTAGTCATCCTGCGCCTGCTGCGTCATGGTGAAGGGGCCCGGCAGCGTGATCTTGATTTGCCGGTCCGTATTGGCGCGCAGAAACTCCACATCGCTCACCTCGATGGGCCTTGCGCGGTGGATCTTGCCTATCACGCGGGGGACGGGATTGTCCCGGCCCGATCGGTCTTTCGCATAGCCGTGGTTCTCGGTATCGATGCCGCCCAGGGCCGTGGAGACGCGGTTCGAATAGCTCTCGCGGCGCGCCTCGCCGTCTGAGATGATGTCGATTCCCGCGCGCTCCATATCGCGAATCGCGAGGAGGGTGGCGTCATCCTGCGCGGCCTCTAAATACTCGGGCGGTATGCGCCACAATTCCTGTACGCGCACGCGCGGAGGAAGGCGCGTGTTGAGATTCTCGCGGTCGATGAGCCAGTCCGGCTGTGTGTAGCTGCCCACGACGGTGGTGGGCAGGAGCTTCTCAGGCATGGATTTCTCTCCTCATGTCGCCGAAGCCGAACCCGGCTTCATGCGTCTCAAGCGTGGCTGCGCATTTCTCTCGAAAAATCTAGGGCGTCAGCATCACCCGCATCACGCCGTCTTCTCGCGCCTTGAACATGCGCATCGCCTCGTTGAACTCATCGAGCGCGAATGAGTGCGTGAGCATCTTGTCGGTGGCGATGTGGCCGTCGGCGATGATCTGGATGGCCCTCGGGTAGCAGTTGGGCGAGCCGCGCCCGCCGAAAATGGCGATTTCGTCCAACACGATGCGGTCGGTGTTGAAAGGCGTCTCCTGGCCGCCGTTGATGCCTTCCAGCACCACGCGCCCGCCGCGCCGCGCCATGTCCACCGCCTGGCGCATCACCTCGGGCGGGCCTGCGCACTCGATGACGAGGTCCACCCCGCGGCCGTCGGTCTCGTTCATCACGACCTCGACGGGGTCTTCTTTCGTGATGTCGATGGTGCGGTCGGCGCCCAGTTCCTCCGCGATCCCCAGCCGGTAGCCGCGTCCGGTGATGAAGGTCTTGGAAGCGCCCATCATCTTCACGAGCTGGAGCACGGCGAGACCCAGCAGGCCGGGACCCAGGATCGCCACGGTGTCGGCCGGCTCGATGCCCGCGCGATCGATGGCGTGGAGCGCGATGACCACCTGGTTCACGATCACCGCGTCCTCCCACTTCATGGATTCGGGCATCTTGTGGAGGTTGTTCGCCGGAGCCAGGCCGTATTCGCTGAAAGCGCCGTTCGCCGTATGGCCCAGCAGCTTGTAGCCGCCGTCGGGCTTCGCGGCGTTCTCGCAGATGTGGTAATCGCCCCGGATGCAGGTGGCGCAAGCGCCGCAGCCGACGGTCGGCTCCATGATGACGCGGTCGCCAATCTGCAGGTCGGTCTTCGCGCTGCTTCCGATGGCGGCCACCTCCCCGGCCCACTCGTGGCCCTGGATGAAGGGATAAAAGGGCGGCCACATCGGGCGCATGTGCCCCTCATAGATATGGATGTCCGTCCCACAGATGCCGCAGGCGGCGACCTTCACCAGCACATGGTCGGGTTCGTAATCGGGAACGGGAATCTGCTCGATGCGCACCTCGTGCGCGTCATGTGTGACGGCGGCCTTCATGGTTTCTGGAATATTGCTCATCTCACTCCCCTCCCTCGCTTAGAAGGATATCGATTATGACAATCAGCCCTTGGGGCTGAACTGCGTCGTTTTCCTGTCTGGCCGCTGCATGTCGAACACGTCGTGCGAGCGGCAGTATCCGTTCCCCGCGAGCCTGCCTACAGGCCGGAGCAGAACGGGGTCGATGTATTTCCCCTCCTCTATCATCACGTCCTCGCGCACGTGCCAGCGCACCACCTCGCCGATGATGACGTTCGTCAGGTGCTCGCGCCCGTTCGTGATGAGGTGGCGGAACTGGCACTCCATGGCCACCGGGGCCTCGGCGATGCGCGGCGCCTTCACGAGATCCGAATCGAGCGGCGTCAAGCCCGCTTCCTCGAACTCGCTCACCTCGAAGGGATAGTCGTCCGCGCAGATGTTCATCTGCTCCTCGAGGCCGTCCACCACCGTGTGGATGACGTATCCCTGCGTCTCCATGATGTTGCGCGCCGTGTCCTTGTAGGAACTTTCGCGAACGCCCACCGATATCGAGAGGAGCGGCGGGTCGTGGCCCACGCAGGTGAAGAAGCTGAAGGGCGCCAGGTTCGCGTGGCCGTCCGCGCTGATTGTGCTCACCCAGGCGATGGGCCTCGGTACGACGGAGCCGACGAGCAGGCGGTAGTTCTGCCGCCAGTGGTTATCGGCGGGATTGATGGTTTTATAGTTCATGCGTTTTCATGCTCCTGTAGTTGTAAGCCCATTAGCGCGCAGTCGATGGCGAGCGTATTTATGGCCATAAAAAATCACTGGCCCGAATCCGCCGACGCCATCGCGGATTCCATCGCCGTGAAGCACGCTCCCTGCGGGTCCATGATTCCGCCGATCCTCCCCACGTCGGGAACATCGATAGGGGGGAAAGTGCCCTGCCCGCCCAGGCTGATTGCCTTTTCGAGCGCGGCGGCGAAATTTTCCACCTGGAAATATACCCCCCAGTGCGGGGGCATCTCGCCCATCTCGGGGGTGAGTTCGATCATCCCGGCGCGCGGCTCCTCCCCGCTCATGAACACCGTGTAATCCCCGCCCGAGGGGTCTGGCATCACTGTGCTCGTCCAGCCGAACAGTTCGGCGTAAAACGAACCGGCGCGTTCTACGTCTTTCGTGAGCAGTTCATTCCAGTTGAGCGCGCCCGGCTCATTCATGATATCGGCGCCCTTGTGCGCCTTCGGCTGCCATAGGCACAGGAACGCCTCCCCCGGGTCGCGAATCATCGCCATGCGGCCCACGTCGAGCACGTCGCACGGTTCCTGGGCGGTCTGACCGCCGAGTTCCACCGCCTTCTTCACGGTCTCATCGGCGTTTTCCACCGACACGTAGCTCTGCCAGAAAGAGGGGTGGCCGCTCTCCAGCATTCCCGGAAACATCTCGAACATGGCGCAAACCTGTTTTCCGTCTTTCGAGAATATTGTGTAGACGGCTTCCTCCATCACGGGCCGATCCTCAAACGTCCAGCCGAACAGGGCCGTATAGAAATCCTTGGCGACGCCCACCTCCTTCGCCACCAGATCGGCCCAGCAAAAACTCTCCGGTGCGTATTTCCTTTCCTCGGACACGAATTTCATTCCTCCATGGATGACGGCGAATGACACGAAATGAATTCCCTGGATGATAACGGCAAATAATGATCGGGCATGAGGCCTTTCGCGATTGACCACTCAATACTGCTTCAGCCCTCTGGGAATCGGGCGAAAATCATAGCGCGAAGGGGCGGCGGCGAACAAGCGCTCATGCGTCCTCGTCGTATTCATATCGCAGGCCGTCGGGCTCGTCGGGGTCGGCGAGACGAGAAACAGGCGCCGGGGTCTCTTCATCCTGTGGGGTCTCTATCGCCTCCTCTTCCAGCAGCCAGCGCTCATACAGTTCTCCGGGCAGTTCTTCCACATATCTCGAAAGCCGGGAGAACGCCCCCATCTTCCACGCCTCGCTCTCGAGCATGGGCTGGCACATGTAGAGCTCGTCCTTCGCCCGCGTGAGGGCGACGTAGAAAAGCCGCCGCTCCTCTTCTTCACCTCCGGGGTCCGCCAGCGAGCGCGTCGAGGGAAAGCGGGTGTCGGTGAGCCAGAGGAGGAACACCGCCTTCCACTCCAGCCCCTTCGCCTGATGAACCGAAGTCAGGACCATCGACTCGTCCGGCTCGTCTTGATCGCCCGGGGCCGCGGGTCCTGCGGCGGCGGCCGTTCCCATGAGCGCGAGTTCCGAGAGGAACGCCGTCGCCTCATCGTACTGCACCGCGTATTCCGCGAGTTGGCGCACGTCCTCGATGCGCGTTTCGGCATCTTCGAAGGTGTTCTCGACATATTCCTGATAGAACCGATCCAGCACGAGGTTTATCATCTCCGTCGGCGGGAGGGCGGATTGCTCAACGCCCTTAACCGCGCGCGGCGCGCCCGTCAGATCGACGACCAGCTTGCTGAAAGTTTCGAAACCCTTGCGCGCGTTCCCGGGGACGGAACCCACTTCGCCGCTCGCGAGAAAAGAGAAGGGCTCCTCATATATTTTCACCTGCTCCCACACCCTGTGCGCCGTCACGTCCCCCACGCCGGGCAGGAGCTTGAGCGCGCGCTTCCAGGCCAATTCGTCCGCAGGTGAACTCACGAGCCTCAAGAACGCCGTGACGTCCTTGATGTGGCGCTGCTCGAAAAAGCGCAGCCCGCTCCTGATCTCGAAGGGAATGCCCCGGCGCGTGAGCTCCATCTGAAGCTCCATGGAGTGGTAGTGCGCCCGGTAGAGCACCGCGATCTGGGAGAGCGGCACGTCCTCCTCATCGCGCAGCGCCAGCGTGCGGTCGACCACGAAGTCGGCCTGCTGCATGGCGTCGCGCGCGGCCACGAGGGCGGGCTTCATTCCCTCGCCGCGCGTGGATTTCAGGTTTTTCTCGAACTGGCGCTTGTTGCGGGCGATGGAAGCGTTGGCCAACTCGAGAATAGAGGCCGTGCTCCTGTAGTTTTCCTCCAGGCGGAAGAGCCTGGCGTCCGGGTATCGCTCGGGAAAGGTGATGATGTTCTCGAAATGAGCACCCCGGAAGCTGTAGATGCTCTGCGCGTCATCTCCCACCACGGTGACGTTTTTCTGCTCTCCGGCGAGGAGGTCCACCAGGTCGGCCTGCACCTTGTTCGTGTCCTGGTATTCATCCACAAGGATGTAGCGAAAGCGCGCCTGGAGTTCTTTGCGCACCTCCTCGTGCTCTGCGAGGAGGTTCCGCGTGAGAGAGAGCAGTCCCGAGAAATCCACCGCCTGGATCTCTTTCTTGCGCTTCTCGTAATGGCTGGCGATTTGCTCTATCTCGCCCAGGCGGTCCGCCAGGTATGAATACCGGTTCAGCAACGTCTCCGCCACGCTGCGGTCGGTATCTGCGGCGAGGGCGAATATCGCTTCCAGCACGCGGCCTCTCGGGAAATATTTCTCCTTCGGGTCGAACCCCGCGAGGCGGATGCACTCGGTCACCAGATCGGCTGCGTCTTCTCTGTCCAGGATGGTGAAGTTCGGCTCATAACCCATGAGGCTCCCGTAGCGCCTCAGTATCAGATTCCCCACGTGGTGGAACGTGCCGCCCCACACGCGCCGCGCGTCCGTCTGGATGAGGGAGGCGGCCCGGTGGAGCATCTCGCGCGCCGCCTTGTTCGTAAAGGTGACGAGGAGGATGGATTCGGGCGCGACGCCGTCTTCCACGAGGCGCGCGAGGCGGTAGGTGATGGTGTGCGTCTTGCCGCTGCCCGCGCCCGCGATGACGAGAAGCGGGCCCCCGCCCGCCATCACGACTTCCAGTTGCTGGGGGTTGAGCTTTTCCTCATACGCCTTGCGCCGCGCGGGCGAAGGCGCGGGCCGCTTCAGCGTATAGGTCCTGTGCTCTCTCGCACTCATTTTAATATTCTCAGGTGTGGGTCAAACTTGCAGTTCTTGTCCAAACAACGCGCAGATGAAGCGCCCCCGTCATTCCAGCACCTTAACGCTTCTTGGCGAAACGGCCCAACTGCCCATTCGGTTGACAGGCGAACGCCCCCGAAGCTAAGGTGAATCCATACACGAAATCACAGGCCGGAGCGTTCAGATGGGCGGATACCAGACATTCCTCGACGGGGTGGCCCTGGGCTTTTTCCTGGGATTCATCGCCTTTTATCTGCTGTACCGCTACATGGCGTCCAAGCGGAAAATACCGAAAACCGAGGTCGACCACCTCGTCGACGATATTCAGGACTACTACCGGAACGTCTCCGACCCCGAAGGCAAGGACTACGACTGAGCCGCGCGTTCACCTCGCAACCCATCCTCAGATATAAGGCTGATACGGGTTCCGCTCCGAGACGGGCGCGTCTTGTAAGTGCGCCAGGGAGTTCATCGTCACGACGCTCCAGCCCCGCTCGGGCGTATGCTCGATGATGTTCATCGCGGCGTTGTGCTGACGTATCCGCCTGAAGCCGTTGAGCTCCACGCCCAGAATCAGGCACAGGATCATGATGATCGCCAGATTGTGGCTCACCGCGGCGATGACCTCGTTTTCATGCGCCGCGAGGAAGCGCTCCATCGTGGCCCAGGCCCGCTCCTGCAACTCCGCGAGCGTCTCGCCGCCCGGCATGCGCGCGCGAGCGGGCTGGTTCCACCATACGTGCATGAAATCGGGGTGCGTTTCGGGAAGTCTGCGAAAGGGCTCTCCCTCGAGTTCGCCCTGGTTCAGCTCGGCGATGCCCGCCTCCTCGTGCAGGGGCGCGTCGAGAGCGTGCGCGACAATCTCGGCGGTGCGCCTCGCGCGGCTCAGCGGACTCGCATAGACGCGAACGATCGGGCGTCCGCGCAGCGCGCATGCGAGCGCTTCGGCCTGAGCGACGCCCACGTCGTTGAGCGCAGTGTCAGAGACGCCCTGTATGCGCTGTTCGACGTTCCAGTCCGTCTCACCGTGTCGCAAGAGATAGAGAAGCAAAGCTGTCAAACTCCGGTGGGGGCGACGCCCGGGCGAGCCTCGCCTTAGTTGTTGTCCTCTTTCAGAAAGTCATCGGGCTTGAGGTCCTTGAGCCATTCCTTGATGTCTTCGGGCTCCTCCTCCATCGGCTTTTCCGACTCGGGGGGATTGTCTTCTCCTCCGCGCACCTCCATGCCGGAGACACCCTCTTTCACTTCCTCTTCGTTGAACTGGATGCTCTTCGCCTCCTCGAGCACCTTCTCCTCCACGAAAATCGGGCTTTCCATGCGCAGGGCCACGGCGATGGCGTCTGAGGGTCTCGAGTCGACGACGATTTCCGAGCTGTTCACGGAAAGATGTATTTCGGCGAAAAATGTATTGTCCCGCAGATCGTTGATGAGGATTTTATCCACCTTGCCCTTCAAGTCGTTGATCATGTTCTTGATCAGATCGTGGGTCATCGGACGCGGCGTCTCGAAGCTCTCGATCTCGCGCGCGATGGCGTGCGCCTCGAAAATGCCTACCCATATGGGCAGCGCTCGATCTCCCTCGGTCTCGCGAAGCACCACAATCGGAACATTGGTGTGCGGATCGAGCGTGAGGCCCTTGACTTTCATCTCGATCATCATGCGTCTTCCTCCATCGCCACGGCGCTTGGCGGCGAGACTCCGGCCAGAGAGTGAATGCCGCCCCTCATGATTTTCACCTCGACCACATCCCCAGGCTCCGGTGTAAAACCCTCCGCGTATAATTGTACCCTGTGATTGCCTCGACTGCGACCCGCATACCAGTTCGAATCCGTTTCATCGGCAAAATTCACGCAGCCCGCGCATCCTGCGGGCGCGCTCTTGGGCTTCACGGCTCCTTCCACCATCACCTCCTGAACGCCGCCGACGAGTTCCGCATGCAGATTCTCCGTCATCTCGCGCTGCACCCGGCTCGCCTCCTCGAAGCGTTCTGTGAGCACTTCATCGGGAAGGGTGTCCGTCATGTCGAACGCGGGCGTTCCGGGCCGGGGGGAGTATTTGAACATGTAAATGTTGTCGTAGCGCGCCTCGCGCAAAATGCGGAGCGTACCCTCGAAATCCTCGTCCCGCTCGCCGGGGAAGCCGATGATGACGTCAGAAGTCAACACCCCGTTCTTTACTCGCTCCCTGAAGAGGGAAACCTTTTCGAGATACTCTTCCGCCGAATAGCCGCGCTCCATGCGCGCGAGCACCGCGTCCGCCCCCGATTGAACCGGAAGATGAAGATGCTCGCACACTTTTGAGGATTCCCCCATTGCGTCGACCATATCCTCATCACAATCATTTGGATGCGACGTCATGAAGCGGATGCGCGCGAGCCCGTCCACCTTGTTCAGGCGCCTGAGCAGTCCACCGAAGGAAAGCTCATCCGGTGATTTGAGACCGTAGGAGTTCACGTTCTGGCCAAGGAGCGTGACCTCCCGGAAACCCTCCTCTACCGCACGCTCTACTTCTTCCACGATAAGTTCGCTCGGCTTGCTCCACTCGGGACCGCGCGTATAGGGCACGACGCAGAAGGTGCAGAAATTATCGCATCCGCGCGCAATGCTCACGAAAGCGTTCAGCCCGCCTCCGCGCACCATCGGAGCGAGTTCTGTGAAATCAGGCGCGATGGGCTCGGTATCGACCACCCGGCGCTCCTCCATCTCCTCGAGCAGCATCGGGAGCTTGGCGATGTTCTGGGTGCCGAAGACGAGGTCGACCGCTTTGCCGCGCTTCGCAATCGCCTCCCCGTCGCGCGTGGCGAAACAGCCGCACACGCCGACTTTGAGGGCGGGATTCGTTTTCTTGAGCTTGTCGAGGCGCCCGATCTGGCTATAAACCTTCTGCTCCGCCTTGTCGCGTATCGAGCAGGTGTTCAGCAGTATGAGGTCGGCCGCTTCGTTAGATTCGGTCTCCTCATACCCTTCAGCTTCCAGATATCCGGTAATCGTCTCCGTATCGTAGCGGTTCATCTGGCAGCCGTATGTGAAAATCTTGAACTTCTTGCTCAAAACACACTCTCCATTATCCGCCCGGCCATCGACGCAACGAAACTCCTGGGCGGCGCGGGTTGCGGGAAATCATTGGGGCCATATTGCGAGGGCGCGTTTTCGATGTCAACTTGAATGATGGAAAAGAACCTTCGATTTTGTTAAAGCTGTCGAGGGTTTGCAATTATTTCTCCTGCAGAGCGGGATGAATGCCATGCGCGTTGTATGTTTTCATGGAAGACGCGAAATCGGCGGGGAGGACCTTTTCCTGAACGCTGCGCGCATCTTCGCCGGCGCAGCCAACCGGGCCGGGTTCTCCGCCCAGGTGCGTACGCCCGGCTTCCCCTCCCCGCCCGGCTCGCCCGACAGGGCGGTGGTGAAAATTTCACGAGATCAATTCGCCGATCTCGCCATCCCGGCGGAGTATGATCTCGAAATCGTCTGCGACCCCCTCCTCGCCGTCGTCCCCCCGATGGGAAACGCCTTAAAGCCCGGCGGCGTCCTGGTCTTGAACACGCAAAACGTCATCCAAGGCCGCGAGATCCGCATCGCTTCGCTGGACCTGGACGCCATTGCCTCGGAGCACGCCGCTACGCCCGAGGCGACGCATCTGGGAGCGGCCCTTGCTGGCTGGGAAACGACCGATGGAGGAATCTCGACTCAAAACGTAATCGAGGCGTACATGGAAATTTCGGGCGAACCCATGCAAGAGGCGGACGAGGAAGCTCTGTCCGAAGCCGTCTCGGCGACGCAAAGAGCATTAAATTCTGGATAGCGAGCAGTCGGACCGGGTGAGATCGCATTTTTCGTGCTGCATTCAATCTTTTTCCCGAAATCTTCCCGTTTCCGTTGACCGCCCATTGGCGCAAAGTGTAGTTTGTGCGCATCGCTTCCGCCCGGTGGAAAATGAATAACCCCTCGCCTACCTCACCCGCCCACGGAAAACACGGATGAAGCAGCTCCCGCGCATAGGCGCGCTTAGCCTTTTGCTCATCGCGCTCCTGGTTTATGGATGTTCTTCGTTCCACGATAATTTTCTCGTGCGATTTTTTGCGCCCAAACCATTCGAAATCGGCCTTTGGGTGCAGGCGGAGGGCGCGAACCGTACCTTCGACAGCGCAGAAAAAATCAAGGCATTGGTGAAGCGCGCTTGCGCCGCAGGCGTAACGGACATCTACGCGCAGGTCTACCGCTCAGGCCGCGCGTGGTTTCCCACCAGACTGGCCGATGACTCCCCTTCAAGGCGCGCGGGACAAGACCCGCTGGCCTTGCTGCTCGATCTGGCCTCCCGAGAGGAGGAATACGGCTGCACCATCAGGGTTCATGCGTGGATAAATGCTTTCGCACTTGCGAGAAACAAGAAAGCGCCCATCATCCGCGAACTCGGAAAAGAAGCCGTGCTCAAGGATCAACACGGGCGCTCACTCCTCGAATATCCCCTTTCGGGAAAACCCGCGTGGGCGAAAGGCTTCGGCCTCGGAACACCGGGAATATTTCTCGACCCCGGCAATCCGGGCGTGCGGGGGCGCATCGTCGAGGTCGCTGCGCATCTCGTGCGGAACTATCCGCGCCTTGCGGGCATCCATCTCGATTTCATCCGCTACCCCTACGCGCTACCCATATCGCCGGGCTCTCGTTTCTCCCCGCGTCTTGATTTTGGCTACAGCGAGGCTTCGGTCGCCCGTTTCAAGCAAGAAACCAGGAAAGCAGCGCCGCGCGCAGGCGCGAGCGTGAAGCGGACGGACGCGTCGGCCTGGGACGCCTGGCGTCGCGCGCAAGTTACGGCGGCGGTGCAGGGCGTCTATGAGACAACTAGAGGTTTAAGGAACCAAGTTATTGTTTCTGCTGCTGTTCTCCCCTGGGCGGAACGGGCCTACCTCTCCGCGTTTCAGGATTGGCGCGGTTGGCTGGAAAGCGGGTTTCTGGATAAGGCCGTGGTCATGAACTATTCCCGCGACGAACATCTGGCCGCCCAGATCAGCCGAAGCGCACTCGCCGCCAGGAGGGTGAGAACCCTGAATCCGCATACACCCAGGGTCGTCATCGGTTTGGGAGCTTATCTGTTCAGTAAAAATCCCGCGGGCCTATGGCGCGAATGGCGCGCCGCACAGGAGGCGGGAGCCGACGGCGTTGCCCTGTTCTCTTATGATCAGATGGTCGGAAACGACGCGATGTGGCAATTCCCCGTTCGGTGAATTCGCCGCCAACCATTGGCGGACAAGCGTTTTGGGCTTGCGTGAAACTTCTTGGATAGCTATAATTCGTCTCCAGAAACGTGAATACCCGCCCCGAACATCAATTCCGCCTAACACATTTTAGTTTCTGTTTTTGGACGTGGTTTCAGCAAGCAGATGAGGCGTGAGCGCGCACGCACCGCCCGCGCGCCGCTCAGGGCGAAAAAGGAGAAGAAGAAAATGAACAAAGGCGAACTCGCAGACGCCATCGCCGCGCAGGCGAACCTGAGCAAGTCGAGCGCACAGGGCGTAGTCGACGCATTCGTGAGCGCCGTAACCTCGGCGCTCCAGAGCGGAGACAAAGTAACGCTCACGGGCTTCGGCACCTTCAGCGTCTCCCAGAGGGCGGCCCGTAAGGCGCGCAACCCGAGAACGGGCGAGGAGATTACGGTGGCGGCGGCCACGGTTCCGAAGTTCAAGGCGGGAGCGGGCCTGAAGGCCTCCGTGAACTAGAACTTACAATCCCGAAGGACGGAAAAACCGGCTCGTCGCAGAAGAACCCCTGTAACCACGGGATAGTCCTGCCCTGAAGTACAAGGAATATGCGTGGACAACCGGGTGCGGGGATAGGTTTGCCCGGACGAAGATCTGAAAATTGTCTCTGCTAATCAATCGGCGCAATGAGGGGGAACCGGGCTTTCGGTTTTCAGCGAAAATGATATTTTGAAGTTGCGTTTCATTTCGGAATAAGGGAGCGGAATCAAGAAATCATGCCGTCTATGGCGACTTCTCCTTCCCATGCCTCCCAGTCCGAAAGCGCATCCACGGATTCGTCAATGAATTCCATGTAATCGCCCGTCATACGCGCTCCCTCTTCTATCAGGCGGCATGTTTTCTCCGTGTTCTCCTCGTTGAAGGGCAACCTTAGCTTCCTGAGAACAATTTTCGTCCGTCCACCCACGAAGAGCTGGTCGACGTCGTGCATATCGCCATAAAACTTGCGTGGCGCGCCGCGAGCCCGCGCGACTTTCTCAGGCTTACAACCATATAAAGCGCCGAGACCCTCGGCGTATTCTCGCTTCTGCGCGTCGCTCATCGCGTTCTGGGCGTCCCGGAGTTGCTCCCCCACCGTCCCGTCGTCGAGATGTATGGCGTAATCCACTGCGATTTCTACCAGAACGTGCGCGAGGTAGTGAAGGGTCGACTCATCGGCCGAAACGCCCATTTCTTTCGTGAATTCACGCATCAGGGGAATGAGTTCAACCCCCTTGAGGTAGGTATAGCCCCGCTTTTGGGAGGGAGACAGTCCGCCCCCCACCTTGGCGATGCTCCCGTAGTGACAGATGTTGTCGACCACCAGATGGCATTTCACCCACAAGAGTTTCGGGAATCGGCCCATGATCCCTGCCGGCGGGGTGAAGCGGTGGGTTTCCCTCGCCTTGAATTCCCCGGAGAGGGGCAGGGAATCGGGTGCTACGTTATAGACGTAGGCGTCTTCCCCAGCGTGTGGCATCTCGGGGTGACGCTCCAGCAGTTCCCGCAAAACCAGCGTGTGGCAGTTCGTGAGCAAAACCCTCGTCTCCCTAAAGCGGCCCCGTCAATGAGTAGCGCCCATCGGCGCACGCGACTTCTCCGGATTCCACGAATCTCTCCAGGTACAGCGATATCACGCGCGCGCCAAGGTCTTTCTGACGCTCGGGCAAATCCTGATAAACGAGGTCCGCGATCTTCTCTGGCGTATCGTGGCCTGCGTCCAGCGCCTCGAGATACTGCACACCGCGCATCTTGCGGTGCTCGATGAGTTCGTCAATCCGGCTTATCGGATCCTCGAGCACCGGGCCGTGTCCCGGATAGATGAGACGGGGGGCGAGCTTCTTCACCTTCTCCAGCGAGTCGAGATAATCGCCCAGATTCCCCTTCGGCGCGACCAGCGCCGTGGTCGATGGCAGGAGAATGTTATCGCCTCCCAGGAGAATCTCCTCCTCCTCCCACCAGAAAGAAAGATGCCCGGGAGAATGGCCCGGCGTGAGAATGGCTTCCAGGCGCATATCTCCCGACTCGATGAATTCCCCTTCCCTGATCGGTAAGACGGGAAGACCTGGCTGCTCTTCTTCCAGGAAGCCCATCTCCAGAGGGTGGGCGTAGGCAGGGACGTTGAATCGTTCACAGACCGCCCTGGCGCCGCCGGAGTGATCGAAGTGGTGATGGGTCAGAACGAGTTTCTCCAACACGCCTCCGGTACGCGCCTCCACCCAGGAGAGCATCTCGGGAATACACTCGCGGTAGCCGGCGTCAAACAGGATGAAAGGCCCATCCCCGATGAGGACCACCTCCACATGTTCCATGAACGAACCCTGAGGGGCTTCCAGCCTGTGGGTCTGGATAAGTTGCGAACCGGTCGATTTCACGTTCAAGAAAATCATCTCCCAGAAATTCATCCAGTGGAGAAAAACTCGCGGGGCCGAGGCCTCGATGAACCGCTCGAGTCAACTTGCGTTCGTCCACTGCGAGAGAGACATTTCCTTCTCTCGCCATTCTCGAGGATGAACAGAAATTCATCGGCCCGGATTTTCGCCAGCCGGAAAAGAAGGTATTTGACAGACACCGAAAATCTGTTATCTTCACTATCATAAAAACCCACAGACAGTAAAGAAAACAACCTATTATTGCGTCGTTTTCTATCGTCTGGGAGTTTTTCTGGGAAAAGCTGAAACAAGCGAAACTTTTTAACCGGGGCTATGTTCCCCATTCTATTCCTGTATGAGGAGATTTTCGATGAAATTCCGTAGCCATTTCTTTGTCGCCGCCGTCGTGGCGGTGGCCGTCTTCGCCTCGGGCGCGCTCGTATCCGAAGCGATGATGAAAAACCAGAAAGAGCTCGTACGCGCGGCGAAAAAAGAGGGCGCCGTAACCATCATTAACCCCCTGTTCAGTGACCGCACGGCCAAGCGCATGGGCCCCGCTTTCGCCAAGCACTATGGTCTCGGCAGCGGCTTCAAATTCCGCAACCTGCGCAAAGGCACCGGCGCCACCGTCTCCCAGGTGCGTCAGGAGATGCGGGCCAACAAGTTCACCGTCGACGTCCACGTGGTGAGCGCGCCCGGCTTCTTCGCCGCTGCCCATAAACGCGGCGCGTACCACAAGCTCGATAGCGCCGAGTGGAACAAACATTTCGCGGGAGTGATCAAAAAAGCCGGTCAGTACGCGAACTACCCCTACGTCGTCACGCCGCTGGCCTACACCTTCCAGCCGGTGTGGAACAGCGCCTGTAAGGGTATGGAGAAAATCAACGTGACGAAGTATGCCGACACCATCGCGAAGAACGTGATGGGCCAGACCATCGCCGGCGACATCACGAAGAGCTTCACCTACACCAACACCGTCATCTCGCTCATCGAGAACGGCATGGACATGAACAAGTACTGGGACGCCCTGAAAGCCACGAAGCCCGTCGTCATGTTCCGCACGGAGCCGAAGATGCAGGTGCTCATCAACTGCGAGCGCGGCCTCGACCCCTGGAACATTACCGGCCGTGTGTATCAGAACGTCATCAAGAAGCCCGACCTCGCTAAAGTCCTCAAGATAGGCTACTACGAAGAAGGCCAGGTCATGCTGGGCAACCAGGCGGCTGTCCTGAACGGCGCGCCGAACCCCAACGCCGGCAAACTGCTGGTTGAATTCCTCCTCACCAAAGAGGGCACCGACGTATACGTGGAAGGCGAGGCCGTCTACAGCTTCCGCGCAGGTTACAAGCCACCTAAGGTTGTGGCTCCCTACCTCCTCGACCTCAGCAAGCATAAGCTGCTGGGTCTCAAGGACTGGGTGTCAGCGCAGAAGAAGTTCAAGGCGACGCGCGGCGAATTCATCAAGCGCTTCAAGTAGGACGAATATCGGTTGTTGCCCGAAAGGGTGGGAGCCTCTCAATAGGGGCTCCCACCCTTTCGGTTTTTATCATGAAACGGGAAATGAGCGGCGCGCCATGCCGCGAGGATTCAGTCGGGGATGGCCGAGAGCGCATCAGCCGCAAGCCCGGCGGAGCCTTCGCGAGATAGTGAGCCGTGAAGATATTCTATTAACTGACTCCCCCCGCGAATCAGCGCACTGGCTTGTGGGGAGAAACTTTTGAAGGCGGCGCATGATTCGCCGGAAAGATTTTATCTGATACAGCTATGACCACAGACACTGCATCACCTCATATCGACGTTGCCCCACCGAGGGGCTGGCGCACATGGTTCACGCAGGAGAACCTCATTACGACCGTCGTCGGCATCATCGTGGCGGTGGCGGTCTTCCTGCCGCTAATCGCGCTCGTCATCAACAGTTTTCTGGTGCTCGACGACTTGGGCTTCGACACCGAATGGGGACTCCAGAACTACAGGGAGGTATTCCAGGGCCGCGTCATCAGAAAAGCCCTCGTCAATACCGCACTCATCAGCACGGGCTGCACCATTCTGGCCACGCTGCTGGGCGTATCGCTCGCGTGGGTCAACGCGAGAACCAACTGCCCGTTCAGAGAACAGCTCGAGCCCTTCAACCTCATCCCCTTCTTCCTGAGCCCTTTCGTCGGCGCCATCGCCTGGCACAACCTGGCTTCCCCGAAAGTCGGCCTCTTGAACAACATGGCGAAAAGTATTTTCGGCATTTCCTTCCCGCTGTTCAACGTCAACAATCTGTGGGGCGTCATCTGGGTGACGGGGATTTTCTTCGCCCCCCTCGTCTACCTGTTCGTGGTGGGTTCGCTCAGGCGCATGGACCCCTCTCTGGAGGACAGCGCCAGAACCACGGGAGCGGGCTTGCTCCGAACCACCATGACAATCACCCTGCCCCTGGTGACGCCCGCGATTCTCTCGGGCGCCATTATCGTGTTCGTGACGACGGCCGGGGAGTTCGGCGTACCCTTCAAGCTCTCCGCCCCCTTCGGCTGGGAGACGCTGACCACGCAGATTTTCACAAAAGCGGTGGGTGATGACGCGAACCACTACCTCGGCGCCGCCATGAGCATGGTGGTGGGCGTGGTAACAGCGTTCTTCATATGGATTCAGCACAGAATCATCGCGCCTCGGGCCTATACGACGGTGACCGGCAAGGGCTTCCGGCCGAATTTAATCGACCTGGGCGGATGGAAGTGGCTCGCCTTCGGCTACAACGTGTTCTACGTGTGCGTCGCCGTTATTCTTCCCATCATCTGTCTTTTATTCGTGAGTCTTCACAAAATCTGGTCGGGGAGCGTCATCTGGTCGGAACTCACCTTTTGGAACTACCAGAAGGTGCTCTTTTTCTGGTGGCCCGAGAGCATCGACGCGGCCACCAACGGCATCATCAACAGCTTTATACTCGCGTTCGGCGGCGCTTCGATCGCCATGGTGCTGGCCATCATCGTGAGCTATATGATCCACCGCACCAAGGGCTTCGGTTCGAAAATGCTCGATTTCCTGAGCGTCATCCCCATCGGGTTCCCCGGCATCGTGCTGGCCATGGGTGTTCTCGTCACCTACATCAAGACGCCCATCTACGCCACGCTGTGGATACTGCTGCTCGGCTACATCACGCGCTTCTTCCCGTACGGGCAGCGGAACATCTCCTCCATCATGATGGCCGTATCGGAAGAACTCGACCAGAGTTCGCGCATGGCGGGGGCTTCCTGGCTCACCACGCTCAGGAGAATCACGATTCCGCTTCTCAAGCCGGGCATTTTCGCCGGGTGGATTCTCCTCTTCGTCATATTCCTGAGAGAACTCTCCATCTCCATCATACTGTATTCCGTCGGCACGGAGACGCTCTCCGTCGGCGTGTATTATCTCTCCAATTTCGAAAACGAACCTATGACGGCGGCCCTTTCCATCGCGCAGACGGTCGCGCTTTTGATCTGCGTCGTCATTTTCCGAAAAGTAGCCGGCAAAGAGGCGCTTACCGCATAAGACTATGACTGATAACAACTATCTCCAGGTAGACTACCTCGTAAAATACTTCGGCGACGACCGCGCCGTGGACGGCATTTCCTTCGGCATTCCGGAGGGGAAATTCCTCACCCTGCTCGGCCCCTCGGGCTGCGGGAAGACCACGACGCTCATGTGCATCGCCGGCCTCCACAAGCCGGACGCGGGCGAGATTCGCATCGGCGCGGACCCGGTCACCTCGATGGAAAAAAGCATCAACATCGCACCCGAGAAACGCAACATCGGCATGGTGTTCCAGAGCTACGCCATCTGGCCGCACATGGACGTGACGCAGAACGTGGCCTATCCGCTCGAGATTCGCAACATGGCGCAATCCGAAATCGACGACCGCGTCGCCGAGGCGCTCAAAATCGTCGGCCTCACCGACATGGCGGATAAAAACGCCACGCAGCTCTCGGGCGGCCAGCAGCAAAGGGCGGCCCTTGCGCGCGCCATGGTCTTCCGGCCGCGCCTTCTGCTCTTCGACGAGCCGCTGAGCAACCTCGATCTCAAGCTCAGGGAACAGATGCGCGTCGAACTCAAGCGGATTCAGCACGAAATCGGCATCACCTCAATCTACGTGACGCACGACCAGGCGGAAGCCCTCGTGATGAGCGACGAGATTATCGTGATGAGCAAGGGAAACATCGAACAATCGGGCGGCCCCCACGCCATCTACGCGCGGCCCGTGAACAAATTCGTGAGCGATTTCATCGGCGTGGCGAATCTGACCGAGGGCAGAATCGTCGGAAACGGCGGTGCGGGAACGGGAACCATCGAGATAGCCCAGGGCGGTGAGGACGTACAACTTCCCTGCCTGCTCGCCGACGGACTTGCAGAGGGCGACGACGCCTATCTCTCCGTTCGCCCCGAGAACGTGAACGCCTCGCGTAAGCCTGTGGACGGCCCCAGAATCGAAGGCGAGGTCATTCAATCGGTCTTTCTGGGCAACTGCCTCGATTGCCGGGTGAAGTGGGGAGAGTTCGAGTGGAAGGTGCTGGCGCATTCGAGAGAACGCCTGCGCGTGGGTGAAAAGGTGTACGTGAGCCTCGACCCCGATCATACGCTGGCCGTCAAGCCCTAGAGGATAAAGAGAGTGTCATTCGTCGAAATCACGAAACTGGTTAAATCATTCGGGCCCGAAGTGGCCGTGGCGGGCATTGATTTGTCCGTCGAGCAAGGGGAGTTCGTCACCCTGCTGGGGCCATCGGGCTGCGGAAAAACCACGACGCTGAGGTGCATCGCCGGCCTCGAGCATCCCGACAGCGGGGATATTCAAATCGAGGGAGACTACGTCACCTCTGCTACAAACGACGTTTTCCTGACGCCCGAAGAAAGAAACCTGGGCATGGTGTTTCAGAGCTACGCCGTCTGGCCGCACATGACGGTCTTCGACAACGTGGCATACGGCCTGAGGATACGGCGCGAAACCAGGGCCGCCATCAAGGAGAAAACGACGAAGGCGCTCAACCTTGTGGGCCTGGGCCATCTGGCCGAACGCTACGCCACCAAGCTCTCCGGTGGGCAGCGCCAGCGCGTCGCCCTCGCCCGCGCCATCGTCTACAACCCAAAAGTCGTGCTTTTCGATGAACCCCTGAGCAACCTCGACGCCAAACTGCGCGAGCAGATGCGCATCGAACTCACGCGCTTGCAGCACGACGTGGGCATCACCTCGATTTACGTCACGCACGACCAGACCGAGGCGCTCGTCATGAGCGACAGGGTCGTCGTGATGGACAAGGGCGTGATCCAGCAAATCGGCGACCCGGAAACCATCTATGCAGAGCCCACGAACGCGTTCGTGGCGAATTTCATCGGCGTGGCCAACTTGATGGAGGGCAAGCTGCTCGGCCACGACGGAGAGCTGACGGAAATAGAAATTCCCCTTGGTGACGGAAGCGCCCCCATCCGCCTCAGGGCCACCGGCGCGGAAGGCGCGCCCGTAGACGCAAAGATCATCCTGAGCATCCGTCCCGAGGACATCCTGCTGCACCTGGAAAAACCGGCCGACGCATCGAACCTCATCGAAGGCGAGGTGATCGACACCGTATACCTGGGCAACTTCCTCGACTGCCAGGTCCAGGTCGGCCCGCATGAGGTCGGCGTGCAAATCGACCACTTCGAGGAACTCGACCTCGGCCAGAAAGTGTATCTCTCTTTCACACCCGACCACGGCCTGTGTCTCACTGAATAATCCCATGCCCCCACGCACGAAGGATGGCCCCAAACTTCTGGCGGGAGGGGACATCGCCATCAACCGCTCGGAGGCGAAAGGCGCTTTCGGCAAGCTGATTCCCCTCCTCCGGGAAGCGGACGTCTCTTTCGCCAACCTGGAACTCCCCCTCTCCCACGGCGGAAAACCCGCGCCCGAGAAAATCCTGCTGCGCGGCGCGCCGGATATGGCCCACGCCCTCACCGAAGCGGGCTTCGACGTCATGGCCTTTGCGAATAACCATGTGCTCGACTATGGGGAGGACGCCTTTGCGGAAACCATGTCGCTCATGGACTCTCTGGGCGTTGCGCTCGTGGGAGGCGGCATGAACCTCGCGCAAGCGAGGAAACCCGTCCTCATCGAGCGCGGGAACCTGACGATAGGCTTTCTGGCGTATTGCTCCGTCATTCCGAGAGGGTTCGAGGCGACTGTATCTGATCCGGGCGTGAACCCCATACGCGCCCACACGGCCTACCGCCCCTGGCGCGACCTCTCCGAATACCCCGGGACCCCGCCGCGAATCGACACTTGGGCGGAACCCGCCCATCTCGCGCGCATGAAGCGCGATATCAGAAATTTTAAGAAAAAAGCAGATTTGGTCGTAGTGAACCACCACTGGGGCACGAGCATGACGCACGAGGTGATGGATTTTGAGCGGGAAATCGCGCACGCCAGTATCGACGCGGGCGCGGACCTGATTTTAGGCGGGCATCCGCACGTTCTCCAGGCGATTGAATTCCACAAGGGCGCACCCATCGTCTACAGCATGGGGAACCTGATCTTCGATTTTGAAATTCCATTCTTCACAGACGAAACGCACGACACCTTCCTGTTCGGCTGCACCCTGACCAAACAGGGAGTGAGAGAACTCTATCTGATGCCCGTGACGGCCGGGGTATTTTCCAAACCCAGGCTCCATTCTCCCAGCCGGGGTGATGGCCGCCGAATCGTCGACGTGATGAACGCGCTGAACGAGCCATTCGGGACCAGGCTGGAAGTTCAGGATGATCGTGTATCGATATCCGCCCCCTGAAAACTCACACCCGCGTAGGCTTCAATTACCCTCACCCGACGTATTTTCCCTTTCTGGAATCCTCTAACTCAGCACCCCTTCGGCGTCGCGGACCGGCCCTTTGATGATGATGGCCTGCATCTTCTCGCCCACAGCCGCCGTCTTGTGCTCCATGCCTGCCGGAATGAAGGCCACAGCCCCCGGGTAGAGGTCGATTTTCTCGCCGTGCGTTTCCGTATAGCCCCGCCCGCTCAGCACCCAGATGACTTCTTCCTGTCCGGGATGCGCGTGTGGCTCATGCGGGGTCGCAGGGTCGTACTCGGTGAGTCCCACGCGCACGTGCTCGGAGCCGTTCGCTGTCGGACTCACCAGGATTTTCGTCTGCCCCCACTCCACGGGCTTGAAAGCAGCTTTTGCAACGTCCACCACTGATTTTTCCGGCATTTTCATCTCCTCTATATTACTTTAATAACTCCCTGTAACTTGTACTATTTCAATCGGTTTCTTACGGCATCTCCGCATTCTTTCGTAGTCAACTTCCCCCCGAGATCCGCCGTGCGTTCCCCGTGCGCGATGGCCTCTTCCACGGCTCGCCGTATAGCGGCTCCGCCCTCCCCGCAGCCGAGATGATCCAGTAGCAGAGCGCCCGTCAAAATGGCCGCCATCGGGTTGGCGATACCGCGCCCGTAGATGTCGGGCGCCGTGCCGTGCACCGGTTCGAACATCGAAACCCCCTCGAGATTCACGTTCGCAGAAGGCGCAAGACCCAGCCCGCCCACGAGGCCCGAAGTGACGTCGCTCAGGATGTCGCCAAACATGTTGTTCGTAACGATGACGTCGAATTCTCCGGGATGCTGAATCACTTCCATCGCCACCGCGTCGATGTGCTTGGCTTCGGACTCGATATCTTCAAAATCCGCCCTCACCTCATCGAACACGCGCCGCCAGATCCCGCCTGCGTAGCGAAGCCCGCTCGCCTTGTCCGCCATGGTGACTTTTTGGCGCTTATGACGCCTCGCGAAATCGAACGACGCCCTGATGACGCGCTCCACCCCCTTGTATGTGTGCACTTCTTCCTGCAGGGCGACCTCGTCTTTCGTGCCCTGCTTGAAAAATCCGCCCACGTTTACGAACAGGCCCTCGGTGTTCTCACGCACGACGACGTGGTCGACCTCCCCTGCCCCTTTATTCTTGAGCGGCGTCAAATCCTCGTGATAAAGCCTGCAGGGACGGATGTTGGCGTATAAGTCCAGCCCGAAGCGGACCCCCAGAATCACCTCTTCCTGCACGATCGAGCCGGGAACCCGCGGATCGCCGATGGCGCCTTGGAATACGGCTTCGAAGCCCGCCCGAAGGGTATCGCACCCGTCTTCGGGCATCCCCCTGCCCTGCTCCAGATACCGATCGCTTCCCCAGTCGAAGTATTCGAAATCTACCGGAAACGAGGCCGCCTCCGCCGCCGCCTTGAGCGTCTCCTCCGCTTCGGGCATCACTTCGTTCGCAATACCGTCTCCACGCACCACCGCAATGCGAGCCACTTTCATCTCTCCCCTGTTCCAAAGCGTAAATCCCGGAAAGAAGCGCATTCTGACAAAAGGCGAGCGCCACCCGCAAGGTGTTGCGCACTCCTGTGAGACTTCCCGAAAAACGCAAAGAAAGGCTAAGATGGCACGGCATTCACAGCATCAACAATAGTCAACATTTTTCGAGGAGGTTTTCATGGTCGAGTCCGGTCCCCTGCCCGAAGGCACGGTAAGGTTTCCCCCCGAAGTCGTCGAAGAGTTCGTCTACACCATATTCCGCAGCAAGGACGTGCCCGAAGATGACGCCCGCCTGGTGGCGAAAGTATTGGTCAGCGCCGATTTGAGAGGCATACGCAGCCACGGGGCGGCGCGGCTGACGTTCTTCATGGTTCGCCTCGAAAACGGCGTACTCAACAGCAGACCCGACATGAAGTTCTTCAAGGGAAGCGACACCACCGGCCTTCTCGACGCGGACGACGCCATCGGCATCGTCGCCTCGAACCGTGCGATGGACGAAGCCCTCGCCATGGCGGAAAAGCATGGTTCCGGCTTCGTTACAGTCCGCAACAGCAGCCACTTCGGCTATGCAGGCTATTGGGCCAAGAAGGCGATGGAAGCGGGTTACATCGGCATCAGCATGACGAACGGCGGACGCCGCACCGCCCCCACTTTTGGGGGGGAAGCGCTCTTCGGCACCAACCCGATGAGCGTGGCGATACCCGGCGGACCGGGAGGAACCGATTTTCACCTCGACATGGCCACCGCCGTGACGGCCGTCGGCAAAATCGAGACGGCCCTGCGCGAAGGCCGGGAAATTCCCAAAGGCTGGGTTCTCTCTTCGATGGGAACGCCTACCTTGAACGAGAAGAGCATCCTGAACTACGAGGTGCCGCTTGCGCCCCTGGGCGGCGAAGGAGACGAGAACGGGGGCCACAAGGGCTATGGCCTGCAGCTCATGATCGAACTTCTGTGCGGCGTGCTCTCGGGCGCTGGTCTGGAAAGCCGTATGGCGGGCGCATCGGGTACGGCGAAATCCGCCACGGGTCATTTCATGGGCGCAATCAAGATGTCGGGCTTCAGGGACTTATCCGCCATGTTCGGGGACATGGGAAAACTCTTCGACGTTATCCGGGGCGCAAAGAAGGCGCCGGGCCACGACCGTATCTACATCCACGGTGAGCCCGAGGCGATCGCCGAGGAGGAGAACAGGCGCATCGGCGTACCCATCACACCTGCCGTTTTGGAGCAGATACAAAGGCTGAACGAAGAGCTGGAGCTCGGTTTCGAGCTTTGAAGTTTCAGGTGCTTCAGAGGTGGTTTTCAGGAACGAACCGCTTGTCTTAGATATTCGACAATCGCGGGAGCGTCCCATTTGCGGGAGCCGATAACTTTCTGCAAGAGACGGCCCTGGCGGTCCACGATGAACGTCTCCGGCACGCCTGTCGTGCGGTAGAGTTTCTTGATGCTCCCGCGCGGGTCGAGCAGAATCGGGAACGTGAGGCCGAAGCGATCGACGAATTTCCGGACAGCGTCCGCTCCCAGGGCGTCGATGCTTACCGCCAGGATCTCGAACGGCGCGCCGTCTTTTTTCATCCGGGCGTAGAGGCGCTGCAAATCCGGCATCTCATCCAGACACGGAACGCACCACGTTGCCCACACGTTGATGAGCACCACCTTGTTCTTCAGACTCGCCAGGGAGGAACTCCCCCCGCCCAGAAGCGGATATTCGAAAAGCGGAACCTGGCCGCCGGTTTCGAGTTTGGGGGCGGGCGCCTCTTCGACTCGTTCCGTCGTCAGACGCTCACCGACCGCCCAGAGCAGCGTCAGCAGAAGTGGAGCCAGGATGAACGCCAGGGCCAGCCGTTTCGCTTTTCGCTGGTCAGGTCTCGAGCTTTTAGACGCTTCCATGCCTTCAGCTTTTCTCATCGAGCAGATGTCCTACAAGAGCAAAAGCAGCCTCACTGTCCCATTCGCGGGGGCCTACGCCATAGCCCACAACTTGGCCTTTTCTGTCCAGGAGATACGATGTCGGCAGTCCCCGCACCTTGTAAAGCGCCTTCGCCCTGTGCTCGGGGTCGAGGACGATGGGAAAAGTCAGTTTCAACTTCGCTACGAAATCACGCACTTCCTGCTCATTGCCCTGGTCCAGCGATATCGCAACTATCTCGAGGCCTTGCGGCTTAAACTTCGCATATAGCCGCTCCATTGAGGGCATTTCACGGATGCACGGCTGACACCAAGTCGCCCAGAAATTCACCAGTACGAGTTTACCCGCGTGCTGTGTGAGGGAATGATTCTGCCCATCCAGAGCTTTGAGCAACACATCCGGGGCATCGGCTCGCTTAGCCTGCTTCAGAAAAATCATGTCGCGGTACAGGGCGGCGTCATCCCCCGCGGACACCTTGCCCTCTGGCTGCGCTTGCTTTACCTCAATCTCCCGGGTCGGCGTCGAATCTCGATTCCCGAAATACACCATCATCCAGACCACCAGGACGAGGCTGATAACCATCCCAATCAGCCGCCACTTGATGCTCCTGCGTTTTGGAGAAATCCCATCGAGGTTTCTGGCAAGTTCGGACTTCGGATTGTAGTTCATCAAAAACTCCCGGCTTGCGGAGTATGGCGGCTCAACCCTCGAAATCACCAAGCTCGCGCTGCAGACGATTTTCAAGAGAGTCATCCGAGGTGGCGACACGCGGGACTTCTCTGCTGGCTTGGTTTTGCTCTGCCTCTTCCGGGCGCCTTACCCAAGACCTCACCAGGACGAAGACAACGCCGAAGCCCGCCAGCAACCCTCCGAATGGAAGAAGCCAGGCGGTGAGATAAAAACCCTCCGCCGGCGGTTTGGGCAAAACGTCTCTACCGTATACTTCAACGAAATACCGGACGATCTGCTCTTTCGACTCTCCGGCGAATATCTTGCGGCGCACGAGTTCACGGAGTTGGGCGCCCTCACTGCTTGGGCAGTCATGCAACAGTTTTCCGGGGCAGACCGGACTCATGAGGGCGCCTGCCACCTCGGAGAATGTGGTCTTGGCTCCCGGCGAAGCGGCCTGCACCGCCTGATGCGGATAAATGACGATTACAAGACACAAAGCGAGCAAAAAACGTATCATGGGGAATCTTCCCTGGGGTTAAGTTTTTTCTCCTCCTCCACCAAAATATCCATCCGCGCCCTAAGAGTCCACCAATAAAGCGCGAACCCGCCCAAAACGACGATGTACGCCGCCGCCACGTAGCCCATCATGCTCCCTCCCGCGCGGCGCGGGCTTCTTCCACCCGCGCGTTCAGACGCTCGATCTGCGCGCGCTTTCGGACAAAACAGACGAACAGGAGCATAAAGGCCAGCAAGGTGCTCCACAAGGCGACGTGCATGGAATCGGGCAAGTCCCTTAGTCCGCCAGAGCGCATTACCACGGGCTTGGGATGCAGCGTACGCCACCATTCCACCGACATGTGCACGATGGGCACGTTCAGGAAACCGACAATCCCCATCACGGCGGCGAAACGCGCCCTTTGTTCGGGTTCCGTCATATAGGCGCGCAGCATCAGATATCCCACGTATATCATCCACAGGATGAGCGTGGTGGTGAGTCTAGCGTCCCACGTCCACCACACGCCCCATACCGGCCGCGCCCAGATTGGGCCGGTGATGAGCACCAGCGTGCAGAAGACGACCCCCGACTCCGCGCAGGCGTGCGCGCGGATGTCGTCGTCCGGATTCCTTCTCGCCAGATATTTAATTGAAAAAATGAAGACCAGGAAAAAAGCGAAATATGCCACCCAGGCCGATGGGACGTGAATGTAGAAAATCCGTTGTGGCGCTCCCTGGAGCCTGTCGGTTCCGGCAATGTAAAAATCCGCGAAAATAGCGAAAGAAAGAATGACCAGTGTGAGAACCGGCAACCACTGAAAGACGCCCCGCTCGTCTCGATACATCATGCGCTCCTCCCTGAGGTGCAGAGCGGCGGCAGGGAATAAAGTAACATAATAAATACAGAGGCATAACTCATTGATATTATTCTTCTAGAATATATTCGAAAACCAAAGAGGCGGCCACCAGGAATACAACATCATACACCAACATCAAGCGAATCCAATCCCTTGAATCCGCCCAACCGCCACCGCCGAGATGGGCTTCGCTCGCCTTGACTGCGGCGATCAGAACAGGCACGAGAACGGGAAACATCAAGACGGGCAGCAAGACCTCGCGCGTTCTCGTGCGCGCGCTCATTGCTGAGAACAAGGTGCCCGCAGCCGCGATTCCAACTGTGGCGGATATGGCGACGATCGCAAGTGCACCGGCCGATTTCCACACGTTCGCTTGATAGAGAACGGCCAGAACGGCGAAGCCCACCACTTCCATAATCCCCATCAAAACGGCCACGGACACCACTTTGCCCAAGTACAGCGCGGAGGGGTCGGAAGGACTCAGGTACATGGCCGAAAACCCCGCACTCTCGCGCTCCACACTCATGGTCCGAGAAAGCCCGATGACGCAGGCGAACAAGAAGGATATCCACAGAATACCCGCCTGCACGGCGCGGGCGTTCTCTCCGCTGCCGCCCCCCGGGCCAAAGGCGAAGCTGAACAACGTGAGCACCAGCAGCGCGAAAACCACCATGACGAGTAGGCTTTCCTTCGTCCGCCATTCTAGGCGCAAATCCTTTTCCACGACCGCGAAGAGGACGTAGAAAAAACGCCTCATGCCGGACCTTCGGAGGCCTCATCGAACGCGGCCAACAACTCTTCTTCTTTCGAATTATCAGCATTCCCCTCATAGGCAAGCCTGCCACCACCCAAAACGGCGATCCTGCCCGCCATATCAAAGGCTTTTGACAGGTCGTGCGTCGTAAACACCACGATGCGAGCATGATGCTCGCAAAGCGCACGCACGACGCTCTCCAGACGTCCGGCGGCTTCGGGGTCGAGGCCGGAGAAAGGCTCATCGAGCAACACGACTTCAGGATCGTGTAAAAGCGCGCGCGCAAGGGATGCGCGCTGCCTGAGGCCCTGGCTCAATACGCGCACGGGCTCAGCGAGACGATCCGTGATGCCGAGCGTCTCCGCCAACAACTCCACACGCCCCGAAATATCTCCACTCTCCATGCCAAACAGCTTGGCGAAATAGCCGAGGTTCTCACGTATCGTCAGACCCGCATAGAGCATGGGTTCGTGTGTGAGCAGGCCGATTCCACCCTTCGCCTCGCGGGAGATCGGCTCCCCGCCTACCCTCACCGTTCCTTCCGTGGGCATCAACAGACCGGCAAAGGTTTTGAGAAGCGTGGTCTTGCCCGAGCCGTTCTTGCCAAGAAGAGCCAGCGTCTCTCCTGGGGAGACGGACAGGTTCAAATCCTTGAGCGCCCACCTCCATCCATATCGCCTGGATACGCCAAGAGCCTCCAGCACGGCATCCGCCCTCTTAGTCCGAGAGTTCTTTCAGGCGCTCGTAACGCGTTGCGCGCTCGCGGCCATGATCGTCGGCGGAAATCTCTCCCGCTGCAAGCCTGTCATCGAGCAAAGCGATGGCGCGCAATGTCTCCTCGCGCTCCACCTGGGCGGAGTAGGCCGTGTTCCTTTTTCTGCGGATGTAAACCCCCAACCCCAGGCTCAAGACGACCATAACGCCACCTACGATGTAAAAAACACCCAAGCCGCCCATCGAATCGGGCGCCTGCATATCGATCTGCACCACCGCACCCGCCTTCGCAGTCCCCACGAAACGATTGTATTCCCTGTTCTGAAACTTGACGTCGGGCTGTACTGAAAGGCCGATAGCCTGGGCCTGTACGCGATCTTTCTCGGGCAGGACGGCCAGACTCGGCGTGTCGTAAAGAATCGGTTTTTCCACCCTGATGCCGCCGAATTCATCCTCGAGCCGATAAAGCAGGACGATAAATTTACGTCCCGGTGGTATGGGTTCGCTCGTTCTCAGTTCATTCCCCACAGAGGCGAGGAATTTAGGGTCCAACCCGGAGGGCGCCGCGCCCCATCGCGCTCTGGGGTTTCTGATGTTGCTGCTTCTCGGCAAAACGAAGCGCAGCGTGGGAGCGCCGCCTTTCGAGACGATGGTGGCGCTGCCCTCGTTCTCGAAATCCATCATCTCCACAAACTCGAAAAAACCCTTCTCCAGCCGGATGGTGACGATGTCGCGTTTGAGCTTGAGACGGGAGAGGTCGGTCGTCGTGGGGCCGGAGGTTTGAACCTTCGCCTTGGGTGGCGCGGCCTGTAATTTCGCCGTACCCGCATATGAGAAGACGGGCGCGGAACAGGCCACGAATAAGCTCAGGAAGATAAATGACCAAGTGGGTCTGAAGCGTTTCAACTTAGCTGGCGCCCACAGGCGGCGCAGAAATTATCCGTTTGGCTCACGGCGTTGCCGCACGAGGCGCAAAACCGGGGTTTCGGGCTTTTCGCTTGCTCATCAGATGGCGGATCGGCCAATTCAACTGGCGATTTACCCACCTGTTTTCTATAGCGCAGGATTTCCGCCTCCAGGCGCTCATCGAGCGAGTGTGGCTTCTCAATCGCGACTTTTTCGGTTGGCGGGCGTTTCGTTTCGAGCCGGGCCGCCGCCTCGGCCGCTTCTCGTTCGCTAATTCGAACGGGCGCCATGCCCTCCTTCACCCCTCGGGCATCGAGGCGTCTGAGCACCCCTACCGCACGGGCGCGTGCAGGCGTCATCATCTGGTCGTAGTCTTCATCGGAGAGCTTGCCCATCTCCTTGTCGAACTCGATATCCATGATGTTCTTGTAGGCCTGCTCACGCTCCATCAACAGTCGCGTCACCTCCCGGTCCGTAAGCGGCTGAGCGCTATCCTCATCCGGTAAGACGCCCTGGGCCGTCTGGGGGCGCATGATGGGCAAGATGGTGTAGAAAAACGCCGCGCCTACGGCCCCTGTAGCGATGATGACCCCCAGAATTTCCATCACGCTAAGCCCGCTTTTTTCTTCGCCTGCCCCAGCGCTCCGGCAGGAAGCAGACGATTGAGCCGAGCGTGAAGACGACGCCTCCCGCCCACACCCAGTTCACCAACGGGTTCACCATGAACTTGAACGTGGCCGTGCCGTCGGGGTCCGCCTCTGCGAAGACGGCATAGATGTCCGAACGCGCCCCCCGGCGGATGCCGGGCTCCGTCGTCGGCTGCGGCGGCGTGAAATAAAGTCTTTTCTCCGGTTCCACTTCTCCGATGCGATACCCCGCCCGATAGACGCCCAGGCGCGCGAAGGCGGAGCGGTATTGCGGCGTCGTGTTCTCGCGAATCCCCTCATAGCGCATCCGTACGCCGTTGAGCGCGAAACTCTCGCCCAGGCGCAGTCGCACCTCACCCACTTCCTGATAGGCCGAGGACGCCGCTACGCCCACGAACAATATCGCCATTCCCAGGTGGACGATGTAGCCCCCGAATCGCCTCTTGTTGCGCATGGTGAGTTCCCACGCGGCCTGGACGATGCGCTCCCCCTGGTGACGAACGCGCGAGGATATACCCCGCCAATACTCCAAAACGATGGTCCCCACCACAAACGCGCTCAAACCGAACGCGAGCGCCGCGTATACGTGGTGGACGCCGAATAGCATCAAAACGACCAGGGCGCCCACGGCCACCACCGAGGGATAGACGAAACTCCTGTTCATCTGTTTTCGCGAGGTCCTGCGCCATGCGAAAAGAGGACCCGCGCCGCAAAGCAAAATCAGCAACAGCCCGATGGGCACGTTCACCTGATTGAAAAACGGCGGCCCCACGGTGACCTTGACGCCCTTCACGGCTTCAGAGACGACCGGAAAAATCGTCCCCCAGAAGACGGCGAACGTGATGCCCATGAGTACGACGTTGTTGAGCAGAAAACTCGCCTCGCGCGAGAAGAAGCTCTCCATCTCGTGTTCGCTCTGAAGTTCGGGCAGACGCCAAATCATCAGGCCAAAGGATATGACGACCGCCACCAATAAGTAGACCAGAAACGCCCAGCCGAACGATGAGTCCGCAAAGGCATGCACGCTCGAGATAATGCCGCTTCGCGTGAGGAAAGTGCCGAAAATCGTGAGTGCGTATGTGATGATGATGAGCGAGACGTTCCAGACCTTGAGCATCCCGCGTTTTTCCTGAATCATCACCGAATGCAGAAAAGCGGTCCCCACGAGCCAGGGCATGAGGCTCGCGTTCTCCACCGGGTCCCACGCCCAGTATCCGCCCCAGCCCAGTTCCTTGTAGGCCCATGCGCCGCCGAGCAGGATGCCGACGCCGTTGAAGAACCAGGCGAACAGCGTCCAGCGGCGCGTTGAGGTGATCCAGTCGGTATCGAGCTTGCCGCTCGCCAGGGCGCCGATGCAAAAGGCAAAAGGAACGGCGAAACCCACGTAGCCGAGATACAGATTGGGCGGGTGGATCACCATCCCCCAATCCTGGAGCAGCGGGTTCAGGCCGCGTCCATCCGCTGGGGGGGTAGCAAGCGTATCAAAGGGCGGGGTGACAAAATTGAGAATCACCAGGAAGAAGAGCGCCGTGGCCATGAGCGTAGCCGTGACATACGGCATCAATTCCAGGTTCCTGTGGCGGTTTTGCCGGATCACGACGAACGCATACACGCACAAGAGCAAGAGCCACAGCAGTAGGCTGCCCTCCTGCCCTCCCCAGAACGCGCTGAAGCGGTAAAAGCCGTTCAACGTGTTGTTGACGTGTCCCGCCACGTATTCCACGCGGTAATCGCGCACCATCAACAGATAAACGAGGGCCACACTCGCGCCGCTCACCAGCCAGAAAACTCCGATGGCGGCGTTTCGGCCCGCGGCGATGAGGTCGGCCCTGCGCTTTATAGCGCCGAAAATGCAAGCTCCGATCCCGAACACCGCCAGGACGAGCGACGCCAGCAAACTGTAATGTCCGAACTGGATGGCGATCAACTGAAGACTCCCGGGGTGGAGGGGATATTCAAGACAGCACGAGATACAAGGGTCTTTCCTCGCGGATTTGGGGCTAACGGGCCTCAGACATCTGCTTGCGCTTCGTGGCTTGTTTCATCAATGCCTCGTGATCCGTCGGTATGCTCTCCCCCGCCTCCTTCATTTCCTCGAATTTCGAGGGGCACGCTACCATCAGGTTCTTCGCCACCAAAACCCCTTTGCCGTTGAGCTTTCCCTCGGCAATGACCGGAAACCCGTTCTCGAGCAAATCGGGGGGAACACCCTTGTAACTCACGGGCAAGGTCCCCTTCTCACCCTGGATATGGAAGGCGAGCAGCATGGCGTCGGGATTTTTCTGGAGTGACCTGGGCACAATCTTGCCCTGCACCCTGATGCCGCGTCCCCCCAGAGCCGGCGCCTTCTGGGACACCTCGTCCACGGTCAGGAAGTACACCAGATTCTCGCTCTGAAACCCTGAAATGGCCAGATAGGCGAAAGCGCTCAAGATGACAACGCCCGCGATAATAAACTTGATTTTCTGAACGCTCATCCATTACCTCTCGGCGGCCCAAAACAGCGTCTTTCAAGAATACGACGATCGTATGTTTCTTTCAACCGAGCCGTGGGCATAGCCTCCACATAACTCAACTTTTTTCAAAGAAAAACCGGCGGGGTCCAAAAACCCCGCCGGCCAGAAATGCTCGAAATTGCCCTCTTATACCACTTCCCGTTCCTCGATCCAGGGCATCATCGCGCGCAGGCGGCGGCCGACCACCTCGATGTCGTGCTCCTTCTCCTTGCGCACCACGGTGTTGAACGTAGGCCGGTTCACCATGTTCTCGTTGATCCACTCGCTGGCAAATTTGCCGGTCTGGATGTCACGCAGGATTCCGCGCATCCGCTCACGTGTCGCATCGTCGATAACGACCTTGCCCCGTGTGATGTCTCCGTACTCGGCGGTATCCGAAACCGAATAGCGCATCATGGTGATGCCACCCTGGTAGATCAGGTCGGTGATCAGTTTTACCTCGTGGAGGCACTCGAAATAAGCAAGCGCGGGCTGGTAACCCGCTTCCACGAGCGTTTCGAACGCGACGCGAATCAACTCGGTGATGCCGCCGCACAGCACCGCCTGCTCGCCGAAGAGGTCCGTCTCGGTCTCCTCCTCGATGGTCGTCTCGATGATGCCGGCGCGGGCGCAGCCCACCGCCTTGCCGTAAGCCAGGGCGTATTCTTTCGCCTTGCCCGTGGCGTCCTGAAAAACGGCCACCAAACCCGGCACGCCGCGCCCGTCCTCATATTGGAACCGCATGGTGTGGCCCGGGCTTTTGGGCGCGATCATCACGACGTCGATGTTCTCGGGAGGAATGATTTGTCCGTAATTCAGGTTGAAGCCATGAGCAACCACCAGGGCGTCGCCGTCTTTCATGTTGGGCGCAATGTCTGCATTCCAGATTGCGGGCTGGAGATGATCCTGCGTGAGGATGACCACCATGTCGCCCGCCTTGGCCGCCTCGGCCGTTTCCATCACCTCGAGGCCGTCATCTTCGACCTGCTTCCACCGGGGGGAAGTTTTCCTGAGACCCACGACGACGTCCGCGCCGCTGTCCTGTGCGTTCAGCGCATGGGCGCGCCCCTGGCTCCCGTAGCCGATGACGGCGATTTTTCTGTTCTGCAGCAGATTCAGGTCCGAATCGGCGTCATAGTAAATTTTCAGGTCTTTCAACAACTGTTCTTCATTCACTTTGCTCATGGCCATTGGCCCTCCAGGATTCGCAGCCCGCGCCGCGCCGCCAAATATCGATCTACTTGAGACGAAAAAAACCGCATATCGAAAAACTCGGTTTCTCGTGGGAAACCGCTGAAAAAAGAGACCATAATCTAGGAGCCGTCAGCAGGAGCGTCAAGGCGCTCCGGGCATCGAGGCAATGATCCTCGCCAGAGGACCATAGAGACGCAAAAAAGCCGAAGCAATACGCCCCGGCTTTTTCAGAATACTCTTCTATACCGCGGAGGTAATAACGGGCCTGTCGATTCCCTTGAAAGCGACCGCGATCTCATCAGCCGCTTTCGCGGCCGCATCCGCCGCTTCCTGCGCGAGCGCTTTTGCTCTCTCGGCCGCCTGGCGGGCAGATTCGGTCGTCCTCTCTTTGGCATCCGCCAGATATGCGCTTGCCTGCGCAGAAAATTCGGAGGCCTCCGCCGCGGCGTATTTGGCCTGTTCGACGGCCGCCATCGCCATATCCTTGCCCTTCTCCATCATTAGGCGTACGGCTTGGTCAGCATTATCTTCTTTGTGGCGAAGTGCATGAGAGGCGTGCGCGAGGGCCGTGTTGACCGATTCCATGGCCTTACGTGCGGATTCCATCGCCGCCTCGCTTGCTTCGGTCAAGGAGGGCATTCGAGGGACTTCGAGCGGCATCGTGGGGTCGGTCATCGTGTGGAGCACTTCGGCCCGCGCTTCTTCCGATGCCAGCCTTCTCGCCTCGGAGGCGCGCAAGCCCTCCTCGTCCACCATGATGTCCAGTCTTTTCGCCACGATGCGCTGGCTCGGCTCCCTCACCCCCCAGACCAGACCCATGATCTCCATGATCTTGATGAACCTATAGGTGATGTCCACCTCGAACCACCGCTGGCCGTGGGCGGCCGAGCGCTGGTCCGCATGGTGGTTGTTGTGCCAACCCTCGCCGAAGGAGAAGATTGCGACGAGCCAGTTGTTGGTGCTCTCCTCGTCCGTGTTGTAGTTGCGGTAACCGAAGGTATGCGTCATCGAATTCACCGCCCAGGTGCAGTGCCACAAAACGACCGTTCGCACGAATACGCCCCAAACGAGCCAGGACATGCCCAAGCCGCCGTATAATTCCCCGGCGAAGTAGATCGCCACCGCCGTCAGAATATAGATGGGGAAAAAGAATTTATCGAAAAAACGCTGCCATTTATCGCGGTGTAAATCCTTGGCGAAGCGCGAATACTCGTCATAGGTGTGCGCGTCCGGCAAATTGACGAAAAGCCATCCGGCATGCGCCCACAAGAAGTTCACCAGCGGGGAATGGGGGTCGGGCTCCTCGTCCGATTCCTTGTGGTGTATGCGGTGCATCGCCACCCACTCGATGGGCCCGCTCTGAAGCGCCTGACAGGCGCAGAAAGTCAGGAAATACTCCACCGGCTTATACGTCTGAAAACTCCTGTGCGTCAGGAGCCGGTGATAGGAAACAGTTACTCCCACCATCCCGGCGACGAAATACATCACGATTCCTACAATGAGACCGGAAACGCTGAAATAACTCAAATCAAAAGCCATCAGGGCGAGCAGATGGATCACCCCAATGACGAAGACCGTCTCCCACTGGAGCTTCCTTTCGGCTTTTCTGTGAATTGCTAGGCTGTGTTTCTTAGGCGCCGTGGACAAGGGTTTTCTCCCATTCTTGAAGAATCAATCTGCAAGAGCATCCCAGAGTGTCGTTTCAGGTATGATCGGGCGTTCAAGCGAAGTTGCCATGCCAATCTTCAGTCAAACTCAATACTGTGAGCAAACCCGGATATAATGGGCCAGACGGGTTCAGAAATCAAGTCCCCCAAAAAGAAATCTCTCCCGAAAGACGAATCTTTCACAACTTTTTATCAAAATCGACCATGAGGGCGCTGCGGTCTTAAAATACAGGCGAATTCGCTCTTCCGCATTGTCATTTTGCCGATTCTCCCGTAATAAACGAATTTCATAATCACACGTCATCCTGCGAGGAGAACACCATGCCCGAAGTGAGAACAAACGGCGTCAGTCTGTATTACGAAGCCAGCGGCGAGGGTGCGCCCATCGTCTTCGTTCATGAATTCGCGGGCGACTGCCGCAGTTGGGAGGATCAGGTCCGCTATTTCAACCGCAGGTACAGGGTCATCACTTACAACGCAAGAGGATTCCCGCCCTCCGAGGTGCCCGAAGACGCATCGCAATACAGCCAGGACATTGCCGTGAACGACCTGGCGGGCCTAATCAGAGATCTGGGCCTCGCGCCCGCCCACGTCGTAGGACTATCGATGGGCGGCTATGCGACTCTCCACCTTGGCCTCCGCCACCCGGAACTTACCCGCTCCATCGTCGTGGCCGGGTGCGGCTACGGCTCCGAAATGGATCAGCGCGAACGATTCCAAAAAGACGCGAACGAAGTGGCCGACCGGTTTCTGAACGAGAGCTTGGAGAAGTTCGGCCCCGTCTACACCGCCGGCCCCACGCGCATGCAACTGAAAAGAAAAGACGCGATTGGCTACCAGAAATTCATCGACCACTTCATGAGCCATTCCCCTCTGGGCTGCTCGAACACGATGCGCGGGGTACAGAGCGCGAGGCCTTCGGTCTATGAACTCGGAGAGCAGATGAAGAACTGCTCCGTGCCCACTCTCGTCCTCACGGGGGATGAAGACTTCCCCTGCCTGGAACCCGGGCTGTTTATGAAGCGCAACATCCAGACGGCCGCCCTCGTCACCTTCCCCAACGCCGGCCACCTCATCAACCTCGAAGAGCCCGCCATGTTCAACCGCGTCGTTCTCGAGTTCATCACTGAGGTGGACGCCGGACGCTGGCCGACGCGCGACCCGCTCTCGATGGGAGAATCCGCGTTACTGCCGGACGAGGAATAGTTATTTCAGGTCAAGGAGAAGACATGCCGGGCAAGCTGGAAGGAAAGAGAACCATCGTCACGGGCGCCTCATCGGGTATCGGTGCGGCCATCACGCGCAGATTCAGCGCGGAGGGCGCATCCATCTGGGCGGCGGGCGGTTTCAACCAGGAACGCTTGAGTGGAATCATCACCGAATGTAGCGCAGGAGGCGGAAAAATCGACGGTCGATGCTACGACTTGAGAGACGCGCGAAAAGCAAACGACCTCATGAGCGACGGCGCACAATTCCTGGGCGGTCTCGATATCATGGTGAATTGCGCCGCCATGCGAGGGCACAAGAGTTTTCTCGAATTCACCGACGAGCAAATTGACGACCTGTACGAAGTGAACGCGAAATCCGTGTTCATCGCCACGCGCGAGGCGGCCAGGCTCATGGCGCCCCAGGGAAAGGGAAAAATCCTGATGATCGGCTCCATCGACGGCGAGCGCGGGGTTCCCGGCAACGCCCTCTATTGCGCCACAAAAACCTCCATGCACAACTTGACGCGCGCCCTCGCCGTGGAACTCGGCCCCATGGGACTGCGCGTCAACTGTCTCATGCCGGGCACCACCGAGAGCGAGCGCGTGAAGGAGATCCACATCAACGATCCCGTGCGCGCCCAGGCGAAACTGCCCCGTATACCCGTGAACCGCTTTGCGACTCCCGAGGAAATGGCCGTAGTATCGCTCTTCATGGCCTCGGACGAAAATGATTTCATGAACGGCGCCTTCATCTCTTGCGACGGCGGCACACTGGCGATGTAGCCGGACTGCGGTCCCTGAGAAGAGGAATACCCCGACCATAAGAAAACATCACGATTTGCCAACCCACGGAGGTTTATCGAGCGATGAAGAAAGCCCCTATCGTTTGTGAGGATGTCTCCCCCGCATTCCCGCCCTATCCGGTGGCAGTCAAGGCCGGCGAGCTATTGTTCGTCTCAGGATTAAGACCCGTCGGCCCGGCTGGATTCGCAGACCTGCCCGAAGCCGGACGCGAGCAGATGCAGGGCTACCCACTCGCCGACCTCACGGAAGAGCGAGTCGTCGCCGACTCCTGGGCTGTCCACGACAGCCTTGAAAAAGTTCTCGTCGCAGCGGGCACGCATCGCGACCAGGTGCTGCGCCAGCATATCTGGCAGCGCGACAAGCGTTATTTTCCCAGCTACGAACAAGTCCGGGTGCACTGGCAGCCGACGCCCGCACCGAGCAGCGGGCTGGGCGTGACTGACGTAATCGGGCGCGGCAGACACTGGATCGGGGTCGACGCCATCGCCGCCTGCACACAGGCCGGCGGCGTGTTCGGCGAACGCGAGGTGATGACCGACGTATACAACCCGGATCTTCCCGCGGCCTCGCACTACTGCCAGGCGATACGCTCGGGCCCGTTCGCCTTTTTCGCCGGGCACATCCCGATCAAGACCGCAGAGCCCGGTAAACCGCTTGTAAACTCTTATGACGACGTGCCTGAGGAGGGTCGTTTCCTCTCAACGGGGCGCAGCCATCCCGATAGCCGCCACGGCCCCATCGCATCGCAAACATGGTACGTCTTCAACGAGTTGCGCCGCACGCTCGCGGGCCACGGCATGGATATGGAAGACGTCGTGAACGTGTCGATTTTCCTGAGCGACCTGCGCGATTACTCCACGTACCACCGGGTACACACCCATTTCTTCCCGGAGGTTCAACCATCGCTTTGCGTCGTGGGATTCGACGAAGTGGGCCACCGCGGCACGCGCATCGAAATCGAAATCACCGCCATGGACAGGCGCAGTGGGCTCACCCGCCAGTCGTTCCCCTGGCCGGGGACGGCGCCCTTCGCGGCTCCCGCCGTCACGCAGGCGGGGCCGGTATATTACTTCTCGGGCATGGTGGGCGTCGACGAGGCGGGAGCGCTCGTGCGGGGCGCCGATTCCCTTACCGAAGCGGGGCGGCGCGCCGTGTTGCCTATGGAAAAAATTGAGCGGCGGCCGGGTCTCGCCGCGCAATGCTGGATGGCGTGGGAACAGCTACGCGCCGCCGCGGCGGGTGCGGATATGGAACTGGCGGACATCTCCATGACCAGGGTGTACCTCTCCGACCCGGCGGACTTGGGCGTGTACGAGGCGGTTCGCGAGACCTTCATCGACGAGGACCTGCCCGCGTTCGAGTGCGTGATCGTGCATGGTCCCGGCCCGGTTGCGGAATCGCTGGTCCAAATCGACGCTATCGGAATGAAATAACGGGAACGACAAAAACGACGCCTTGCGGGGTCAGAACCAGGCCCACAAATCTTCCTTTGCGCGAAGTTCCTCGCTGTCTCCGTCGAAAACGATGCGCCCGCCTTTGAGCACGATTGCGCGCTCGACAACGTCCAGGGCGGCGAGCACGTTCTGCTCGACGAGGATCAGTCCGGTACCGAGTTCTGAGTTGATACGCGAGAGCGAGCCCAGCACGCTTTTCACGATTGCCGGAGCGAGGCCGGCGGTCGGCTCGTCGAGCAGGAGGATTTGGGGCCGCGTCATCAAGGCCAGCGCGACCGCGAGCATCTGCTGCTCTCCACCGCTCATGTCGCCTGCGAGCTGGTCCTGGCGTTCCCGCAGCAGCGGAAAAAGGGCAAAAGCCTCCTCGAGAAACGAGGAGTCTGATTTCGAACCCGCAATGTGGAGGTTCTGCTCGACCGTGAGGTTCGGAAAAACGTTCTGGACCTGCGGAACGAAGCCGATTCCCAGCATGACGTTGCGGTGAACCTGATCCGGCACGATGGGCGAACCACCGAAATCCACGTCGCCGGAAACATCCCTGACGCCACCCACCAGACATTTGAGAAACGTCGACTTGCCCGAACCGTTGTGACCGAATATTCCTATCCGCACACCGGTCTCAAAAGACAGCGACACGTCGTTCACGGCGATAAGCGGCCCGTAGCGGGCCGTGAGGTTTTGGACTTCGAACATCGTTCCCTCTCGATTACTGCGGGTGTTCGCCGCCGAAATACAGGTCCGTGAGCTGCGAATCGCGTGTGAGTTCGTCGACGGAGCCGCTGGCCAGAACGCATCCGTTGAACATGAAAACCGTGCGATCGCTGATGTCGCGAATGAACGAGATGTTGTGCTCCACCACGCAGACCGCCCGGCCGGCCTGGGCCTCTTCGCGGATGACGCGGATGATCGTCTCATACGCCTGTCCCTCGACGCCCGCCATGGGTTCATCCAGCAACAGGCACGCCGCATCGCTCATCAACGCCCGGGCGAGTCCGATCCGCTTCTGCTGTCCGTAGGAGAGTTCAATCGCCATATCGTGCATTTTGTCAGCAAGGCCCACGCGCTCGAGAAGCACCATGGCCTTCTCCGTTGCTTCCTGGCGGAAGGCGTCGACCGAGCGGCGGCGTAACAGAATGCGCGCCAGGGATTCTCCGGGGTAGCGCCGCGTCGCAATCAACATGTTGTCGATTACCGACATCGAGTGAAACATGCGTGTGTTCTGCCAGGTTCGGGCCAGGCCGATGCGCGCGCGGTGGTGCATGGGCAATTGATCCACGCGATGGCCTTCCAGAATGATTGAGCCCGCATCCGGGGGAATCACGCCTGAGATCAGGTTGAACAAAGACGTCTTGCCCGCCCCGTTGGGGCCGATGAGGCCGACGATCTCGCCCGCCTCGAAGCTCAGGTTGACGTCGTCCGCCACCACGATTCCGCCAAAGCTCTTGTGCAGATCCTCGACCCTGACGATTCCGCTCATTCCGCATCCCTCCTCGCCCTGAAGGCCGCGCTCGCGCTCCAGGCCTCGAGACCGCCGCCGCCTCTGGTGCCTCCCATCAGGCCCTGAGGGCGTGCGAAGAGGAAGAATATGACGAGCGTCGTATAGATGACGCCCTGAAGCGGCGCCATGATGGAGACGGGCAGGCCGAGAAACGTGATGGCCTGCGGAAGGGTCGTCAGGAGCACCGCGCCCACCAGAGGTCCCCACGTCGTGGCGGCGCCGCCCACGACCACCATCGTCAACAGGGCCGCAGATGTGAATATACCGAATTGCTCGGGCGTGACGTAGGCGAAGTAATGCGCATAGAGAGCGCCCGCCAGACCGGCCATGCCCGAGCCGATAGCGAACAGGACGATCTTGATGTTCATCGCATTGCGGCCCAGGGCGCTGAAAGCTTCCTCGTCGTTTCGCATGGCGGTGATGGCCCGCCCGTAATCCCCTTCTACAATCCAGCCCACAAGCAGGACCGCGCAGGCGGCGACGACCGCGATGAGCAGGACGAAGACGAGGCTTCTCGACGGGCCTTCGTTCAGCACCGGAATGTTGGTCAGCCCTCCTGCCGCGCCAGTGAATTCGAGGTTGTTGATGACGTGCAGGATACCCAACTGAAACCCGATGCTGGCGATGACGAGGTAATCGCCCGACACGCGAAGCGAAGGCAGCGACACGCCGAATGAGAGCACCATCGCGATTCCTGCTCCCATCAGGATAGAGAGCGGCACCGGAATCTGCAGGTGAATCGCCAGCAGGCCGGAGCAATAGGCCCCGATGGCGTAGAAGATGGGATGGGCGACGCTCATCAGCCCGCCGTATCCCAGAATGAGATTGAAGCTCGTAGCGAGGATCACGTTGATCCCGATGAGCACCATTACTGTGAGAATATATTCCATGTCCTACTCAATCGCGCGTGGCGTCGGCCACCGCCACGGCGGCGGAGCGTCCCGAAGGTCTCACCAGCCCGCTCAGCTTGCGCGGCAAGGCGAATCCGCGCGGGAAGAAGATGATGACGACAAATATCAGAATATAGGCCAGCAGCGCCTGCCATTTGGACGCGATGACCAGAATGCTGAACGCCTGTATGAGACTCAGCGCAATCGCCGCGATTCCTGCGCGAAAGACGTTGCCAATCCCGGCCAGAATCGTCGCGATGACGGCGAAGATCAAAAGATGCTGGAGCGGCGTGGAGGGAAACAACGCCGCCTTCGTCCCGAAAAGATACATGCCCGCCGTGATGAGTACCGCAGCGATGGAGATCGAAACACCGTAGGCGCGCTTTCGGCTGATTCCGTATATCTCCGCCAGATTCTCGTTGTCGGCGACGGCAATCAGATACTGGCCGTAGCGCGTGCGGTTGATGAAGAGGTAGAGGATCAGCATCAGCACCGCCGTCACGGTGAGCGCCACCAGGTCCCAGTGGCTGATCGCGATGCCGCCGTAAAGATCGACGGGCCACAACAGGCTCGGGTAGAGCGTCTGCGGCTCGGTTCCGAAGGCGAGTTCGGTGAGATAGACAGAGAACTCCGAGAAAACGATCGTGAAGATGAACAGGGTTAGGATAGAGGAATTGCGATCACGGAAAACCATGAATGCGTAGCGCTCGAGCGCGAGCGAAACCGCAAGCGTTATCAGTAGCCCGAAAACCAGGGCGGGAACCAGCGGCAGACCCCAGTGCCGAAACGCCACGAGCAGGGAGTAGTAGGCGAACACCATCACCCCGGCCTGAGCGAAGTTCCATATCTTGTTGACCTTGAGGACGAGCGAGAAGGCGACCGCAAACAGGCAGTAATAGGTCGCGGCGGCGAAGCCCGTCCACAGGAGCTGCCCCAAAATCCCCCAGGTCAGCATGGCTTGACGTCACACACGTTAAATTCCCGGTGGGCGCGCCCGCCGGCGCGCCCACCCAGAGGAAACATAAGCCATTAATCCTTCTGGGAGCCGATCAGCGTGAATTTACCGCCCTTCACCTGCCAGAAATAAACCGGCTTCTTGACCGTGTGGTCGTCGTTGATGGTCACCGTATTGGTCAAAGGCTGCTCGAACGTCTTTATTGCCACCAGCGCCTTGCGCATGTTTTCGCCGGTGATCGGCAGTTTCTTGTCCAGCACCCATTTGTAGAGCGCCGCCACGATGTAGGGCGCATCGTAGAAATACTGCGTGTAGGGCAGCCCGATGGGCATGCGCTTGTACGCCTTTTTCCAGCGCTCGATATAGGCGGGCAGGTTCTTGTTGTCTTCCACGCTGGGGGCCAGCGCGGTCACGATGATGCCCTCGGCCCCCTTGCCCAACTGCTGGATCATTTTGGGGTTGAAAGCCGTCTGATAGCTGGTGATCTGGGTCTTCACGCCGAGCTGACGCATTTGCGCGACGACGGCCGTGAAATCGCGGATCACGCTGTGGATGTGGATGATGTCGGGATTCGCCGCTTTCACCTTGAGCACCAGGCCGGTGAAGTCCGAACGCTCCTGTTCGTACGACTCGAAAACGACGACTTTGCCGCCGGCCTTCTTGAAGCTGTTGCTGAATACCTTGGCCCCGTCACGGCCCGTCTCGTGGTTCACGTGCAAGACGGCGGCGCGGCGCTTGCCCATCTTCTGAAAGGCGTATTTGCCCAAGGCGTTCATGTCCACGTCCGCCAGCGGGAATGTCGTATAGACGTAATCGCCCAGCCGCGCGATGGCCGGCGCGTTTGCGCCCACACTGAGCATCAGCACTTTCTCGCGGTTGGCGATGGGGGCGACCGCCTTGACCACGTTGCTGAACGCGGTGATGTACACGGGCACCTTCTCCACATGGACGAAGCGGTTGACCACCGCGATGCCGACCTCCGGCTTCGCCTGGTGATCCAGAATGATGGCTTCGAGCGGATGACCGTTGACGCCGCCCTTGGCGTTGATGTCCTCGACCGCCCAGCGGACCGCCTGCATCTGGTCCTTGCCGAAAATCGCGGCGGGCCCGGTCAACGGATCGGCAACCCCGAAGCGAAGCGGTTTCTTCTTGGCTGCAGGCGCGTCACCGGCGAGCGGGCCGCCCAGCAAACCAATCGCTACGACGAGCGCAATCCAGAAAGTGGCGCGTTTCAAAAAGCGCGAAAAAATTTGGTTCATCGACTTTTCTCCCGTGTGGATGTGAACCTCGTTATTCGGTTGTTTGGCAGTCCGAAAATTACAACACGGCCCCTTCAGCCTTGTCAATGTATTGGCGGGAGAAGCCGTAAAGCCAATGGGCGCCAGGATAAGGGAAAATCTGATGGTTGGCGGCGTAGACGTCACCTCCCGTGGGCGCGGTGGTACTGGTCAGCGACATAGGCCTCATCCATCACGCCGAGTGCGGCGGCCGCCTTTTGCGGCCAATAAGGCTCACGCAGCATCTCGCGCGCCATGAATACGATGTCGGCCTCGCCGTTTCGGACAATCTGATCCGCCTGCCACGCCTGGGTGATCATCCCCACCGTGGCTGTGGGTATATCAGCCCCCGAACGCACGGCCTGCGATAGCGGCGCCTGATAACCCGGACCCACGGGAATCTTCGCCAGCGGCGTTCCCCCGCCCCCGCTGCAATCGATGAGGTCGATTCCTTCGGTTTTGAGGAGTTTTGCGAGCTCAATCGTTTCATCGAGCGTCCAGCCGCCCTCGTAATAGTCCGTGCACGAGAGGCGGATGGCCAGCGGCTTTTCTTCCGGCCATTGTTCCCTCACGATTCGAACGGTCTCCAACGTGAAGCGTATGCGGTTCTCGAAGCTCCCGCCGTAGTTATCGTCTCTGTGGTTCGAAACCGGGGAGTGGAAGCTGTGGAAGAGATATCCGTGCGCGCCATGAATCTCGAGCCACCCGAAACCCGCTTCGTCGGCTCGCCTCGCGCCCTGGCGAAACGCCTCCTGGATCAAGGCGATCTCCTCGACGCTCAACGCCTTGGGCACGCGCGCCTTCTCGTGAAACGGAACCGCGCTCGGCGCCACGATCTCCCAGCCGCCCTCCTCGTCGGAGAGATAACCTCCGCCCTCCCAGGTGGGCGCGCAACTACCCTTTCGGCCCGCGTGCCCTATCTGAATTCCGGCGACGGCCCCCTGTCCGGAGACGAAGCGCGCAACGCGCGCCAAGGGTTCTACGTGCTCATCCGACCAGATACCCGAGCACCCGCGCGTAATACGTCCGCGCGCCTCCACGTTCGTCATCTCGACCATCACCAGACCAGCACCCCCGACCGCGCGGGCACCCAGGTGCACGAGGTGCCAGTCGGTGAGCTTTCCGTCATCCGCGCTGTACTGGCACATGGGGGACACGCAAATCCGGTTCCTGAGCGTGGCGCCCCGCAAAGAGAATTCATCGAAAAGTTTGGCCATCTTTCCTCTCACCCTTGGGAAACAGAAAACTCAAAAAAATCCTCCGGGCGGCTTGGGAATCCCGCCCGGAGGATAAAAAGGCGCACAGCGTCGTTTATGGCGTCGCCCTGCGGCTACCGCCATCCATGTAAATGGAACTACCATTCACGTAAGAACACGCGGCGGAGGCCAGGAACGCCGCGACGTTCGCCACTTCTTCGGGCTCGGCGATTCTTCCGGCTGGCGTCCTGGCGCCGACTTCTTTCAAGAACTCTTCCACGTCCTTGCCCGCCTTGTCTGCGGGTCCCTGCATGAGGTCACGCGCGCGCTGCGTGTTCGTCATGCCCGGACAGAGAGTATTCACCTGAATCCCCTCCCCCGCCACGGCGTCCGAAAGCGCTCTCGTATTGTTGAGCACCGTGATGTTCGCCGCGCTCGTGGGGATGTTCCCCCGCGCGGGACTCGCGCCTGCACCGCCCGCGATGTTCACGATGCGGCCCCAGCCGTTTTTCTTCATGTGGGGAATCACCAACTGGGACATGCGCAGATACCCGTACGTCTTGAGCGTGAGCGCCTCTGTGATGAACTCCGCGTCGAGTTCAAGAATGTCTCCACCCCGCGCCGCGCCCGCGCTGTTGATGAGGATGTCCACGCCTCCGAAATTCGCGACGCACGCATCGACCACCTTCTTGCAGCCATCGAGTGAATTCAGATCGGAGGAGACGGACATGCCCTCGCCGCCTGCGGCGTTCACATCTTCCACCGCCGTAGCCAAAAGCGCCTCATCGCGCGCCGTGACGCACACGCGGGCGCCCTCTTTCGCCAGCGCGATAGCGCATTCACGGCCGATGCCCCGGCTCGCACCCGTCACGATAGCAATCTTTCCCGTCAAACCTAGGTCCATCTTATTCTCCTTAGAAAATCATGAATAAATGATGAAAATGAAATTCCTTACGCCAGCACGAGCTGGCAAGGGTTCGTAGCCCGGTACTCGGCCTTCTTGTTGGTGATCTCCATCACTCGGGGCAAATTTTCGATACCGTGCTCCTCGTGCGTGATGAGAGAGCGCACGTCGATCCTTCCGCTGGCCACCCACTTTCCGCCCAGAGCCACGGTGTCCGCGCCATGACCTTCCGGGAAAATCCACTGAATCCCCTGTGCGCGCATGAAGACCGGGTCGAATTTCACATCTCCGATGAGGCCGGCAATCTGGAGAACGCGCCCGCCGATGCGTACCATGCGCGTCGCCTGATGAAGCGTAGTATGGCCCGAGAGACCCTGATCCGCGTTGCCGCCGGCGCACTCGAATACGAGGTCGACGCCCCTGCCTTCCGTTACCTCCATCACCTTCTCGACGGGGTCGTCTGATCTCGCGTCGATGACTTCATCCGCACCGAACTTGCGGCTCAAGGCAAGGGCCTCGTCTTTCACATCGCTGACATAGACGGCCCCCGCTCCGCAGGTGCGCGCGGCCTGTAAGGCATAAAGACCCATGACCCCCTGGCCGGTGATGGCCACTGTCTCACCCGTCTGAATCTTCGCATCGCGCATGGCGGCGACCGTGGAGGAAAGCGGCTGCAGGCAGGCGATGGAAGTATCGTCCAGCGTTTGCGGCGGCCTCACGAGGCCGTGCGCCGGAAGCGAGATATATTCGGCGAACGCGCCCGGCGTGTTGATTCCCACGTGCAGCTTGTCGATGCAGTACATCTCCCGGCCCTCGCGGCAGAAACTGCACGCAAGACACGGAACGTGGCCCGAGGTGCAGACCCTGTCGCCGGGAGCTAAATGCTCGACGCCATCACCCACCTCGACGACTTCCGCGCTCATCTCATGGCCCAGCAACTGCACGGGTGCGTATTTGTCGAGCATTTCCCTCAAGAGCGCCGAATTGATGGTTCCGACCCCCAAAGACCTCTGCACGTCGGTGATGCTCGGCTGCACCCGCCGCACCTTGCACACGGCCCAGCCCGGCTTCACTTCGGGGTCTGGCACCTCATCGAGCCTCATATCGCCAAAGGCGTAGAAACGCCATGCTTTCATGGTTGCGAACCCTCCACTTGTATAGGCAAACTCACCGCAATAGCTCTTAACACTCTTTTCCCCATCCGCCAAGATAAGAATGGGGATTTGTTCGCGCGCGGCTCTCTGCCCGCGCAGGGAGAAAACATGCCGGACACCAAGGTTCACGCGAAAGACCTCCTCGCCTATCTCGCGCGCGTCTACCAGGCCCTGGGCCTGCCCGAGCCCGATGCCAATGCTTGCGCGGCCCAGATTGTGGATGCCGAACTCAGAGGCGTAAGCTCGCACGGATGCGTCCGCTTCGGGGTTTTTGTGGAACGCCTGAAAAAAGGGACGGCGAACCCGAGGCCAAACGTGCGAACCATCACGGATCTGCCCGCTTACTCTCTGCTCGATGGAGACCATGGCATGAGCGCCGTCGTCGCGCGTCGCGCCATGGAGGTCGCCATCGAAAAGGCGAAGGCCGGCGGCATCGGCGCTGCCGCCATCCGCAATTCCTCCCATACCGGCCACATCGGCTATTTCGCCGCCATGGCGCTGGAACACAACATGATCGGGGTAGTCATCAGCGGCGCGGTGGGAAATCTCGCACCGTGGGGTGGGTTCGAGCGAATGATAGGGAACAATCCGGTGGCCTTTGCGGTTCCCTCAAACCAGGAATATCCCATCCTCTTCGACATCGCTACCTCGAAAGTGGCGAGAGGCTACGTGCTCCTGGCCGCCAGAACGGGCGAGCCGATTCCCGAGGGCTGGGCGCTCGACTCTTCTGGCAATCCGACCACGGACGCTGCCCTCGCCGCCAAGGGGACCATGCTGCCCCTGGGCGATTACAAGGGATACGGCCTGGCGCTCATGTTCACTTTTCTGACGGGGGCTTTGAGCGGGAACGGCTTCGACGCCGATCAGCCCGACTGGCTGGAGACGGATAAACCCTTCGGTCTGCCCATGTTCGCCATGGCGATTGACCCGGAGAGATGCCTGGGCGGCGACTACAAGGCGGCGGTGGATGAGGCCGTGACGCGCATCAAGGCCTCGGGGCTGGCGCCGGGATTCGACGAAATCCGCATCCCCGGCGAAGGCGCTCACCGCAGGTACCAGGCCGCATTGTCCGAGGGAATCACGATCAAAGAAGCGCTCGCCCAGGATCTGGACCGGATTGCGGCGGAGGTGGGTGTGGCGCCCTTGTCCGGGGGCTGAGCGTGATGAAAACCCCCGCCTTTGTTGAAGTGTCGGCTCCCATGCGCTAGTTTTATGACTCGTTGATTGGACGTTCCTCACATATCCGTCACATGACTGGGTGCGAGGCGTTTTCGCGCCCTGAATTTTTGGAATTTTTGGAATTTTTGAAGGAGAAGACATGCCGGTAACTGCGATGATCATCGAAGATGGAGACAACGTCGCCACCTGCCTTGAAAAGGTGGCGAAGGGAGGCTCCGTCCGCCTCATGCTCAACGGAAAGATGGGCAAGACGCTCAAGGCCAATCAGGCGATTCCCTACATCCACAAAATCTGCATCAAGACGCTGAAAAAGGGCGAGCACTGCATGAAATACGGGCTGTCCATCGGCGTGGCGAGCAAAGATATCAAGGTTGGCGACTACATTCACGTTCATAACATAGAGAGCGCCCGCGGCCGCGGCGACCTCGCGTAGAGAAGGAGGTCGACCATGGCCAGAAGAAACGGAACGGGCGCAACATCAAAACGTTTGAGAAAAACCTGGTGGGGATACCCCCGGGAAAACGGGGACGTGGGCGCGAGGAACTACCTGCTCCTGCTGAGCGGCACCCTTTACGCCAACCCCACATGCGAGCGTGTCGCGAGAACGCTGCGACATAGCGTCGCCCTCACCCACCCGCTGGGCCGCTGCCAGATAGGCCCCGACATCCAGCGCACGTTCGAAACCCTCGTCGGACACGGACAGAACGCCAACGCGGGCGCCGTGATCGTCATTGATCACCACCGCGAGGAAGGCTGCACGGCGGACGAAATAGCCCATGAAATCGCCAAAACGGGAAAACGGGTGGAGGCGATCAACATCCGCGAAGACGGCGGCGCGATAGACGCCACCGCCAAGGCCACGCGCATCGGCATGGAGATGCTCCGAGAACTCACGAACGAACGCCGCCAGGAAGTTTCCTTGAGCAAACTCCTGCTGGGGCTCAACTGCGGAACGTCGGACACCACGTCGGGCCTCTCGCACAACAAGGCAACCGGCTGGGTGACGGACCAGGTCGTCAAGCTGGGCGGACGCGCGCTTCTGGCCGAGACCACGGAGATGATGGGCGGTGAGGACGTGCTGGCCGCCAAATGCGTGAGGCCGGCCCTGGGCAAGCGCATCTGGAGGATGGTGGAGGAAATGGAAGAGCGCATCCTCGCCTGCGGTGTGGATCTCAGGGGCAGCCAGCCCACGGGCGACAACATGGAGGGCGGCCTGACCACGATTGAAGAAAAATCCCTGGGCGCCATCCAGAAGGCGGGCTCCGCCCCCATCGTGGACGTGATCCCGTGGGCGAAGCGCGCGAACCGCAGAAGCGGACTCCACGTGATGGACACCCCGGGCCATGGGGGAGAGTCCATCACCGGCATCGCAGCGGGCGGCTCGCAGGTACTCATTTTCTCAACAGGCGGCGGCCACACCATCAACCACCCCCTGATGAGCACCATCCGCATCACGGGCAACCCGCTTTCAGCGAGGCTTCAGGCCGACACCACGGACGTGGACGTGACGGACATCTTCGAGGGCGCGCCCATCGAGGTGGCGGGACGGCGCGTCTACGACGAGGTGCTCGACGTCGCAAGCGGGAAAATGACGAAAGCCGAAATTTTACATGAGGATAACGCCTTCGCCATCAACAGGATCGGGCCCAGCGTCTAGGAGATTCTTCACCAGCCCCGGAGGATGCGCTCCGTGGATCTATCCGGAGAAACGTTGCGTGGGAACTCCCATTTAGGGAGGATTCCACATTTCGCGGCAGGCAGCGAAGATTCCCTTTCCCCGGCGTTTTAGGTGATGAAACCCCTCCCCTACGCCGAGGCCATCGCGAAGCTCGCCGAAGAAGAACGGGGAGACGGCTGGCTCGCATTCTGTGAGAGGGAAAACATCTTCCAGCTTTCCGTAGTCGAATGGCTCGATGCGCTGAGGGAGGAAATCTTAGCCCTCGCTCCCGATACGCTTCTCGAAGTAGGAGCTGGCAACGGCACAATCGGAAAAGCGCTGCAGGCGCGCGGCGTGAATTTGATTCTGACCGACCCGGTCGGACGCGACGGGGTCGTAGCCCTGGACGCGCGGGATGCGCTCCTCGCCCATGCGCCTGATTTCGTGTTCTCCTGCTGGCTGCCTTTTGATTCAGGCGCCGAGAAACAGATATTGGACACAAAAAACCTCCGGTGGTATCTGGCCGTGGTGCAGCAGGGACCGGGCTACGCAGGAAGTGAAGTGCTATGGGACACTCCTAGCTGGAGCGTGCGGGAATTGAGCGAGATGAACCGCTGGTCGGTTTCACGCGCCGATTTTCTGAGCGAGGTCGACTCCGGCGAGCACGTTCGGCACGGAATGGCCTATCTGTTCACGCGTGAGGATTGAATGAGCGGGTACACGACTGGCGAGAAACTCCACGTATTCTTGAACCGGATATTCACCAAGCTGGGCATGCCGGAAGAAGACGCCGCATGGACTGCGGATACGCTCGTGACGGCCGAGTTGCGCGGCGTCACCAGCCACGGCGTGATCCGCATGCCGCACTACGCCAGGCGCCTGGAAATCAACCTGGCGAACCCGGCGCCTGATTTCAAGATCCTGAAAGACGCAGGCGCCTTGGCCCTCGCAGACGGCGACAACGGCATGGGTCAGGTGGTTTCCAAACGCGCGATGGAAGAAGCCATCGCCCGCGCCCGAACCCACAACGTGGGCGTCGTCCTGCTCAAAGAGAGCAACCATTTCGGCGCCGCCGCTACATACGCGGCCATGGCCCCTGAGGCGGGTATGGTAGGCCTCGTGACGACGAATACGCTGCGCGTCCTGCCCCCTGCAGGAGGAAAAGAACCAAAGATCGGCAATAATCCCATCTCGGTCGCTCTGCCAAGCGACCCGCCCATGGTGCTGGACATGGCCCTCTCCGTCGTGGCGAGAGGCTACATTATCGAGGCGGCGCGCGCGGGCGAACTCATTCCCGAGGGCTGGGGGCTGGACAAGGAGGGGAGGCCAACTACCAATCCGCAAGAAGTTCTCGAAAGTTCCTTACTCTCGCCGATTGCAGGCTACAAGGGGAGCGGGCTTTCCATCGCCATCGACGCCATATTGGGCTCCCTCGCGGGCGGAGGCCACAGCCACGAGATCGTGGGCATCAACGAGTTTCACGGAAAAAGCCGCGTCACGAGCATTTTCGTAGCCATCAACGTCGAGGCGCTGCTCCCGGTGTCGCAATTCCAGGCCGCTGCCAACGCCTTTATTTCCATCATCAAGGCAACGCCCAAGGCGGCGGGCGTGGAGACGATTTTCATTCCGGGCGAAATCGAACATCAAAGCGAGACGAAGCGCCGACACGACGGGTTCGAGCTATCGGCCGAACGGCTCGACGAACTCGATGAAATCGCCCGAAGGCTCGACCTCCCCCCGCTGGAGCGTGGATAATGAGCGACCCTACTCCTCAGGCCTTATCCGAGGCGGCCTCTCAATTTGCTCGCGAGGCGGGAGAAATCCTGATGGGGCTTTTCGGCAAGCAGGTGGAAGTGGATTACAAGAACAAGGCCGAAACCGACCCGGTGAGCGAAGCCGACCGCGCAAGCCAGGAGTTTCTCACGAAAGCGATAAACAAAAAATTTCCGGCGCATGGCGTACTGGGCGAGGAAAAACCCAAAGACGAGGAAGAGGCAAAAAAACAGGGTGCGCGAGAAGTGCCCGAATATTTGTGGGTTCTGGATCCGCTCGACGGTACGAAAAATTTCCTGAACGGACTGCACGTCTGGGGCTGTTCCGTGGGCGTCTTGAAGCGCGGACGCTCCATTGCGGGCGCGATTTTCACGCCCGAGGACAAAGGCACCATCTACCATGCTTACGAAGGCGGCGGAGCGTTCCGCAACGATCACCGGATCGAAGTGGCGCAAGAGGACAAACCCACCGGAAAGCGCATCGCCGCCCTGCCCGGCTCCTACTGGACGCAATTCCGCCCGACGGGGCCGCTCAAAAAGAACCTGGGCGAAGTGCGCGCCACCGGATCGATGTGCTACGAGCAGGCCCTCGTGGCGCGCGGAGGCCTGCACTATACGCTCTTCGGCGTTCCCAGCATCTGGGACGTGGCGGCGGGCGCGATTCTTGTGAAAGAGGCGGGGGGCATGACGCTCGCCCGGCGTGACCGCACGAACCAATGGCGGGAGCTGGATTGCTTCTTCTCCGGGGAGAACACACCGAAAGACCTGGACGCCGCCCGCAAGTGGCGGCAATCCTTGCTTATCGGAAACCCCGCCCTCGTTCAATTCATCGCAAAACACATCAAGAAAGTGAACCGGCGCAGGCCCGGTCGCAAGAACCGTTAGCAACCTCTGAGAATAGAGGCATTTTCCTCTATTCTACTTCAATTTAATCTTATAACAATTTGATATATATCTTTCTATTTCAGATTAGGAACTCTGACAGGCGCGAATCGATCGCTTTGGGGTCCCTTGCCTCTCCCGCCCAAACCCTCGATTTCCATGATTCGCTCCTCCTCCGGGTTCCGATACGCGGAGCCCGAAATCACTTCGAGTGCATACCTCGGAGCGGGACTGCCCCCTTTGGGAGATTTCCCGCGTATGGGGAATGAAAACGGACGACTCTCCCCGGGTCTCAAACCTCTGAGCCAGTGCCTGGTGCGGCAGCATTTTTCCCCGTTCCGGATGAGTTCGACCTGTAATCCTACATCGAAGGAAAAATCAGGGTCCGTGTTATGCAACGTCCCATGGGCGCGCAGGTAGGGCCTGCAGGATTTACACTTTGGTTTCTTGTACACCTCGACTTCGGCGTTTTCCACGCGCACCCACCGGTGGACTTGGCGATTTCTCTCCTGCGCCATCTTGTTGATGGAGGAGAGGATCCGCTTCTTGTGAACCGAATTGGGATAGCGCTCAAGAAATTGTTCGAGCGCCGCGACGCGGCCCGAACGCTCGGCCCCTTCCAGCGCCCGCGCCTCCATGTGCTGCTGCATAAGAGCAGCCTCTTCCGAACCTTTGAATCTGCGGATGAAGGCCTTCCAGTCCGCCTCTTTCTCGGATCGCATTGCTCCCTCGAATCTCGCCGCGCGCAAAGCGTCCTTCGCCTCAGGAAGATATAAGCTCAGAGGATTGTCGAAGACGTATCTTTCCAGATCGAGAACATCGCTCGAGGCTTTCGCAGCATCGAGCAGGAGTCTTTCGAGGCGCTGGGTCGCCGCTTCTGTCCACTCGCTCCGCGCATTTTTGTATTTCGCAATAAAGGCCCTGTAGGATGCGACTTCGTCTTTTCCTCTCAGGGCTTCATATTCACTCTTTTGGATATCTACGTTGGCAGGCGCCTTGAACCAGCCTTCGGGAAAACGCTTCAGGATTTCTTCGAGGGCGCCGGGGTCTTTCGATTCGAGCGCTTCCTGATAAGTGAGCCGCTCCCACCAGTAGCGCGCCCGGCGAAAGTATTTACCGGTATAATGATATTCCAGATACTTCCGGTACGCGCGGGCCGTGTGCTTGCGGGTCGCCCTATCAAAATCGAACTCATCGAGTTCTGCCAGATATACCTTCGATTCTGGATGACTGGGGTTGTCGTGAATGAACCAGCGTTTTTCGTTTACCACATCGCGCGGCACTCTCTTGCGCACGCGCGTATTCTCCAGACACCCGAAGAGAGTCGAGCTGAGAATGAAGCAGATAAAAAAGCACAACAGCCGATTCCCGGACAGGCTCGTATGGGCGCTCATCGCCTACACCTCAGCGTTTCACCGTTTATCCGGGCGTTTTCGTAACTATTCGAATCGCCAGTGCAGACGCCGATACTCCTCGGGCGTCGGCAGGCAAGGGTTCTTCCTGAAGCGGACCACCCTTTCCAGAAAAATTTCCACTTCATCGGGTTCCAGGAGTTCGTCCATCTCACGCCTCAAGGAACTGTCGCTGTCGCGCAGGCTGGTCTCCAGCTTCTTGACGTCGTTCAACTGCGCCTCGGGCAGTGAAACGCCGGCATAATCCCAGATGACAGTCCTCAGCTTGGGCTCCGCATGAAACGTGAGGCCGTGGTCAATTCCCCAGACGCGGCCGTCTTCGGATTTGAAGCAATGACCACCCTTACGATCCGTATTGTTCACCATGATGTCGAAAGCCGCGAGCAGCACCAGTTCCGGGCATTCTTCCGCTCTGAGCGTGAAATAGTTCGATTTCCCATCATAGGGCACACACAACTGCATGGAACCCTCTCCGTGCGGACCTTCTCGAATCACCGTAGGAGGTACGAGGTGCCACCCGAGATGATGACTCACCAAAAAGGAACATCTTTCACGGAAGTGAAGCGTCCCATAGGGGAAATCCCAAAGAGGCCGCTCTCCGTTCGCGGGCTTGTATATCCCCCAGAACTGGAAATCCTCTGCGGCCATCCTCACGGCGAACGTATAGTTCGAACCTTGCGGCACCAACTCGCCGCCCAGGATTTCCGAGTTAAGCAGCAGATCCTCAATTTGCGCCGGCTCGAAGCGAAAGGCTTGCGCTTCGGGCGCATCCACCGTTTCCTGGCCTTCAGGAGGAGAGGATTTCCGGGCCACGAGATTTCCCTGTCACGTAAGATTGGAGCGGATTAATGACGAAAATGACCATTTGTGTTCGGGTCGACCTTGCCTGTGGCCACCATGGCATGACGAGAGAGCGCATCTGTCCCCCTCCCCGAGGAGCATTCATCCAGGCTTTGATTGATAAATTCATCCAACTGCGCATGCGCGAGACTCACTTGCAGCGCGGCGGGGCCGACGGCCTCTTCTTCGTATTCCTCTTCTTCGGCACGCTCCCTCTCCGAGACGACTTCGTCTCGCTCATCGTAGAAAAAGACGGTGACGCGGCTTTTGCCTGGACCATACGCCAGCCCCAAACGGCTTACCTTGAACTCTATCAACCCTTCGGAACTCACAGGGGTGGACCCGACCTCGGCGATGTCGGGAAATTCCGGTTCCTCGTCTGAGCGTTCTCCTTGCCCTTTCGCCTCCGCCATCTTTTTCATCGCCATCGAAAGGCCGTAGACCTGCTCTTTCTCCAGCCAGAGCGTGGCAGCCGCCTTCGTCGGGCAATCAATCAGGATGCGGAAAATCCTCTTGCCCGCGACGCCAATCGCTTCGGTTCTGATTTTTCCGACTTCGCCCAAATTATGTTTGGCAGAATCCATGTGAGATATAATACTCCGCGATGCGATATGAGACGGCACAAGTTGGGTATACCATAAACAGATGTCCTTTCACTTGTCTAATCAAACTTTGCTAACTTTCGTTTCGGCTTTCACCGTTGGAAAATTGCGTCTATACTTCAGCAACAAACTCGCCCCGTAATCCATCCAGACGCCGAGAAACCAACGCATGGCGAAAAGACCCACCCGAAAACCCGCCGCTGTTAAACACGGCTTTCTCGAATACCTGCTCCTGAGCGTTCTCGCGCTCGTCGTCTTGGTGACGGCGTGGACGCTCTATGACAACGGAATCCTCGACACTTTCATCGAACTTTTCAAAGGCTCCCACTAAGACGCGATGCTCCTGAGAGTCGCGCCTCCTCCCTTGCGAGGTCCGCAGGCTTCGTCGCTCCTGCAAGCGCTTCATCCAGGCGGGCGCTTTTTCTGCATCGCTCATCGATGCGCATCTCCTGAAGTTTGGTCTTCTCGAAAACAAGACGACAAAGCTCACATACCATGGATTCTGGGCAAACAAAATCCAATGGCCAAATTTCCGGAATCGGCTACACAGTTCCAGACGAAAATGATAGCCTCCACCAAATCGCAACTTACAGAGGATGCTCTTTGTTGGCCCGGCTCATATCCAGAACACTGCAAACTCCCGACGGCCCGCTCGCCTATACCGAAGCGGGGGGCGATGACAAAGAACCCCTCCTCCTTGTGCACGGCGGCTTCGGGGCAGCGAACCACTGGCTCAAGAACCAGGCTTTCTTCGCCGAGCACTACCGGGTACTGGCGATCGATCTCCCCGCCTTCGGCGAGAGCTACGCGCCGCCCAAACCGCACTCGGCAGCATCCGTCACACAGGGCATCGGGCGTCTGCTCGACGAGCTTGGAATCGAAGAGTGCTCCTGCGCGGCTTTTTCCTTCGGCGCGACGATGAGCGTGACGTATTGCCAGGAAAACGCATTGCGATTCAAGAAACTCGTTCTGCTGGGACCGGGAGGGTTGGGCATCACGGGAGACGTCAAGCTCGGCGATGAGCGCCGCGCCACCAGGGAAATGAGCCGCGAGGAGAAGCACGCGGTGTTCGTCCACAACCAAAGGGCGCTGATGTTCAAAAATCCGGCCTGCGCGGATGAAGCGTACCTTACTCAAGCCTGGACAAACCTCAAGAATTCAAGGATGAACATCTACGCCATGAACCGCGAACCCTATCTGCCCGATCTGCTTCCGGCGTGTTCCATGCCGCTGCTCATATTGTGGGGAGACGCCGACGTCATCGCCTATCCGACACCTGAAAAACGCCGGAGCGCTTGCCAAAAAGCCGCTCCCCATGCAGAAGTGGACATTATTCCCGACGCCGGGCACATGGCCCAGTGGGAGCAACCCGACATATTCAACGAACGCGTATTGAAATTCCTGAGATCGTAAATAGCCACCATCCCCTGAGGAGAATGTTTCATGGGCAAGACGAGCTTTGATTTTTCCGGACAGGTCGCCGTCGTCACGGGCGCATCGCGCGGCATCGGCAAAGGATCGGCGGAGAAGTTCGCCGAGGCGGGCGCCAAGGCCTATCTCATCGACATCGACATCGAACTCGGCGAGGCGGCCGCCGCCGGCATCCGAGAGAACGGGGGGGACGCCACCTTCATCGACTGCGACCTCACGGATTCGGTGGCCGTGAAACAGATGATTGAGCGCATTGCGAGCGAGGCGGGCAGCATCGACATTTTCGTCAATTCCGCCGGCGGTTTTCACCAGCAACTATCCACAGGCGATACGACGGAAGACGAGTGGGACGCCGTGGTGGACAGGAACCTGAAGAGCGTGTTCCTGACCTCGAAGCATCTGACACCCGTTTTCGAAAAACAAAACAGCGGCTGCGTGATCAACCTGGGCTCCATGTCGGGAATCACCACGCTCCAACCCTCCTCCCCGCCCTATGCGGCGGCCAAGGCGGGCGTTCACGCCCTGACCCGCGTGCTCGCCTACGAGCTTGGGCAATACAACGTGCGCGTGAACGCCATCGCGCCGGGAACCACGGCGACCGAGCGCGTCATCGCTGTGCGCTCGGAAGAACAGCGCGAGATGATCGGCAAGGGCACGCTTTTGGGCCGCATCGCCGATGTGGATGATATGGTCGGCTGGGTGCTCATGCTGGCGTCGCCCGAATCCACCTACCTCACGGGCCAGACCATCGCCGTGAACGCGGGCCGATATATGTCGTAAATGGACAGATATTTTTGCAAATTTACAGCCATTTTGAGGGTTTTTGATGAGCGAATACCTGGAATTCGACCCCGATGAGATAGAGAGGCGCGCGGTTTATCGCCTGCTCACGGGCTCCATCGTCCCCCGCCCCATCGGCTGGGCGTCATCCATCAGCAAGGAGGGGATATACAACATCGCGCCCTTCAGCTTCTTCACCTGCGTCTGCGTGGCGCCGCCGATGATATCGCTCACCGTGGCGAGAAACCCCGACGGCACGAAGAAGCACACCCTCATCAACGCGGAGGAAACCGGAGAATTCTGCTTCAACGTCGTCACCCACCGCCATTGGGAGCAGATGGTGGATACGGCGAACGGCATCCCGGCGGAGGAGAGCGAGTTCGACGCCACCGGTCTCGAACCGATACCCGCCAAGAAGGTGAAGGCGCCGCGCATCAAGGACGCGCCCATTCATTTCGAGTGCAAAACCCACAACGTGTTCGAACTGGGGCCGAACAAGCACCCGCTCCTGATCGGGGAAGTCGTCTATTTTCACGTCAATCCGGACGTCATGACGGGCGGATACATCGACATGAAAAAACTCGAGCCCATCGGACGCCTGAACGGCTTCTGGCAGTGTACGCTCGGAGAGTTCCTGGAAAGAAGTTTCCAGGACGGGCAGCCGAGATAATACCCAGAGGTTGAAATCCCGAAAGTCTTGATATTGCAGAGCAAGTATTTCCTGCAGACAACGAGAACCTACTTTACATACAGGTCATAAGTAACTGTTATATCATATATTACCCTGCATCGAATCCGGTGTCATCAACTGCGGCGCGTAGAGCGTCCAGATTCGTCACACCTTCATCGAAAACGACCGTCGCCTTACCGCCTTCCAGATCGACCTCGGCCTCGGCCACGCCTTCCACACCGCTTAACGCCTCTTGCACAGCGGACTGGCACATCTCGCAACTCATTCCACCCACGTTGATTACCACTTTTTCCATATAAATTTTCTCCAAGTAAACCCGAGCCGTCAGACGCGCAAGCCCGCATCCGGAATCTAGTCCACACTCCTCGTACGAGCGGGCTTCCAGTTTCTCAGCAATAAAGTGTTCGAGACGACGGATACCGAACTGAACGCCATGGCCGCACCTGCGACGATAGGGCTTAAAAACCCGAACGCCGCCAGGGGGATGCCGAGAATGTTGTAGAAAAACGCCCAGAAAAGGTTCTGGCGTATTTTCCGCAAAACGGTCCTCGATAGGTGGATACCGGATACGACACCCATCAAATCGCCCTGCATCAGCGTGATGTCCGACGCCTCCATCGCGATGTCCGTCCCCGTACCGATCGCGAATCCCACGTCCGCTGCCGCCAAGGCGGGAGCGTCGTTGATGCCGTCGCCCACCATGCCCACCTTGTTGCCGCCTCGCCTGAGTTGTTCCACCATGGCCGCCTTTTCATCCGGCATCACATCCGCCATGACGCGGGAAATGCCCGCCTCAGCCGCTATGGCCTGCGCTGTGCGCTCGTTGTCGCCCGTCATCATGTAGACCTCAACCCCCATGTCCTGGAGAGCCGCTACTGCTTCGGCCGAGTTCTCCCTCAGCGTATCGGCGACGCCGATGGCGCCCATCAGGTTTTCCTCTTCGGCGAGAAGCACTACGGTTTTCCCCTGCGATTCGAGGCGGCGAATCTCATCGACAGACCCGGGCGCTGCCACACCGCGCTCCGCCATGAACTTCTCATTGCCCAGATAAATTTTCCGCTCATCCACATTCGCTTCCAGGCCATGCCCCGGAAAGGCGCGGAAATCCCGCATTTCAAGGAATTCCACGCCGCGCGCTTCGGCCTCATCGACTATCGATTTTCCCAGGGGATGCTCCGAGCCGCGCTCCGCACTCGCCGCGAGCCGGAGCAACTCCTCTTCTGTGAGCCCGTTCAACGGCAATATGTCTGTCACCACAGGCGTCCCTTTCGTCAGCGTGCCCGTTTTGTCCAGTATCATGGCGTCGAGCCTGTGCGCCGTCTCCAGGGACTCACCGCCCTTGATGAGTACCCCCGCCTCGGCCCCTTTGCCCGTGCCCACCATGATGGCCGTAGGCGTCGCTAATCCTAAGGCGCACGGGCAGGCGATAACCAGAACGGCGACGGCGTTGATGAGCGCGGGCGTGAACGGCCCCACGGCGTCCCAAAGAATGTACGTGACGAGGGCGATTCCCAGCACGATGGGCACGAAAATGCCCGACACCCTGTCCGCGGTGCGCTGGATTGGCGCCTTGGAGCCCTGCGCCTGCTCCACCATGCGGATTATCTGCGCCAGCACCGTTTCTTTCCCCACCCTCGAAGCCCGGAACTTCACCGCCCCGTCGATGTTGAGCGTAGCCCCGGTTACGGTGTCGTCCACGCCTTTTGCGACAGGAACGCTCTCGCCCGTCAGCATCGACTCATCCACGGAAGTCGCGCCCTCGAGGACTATCCCGTCCACGGGGTATTGCTCGCCGGGACGCACCATCACGACATCGCCCACGCGGACCTCGCCCACGGGTACCTCGCGCTCCTCCCCGTCGCGGAGCACGCGCGCCGTCTTGGCCTGAAGGCCCATGAGTTTCTTGATGGCTTCTGAGGTTCTGCCCATGGCGCGCTCTTCGATCACTTTTCCGAGCAGGATGAGCGTGATCAAAATCGCGGACGCCTCGAAATACACGTGATGCCCGCTCAGGCCCCACAGCGTCACCACGCTGCTGTGCAGCCAGGCCGCGCTCGTTCCCAGGGCGACGAGAACGTCCATATTCGCGCCGCCGCCCATGAGCGAGTGATACGCGCCCCGGTAAAACCGCCGGCCCACGATGAACTGCACGGGCGTAGCGAGCGCGAACTGCCACCACCTGGGCAATTCCCAGCCGCCCGCGCCCGGGAGCATCCCCGCCATCTGTATGAGAAGCGGGGCGGATAAAACCGCAGAGAGCACAAGCAGGCGCACGCTTTTCCTGAACTCGTGCTCCCGCTTTAGTTTTTCCGCGTCCTGCTCTTCATCCATCACGGGACGGGCCGAATACCCCGCTTTGGCCACGTAATCGACAATTTCATCGGTATGAGCCAGTGCCGGCTGGAACTCCACATGGCCGCGGCCCGTCGAGAGATCCACGTCGGCGGAAACCACGCCGTCCAACCCAGTTAACTGCGCCTCCAAGCCTGCGGCGTCCGCCGCGTTCTCCACTCCTTCTATCGTGAACTCGACACGAGAATGCGGAACGCGGAACCCTGTTTTTTCCACCCTTTTGGTGATGTCGGCAGGCGTCACCTGGGCGGGGACGAACTCGACCTGCGCGCGCGCAAGCGCCAGATTCACGTTCGCGTGCAACACGCCGTCGAGCGAGCCGAGTCGTTTTTCCAGCCTTGAGGAACACGCCGCGCACGACATGCCTTCGACCGGAATTTCCAGTGTCTCGGGTATTGAATTTATCGACATGCCCCGCTCCTAGCCCAATGCCTGAAGTTTTACGCTCACGCTCATCCGGGTCCCGTCGCGCATCAGGTGCACTTCCACGACGTCGCCCACTTTGTGTTCATCGAGCGCGTCCAACAAATCATTGCGCGAGGTAACCGACTTCTCCCCCACCCCGACGATCACGTCGCCGAGCACGAGGCTCCCCGCCCGGTTCCTCCCGGTGCCGCGCAGCCCGGCACCCTCAGCCGCGCTGCCTTTTTGTACGCGAATGATCAGCACGCCCCGTACGCCGAAGCGCTCCGCCGTCCCCCTGTCGGCCACGTGAATGCCGAGCCCGGGCCTGATAACGCGGCCATGGCGGAGCAACTGGGGAACGACCCTGTTCACCGTATCTACGGGAACCGCGAAGCCGATTCCTGCGTTGGAGCCGGAGGGACTGAAAATAGCGGTGTTGACGCCTATGAGGCGCCCGGCGCTGTCCAGAAGAGGCCCCCCGGAATTGCCCGGGTTGATCGCGGCGTCGGTCTGGATGACGCCGCTGATCTTGCGGCCCGACACGCCGTTGATCTCACGCCCCAGCGCGCTGATGATCCCCGTCGTGAGGGTCTGATCCAACCCGAAGGGGTTGCCGATGGCGAACACCCTCTGGCCCACCAGCAGGTTGGAGGACTGTCCGACGGAGATCGGCTTGAGCCGGCTTTTGGGCGCATTGATGAAGAGGACCGCCAAATCCTGATCCGGCGCCATTCCCACCACGCGCGCGTCCCACTCGGTGTTATCCGCCAGGGTGATGCGAAGGGCGCTCGCTCCCTGAATGACGTGAAAGTTCGTGATGACGTGGCCCTGATCGTTCCAGACGAAGCCCGAACCCGTGCCCTGGGGAATTTCGAACAAATTGAGACTGAACCTGTCGCGCCTCATCGCCAGCCTCGTGATGTAGACCACCGACGGAGAAGAGAGGCGGAAAAGCTCTATGTTGGATTTCTCCTCGGCGGCGAGGTCCCCTCGCGGGGTAACGACGCGAGGCACGGCATCAGGGTCGTGGAAGTTATCGAAATATCCCCTTGCGAACATCCACGCGAGGGCGACGCCCAGCAAAAAAACACACCAGACGAGCCAACGCCATCTGCTCGAATAGGTTACGCCTCCACCCCTGTGTTCACGACCTCCCCCGTTCATTTCGATTCCTCTTTCTGCGCCCAAGGCAGGCTCATGACAGCACGCTCGCAGTCTTCGCGTAAAGACGCCTCATCCTGAGAACATCTCGCAATGATATGCGCACCCTGCATCTGGGAAAAGAAAGAACGCGCATATACAAGCGGTGCGATTTCTCCCGGAAGCTCTCCTTCCACTTGAGACTGCGCCAATACGAGAGCGATTCTCTCAAATACGCCGTCCCAGACCTCTTTCAGCCGCATGCGCATCTCTTCATCAAGAGCACTCAGTTCGAGCGAGAGGTTCCCGATGGGGCATCCGCAGCACGGGGAATCCTGATTCGGCATGCAGGCGTAGGATTCCGCCAGACACCTGATTTTCTCACGCCCACTCGCTTCTGTATCAAATGAGGGTTTGAGGTAGTTTTCGTGAAGAAGCGATTCGTAATGATCTATGATGGCGAGCCCCAAGTTTTTCTTGGAGCGAAAAAAATAGTACAGACTCCCCCGGTTCACATTGGCGGCCTGCGCGACTATGTCCAGTGAGGTGGCGTGAAAGCCTCTTTGATAGACGAGCCACGCGGCCGCTTCTATGATTTTGCGCTTCGTCCGGGAAGCCTTGGAACCTTTGGGCGTCGCCGTTGCTGCTTTCATGCGCTCTCACTCCGGTGAGTGAAATTTCGTCTTGCGGAAAAATGCTCCGCAATGGGCCACAAAGCGACCCACGAGAAAAATATAAACTTATTTAGTTAGTTAGTCAACTAAATTTATGGCTGCTGCCACACCAATCCTGAAAGACATATTACGCCGAGAGTTCTCGCAAGTGCGCTACGACGGAGCGCTCCAATGCGTCGAGGTTGTACCCACCTTCGAGCAGACAGATGAGCCGCCCCTCGCAAAGGCTTTCGGCAAGTTTCTTCAACCACCCGGTCAGGCGGGCGAAACCGGCTTCGGTGATCTTCAGCCCACCGAGCGGGTCGTCACGGTGCGCGTCGAAACCCGCTGATACGACAACCGCTTCGGGACCATGCGCCTCGATGGCGGGGATGACGTTTTCCTCAAATTTCGCCAGATACGACTCCTCAGAGGTTCCCGCAGCGACGGGAATGTTGAGCGTCTTGCCCTCCCCGGCTCCTTCTCCCGTCTCGTTCGCAAGGCCCGTACCGGGATAGTGGGGATGCTGGTGCAGGGAGACGAAAAACACGTCCGGGTCTTGCCAGAAGATATCCTGCGTGCCGTTGCCGTGATGCACGTCCCAATCCACCACGGCGATTTTCCGGAGGCCGTGTTGTTCCTGCAGATACCGCACCAGGATGGAGGCGGTGGCGAAGAGGCAAAAACCCATCGACTGAAACGGCAAGGCGTGGTGGCCCGGCGGCCTGGCGGCGCAAAAGGCGTTGTCCACCTCACCACCAACTACGGCGTCCGCCGAACTCAGGGCCGCATCCACGGATGCAATCGCAGCCTCATAGCTTCCCGGACCAGCCTGCGTGTCTCCACCGTCCAGAATACACCTGCCGCTCGCACAAGCCTCGCGCACGAAGCGGTGGTGTTCTTCCTCATGCACCCGCAAAACCCACTCACTAGCGGCGTGGGGCTTACTCTCCATGTGTATGAGCGATGCGACTTGCGGGAGAATTCTCTCGGGCGCGAGACGCCTGGCGCGCTCTACGTTCTCCACATGCCGGCCGTTATCGTGCAGGAGCGATTCGGGCGTCCAGAAATAAGCGGTTCTGCTCAATGGAGTCTCACCCTGGGGTCGAGGACGGAATACATCAAGTCAACAATAAGGTTCAAAGACACGAAAATCAGGGCGGTGATGGTCACCGAGGCCTGCACGAGGGGGAAATCCTTGGCGTAGACGGCCTGTATGAGAAGCCTCCCCACGCCCGGCCAGGAGAAAATCGTCTCGACGATCACAGCACCCCCCAGCAGATGCCCGAACTCCAGGCCGATTATCGTGATGACCGGGATCATGGAGTTTCTGAGCACGTGCAGGTTGATGACGATCCATTCGGAAAGCCCCTTCGCTCGGGCGGTCTTCACGTATTCATGCCGGAGCACTTCCAGCATGGAGCTTCGGACTACCCGAGTGTTTCTCGCGATCGAGTAAGTAGAGAGCGCGATGGCGGGCAGAATCAGATGCTCCCAACCGCTTCTACCGCTCACGGGCAGCCACCTCAGACTCACCCCGAAGATGAGGATCAGCATCAAGCCGAGCCAGAAAACCGGCATGGATTGCCCCAGTAACGCGAAAAGCATCCCCCCGTGATCATACGGTGAGCCGCGCTGCGTCGCGCTCACCACCCCTAACGGAAATGCCAGGATAATCGAGAGTACGAGCGCCACGAGGGCGAGTTCCAGAGTCGCGGGCAGGCGCTCCATGATGAGTTCGAACGCGGGCTGGCGGTAGCGCAGGCTTTCGCCGAAGTCCCCCTGCACGGCCCTGCCCACGTATCGCCCGTATTGCACGAACCAGGGCTTGTCCAGCCCCATGTCCTGACGGAGTTGCTGGACCTCCTGAACCGTCCAGTCCTCACCCACCATGGTGTCGGTCGGATCGCCAGACAGGAACAAGACGGCGAACGAGATGAAACTCACGCCGGCCACGACCACGATGGCCCGCAGGAATCGTCTGAAAAGATAGGCACCCATTTTATGGATTCACTTCTTTCAACCGAATCGTAGGCAGGTAGATTCTCTCATCCGGTCTCGGCGTCCACTGCGTTCTCGCGCTCAGACCGAAAAAATCGTACTGGTTCCAGAGGAACACCCACGGGCTATCCGCGCGAACAATGCGCTGCATCCGGTAGCTGATTCTTCTGCGCTCGGCGGGATCGAACGTCTGACCGAGCATTTTGTAACCTTGAATAAAGTCCCGGTTCCTCCAGGCGGTGAGGTTTGCGAACAGGTTGGGCCTCAACACGCCCAGGTCGAGCTCTTCGTTGAAGGCGGAGCTGAACCCGTGAAAATACAAGGGCGCCAGCGTCTTTTTCCTTCTTCTCGCGAGGAAAACGGACCACTCCAGCGGGATCACCTCCACATGGACGCCCACGGTTCGGAAATATGCAGCCAAAAATTCCGACATCTCCTTTCCTTTCAGATACCTGGATGCAGGAACTTCAAGTTTTATCTCTAATGGTTTTCCATTTATTTCCAGCACGCCGTCCCCATTCGTGTCCTTAAGGCCGGCCTCGGCGAGGAGCGCTTTCGCCTTTCGGGGATCGTAGGCGTACGCCTTCATGTCCGGGGCGGCGTTCGGGGGGTTCACGATGCTCCGCATCCGCGAACCGTGGCCGAGAAAAACGTTTTTTGCGATTGCCTCGAAATCAATCGCATGATTCAGCGCCCGGCGGATGCGCACATCGCCCAGCACCCCGTGATCCGTGCGAATCCCCAGGTAAATCCTGCGTCCTCCCCGAGTCCCTTTGAGTTGCAGACCTTCTCCTCTCGCCAGGATGGTTTTCGACTGATCGGGCGAGATGTTCATAATAATGTCGGCCCCGCCCGTCTCAAGTTCCGCTATCCGGGCCGATGCCTCGGCCACCGGCCTCCAGAACACTTTTTTTATCGCAGGCTTACCCCGCCACCAGCCCTTGTTGGCCGCCATCTCGATGCGGTCGTCCTTGATCCATTTCACCAGTTTGTAGGGCCCAGTTCCCACAGGTTTTTTCAACAATTCCTTGGGCGGAGTCGACGAATAATACCTGGGCGGCAGCATGAAAGCGTTGACCATCCAGACCGGCAGGGTGGCGACCGGACGCTTCGTGTGAATCTTCACGGTGTGGGAATCCACTTTTTCTATCCTGTCGAGGAATATCCGCCTGTACACCGTGATGCGCGGCTTCAGCTTCTTATCCCGCATCCGCTCGAAGGTGTAGCGCACGGATTCTGCATCGAACGGCTCGCCGTTATGAAACTTCACACCCTTGCGGAGATGAAACGTCCAGACTTTTTTCGACTCATCCACCTCCCAACGCTCGGCCAGAGCGGGACCCAGCGTCATATCGCCGCGCCGCTCGATGAGCGGGTCGAACATGTTCATCAAGATGCTCCACTCGATGGTGGCGGTGGCGAAATGGGGGTCGAGCGTATTGGCCTCCACCGAGAGGATGACCGTGAAAGGCCCTTTTTTCGCTTCGCGGCCGCAGGCGGAGAGCGCCACGAGCAGCAGGCAAATTCCGCACAACAAGGCCCTTTTCATGCGCAAATTTCCTTCAAAAAGCAAAACGACTACATATCATCGCCGAGGCGGGGGTCCATGTAGTCCCGCAGCCAGTCGCCGATGAGGTTGATGCTCAAAACCGTCGCCATGATGGCGAGACCCGGAAAAGTCGCCATCCACCACGCGCCCCTCAGATATTCGCGCCCTTCGGAGAGCATGCCCCCCCAGGTGACGACAGAAGGCGGAACGCCGAGCCCCAGGAAACTGAGCGAGGATTCGGAAATAATATTTCCCGCCACGGCGAAGGTGGCGATGACGATGAGAGGCGAGAGGGTGTTGGGCAGAATCTGCATGAACAATATGCGGTATACGGGATAGCCCAGGGCGTGGGTGGCCTCCACGAATTCGCGCTCCCTTATCGAGATGACCTGGCCTCTCACCACGCGGCCATACGCCACCCACCGGCTGATCCCCAGTACGATGATGATGTTGAACAGGCCCGGCCCGATGACCGCCATGATCGTGATCGCCAGCAAAATAAAGGGAAACGCCAGTTGAATCTCGGAAAACCCGCTGATGAGATCGTCTATTTTCCCGCCGAAAAAGCCGGAAACAAGACCCAGAACGATGCCGATCACCCCCGAAATCACCACCGAACTCAAGCCCACCAGAATGGAGACGCGGCCCCCGTAAATGAGCCGGCTCAGAATATCCCGGCCCAGCGCGTCGGTTCCCAGCATATAGCTCGCGCTTCCTCCCTCCATCCAAACGGGAGGCTTCAGACGCAGGTTCACGTCCACCTTACTCGGGTTTTGCGGCGCGATGAGAGGAGCCGTAAGGGAAAAGACGACCAGCAAAATGAGGAAAACGCCGCCGAGCATCGCCGGTTTGGATCGCATCATGCTCCGGCGGAATATCTCCCACCTGAGCTCCGATTCCGACATCATGGGGTATTCATCCGATTCAAAAGCAGATTCGGACATTGTTCTATCTTCGGACATTCACCTGCTCTCGCGCCTCGGAGGCGGTAATTCGGGAATTTTGTCGCTTTGTATCCTAGCATAGCGCACTGTGAGTTGCAGAAAAATTGTCAATACCGAAATGTCGAATTGTGTTGATATCCACAAGGCTATCGAATTAGAATCGCCTGTTTTTGATTTTAGCGCCGTCTGGATAATTGTGAAGATTCTCGGTGAAGGAATTCTCTCCTTGCCCTCCTACAATAAAGATAATTTCAATGAAGCGCTGATTTCCGCCGTTCCAGACGGATCGACGTTCGGTTTCCAGGGCCTGCGCGCAGTCGATTCGATCACCATGGAGAGCATCGTCCCCCTCGATTTCCTCATCGCCTGCGACTACGGGCTCGACGGGCCTGAATGGGACAGGCGCCTGCGTTATTTCGCCGTGGAGCGCGGGCAAAACAAGCGCATCGTGTGGACGCACTCATCCCTCGTAGAGGCGTACGAAGGAGCTTTGGGTTCGCAAATTCGGAAATTTCTCTCAATTGGAGATGCTCCCCGGTACGTCATCCCCTACCGCTCCACGGAATTCCTCGGCAAACTCGCAGAAGAAGCCGATGGCAGGCTCCGCATCCTGGCGAATCCGGTGGAAATCAAGACGAGATTCGACGACAAGATTTCCTTCCGGCGCCGGGCCGTCGAAGCAGGGTTCGCCGTTCCACCGGGCGACGTGGTGGCGTTGGGCGAACTTGGACCCAATCAAATCGAGCAATTCGGGCCTGTCATGATCATTTCGGAGCAAATCGGCTCCTCGGGCAACCAGACGCACCTCATCGATTCACCCGAGGCGCTCGCGAATAAACGCGATGAACTCATCGAAAAGCTGGGCTCTGACGCGCCGGTGATCGTCAGTACGTTTCTAAGCGGGCCCGCCGTCGGCACGGCGGGGCTGGTTTATGGCGGCAAACCCTGGATGTCTCATCCTTCGGTGATGTTCACGGGCATCCCCGGCTGTTCAATGCACCGCTTCGATTACGCCGGAAGCGACTATGCGGCGTATCGGCTGGTTTCCGAAAAGAGCCGGCGAAAAATCGAGGAATTCACTCTGAAAATCGGAGAATGGATAGCCGAGGCGGGCTACCGGGGTATATACGGCGTCGATTTCATCGTCCATCAGGACGAACCCTACGCCCTCGAACTCAACCCTCGCGTGCTGGGAACTACGCAACTGATGACCGAACTCGAGGAAAAACACAGCAGCGCACCCACCACCACCTACTGGCATCTGGCCGAATTCCTGAATCCGGACGCCGCTCTCGATGCGCATCAGGATCTGCTCGCCGAACTCAGCCGGCCGGATTTATCCGGTTACCAGCTTTTGATTCGAAACACGAGGAGCTCGAAAATGAGAATCGGCCATTCGCTGGAGCCCGGCATCTACACCATCCAGAATGGGAGGCCTGAATTCATCCGGCGAGGCTTCCGCCTGAGCGACGTTCAAGAGCAGGATGAGGTGCTCGTCACTTGCTCTCCTCCGGCGAAAGGCACCATAGTAGAGCCGAGGGGAGCGTACTGTAAGCTTGAGGGCGTCTCATCCATCTATGAAGGGGAAGAAGAGCAGATATCCTCCGCCGCCCGGGAAATGATAGATGCATTCACGCGTCGTCTCGCTCTTTCTCCCGCTTAGGACTTGGTGAAAATTGAAACCAGATTTATTCGCATCCACCACCCGAGGATTGTTTCTGTCGCCTGAAAGCCCATTTACGTTTGAGGGGGAATTCACACCCGACCCCAGGCCCGTTCCCTCAAACGGAATCGCGCTGGGCGAAGTCGTCGTTGCGCCCAAGAACGCTCCCATCGATCGCCTGGAATCACTCGAAGTCCTCCGGGGAACGCAGGACGCCTGGAATACGGGCGAAATAAAATTGCGCGAAAAAATGAACGTGGCCGTTGCGATCGGCGGGCGCTATGCGAATCGCAGCATTTCGGGCCGAGAGCCGGACTCGCCCGCAGAGCCCGGAGCCGTACTCGACCTGTTGAACGTCGGCGGCGTCTGCGGGATCCGCGCGAACCCCGAAACGCCGTGCGTAAAAATAGAGGTGAAAGGGGGCGTCTCGCTTCGAGGCGAATCCGCTCAGCTTTCCCATCTCCCCGTCATCCCCGATACAAGGTGCCCCGTGGATGAAGAGGGAATTCCCTGTGCTCCCATCATCCTGGTGACCGGCTCCGAGATGGACGTGGGTAAAACGACATGCGCCTCTTCGCTCGCCTCCGCCCTTCACTCTTCGGGCATCCACGTCTCATATGTGAAACTCACCGGAACCGGCCGGATGCGGGATCTCATGCAGGTGAACTACGGAAGGCCGCTCGGGTTTTTCGACTCGGCGAGACTCGGCTGGGATTTCGTCGATGCGGGTCTTGCTTCCACGTGCGGCGTCCCTGGACACAGGGTCAGGCGATGCGCCCAAAACCTGCTTCGCCACGCATGCGCGAAGGCGGAAATCGTCATCGCGGAACTGGCGGATTCTCCCTCATCGGACGCCAGCCTTCACGTAGCGAGCGACCCATGGGTCAGAGACTGGCTCGCGCGCAGGGGTCTGTTAATCTGCGCATGTGATACGCTGGAATCAACGCTCATCGTTCATTGGATTAGAAGCCACCTGGGGGTGGATGAGGAGAACATGCTGATTTCCGGAAGGCTCGCCAACGAAGCGCACGCGCGCGAGGAGGCGTACCGGATGACGGGGATACGCGCCTTGAGCTGCATCGCCCCGAACCCCACCTCCCTTGCAACCGACAATGCCGTGGGCGGCGCCATTGCGGACTGGGTGATCAAACACTTCATGCGTCAGCGCAAGTCGGTGTTCTAGGTCTCGAGAGCGAAACCTTGGCCTCACGTAAAACATTCAACCATCTCCGAATCGCACGTGAACCCTCTCTCTACTATCTCACGCCCGATGCAAGCGGCGGCGCCTGGGATCTGTACCGCGTGAGCCAGGAGTTCGATTCGTTTGAAGGTGATCTGAACGAAACGCTAATCGAAAGCCTCAACCACTGGGCGTCGCGCGAGCCCCGCTTCGCAGACTTGCGCATTCTGGAAGACTCGCCACCCATTCAACGCCCGGGAGAAATCCTTTTGCTGGACGGCTCTCCGAGCCGACTGCCCCTCACCATGGAAACGGCGCGCGTAATGAGAGCGCACTTGAAGCAACTCGGGCTGTCCATCCCCGTCAGGGTACTGAACCGGCGCGAAGAACTTCTGGCGCGCGCCGCAAAGGCGCCGAAAGAACTGCTCGTCATCAGTCAGACCGCCCAGAGAAGCCTCTACGACGCGACCCTCGCCAAGGTTCTGGAGGCGCGGGGAATCGTCGTGGCGCCGGGGTCTCTCACCGCTCCCGGCGGGCCGCTCTCCAACAAGAAAACCACCTATGAACTCCTGAACGGAAACGGCGAGAACGTCCAAAACCCGAAATCGGACGGGCATGGACATCGGCTGACAGCCCGCTATGAAGTGGTGGAATTAAACGGGGGAAGACCTGCGGACACCGCCGCCGCCATCCTGGATTCCGCCTCCGCCTTGTCGCAGAAATGGGGGGCGGGGACTTTCTTCGTCAAACCGCAAGAAGGCGGCGGGGGACGTGGATGTTTCCGCCTGGACGTCTACCCCAACGGGTTCGGGATGCCGGATTTAAGCAGGCTCGGCGTAGCGGCGGAACATGCGACACCCCTGCCCTTGTCCCTTGACGCGGAAAACCCCTATCACCTCCAGGCGATGGACTGGCTTGTTCAACGCTTCCAGGCCAGCCCTGCGACTTCGAGAGCCTATATCAAGACCCAAAGGGTGGAAGGCGACTCTTCACCGGACGTTTTGGGGGAAATGCTCAGGAACTGCGCGCCCAGACTCGAATCCGAACTGCGCGAAGCGTCCCGCTCCCGGGAGGATTCGATTCGCCTCCTGGCGAGCGCCATCGAAAACTACGAGCAGGTATTCGACACGCGCTATCTGCCGCTGATATGCAACTGGATCGATTTCGGCCTTTTCAGCATTCGCGTGCATCTGAGACTCAGCCGCGAGGGAATCGTTGTGGAAACGATCTACGCCCGGCTATTTCCGGTGGAATTCTCGGATGATTCGGTCGGGGTCGTCGGCGTGGACAGCATCACGAACCGCACGGATGGAGGCATGGAACTGAACCGCTATGCGCCATTGTTACCCCCTCTGGTCGCATACGCGGGAGGCGCGGAGCGATTGTGCGAGAAGATTCGCGGCGCTTTTGACGCGTTCGCGCGCTTTTTGTCCCTCCTCGACCCCGGGGAGCGCGGCAGGGTGCCAGTTCGGGCCGAATTCGATCTATCGCCGCTCAACGGCCTGATCGCCGAGGGCAACGCCGACCCCGTCCGCGCCCAATGCGCCAACAGCCGCTGGGAAAGGTTCAGCGAAAACTGCGCGCAGTGGACGGATGACGCCTTGTCGTTCTACTCATGGAAATCTCAAAAAGTCTAAGCTAGAATCAACCTGTTCAGCACAGCCTGCGTTCCGGAAATCCCAGAGGGCGGGATACACGCGAAGGACCCTCATCCACCGCTCTACAAGTGATTGACATGGCGAAACTCCTCAAAAAAGCCTTCAACATCCAGGAAGAGGAGTTGCTCGTCTTCTCGGTATTCTTTTTCTTCTACTTCCTGATCGGGATCCAGTTCTCCATCGGGCTCACCGTATCCGAAGCGTTGTTCCTCTCGGAAGTCGGCCCGGGATTTCTCCCCTACATGTACATTTTCAATGCCCTGATGATCATCTTCATCAGCACGTTCTACTCCTCACTGACCGAAAAACTCTCGATTCCGGCGATGTTCAAGACCGTCTTGATCTTTTTCATCGCGCTCGTCTTCGGCATCAAATTGCTTATATTCGCCGATTTCCGCGCCTATGCGATGCCGATCGCTTTTCCGCTTCTCCACACGCTGTTCGTCATGTTCACGAACATGCTGCCGAACAATTTCCGCGCCCTTTACGGCCAGTACCTGGACGTTTTGCAATCCAAGCGGCTCGTTCCGATCATCCTCACCGGGGGGCGCTACGGCGGTATAGTGGGCGGTCTGGCCATTCCATTGCTCATCCCTGTCCTGGGGAGCGTCTCGAACCTGCTCTACGTATGGATTGGAGCCATCGTCGTCAGCATCGGGGTGGTGCAGTATGCAGAATGGCGGCTCAGAGACCATCTCATCGAAGACGCGGGCCCCAAAAAACGCAAAACGACGAAGAAGACGGCATCAAAAGGCGGCAATCTCGCACTGATGAAGTCGAACAAATATGTCTGCGCGTTCGCGCTTTTCAGCTTCATCGTTGTGATTCTCAGGAGTTTTCAGGATTTCCAGTACAGCCTCATCTTCCGCGAGGTTTATCCCGATCGCGCGCAACTCGCCTCGTTCCTCGGGTATTTCACCGCCATCGGGAGCGCCTTCTCGCTGCTCGTACAGACGTTCATCACCCCGCGCATCATCAAGCGGCTCGGACTGGGAACGGCGAACCTCCTCTACCCGCTCACGACCATCATCGGCCTTGCCGGCATGGCGATTTCGCCCGGTTTCTATTCCGCCGTCTTCCTGCGCTTCAACAACAAGAATCTCCAGGAATCGATTCGAAACGCCATCAACGCCCTGCTCTATAACGCCGTCTCCCCCTCGATCCGCGCGCGCGTGGGCGCGTTCGTCGCCGGCCAGGTGGTCGCCGTGGCCAGCATCGTCAGCGGCGTCACCCTGCTCATCATCAAACCCACCGGCCTCGCCCTATTCCCCCTGAGCGCAGGCCAATTGGCGCTCATCTCCCTGTTCATCGCGTTCGCCTATCTCGCCACAGGCTTCTTCGTGCGCCATGAATACGGCGCCGCGCTGCGCCGGATGCTCGAGGAGCGAAACCTGGGGCTGTTCCGCTACGCCCAGGAGGGATACGGCCCGGTTGACGATGAGAACATGGCGATACTCAGAAAAAACATCCGCGAGGGGGATGACGATCTTAGCGTATTCACGGCACAGATGATGGCGGAAAGCGGCAGAAGCGAAACCAGTCAAATTATTCTCGAAGAAGTCCCCCGGCGGAAAGGACATGCGGCGGCCGAGTTGCTGAAAATTCTCGCCAAGGCGCCCGGCGCCGAAGTGGGCGAGAAAATACGGCCCCTGCTGGAGGAATACCTCACTTGCGAGGAGCCCGTCCTGCAGTGCGCCGCCATGGATGCGGCCGAATCCATCGGACTGACGGAGGAAACGGCGGAACTGGTTCACGAGAACCTGGAGAGCGGCTCCCCCGAAGTCAGGGCGCGCGCCGTCGAGCTGCTTGTGCGCTCCGATGACCTGTTCTGGCTCGCCAACGGCCTCCAAACGCTCCACCGGATGCTGAACGAAGAAGACGCGGCGGCCAGAGTCTGCGCCCTCAGGTGCATGGGAGAGCTCCAGAATCCGCGCTTCATCAAACGGTTGATTCCCTATCTCTACCAGAACGAGGAGAAAGTCCGCGAAGCCGCTTTGAAGGCGATAGAAGTTCTGGCCATGAACCAGGGGGTCGATGAGGAGAGCATGGACGAAGTCATCCGGGTGACCACCTCGGATGAGAGCGCGGCCATCAGGCGCAGAGGCGTCCGGCAACTGGGCAACAAAGGCACGCGGGAGAATTTCGAATGCGCCCTGACCGCTCTTTCGGACGTCGATTCTCTGGTGAGGCGAGAGGCCGTCGAATCGCTCAAGAACATGAAGCGAAAAGGAACCCTCTCTCTCGAAGGCTCCGGTCTTGTATCGTTCATCGCTCCGCTGTTGTTCAAAAGCGCGAAAAACGGCTCCCGCGAGATGAGCGAGCAGGAAATCGTGGACTCCCTTTCCGGGTTCGCAGTCGAACACCTGAAGGAGGTGTATGACGTCATCAATCACCTGCACGTCATCGAACGCCGGGAAAACGAATCCGCCTTCACGATGTTAAGAAAAGCGCTCGAAGACGTCGTCGCGGAAAGACAACTCGTCCTGCTGGAATTGCTGGGGGTGATAGGGGACGAGAAAACAGTGGACACCGTGTCGGAGTCCCTCTCCCGGGGCGGCTCCTCATCGAGAGCGATCGCCATCGAGACGCTCTCGAACTTCTCCTCGACAGGCAATACGAGACTCCTGATTCTGGCCCTGGAGCCCCTGTTGCTCGGCAGATCGACCGCCGATAAGGTTTCCGAGGGCAGGAAACTATGGGAGATACCCGATAAATCGATTGATGAGGTTCTGACGACCTACATGGATTCCGAGAACGCGTGGCTGGAAGCCATCGCCGTGGATGCGGCGGGCAAACATCTTGCCGGCGAAGCGGATGGAGAAACCGCCTCGCGGCGCGCGCAGTTCAAGGAGCGGGCAACCGAGGGCGACCCGTACGTCCGTGAGGCCGCGGTTGCCGCTTTAAGAATAATCAAGAAAGATGAAGACGACGTTGTGTCGTTATTCAGAACCCTGGAAAATGACGAGAGTCAACAGGTTCGCCTTCAGGTACGCCGCGAACTCCTGCGTTATGAGGGAAGCGGCGAAAATCTATCCGAACAGGAGAAAATCATGCTCTCGACCATCGAAAAAGCCTTGTTCCTGAAAGGCGTCAACATGTTCGAGACGATGAGCGCGGATGAACTGAAAATACTGAGCAACATTTCCAGGGAAATTCAGATAGAGGCGGGAAAGGTTCTTTTCGAGCAGGGAGACCTCTGCGATTACCTCTATGTCATCGTGGATGGGGAAATAGAGATCATCCTCAACCAGGAGAGCGGGGAACCCAGGATTCTCGCCACGCTCGCCCCCCCGAACTCGTTCGGTGAAATCGCGCTGTTTGGCGATGAGGGAAGAAGCGCAGGCGCACGCGCGAGCCGGGACACCTCACTGCTGGGCATCGAGAAAGAACCTCTTCTCGAACTGATCCACGAGCACCCGACCATCTCCATCGCCATCATCGGCCAGCTCGCCGGCATCATCAGAAGCCAGAACGAATAGCTTGGGGCAAGGCGAATGCGGTGCATGAACGCCCGCTGCCTTCATCATGAACCACATCTTGTTTTTCGCATATTCTCCCCGTCTGGAGGCGGGTATACGCTGCATTGAAACTACCCCCTTTTAAGGTTGACGCCCGCCCTGCCCGTACCTATAATCAGCCGGATTTTAGCCAAGAAACCCGGAATTTCCGCTCAGAACGCCGGTGGGGGAGCGTTTTTTCAAGATGCAAGGTCGAGACTTCAAGCCTCCGGAAGAGAAAACCAGTCCAATCACGTTTTTCATCCTAGGCCTCATCATGGTCGCGGTGACGTTTTGGACCGTCTGGGACGAAGCGTTCACGCGCAGACCCTGGAAGCAATACCAGAAACAGTTCAACGCCTATGAAAGAACCCAGGTAGAGAAAAAACTCGCCAGTCTCAAGAAAACCACGGGTTCCGCGGTCGCCGACCTCGACAAGAAAATCGCCGCGCAACAACAAAAACTCGCCGCAGACGAAGAACTCAGACAACTCAAGGACGAACTCACGAAAAGCGAGTTGGACGCTTTCGAGAAAGTGCAGGAGCTGGGCTTCAGAAAAGCGCTTTTCGATCAGTCCTACTTCTATCTCCAGGAAGCCATCCGGCAGGGACACGATAAAGAAGCCGAGCAAAAGGAAGTCGACGAAGCCAAGGCCCTGCTCGATGAGATAACACCCGTCGCGGCGAAAGCCGAAGCCGCCAGAGACGCGATAAAGGCGAAGATTGAGGCCAAAGAAAAAGAGTTGAAAACGCTCGAAGCGACGAAACGAAAAGTGGCGGGCGATATTTCCTTCCAGGAGCGCCGGCTGAAAGGCATCGCCGCCCGACCCTATGAAATCAGCCAACTCGTCCTTCGCGAATACGAACGCAACAATTTCAACGAACCCGTGATGAAAGTCGAACGGTGCCAGACCTGTCACCTGGGCATCAACAGGGCGGGCTTCGAGGATGCGCCCCAGCCGTTCCGCACGCATCCCAACAGACGCCTCTATCTCTCGACGCACGAATTCAACAAGGTCGGCTGCACGCTTTGCCACGGCGGCCAGGGAACGGCCGTCACCAGCCTCAATACGGCCCACGGCTATGTGCAATTCTGGGAAGACCCCCTCCTCCGCGGCAGCGAAACGCAAACCAAGTGCAGAAGCTGCCACACCGAGATATTCAACATTCCCGAAGCGCCTAAAATCTCGCGCGGCATCTCGCTCACCCGGGAACTCGGATGCAACGGCTGCCACACCCTCCCGGGCACGGAAGGCCTGCGCAAGGTGGGGCCGGACCTCTCGAGAATCCAGGAGAAAGTGGCGCCCGCCTGGCTCGTCTCCTGGGTCAAAAGGCCGAAAGACTACAACCCGCGCACCCGGATGCCCTATTTCAGCCTGACGGACCAGGACGCGCTGGACATCGCCACATACGTCTGGCGGCAGGGCCCGCGCAAGGTGGAATCGGCCGAGTTCCCGAATCTGGACGACGCCTCTCTGATCCAAAAAGGAAAATCCGTATTCGAAGACGTCGGGTGTCTGGGTTGCCACATCCGCAACGAAAAAGATGCGGAACCCGGGCCCCCGCTCGAGGGCGTGAACGGCAGGCCCCTCGTGTACAGGAACCGCGATTTCGCGCCGGCGCTTCAGAACATCGGCGCCAAGGTCCAGCCCGACTGGCTGTTCCGGTGGCTGAAAAACCCGAAGGCGTACTGGCATGACACCAAGATGCCGAGCCTCCGCCTCACGGATGAGGAGGCGAGCGCGGTCACCTCGTATCTCATCAGCCTCACGCCCGCCTCGAAGCGGCCCAAACCCCGGAAGCTGGGCGATGAGGCCTCCTTTGAGCGCGGCAAGAAACTCGTGGCGACGCGCGGTTGTTTCGGCTGCCACGTCATCCCCGGCACCGAAGAACTCTCCAAGATCGGGCCGGACCTGACACGATTCGCCGCCAAAAAACCGTTCGAACTATCGTTCGGCAACGTGGTGGACATGCCCCACACATGGGAATCCTGGACCTTCGGGAAGCTCAAAAACCCGCAACTCTACCAGACAGAGCGCGAGACGCTGCTCATGCCGAACTTCGAATTCTCGGACGCGGAAGCCTCCGCCATTCGCACCCTGCTGCGCTCCATGACGCCGCACGGCGCGCCGCACAGCGTCCACCAGGTGCTCGACACGCGCGCCCGGCGAATCGAAAACGGCCGCCGGATGATCGAGAAATACAACTGCAACGGCTGCCACGTCATCGAGAACTGGGGCGGCGACCTCCTCAGGCGCTATGAAGACAAGACGAACGGCCCGCCCCTGCTGAACGGCGAGGGCAGAAAAGTCCAGCCCGACTGGTTCTTCGGCTTCCTGCGCAACGTCGTGACGCTGAGGCCATGGCTCAAGGTGCGGATGCCCAGCTTCCAGATGCCCGACGAAGACGCCGCGGCACTCGTGGACTACTTCGCCGCGCTGGACTCGAAACTGAACCCCTACATCCATTTCGACGCCAAGAGCGTGAGCGCGGAAAACTACAAGGCCGGAAAGCAACTCTTCGAGATGGCCGAATGTCTGGCCTGTCATGGCGCATGGCCGCCTCCGCCGGGGCAGGAGCCACCGACGGCGCCGAACCTCTCGTTCGCCAAGAATCGCCTGCGTCCCGACTGGGTAGTCGACTGGCTGATATATCCGGGCAGAATCCAGCCCGGAACCAAGATGCCGAATTTCTTCGAGGGCGCGGGTTCAGTGGCCGATATCGTCAAGGGCGTCCAGGGAGATAAGGAAGACGACCTGTTCATCTACGAGCTCGAAGCCACCAAGGAAGTCGAATTGCCGGAAGAGCAATTCGCCACCCTGCGGGTCGGAGACGCTACCCACCTCGTCAAGGTAACGGAAATCGATGAAAAGAAAATGACCATCTCCTCGCCCACCGATCTCGGGAAGAGCATCGGCAAAGCGACGATAGAGAGCCACGGCGAGCCCATCGACGAGGAACTCCTCGGGGGAGACGCGTACCGGCAAATCCGCGCGATGCGCGATTACATGATGATCGAGACGAATTTCCTCAAACCCGCTGAGTCCAGCGCGAAGAACGAGGCGCCTCAAACGGATAAACCCGAAAAAGAAGCCGAGAACAAACAGACAGATAGCGACGCATCGCCTGGCTAGACTTTCAGGTTCCCACACAAAACAAGCGCCTCGAACGGGGCGCTTTTTTTATGCTCTTTTCCGCTTCTTCCGCTCCTCACCCACGCGCCTGTGAGCCGCGCGTATCACCTCAGGCAGACGATACCGCGAAGTAGCCGCCAGCACCCAGCGAACCGAGTCTTCGATGTCGATAAGGTGGCCGGGAGAAACGTACACGGGCTTCACGCCCCGCCTCGTCCTGAGAACGGCGCCTATCTCCAGTCCATCGGGTGAGCGCAGGTATCGCCAATCGCCCTTCTCCTCTCCCGGCGGCTCGGCCGCTTCGCCGAACAAGCGGCTCTTGGCGCACCCGATGGAAGGCACGCCCAGCCGAAGGCCCAGGTGCGAGGCGATGCCGAATCCCCTGGGATGGGCCGTGCCCTGACCGTCGAAGATGATGAGGTCCGGCTTTTCCCTCAATCCCAGAAATGCTTCTTCGAGTAAAAACCCTTCCCGGAAAGAGAGCAGCCCCGGCACGTAGGGGAACCGCAAATCTCCGCCGTAGAATGATTCGTCGATGAGTCCCATATCCGGCCAGGAGAAAACGACCATGCCCCCGACGCCGAAGCGGCCGCGCCACTCGCATGAGATATCGGCGCCCGCAATCGTTTTCGGCGCGGCGGACAACGGATGCAGGGCCAGGTGTTTTTCAAGCGCTTTTTGGAGCCGAACCGCTTCGGGGGGCGCGATCTCCCAGGAATGATGGAGCGAGTCGGTCATGAATCCGTTATCGATCCTTGAAGGGGCGAGCGGTTTCCGGCGTCACTCGCCCTGATAATGAGACGATGGGGATGCGCGCCATTACGCCGAGACGGCGGGAAAGAGACCTACTCCGTGGGAATCTGCGGAACCTTCCCCTTGACCGGGGCCACCTCGGGTGCGATGCGGTTGACGGAGTAGATATATTTTTCGCCGCGAACCTTCTTGACGACTTCGTTGAGTTGGGCCAGATCATGCACCTGAACGTCCAGACGAATCTTCGCCCTGCTCCCGGAGGTCTCGGCCTCGACACGCGAGATGTTCGCATCACAGGTCGCGATGTCGGCGCTCAGGCTCGCCAGCACGCCCGGCCTGTCGCGCGCCTCGATGACGAGCGTCACCAGGTGCATCTGATCCTTGTCGACTTCGCCCCAGGAAACCTCCACCAGGCGCTCCTGATCGTCCATCAGCGCCTTGATGTTGGGACAATTCTCGTTATGCACCGTCACGCCGCGTCCGCGCGTGATGAAACCCACGATTCCGTCGCCCGGAATCGGCTGGCAGCATTTCCCGTAACGGATCAAAACGTCGTCCTGGCCTTTGACGAGGATGCCCGATTTGTTCTTGTGGCGGCTCACGCGGTTCACGAGGCGCCTGAGGCGGGAGTTCTCCCGCTTTTCCCGCTCGCGCACGAGTTGTTCGGGCAACAGCTTGTGCACCACCTGCCGCGCGGATACGCGCCCGAAGCCAATCGACGTCAGCAAGTCTTCATCGCCCTGAACCCCGAAGGAGCGCGCCACCTGCTGCAGCTCCCCGGGCTTCATGTATCCCGCGACTTCCTTCTTCTCCACGCATCGCTCCAGCTCATGTTCGAGCAACTCATGGCCGAGCGTGAGGGAGCGCTCTTTCTGCTCCTGCCTTATCCAGTTTCTGATTTTCTGCTTCGCCCGGGCGGTGACGACGAACTTCAGCCAGTCCGCACTGGGCCTGCGGTGCGGGTTCGTGATGATTTCGACGATGTCGCCGTTCTCGAGCAGCGTGCTGAGCGGCGTGATTTTTCCGTTCACCTTCACGCCTACGCAACGGCTCCCCACTTCCGTATGGATGGAGAAAGCGAAATCCACCGGCGTCGCCCCGCGCGGAAGACTCTTCACCTCACCCCGGGGCGTAAAGACGAACACCTCGTCCTGAAACAGATTCACCTTGACGGAGTCGACCAGGTTCCTGGGGTCGGACTCCTCGTTCAGGCTTTCCACGATTCTCCTGATCCACTCGAACTTGTCGGCCATGCCGTCGTCGGCCTCATCGCCCTCCTTGTACTTCCAGTGCGCGGCGATGCCCTCCTCCGCCACCTGGTGCATTTCCCTGGTGCGAATCTGGAACTCCACCCTCTGGCCCTCCGGCCCCACCACGGTGGTGTGAAGAGACTGATACAGATTCGCCTTGGGGAGTGCGATGTAATCCTTGAAGCGGCCGGGGATGGGCGTCCATTTCGAGTGCAGGACGCCTAAAACCGCGTAACAATCCTTCATGGAATCCACGATGATTCTTACGCCGCAAATGTCATACACCTGATGGAAATCGAGGTTTTGCGTCTGCATTTTCTCATAGATGCTGGAGTGGAGCTTGAACCTGGCGGACGCGGCGCCGTCGACGCCTTCGAGTTCCAGGCTCTCCTTCACCTGTTCGATGATCAGTTCCATGTATGCTTCGCGATCCTTGAGGCCGTCCCGGAGCATCTCGTCAATTTCGAGAAATTCCTTGGGATGCAGGTGCTTGAACGCCACGTCCTCGAGCGCTCCCTTGAGCCATCCGATGCCGATGCGATTGGCGAGCGGCGCGTATATTTCCGCGGTCTCCCGCGCAATGCGTTCTCTGCTTTTCTGGGGGAGGTGGTGGAGCGTCAGCGCGTTGTGGAGCCTGTCGGCGAGTTTGATGATGATGACGCGAATATCCTTCGCCATGGCGATCAGCATCTTGCGGTAGCTTTCCGCCTGGCGAACCTGTGTGTTCGAGACGTCGATTTTGGCGAGCTTCGTGACGCCGTCCACGAGTTCGGCGACGTCATGTCCGAAATGCTCGTCAACTTCCTTGAGCGTCGTGGCGGTGTCCTCCACCGTGTCGTGGAGAAGCCCCGCGCATACGGTCTCGGGGTCCTGGCGCAACTCCGCCAGAAGCCGGGCCACTTCCAACGGGTGGGATATGTAGGGTTCGCCGGAAATGCGGGATTGTCCCTTATGGACCTTCGCCGTGAAGATGTAGGCTTTGGTGAGCAGATCCGAGCAGTCCGGCGAGTAATCCTCGACCAGATCGACGATGTCCATGATCCGGGCGGGAGGGCGTGACGTCAAAACTGGAGGCAACGAATTTCCTCCTCTTTCGACTTGCTCGGCCTGAAGACGAAAAAGAGCAAAATCAGACCCTTGCAATGAGATTATGGGCCTCTTGCAAAGGAAACGCTACCTGAGCGCCGATATAGCGTCAAGGAGTTCGCTCAAAAAAAGACTCCCCCGATGCCGGGGGAGCCTGGATGTGAAATGTCTCGTCTTAATATGCGCGCAGCGGCGAGGTGACGAACTCGTGCATGAACGGCGTCATGTATTCGGATTCGTCATCGTGCTTGGGAACGATAATCGCTCCCTTGTTGCAAATCTCCTCGCACAGACGACAGCCGACGCACGTGGACTGATCCACCACGGCCACCGCGCTGTGGTCGCGCTCCACCGAAGACGGCGCCATGCGGATGCAGTCGAACGGGCAGACGTCCACGCACCAGATGCAGCCCGTGCAGTTTTCCTCCAGCACGAACGCCTTGGGCATTTCCTTGTGCTTGATGTTTTTGATGATGTCGCCCGTATCGTCCTGAATGGCGAAAGCCGGGCAATACTTGCCGCACACGCCGCAATCGATGCAGAGCGTGGGGTCGATCATGTAGATATCGCGCGGCTCGCCCGTGATGGCTTTCGTGGGGCAGACGGGTTCGCACACCGAACACCCGATGCAAGCGTCAAAAATGAAATGGGGCATAACCGCGCCTCTTTTCTGACTCGATTCAGAATGGGCGACCCGCCGGAAGAAATTACATCCCGGCGAAATCCTTTCGATTAAATAGATATATCCATTCCGCACGCCGGTTGTCAAGGCGTTCTGCAGGTGAAATACCTTCAAATTCAGGAACGAAACTCTTGAATCTCTTGCCCTCGGCCCGGAATTGCGTCAGAATGCGGACGTAACATTTTTTCACCAATTCGACTGAAAAGGATTCGAGATGGAAAATTTCCTGCTCATTCTGACAAAACCCGACAACATCCCCATCGCCTTCATGATTCCCCTGGTAGGGTTTTTCGTCTGGCTGGCAATCGCTCAGGGCCTCAGACATGACAAACTCATCAAAAAGGGGAAAAAAGACGACGTCTACGACGAGATGATCCGATAAGCGCCTTGGGCTTCACTCACTCCCACGTCAATACCTCCTGTGCATGGAACCTTGAATCCTTGATGGTCGGCCGCGGCTCGATGCCTTCGTTCTCACCCGTATTCTGGAGGCCGACTTGCTAGAACTCATCTTCGTCGCGCTCTTCCTGGGATTCATCACCATATTGTTCGTCAAGAGAACGACCTCGAACATCGCGCTCGAAGCGGATGCGGAGAAGACCAGAAACGATTCGGAAATCGAATCCCTGCGCCAGATGTCTCCCCAGGTGTTCGAGCGCATGCTCATCGAACTGCTCGAAGGCATGAACATGCGCATCGTGGAGGTCCACTGGGTCAACGAGGAGGAAATCGACATCCTCGCGCACAACCCCGCGCCCATTCTCGGGGGCGACTACATCATCCACGGCATACTCGTGCCGGAGGGCGACTTCGTGAACTCGATACGGGTCATCGGCCTCTCCGACACCGTGCGCGCCGAGCGGGCCCTGAAGGGAATCCTGGTATCGACGGGATACTTCACCGAAGAGGTGCAGAAATACTCCGAAGGCGCGCCCATGGAGCTCATCAACGTCACCAAACTCCGCGAGATACTCCACGCCCACGACATGGCCTGGCCTGGCGCGGAGTGAGACGGCGGCTTAGAAAAAGTCCCTTACGCGCTCGTCCACGGATCGATGACGTCAATCCCCATATATTCGAAGTCCCGGACATTCCTCGTCGCCACCGCCATCTCTCTTGAGCGTGCGGTAGCCGCAATCTGACAATCGGCCAGCGGGGCAGGACGCCCTGCGGCGCGGCGCACTGAAGCGACTTCCGCATAGGCGCGCGCTGCGGCGCCGTCGAACGGCAACACGCGGCCTTCGAAATCCTCGCGAAGCATGGCTTCAATCTCCGAGGCAAGCCTGTCACGACGCCGACCCGTCGGCATGACGGCAACGCCGTAGCGCAGTTCCGCTTCACCGACCGCCGAGAAGAACAGGTCCTCCACGGGATGTCCCGCTATCCATGCTTCTACGGCCGGCTCGGGTGAGGAACGCATCAGTTCGGAAACGACGTTCGTGTCCAGCAGGATCATACCGCCGCCTCAATCGAAACGGGGCGGTTCACGAGCAGGCTCACGCGGCGGCAACTCCAGATCCACGCCCCCCAAGGGCCCGAATCGGGCGCGGATAAGGCTTGCGAGGTTTTGCGAACCGGACTTGCGCCCCACCGCCTCGCGCAGGATCAGCCGCGCTTCCTCTTCCATCGAACGGCCGTTTTCCGCCGCGCGCACGCGAAGGCGGGTTTTCACGTCGTCGTCGAGGTTGCGGATCGTGATACTCGCCATGTCCCTACCCTCCTCTGGTTTATATTTTACCCTACAAATTGATTGCAATGCAATCATTCGACGGCGGCATGGCAAGACCTGCGAAGAACAACAAAAAACCGCCTCCCTGTCCGGGAAGCGGTTTTATAATTTTGGATAGTTATCAGCTAATTGATCTTGTGTCCTAAAACCCCTTAGACCAGCAGATAAATCACGCCCGAGACGACGAGCAGGGCGACCGCGGCCACCTTCACGCCGCAGGCGTCCCACCAAAGATGTTTACGCTGTCTGTCCTGAACCATCTTCTCCGCTCAATACCTAGATGTTGAACCAGGGCGTGACGAGAACGTATTTGACGTTGAGCCCGATGCGCAGGACCATTTTCGCCACTATCCCCATCATCGTCATGTTGAGCGACGCTTTTATGAGATAGCGCACCAGGCCTACGTTCTTCATGCGCTCGCGCCGCCAGATGTAGTAAGCCGGTATGGTGGCGTACCAGAGCACAATCATCACGGTGCCCGCCGCCGCCTGGCTCCAGTAACTCCTGAAGCCGAGCATGTAGGGAAGATCCACGTTCGTCAGCGCCACGACCTTGTGCGGGTCCCAGTATTCCCAAGGCATGAAGAAGTTCCACCCCGGCCCGCGCAGGAAGGTTCCCTGCACCACCATCCACACCCACAGGACCAGAAATCCGAACAGGAAGGTGAAGATGGCGAACCTGCGCTCGTGGAAGGTGTAATACCCGTTCCCCTTTGGGTTCACGTCGATGAAGGGAATGGCCATCAGGCCCACGATGATGAGGGTGGGCAGCACGACCCCCGCCATCCACGGGTCGAAATAGACGAGCAGCTCCTGAAGGCCCAGGAAATACCACGGCGCCTTCGAGGGGTTCGGCGTGACGGAAGGATTGGCCGGCTCTTCGAGGGGCGCGTCGATCACGATGGACCACACCACCAGGAATATGGTGATGATGATCGCGCACATGAATTCGAGGCGCGTGAGGTAGGGCCACACGTGAACCTTGTCGTTCACCCGCTCCCAACTCGTCTTGGCCATCTCATCGGCAGAGCCGACTACCCTGTCTTCCTTCGCCAATGTATTCGCCCTTCCCTGTTATGCCACGAAACCTACAAGGGTCCCGAGATACCCCCGTCTTTTCGGATTCTCCAGAAGTGCACCATCATCAGAATCGCCGCTATCAAAGGAACGACTATGCAGTGCAGCACGTAGAAGCGCAAAAGCGTGGGCGGTCCGACGATGGTTCCGCCCAGCAGCGCCGAGCGCGCGTCGAAGCGCGGAGTGACGCCCACCATTTCGGCGAACGGGCCCTCGTACCCCAGAAGCGGCGTCGCCCGCGCCATGTTCGTTCCCACCGTCACCGCCCAGATGGCGAGCTGATCCCAGGGGAGCAGATAGCCGGTGAAGCTGAGCAGGAGGGTGAGCGTGAGCAACAAGACCCCGATGACCCAGTTGAACTCGCGTGGCGGCTTGTAGGAGCCCGTCATGAAGACGCGCAGCATGTGCAGCCACACGGCGATGACCATCGCGTGCGCCGCCCAGCGGTGCATGTTCCGCATGAACATGCCGAAGGGGGCGTCGAATTCAAGATACTTGATGTCGGCGTAGGCGTATTCGCCCACGGGCCGATAGTAGAACATCAAGACCACGCCGGTGACGACGAGGTAGAGGAACAGCAGGAACGTCACCCCGCCCATGCACCACGTGAAGCGGATGCGGATGGCGTGCCGCCTGATTTTCGTGGGGTGCAAGTGCAGCCAGAGGTTGTCCACCACCATGAGAACGCGGTTTCTCGGCGTGTCCTCATACCCGTGGCGGAACATCGACCTCCACACCTGGGAGTCGAGCACATTGCGTTTCACCTGATCCAGATTCAAGCGTTCTTTCAAACTCGGCATCTAAAAACCCCCACGTACTCGCATCGAACGAACATATTAGCTCTTAGGTAAAGAGAAAAGCACCCGGGTCGTCCCACTGCCCTTTCTCGTGGCGAAACAGCTTGCTCTTGTCGATAATCAGTTGCCCATCCTCGGCCAGGCCGATCTTGAGCCTCTCGAGCGGCCTGGGCGCCGGACCCTCGAAGTTGATACCGGACCTCCAGAACCCGCTCCCGTGGCAGGGACACTTGAACTTGTCCTCTGACCCTAAGTATTTCGGCGTGCATCCCAGATGGGTGCATATCGCGCTCAGGGCGTAGAATCCGTTCTGCTCGCGGATGATCCACACGCGCTCGCTGTTCACGTAGCGGGTGTCCACCACGCCCACGGCGTAGTCCGCCGGATCCCCCGCCTTGAACTCGGTGGGCGGTTCGAACAGAACGCGCGGGAACATGAAGCGCAGGAAACCGATCAGCGCGACGTTGATGGCGCCCAGTACGCCGAGCCACCCCGTGTAGTTCATGAACCGCCTGCGGTCGATGAACGGCTTTTTCTCTTTCGCCTCCTCCTCGTAATCGGCAGGCAACTTTACCGGAGGGGCTTTCAAGCGAGTATTCATGAGGACTCTACCCTCCTGTTTTGAAACCTAAACCACCTTTCGACCTCGCACATCCCAAATCGATCCACCTTCCAGCGTAGCACGGATATATTATCCCCCATAACGACGGATAATGAAACCGATTCGCTTGGTTTCGCCACGGGCGGCGCATGGCCTCGCCGGACGCCGAGACCATCAGGATTTCAGCTATTGCCAAGGTTCTTATTACGGACGAAAGCAACCGATGTCAAGAGCGAATGTGCGTTTCCCGCCGGATGGCGGGAGTTTCGCGAACTTGTGGACGGCTTTCTTCTGGAATACGATAAAATATGAGAACAAACAGGAGAGGCACTGTTTCAAGAATCCACGGGAGCAACGATGAAACGGGATGAAGTCCTGAAAATTCTCCGGGCGCACAAAGGGATACTCTCGGAGCGCTTCGGCGTCGCCGAGCTCGCCATTTTCGGCTCCTTCGCGCGCGACGAAGCCACGGAGGAGAGCGACGTGGATATTCTGGTGCATTTCGATGGGCCGGCGCACTGGAAACGATTTTTCGACGCGCAGTTCTACATCGAAGATCTGCTGGGTCGAGATGTCGATCTTGCGACGGAGAAGATGGTGCGAGCCGAGATACGCCCTTACGTCGAGCGGGAGATCGTTCATGTCTGAGGCCGGTCATGGCGGGCGTGAGAAATAGTCCGATGGACGGGGGCAACGCCTCGACCACGGGCGGTCAGCCCCTCCTTCCTCAGTCGGGGCTGACCTTCGATACGCGGCTTCGCCGCTACTCAGGATGAGGCGGACAGCGAGACGCTACCGGAAGCCATAGTCAGGATGAACAGACGGGGAGGCTGCTACGAAGGGTGAGAAGGCCGCTGGACGGAATCAGGCGCGGGAGAATCTGCGCCGCCACCAACCCCCTCATCCTGAGTAGGCGCGTCAGCGCCGTATCGAAGGACGAGGCCCGGCGTTAGTGGGAGCGTGGAGATTAGCTCTCCCGCCGGAACTCCTTTTTCGCGGCCCGCCTGATACCCTCCCAGTCCCCCTTGATGAGTGAGATCTTCTTGCGCCGTGACCAGCCTTTGATCCGCCGCTCCGCCGCCACGGCGTCACTCGCAAGCTGGAACTCCTGCCACCAGACGAGCGTGACCGGCCTACGTCCGCGCGTATAACCCGCTACTGCCCCGGCATCGTGCTCGCCGACGCGTTCCTCGGGCGGGCGGCGGGTCAGCCCGGTGTAGAAACTCCCATCCGCGCATCGTAGCATATAGACGTAAGTCGTCGACTCGTTCACGCTCACCCTCTCCCCGGTCTTCTCGAACGTCTTCTAGTGTTATGAAAAATGAAAGACGACCCATTTCATGCGAACACGTTTTCGTTTGGATTTCAAACCCCTTTGCGCAGAGGCAGAAGGGCAGAGCGGGAGCGAACGCCCCGCTATAGGCGAGAGGGCATCCTTCGATACACGGCTTCGCCGCTACTCAGGATGAGGCGGACAGGGAGACGCTACCGGAAGCCATAGTCAGGATGAACAGACGGGGAGGCTGCTACTCAGGATGAGAAGGCCGCTGGACGGAATCAGGCGCAGGAGAATCTGCGCCGCTACCGACCCCTCATCCTGAGTAGGCGCGTCAGCGCCGTATCGAAGGAGGAGACGGACGAAGAGGCTGCCGGCCGAAACGAGACGCAATCAAGTATCGCTCTCCCTACAAGCCCGCGCGGTTGTTGTCCTTCACCTTTCTGTTGACCACGTTCACGGGCCATTCGCCCGATAATACGCGCCTGACCTCGCCCGGCGCGCCCTGCTGGAGGCCGACCATGGACTCCTCGCTGTACCAGGCCGCGTGGGGGTTGATGATGACGTTCTCACGGCCTCTCAGCGGGTGCGGGTCGGGCAGGGGTTCGGGGTCGGTCGTATCGAGGGCGCAGCCTGCGATTTCGCCCGCATCGAGCGCGCGCACGAGCGCATCGGTGTCGATGATGGGGCCGCGCGAGCAGTTGACGATGACGGCGGTGTTCTTCATCTGCGCGAAAGCCTCGTCGTTCATCATCCCGCGCGTCTGGGGGATGAGCGGCGGGTGGATGGAGACGAAATCGGACTGCGCGTACATATCCGCGAGCTCCTCCATCTTCTCGCCGGGCGCGTCGAACTGGCCCTGCTCCACGAAGGGATCGTTGAAGAGCACCCGCATCCCGAACGAGGCGGCGCGGACGGCCACCATGCGGGCGATGTTCCCGAAACCCACGAGACCCAGCGTGGCGCCCACGAGACGGAACATCGGCTTGCCCGGCGGCACAGCCCAATCGCCCGCGCGCACCTGGCGATCGTAAAACGCCACCTTACGGGCCGATGTAAGCAACAGCGCCATCGTGTGCTCGGCGACTTCCTCGATGCAGTAGGTGGGGTTGTTCGTGACGATGATGCCCGCCTCGGTGGCGGCGTCCAGGTCGATGGTGTCCACGCCGATGCCGTAGCGCGCGATGATCTTGCAGTTCGGCATCCCCGCCATGTCCTCTCGCGTGATGGGGCCGGCGTAGGTGTTCAAGATCGCCTCGCAATCGGCGGCTTCCCCGAGAAATTCCGCGGGCGTCTTCGTCTGCATGGCGACGATATCGGCCAGATCTCCCAGAATCTCGTTCTCCACGTCCAGGGACTCCCAGACGTAATCGGTCAGGACGACTTTCGCCTTGTCCGGCATGTTGTTCCCCTTTTGTTGGTTTCCATGATGGCTGAAATTTAATTGCGCGATGCTATCCCACGCTCATAAGGGAATCAAGGCTTTGGGCGCATTCCTTGACCCCCGAGAGACCCTGTAATAGCCTTTTTCTTCACTTCCCGCTTGAGGAGAGCGCATGCCGGACATCGATTCGTTCAGGCTCAGCCCCGATGACAGCCTCCTGCTCATCGTCGACGCGCAGGAGCGGCTCATGTCCGCCATGAGAGAGGACGTGCGAGAGCAAGTCGTCGGGCGCATCCTCACGCTGACGGAAACGGCGAAGCGCCTCGATTTTCCGGTCCTCGTCACCGAGCAATACCCAAAGGGACTCGGGCCCACCGTCGAAGCGGTGGCGGAGAAGGTGCCGGGGTTCGCCCCCATCGAGAAAATCGCGTTCAGCTGCTGCGCGGAGGAGACGTTCCTGCCCCGCCTGCATGAGACGGGCAGGACGAAGATACTGCTCACGGGTGCGGAGACGCACGTATGCTGCTACCAGACGGCGCTCGATCTGCTGGAGAACGGCTTCATCGTCCACGCCGTGGCCGACGCCACCTGTTCGCGTTCGAAGCTGAACTGGCGGACGGGCCTCTCGGCGCTCGAGCGCGCGGGCGCGATTCCCGCCACGACCGAGCAGGTTCTCTTCGAGCTTCTCCGCGTGGCGGGCACCGAGGATTTCAAAATCCTCTCGAAACTGATACGTTAATCCCCACGCCCACCTGAAACGCTTCACACGCCCCGAGGAAGGATTCGCCACAAATGGCGTTACCGTCCCAAAAGACAAGCGTCGGCGTCGTGTTCGGCGGCCGTTCGACCGAGCACGAGGTGAGCCGCAACTCGGGCCGGGCCATCATGGCGGAGCTCGATCCTGAGAAATACGAAGTCCATCCCCTCCTGATCACGAAATCGGGCGCCTGGATCGCCCTCCCCGCCCCGGATGCGCCGCCTGATGACGGGCGGGAAGTTCTCTTCTCGGGCACGCCGAACGGGCGGCCGCTCAGATACGCCGAAAGCGGTGAGGACCTCAAGATTGACGTTTTCTTCCCCATCATCCACGGCACGTTCGGGGAAGACGGCACGCTGCAGGGATTGTTCGAACTGGCGGAGGCGCCGTTCGTCGGTTCGGGGTGCGCGTCTTCGGCCGTCACGATGGACAAGGCCGTCGCCAAGGCGGTGCTGCGCGCGGCGGGTCTGCCCGTTCTGCCGGCGCTGACGCTGTTTCCCGAAACCTGGGAGGCGGACCGCCACGCCGTTTCAGAAGAAGCCGCAGCCAAAATAGGGTATCCCCTGTTCGTCAAGCCCTCCTCATCCGGCAGCAGCGTCGGCGTCCATCTGGTGGAGAGGCCTGATGAACTCGACGACGCGGTCGCCGACGCCTTCCGCTTCGACAGTAAAGTTTTGATCGAGGAGCACGCGCTAGGGCGCGAACTCGAGTGTTCGGTGCTTGAGGGACCATTGCCGGGAGAATTCCTCGCCAGCCCGCTCATGGAGATTACGACACGTACGGGCTGGTACGACTACGAGGCGAAATACGAGGAAGGCCGCGCTGAACTGATTATCCCGGCTCCGGTGGAGGAATCCCTCGCCGATCACGCCCGCCTCTACGCGCGGGGCGCGTTCAGCGCGCTGGGCTGCTCGGGACTCGCCCGTGTGGATTTCTTCTACCGCGAGCGGACGGGGGAGACCTACATCAACGAGGTGAACACCCTGCCCGGCTTCACGCAGCTGAGCGGATACCCCCGCATGATCCAGGCGGCGGGCGTCTCCTACCCCGAAATGCTGGACCGCCTGATCGCTTGCGCAATGGCGCGCCACGAGAAACTTGCAATGAGGGAATACGACAGAGGCGCCTGACCGCTTAAACCCCTTGCAACGGCGGCCGGAAAGGGAACGATGTAATCACTCCCCCCTTGAGGGTCGGCTTCCCTCGGGGAAAGCCGACGAGGAAGACGAGCGGTTTGTGCGAAGTCTGAATCGGTGGGGGGTGAATCGCGTTTTATCGCCACTCCGAGTTATACCCCCCACCGAATCGCTTTCGGGCTTACGCCCTCAGCTCTTCGTCGGTCTACCCGAGGAGGATAGACCGACCCTCAAGGGGGGAGTGGTTCTCTTCTCTCTCGTCGGTTGGCGATGCTGCCCAAGTGCGAAGCCCGCAACCGCGCCGATGGGGAACAGGTTCTCCTCTCCTGAAATTTATCCCCCACCGCCATTCCCCGCATCGGGTCTCTACGTCACGCTCGCAGGCAACCGTCCAGAAACCCGAACGCTCGTTCTTCGGCCCAGTAGGCCGGCGAGCGGGGGTTCCCTCCAGCCACGAATCCGACGTGCCCGCCATTTTTTACCAAAACGCCGCTCAGCCAATCCGATTCCGCCACCTGGTCGTGGGGGAACACGTGGGGCGGAACGATGGGGTCGTCTTCCGCGGAGAGGATGAGCGTTTTTACGCGAATATGGGGCAGATAAGGCGAAGCGTCGGCTTTCTCGTAATAATCAAGCTCATCCCTGAAACCATAGAGCGGCGCGATGACGAGGCGGTCGAAATGGTGAAAAGTCTGCGCGCGGCGCACCCCCTCGATGTCGATGAGGCCGGGGTGCAGTTTCACGAATCGCTCCGCTTTTCTCTTGACGCTGCTCAGCAGGTGCCACCTGTAGAAATAGCCGGCCACGGAATCGAGCACTTTCGCGCATGCGGCAGGATTGATACTCGCGGATATGCAGGCGGCCCCGCGTATGCGCGCGGATACCCCATCGCCGCACTCACCGAGCCATTTTAGCAGGACGTTCCCTCCCAGGGAGAAGCCCGCCAGCACGAGCGGCCCGCTGAACCGCTCCAGAATCCGCCCCGCCACGAAGCCCGGATCCCCCGTTTCTCCGCAATGGTAGAACCTGGGATTCCGGTTCGGCTCGCCGCTGCAGGAGCGGTAGTTGAGCGCCAGCGTCCGCCAGCCGAGCGCGCGCGCCCTGGCCGCCGCGCCGCGCACGTAATGGGAATCGGCCGAGCCTTCCAGGCCGTGCAGGACGAGCAGCGTCGGGGCGTCCGGATCGTCTGCGTCCAAAAAATCGACGTCCAGGAAATCGCCGTCGGGCGTATCCCAACGCTCGCGCCGCCAGGGGATGCGCGGGCGTTTTCTCAAATAATATCCCCAAACGCTCTGGAGATGCCGCCCAAGGCAATACCACGCCGGGCGGAACGGGGGGGTGAGCGAAGATTTTTTAAGTTTCATGCCGCGCGCATGGATACTGTTGAATCACACCGATGAACGAGGGTTTGAAACGCGCGATGAAAGAGCAAGATACATTGCCTCCTGGAGGGTCAGCACCGACCGAGGAAGGAGGGGCTGCAGACTCCATTTGTTTCGCCTCTTCGCCTCTGCGCGTCATTCCGGCGAAAGCCGGAATCCATTTGCAGGTGCGGGTGAATGCACAGCGGCGTTTCATTCCCCTGACAATGTACGAGAACCCCGACAAAAGGCAAAAGGCGTAAAAATGGATTCCGTCGAACCCTCTCTCCTCGGTCGGTTCCGACACCGGAATGACGATGCCTCTGCTTGGTCGATAAACAAGAATGTAGGGACAGGTCGCGACCTGTCCCTACCAAAACACAATCGCTCGCTCCTCGCTCATGTCAAACCCTCGTCCATCGGAGCTTTTTCAACAGCCCCCTCAAGGGAGGAGTGAAATCTAGCGCACTTCTTCCGACGCTTTTCCAACAACACCGTATGCGGGAGTGCGATCAGGCGTCCTGATCTAGAAACGCTTTATAGATACCCTCGCGGTGCGTCGGCGGGTCGAAGCGGTATTCCAACTTGTATTTCTGCGCCAGCACCTGATAGAGACCCAGCGAATTACAGAAAAACGCGTTCGATGAGCAAACCAGCCAGATGCGGTAAATCCGGTACGTGCGCTCGCCGACGAGTTCCTTTATTTTCTGCGCGTTCGCCTCGAATTTCTCGTACCAGTGCTTGCACGTGCGCGCGTAGTGGAGTCTCAGATTCTCCACGTCCAGGATCTCCCAGCGCGCAAGCTCCATGATGTCCTGAATGTGGGAGATGTTGTCCATCTCGCCGTTGGGGAAGACGTTACGCAGAAGAAATTCGTTCTGGCTCGATGGTTTCCAGAATTTGTTCGTCGTGATCCCGTGGTTGAGGAACAAGCCGCCGTCGCGCAGGCGCTTTCTCACCGAAGTGAAGTAGCTCATATAGTTCGCAATGCCGACGTGCTCGATAATCCCGATGGCGGAAATCTTGTCGAAAGTCCTCTCTTCGGGGAAATCGCGGTAATCCATGTGGTGGATCTCGCACCTGTCGTCGATGCCCTCGCGGCGCGCCCACTCCTGGCCCCACTTCGCCTGCTCGCGCGAGAGGGTGACGGCGGTGGCGTTCACGCCGTAGTGCTTCGCCGCCCATATCGCCAGCGAACCCCACCCGCAGCCGATGTCGAGATAGTCCTCTCCGGGCGAGAGCCTGAGCTTCCGGCAGACGAGGTCCATCTTGTCGCGCTGCGCCTGGGCGAGGTCTCCGTCCGGTTCGCGGTAATAGGCGCATGTATAGAGCATGTTCTCGCACAGGAACTGCTCGTAGAACTCGTTGGAGAGATCGTAGTGGTGCGAAATCGCCTCGGCGTCGAATTCCTTTGTTCGCTCTTTTACCATGGCAGCCTCAATTTTTTGTTCAACCGATTCCGAATGCGCCTTCCAGAACCAGCCGGCGTCTGAGCCAGGCGTTGCCGCAAATGAACTTCGCCACGCCGAAAAGAACCTTATCCGGAAGACGATCGATCAATTTATCGAACAACCCTTCCCCGCCGCTTCCGTATTTCTCATAGAGCGCCTCGCCGTACTCGGCGATGCCCTCCCCCGTATCCAGATACTCGTGCGCAGCCTCGGCCGCCATTTTAGCACTATGGACGGCGGGGCCGATGCCCTCTCCGCTGAAATCTTTCGCAAGTCCTGCGGCGTCGCCGATAAGCGCGAAGCCATCGCCCGCAGGCCGCCGGACGTGCCTGCGGTGGACCGAATAGGCGTGGCCGCGGAATTTCGTGAGTTCCATCTTCGCGGGCAGCCTGCCCGACTCGCGGAATTTCTCGAGCAGAATATCGAGACGCTCGTGAACGCTCGGCTTCTTGCCGATGCAGCCCACGCCGATGTTCAAAAAATCCCCTTTGGTGAAATACCAGGCATAACCCTTGAAGTCGGGTTCGGCGAACAACTCGGGCAGACCGTAGTTGGGCGCCAGGGCGCGGAGTTTCTCGGCGCCCACGTTCGTCTCGCTCTCCTGGGTCAGGACGACGGATTCTTTTGACGACACGTCGCCGAAAGCCCTGGCCACGGGGCAGGTATGCCCCCCCGCGCCGATTACGAGCGGAGCCTCGATTTTCTCATCGCCAACATCAACGCGCATCCCGCCTGACGTTTTCTCCACGCCGCGCACCCGGACGCCTTCACGCACCTCCGCGCCCTCTTCCTGCGCGCGCCTCAGGAGCCAGGTGTCGAACTGGCTCCTGATGATCCCATAGCTCGCCGGTTCGCTCCACCTGGTCTCCAGAAGCTTGTCGTCATAGCCCACGAACACACTCTGGAACGGCTGGATGGTGTGGGGGTATTCATTCGGGTCTAGTTTCAGGTCGCCCATCACCTGCTTCGTCACCCAGCCCGCGCAGAGTTTCACGCGCGGGAACGCCGCCGCATCGAGCACCAAAACGCGGCGGCCGCGCTTGGCCAGCTCCCAGGCGGCCGTGCTGCCCCCCGGCCCTCCTCCGACAACGATGACGTCCCAAGTACTCATTCCGAGAGTTTCCATATGCGAAGGGCCAACTTGAATTTCTGCATCGCAGTCAATTCGATATTCTCGAAGCTGTCGGCCACCTTCATGGCCTCGAACAGATCGCCCTCGAATTCGATGACCGAGTTGCAATACGCCTCGGCGAAAGCATCCGCGGTGGGATTCAGCAATATGTGCTTGAAAGAATCGAGCGAGGGGAACGTGATTTCCAGGGGCAGCACTTCGCGACCCACGGATATCGTAGTCCCGTCCCACATGCGGAAACGGAGCCCGTGGTCCATATCGCCGAAAACGTCGCGGAGAATATCGGCGGCGCCGGAAACTGCGGAACGGCTCTTTACATGAGTTGACTGCATGATGTCATCCTCCCATAGGGCGATAGGGGATGATATGTTCTACGCATTCTCTTAATTTGCAACTCGTCCATGGCCTCGTGTTGCGCCAGCGAGATAACCTCAAGAAACCCCAACCTTCATACCTTTTGAATTAACGCTCATCGCGCATTCTGTCAACCCTTTTTTTCGGATCAATAGCGATTGATGAATGAATGATTGACGCGACTGAGGAGTGAGGGGTTTCGGTTCGCCTACCGATGAGGGTTGTTCCTGATCCACGCAGAGGCGCCACCGTCATTCCGGCGCATGCCGGAATGGCGGCGAAACCTCCATCTCCGGGCTTTTTCAACAACCCCGACAAGGGAGCAATGGTGGTTGCGACAGAGAATGTCGTTTTCCACATGCGTCTATCGATATAATAAAAATGCAGTTGATGTGTCAGATATATATGATATATTTTCTGACATCAGGAAGCAGGAGGAATCCACAAATGAGTTCTGTGGCCAACAGGATTATGAAAAGGATATCCGAAAACGCCGGCGAGGGATGGGTTTGCGCGCCGAGGGACTTTCTGGATATCGGAAGCCGAGAGGCCGTCGATCAGGCCTTGTCGCGCCTCGTGAAGGCCGGAAAAGTGCGCCGGATCGGCCGCGGCTTGTACGACCAGCCGAGGATGAGCGCTGTGCTGAAGCGTACCGCCCCTGTCGACCTTGACGCCGCCATAGCCGCAATCGCCAGGAGGGACGGAATTCACGTCATGCCCGACGGCATGGCGGCCGCCAACGGACTCGGCCTCACGAACGCGGTTCCCGCCAGACCCTGCTACGTTACGGACGGCGCCTCGCGGTCGGTCGAGATCGGCGGGCGTACGATCCGCTTCCGGCATGCGAGTCCGAGCGTCATGCGCTGGGCGGGAAAAGCGGCGGCCCCGGTCGCTCAAGCGCTCCGGTGGCTGGGTCCCGAGGCCTCCAGGGACGCGCGGGTCGCCTCGATACTGAGACGCCGTCTCCCCAATGCCGTGAAACGCGACTTGGCGAAAAACTGCCGGGACCTGCCCGGCTGGGCGATGCCGCTCGCACGCAGCATCACAAGTGATGAGACTATCGCTTCATGAACGATGCGTTCAAATCCTTTTTCGCCTTGGCCGGGCAGGACAGCAAAGGCGGGCTTATAACACCTCTCCGACATTTTCAGGGATTTTGGGGAGCCGAAAGTGAGCGCCCAATAACTAACTTCTCGATGGACTTATTTAATTCCCAGTAATGATTTCAGCAGTTTAGCTCCAATACTGGGTTTACCTTTTGGACTGTTCAAAACTCCTGGAATCTGTATTTTCTTGATAAATGATGTGTTCTTTGTGTTCACTAGTTCGGAATTAGCCGAAAGAGATTGACTGATTAGGAGTTGCTCGACAAAATTCGCCTCTGACAAAGGAAGGGCTTTTGATAGTTTCGTTTTCTTTTCAGATGTATGCCGCGCGACGAGGATCATAACAGGGGTGCCTTTCCCAGTATTATTGATGACATTGTTGTAATGAGCTTTCTTTTGAGGTTGGAAACATTCATCTTTGAAAGTTTTCTTAGTCTGACCAACATACCATGGTTTGATACCTTTACTAGCCTTGATAGCGAAAACATAACAGCCCTGTGCCTTTGAAAGACCTGGAGTTTGCTGGTCTACCATTTCCCAAAAATCGTTTATAACTTTTGTTGAGTCATCGAAAACTTTTCCCTTTGGTGTCTGTTTGCGAGGCACTTCGAACTCACCATAGGTTTCATAAAACATTTAACATTCCCTCGTGATGTGTTTGAATAATTGGCCTTTAACACTTGTTATTACATTCTCTTACCACGTCATATTGCCCCAAACAACTAGAAAACACAATTGTGATGAGAAGAGCGACCGTAGGGGCCGTTCGCGAACGGCCCCTACGAACGGGAATTGCAGAATCCATGACAAAACAGGGCGACGGTGTGGACACGCAGTACCAATTCACTCCATCGCAGGTCTCGTAGGGACAGGCCCCTGCGCCCCTCCGCAAAGGACAACCACGGGGGGTTGTCCCTACAAAATCATCACAAGCCCACGTTTCCAATCGAGTTCGACCCGAAACCCTGCTCATCACCTCCGAAACATCTAAATATCCCACTTAAATGACATAATAGCCTTAATATCCACTTATATATCTCATATTATTGTAGATATTATCAATTTAGTCCTTTAATATCTTATATTATATGGTGTATTATGGTTCACGGATACAGAGATGACAAACTTTTCCGCATGAGGTTCATACAATGAGGATACACCCTGAAACACTGAAACGGCTGCGCAAGGCGCGTGGATGGAGCCAGCAGGAACTGGCCGAGAAAGCGAAGATCGAAAAGAAGACAATCGGCCGCCTCGAGAGCGAAAACGGGGGCGAAGCAAGGGAATCCACCGCCCGGCAGCTCGCCTCCGCCTTGAAACTGGGGAGTCCCCGGATTCTGGCCCAAGCCCCCGAATCAGAAACGGTGCGGGAAGAAGTATCCCGGCTCAACTTCGATTCCGGCGGCTCAGGCCCCAGGGTCCACCTGGACAGCGAAACCGCCCTCGCCTACGACCTGGTGGAGGAACATTACGGGGTGGACATGCACAGACTCATCGAAGAGGCGCCCACCCTCTTCACCCTGCTTGCGGAGGCGAGCCTCGCCGAGCGCCGCCGCCGGGTCGGTGAGGCGAAAGCGGCTTTGGAGGAGTTCAACCGCACCCTGCCAGAGCATCTGGCGGAATCCGGGTGGACGTATCAGGAGGAGGAAGAATCCATCGAGAAGCGCGACCTGTTCCGCCACCCCGGCGACATCGAATGGGACGACCCCCGCTGGGAGGAATACAGGGAAAAGGGAAACCCCTTCGCCAATTTCCTGAAACGGCTGGCGAATAACATCAAAGCCGACAACGGAGCACTCGACCCCGCCGACGTCGGGTTCGACCCCGATATGGTTTGCCGGGGCTTTCTCTTCCCCGAACGCCGCGCGCGCCTGACCGGCGGCTCACGGCGCGCCGAGTGGGTTCTTTCCCACGGATATGCGCGCCTGGGCCAGATTCCCAAGCGCCTGCGCGGCGAAGGCGAAGACGTCGACCGCGAGCGCACCGGGTGGCTCGAAGCGCAGATCAGCGACGATGAGTGGGCCGAATGCGAAGAGATGATGGCCGCCTCCGAGAGACTCGGGAAAATGCTGACGGGCGAAACCGAGCCCGACGGGGAACCAGGCGGATAGAGAACCGGAGAGTTTCTATCTCCGGCATGGGACAGGGGCAAAACCGAGACGACGGACAGAGGAGAAGTAAAAACATGAACGCCGAATGCCTGATGCAGTGGAACCGCCTGAAGAAGGAAGCCGGGGATTTTCCCCTGGAAAAACTCGAACGCGAACTCCAGACCTACCTGCACGAAAACACCGGAAGCGACGAGCAGGGCGTACGCGCCGCACTCAGGTCCATCAGAGAGGCCCTTACATGCAGGGAGCACGAAGACGAGGCCGTCAGGCACAAGGCCGGGAAACTCCTCAAGAGTTGCCGCCATTCCTTCGATGAGGTCTGCAAGAATGCAGGTCATTTCAGAAAGGCATTGACCGAGGCCAGGGAGAGGAATGCCGAAGAAAAAGCCAGCCCAAGAGTCATCCCTCTCGGCGGCGGGTTCCGCCTCGAAGAAGTGCTCTCCATCAAGATGCTCATGACAATCGGAAAGACTCTCGAACTCTGCGTCGCCAAGCGCGAGGATGCACGAAGTTATTGGAAGGAGGCCGAGTCCGGCGAATCCGGGCTGTGGCTGCTCCTGAAGGGAGAGGAGCGATTCGCCCTGCTGAAAATCGACCTGGAGGAGCATAAGGTGGGGGAATTCTCCGCCCACGACAACGACGACCCCGAAATCTCATTCGAGCTGGCCATGGAAATTCTCGAGAAGCTCGGCGTCACCGCCGATGATGAGACTTCATTCGCCCGCGTCGGCGCATTCGGCAGGTTCAAGTGTGGCCGGCCCGAGGGCGAACCCGTCCGCGTCGGCGAGCAGGAAATGTGGGTCTGGCTGTATGAGGACGAACTCATCGTGGGGATGGAAGAACATGCCGACGGGAAACTCTTCTGGTCCCGCTTCGAACGCAAGCAGAAGAAATATAATCCATTCGAAGACCCCAGGAGTCCCTGGGACCTCTTCAGCCGGGAGGAGTGGGAGGAGAATACCGGTAACCACCTCAGCATGGGGATGCTCTTCGAGATCGTCCGGCGTAATCCACATGTCCTGGAAAGATTCCGCTCCCCCGTCAACGCCGAACCGGCTCGCGTCAGGAAAGCCGCCTGAGCGCGCCGCCCTTCTTTTAGCGCTCCGGCGCATCTCCGAAACGCCCATCTTGCAATTTCGGCGACACCGCAACATCTTCACTCTTCGCGGCTCCGGATTCCCTCCCGGTCGTAGCCGGCCCCCGCCGGAATGACGGCTGTCATCGAACCCTTGGAAGCCGGCGGCAAACCCTTCCTCTCGGGGCTGTTGTAAAAGTCCGATGAAGGAGGAATGACGGTTGTAGGGACAACCCCTCCTCGGGGTTGTCCCGCCCCTCCTCGGGGTTGTCCCGCCCCTCCTCGGGGTTGTCCTGCCCCTCCTCGGGGTTGTCCCGCCCCTCCTCGGGGTTGTCCTGCCCCTCCTCGGGGTTGTCCATTTGCAGGATGGTTACAATCAGGACAGGCACGGAGGCCTGTCCCTACGGGGTCGTCGCGTCGGCGAACGGGCGTGATTGGTCGTGTAGATAGCGCTACCTTCTTGGGAGCGCTACAGAAATACGGCCCATGGTCGGCAGGCCTAAAAGGCAGGGTCGCATAATACGTCGGTCATACATGTCCGACCTACACCTTCACACCCGTCGAACCAAACTGCTGAATCAAGGCTTTTTGAACAGCCCCCTCACTCAGGACGGACCACGCACTTCCCCGCATTTATCGTCACGGGCATTTCGCGTCGAAGGGGTATGCTGGAGAGGCCGCCCGTCGGCCTGCGGTTTTTCAGGCGGCGCGAATCGCGGGAATCGGGCCACCGCCCGGGTGAGGCGCGGATGGCGCAAAATGCAAATAATAATTTCCGAAAATATGGATAAATTCAGATAAATTCACGGGGTTTTTCGATAAAAAACGATAAATTATTTTCCTGGGATGGGGCGCCGCGGAATCCGGGCGCAGGGGAATTCTGCCATGGCCCGCGCCTTCTGCAATGACGGCAATTGCGCGGAATTGCGGGCTAGCGCAGCGACGTCACCAGAATCACCCCCGCCACCGTGACGAGCACCCCCAGAACGATGCGCGGGGTGATTTTCTCGCGCTTCCCCAGTATCAGGGGCGCCAGCACGAGCATGAACAGCGGCACCGTCGCCACCAGGGGCGTGACGCGCGAGACCTCCCCCAGGCTCAGGGCGGCCATCAGGCACAACTGGGCGGCGGCCATCGCAAGTCCCGCCAGGATGAAGTTGCCGAGCGAGGCCTTGTTGAACACGAACGGACTCCACCCGGTGCTCGCCTTCAGGATCAGCGGGCCCAGGGCGCATGCCGAGACGGATTGCAGAAACCCCCCGAAAACAAGGGATTCCACGCCTCCGAGCCCCATTTTCCTGAACGTATGGGCGAGTCCCATAAAAGCCGCCGCGCTAATCGGCAACAGCAGCACCCGCCCTCTGGCGAGCGGACCTCCCCCGCTCGACATAATGTAGACACCGGCCACGACCACGAGAATCCCCACCCACACGACCGCGGGCGGGCGTTCTCCGAGCACCAGAAAGGCCCAGAACGCCCCGAAAATGGGGTGGGTGTTCGAGACGGGACTCGTGGAGGCGACGCCGATTCTCTGAATCGAGCGAAACAGGAACATCAGGGACAGCGCGGGTGAGGATATCCCCGCCGCCAGGAAGGCGAGCCAGTAGACCGAGGGCGATATGCGGGAGAAATCCACCGCCACCAAACAGAGGGAGAAAAATACAACCTGCATGATGAGAACGACCAGGCTTCCCGTGTGGGGCGTGCTGCCGTCCAGCCCTCGCCTGGTCATGATGCTAGAGAGGGCGAAGAAGACAGCCGGGCTCAGGGCGACCAGTTCGAACGGCATTCACACTCCGACCCGGCCGGCCCCCATCGACCTGTCCGGTTCAAGGGGAAACCGATTAGATGACCCCTGGATTCACGATGTTTGTGGGTTTTTGGCCGGCCAGGGCCAGACGCATGTTCTCCGCCGTGCGCTCCATGGCGGCGACCTGCGTCTCGGGCGTCCGGGAAGCGTGGTGCGGGCTGATCATCACGTTCTCAAGCCCCCACAGGCCATGATCCTTCGGCAGAGGCTCAGGATCGGTGACGTCGAGCCCCGCGCCTGCGAGGTGGCCGCCGCGCATCACCTCCAGAAGATCGTCGCTCACGACGGCGGGACCCCTGGAAACGTTGATAAGAATGGCGTCGGGCTTCATTTTCAGGAGATTATCCTTGTTCATGATGCCCCGCATCTCGGGAGCCAGGGGCATGCACAGAATCAGGAAATCGGCGCGCGGCAAGAGCGCATCGAAAGACATGAACTCGAGCTTCGCCTCGGGCACGTAGGCGGGATCTTCCGTCCGCGTGTTGATGAGCAACTCCATCCCGAAACCATGGCCGATGCGCGCTGCTCTCCGGCCGATATCCCCGAGACCCACGATGCCGAGCGATTTGCCGCCCAATTGCACCGCAGGCACATGCTCCCAGGTTTCCTGCTGATCCTGCATCCAGGCATGGCGGGCGACATAGAGCGCCAGGAAAAAGGCATGCTCCGCCACGGAGCGTCCACGTACACCCTCGACGTTGCACACCATGACGCCGCGTTCGTTGGCCGCATCGACGTCGATGTTGTCCACGCCCGCGCCCGGCTTCGCCACAACCTTTAGATTCGGCGCCATGTCCATCATTTCGGGCGAGACGGGCCGAAATACCGTCAGAATGCCCTCCGCATCCGGCAGCAGCGGATTTATGGCCTCCGGGGTGTATTCGGACGGAGCTACGATTTCGTGCTCCGCGCCCAGCCAATCGGAAGCCACGTTCCACGCAGGCGTCGAATAAAGCGGATCTACCAAAACTACTTTCGCCATGATTAAATCCTCAGATGAAAAATCGGCCGCTCGCCTCGCAGATGAAAAGCGATATAACCGAACCAAGCCGCCGATGGGCTCTATGACAAATCACAGGTTCTAAGCCGGAATTGCGAACCCAGGCTTCCCGCTTCGGGACGTCCCAATTACGAACTCTTCTACCCGATGATCTTGAGTTCAGGCACTGAAATGGGTCCCGATGCGTTGGCGATAGCCACCTGTTCGGCCACTTTTCTGGCCGCCTCCCGAAACGACCTGGCCGTAGGATGACCCGGCTCCCCCGCTACGACGGGCATGCCGAAGTCTCCCCCCAGCCTTACCTTGATGTCGAGTGGAATGGCGCCCAGAAACGGGACTTCATAGCGCTGGGAGGCCTTCTCCCCGCCTCCCGTATCGAAGATGTTCTCTCGATGGCCGCATTCGGGACACAGGTAGTAGCTCATGTTTTCGATGATCCCGAGGATGGGAACGTCAGTTTTTCGGAACATCTGAAGACCCTTGCGCGCATCGAGCAAAGCGATGTCCTGAGGCGTGCTGACGATGACGGCGCCTGCAAGGGCCACTTGCTGAACGATGGTCAGTTGCGCGTCGCCTGTGCCAGGGGGCAGGTCCAGGACAAGATAGTCGAGCTCCCCCCAAATCGTCTCGCTCAGAAACTGTACGAGCGCCCGCATGACCATGGGGCCGCGCCAGATGACGGGGCTGTCCTCATCGACGAGAAAACCCATCGACATGACTTTCAGGCCGTGCGCCTCCAGAGGCCGTATCTTGTTCTCCGCCTCGGCGATGGGCCGCGCCGCGGGGATCCCGAGCATGAGGGGCTGGCTCGGCCCGTAAATATCGGCGTCCAATATACCTACCTTCGCGCCTTCAGAACGCAGGGCAAGCGCGATGTTCACCGCCACGGTCGACTTGCCTACGCCGCCCTTCCCGCTCGCTATGGCGATGATATTCTTCACACCCTCGATATCCATCTTGCCCGCCATCGAAGGACGCGCGGTGACGTGGCTCGTCACCCGGACGTTCACCGAATTCACGTTTTCCAAAGAGCCGACGGCCAGCTTGCACTCCTGCTCGAATTCTTCTTTGCGCGGATGCGCAGGCGTGGTCAACTGCAGCGTGAAGGCGACCGCATCTCCACAAATCTGAACTTCTTTAATCATGTTGAGGCTCACGAGATCTTTACCGACTTCGGGGTCTCGCACCTTCTTCAGAGCCTCTAGAATCTGGGCTTCGGTTGCTTCTGCCATAGGGGAATCCTCTAATCCAAAGCTGGTAACGCGTTGAAAAATCATTTATCGGAAAGTTGCGCTCTCATACTGGAGCGTTTTCATCTTATCGCGCGGATTTTTTTGACTGTCAAACGTGAAAGGGCGAAACCCCTTTTGGGTGAGCGCGGAAAGGCCTCATAAAATCAGGAAAAATGCCTTTCTCGGTTGACGCATCGCCTACATCTCATTATTTTTAGGCCGTCTCGTTTGTCGATTCAGGAATACAACCGAGCACTTCATGCAACCATGACGGATCCAATCTGGCAATAACAAGGAGAATCAATCCTTTGGATATCATCGTCTGCATCAAGCAAGTACAAGACCCCGACATTCCTCCCCGCGACTTCAAGGTCGATGAGGAGAAGATGGACGTCATCCCGCCTGCGAACGTATCGCCCGTCATCAACGGCTTTTGCGAAAACGCCGTTGAGGCGGCCATCAACCTCAAGGATGAACACGGCGGAAAAGTCACCGTCATGACGATGGGCGACGAGAAAGCCAGAGACGGCTTGAAGAAATGCCTGGCCATGGGTTGCGATGAAGCCGTCTTGCTGCAAGATGAGGCCTTTGGGGGTTCCGACGCCTTCGCTACTGCGCGCATCCTGGCGAGCGCCATTCAAAAGCTGGATGGCTTCGACATCATCCTCTGCGGCAGGCTGAGCAGTGACTGGAGCTATGGAACGACCGCCCTCGCCCTAGCCGAAGCGCTGGACCTCCCGAGCGTAAGCCAGCTTCAGAAAGTGGAGAAAACCGACGCAGGGATCCGGTGCGAACGCGCCCTGGAAGACGGTGTGGAGGTCGTGGAAGTATCGACCCCTTGCCTGCTCACCGCCAGCAATGAGATCAACACGCCTCGCCTGCCCTCGGTCAAAGGCATTTTGATGGCGTCTCGCAAGCAAATTCCCGTATGGAGCTTGGCGGACGTCGGAATAGACCCAGATGCGGTCGGTGAAGAGGCGGCTACCATTGAAGTCACCAAATTTTATAAACCTGTCTTTGACGGTAATTGTGAATTCATCGAAGGCGAATCACTCGAAGAAGCAGCCGGCGCTCTGGCGCTTCGCCTTCGTGAAGACAAGATTATTTAAGGGAGAACGAATAACGCCATGTCGAACAACGTCCTCATCCTGGCCGAGCGCGCGGGAGACAAACTCGCGCTCGTGAGCAGTGAGCTTTGTGGTATCGGCCGAAAACTTGCCGATGAAAAGGGGGGTTCCCTGGTAGCCCTTCTCATGGGAGGTGCAGGCACACAGGAATTGGCGAAAGGACTCATCGCCCTGGGAGCCGACAAAGTGCTGGCAGCCGAGTCGGATATTCTGGATGGGTATACCAACGCGGCGTATCTCAAAGTGATAGACGCCGTCATCACGGAAGAGAACCCGAACATCTTGTTGGTCGCCAACACCTCCATGGGTCGAGACGTCGCGCCCAGGCTCGCTTTCAGACATGGAGCCAGCTATGCGCACGATTGCACGGATCTGTCGATCGAGAACGGCAAACTCGCCGCAGTCCGCCCGGTGCACGGAGGCAGCGCCATCAGCCACGTCCGCTCAAAAACGGATTCCCTCTCCATAGCGTCCACGCGTGCGAAAGCCCTGCCGCTGGCAGATATCGAAGAGGGCCGTGAGGGCGAATTTATGGAAATCGGCGTTTCTGTGGACGAAGACGAGATTCGCATGAATTTCGTAGAGGCGAAAAAGGTGGAAGCCGAAGGCGTCCGCCTGGAAGATGCGGAAATCGTCGTGAGCGGCGGCCGCGGCCTAGGTGGGCCTGAGAATTTCGAATACTTGCAGGAACTCGCCAAAGTTCTCAAAGCGGCCGTGGGCGCAAGCCGAGCCGCCGTCGACGCCGGCTGGGTGCCGACGCCGATGCAAGTGGGCCAGACGGGCAAAATCGTGAGCCCGAATCTCTACATCGCCGTCGGCATTTCGGGCGCCATGCAGCATATGGTCGGCGCAGGTCCGAGTAAAAATATCGTGGCCATCAACACGGACGCCGAAGCGCCCATCTTCCAGCGCGCGCGCTACGGCATCGTGGGAGACTATAAGAAAGTGATCCCCGCTCTGACGGAAAAATGCAAGGAATTGATGGATTCCTAACCCTCAGGCGAGCGGTTGATAGGCCCAGACGACTCGGCCTACGATTCGATCAGCAGGCTCTTCCCCTACCAAATCAATATGGGCGACCACCTCTTCTCGATTCTCCGGCACCAGCCATAGACGAGGCGGGGTCCACTGCAACCGTTTGAGCGTACACCCGCCGGATTCATCCCGAACGGCGTAAATACCATCCGCAACGATCGTCTTGTCACGGCGATCGATGACGACCACAGCGCCCGGCTGTATCAAGGGAACCATGCTGCGGCCCATCTCTCTGTCAACTCGAACCGAGACCAAATCTCCACGCCCGGCAATTTGAGAGACGTGGATGAGTGCGTATTCTTCGATTTGCTCATCCACGATTCTGGCGCTGCCCGCTGCGATGGAGCCCGACACCAAAGGCACGGCGCGAAACTCCGCATCGCTCACCTTTCCCGGCGCCTGCAAGTTATCACTCATGCTCAAAGTGACGTCCAAAGGCCCGACACCTGGAATCTCAGGCGCGCCGGTTCGGCCCAGCAACCAATCGCCGGACACGTCGAGCACCTTTGCAATTTCAAAGAGTTTGCTCGCGCTCGGCTCGTTTTGTCCCTGTTCATAGCGGGTGAGATTCGCCCATGTGATCCCTGCGGCGCGCGCCAGTTGATTGCGGTTCCATCCCCTGCGCTCACGCGCGTGCGCGATACGTCTTCCCAGTTCGAACGCATACTCTGAGCGGGGTTGGGGAGACTCGGGCATAGGCTTTGTGGAGGGCTAAGAAATCCCCTCCCCGGGGCGGATGTCGCATATAGACACCCAACCTATCACATTTTTGCCATTTAATCGAAAAGACGGGGTCCCCGCCATTCTGGAGGCAGGGACCCCGGAAGGTGGTCTAATCGTCTAATACCGCAACTGCACGGACGGGGCTGCCCGTCCCCTCGCGGAACTTCAGGGGAAGTGAGATGAACTGGAACTCGCCCTTGCCAAGCAGCGCTTCCAAGTTGCACAGACTTTCCAGATGCGTGATTTCCCTCTCCCAGCAGGTTTTGTGGACCAGGGCGTTGACGTCTCCTTCGGGACCGGGACGCATGGAATCGATACCGAAATGGACAATCCCCTGATCCGCAAGCCATTCGGTGGCTTCCACGTTGATGCCCGGATTATCCGTCCCATACGCCTTCGTGGGGAATGTGCGGGCATGATGACCCGTGCAAAGCAGGATCGTGCCGCCCTGAGGAGCCGAGAGGCCGGTCTTCTTCACCGCTTCATCGAGGTCGCTCGAGGTGATTTCCGCCCTGGGCGCGATGTGCTGCAAATCGATGCAAATGCCACGCACGATGCAGTTCTCGAGCGGGTACTCGTTCATCGGCTGCGCATCCTGGTGGAAATGGCGCGGCGCGTCGAGATGCGTGGTGCCATGCTCAGGCATCGTGACAAAGTTCAGTGCGTTCCCCCAGACGTTTCCCGAATCCTTGAAGGCTTCTTCATGATTTTTCCAAGCGGCGTACAGAATGGGAGGCTGGCCCGGATACGCGGGCGTGCGATGATAAATCTCTCGTGAAAGGTCAACGATGGTAGGCATAGAATTTTTCTCCTTTTCGCCTAAACGGTGCAACGCAAAATATGCAGTCCATGGTTCTTGTCCGTTACGTATATCACCCCGCGTCTATCCACGATGACGTCCTCGCTCTGCGTGACGAGCGTCTTGGGCAGCATGCCGAGGCGTTTCGTCGGGTCGGCGGGTATGTAGTGCGCAATCTCGCGTGGATGGATGGGCTCGGAAATATCATAAACGCGGAGGCCGGCGTTGAAATACGTCAGATAAACGCGGTCTTCCCTTTGTTCGAGACAGTCGAGCCCCTGGGGGTGGTGCTGATTATGCGGACCGAATCGTCCGCCTCGTTCGCAAAAACTCTTGTGGGAATAGCCAGTCGGCGGCTCGGGCACCGGGAAAAGGGACATGAGCCTCGGGTCCGCCTCGTCAGTTATATCCACTATTGCCGTGTAGTTGAGGGGCTCGTCGCAATTCTCCTTGAGCGCCTCGCTGTTGATGATGGCGAATCCACGCTTGAGATAGGGATACGCCGTGTGCACGGCGATCGCGCTGCCAAGCGGCGGGTAGACGTTGAAACGGCTGATGAGCCTGGGGCTTGATATATCCTCGATGTCCGCGATGACGAATCCACCGCGCGCATACGGCAGATAGGCTCGCCCGTTTTCCGCATGAGCGGGCCCGTGCTGGAACACGCGCATCCCCTCACTCCAGTCGTCCGACATATCGGTTTCGACCCCCTCCTGTTCGGGCAGCCAGAAGCGGCCCGCTTCCCTGGGGTTCCGAGGATCAGCCAAATCCAGAATGCGGTAAATGTTCCCGTCGTAGCCGGGCGCGTATGCGGAGAGGTGGGCGTAGCGGCCGCCGTTGTAGAAATTCCTGTGCGTGCCATCGGCTCCCGTCTGCCAATGTGAGATAAGCTCCGGATCGGCGGGGTCTTTTTTCACGTCCCAGATGTAGACGCCCTCGGCCTCGGGCGGGTCCTCGGGGCGCGGCCCCCAGCCCGGGGGAATTTTCTCCAAAGAGGTGATGAGCAGGCCGTCCGCCACCTGCACCTGCAACGTCCAGGTATTGTCGGGACCCTCGATAAATTTGAGGAGTTTCGCGTCTTCGGGCTCGGTCACGTCCATGACGCTCCAGCCGCTCTCCCAGAATTGCGATAGATACAGATAAAAGCGTCCATCCACCTCCTGTATCGCCGTCTTGAAGGCGGGCCTGTCTGCTAAATCATGATATCCGACCAACTCCATGTTTTCGCTGCTGATTGCCGCAGGCGCCTGCGCGAGACTCATCGCATCCTCACAAAAGTTGTTCTCTTTGACTCGTCGCCAAAATTGTGAAAGAGAATGTTTGTCGATTTCATGGCGAAACCATGCCTTATGTACCCCACTACCGCATGGTGGTAAAGTCCCGCAGCGACTTTGAGTACGCCTACCGGAACATGGTGCGGACGCCTTGCGCCCAATACAGAGGAAGTCACAGAAAAAATGACCTCACCCGGTGTGGATTTGAACGGCAAGGTAGCCTGCATCACGGGCGGCGGCCAGGGGCTCGGCGCCTCGATGTCCATCGCACTGGCGGAGGCTGGAGCGGACCTCGTCCTCATCGGCAGACGGCCCGAGCCGATGGCCGAAACCGCGAAAGAATGCGAGAAATTCGGCGTACGGGCCAGACCCGCCGTCTGCGACGTGACAGATTCGGCGCGGGTGAACACCCTGTTCGGGCAGGTAAACAAGGAACTCGGCGGCCCGCATATCCTCATCAACAACGCGGGCGTCTCGCTCCCCAGCCCCATTCTCGAGACGACGGACGAACTCTGGCGCGAGACCATCGATTTGAACCTGAGCGGCATGTTCTACTGCTGCCGGGCGGCGGTGCGCTTCATGCTCGAAGCGGGGGAAGGCAAAATCGTCAATCTCGGCTCGGGCGCCGGCAGTAGGGGCCGACCGAACCAGGTGGCCTACGCGGCGTCGAAATCTGGCGTACGGGGATTCACCGAGGCGCTCGCCGTCGAGCTTGCGGAGAAGAACATTCAGGTGAACAACATCGCGCCGGGACGCTTCCCTACTCCGATGACGGTCGACCGTATTGCCGACCCGGCGCAGAGTGAAGAGTTCCTGCGCTACGTTCCCATGAAGCGTTACGGCGAACTCGAGGAAATCCGGCCCCTCGTCGCGTACCTTTGCGGCCCGCAGAGCGACTACATGACGGGACAGACGATTTACTTAGACGGCGGCAGCAACGCCCTCTAGGGTCTCACCACGTCGCACCGCCCGCCGTCCACGTTGATTGACTCACCCGTGATGTTCGAGGCCAGATCGGAGACCAAGAACAAAGCCGCGCCTGCGCAATCCTCGGCCCGCGTCAGGCGGTTCATGGGCAGTTCGGCGCGCCTCTCGGCATCCACCTCCTCATACGTGCGATTCGTGATTTCAGCGATTCTCGTCGTCTGCCGGACGTACCTCGGGGTATCCGTCGTGCCGGGATTGATGAGGTTCACGCGGATGTTCTCGGGCGCGAGCCTGCGGGCGAGCTGATGTTTGTAGGCGGCGAGGCCTGCGTTCGGGATGCAGCCCGAGCCGTGGAATTCCGAGGTATGGACGTGGCTCAGCCCCGAGAAATAGACGATGACGCCCCCGCCCCGTTTCCTCATCTTCGGTATCACAGCCTTCGTCACGCGGATGGCGGCGCGGAGTTTCAAGTCGATGGCGAGGTCGATGTCCTCATCTGTCGTCACTATCGGGTCCGTGCGCCTGCTCACGCCCGCGGCGCTTACGAGAAAATCGATTCCCCCGAACCGGGCGCAGGTCTCCTCCACTACATTCTCGGTCTGTCCGGAAGCGGTGAGGTCGCCCGCCAACACTTCCGCGCGTCCCCCGGCGGCAATGATATCCGAGGCGGTCTGCTTCAAATTCTCTTCGTTTCGGGCCGCGAGCGCGACCGAAGCTCCCGCGCGCGCCATCACCATGGCGCACGCCTGCCCGATGCCCTGGCTCGAACCTGTCACAAGGGCGATTTTTCCGTTCAAATCTATCGTGATCATCTATTCCCCTTTCCTGGCAATTCATTCATCCTCACATCCGCGCCGGATGAAAAAACGTCAACTTCGTGAATAGCAGCTCGGACGCTGGATTTTCATGGCGATTTTTCTTATACACCACTTGTCACGCGGCGACATTCCCGGCGAGGTGCACATTCATAGAGGCGATACCCGATGACGAAGAAAAGCATATCGAACCTCGACGTGCGTGGTAAACGCGTTCTGATGCGGGTGGACTTTAACGTCCCCCAGGACGCGAACGGACGCATCGCCGATGATCGCAGAATCCGCATGGCTCTTCCCACGATAAACCACATCCTGGATGGCGGCGGCCGCCTCATTCTCATGAGCCACCTGGGGCGCCCGAAAGGAGAAGCCCCACAAGCCGACGGCAGATGGACGCTCAGGCCCATTGCTGAACGCCTGGAGGAACTCTTCGGAAAGAGTGTCGTTTTTGCGAATGACTGCGTGGGACCCGCCGCCGAGAGCGCAGCCGCCTCGCTGAAAGACGGGGAATGCTGCCTGCTCGAGAACCTACGCTTTCACAAAGCCGAGCAGATCAAGGACAAAGCGGCCTCCGGCGATGCGGACTTAAAGTGCGCAAAAGACGCCTTCGCACAGGGGCTGGCGTCGTTAGCCGACGTTTACGTGAACGATGCTTTCGGCACCTGTCACCGCGACAACGCAAGCATGCTCACCGTGCCGCAGATGATGGTCGGCAAGCCCCGCGTCGCGGGGTTTTTATTGGAAAAAGAGCTTCAGTACTTAGGCAATACACTGAATGCGCCGGAAAGGCCTTTCCTCGCCATCATCGGGGGCAAGAAAGTCTCCGATAAGATGATGGTCATCGAAACTTTATTGGGCAAATGCGACCGGGTGCTCATCGGAGGAGCGATGGTCTATACGTTCATGCGGGCGATCGGCCAGGAGACGGGCGCGAGCCTCGTGGAGGAAGACAGGATCGAGGTTGCCGCGCGGCTGAAATCCATAGGCGGTGAGAAACTCGTTTTACCGACAGACGTCATCGCCGCACACGCTATCGAAGAGGGAGCGACCTTTGAGGTATTCCAAGGAGAGATTCCCGAGGGACTGATGGGGCTCGACATCGGCCCTGAATCCGCGAGGCGTTTCTCGCAAATGATTTCAGAAGCGAAGACCATCGTCTGGAACGGCCCGATGGGCGTCTTCGAGGTCAAGCCCTTCGATGGAGGCACGTTCACCGTCGCGCACGCCCTCGCGGAGGCGACGAGAAACGGCGCCACGACCGTTATCGGCGGCGGCGACAGCGCAGCGGCCATCGAGATGGCCGGGCTGAGCGCGGATGTGAGCCACGTAAGCACGGGTGGGGGGGCGAGCCTCGAATTTATGGAGGGAAAATCGTTTCAGGCCGTCGAAATTCTCGATGATTTGTAGAGGCCGCGTGGATGCCGCATAATCGTCTCGCAAGCTGAGGTTTTCGAATCATTAAGCCGCTCTCAAGGGTATAACGAGTGAAGAACAACATTCTGGAGGCCATCGGCGACACACCGATCGTAAGGCTCAATTCCATCGGCGCGAAAGTCGAATCGGAACTGTTCGTCAAGGTCGAATACATGAATCCGGGCCTCTCGGTGAAAGACCGCATCGCGCCACTGATCGTCGAAGACGCGGAGAAAAAGGGTGAACTGAAGCCAGGCGGCATAATTGTCGAGGCGACCTCCGGGAACACCGGTGCGGGACTCGCCATCGTCGCCGCCATCAAGGGCTACAAGTGTGTTTTCGTGATGCCCGACAAGATGAGCCAGGAAAAAGTCGACCGGCTGCGCGCATATGGCGCGAAAGTCATCGTCACGCCCACAGTGGCCCTTGATGACCCCGAGAGCCACTACTGCGTCGCCAAGAGGATCGTGGAAGAAACGCCCAACTGCATTCTGGCGAATCAATATAACAACACTAACAACCCCGAGTCCCACTACCGCATGACGGGCCCTGAAATATGGCGTCAGACGGGAGGCGAATTCGACGCCTTCGTCACGGGCCTGGGCACCGGCGGCACCATCTCGGGTACGGGAAGATATCTAAAAGAAATGAATCCCGACATCAAGATCGTCGGCGTCGACCCCATCGGTTCAATTTTATACGGCCTTTTCTACGGCGAAGCGGAACCCGAGGCGGACTCCTACAAGACCGAAGGCATCGGGGAGAGCTTCAAGCCCAATACGCTCAGTTTCGATAACATCGACGAGGTGGTCCGCGTGACCGACAAGGAATGCCTGCTGATGACGCGCAGGCTGGCGAGAGAAGAAGGCATCCTGGTAGGGGGGTCTGCGGGCGGCGCGGTTGCAGGCGCGGTGCGCTACGCGGAATCCCTCGATAAACCGCAGAGAATCGTCACGCTGATGCCGGATTCGGGCATGTTTTATCTCAGCAAGATATTTTCCGATGAATGGATGGTCGCCAACGGCTTCCTCAGTGAGGAGGAGTTGAAAGATGCGCCGGCATCCAAAAGCGCGCGATAGAGGCGGGAGGACCGCCTGCTTCACGACGGCTACTCACAGACCCTGAGGCAGCGCTATCGCTACCAATACCCCGCATTGTTCAGCGACGCCACGCATTCGATTTCGACTGTGTCTCCCCTGATTTCACATCGGTTCAATTCCAGGGTCTGCCAACCGAAAGGATATCCAAGCGGATAGGGAGGAATGAACCTCGACGCCGCCTCGGCATCGAATCCGAATCTGCCGTAATAGGCGGGATCGCCGTATACTAGGATGATATGCGCGCCGTCCTTCGACAGAAGCCGCTTTCCGTAATCGATTAAAGCAGAACCGATGCCCTGGCCTTGGCAATCGCTGCGAACGGCCAAAGGCGACAATATATATGCCCTGACATCCTCATGCCCCGTGATCGAAACCGGACTGAAAGCGATATGCCCCTTCACGACACCTGCGTCGTCCATCACGAGAGATTCGGTGGTTGGATTCGTCTTTTCGGAAAGCAGGCTGACCGCAAGCCTCCCTACCATCCCGCCCTCATTATCGGGGAATGCTTCATCATATAAATTTTGCAATGCAGGTGTATCGTTTTGCCTGGCAGGCCTTATGTCCATGCTTCCCTTCTACCTTTTTTCTGGAGATGCGGCGGATGCGCCGTCATGCAAAAGATATGACGATTTCCTTGAAGAATCCAGGCTTTCGGGACGAACAGAGTCCGCGGGGACAGGCCCTCGTACCTGTCCCTACAGACTACTCTTGCGGGCGGACACACGGGTCCGCCCCCACAAACTCCATCGCGTATTGTGCAGGCGTATCCACCTGTTCCCATCGCGGATGTTCGGGTAGACTGCTTATCGAGAAACGCTCTTGTCAACCTCGCCGAAATATGAGTAAAGGTCGATACGAAGTTTAATGCCGCCCCTCGCCTTACGGGAGTCCCATGAAGATATCTACCAGAGCGGTTCACCACGGAAAAGAACCCAACGAACTCACCGGCGCCGTGAAGCCCGACATCTGCCTGAGCAGCACGTTCAAGCAGCATACGCCCGGCGAGCCCGTGGGCGATTTTGATTACTCGCGCTCTGGCAACCCGACGCGAGAGGCGCTCGAGATGAACATCGCAGGCCTCGAACGCCCCGACAACGAGGATGCCGAATGCCACGGGCTGGCTTTCTCCTCAGGCCTGGGCGCGACGACCACGATTCTTTTCGCCCTGCTCTCCCACGGCGATCACATGCTCTGCTCGGACGACGTGTACGGCGGGACCTTCCGCCTCATCACGGGCAAGGATTTCAGGGGTTTCGAGAAATTCGGGATCGCGTGCGACTACGTGGACATGGCGGATGAAGAATCCTTGGCAGGCAAAATCAGGGAAAACACGAAGCTCATCTGGATAGAGAGCCCCACGAATCCGCTCCTGAAGATGGCCGACATCCGGAGCATCGCCTCCACGTACGGGAAAGACGGCGCCATCGTCGCCGTGGACAACACCTTCATGAGCCCATATTTCCAGAGACCGCTCGCCCTGGGGGCGGACATCGCCGTACACAGCACGACGAAATATATCGGCGGACACAGCGACGTCGTCGGAGGCGCACTTGTGACGAGAAGCCGGGCGCTCCATGAACGCATCAAGCATTACCAGAACGCGCTCGGGGCGACGCCCGCCCCCTTCGATTGCTACATGACCATGCGGGGCATCGACACCCTGCCCGTGCGGATGGAAAAACACCAGAAAAACGCCATGAAGATCGCAGGCTTCCTGGAGGGACACGGGGGCGTGGAGAAAGTGATTTACCCGGGGCTGGAATCTCACCCCCAGCACGAGCTGGCCAAAAAACAAATGAGCGGCTTCGGGGGCATGCTGGCGTTCTACCTGAAAGGCGGCTTGCCCGAGGCGCGCAGGTTCCTGGAAAACGTCCGGCTATTCACCCTCGCGGAGAGCTTGGGCGGCACCGAGTCCCTGGTGGAGCATCCCGCCATCATGACGCACGCCTCCCTCACCGAGGAGAGCAGAAAAGAACTCGGCATCAGCGATACCCTCATCCGGCTATCCGTGGGAATCGAGGACGCAGACGATTTGATCGAGGATCTGAAACAGGCCCTGAATGCGTAGGGACAGGTCCCTGTGCCTGTCCTGATCACATCAGCCAAGAAATAGGACAACCACGGAGGGTTGTCTCTACGGAAAATTAAATATTTAATATCATTTCCCTATCGAGGAGTGCTTCAAATCCCCTCTCCCGGACGCATTCCTGGCCTTGCACAAAAAAAAACCATCCTCCTGCCCTCTATGAGGCCGGAAGATGGTTTTTTCTCTAAAACTTAAGCTTACATGAAATACTTCCGGTCGTTCATGTCCGGATACATGTCCCCCACCCACTTTGCATAGCCGTTGAACAGGAGTGTCGGCCTTCTCTCGTTCGTTCCCAGCATTCGCTCTGTGGCCTGGGACCACCTGGGGTGATTGAATTTCGGGTTGATGTTGGCCCAGAAGCCGTATTCGCTGGGCGCCGCCTTCTCCCAAAACGTGCGAGGCCGCTTGTCGGTGAATTCGATGGAAACGATGGATTTTATATTCTTGAAGCCGAATTTCCAGGGAATCACCAATCGCAGGGGCGCGCCATGCTGCTGCGGCATGGGATGCCCGTAGATACCCGTACCCATCATGGCCAACTCGTTCATGGCCTCCTTCATGGTGAGGCCTTCCACGTAAGGCCACGGGTACCAGACCTGGAGCTGCCCCAACGCCACCTTGCGGTTCAAGAATGTGGTGAATTTGATGTATTTCGCCTTGCTCGTGGGCTCTACTTTCTTGATCAGTTCAGATATCTTAAAGCCCGTCCACGGAACGGCCATCGCCCACGCTTCCACGCAGCGGAAACGATAAAGCCGCTCCTCGAGCGTCATGCCTTTGATCAACTCGTCGATATCGTATGTTTTGGGCTTCTTGACGTGGCCCTTCACCTCCACCTGCCAGGGGCGGGTCTCCATGCGCTTGGCCAGCCAGGAGATTGCCTTGTTGCCGCCGAATTCGTAGAAATTGTTGTATTCGGCCGCCACTTTTTCATCCGTCAGGGGCCGGTCCAGCGTGAATGCGGGATTCCGGCGCGCCGGGTAAAGGCCCACCGTCTGATCCTTGGGATGCGCGCCGGCATTTTTCGCCTGCGCCAGGGCGAGCGGCCCGTCACGTTCGGGCCAGTAGGGAGGCGTCACCATCTGGCTCAGCATCAGACCCGCGCCGCCTGCCAAAAACTTGCGGCGGTTCAAAAACACGGATTCCGGCGTAGCCTCACGCTCGGGCATCAACCATTCGGGCTTTTTGATAAAATTCATGTCATCCCCTCTTGGGTGGCGGCTGGAGTCGGGTGTATCCTCCAGAACAGGCGATTCGTTTCGAGCTATCCCATGGATGCGAATTCGCCTTCCATGACGGCCTTTAGAAATATATCATAGAAATCTCACCCCGTAGTGAGAAAACCCGCAATTAAGGAAACTTTATAGATGGACTGTGCAAATTCACCGCGCTGGCGCACCTATCAGGCACAGAGACCATAATTAGAGCGAGGAGACCCGATGTCAGAACTGCGCTATCCCGTTGAACGCCTGGAGAATTTCATTCACGCCGTCCTCACGGCGCACGACGTACTGGACGATCACGCTCGCATTTGCGCCGTCCGCATGATCGAAGCCGACCTCCACGGGATGCACGGCCACGGCATCTTCCGGCTCCCTCCCTATTGCCGCAGAATTCGCGAAGGCGGCTACAACTTAAAGCCCGACATCCGCGCCGAGCGCGAAACCGCCGTGAGCGCGCTTGTGGACGGAGACAACGGCTTCGGCCAGGTGGTCGTGACTTTTGCGGCCGAACTCGCGATCCAGAAGGCGAGAGAAAGCGGGCTGGCATGGATCGGCATACGCCACGGAAACCACGCCGGCGCCGCAGGCGTTTACGCCGCCCTGCCCCTCGCGCACGACATGATCGGGATGTACATGGCCGTCGCCAATGCGAACCACATGCCTCCCTGGGGCGGCGTGGACATGCTCCTGAGCACCAACCCCATCGCCTACGCCATCCCGGCGGGCGAGGAGCCGCCCTTCGTCCTCGACATGGCCACCACCGAGACCTCCTACGGCAAGGTGAAGGTCTACGCCCAGGAGGGAAAACCGATGCCCGAGGGCTGGATGATGACCAGAGACGGAAAACCCCTCACCGACGCCTCGCGTGCCGAGGAGGGTTTTCTGCTACCCATCGGGGGTCACAAGGGCTACGGGCTGAACATGATGATCGGAGCACTCGCCGGCGTGTTGAACGGAGCGGCCTTCGGCTCGGACGTCATCGATTTCAACAAGGACTTCCAGACGCCCACGAACACCGGCCAGGTGTTCTTCGCCATGCGGCCGGACATCTTCCGGGACCTGGATGACTTCAAGGCGGAGATGGACCTCAGAATCCGCGAGATCAGAAACTCCGCTCCCATGGAGGGCAAAGGTCCCATCCGGATTCCCGGTGAGAACCTCGCGCGCCGGAAAGATGAGATGCGCCGAGAGGGCGTGCCCGTCGCTGCACCCGTGATCGCCCAACTCAGAGAATTGGCCGAAGAGCTCGACTTAGGCGACAGACTCGCCGACTGATCACGCGAGGCTGATCAGCGCGCCGCCCGCAACGATGAAAGCCGCGCCCAGCACCATGAGCGGCGTCAGCGGCTCCATGCCCTGCGGCAAAAACCGCGAGAAGAGCAGCACGAACAGGGGTTGGGCCGAGGTGATCGGCGTCACGACGACGATGCGCCCCTCCTCGAGCGCGAAGAAAAGCGCCGTAAGGGCCGAGAAACTGGCGATTCCCACGAGCACAAAATAAAAGAGGCCCTTCCCGGTAAAATCCTTGCGCCCACTTCTGGAATTCGCCAGGACAACAGCCATGACAATGCTCGATGTTCCCGCCATCACGAAAATCGCCAGCGTCTTGTAGGGCACGTCGGGCGAGGAGTAGCGGATAATGAGATCGCGCATGACCCATATGAGCGTGGCCCCGATGGCGTAGGCGATTCCGGTGAGCGCCCACGAGCGCATTTCGTCTTTTCTGATCGACAGTACGATGATGCCGCAGACGATGAGCGCGGTTCCCGCGGTGAGGACAGGCGTGAGCTGCTCGCCGAGAAGCAAGACGGCCAGCGTGCTCGAGAAGAGTGGCCCCAGACCGCGCAGGATTCCCGAAGGTGCCGCCCCGATGCGCTGAACACCCGCGAACTGAAACGTCCTCGATATGCTGGGGGTGATCACGCCGAGCCCCACGAACCAGAGCAGGTGCGGGTTGGCGAAAGCGCTCATCGGCACGCTCGCCGCTATCCAGGGCAGATAGAGCAGCGTCACCACGGCCGAAGCAACGAACCCGCCGAACACGGGCGTCGCCTCCCGCGTCGCCAAGCGCGAGAAGATGAACGTCAGCGCGAAAAAAGCCGACGCCGCAACGGCCAGGGGAATTTCGGTCAACGCATGCCTCGTCTCAGAATGAAAAAGCGCCCCCGGACCACACGCCAGGGGCGCCGATTCAGGACAATCACCTGCTCAATCCTGAATGATCAACTCCTCGCAATAGGGAGCGCGCGTCATGTAGACGGGTTCATCCTCGGTGATGAGAATATGATCCTCGATGCGCACGCCGGCCCCGCCCGGAATTCCCGGAACGAAGATGAGCGGCTCGATGGCGAACGTCATCCCCGGCACGAAGTCCACGCTCTCGGCCCCGGGCATCACCTCGCCCACGTAGGGCGGTTCGTTGGGCGATATGCCGCAGCCGTGCCCGATGAAGAGTTTAATGAAATTATCCTCGAGACCCGCAGAACGAGCGATTTCCAGGAACTCCGCCGCCGAGTCGTCGTTCGTGTAGCCGGGGCGCATCTTGGCGATACCAGCCTTGAGCGCTTTGTAGACGGTCGTATACACCTTTTGCTGCATGGGATGGGGCGGGCCGCCGGCCACCTTCGCGCGTCCGCAGTCGCCGAAATACCCGTTCCAGCAGGCGCCGATGTCGATGAAGACGATATCCGCGTTCCTGATGATTTTATCGGTGGGAAAGCGCGTCGGCGGCGCCATGTGTTCGCCCGAGGCGACGAACGGAGACGCCAGATGCCCGAACTCCCCGCCGTGGGTAAAGAGCGTCTTCATGGCCTCGGCCGCCACGTCGAACTCGCGCACGCCCGGCACAGCGTGGTTCAGAGCCGTGATGGTCACGGCGTCGGCGATGGCGCACGCCTGGTGGAGGCAGGCTATCTCGTCCGGCGTCTTCTGCACCCGGCTCATGTACATGAACTGCTCGCCATCCACGAAGTTGGCTTCGGGGAAATATTTTTCGATCATCGCCCGCTGGGTGAACGTGTGCCCATCCAGCCCGATGGTGCCGTTCGAAACCCCCCAGTCATCGAATCGCGTCTTGATGTCGATCCCCACCGTGTGCTCGACGAGACCGGGCTCCTCCAGGATGCCGATAGGCACGTAATCGTCTATCCAGGGCATGCACTCCTCGATGCGGTGCGCCTCGCCGCTCGAGGCGAGCAGCGTCGGATTACCTTCCTGCCTGAGCAGTACGCCGTAGGTGGTGGAGGAGCGGTACTGAATCATGATGACGCGTGCGCTTGTGAGGTAGCGCACGTTCTCGTCTTTCCAGAGTATGAGGGCGTCGATACCCTGTTCCTTCATCGCCGCCTGGGTTTTCTCGACGCGCTCTCTGCGCATCTGGTCCATGTCGATGCGGTGCTCCCAGTCGACCATCATCGAGCCGCGCGCCCACGTGGGGTAGTCCGTCATTGCTTCTTCCTCCTCGAAAACAAAGATTTCGGCCTGAAATTATCGAGTCTGCAAAAGATAATTCTGAATATGGAATTCGCGGCGACGCTAGCACCCGCGCCCTGGCCTGTCAAGAAAACGCGGGCGGGGCGGCTTGTCGAATGCGTGCAAAAGAGATGGATACCTCCGCATCGTTGACTTGAAGGCCCGGCCTCGCTACTTTCGGCGCAAAGGACTTGCAACAAGCGCATTCACCAAATCAACATGGAGAAGTCCCATGAGCCTGGTCAATTACGAAGTGAAGGATAAAATCGCCACAATCACCCTGAATCGGCCCGAGAAGCTCAATGCCTACACCGAGGAGATGGTGGACGAGATGTACGAAGCCTGCCAGAGATTCGCCAAGGACGACGACGCCTGGACGGCCATCGTCACAGGCGCAGGCGATCGCGCGTTCTGCGCAGGACACGACCTCACCCTGGTCGTGGAAAGCGAAGGACAATACAAGGATCACGACTCTCCCACAGTGTGGTACGGAGAATTCGAGATATACAAACCCATGATCGCCGCGGTGAACGGCTACGCCTTCGGCGGGGGGTGTTCCCTGGCGCTCTCGTGCGACATCCGGATCGCGTCCGAGAACGCAGTGTTCGGCTACCCGCAGCCCAAGTACGGCGCGATGAGTCTGGGCGGCCACCAGCGGATGCCCAAGACCATCCCGCCCGGCATCGCCATGGAATTCATGCTCACAGGGAGGCACATCCCGGCGGAAGAAGCCGCACGCTGGGGTATGGTGAACAAGGTGGTGCCCCAGGACGCCCTGATGGACGAGGCGCGCGCCATGGCCGCCCTCATCAACGAGAACGCGCCCTTATCCGTCCGGCACACGAAAGAGGCGGTGCTCAAGGGTCTGAGAACGCCCGACGTTCGCGAAGGAATCGCCATGGCGAAACTCATCAGCTATCGACTCCAGACCTCACATGACACGCAAGAGGGTCTCGCGGCCTTCATGGAGAAGAGAAAACCCGAATGGCAGGGCCGTTAGAATAAATTGCCTGTCCGTCTCTCCATTCACATTAGGTGTAATGCGCATATATCTTCATACGAGGAACCCATAGATGAATGATGCACCGAAAATCGGCATGGCCTTCATCGGTCTCGGCTGGTGGGGCGCCGTGCTCGCAGACGCCGCCCTCGCCTCCGGAAAAGTGAAGGTGACCGGCGGCTTCGCCCGCACGCCCTCTACCCGCGAAGAATTTATCGGGAAATACGGTGGGAAGAACTTCGCCTCCATCGACGAGGTGATGGCCGACTCCGAGACAGAGGCCGTCGTTATCGCAACGGCAAACTCCGTCCACAAGGAGATCGCAGTCGCCGCCGCGCGCGCGGGCAAGCACGTTCACCTGGAAAAACCGATGGCGCTCAGCGTTTCGGACGCGAAAGCGGTTGAGCAGGCGTGTAAAGACCACGGCGTGAAACTCCACATGGGGCAGAACTTCCGGCGCTGGCCGATGTTTCGCAAGGCGAAGGAAATCGTCGAAAGCGGAAATCTGGGGCTGGTGAACTACACGGTCGCCACGTTTTCCAATAACCACGGCTTCACCTCCGGCCCCAAGAGCATGCGGTGGGACGCCACGGAAAACCCGGGTGGGCCGCTCTACAGCTACACCATCCACCTGGGCGACATTATGGAATATCTCTTCGGCGACGTAGACGAGGTGAGCGCCGCATGCGCCAAGGTGGGCGGCCCGAACCCCCAGGAAGACGCCGCCGCCGCCATCTTGCGCTTCAAGAGCGGGCTGATGGGCGTCATTTCGAGCAGCTATCTGGCTCCCTTCCACTTTGCCTTCGACGTTCAGGGCACCGAAGCGAACCTGAGCCTTTCCACGACGGAAAACCCGACTCTCAAGCGGCCCATCGACCTGATGGGCGGTCTGAAAACAGAGACAGTGGAGCTCGACCATGATCTCGTAGAGGGGAGACTCCTCGCGAACCGCGAGCAGTTCGACGACCTGATCGGCGCGATCCGAGAGGACAGGGACCCGGAAGTCACCGGTCGCCACGGTGTGCGGGCGCTCGCCATCATGCGGGCGATTCTCAAGAGCAACGCAGAGAGACGGATTGTGACAATCGAGGAGATTCTGGAGTCCGACTAGGCCCGAAACATGACTATCGCAAGATGGGCCTGATTCGCGTATAATTCTCACTCGTTAGCCCACCGCATCTCTGTGACTTGTTCCGCCCGGACTCGTTTCGGAAACGGTATTCTCATGGGCAGGCGCCGCGATACACCGGATTTCATGCGCTCTAACAAACTCCCGGCACTGGCATACAGACCCGCTGCCCAGGAGCGCGAACTCACCGGAAAACTCATCGCTTCCACGAGTGCGGACGAGCGCGAAGCGCTGGGCCAGAAACTGCTCGACAACATTTGCCGCAACCTCAAAATCCCCAGGACGCGCCTGCGCGTGTTCGAAAAGCGCCAACCCCACAAGCTGCGCGGCGGAAAACTCGCCTACAAGCTCTATGGCACCTATAACTGTGAAACCGCGGTGATCGAAATCGCCAACCTGACTTCTGTTCGCAAGCAGGTTGTCGCGGGCAAGACGTTTCTCGATACCCTCATCCACGAACTCATGCACCACATCGACAGAAAATTTCTCCGAATTCCCTCCACACCCCACAGCCCCGGCTTTTACAAACGCATCGAGGACCTCAAAACCAAACTCATGCGCATGAAGGGCGGGGAGCGGGCATCCCCGCAAGAAGCCTCCTGGGAGCGACCCAGAGACCTGACGGCAGCTCTCGAGGCGGCGGCCGCAAACGCCCGTGGGAGAAACGATAGTCAAGACCGGCAACAGCCAAATGAGTCGAACCCGGAGGATGTTCGGCCCGAAACGAGAAAATCCAGGTTGTCCCCACAGGATGAAACGGAATCCCTCTTTCCGCCGCCACCAGGTGAACCAAGCGCAGCGATACCCCGGAAAAAACCACCACGCGCGCGCGAAGGAGTGAGCACGCCTCCGAAAAATCCCCAAAAAGTCGCTTCGGGAGAGAAAGAACCGCAGCTGTCGTTCGATTATTAATTTTCTACAATCTACTTTAGATAAACAATATTAAAACTTGAAATAAAAAGTGAAAAAAATTCACAAAATTCCCCTTCAAGGCCCGTCTTTCGCTCCCACGTTCGGGCGGTTGTGTTTCACTCTTCGATTGGGTAAACAGAGGGACTGGGCATACGCCTTCATACTAACAAACGAATATCGCAGAGGAGTTTCCTTCTATGAGACCGGCTAACGATTCCGTCCCGAAACCCTGGGGACCGCTGGCGGGTTTTTGGTCCTGGCAATACCTGAACCTGTGGAAGACCATCAAACTCGTCACGAGCAAACGGGTCAAGAGTTTTTATGAAAAATTTCCGAACGTCCTTCCCCCCGGCGCCGATTTCCCCGACTTCGAACTCAAAGACATTCACGGAAACAGCCACCGCATGTCGGACTATCTGGGCAAGAAATACGTGGTGATGACTACGGGGGCCATCACATGACCGCCATACAGGCGGCAGGTGCCGTTTTATGAAGAGTTGCAGGAGAAATACGCGGATCGTGACGTAGTGGTATTCAATCTCTACGTGAGGGAACCCCACGCAGGCGAGCGCGGATTCCCCGAGATCAGAAACCATGAATCCTACGAGCACAAGCGGAGCTACGCGCAAGAGCTGGCCGATATCAAGAACATGGAAACCAACATCCTCGTCGACGAGATGGACCAGAAGGTCCACGCCATGCTCGGAGACCTGCCGAACACCATCTGGCTCATCGGCAAGGACGGGAAAGTGGCTTACAAATGCACCTGGTCGAACGCCGAGCACGTGGATGAATATCTGGCCCGGATGGTGAACGAAGACCCCGTATTCGAGGGAATGCCAAGAATCGAGCAAACCATCTTCACCGCTCGCGCGAGCACCGCGATCTAGCCGGACAAGTCGTTCATCAGCGCCCCCTTGTGAGTGGGGGCGTTTTTTCTGCATCACAAACCATGGAGGAATCGGGACATGGATGCGCCGACTATCATCAAAGAGCGCCTCGAAGCCTACGGGATGAGGCTGAGAGAGGTTATGGAAGACGTCACCGATGAGGACTTGACCATTCAACCCGGTCCGAACGACAACCCCATGGGCTGGCTCATCTGGCACATGACGCGCTTTGAGGACAGGACATTTTCGTTCCTCGGCGGAACGCAGGAGCTTTGGATAGAGGGGAAATGGCACGAGCGCTTCAGCATGGAGCCCGACCCCGAATGCACCGGCGTGGGCTTCACGCTCGAACAGGTTCTCGCGCTTGAAGTCAGCAAGGACGCCCTGATGGGTTATTTCGAAGCGGCGAGAGAGAAGACACTCGCCTGCCTCTCAAGTCTGAGCGCGGCGGACTTGGATCGGGAAGAAATCGACTTCGCCAGCAAGAAGCCCATGAAACTCGGACTGGTGTTGGGCAGGTACCTGGGCGATCACATCTCCCACATCGGACAAATCTGCTATCTCAGGGGCCACATCGCAGGCTGGGGACGATACCCCACTTAGATTTTCAGTCGAGTTCTCCCAATGTCCTAAGCGCTTGTTTCACGTCCTCTTCGGGCGTCTCGTCGGGCACGCGGAAAAGCGGCTGCGTGACGCCCATCTCCCTGATTGCAGCCAGCATTTCGTTGCATCTTGATTTGGGACCGCAGATGGCGAGGTCGTCCACCAGTTCATCCGAGAGCGCCTCTCCCACCGCCCTGCGGCCGCCCTTTCTCCAGGCCGCCCGAATGTTGTCGGCGTCTTCCCCGTAGCCCCAGCGCGTGAGCTGGGCGTGGTAGTAATCACCCATCGCGCCAATGTAAAAGCCGAGTTCGGGCTTCACGAGTGCGCGTGCTCGTTCCAGATCGTCAAAAGGCGCCGTGTAGACGAACGGCGCCACGTCGATTTCCGTAATCGCCCTGCCCGCCGATTCCGCGCCCTCTTCCAGGAATTTGAGCGCGTCTTTTGTTTTCGAGAACGGGATGCAGAAAGGAATCCAGCCGTCCGCAATCTCCCCGGTCAGCCTCGTGTAGTTCGGGCCGTTCGACCCCAGATAGATGGGCAGGCGCTCCTGCACCGGCTTTCGCCTGAGCTTGAAGCCGCTCATCCGGTAGATTTCACCGTCCAGCTCCACGCGCTCGCCCCTGAACGCCTGGCGCAGGGCTCCGACCATCTCCCGGGAGCGCTTGAGCGGGCTGCCGAAAGGAACCCCGTGCCAGTTCTCGATTACGGCCTGGCCGCTCGAGCCGAGCCCGAGATGGAAGCGGCCGTCGCTCAACACGTCGAGTTCCGCCGCCGTCTGCGCCATGAGGCCCGGCGTTCTGCCGTAGACGTTGAATACCGCGGCTCCCAGCTTGATCTTCTCCACCGCCTGCGCCGCCATGGCGATGAGGATGCTCCCGTCTCGCACCCAGGTTTCGGGAAACCAGAGCGAATCGATGCCTGAATCCTCGCACCACCGGGCGAATCGCGGAACCTCGCGCGCGTCGATGGTCTCCTGATGCCACAAAACGATCCCTTTTTCCTTCATCTACCGACTCCCTTCAATCCGCAAGTCCTTGAGTTTCGCGCTTGACAGCAGCGAGCTTCTTCCCTATAAACACTCATCGTGAGAATTATCAAACATTTAGCGAGCATCATTCGCTCCAAAAGCAAAGAACAAACCCCCGAGAGCCTACCTTCCGCCAAGGTCCTGGAATCCAATTTCGCGCCATCCGCTGACCATGCCGAACGGAACAAAGCCTCTTCCGCCTCGAAACCTGCCGATGTCGAATCTCCGCAGGGAAAAACCGACTCGAACGGGACGAACCCCGGGAACAAGCGCCGCCGGCGCAGACGCCCCCGGAAAAAACAAAATAATGGAGAAACATTGCATAAGCAAAACGCAGCGACCATAGAACCGCAAAAACCGGAAAACGACGAGAACCCATCCAAAAACAAAAGGACAAGAAGGCGCCGCAAGAAGAAACCCGCTGTGGCAGGAGCGCATGCCGCACCGCAAAAATCCCAGAAAGCGGCGAATCCCTCTTATAACGGCATCACCTACAAAAAAGACCCCTCCGAATTCGGCGTGGCCGATTTCGACGTAGCAGACGCGCCCGAGGGCTTCCGAGAACTCGGCTTCGGGCCGGAGCTGCTCCGCGGAATTCACGGCCTCGGGTTCGACGCCCCCACTCCCATCCAGCGGGATGCGATTCCCGTCGCGCGGGAGGGCAGGGACATCATCGGCTGCGCCCAGACGGGCACGGGCAAAACAGCTTCGTTCGCCCTTCCGACGCTCGAACGCCTACAAGGCGCCTCGGGCACGCGGTGCCTCGTCCTGACACCCACGCGGGAACTGGCCATCCAGGTATCGGAGCAATTCCACCGTCTGGGAAAACACGTCGAAACCTCGTGCGCCGTCATCTACGGCGGGGTGGATTACGAGCCTCAGTTCCAGGCTTTTAGTGAGAACGTTGACATCGTCGTCGCCACGCCCGGCCGGCTGCTCGACCATTTGAAACGAAAATCCGTTCATTTCAAGAAACTGGAGATACTCATCATCGACGAGGCCGACCGCATGCTGGACATGGGCTTCGCCGAGGAGATCACCGAAATCCTCAAGCGCCTGCCCAAAAAGCGGCAGACCATGCTCTTCTCCGCCACCATGCCAGCAAAAATCCAGGATCTGGCGAATCGCGCGGTGAGCGAGCCGGTGCAAATCAACATCTCGACGCCCTCGACGCCGGCGGAGGGCATCCACCACGGCGTCTACCCCATCAGCATGTCGAACAAGCCTCGTGGGGTGCTGGGCATCATCGACAAATACAACCCCACCAGCGTTCTCATCTTCACGAGAACCAAAGCCGGGGCCGATGTGCTCTGCAATTTCCTGGAGAACGAGAAAATTTCCGTCGCCAAGATTCATTCCGACAGAAGCCAGCGACAACGGGAGCGCGCGCTGGCGGGCTTTCGCCAGGGCCAGCACCGCATCCTCGTGGCGACGGACATCGTTTCGCGCGGCATCGACGTGACGGGCATCTCGCACGTCATCAATTACGACGTGCCGGAATACCCCGAAGACTACGTCCACCGCGCAGGCAGAACCGCCCGCGCCGGCCGCATCGGCTACGCCATGACGCTCATGTCGCCCGGCGAAATCACGCCAGTCAAGAATATCGAACGCTTCATCGGCAAGGCGCTCCCCAGAGTCGGCATGGAAGGTTTCGCCGACGACGTCCACCAGCAAAACATCGAGAACGAACCCAAGCCCCTGCTCGACCAACCGAGGGTGGCGCGTTACGAGCGCCTGCGCAAAATGCCGCGCCGCACGGGCCTGTCACTTCGCTAGTTCGAAGCATCCTCTCAGCAAAAGTGACAGGAAATAACCGAAGTACCCCCTTACTATCTTAATAATATGGTAAAGATTTTTTGAACTTTTCAAGTCATTGATAAAAAGCTACTTATCGGTATCGAGGCGCGCCTTTTGATAAAAAAACCCTGTGCTCCGCGATGTTCTCTATTGACCTCTCCGCGCGGCTACGATAGATTGACTTTCCTCGTGACAATTATTTGCAATGTCAAAATCTTCTATATAGCCCGGATTTGAAAGTGGAAGGGAGACCCATATGCAGAAATCCGATCTCGTAGAAAAAATCGCCGGGGACGCCGGCATCTCCAAAGCGGCGGCGGACCGCGCCCTGAAGTCCCTGCTTGATTCCGTTACGCAAGCGCTGAAGAAAGGTGACCGTGTTTCCCTGGTCGGATTCGGAACGTTTTCCGTTTCCAAGCGATCTGCACGAACGGGTCGCAACCCGCAAACGGGCGAGACAATCTCCATCAAGGCGAGTAAGGCGCCCAAGTTCTCCGCAGGCAAGAGCCTCAAGGACGCGGTGAACAAATAAACGCCGGCTTTTGAAGGCGTCAGATTCGGAAATCACCCGATAACTGGCCGTTGGATGATTCCAGTCAACTGTAAATTTTAACGTAAGGTAGTCCTGCTTTAGAAATTATCTGGTTCAAAGTAGGTATTCATTCTGTAAGAAGCATTTATCAAGTCCGAAACCCCGACGCTGTATATTTCATCACGGCGTCGGGGTTTTCGTTTTCAAAATTGTTTCAGAATTCTGCATTAAGAACACCACGAAACAACTTCAGGCGAGTAAATCCTTGAGCTCCGAGAGGAAGCGCGCGTTCTCCTGTTCAAGTCCGACAGTGACGCGAATCCATTCTGGATGCCCGAAAGCGCTGCCGGGGCGAACGATGACGCCCTCGCGCATCAGGGCGTCGGTCGCCGCGTCGCCGTCGCCCACGCGCACGAAGATGAAATTGGCCTGGCTCTCCACGTATTCGAGTCCCATCTCCGCAAACGCCGCATAGAGCGCTTCCCTGCCCTCCCGCACCAGCGCGACGGCGCGCTCCTTGTAGTCGTCGTCCTCGAGCGCGGCCAGGGCCGCCGCCTGCGCGAGCTGATTCACGTTGAAAGGATCGCGAACGCGGTTCATGTACTCGACGACACCATCCCGGCTCACGGCGAATCCCACGCGCAGACCGGCCAGCCCATAAATTTTCGAGAACGAGCGCAGGACGACCAGCGGGAAGCGCTTGATCAGTGAGACGCTGTCGGGATAGGCCGGATCGTCTGCGAAATCGCCATAAGCCTCATCAAGGAGTACGAGAAGGCCATCTGGCAACTTTTCGAGGAAGGCGACGAGTTCACCCTCCGCCAGTATTCCGCCCGTGGGGTTGTTCGGCGAACAGAGGAAGACGATTTTCGTGCGCCCGGAAATTTGATCGAGAACGTTTTCCAAATCGACTCGCATGTCACAAAGGGGCGAGAAAACGACTCGCGCTCCCATCACCCGGCTCACGTGCGCATAGGGGCTGAAGGTGGGCTGGGGGATCACCACCTCGTCGCCATCGTTCAGGAACGTCCTGCTCAATACGGAGAGTACGTCGTCGCCCCCGTTTCCCATGAACACACACGATGGGGAGACGTCCAGTTTTTTCGCCAGGCGTTCCACCAACGCCTTCGCCCCGCCGTCGGGATAGCGATGCAGGTCCTCGAGCGCGCCGCGAATCGCATCCATCGACCCAGGCACGGGGCCGAGCGCGTTTTCGTTGCTGGCAAGCTTGACGACGTCGCTCAGCCCGTACTTGGCGGCCACCTCTTCGATGGAGCGCCCCGGCACATAGGCCTTAAGCGATGAAACGCCCTTTCTCAGCAGGTCTTCCACGTTCAAAGCCTTATCCTCTCTTTGTTATCCTCGTCATCGTCCTGAACTCCTGGAACGGCGAACATATAGACCATCCGAAGCGATTTGACCACACCCCCCGACGGGCGTGCTGCTTGTATCCTCCATACGAAGGAACCGGATATCGTCTTACGCCATGAGACCCGGAAAGTCGATGCGTTGCCCTCGGTGAGCGAGACGGGCTAATATGTGTCATATCAGCCGTCGAACGGAGGCTCATCTTGAGCGATGCGAAGCCGGATGCGAAACTGAAAAAACTCGAACGAACCCTCGAAGAGATGGGGAGCGTGCTGGTCGCGTTCTCGGCGGGCGTGGACAGCACCTTTCTGGCGAAAGTGGCCCATGACGTCCTCGGAGCGGGGGCGCTCGCCGTCACGGGCCGCTCCGTCACCCTGGCGGCATCCGAACTCGAAGAATCGGGCGTCCTTGCGGCGCAAATCGGGATTCGCCACATCATCATCGACACCGACGAGATAGCGGATGAATCGTTCGGGAACAACCCGCCGAACCGCTGCTATTTCTGCAAGAACGAGCTCTATTCCGTCCTGAGCCGCGTGGCATCCCAGGAGGAGATGACCGCCATCGTCGATGGTTCGAATGCCGACGACGTGGGCGACCACCGCCCCGGCATGCAGGCGGCGCGGGAACTGGGCGTGCGGAGCCCGCTCATGGAAGTGGGCATGACGAAAGAGGACATCCGCACCCTCTCCCAATCGTTTGGACTCCCCACCTGGGACAAGCCCGCGCAGGCGTGCCTCTCGAGCCGCTTCCCGTATGGGGACCGCATCACGCCAGAGAAGATCGCCCAGGTCGAAAAGGCGGAAAGCGGCTTGCGGGAGCTGGGCTTCCGGCAGCTGCGGGTGCGCCACCACGGCGACGTCGCCAGAATCGAGGTGCCCAAAGCCGACATCGCGCGGCTGGTCGATGAGGAGACATCCAGACAAGTGATCGCCCGAATGAAAGAGGCCGGCTTCACCTACGTGACCATCGACCTGGAAGGATTCCGCTCGGGGAGCATGAACGAAGTGCTAAAAACCGGGCGCGGCTCCGATTTGCTCATCCTCTCGTGAACCCCGAACTCATTCTCGAACTGCTCGAGCAGGTGAAGCAGGGCCGACTCGCGCCCGATGACGCCGCCGCGCGCCTTAGGGACCTGCCCTTCGAGGATCTGGGGCATACGCGGGTGGACCACCATCGCGCTCTCAGAAACGGCTTTCCCGAGGTCGTCTTCGGCGCGGGAAAAACGAGGGAACAAGTCGTCGAAATCGCAAAGAGCCTGATGGCGAAAGAGCAGACCGTCATGGTAACGCACGCGGGCGCGGATCAGGCGCAAGCCCTGCTCGAACTCTCTCCCCGCGCGAACCACCACGAAACCGCCCGCATCGTCGAAATCCCGTGCGAAAATCCGCCCGCTCTCGTGGGCTCCATCTCGGTCGTCTGCGCGGGCACCTCCGACATGCCCGTCGCAGAGGAGGCGGCGGTGACCGCACGCATCCTGGGTTCTGAGGTGACGCGCGTCTACGACGTGGGCGTGGCGGGCCTGCACCGCCTCCTGGCGGAGGTAAAAACCCTTCGCGAGTCGAACGTCATCATCACCGTGGCGGGGATGGAGGGCGCCCTGCCCTCGGTGGTCGCCGGCCTGGTGGCCTGCCCCGTCATCGCGGTGCCCACCTCTGTGGGCTACGGCGCGAACCTGGGCGGACTGACGGCGCTGTTCGCCATGCTGAACTCATGCGCTTCCGGCTTGAGCGTGGTGAACATCGACAACGGATTCGGCGCTGCCTGTCAAGCGCACCTCATCAACCAGCAAACGGCTAGATCATGAAGACGATCTATTTCGACTGCTTTGCGGGGGCTGCGGGCGACATGCTCGTGGGCGCTCTGCTCGACTTGGGGCTGGACTTCACTGCCCTGGAAGGGGAGCTTGCGAAACTCGAAATTGGCGGCTACTCATTATCTAATGATAGCGTCCTAAAACAAGGGGTTACAGCCTGCAAGTTCAGCGTGAACATCACCCATGAAATGCACCATCATCATCATGAAGGAGAAGGCATCCACGGCGCGCATCATCATGGCCGCTCCTACCGCCAGATTCGGGAAATTCTCGAAAAGACGCCGATTCCCGAAACGCCCAAGAACCGCGCCATCTCCGCGTTTCACCGCCTGGGAGTCGTGGAGGCGGGCATTCACGGCGTCGAACTCGACGCGATTCATTTCCATGAAGTCGGCGCGGTGGATTCGATCATCGACATTACGGGCTATTTTCTGGGACTCCACATGCTGGGCGTCGAGCGGGTGGCGACCTCTCCCCTGCCGGTGGGAAGCGGGTTCGTGCAGTGCGCGCACGGGCGAATGCCGGTTCCAGCGCCCGCGACGGCGAAGCTGCTCGAAGGCATACCCGTGGCGAAGAGCAACCTCGAAGGCGAGATCCTGACGCCCACGGGCGCCTTGCTGCTCGGCGAGAGCGCGGAATACTTCGGCCCCATGCCCGAAATGACGATAACGCGGGTGGGCTACGGCGCAGGCGATAAGGACCAGCCAAACATCCCCAACGCCGTTCGCGCTTTTCTGGGGGAAAGCGAAGCGAGCACCGAAGGCGAAGGACCACCCGCCACCATCGCCGTGCTGGAGGCCAACATCGACGACATGAGCCCAGAGCTATTCCCCCACGTCATCGAAGGGGCTATGAAGGCGGGCGCGCTCGATGCGTTCTCCATACCCGTCACGGGCAAGAAGGGAAGGCCCGGACAACTGCTCACGATTTTAAGTCCCCTGGCGAAGCAAGACGCCCTCACCCGCTTCCTGTTCCGGGAGACGTCCACACTGGGCGTCCGCCGCCGCACAACGGAGCGCGCGGTCGCCGAACGCGCGTGGGTGGAGGTCGACCTCCCCTGGGGCCGGGTGCGCGTCAAGACAGGAACCTTCGAGGGCACCCTCACCAATATCGCGCCCGAATACGAAGACTGCAGGCGCCTGGCGGAGGAGAGCGGGGTGCCGCTCAAGGGGGTGATCGAGGCGGCATTGGCGCGCGCCAGAGAGATGCTGGAGAGCAGACCATGAAAATCCGCATCAAACTGTTCGCCGATTTTGCGGACAAGATGCCGCCCGAACAAGATGCGGAGGGCACCGCCGAAATCACGCTGCCGGAAGGCACCAGTGTCTACGACGTACTCGATCGCTTCCAGATTCCCTACGAGGAGGCCTATATCGTCCTGCTCGACGGACGGCACGCGAAGAAATCGGTCGTGATACCCGAAGGCTCCGAGCTTTGCGTGTTCCCGCCCATCGTGGGGGGGTGAGGATCTCCCTGGCCGGGAACGGAGAATATAAGACATGCTGACGATAGACGCCCAGGTCCACGCCTATGAAAGGGACCGCCCGGAGCGGCCGTGGGCCGGTTCTCTGCCGGGACCGTCCGAGATCACCGGCGACGGCATGGCCGCGGCCATGGATGCGGTCGGCGTCGACGCCGCCGTGCTGATCTCCCCGTTCGCCCTGTACCGCTACGACGCCGGCTACGCGCTCGAGGTGCATGCCGCGCATCCGGGGCGGTTCGCCCTGATCAAGCCGGTCGACCCGACCGATCCCGCCGTGGCGGAGACGGTCGCCGAGTGGGCCGTCCTGGAGGGGACGGTGGGGGTGAGAATCATGCTGAACCCGGGCCCCGGCCTCGATCCGGCCCATCCGGGGATCGACCGGGTTCTCGGCGCCGCCGCGCGCGCCTCACTGCCGGTCAACCTCATGTGCTGGGGCCTGCTGGAGCATGTCGCGCGGTATGCGCGCGCGCATCCGGGCACGATGCTGGTGGTCGACCACTTGGGATTAGAGCAGCCGTTCTATCCGCCGGCGCCGCCTGAGCCATTCGCCGACCTCCCCGGGCTCCTGGCTCTGGCGGATCACGACAACGTCGCCGTGAAGATCACCGGCGCCTGCACTCTCTCACGCGTACCCTACCCCTACGACGATATCTGGGACCCGCTCTGCCGGGTCTTCGACGCGTTCGGCATCGATCGCTGCCTGTGGGGCACCGACTGGACGCGCGCGGTCAACCTGCTGACCTACGAGCAGGGCGTGGCGCCGTTCCGCCTCACGGACCGCCTGAGCGACGAGGAGCGCGCGACGCTCATGGGCGGCGCCTTGCAGCGGATATACGACTGGTCGCCTGTGATCACCTGAGCGGGCGGGATTCGACCCTCTACGGGGTCAACCCCGACTGAGGAAGGGGGGCCGCCGACCAAGAATGGTTTCGAAACCCACTCCCGCCGCAGGGTGAACCCCTCCTCGGGCTCTTTCCACAGACTGTGACCCCGTGCCTACAGGTACGTTTCGATGCGCGAGGTATTCATAGGGGCGGACCCGTGTGTCCGCCCGATTGCCCAGACGCGGAAAAATGGGAGAACACGCAGGCCCTTCCCTACGCCGCCTGGCCATTTTTCTCCAGTAGGGACAGGTCGCGACCTGTCCCTACAATATCCGCGCCCCCTTTTACCTACGTTCGTCATTCCGGCGGATGCCAAAATCCAGAAACGATTAAGGTGGAGATACTGCGGTTTTTTATTCTCTATCCGATTGGATTGGGGTGACTGAAAAACCAAAGGTGAAAAATAAGACCCCTGGATTCCTGCATTCGCCGCAATGACGGTCAAAATCGAATGTCGGACAGGCGCGGGGGCCTGTCCATACGAAAAACAGCGCGGGGGGCGCGCACTCACGAATCGATCACAACAGGCGCGCGGCCGATAATCCGGTTTTCCGAGAGGTCGGCCAGCGCCTTTTCCACCTCGGCCAGGGGGTACGTCCCCGAAACGACTGGCTTCACCCGGCCCGATCCGACCCAGTCGGCGGCCTCGGCCAGCTCCGCGCAATTCACGTAGCGCGATCCGGTTACCGTGATCTCGTCGTTCACGAAGCGGGTGGGGTCGCTCGCGAAGACCGTTCCCGGCTGAAAGCCCACGACGACGAGGACGCCCGTTCTCGCCAGCGAAGCGAAGCTCTTCGGCAGCGTCTGCTCCGTGCCCACGAACTCCAGCACGGCCTCGGCTCCCTTGCCGCCGGTGATCTCTTCGACGACCTCGGCGAAGTCCTCCTCCAGGCCGTTCACAGCGTGGTCAGCGCCCAGTTCCCGGGCCCGGGCGAGCTTTGCGTCGTCGATGTCCACCGCGACAATGCGCGCGCCGAAGGCCTTGGCGATCTGGACGGCGTGGATTCCCACACCGCCGCAGGCGCCGACGACGACCACATCGTCCCCCGGGCGCACACCCGCGCGCGTCTTGATGGCCTTGAGCGGGGTCGCCACCGGGCTCACGATGGTCGTGGCCTCGGCGTAGCCCACGCCTTCGGGAATGGCGCACAGGTTCCCCGCCGGGACCCGAACATATTCGGCGTAGCCGCCGTCCTGGTGAACCCCGAAGTAGCCCCGGAAATTCTCGCACAGCGTCACCCGGCCGAGCCGGCAGAACCGGCATTGACCGCAGGTGAGATAGGCGTGGACGACCGCGCGGGTACCCTCCTCCCATCCCTCGACGCCCGGTCCCCTTGCGGCCACTTCGCCCGCGATCTCGTGGCCCATGACGAGGGGCAGCTTTCCGCCGATCCGGCCCGCGCGGATGGTCACGTCGAACTGATCCGGCGCGCAGGCGTGAACGCGCAGCACGACCTCCCCGTATCCCGGCGCCGGGTCGGGCACCGTTTCGAGCGTCAGGGGACCTCCCCATTCATGCAGAACCATGGCGCGCATCGCAGCCTCCTCGTTGGTCGGACAAAATCATTACGAATGGTCCGGAAAAACGCATTTTCCTCATTTCCCGATGATTCTGTGGAGAACTACGCGTTCCCGGACTTCTAAAGATACATTCGGATAATGAGTTTATCTAATTGATAAAAAAGGAGATATTTTTTATTCTTTCTCTCTTCGCTCGACCATGATGGTGACGTCGCCCTCGTGGATGCGCTCATCGCTCTGGTTCAAGAGTGTCAGCGACAACGTCACAATTCCCTGCCCCTTGCTTGAGATGCGCTTCGATTTCACGACGACCTCGCCGGAAATCGTATCGTCGAAACGAATCGGGCCACGGAAGCGCCACTCCACGCCCAGGAACGCCTCGACCGTTCCTTCTACGATACCGAGCCTCGTCACCAAACCCATGAGGAAGGAGAGACCGAGCAGTCCGTGGGCCACCCTTTCCCCGAAAGGGGTTTTGGCCGCCGCCTCCGCATCGGTGTGCAGGTAGGTGTAATCGCCCGTCAAGGCGGAGAAGGCGTTGACGTCGGACTCTCCTATCGTGCGCGCGGCGGTCTTCCATGCCCTGCCCTCTTCGAATTCCTCAAAAAACAAGCCTGTAGCCTCGTATTCCAAAACACGCTCCTCAATTCAAAAGAAAACGGAAGGTGATTTCGCCCCATTGCTCCTTGTCCTCAGCGCCTGGAGGCAGCGGACTGAAGCGCCAGCGCTTCAGGTGGTTCGAGGCCAGACCCTCCAGGTAGGCGCTTGCTTTTCTGGTCGGAATGACACGGCCGACGGTGCCGTCGGGCAGCACCCAAAACTTGAGCACGATCTCCGTCGTACTTTCGAGCCTCTCGAGTTTCGGGGGTTTGGGCTGAAACAGGATTCTCCGCCTCGCTGCAGGCCCTGCGATGTTGGTCCGCCTCTGCTGCCTGGAAGAGCGGGAGCCGCTCAGGCGCGATAATTGCTCCAACATCTTTCTGTCCGCTTCGGAGCCCGGCAATGCTACTTTTTTTCTTCGCTTCAACCCCCTTGACTCGCCTGCCTTTGTCTTTTCATCTACCGGCAACACAATTTCGTCCACCGTCTCTCCCGCCTGCAAAGCGCCTAATGAGGGTATCTCGCCAGGCGCAAGCACCGGTTCTGGCATATCCAGAACGGGGGCATCGGGCAGTGGCTCGCTCTCGGGCAAAACCCCCGGATCGGGCGCTACGAGCTTCGTCTTCACATCCATGTTCAAGTCCCGCTCCGCCATGGATTTTTTTTGAAGCATATGGTTCAAATCAAGCGGTTCCGGCAGGGGAACTTCGGGCAAAACCTTCGGAAGCAACGCTTCGGGTATGGGAACCTCGCGGCGCACCAGATCGACTTCCATTCTTTCGGGCTGTTTGGCGAATATCGTGGGCAGTTTGAAGGCGGGACTGAACAGAATCACCCCCATATGAACGGTGATGGAAATCAGAATCGTCAGGATGAGTGAAAAGCTCATGGTATTTCAGCCGGCCTCCTTCGGGCTATTTCGTCTTCTTTTTTTCCACTCGTTTCGTTGGCGCCGTCGCAATCGACATGCGCAGGGCGCCCGCCTGTTTGGCAATATCCATCACCTGCACCACCATACCGTGCGGTACGCCCTTGTCCGCTCGAATGATGATCATACCCTCCGACTGCACTTTCAACTCTTCTATCAACCGGCCCCAGAGCGATTTCAGCGGCACCTGATCATTATTCAAAAACACCCTTTCATCACGCGAGATAATGAGGATCAAATCCTTGCGGACGGGGTGTTCCTGCGTGACGGTGCGCGGCAACTCCACCTTGACGCCCGGCTGTAAGACGAATGAAGAGCTCAGGACAAAGAACAGGAGCAGCAGGAAGATGATGTCGATCATGGCCGTCATGCCGGGTTCGGCCCGTACTCGCCTGAGGTCTCGAAATTTCATCGCTTCCTCACCTCTTCAGCGTCTCGACGACCCGGTAGGAGTGCTTTTCGATTTCCAGGATGAGGCGGTCCGCCTTGTTGGTGAAATAGTTGTAAAAAATGAGCGTGGGTATGGCGATGACGAGCCCGGTCGCCGTCGTGATAAGGGCCTCGCTGATGCCGCCGGCGAGTTGACTTGGGTGAGCGATTCCCTTCTCGCTAATGATGGCGAAGGTCCGAATCATGCCGAAAACCGTGCCCGTAAGCCCCAGAAGCGGCGAAATGGCGGCAATCGTTCCCAAGGCGCCCAGATTCCTGTCGAGCGTGGTAACCTCCTGCCTGCCCGCATCCTCAACGACGGAGCGGAGTTCTTCCCGATTTCTATCGTGATTCGCTATCGTGACGAGCAGTATCCTGCCCATGACCGATGGATAGCGTCGGCAAAGGGTCATGGCGTCTGACACCTGGTTCTCCGCAACCAGATCCCTGACCTGCTGCAAAATATCGAGTTGAATGATTTTCTTGGTGCGCAGGTTGAGAGTCCGCTCCAGGACAATGGCCAAGGCCAAGATGGAGCAAACGCCCAACGGAATCATCAATACCCCGCCTCTGGCCAAAAATTCGAACATCAATATGCACCTTTGCGTAAATGGGAGCCTTCGATTTTCATCGTCGAGCACGCTTCCTGGTTTGTTTCGTAATTCGCCTGATGGCGAACCGGGCTTTTCGCTTCAATGCGGGATCTTCCACCACTTTGCTCATCTTCTGGTAAATCCGGAGGGCAAGCGTGCGCTTTCCCGCTTTTTCATACAACTCACCTGCCCGCACATATGCCCGCGCTACCCATATTTTCTGATCAGGGTATCGATAGGTCAACTTCAAGTATTCAGCCGCTGCGCCCGGACCTCTTTGCTCAGTAGATATCCGGGCGTACGCGAAATACGCCTCCGCCGCTTGTTCCGGCGCCCCAAACTCGACTGCGAAGCCCAGAGCGCGTTTCGCATCGGCATATTTTCTTCGCTTCCTGTACAACTCGGCCGCCAAGAGCGCGGATTGACTTCGCAAGTCCACGCCAGCGGACTCACTCCTCATGATTACCGCAAGGTGAGAGAGCGCCGCACGATCTTCGCCAAGCCGAATCAAGCAACGTCCCAAGGCGAATCGAGCAAGCATTTCATAGTCATGCCCCGGAAACGTCTCCAAAAATTCCGTTAGCCTCTGCTTCGCCTCTTCGCACCGACCGATGCCGGCCAGTGTTTCCCCGACGCCAAAAAGCCCATCGGCGCGAAAAGCCTCCGCCGGAAGCCGGATCAACAATGTCTCATAAGAATCCAGGGCTTTGTCGATATCGTTTTTGCTCCGATATATGCCCGCCATTCGCAACATGGCATGAGCGGCCAGAGCATTGTTCGGGTATCGTGTGATGACGTCCTTGTACGCCGTAAGGGCTCCTTCCGTCTTCCTCTGCGTAAGCAAAACCTCGCCGATTTGAAAAACCAGGGAAATACTCAGATTGCTCTCCGGGTACCGTTCAATATATTCCCGTGCGCCCGATAAGAATTTCGAATACTCCCCGAGTTGAAGGTGACTGAGCAAACGGCCATAGACGGCTTCCGAGAACTTCGGGTGAGAAGGATACCCATTCATCATAAGTCGATATAAGCGGTTCGCTTCTCTGTAGCGACCTTCATTATACGATGAGTCGGCAAGGCGCAAATATGCTTCGCCCGCCAGGGGGGAATCTCGATATGATTCCTGAAATTCAAGAAGTTTCTTGCGCGCCAAGGCGTATTGGCCCTTTCTGAAAGGTACCAGCGCCAGAATATATTTTACCTCGGCCACCTTTTCGCTTTTGGGGTAGCGTTTCAAAAAGATTTGAAAGTTCTTCTCCGACGCATCGAAACGACTACGCCTGAACAGCAATTTCGCCTTCTGGTACAACGCTTCCTTGGCGACATCGCTGCCCCGGTATTTCTTTTCTATTCTCTCGAAAGATTGCAAGGCGCCGTCATAGTTTCTAAGGTTGAAGCGAGCCTCCCCCGCGCGTGCAAGAGCTTCCGCCGCCAGAACGCCACCCGGCTTATGTTCGAATACGCGATCGAAGGCGAGCGCTGCTTCTTTCCAGTTCTTCTTCCGGTATAGAATCCACGCAAGACCTCCCAGAGCGCGGTAATACTCGGGGCTCTTTCCGGGAAGCGCCCGGAAAGCGCGAGCGGCCTCATTCAGATCGCCCAATTCAAAAGCCGCTTCTCCATACCACAACATGGCCACACCATCCGGAGAAATCGTGGATCCTCTCTCCGGCAAGAAGGCCCAATGCTTCAGCACATTCAACGCGCCCTTGAAATCCCGGAGCCTGAATGCGGCGAAAGCCGCCCCCATCGCCGCAGAACGAGCGGCATCCTGCTCCGCCAGCCGGTGAGTGGAAACCGGCGGGTAATCAGCGCCCTGACGCAGAATCCCGTAGGCGCGCTTCACTTTTCCGAGATGGTATTGAGAGAGGCCTTCCACGATTCTCGCGATGCGATAGATTCTGCCAAGCGGGAAATCATCGCTTACCTTTCCCGCCAGAACGGATGCTTCTTGATACACCCCGATTTGGAACAACTTCCAGGCCAATTGCAGGCGTAAAGCGCCGGCAAGCGTTTTACGGCGATTGTCGCGAGAAAAACCCAGAATACGGGCTTTTATCGTTTTCAATTTTTTCTGAGATTGTTGTAGGGATTCGATTTCAGCGGATAGCAAACCCGCCTGCACGAAAACTTTGAGGAAATGCTTCGGGTGACGACGCATAAAAAGAGAGAAAGTGCGTTTTGCATTCCCGATTTTGCCCAGGTACAACCGCGTCCAGCCGATACCGTACAGCGCTTCTCCCTGAAGCGCATTATCTGGCTTTTCTCTGCCTGAACCGAGCGCCTCGGCCGCGGTATAGCGTTTTTCCGCCTGCGCATAATTTTTTCTTTGAAGATAGAGATTTCCAAGCGCCACGAGGGCCTGTACGTCGAGCCGCCCCTTCGCATTCGCAAGCATCGTCCATGAGTCGATCGCTTCTTCGACGGAGCCCGTTTTCGCCTGCACCCAACCTTTCAGAAAAACCGCCTCCTCATAGGCGAAATTTCCTTTTTCCCACGATTGCCCTTCCAACAGGGCGAGGCACCCCTCGTAGTCACGCGCCTCGCAACGCTCTTGCGCCAATGTATATCTCGCAGCCGCCACGTAGCGAAGGCCGTCGGTCAGAAACAAGTTCAACAATCTTTCCCTTCTATCCCTGGCTTCCTGATTTCTTCTCAAATCTAGAAGCGTCTCTCCCGCCCAGAAGAGAGCAGCCGCGCGCCAGAAATGAATCTTCGTTTTCTTCGCCAATCCTTCGAAAAGAGTGAACGCCTCTACGGGCAAGCCTTTTTTCAGATAGGCATACGCCGTATTGAAATGTTCGCTCTCATCGACAAAGTCATCCGACGAACTACCGAAGTATTGCGTCAAATCCAGGTCCGGCATTTTTTCGGAAGGAATCGGGCGGGCGGGCAGGCGGATCAATGGAGTTTCAAGCTCAACAAAAACGGCGGGAAGACGAACACCCAATCGCTTGGGCGGGATGGGGCGCACACGAGTTGCAGTGAGGTGTTCGATATTGGGTGATTCCACCACGACTTCGGGCAAGGAAATGGTAAGCTGCTTCCCTTGAGCGGCGCTTCCATCCCTGGACCACGCGGTACTTTCCGCTCCCCAATAGCCGAAACATGCGACCACCAGGCCAAGGAGAAGCCTGCACCTGAATTTATACGCGGTAAATCGCATCATACGTCCCTCACCGAAGCATCGGCTTTTGGTTTTTCATTTCCCATTCACGCTTATTGACCGAAGCCAGATAAGACTCAAGCCGGCGGATCCTTAATCTCGCTTTCTTGATTTCTTCTCCCATCCGAGGCGAAGCCTTTCCGTTTTTGAGCGCGGCAATGCTACGGTAATGGCCGATGGCCTTCTTCCACTCCCGGCGCGATTCACGAATCGCAGCGGCGCGCCAGGTCGCCGAGCGCACCCACTCCCTGTGACCTGGACCTGTGCGCTTCAACGTCTCGAAAAGATCGAGCGCCTTGTTCCATTCCCCCTCTTGCTCAAACCGCACTGCGATTTGAAACAACGCAGGACCGGAAATGTTTCCATCGTTCGACTTTGCCGCGATCTGGAAAGCCGCCGACGACGCTTCGGGCCTTTTTCTCTGCAACTCAATCGTACCGAGTCGCAAAGCCACCATACCCGCTTTGTCGTTTTCGGGAAAATTGCCGAGAAAATCCGTATAGGCTTGAGCGGCTTTATCGTTATCACCCATGGTCTCGAACGTTTCCCCCAGCCTCAGCGCCACCTCGGCGTCATGAGGGGCAAGGGCGAGAACATGGCGCAGCGCACCCGCGAATTCCTGCAAATTGTTCTCTTTCAGAAAACACGACGCCCGTAGCCGGTGTAAAGCCAACTTCTCGTTCTTCGTCCTCTCGTGTTGCAGCGCCCGCCCCGATGTCTTCACTGCGCGGCCACAGTCTTTTTGCTCGAACAACACGAGCGCCCACAGCCTGAGCCCCTCGCCGGGCTCGGACGGGGCGAGCGCATCCCAGGAAGAGAAGGCCTCGTCCGCGCCTTTCCAGTCTTGCGCGCTGACGGCATTTCGCGCCAGGAAATACCAGATCGAACGCCTCCTTGAGGCGCTCACCGCCTCATCACTTGCAAGCGGGAGGAGATATTTCCGCGCATTTTGCAAATCGCCCTGCGCGCGATAGAGGTTGCCGATTTTGAGGCGCGCCTCGCGTTTTAATTCTTCGGAAAGAAGGGGGAGAACGCTCTGGAAACGCTTCAAAGCCTCTTTTTTGTCGCCGCGCTTCTCCGACAACTCGCCCAGACGATACCGCGACCGGACGGCGAGTTCAGGGTGTCTTGAGCCTGAGGCGACTTGGCGGTAAAAAACACCCGCCGCATCGAACCTAGCGGAATTCCACGCACACTCGGCTCTCAGGAATGCCACCTCGGAGCGCAAGGTCCGGGGGACATACGTTTCGGGAACCACTTTCAACAGGGCGATGGAGCGGGCGCAATCCTCTCGCGCATTGTGGATGAACGCCGACCGCAGAACGCCCTGGTATACGGCCCGCATCATCTCGGGCTCGAGTTTATTTTCCGATTTCCCGAGTCCGCCAAATGACGCCAATATCTGCTGATACCGCTTGAGCAGTGCTTGCGTGTTTCGCTCAGGCTCTTTTTCCAGCATCTCGGCCAGGCGCAGACCGGACCACACGGCCTCACGCGTATCCGGGGCGCGCCGGATAAGTTCACCGTATTGGTTCACCGCTTCTTTCTTCAAGCCCGCGCCGAGCAGACAATCCGCCATCCGGAATCGAGACGAAGAAGGCAGTGGCGCGCCCTTTCCGATAACGTCGAGCGCAAAAACGAGATATTTCCCGCCTCCCTCCGCACAAAGCCCTGCTTTTTCGACGCTTTGCAAGAAAAACAGGAGATAGGCGCCATCCCTGGCCGGCTCCCGAATCAAGCGTTGATAGGCCGGTGCGGCTTTCGCGTATTCCCCGGCGCGCCACCACGAAGACGCCAGACCCCGCTCCGCCGCCATGCGCTGTGACTTTAATAGTTTCATGTCCAAAACGGCTTCGAACGCCGCGCCCGCCTCGGGGTATTTCTTTTGCGCAAAAAGGCTTGCCGCCTGGCCCAGCCTCAAGTCGGCGCGTTTTTTCTCTCCGGGTCTCCCCTGAAACAAAGAGTCGAAAGTCTTCTCCGCCGAGGCGAACTTTTTCAGGTCCAATTGCAATTTTGCCAGCCGCAGCGAGAAGGCATGCACCCGCGGGTTTTTGGGGAAACGGCGCACGACCAGGCTGTACGCCTTCTCGGCCTCCCTGATCCGCGGAATGTGATCAAGAGCGATGGCGCGCTCGAACAGGGCGTCTTCCACGCGGGGGTCTTTGGGCGCTGACTTGATAAATTCATCAAGCGCGGCGACCGCGCCTCGCCAATCGCGCTTCGCCAGCCTGAGCGCGGCGACACGGTAGACGGCCTCGGTACGGTAGCGCCCGGGTCTTACGGAAGAATAAGCGCGTATCGCCTCTTTCCCCTCCCCAATCCGCTCGGCGAGCACTCCGACCCGGAACTGAACCTCGCCGGCCCTCTCGTGGCGGGGATGGTGGTTCAGGAACGCCTGATACGCAGCGACCGCCTCTTTGAGCCGATCATCGCGACGCAGCGCCTCAGCGAGCAGATAACGCACGATTGAAGCCGCTTTGCTGTTCCCCGCAGCTTTCAAGTAGGCCCTGAAAGCGTCAATCGCAGGCTCGTAAAACCCGTCCCGGAAGGTGTTCAGGCCGAATTCGAGACGAGACTGCGGCGTTTCCTTGAACTGCGCCCGGGCAGGTGTAATCGGCGTGAACACGGACCCCGCAAGAACGAACGCCGCAATAGTAAGAAGACTACGCCTCATCGCGAGGCTCCAACAGGATGTTGTCGATAAGCCTGGTTTCTCCGATATAGGCCGCCACGGCCATCCGGGCGGCGCCGTTTATGGTTTCCACCCTTTCGAGTGTCGCAGGGTCCACGATCTCCACGTAATCGACCCTGGACCCGGCTTTCTTAAGCTTATCCAAGCAAGACTGAATGATGGCGACAGAAAATCGCTCCCCGGCCGCCACCGTCTTTTTCGCATCGAACAAGGCCACGCTGATGGCGCGCGCGCGCAACCGCTCCTCGGCCGACAGATAGGCGTTCCTGCTGCTCAAGGCTATACCATCTTCTTCGCGGATTATCGGACAGGGAACAATCTCCACCCCGAGATCCAGATCGTGCGTCATGCGGCGAAGCAGGACGAGTTGCTGATAATCCTTCTCTCCGAAATAAGCCCGGTGCGGAAGACACGCGGAGAACAGCTTGAGCACGACCGTGGCGACGCCCCGGAAGTGTCCCGCCCGGTGGCTCCCGCAAAGAGGCGCGCCCAGGCCGGGCACGTCCACCCATGTGTCGTATCCGCCGGGGTACATCGAACTCGCTTTGGGCGCGTAGGCGCATGCTGCACCCATCTCCCGGCAGGTCTCCAAATCCGCCTCGAAAGTTCTCGGGTAGGTGTCGTAATCCTCACCGGCTGCGAATTGGGCCGGATTCACGAAAATACTCACTACAACGGCGCCGCACTCGCTCGTCGCCCGGGCGATGAGGCTTTTGTGGCCCTCGTGCAGCGCGCCCATCGTGGGAACCAGCCCGAGCGGGGCGTCATCCCGCCTGAGAAATTCGGCCAGCTTACGCATTTTTTGAGGCGTATCGACGACTTTCATCGGTAATCACCGGGAAAACGGGCAACATGCACCAGTGCGGGCGGCGGTAGTCTATCTTCTTAAAAATCAGAGGGAAAAACAAGGCTAAAAAAACAAGGGGTTGCCTTAGCGAGACGCCGGAGGCTTCAGGGGGATTCCGATTCCAGTTTCTCGACCCAGAAATCCCCGGGAGGAAGCTCGTCCAGCAGTTCGGAAACGGGCTTTTTAAGGACGGGATGAACGAAGTCTGGCGCGATTTCAGCCAGCGGCGCGAGGACGAAGCGCCTCTCATGGAGCCTGGGATGCGGGACTTCCAGACCCTGTTCCTCGATGACCGCATCGTCGTAGAAGAGCAGATCCAGGTCGATCAACCGGGGACCCCAGCGCTCTTTTCTGACGCGGCCCATTTTTTGCTCAATATCCAGCAGGAGCGCGAGCAATTCCTGCGGGCTCATACCACATTCGAGCGAAAATACGGCGTTTACGAAGGGAGGCTGTTCGACGGGACCCATGGGCTGCGTGCGAAAAAAAGACGACGCGTCCATAAATACAATGCCCGGGTTTTGGCTTAGCGCATCTTGCGCCTGCCTGATCTGGCGAACCGGCTCGCCCAGATTGGCGCCCGCGCCGATAAAGGCGCGCGCCTTATCGATCAAAAGCCCGTCTTCTCGATTCTATCGAGCGCTTCCTTGAGCCTGGCTTCGGGGACCGTCAGGGCGAAACGGATATATCCCTCACCGGAGGGACCGAAACCGTTGCCCGGCGTGGTGACGACGCCGCAATTTCTCAGTACATGCGCCGTGAACTCGCTCGACGTGAAGCCTTCGGGGCACCTCACCCAGACGTAGAACGTTGCCTTGGGCGTATTGGCTTCGAGGCCGAGTTTCTTGAGGCCTTCCATCACGACGTCGCGCCTGCCCTGGTACATCTTGCGCATCTCGGCCACGCATGTCTGATCCGCGCTCATCGCCTTGATGCCCGCCTCCTGCACCGCGCCGAACACGCCCGAATCCACGTTCGTCTTGATGGCGCCGAGTCCGGCGAGGACTTCCGCGTTCCCCACTGCGCTCGCGATGCGCCAGCCCGTCATGTTGTAGGTCTTGGAACACGAATGGAACTCGACGCCCACGTCCTTCGCGCCCTCCGCGTTTAAGAAGCTGATGGGCTCGTAGCCGTCAAAAGCCATCTCGGAGTAGGCGTTGTCGCTGCACACGATGATGTCGTACGTGCGGGCGAACTCGACGAGCTCCTTGTAGAAATCCACCTCCGCGCAGGCGGCGGTGGGATTGTTCGGGTAGTTGATGAACATGAGTTTCGTGTTTTTCGCCACGTCGGTGGGAATCGCGCCCAGATCCGGCAGAAAATCGTTTTCCGCGGTGAGAGGCATGAAGTGCACCTTCCCGTCCGCGAAGTACGTGCCTATCTCGTAGACGGGATAGGCCGGGTCCGGCACGAGCACGGTGTCGCCGGGATCCACGAACGCAAGCGGTATATGCGCGATGCCCTCTTTCGAGCCGATGAGGGATATCGCCTCAGAAGCCGGATCGAGAGCGACCCCGAAACGCGACCCGTACCAGTCCGCCACGGCCTTGCGGTAGGACGGCATGCCCTCGTAGGAGGGATACTGGTGGTTCGTGAGCCTTCTCGAGGCCACGTCGAGCTCTTCGATGATGTGGCCGGGGGTCGGCAGGTCCGGGTCGCCTATCCCTAAGCTGATGATGTCCATACCCGAATCGGCGACTTCCGCCTTCATCCGGTCGATTTCCGCGAAGAGATAGGGAGGCAGGCGCTTGAGCCTGTGCGCGCGTTCGATATTGATTGACGCCATGAAATTCCTCAAGAGTGGTGTTTGATAGAATTAGATAAACCCGTTAATGCCAAAATATCAGTGAATTACATGGTTATCCTGATGCAGTTTCTCGCAAGATGCGCTGTATCCCACGTTCCATGAGCCGGAAACCTAGCACGGCTTGGATTGAACGGCAAGGATTGGGGGTGGGTGGGGAAAACTGGAAGAAAGTGGTGGGCCTGACGCATCAACTCGCCATAAGGAACCGGAAGCGATGGCGCCGTCCTCACGAGAGGTGCGCGGCTCGAATCCACGCCGGGGCAATCGCCCGGCGGCTGAGCCGATTATATTTGTAACGCACCTGATTATAGTACATAATATAGATAAATGGCTACAATATCCTTACAAACGTACGAAAAACCTGTTGAAGCAGGAGGAAACGCAGATGCGACTCGGACGCGGCGTATGCCGGAAGGCAATGAAACTGGCTGTTTTGTTTGTCGGAATTTCTTTTTTGTTTTCACCAAATGCTGTTGCGGCAGGGGATGCTCTTGGTTGCAATAGTAATTATAATTTAGAAATGTATAATGAACTACATCAATTAATAAAAAAAGACTCAAATATAGCACTTGTATATAACTTAGCTAAAACTGCTTTGTGCCTTGGAAAAGCGAATGAGGGAATGTCTCATCTTCAAAAAGCTTCAGATTCAGGACATATTGTAGCGACCTATTTACTAGGCGTCTATTACGAGAGAAATCAAACTTTTAATTCTTCGGAAGTAACTAATGGATTTGAAAATTTGAATAATGCTATTCACTATTATAAAAAGGCAGCTCAAATAATAGAGTCTCTATCCAATTATCCAAGAGGAGCAACAAGGGATATGGAGTATATTGAGTCTAGAAGTCATACCAGTTATTATGTGTTTAGAACCTTACCTGGTCTATACTTTGAAGGATATGCTATTGCAATTGAGGACATAACAAAAGGTCAGAGAGTATCTTACACCGATACTTTGGAAGTTTTAGATAAGATTCGTTTAACATCTATCATGTGTCTAGAAAGGCCTGCTCTTTCAGTTTGGAAAGAGAAAAGAGATATTATTTATGAAGCTCAACAGATTGGCTGTAGAGCTTTGTTAAGTTTTGCCGAGGGTGTTTATCCTTTAGAGCAGAAAAGAATACAGAGAATTCAGAGTTGCAAAGTTCCACCTAGGGATTGTTCTGAACATAAAGAAGTGCTTAATCAAATTTATGCATTAGCTAACAATATGTTTGCTCAAATGAAATCCGCTCCTCGAATACAATAAATCTTCACTTTGCAAATAAAACCCGATTTCTCTCTAGTGTACGGGCTGAATTGAAGAAGACCTCGCATGGCCCTCTAAAACGGGCTTGTGAACTGCCCGGCGATTCAGCGACACAGCAGACACCCCGCCCAATCCCCAAACCCATCCCCATCCCCCGCGCTGATTGTGTTTCCCTGAAAAAAAGTGCTAACATCCCCGCGTCAAAAATCGCGCCCGTGAGGTGCGCGATCCATACGCCCTGAATAACTGCTTGAGGAGCGCATTCCGATGACCCACGTCATCGCGGAACCCTGCATCGACACCAAGGACACCGCATGCGTCGACGTATGCCCGGTCGACTGCATCCATGAGGCGGCGGACGGCTCGAGCCCGATGCTCTACATCGACCCCGTCGAGTGCATCGACTGCGCGGCCTGCGTGCCGGCGTGTCCTGTGGACGCCATTTTCGAAGAAAGCGACCTGCCCTCCCAGTGGAACAAATACACGCAGATAAACGCGGATTTCTTCGCGGGCGGCGGCGCGGCGGCCCCGGCGGCGGCGGCAGCAGGCGGTGGCGCGGCGGCGGCACCGGCCAAGAAGGCGGCGCCCGAACCCGAGCCGATGCCGGAGCCCCTGGAGCTCACGGTCGAGGAGATGTACAAGGAACTCTCCGAGATACGCGAGGACGTGGCCACCAACCGGGGCAGGGAAGAAGAAGGAAAATCGACGAAGCGCTCCCCCACCCTCATTTTCCTGGCCGCGGCGGTGATACTGCTCGTCGTTTACGGCATCTCGAACAACTTTTCGAAATCCGTCAACACCAGTCTCTACGGGAAGCTGAGCGCCTTCGCGCTGGGGGACAAGAAACCGACGCTCTCGGGCAGCGTCTACTCGGTCAACCAGACGATCGGCGGCAAGAAATATACGCTCCTGGTATCCGATTCGATTTTCGGGGGACGGACCTTGCAGCTCCAGGCACCGGCCGGCCCGATTCAGAAGATCTACCACAAGGACGAGAAATTCTTCGACAACGTCTCGAACCAGTACAGCCGCTACTACTATACGTTCGTTGACGACAAGAGCGACGGAACCGTCGATTCCATCCTCCAGGTCCGGGAAATATGGAGCAAGGAGAACCGCTTCCTGGGGCGCTACCACAACCCGATTACGCCGAACCCCGAACTCCAGAAATCCTACCAGGAGGCGGCGAAAACGCTCGCCAAACAATTCGGGATCGCAGGAGCCGAATCCGGCGCGTAGGGGGTACGTAAGCCTTACGACTTTGTAGGGGTCGCATATATGCGACCCTACTTATTCGCCTTCCAGCCGTGGGCCGCATATATGCGGCCCCTACACATCACCCTCGAATGGCGACCGTAACGGACAGGTCTCGACCTCGGACAGGCACGGGGGCCTGTCCCTACGCCCCCTCCCCTGTCAAATCCATACTCCGAATCAAGAAACATGGAATTTTCAAAACTCTCCTGACGCGGGGTCAGGCACCACCACTTCAAGTCATCAAAAATCAACCTTGTCGGCCTCATCGGTTTCCGGGAAAGGTCCCTCTTTTATCTCGATGGCCTTTGTGCCCGGCTCCAGGAACTCGATGCGGTGCCCCTCGTACATGAGGATCATGTCCCCGGGGGCCAGGTCCACGTCGCCCGCATGGTCGCCCTCTTTGGCGTAGACCCCGATACGCATCCGGCCCGAGCGGCATATCATGATCTGGTGGCGCGTCGTGTTGGTGGGACGATCCGTTACCTCGTGGTAGTGGGGGTTCACCACGGCGCCGGGGTTTCGGTTCAGCATGACGATCTGGAGCGGGTTCTCGTCCGGCGTCATGTGCGCCTTCGTTCTCCGCTCGGTTTCGGGGTCGGCGCCCGAGTAGGCCTCCGCCAGATGGGCGCGCTCTTCTTCTGAATCCAGGTAGGGCGGGAAGGCGGCGTAATCGTCAAAGTTGTGCCTGATGACCTGCGCCAGCGTTCTCCCGTCGGCGGCCTTCACATATTCAATACCGGCAGCTTCGATTTCCCCTGCCATCCGTAACCTCCTCACAATGTCGTGAACACACAGATTACAAGTATTACAGCCCCAGCACGTCCGCCATGCCATATATGCCGGGAGACTTATCCGCCACCCAGCGGACCGCGCGGACAGCGCCGGCCGCGAAATTATCCCGGCTGCCCGCCCTGTGGGTGATCTCCACCCGCTCGCCCATCCCGAAGAAATAGACGGTGTGCTCGCCCGGAACGTCGCCGCCGCGCAGGGTCTGCATGCCGATGACGCCTTCGGGGCGGACGCCCGTCTGGCCTTCCCGGTGAAAAACCGCGTCTTCGGGGTATTTTTTACCCGTAACCCGGGCAAGAATCTCGCCCATCCGCACCGCCGTTCCCGAGGGGGCGTCTATTTTCTGGTTGTGGTGAGTTTCGATTACCTCGATATCGTAAGCATCGCCGAGAAGCCGTGCCGCCTCTTCTATCAGGCGAAAGGAGACGTTCACCCCCACGCTCATGTTCGGCGCCAGTACGCAGGCGATTTTTTCACCAAAACCCGCGATCTCCTCGCGCTGGGCATCGCTGAAGCCCGTGGTGCCGACGACGGCGGCCATCCCCTTCTCAGCCGCCAGGCGAACGTGGGTGACGCTGGCTTCGGGGATCGCGAAAGAGACCAGCACGTCGCCGCTTAATGAAGATGTATCGGAAGTAAGGCTGACGCCCATATCACCGCAACCTGCGTGAGCGCCCGCATCCGCTCCCAAAGCGTCAAACTCCTCGCGCTCGAGCGCGCCCGAGAGGGTGAGATCGCTTGAGGAGACGATCTGGTGGATGATGCGGCCTCCCATCCTGCCGCCGGCTCCGGCCACAACGATTCGTATCGACACGGGATTCCCCTTCCCTGATTTAGAAATATCAACAAGTCATTGATTGTAAAGCGTATTATATGCGCTTTGCCTCGAAGTGGGAACCTGCCTGCGTCATAATGGGTGTAGGAAGAGGAAACATGAAAAACGCCCGCTTTTGGACAGCTTATTTGATACTATAAGGCGACGAGGATGTTCACTCTGGCGATACCGGCTTGGGGGTTGGGACTTTTGGAAACCCCGCACGAAGAGCACGAAGAGTCTGCCTGGATCAAACGCTGCCAGAACGGCGACAAGGACGCCTTCGAACCCCTGGTTCGCCAGAACGCCGGCAAAATCCAGCGCCTCGTGTGGGGGATGCTCGGCGAACGCAGGGAAGACACCGACGACATCGTTCAGGAGATATTCCTGAAAGCCTACATCTCGCTTCCCAAATTCCGGGGAGACGCCCGGTTTTCCACCTGGGTCTACCGGATCGCGGTCAATCATTGCCGCGATTACCTCAAGCGCGGCGCGCCGCTGCCGCTGGAACTCAAAGAAGAGCAAGTCGCCGATGCGCAACCACCCGAAGACAAGGATGAACAGGACGCATTGCGAGAGATGCAGGAGATGCGCGCGAGTGATGAGCTGCAGCGGCTCCTGGCGCAACTGCCGGAGAAACACCGGCGGATTCTGGTGATGCGCGAACTCGAGGGCATGAGTTACGATGAGATAGGCGAAGTGCTCCAGATAAGGCCCGGCACGGTGCGCTCGAGACTCAACCGGGCGCGCGCGGGTATTATTCGCGTGGCGGTGAGAGCCCGGGAGGCGAAGTGATGCGCTGGTGGGACAACATTTTCAACAGAGGTCGAAACGCGCAGGATTGGGACGCTCACAAGCCCGACGATGATACTGTCGCCGAGCTGCAAGCCCTCTTCGAGTCCGCGCGCGAGGATGCGCCTGAGCCTGACGATAAACTCTGGGAGAAGCTGCGCCCCCAGCTCGCCGCCCATGAGGGGCAACAAGCCCAGGGCGCCCTCTCCTTCATCTCGGTTGTTGCCGCTACGGGGCCGAGATTCGCCGCCGCGGCCCTGGGAATCCTGCTCCTCGCAGCAGGCCTTCTCTGGAACCAGGGCGTGGAGAGGCAGGCGCGCATCCTGGAACGCCAGGCGGCAGTAGCATTCTATACAGACAGAAATCCCCTGAACCCGATTGTGATGATCGGTGGCGAACTCGAGGCGCAGAGGGGCGAAGATCTTCTCCAATTCGTCGCCTACGGAACGCCCGAGCGTTAGCCTGTGAGATTGAGACGATGAAGACCTGGTTCACGAAAGAATTCATGAAGGCGTCGGCTGTGCTGTTGATCGTGTTCGTTGCGGGCGCGGGCATCGGCTACGTCGGCGGCCACAAATACGCGGCATACAAGTTCCACAACGATTACATGTCCCGCGTATTCAAGTCCCGCATCGAAGCCACAACACCCTCGCCTCCCATGATGCGCTCCCGCCGCGCAGAACGCGCCGGAAGCGAAAGAAGCGCCGCAAGACGCCGCTCCAGAGGCGAAAGACGCTTCATGCGCAGGCTCGAGCGTGACTTGAACCTGAACACCTCGCAGCGCGAAAACGTGGACCGCGCGCTCGAGCGCCATTATGCGCGAATCCGCGACATCAGGAGCCAGATGCGACCCCAGATCAACTCCATCATGCAGGAAATACGCAAGGACGTGCGTTCTTTCCTGGACAATGAGCAAAAAACATCTTTTGACGAAATGGTCCGGAAATTCGAGGAAAGACGCAAAAGAAGATGGAGGAAGCACAGGAAGCACCACCCAGGCGACCCGGCCGGTCAGTCGAAGAAGCAGTGAGTACCTATAAGCAGATGCAACGCCGCCAGAATAAAACGCAAACGCAACACCGGAGGAAACAATACATGAAACGTCAAAAACGCCGCACCCTTTCGACAGCCGTCATCGCCGCCGTATTGAGCCTCGGTCTCGCAGGCGCGGCGGCCTGGGCCCAATCTCCCACGCCCACCCCTCCGCACCACATGCAGAATCTTCCGCAATTCATGCAAAACATGATGGAAGACGCGCACTTCGGCCAGCGCGGCCACCGGGGACGCCGCGGAATGCGCGGCCCGAGGCCCTACTCGGCGCGTCCGCTGGTTACCATCGCGCTGAGAAACCACGAAGAGCTCAAGCTCACCGACGACCAGGTGAATCGCCTCAAAGACATCCGGGACGCGTTCTCCAAGAAGGCGGTGAAAGAAGGCGCTGAAATGAAGAGCCTCAGAATCGACCTCAGGCGCGCGCTCGACGCCGAAAAGCTCGACCTCGCCGACGTGGAAAAGAAAATCCGCGAGATCTCGAAGATGCGGGTGGACTTGCGGATCGCGCGCCTCAAGGCGATTCAGGAAGGAAAATCCGTCCTGAACGATGAGCAGCAGAAGCAGTTGACGAAAATCGCCCGGAAACGCCGTGGCAGGGGTCCTGGAATGCATGAACAGATGTTCAAAGGGCCAGGCCCCGGGAACCAGTCCCAGACTTACTAGTAGACATCCCGACGCTCCGGGGCATGGCGTAAAAACCATGTCCCGGGCCAATCGGTTGGAGCCGCCATGTGGATTCTGATGTATGAGATATACGCCGGTTACGATTTGCTCGATTTCACCCTGGCGGGCGCCATCCTCATCGTTTCGGGGATGGTTTGCCTTCTCCTGAGAGAACTCCGGCTGGATGATTTGCAGAACGCAGTCCCATCCGAGTAGTACGAACAACTCCTCTTTGAGGGGGTTGTTAAAAAAGCCGGAGAGGGAAAATTTATTTGTGGGTAGGTCGGGCATATATGTCCGACATATATGCGAGCCTGTTTTATTCACCTACTACGAGGGCCGCATGTATGCGGCCCCTACACTCCCTTCGGCAAGGCGGAATCCTATTGCCGTCATTGCAGGGGTTTTTCAAGAAACCCCTTAAGAGGGAGTCATTTCATAAGCATATGTCGATTGAGAAATCCATTCCTATTTGTGGGGGCGCTTTTTCAACAGCCCCTTGAACACCGAATAGAAATTCACAGCAGAGCCTCTTCCGTCATCTCGCCCTTGTAGACGAGCCTGGTCTCGCCTTCCATGTAGACGTCGCGCACATCTGAGCCTGCGCCCTCGAAATAGATCTTGAGGATTTCGCCGCTGCGCACCGTAACGTCCACGGGAGCGGTTACGAAGCCGCGCGTAGCGGCGAGTATCGCCGTCGCCACAGCGCCCGTGCCGCAGGCCAAGGTCTCGTTCTCCACCCCCCGCTCATAGGTCCTCAGAATCACGGAATTAGCCCCGCTCACCCGGGCGAAATTCGCATTCGCTCCCGCCGGCGCAAACGCATCGTGCGTGCGGATGGCCCGGCCGTCGCCCACGATGTCCACGGACTCCACGTCGTCCATGAACTCCACGGCATGGGGGACGCCGGTATTCATGTGATCCACGACCACCCCTCTCCCGTTGATATCGAGTTCAACCCCCGCGCGGTAATCAAAGGGCTGGGTCATCCGCAGCTTGACTCTCGAGTCGATCATCGTCGCGTCGATGACGCCCGCGATGGTCTCGAACGATACCGAGTCCGTAGCCAGACCCAATTCTTTGGCAAAACGCGCGGCGCAGCGCCCGCCGTTACCGCACATTTCGCCCTCCGAGCCGTCGGCGTTAAAAAACCGCCACTTGAAATCGGCCCGTTCGCTCGGTTCGATAAACATCAGCCCGTCGGCGCCGACGGACTGGCCCCTGCGGCAAACGCTCTGGACGAAATCGATCATCTCATCGGCCCGGTGCTCCAGGTTTCTGTTGTCGATGAAGATGAAGTCGTTGCCGCTTCCGCTGAACTTGGTAAAAGCGATTTTGCTCACGGAATCCGCCTCTCCTCGATGAATGCCGGTATATGCTCGCCGCGAATCAGGTCGTCATACGACTCGCGCTCCCTGATTATATGATACTCATCCCCGCGCACAAGAATCTCGGGCGGCCGGGGGCGCGAGTTGTAGTTCGACGCCATGGTGAAGCCGTACGCGCCCGAACTCATGACGGCCACCAGCTCGTCCCGGTGCAGTTCGGGCAAATCCCGGTCTTTCGCCAGATAATCCCCGCTCTCGCATACAGGGCCCACCAGGTCCGTCACATGCTTCGGCCTCTCCCGCGCCGCCTCGGTTACGGGCCACACGTCCTGGAAGGCCTGATAGAGGCTGGGCCTGATGAGGTCGTTCATGCCGGCGTCGATGATCACGAAGCGTTTCTCCGGATTTTCCTTCTGGTACAGCACGCGCGTGACGAGCACCCCTGCGTTGCCCGTGATGACGCGGCCCGGCTCGAAGATCAACGTGCATCCCAAATCCTTCAGCTTCGGCAATATCGCCGCCGCATATTCTTTTGGCAACGGCGGCGCCTCGTCGTGATAGGTGATGCCGAGGCCGCCGCCCAGGTTCAAGTAGCGGATGTCGTGGCCGTCTCCGCGCAATTCGCCCACCAGGCGCGCCACGATTTCCACCGAATCGGCGAACGGACTGCTCGACGTGATCTGGCTTCCGATATGGCAGTGCACGCCGGAGGGTTCGATGCCCTCGAGATTCGCGGCGGTCTGGTACTGCTCCCTCGCCCGATTGATGTCGATGCCGAACTTGCTCTTCTTGAGTCCGGTGGTGATGTAGGGGTGGGTCTGGGGATCGACGTCGGGGTTCACCCGAATCGCGACTTGCGCTTTTTTGCCGATGCGGCTTGCCACCGCGCCGATGTTCACCAACTCCTCTTCGCTCTCCACGTTGAAGAGCAAGACGCCTTTTTCGAGCGCGTAGGCAATCTCCTCATCCGACTTGCCGACGCCCGCGAACACGACCCGGTCGGCGGGCATCCCGGCCTTGACCGCGCGGAACAATTCCCCGCCCGATACGATGTCCAGCCCCCCGCCCATCGCGCCGAAGAGCCGGAGTATCGCCAGGTTCGAATTGCTCTTCATGGCGAAACAGACAAGGTGCGGAACGGATGCAAACGCCTCGTCGAAGACGCGGAAATGCCTCGTAAGCGTCTCGTGGCTGTAGGCGTAAAAAGGCGTACCCACCTCCTCGGCCAGCCGCGTCAAGGATACGTCTTCGGCGCACAACTCGCCGCCTTTGTAGTCAAAATGGTGCATTCTGAAAGCTCTCCTTCCGGGTCCCTTTGAGCTTGCGTTCTTACAAACTCTTAGCGACCGGACTCTTCGGTGGTTTCGGCGGTCCCTTGACGCCGCAACCCACGGCCATGCAGGCCATCCCGACAATAAGGACGCCCACCAGTAAAATTCTCTTCATCATCCTATATTCCCAGTCGTTTTTTCTCGGCCCGTATCTGGGCCCTCACGCTTCTCTTCGAAGCCCCGCCTGCGCTGCTTCTCGAACGCAGGGACTTCTGCAAATCCGTTTCCGCCAAATCGCCTGCGTCGAGCATGGGGTCGGCCTCCTCCAGGTCCTCGGCGCTCAACGCCCCGAGCGCCACCCCTTTGTCGACCGCGATTCGCACGGCGCGCCCCGCCGCCTCATGCGCATGGCGGAAGGGAACCCCCCGCCGCACCATGGCGTCGGCCAGGTCCGTCGCCGTCATATAACCGCCCTCTGCGGCTTGCGCCATCGCCTGCTTATCAAACCGCATGGATTCGACCATGGGCGCCATGACCTCCAGTGAGGCCAGCAGCGTGTCCGCGGCGTCGAAGAGGGATTCCTTGTCCTCCTGCATATCGCGGTTATAGGTGAGCGGCAGCCCTTTCATAAAGGTGAGCAAGGCGATGAGATCACCGAAGACGCGCCCGCTCTTGCCCCGGACGATCTCGGCCACGTCGGGGTTTTTCTTCTGCGGCATGAGCGAGCTTCCCGTCGCGAAGGAATCCGCAAGCTCCACGAAACCGAACTCACCGCTCGCCCAGAGAATGATCTCCTCCCCCAAGCGGCTTAAGTGCATCATCGAAATAGCGGCGGCGGATGCGAATTCGAGCGCGAAATCCCTGTCGCTCACCGCGTCCATGCTGTTCTCGGCGACGGAGGCGAACCCGAGCTTTTTCGCCACCATTTTTCTGTCTATCGGGTGGCTCGTGCCCGCAAGCGCTCCCGCGCCCAGCGGCAGGACGTTGACGCGGGCGCGCACTTCGGCGAACCGCTCCCCGTCGCGCCTGAGCATCTGGGAATAGGCGAGCAGATGATGCGCCAGCGATACGGGCTGCGCGCGCTGTAAATGCGTGTAGCCGGGCATCACCGCCTCGACGTGCGCTTCCGCCTGCGCGAGCAGGGCGCGCCTCATCGCCAAGAGCGCGTCCCCTATCTCATCTATCCGGTTCCTGAGCCACAGCCTGAGCGAGGTGGCCACCTGGTCGTTCCGGCTCCGGGCCGTGTGCAGCCTGCCGCCGACGGCGCCGATTCGCTCCGTGAGCGCCGCCTCGACGTTCATGTGCACGTCTTCGAGTTCGGCCCGGAATTCGAACCTGCCCGCCTCCACTTCCTTGAATATAGCCTTGAGGCCCGAGACGATTTTCCGCGCATCCGCTTTCGTGATGATGCCCTGCGCACCCAGCATCTCCGCGTGGGCGACCGAAGCCAAGACGTCATACGGCGCCAGGCGGTAATCGAACGAGACGCTCTCGGTGAAGGCCTCCACGCGCGCGTCCGTCCCCCCCCGGAACCTCCCGCCCCAGGGTTTATTGGTCTTCGTCTTCGGAGACTTCGCTTGCCGCTTCGGCATCATCTTACTTCCCATATTGAACCACGGCGCGCCCCGGAAATTACGCCCAGGGGCGCAAAGAGAACTGCTTACACGATAGCATGCGGATAGGGCAACCGGGGGACCTGGAAATCAGGCGGAACCGCCCGAACCGCTTGCGGGCGAGCGCCGCATCTTCTAGGATGAAAGCCATATAGTTTATTTCAAACCTTTCCGCTGCATTTTTGGGAAAACGTATTTGGAACAAAGAAACCGTTTATTCTCACCCGGACAATGGATTTTCATCGTCTCCGCTTTCGTCCTCATGGGGCTCTTCTCGGGCCTTAATTTTCTATTCGGCGTATTCCTGAACCCCCTGGTAGACGAGTTCGCCTGGAACCGCTCGACGGCATCGGCGGCGTATTCCCTCAACATGTTCATGATAGCGTTCTGCTCGATGATTGCGGGCGGCTTCTCCGATAAATTCGGGACGAGACCCGTGCTGATCGTCGGGATTCTGATCGCAGGCGGTTCGCTGCTTCTCTCTTTCTTCATCCAGAACCTGTGGCACTACTTCCTGTTCACCGGCGTGATGGCGGGCACGGGACGCGCGGCCATCGCAACGCCCGTGCAAGCCTTTATTCAGCGCAACCTGAACAGACACCGGGGGCTGGCCACCGGGCTGGCCGGCTCGGGCACGGGTCTCGGCATATTGATCCTGGCGCCCCTCACAGGCTTTTTCATCAGCAATCACGGATGGAGACTCTCCTATCTGTACCTGGGCGTCATATTTTTCGTTTTCGCCGTTCCCGCGGCGCTGTCCCTGAAGCCACAAAGACAATCCATGACGGGCGGCGACGGCTCCAAGCAATCCCCGGCCAGACAGGAAGAACCCGACCCGATTCTCCCCGAAGCGTCCATGGGAATGCGGGAAATACTCAAGCGCAGGCCGTTCTGGATGATCATCTCGAGTCACGCCACCGACTGCATGTGCCACTCGGTTCTCATCGTTCACCTGGTGCCCATCGCGATTGAGGCGGGCATACCGCACCTGCAGGCGGCGGGACTCGTGGGCGTCATGGGTCTGGGGACGCTCATCGGGCGAATCAGCATGGGCGTGCTCTCGGACCGCATCGGCTCGAAATGGGCGTTGTTCACCACGCTCACGACGCAGACACTGGCTGTTCCCTTCTTGTTCTGGATTGATTCCACCTACGCGTTCTATGCCGTCGCCCTGGTGGTCGGGGTCGGCATGGGAGGACACGGGACGATGTATCCCGTGGTCACGCGCGAATACTATGGGCCCAAGAAAATAGGCCTACTCTTCGGGGCCTTCATCACAGGCGCGAGTTCGGGAATGGCCACGGGCGGATTCATGGGCGGACTGCTCCACGATCTGAGCGGTAATTACACGCTCTCCATCCTGTTCAGCTTCCTGACCGGGTTCGCCTCGCTGTTCTTCGTGCTCTCCTACCCTTCCAGAGTAAAACCGAGCAGGAAAGAGGAGGTGGCGCACCCCGCCGCACAACCCGCGGGTTGAGGGGCGTTCGCGAACCTTCCCAATAGCAGGCCCTTGTTCTTGATCCGGCGCATGCCGGATTGACGATCAGAAGCGCATTCACATCTTGTAGTGGGCCGTTGTTGTGAACGGCTCAAGGTCGCGACCCCGGACAGGCACAGGGGCCTGTCCCTACGCAAGACGCAATGGTTCCGTAGAGGCGGCCCCCCGTGGCCATCCATGCGATCAACGTGTTCCATCATTTCGCATTCGGGATGTATGTCAGACATATATGTCTGACATATTATGCGACCCGTTCTGGGCTGCGGAAGGGCCGGGCCGCATAATATGCGGCCCCTACACTCTCAAACGGCGCCGTCCGCTGGTGGATTCGGCGAGATACGACACCGAGCCGCGTCTGAGACGCGGCCCGGTGTTTCAGCCTGTTTTCCTCGTTTCCCGTTACCCGCCTAAGCGGATGCCGCGCGCGCGGCCCGGACCAGGTCGTAGCGGTCGAGGTTCATCACCTTCGCCCACGCGGCGGCGAAATCGCGGGCGAACGTTTCTTGCGAATCGTCGCACGCGTAGGCTTCCGCGACCGCCCGGAGCCTCGAGTCGGAACCGAAGGCGAGGTCGACGGCGGTGGCGGACCACCTGAGCGCGCCCGTCGCGCGGTCGCGCCCCTCGTACATCCCCTTCGATTCGCCCGACGCCCGCCATTCGGTGTTCATGTCGAGCAGGTTCACGAAGAAATCGTTGGTCAGCGTCCCAGGCCGCTCCGTGAAGACGCCCGCCGCCGACCCCCCGGCGTTCGCGTCCAGGACGCGCATGCCGCCTACGAGCGCCGTCATCTCGGGGGCCGTGAGCGTCAGCATGTACGCCCGCTCCACCAGCCACTCCTCTGCCGTACCGTCGAGATCACTTGCCATGTAGTTGCGGAACGCATCCGCCCTCGGTTCGAGAACGGCGAACGATTCCGCGTCGGTCTGCGCATCAGAGGCGTCCGTACGCCCCGGCGAGAATGGAACCTGAACGGCGCAGCCGGCCTTCGCGGCGGCATCCTCCACGGCCGCGCACCCGCCCAGGACGATCACGTCGGCGAGCGAGACCCGCTTGGAGCCGGACTGCGCGGCGTTGAACTCCGCCTGAATCTCTTCGAGCTTGCGCAGCGCTTCAGACAACTCGGCCGGGTCGTTCACCGCCCAGTCCTTCTGCGGCGCCAGGCGGACGCGCGCCCCGTTCGCCCCGCCGCGCCTGTCGGTACCCCGGTAAGAGGCCGCCGAAGCCCAGGCGGTTGAGACCAGGCGCGAGACGGAGAGGCCCGACGCCAGGATGGCGCGCTTTAGCCCTGCGGCGTCCTCTTCTCCTATCAGTTCATGGTCCACGTCCGGCACCGGGTCCTGCCACAACTGCGGCTCCCCGGGAACCAGCGAGCCGACGCAACGAGAGCGGGGGCCCATGTCGCGGTGGGTCAGCTTGTACCACGCCCTGGCGAAGGCGTCGGCGAAATCTGCCGGGTTCTCGCGGAAGCGCCTCGCAATCGCCTCGTATGCGGGGTCCATCTTCAGCGAGAGGTCCGTCGTGAGCATCATGGGTGCCTGGCGCTTGTCGGGGTCGTGGGCGTCCGGGACGGCGACCGCCTCGGGCGCATCCACGGGCGTCCACTGCCACGCGCCGCCGGGACTCTTCGTCTTCTCCCACTCGTAGCCGAACAGGTTGTCGAGGAAGTTGTTGTCCCACCCGACCGGATTGGTCGTCCATGCGCCCTCCGGCCCGCCGGTGATGGCGTCGCCCGCCTTGCCGCTGCCGAAGCCGTTCCGCCAGCCGAGACCCTGTTCCTCGAGAGCGGCGCCTTCGGGTTCGGGACCCAGGTGTTCGTCTCCGCTTGCGGCGCCGTGAGACTTGCCGAACGTGTGTCCGCCGGCGATGAGCGCGACCGTCTCCTCGTCGTTCATGGCCATGCGGGCGAACGTCTCTCGGATGTCCACGGCGGCGGCGAGCGGATCGGGATTGCCGTTCGGCCCCTCGGGGTTCACGTAGATGAGGCCCATCTGAACGGCGCCGAGGGGTTTTTCGAGATCCCGCTCGCCGGTGTATCGCTCATCCCCGAGCCAGGTGGCCTCCGGACCCCAGTAGACGTCCTCGGGCTCCCAGACGTCCTCGCGACCGCCCGCGAAACCCAGCGTCCTGAATCCCATCGACTCAAGCGCGCAGTTGCCCGTGAAGACCATGAGGTCGGCCCAGGAGAGACTGCGGCCATACTTCTGCTTGACGGGCCAGAGCAGACGGCGCGCCTTGTCCAGGTTCGCATTGTCGGGCCAGCTGTTCAGGGGCGCGAAGCGCAGCTCGCCCGAGGCCGCGCCGCCCCGGCCGTCATGAATGCGGTAGGTGCCCGCGCTGTGCCAGGCCATCCGGATGAAGAGCGGCCCGTAGTGGCCGTAGTCGGCCGGCCACCAATCCTGCGACGTTGTCATCACCTCCTCGACGTCTTTCTTGAGCTCGTCCAAGTCTACCGTCTCGAACGCCGCGGCGTAGTCGAAATCCTCCCCCATCGGATTTTGGGCGCGAGAGTTGCGGCTGAGAACCTCCAGATTCAACTGCTCCGGCCACCAGTCCCTGATCCTGGCGCCGTTCGCCTGACGCCCGTTTTCACTCTTCATATTCCCTCCGGTCATATTATTTGGTATTCGCTGACGGAAAACTCCATTCCGGGACGGCTTTCACACCCGCTTCGCCCGGCGCTTCCCGGAGAACGGCGGGCGATTCTGAGTAGCAAAGGAGAGCCGCGTCGTCAATCCGCGCCCGGTGGTATTGCGGCGTTGTCGATGGGGCAGCCGAAGAAACGGGTTTCAGAGCCGGGCGGCGCCGTAGCGCCTCGTATTGCGCCTGTCGAGATGGCGGATGAACGGACTGCGTCCGCCCTCTCTTTGCCGCCTGCCACGGCGAAGAAGTATACCCGAGGACGCATTCATGGGGGCCGAAAGATTTTTTTGACAATTCAGCCCTTCAAACCTATTTTTATTATATAGGCGTGAGTTCATCGCATCGAAGAACCATGAGGTCAGACCCCCTTCCGGGGGAGAAAAAAGGAGCCAAAGCAACGATCGTCCCACCAAAATAGCAGCACGGACTGTTCGAGAGGAGATCACTCATGAAGAAGTGGCGCTCATTCCCGGTTCTCGTCGGTTTTCTCTTCTCTATCCTGCTTATCGCCACGTTCCTTAACCCCACCGGAACCGACGCCTTCGATCGGGATTCCAAATGGGATACCGTCTATTCGAAGGGCAGCCGGCTCTACCTGACACACTGCGCGGCCTGCCACGGAAAGAACGGCAAAGGAGGCGTGGGTCTCCCCCTGAACCTGCAAAGTTTTCTGTCCGTCGCGCCCGAAGGGTACATCCGCCGCTCCATCTTCTACGGGCGCTTGCCGCGCCAGATGATCCCATACGGGACATTCCTGAAAAAAGAAGACATCGAAGCCATCGCGACCTACGTGCGAAGCTGGCAGCTCCGCGATTACGCAGGGATCGATCAGAAACGGGTGGCGGGCTCCGTTTCCCGCGGAAAGCAATTCTTCGACGGGATGTGCTCCGGCTGCCACGGGCGGGACGGCCTCGGCGGCCCCCAGGTGGGTGGAGGGCACGTGACGAACGCCATGGCGGGCTACGCCGGCCCCGCCCTGAACAACCAGGGTTTTCTCAAATCCGCCACCGACGGCTACATCAAGGCGACGATGATGCAGGGCCGGGTCGGTACGCCGATGGGCGCCTACCTCAAGGGAAAGCAGGGGATGGTGGAGCTGACCGAGGAAGAGATTAACGACATCGTCGCCTATATCCGCACCTGGGAAAAACGCGATTCGGGACTCGTAGACCCCTGGAGGGACAAGTGATGCCGAAATTCAATCGCCGTGCGTTTCTGAAGTCGTCCACCGCGCTGGCCACCGGACTCGCCATGGGCGGGAGCCTGACCCGCGACAAGGAGTTGTTCCAGCTCGTCGGGGAGGCGGAGGGCGCCCAGGACACGCGGAAGCTGGTCCCCACGCAATGCCCCTACTGCGGCGTTGGATGCCACACCTACTACGTCGTCGAGAACGAGAAGATCGTGGCGTGCATCCCGGACAAGGACTCTCCGGTCAACCTGGGTCTGCAGTGCATCAAGGGCCTCACGGCCGCGGAGTCCCTCTACGTCGACCGGCTGGAGGAGGTCCTGATCCGCAAGGACATGTCCAACCCGCTGACCGGCCACGTCTCGAAGACGAAGGGGCGCTTCGATGACGATGTCTTCCGCGTCGCCACGTGGGAAGAAGGCATGGAGATCGTCTCCAACATGGTCGCCGGGGTCGTGAAGAAGTATGGGGGAAACTCCGTCGGAGTCTACCAGTCCGGCCAGTTGACCATGGAGGAGCAATGGCTGGACAACATCTTCTACAAGGGCGTCCTCCAGTCGAACAGCATCGAGGCCAACGCCCGGATGTGCATGACCTCGGCCGTAACGGGCTACATCCACAGCCTCGGGAGCGACCATCCGCCGGGGAACTATTCCGATATCGAGGATGCCGACTTCATCAACCACTGGGGCCATAACGCGCGTGGGTCGCACCCCGTCCTGTTCTGGCGCGTGGCGGCCACCAAGGAGAAGCGCAACATCCCGACCATGGTGGTCGACCCGCGCTATACCGGGACCATGGACGGCTACGCCCAGATCAACCCCAACAACAGCCTCTCGATCACCCTCCGCCCCAACGGCGACCTCTCACTTCAGAACGCCATCGCCCACGTCCTGATGAAGGAGTTCCCCCAGGCCGTGGACGAGGCCTTCATCCGGCAGCACACGGACGGGTTCGACGATTACCGGGCGGGCATCATGGCCCGCTACAGCCCGGAGCAGGTCATCGATCGGACCGGGATCGCCCCCTCCGTGGTCAGGCGCATCGCCTCGATCTGGGCGGACGCCAGCCTGAAGGGGAAGCGGCGCAAGAAAGGCGGCGTCCTCTCCTTCTGGGGGATCGGGTACAACCAGTCGCTCCACGGGCAGCACCGCAACATCAACATCATCAACCTCCACCTGCTGACCGGGAACATCGGCCGGCCGGGCGCCGGCCCGTTCTCCATGACGGGGCAGCCCAACGCCATGAGCGAGCGCCTCATGGGCGGCCTGACCGGACGGCTCCCGTTCAACGAGGGCATCAAGAACGCGGCGCACCGCCGGAAGATAAACGAGGCATGGGGCCTGCCTCCGGGACGGCTCGACGTCACCGCCGAAGCCCCGAACAAGGGCATGACCATCGGCATGTTCGAGCGCGCCCTGAAGGGAGACATCAAGATAATGCAGTTCGCCTACGCCACCCACGTGGACCTGCCGGAGGTGGAGACCCTCATCCGGCCCGCCATCACCAAGACGTTCACCTACATGGTGGAGGCCTACCGGCACGCCCCGAACCTGCTCTACGGCGACGTCATCTTCCCCGCCGCCACCCACGGCGAGAAATGGGGGGTGTACCAGAACAGCGAGCGAAAGATGTACGTCACGGACAAGGCCATGGAGCCGCCCAATAACTGCAGACCCGACCTGGACGTCATCATTGACGAGGGCAAGTCCATCGCCACGAAGCTCGGCCTGGATGCGGAGAAGATATTCCCCTACAAGCGGAAGGCGGACGGTTACTATGACCCCGAAGAGGTCTATCGGGACATCTGCCGGGCCAGCAAGGGATCGGATGCGGATTTGACGGGCATCCTGGAGGTGGAAAAGCGGGACAAGCTCTCTCCCTACGATCAGCTCCGCAAGCGCAAGGGAATCTTCTATCCCGCCCCCACGTATGAGATAGCCAGAGAGGGAGGGGTCGCGCGCAAGTACATGGCGCAGGAGAAGGGCTGGAAGGACAAGCCCTACAGCGCGTTCCGGCGCAAGGACGGCAAGGCGAAGTTCAAGCTCACCGAGCAGGACTATTCGCGCGCCAAGGAGCTGACGGACATCTTCGCGAAAGCGGGCAAAGACCCGGATTTCTTCGCCATGGACCATTACGACGTGCTGGTCGAGATGCGCGACAACGGGCTGACGCCGGAGTTGCCTGATTTCGACTACTACGGAAAATCGATGGCGGAGATCAAGCAGGCCGACAAGTACCCCTTCTGGCTGAACCTGGGCGTCGTCTTCGAGCACTTCCACACTACCAAGACGATACGGGCGGCCACCACACGGCGTCTGGTGCCGGAGCAGTACCTCGAAATGAATCCCCGCGACGCGCGCCGACTGGGGATCGATGACGGGGAATGGGTCCGGGTCGTGACGCCTCGGGGCAGCTACGAGGCGCGGGCCAGCATCGGCACGAAGAGCAAGGTCAAGCCCGCGCGCAACAAGGTCATGCCGGGGCAGGTGTTCTCCCCGTGGAACCTTTCCGTCGCGGACAGCGCCGACCCGAAGAAGAACCGGTGGCTCGTCAACGCGGTCACGCACCGGGCTTTCGATCCGGTATCCGGCCAGGCGGACTTCAAGCACGTAAAGGCGAGGATCGAGAAGATCTAGATCCCCGGTGAACCGAGAGGGACGGGCAGGGAGTTCTCCCCTTCCCCGTCTCGCAGGACCAGGAGGTTTTGGGGAGGCGGGAGAATGGGCCTGAACAGACGGAGGTTCCTGCTCGCGGGGGCGGCGGCGCTCACCGGCGTCGCTTCCCTGCTCGCGGCCGGACGGAGGAGCTTCGCGAGTGCCGGGGCGCGTTTTCGGCGCCTCCTCCGGCCGCCCGGCGCGCTGAGCGAGCAGGATTTCCTCGATCGGTGCATCCGCTGCGCGAGGTGCGCCGCCGTCTGCCCGAACACCGCCATTCAGATGACCGGGTTCGGGCAGGGGCTTCGGAACCTCAACACCCCCTACATCGTCCCCCGCGAACAGGCCTGCATGCTCTGCATGAAGTGCACCGAAGTCTGCCCGACGGGGGCCTTGACCCGAATCGCCGCAGACGACGACGCCGTCCTCACGCAGGTCAAGATGGGACGCGCGGTGGTGGATCGCTCCATGTGCTTCTCCTACCAGGGGCGCACCTGCGGGGTGTGCATTCGCGCATGCCCCTTTCCCGGGGTGGCCATGAAGACCGGAATGTACGAGCAGCCCATCGTGACGGACGCCTGCGTGGGCTGCGGGCTCTGCGAGCGCGCCTGCATCCACGTCCCCCAGGCGATCCGCATCGTCCCGGTGGAGTCCTGATACCGTGGTCGCCTGGCTCAGAAGAGCGATCCAGCTGGGGGCGCTCGGCCTGCTCCTGGCCGTGCCCGCCCTCAATTACGGGGGGATCCTCTACCAGCAGTACGGCAAGAACGGCTACCACAAGATATCCCTGACAGGGACCGTTTTCGAGCAATGGCTCTACCACCTGTTTTCTGTCACGGTCGGGCGCCTGGCGGACCCCGCCGTCCGCTCGATGGACTGGGTGGGGAATTTCGGGTCGTTCTCCGTGTTCGGGTTCCCGATTCTCGATCCGGTCGTCGCGGCGGAGACCGTGCTGCGGACCCCGGTCGCCTGGCCGGCTCTCCTGGCGGGGGCCGCGCTGCCGTTTGTCGTGGCCGTCGTCCTCGGGCGGGTCTTCTGCGGGTGGGTCTGCCCGGTCAACACTCTTCTCGAGGGATTCGACCTCCTGAGACGGCGCGCGCTGCCGAAGATCGGGGTCCGTTCGCCGGACCTCAAAGTCCCCCGGTGGGCCAAGTGGACCCTGCTCTTCGCCGGGCTGGGCGCGGCGGTCGCCTTCGACATCGCCCTGTGGGCGAACCTCCTCCCCCACGTTCAGATCGGGCGGGACGTGTTCTCTCTGATGGTGTTCGGCGTCACGAACGGCGGCGTCCTGATCTTCTCAGGCGTCATCCTGGCGGAACTGCTCCTCTCCCGCCGGGCCTGGTGCCGCTCCCTCTGCCCGACCGGCGCGCTGCTGGGATTCTTCGGCTCGCTGGCGCCCTTCCGGGTGCGCAAGGCCGAGCGCGCCTGCATCGACGGCTGCACGGCCTGTGCGCGAGCCTGCCCGATGGGGGTCAACCCGGCGGAGCCGTTCTCCCTGGCCGAATGCTACAACTGCGGGGTCTGTACGACCGCGTGCCCCGCAGACCTCCTGACCCTGGGAATCCCCCCTTCCCCGAGACGCTTCCCGGCTGCCCTGCTCTCGCGCCTGAGAAAAGGCGTCTCCCTGGGGTTGGGGCTGGCGCTGCTCCTGGTTCCGCTCGCCGCTTCGGCCCACCACATGCGGGGAAAGCCCCATTACGGCTATGCCGAAAACTACCCCCAGATTCCCACACGCGAGACACGCGTCCGGGTCGGCCGCTACGACATCACCGTGGTGAGCTATTTTTTCGAGGGGCTGCGCCGACAGACATCGGACACGCCGGACGACGTGCAGTTCTACGTCAGCCTCACGGACGCCAAGACCGGACAAAGCTACACCGGTCCCCTGACCATCGAGGTGCGCCGGGGGAAGACGCGGCTCGCGGTCTTCCAGCACGACCGGCCTTTCGAGGAAGCCGTGTACCGGGTCCGCCAGTCGGTGCCGGGAACGGGGCTTTACGACTTGCGGCTCATCGCCGAGGGGTTTCAGGGGTCCGTCCCGGTCGACGTCCGGGGCGACAGCGTCTCCTGGATGCCGTACGCGGCGTCGGGCGGGGTCGTACTGTTCGTCCTGCTCCTCTTTATCCACCGCAGGCGCGCCCGCGCGTCCCGCCGGAGGAAGACCCATGCGGCATCCGGCGCGTAAGACAACCCGAACCCTCGTCTTTCTCCCGGCGCCGGCGACGCCTGCCCGGCGGCCGGTCTGAGGCTGCGCGATGGAGCCGATAGAATTCGACCGGCGGGCTTTCCTGCAAAGGGGGCCTTTCGCATTTATCCAGGCGGTTCTCTCCGAATCTTCCGCCGGTAACGCCGATACGACCCGCCCCCCGCTCCGCCCGCCGGGCGCAGCGCCGGAGGAGGAATTCCTGGAGCTTTGCTGCGGCGTCGGCGCGTGCGCGGAGGTCTGCCCGGCCGACGCCATCCGGCTGGTCCCCGGGGAGGGCGATTCGGGAACCCGCCACCCGGTCATCGTCCCCCAGGAGGCCGCCTGCATCGTCTGTGAGGACCTCGCCTGCATGAAGGCCTGCCCGAGCGGCGCCCTCTCCCTGGTGTCAGTTGAGGAGATCCGTATCGGGCGCGCGCAGGTGAGCCCCGACCGCTGCCTCGCGTGGAGCGGGACGGACCCGGGGTGTGATTACTGTGTGGACCGGTGCCCCCTCGGGTCAGAAGCCATCCGCCTCGAGCGCGCAGGAGGAGTGCGCGGCCCCGTGGTCGAGATAGGGTGCGTCGGGTGCGGCGTATGCGAGTATTTCTGCCCGACGCAGCCCTCCGCCATCCGGGTGTATCCCTGCTGATCCCCGCCGGAAAAGCTGCAAACACTCGCTCTTCGCTCGCGTCAAACGCTCACTAATCAATCGCGTTTTACCTTCGGCGGCTACTCAGGGTGAGGGCGATACGGCAGCGAGGCGGGGCGAGAGGAACGCGCCCGCCCGACCTGTCCGCCGCAAACGGCGGCTTCGAAAGGTCACGTCAGGCCGCCTATTGCGTGCGCTTGGCGACGAAACCGCCCGTCATTGACCCATTGACCTTGAACACGCCGCCCACCGTGTCCTGGGTGAAGTCGGCGTCGTTCTCGTCGCGGAACGTTCCCGAGATCGTGCGGCTGCTTCCCGTACTCGAGAAACTCCCGCCGGTCACGGCCAGGCCGCTCCAGGCCTGGCTGCTGTAGGTGAGGGGCACCAGCGGGCTGCCCTTGGTGTATTCGCTGCTCTCGAGGTTGGTCAGATTCACGTCCACCGTGGTGGAGGTACCGAAATTCACGGTGACCGAGGCGTCGCCGCCGATCAGGTCGCCCCTCCACTCAATATTGGCGTCGGATCTGACGGCGATCACATGGCCCGCCCACGTCCCCGTCTCATTGTCGTCCATCGCCGCGGGCTGCACGGCGGACCTGGCGGCGGGCGTCTCGAGAAACGAATCGGCCACGAAAAAATCATCGAACGGCCAGCCCCCTTGGATCCAATAGAACAAAGAGGTCTTCCCCCCGACCGTGCCATAGCCCAGTCTCTTGACGTGAACGTGGACCTTCATATCGTCGTCGCCGGCGTCCGACGGATATGTGAACCACTTCTCGACGGCTTGTGGCGTGATTACATTGCCGTGTTCGTCGAATCCAAAGGCGCTGCACGTTCGTGCGTTGTCCGGCTCACCTTGTAGATAACAAGTGGCGGTAACCTCTATGTTGCTTGCGGGAGGCTGTCTTTCTCTGACCGAGATGTCGGGCGCATTGTTGGGCTTTAGGCCCGAAATGAAATCGGGGTGGCTCCCCCAGATTCCGAAGGTGTTCATGTTGACGACCGTTCCTTCACCGGAAGGCAGGCCGGCGGGAGCCGAGGTGGTTGTCGACGTCACCGTCGACGCGGATCGTTGCGGCGTCGTACGGGGGGCCGGCACGTACCAATTGTAGTTCCTGGCCGGCGGCGGGTCGGGCGCTGACACCGGCGGCGCGGGGGGATCCGGCTCGGAGGCCGGGGCGGGCCCCGGAACCGTCAGCGGCGTCGGCGCGGAAACCGGCTGGGGTACGACCGCGTCGTTGCCGGGGGTCGCGTGGGCCGACTGCGCCTGCGCCACAGCCGCCTGTACTTCCTGCGTGGTAGGCGGCGTGGGCGTCACGGCAGGCGGCGGCGCATTCACCGAGGCCCCCCCGCCGCCGCCGCATGCGGACAGCACGAACATGAGCGCTGCAACCGTCACGAAACCGGAACGTCTGCCTCGACCGGTACGGTCTTTCTCAATTGCCATTTTAATTACCCTTCCTATTGCAAGTTGCTCCCGGTATCGCACCTGGCGTTTTGAAAAAACATGGTTACGGCTTCGTCTGTTTTTCATGTGCGCTTCCCCCCTTGCGCTTGCACGAGTTCCACGGCGGACTTCGCCGGTTTGCGGATGAGATACGGACCGGGACTGTCACGACAAGAGTCGGTACGGTTTTGCTCGTTCCGGAGGAGGGGTTTTTCAGCGCGCCTTCGAGGGCCGGCCGGCCCGCCAACGGAACGGGCGGACGCGCGGCGGCGATGCCGCCGTCGGTCCGGCCTCCCCGGACGAGCGGGGCGCCGGTTGCCAGGGTTTCCAGGTTGCGTTTCAATTTCCCGTTCCGCTTTCCATGACTTCGTGTACGATAAAAACGATTAAATATAACAATAATTGCGTATTTATATACCTGAATATAATACTATAAATGTAAAGCGCAATTCAACCACGGAATTTGGCGGGCCACCGGGGCGAGGGAAAACCAACCCCCCCTACCCCCCCTTGACAGGGGGGTAAAGGCGATGCCCTCCGACGAGGGGGGATGAGGAGGTGTAGCAGGGCAACCCCGAGGAGGCGTTGTCCGGCCCTCCGGGGTTGTCCCTTCCCCATATATACACGTCCCCGTCTCGCCGGGCGGAGCGTTTGACGATGGGCGCGCTCCCTTTTTATACTCATCGGCGTACACGAGGAATCTGATCGGCCCCACTCCGGGGAGAAACGCATGACGACGTATGAACACCTCAGCCTCATCATCGGGTCCTTGAACCTCGTCGCCTCCTACGGCGGCCTCGCGCTCATCTACCACGGCATCCGCGTCATGTCGAAGAACGCCGACATGCGCTCCGCCGATTCCGAGCGCAAGCACGACGAGGCGATGGCCGAATCCCGCCGCAGGGAAGAGGAAGGCATCCGCAGGCACGAGGAGTCGATGGCCGCCCTGCGCGAACTCATCGCCGAACAGGCCGAGGGCCGCATGGCCCTGCGTGAACTCATCGCCGAGGGGGCGGAGGGGCGAATGGCCCTGCGCACGCTCATCGAGCGAACCGGTTAATCCAGGCCGACCCAAGCCAAAACAGTAAAGGCGGCGCCCCCCGGCGAGGGAGGGGGTAGCAGGACAAACCTCCGTGGTTGTCCTTCGCCATGCGGGCGGCGGCGTCCCGTCGAGAGAGGGGTGATGGAGCGATATCCGGATGAAAAGGTCCGCCGGGTGGTGGCCGGCATCATACCGACCCTCGATTCGAAACACACGAACGAAGCCTTCTTCCAGGCGGCGGCGATGATGGTGTTGAAACGGCTCGAGAAGAAGATCGGCATCGTCGTCCTGGACACGTCCACCCTTTCGGCGACGCGGCAGTACGGCGCGCCGGACATCATCATCTGCCGGGCCGGGGGGGAGTATGTCGCCATCGACCTCAAGGCGGGGAAGAACGACCTTTCCACGAGTCAGCAGCGGTTCCGGGAGCGTGTGATCAGAGCCGGCGGCAAGTACTTCGTGTGCCGGACGCTCCGCCACGTGATTGACGCCGCGGTGAGCGGCGACCTGGAGCCGGACGGGTAGGGACAGGCTCCCGTGCCCGTCCGTGGCCCACGCGCCCCTCCTGTATCGGGGTGAATACCACCGACGGGCGGCCACGTTCGAACTCCCCTCTTCGGGAAGTTCGACGCCCCTACGGCCTCCATTCGAGGGGGCGCGCAGGGGTTTTTGAACAACCCCTTGTCAGGTGGGTAAAGGCAACACCCTCCGGCGAGGAGGTGCAAGAAAAGCTTCCCGAGGGGAAAGCCCGATGAAACAGTCCAATGCGGGAGGATTTGCGTTTGTGCAGGGTCAGGCCCCCGTGCCTGTCCCGACGACTCAGGGTGAGGTGAAACCCGGCCGGGGCGGGTGGGTTTGCGAGCCCCCCGGTTGCGATTGACCTTCGAAACGCTTCTCTGCCTCATCGGCGGACAGCCCGCTGCGCCGCGCGGAGCGCCCCTCACGCGGCGGCGTCCCCCACCCTGCAGGCAACCAGACCTTCCCTCTCCGGGGGCGGTTTCAAGGCGCGCGCATTTTCTCGCATTTGCAGTGGCGCGAGAGGAGACCTTCGGGGGTATCCTGAGAGGTTGGCCTGACGTGCGGCTTCCCCTTCCCGGGAAGGGCCGGTTTCGTTTTCCGGCGGGAACCGCCCGCGCATCTGCCCGCATTTGCGGCGGCGCGCGGAGCGGCGCGCGCAGGTATGATGGCGGAGCGGCTCGGCGCGTTCAAAATTATGGAATTTCCGTAAATATAGATAAATTCACGGGGTAATTCAGTAAATTACTGAAAATTTTCGAGGGGAAATGCGGGCAGATGCGCCCGCGAAAACCGGTTCCGACGGCCGGATCCGTCCGCCGCACACCCAGGCGCGGGGGAATTCTGCCACGGCCCGCCAGGCCCGCGACATCGGCAAATGCGGGGATTTGCAGGGGCTTGCATATTTTCTCGTCCGGACCCCCGGGTCGTCTTGACACCCACCGGCTGTGTTGGTAGGTTCCCGCCCGTCAAATTCGTTGCCGCACTTCTCGTCTGGGGAGAATGCAGGGCATGGCCTCCGATCCTCCTCCAGAGCCGGGCCGCGGACCACAAGCGAAGAAACCGGCCAGGGCGCGCGACAGGAAAATCCGCAAGGGCGTGCGAAACGTGCACCTCGCGGCACTGGGCTGGAACTTCGTGACGGCGCCGCTCGTAGGCGGCGGCATCGGGTATGTCATTGATCATTATGCCGGCACATATCCGTGGGCGATGGTAATCGGGTTGTTTCTGGGTTTTGTTTCCGCTTTTATCGATCTCATCAGAGGCGTCCGCTGAATGCGAAACCAACCATCATTCGCCCTCAGAAGCATCGAAAACTCCGGCTGGCTGATTCTGGCCCTCATGAGTCTGGCGGGACTGATTCTGAGGGACGTTCCGACGGCCCTGGGCGTGGCGACAGGCGGAGCGTGCGCGCTTGGAAGTTTCCGGATGATGGATGTATACTTCGCCCGCATTTTTCAAAAAAACGTCAGCCGCCCGAAATGGTGGCATCACGTTTTATACATATTGCGCTTTTTCGCCCTCATGGGCGTCGTAGCGCTCGCGATAGGCTGGGCAGGGCTTCCCGTCGTGAGCGTGGTGATAGGGTTGACCATTCCGCCGTTGGCCATATTCATTCACGGGGCTCGATACGCCCTGCGAATACAAGGATCTACAAGAGCATAACACATGGAAAAATTTCACCCGTTCCTGTATTTCGACATCTACCCGGGGCTCTCCGCCTATCCCAACATCGTGTACAGCTGGCTGGTGATGGTGTTCCTCATCGTGACCTCACTGCTCGTCACCAAAGCGCTGCAAAAGATACCCGTTGGCGGACAAAACCTCTTCGAGGCGATTTTCGACGGGTTTTCCGCCTTCATGGAAGGCCCCCTCGGCAATGAGGGGCGTCCCTTCTTCCCCCTCGTATTCACGCTGGGCACCTACATTTTCCTGTGCAACGTCATTGGAATCCTGCCCGGCTTCATGGCGCCGACGAGCAACCTGAACACCAACGTGGGTTGTGCGCTCACCGTGTTTTTCGCCACCCATTACGTGGGACTCAAGAGAAGCGGCATGGCGTATCTCAAGCATTTCACGGGCCCCATCATGTGGCTGGCGCCGCTCATGATACCCATCGAGATTATCTCTCATCTGAGCCGTCCCCTTTCACTCACTTTGCGCCTTTTCGGGAACATCACGGGCGAGGAACTCGTACTCGGCGTTCTGATGCTGCTCTGCCTGCAGATTTTCCTGCCCGTTCCCTGGGCGATGCAGATGTTCGTCATTTTCGGAAGTTTCATTCAGGCCTTTGTTTTCACCCTCTTGACCATGATATATATCGCCGGGTCGCTTGAAGGACACGACCACGACGAGGAGCATGGCCATGAGGCCGCCCACGCTCATTAACGATAACGGTTCATGTAGGAATCACTTCAACAAGGAGAAGCAAGGGATGAAACGCTTGGGGATAATCGGATTCACGTTAGCCAGCTTCGCAGCCATGGCCACCAATGCCTTCGCCGCCGCAGCCGGCGATGCCGGAAGCGGTGAGGTTATGAAATGGAGAATGATCTCCTCGTCGTTCGCTCTGGCCATCGCCGCCGCAGCGGGCGCCTTCGCCCAGAGCAGGAGCATCGCCAGCGCCTTGGACGGCACGGCGCGCAACCCGGGAGCCGGCGGAGATCTTCGCGTGTCGATGATCATCGGTCTCGCCTTAATCGAGTCCCTTGTCATTTATACGTTCGTAATCTGCCTCATCATCATCCTTGGCTAGATAAACCAGCGCTCGCAAGACTCAAGGGGGGGCCGGACGGCTCCCCCTTTTCGCGTTGGCCGACGACGATTGTCTTGATACGCGTTCCCAGGATGTCCTGTTTCCTGAAGCATTGAAAATATCTGCTTTTTCGATGCCGGCTGAGCCCCACTTGCCCTTCTCATCAAAACGCATAGAATCTACTCTCGCCTTGGAGAGCCATACGCTGCGAGACTCTCTTCTGGCCTTTAAATCGCGGGTGTTTATAAAGCCGATGTGGGAAAACACAAAAACAAGAATCCCCGAGGCTACCGTCAACCGGTTGTCCACCTACGCCCGCATTCTGGATCAGATAAAAAGCGAGGAGACCGAACTCATCGCGTCCGCCGATCTGGCACGGCAGTGCGGGTTCAAACCTGCGCAAATCAGGAAAGACCTTGCCTATTTCGGAGATTTCGGCGTCCGAGGGAAGGGCTATTACATCAAGGAGTTGAGGGACAATCTAAAAAAAATCCTGGGCGTAACGCAGACATGGAAAGTCGTACTCGTCGGGGCGGGCAATCTCGGTTCGGCCCTATTGGCGTATAAAGGATTTCTCGCTCATGGCTTTGAAATCGACGCTGTTTTCGACAAATTCCCTGAAAAAATACCCCCTCACCGGACCGGCTCTCACCCTGTTTTGGCGATGTCGGATTTGCATGAGGTCGTGAAAGAAAAACAAATCAAGATCGGCATCATTGCGGTGCCGAGTGAAAGCGCGCAAAATGTAGGGACGGCTCTCGTGAATGCCGGCATAACCGGCATATTGAATTTCGCTCCCACCCAAATTCAAACGCCGCTCCACATAAAGGTGAAAAACGTGGATCTAGGCAGTGAACTGGAACATCTCTCGTTTTATCTCTCAAAAAACCCTTGAGGGGCCGCACCTGCATGGATGACCCCCGCTATATCCTGGCCCTTGATACATCGACACCGAGAGGAAGGTGCTCTCTTTTATGCTCAACAGGATCCACCGAAGAAGAGGCGCTTCTCTCGGGAGAGGTTCGGATTTCCAGGACGCTATTGCCCCATGTGGAGCAACTTCTGAATTCAAGAAACATACCCGCCGATATGATTCAGGCCGTCGGGGTGAGCATCGGCCCGGGGACGTTCACCGGACTGCGGGTGGGACTCTCTTGCGCAAAAGGGCTTTCTTTGGGCTGGGGCTGTCCGTTGTATGGATTTTCATCCTTGGAGATCATGGCTATGGCCGCGCTTTTGAATGAAATGCGCACGGGCCGCAACCTGCCCGATTACATTCTTCCCTATCGAGACGCCAGATACGGGGAGTTGTTCACCGCGTTGTTTCAAGTTTCCGGAAACCCAGAGTCATCACGGGGAAATCCCCTTTCCCGCGTCCGGGAGGATGAAATCATCGCACCCGTGGAGTTCCGCCTCCCGGAGGATGGAGACACGCTTCTCGCTGGGCAAAAAGAAGAATTGCCCGAAAGCCTTGCCATTGGCGCTTCACAAGGAGCGCTCAGGCACCATGATATTGATTCATCGGCCGTTGCGACCGCATGGTTGACCCACAAGGCGCTAGAGAGCCGAACACCCCCGCATAGCGCCAACATATCTCTGAATTATTGCCGGAAATCACAGGCGCAAACCAAATGGGCCGACCCGAAGGGTTGATCCAAACATCAACATTTCGTAGATTAAACGATTATTCACAGACACGTATTCAACCAAAATGAGAGCCTGAAATTTTCACCATGGATACCCGGAAGGAGACTTTTCATTGGAAGCAACTGAAAAAATGGAAGAAACTCTGAATGAAGACGATGAACTCACACTATTGAAGAAAGAGCATTCCGTTTTGGATGAAAAGATTTTATCGCTTGAAGAAATTCGGTTTCCATCACCGGAAGAACAACAGCAGATAAAACGACTCAAAAAAGAAAAACTCGCTATCAAGACACAATTGGAAAAGATGGAGAAATCTTAAAATTTCGGTGTTTCGCTCTCTGAAGTATGCTAGAGCCTTGAAACAAAAGATTTTACGTTTTCATCCTTGACCAGAAGGAAAAACATGCAGTAATATCACGCGTCGTGTACTTGAGGTATCGGGATGAATCACTCACCCGATCTTTTCTGAGACGTATTCAGCGTTTTAGCACACGAATTATTATGGAAAACGGCCAAATGGGTCCGAAAAAGATGTTGTGGAATAAGGAGTCTGGCGTAAGAAGGGGGCGGTGTGCCCTCGTGCGCCGTCCCCTGATTTCTTCTTAACGACCCGCCGGCATCATCGGCGTTTTTCGGATCAACTTCATTGTCAGCGTGAGAACAAGCTCAACTGGCAGAGAGGAAATGGCCGTGGCGACCAAGGCGAAAAGCCAAACTACAAAACAACCTGCAAAACTGAAACCGAAGAAAATCTCGGGGGCCGAGATTATCTACCGCAGCCTTGAGCGCGAGGGCGTAAAGTACGTTTTCGGACATCCGGGCGCTATACTTCTTACGCTCCTGGACCTGTTTCTCGAGAGAAGCAAAATCAAGCATCTGCTGATCCGGCATGAGCAATGCGCCGCTCATATGGCCGAGGGTTATGCTCGCGCAAGTGGGACGGTAGGCGTATGCCTTACTACATCCGGTCCGGGCGCTACGAATCTCATCACAGGCATCACAGATGCCTACATGGATTCCATTCCTATCGTATGCCTCACGGGGCAAGTTGCCACTACGATGGTGGGCAACGACGCCTTTCAGGAAGCCGACATCGTCGGCATGACCAGAACCATCACCAAGCACAGCTATTTGGTTCAGAGCACGGATGATCTTGCGGAAACAATCCAGGAGGCTTTCTACATCGCACGCACGGGAAGGCCCGGCCCGGTCCTCGTTGATTTGCCCAAAGACGTCCTCCTCGGTGATGGGCTCTACCAGATTCCAGAGAAAGTGGATCTTCGCGGCTACAAGCCCACGACCAAAGGCCATCCCAGGCAAATCCAGCGCGTAGCCGAAGCCATAAAAGAATCCAAACAGCCCCTTCTCTACGTGGGCGGTGGCGCCATTCACTCGGAAGCGCACAAGGAGATACTGAAACTCGCGGAAACGGCGGAGATTCCAGTCACATACACTCTTCTGGGAGCAGGTGCTTTCCCAAGCGCACATGAACTCTCTTTGGGAATGCTCGGCATGCACGGGACGGCATACGCCAACTACGCGACCATGGAGTGCGATTTGCTCATCGCCGTCGGCGCGCGGTTCGACGACCGTGTCACCGGCAAGGTCTCGGAATTCGCGACCCGGGCGAAAATCATCCATATCGACATTGACCCCACGGCCATCGGAAAGAACAAGGCAGCGGATATCCCGGTCGTCGGTGACGCACGCCAAGTGCTCGCCGAGGTCAACAAACTCGTCAAGCCTCAAAAGCGCGCCTTGTGGAAAAAGCGGTTCCAGAATCTGAGAGCGGAATATCCGCTTTCGTTCGACTCCCCCGAGGGTGCGCCGATCAAGCCGCAAGAGGCTATCGTCGCCTTGAGTGAGGAAGTGGGCGATAAAGCAGTCATCACCACCGAGGTTGGACAACACCAGATGTGGGCCGCCCAATTTTACAATTTCACCTTCCCTCGCCAGTTCATCTCGTCCGGCGGCCTTGGAACCATGGGCTTCGGCTTTCCCGCGGCCATCGGCGCGGCGCTGGCAAGACCGGATAAGTTGGCCATCGACATTGCGGGAGACGGAAGTTTTCAGATGGTGATGCAGGAAATCGCCACGGCCGTTCAATACGACATTCCCGTAAAAGTATTTTTGCTCAACAACGCCACGCTGGGCATGGTTCGTCAATGGCAGGACCTGTTTATGGATCGACGATTCAGCGAAGTGGATTTCGATTCCTCGCCTGATTACGTCAAACTAGCGGAAGCATTCGGCGCCAGTGGTCGCCGGATCGTAGACAAAGAAGAAATCAGACCCGCCATTCAGGAAATGATCAATACGCCGGGACCCTACATCCTGGACGTGATCGTCGACCCTGACGAATTGGTGTTCCCGATGGTGCCCGCAGGCGGCGCGACAAAAGACATGATCGTGCGCGACAGCCGAAAAAAAGTACTTCAAGGCAAGCTCAGCGCCTTGCCTGATAACTAGGAGGTTTCATTCGTGGAGCTCAATGGCTCGCAAATCCTTATCGAAGAGTTGAAAGCGGCAGGCATCGAGATGGCTTTCGGCATCCCGGGTGGCGCCATCATGCCTTTTTACGATGAGTTGATGAAGTCGGATTTCCCTCACATCCTCACACGGCACGAACAGGGAGCCGCGCACATGGCGGACGGGTACGCGCGCGTGAGCGGAAAAGTCGCCATCGTAGTCACTACGTCCGGCCCCGGGGCCACGAACCTCATTACCGGCCTCGCAAACGCGCAGATGGATTCCGTACCGCTCATCGCCATTACAGGACAAGTCGCGACCAATATGATAGGGACCGACGCCTTTCAGGAAGCCGATATGTACGGCTGCTCCATTCCGGTCACTAAATTCAACTGGCTCATCAAGGATGTCAATGAAATTCAACACGTTACACGGGAAGCGATTCGCGTAGCGACGACGGGTCGACCCGGCCCCGTCCTGATCGATTTTCCTAAAGACATCCAAATCACCAAAACGGAATACACGCCGCGAGAATCCGCTGAATCCCCTCTTCCGGCTATCAGGGAATATCCCGAACTAGATACCGAAGGAATCGACAAACTACTTGAAGCCATTGAGCGGGCCAAGCGACCTGTCATCATTGGCGGCGCCGGAATTATCAAGTCCGGGGCATCCACAGAACTAGTGAAATTCGCAAAAGCAGCAGGCATCCCGGTCATCAACACATTGCTGGGGCTCGGGGGTTTCCCGGGAACGGACGATCTCTTCCTCGGTATGCCGGGTATGCACGGCACGGCCTACGCGAACTTTGCTCTTTGTGAGTGTGATTTGCTCATCAATCTCGGCGCCCGCTTCGACGACCGCGTGACTGGCAAGGTATCGAGTTTTTGCCCCAATGCGACCATCGCTCACGTCGACATCGACGACGCCGAGATCGACAAGCGAGTGCACACCCATATCCCGATACTCGGGAATGTACGGGACGTGCTTATCGCACTCAACGAGCGCCTGACACCCAGAGATTACGATGAATGGCGGCAGACCTGGACGGACTGGAAGGAGAACTATCCCCTTCAATACGACTGGGACGGCTCCATCAAACCTCAGTACGTGATCGATCAGATTCAGGAAATTACCGAGGGTAACGGCATATACGTGACCGGTGTGGGCCAGCACCAGATGTGGGCGGCGCAGTTCATCCGCTTCAACGAGCCGAAGACCTGGGTGACTTCCGGCGGTCTCGGCACGATGGGCTTCGGTCTTCCCGCCGCCATCGGCGCTAAATTCGCCCGCCCGGAGAAAGACGTTTGGCTCATCGACGGCGACGGCAGTTTTGCGATGACGCTCGTCGAACTCGCCACGGCAGCAACATATAACGTCCCTGTGAAGGTCGCCATCCTGAACAATGCGTATCTGGGAATGGTCCGCCAGTGGCAGGAACTGTTCTTTGAGAAACGCTATTCGCATTCGCATTACCCGGAAAATCCTGATTTCGCCGCCATCGCAGAAGGCTATGGCGTAAAGGGCATCAACGTTACCGACGTGAATGAAGTGCGAAATTCCCTTGAGACGGCGGCCGAGCACGACGGGCCAGTTGTGTTGAATTTCCTTGTCAACAAGGAAGAAAACGTCTGGCCTATGGTTCCAGCCGGAGCCGGAAACGATGAGATGCAACTTGCACCCCCCTCCAGGGAAGCCAAATCATGAGACAAGTCTATTCTATTCTCGTTAACAACCACGCTGGCGTGCTTTCCCACGTAGCAGGCCTTTTCACGCGCCGTGGATACAACATCGAAAGCATCGCCGCCGGACCGACGGAGGATGCCACGATAACGCGCATCGTCATCGTCGCCTTCGGCGAGGAAAACGAACTCGACCAGATCGCCAAACAACTCCGCAAGCTCTACGACGTGCGAGAGGTCGAGCAAATCTCATACAACCAAGCCGTCACGCGCGAACTCGTTCTCGCGACAATCAAAGCGCCCATTAGCCAAAGAAGTGAAGTCATCCAACTCGCCAACGCCTTCGGCGCTCAGGTGATCAACATGACCGACGATACCGTAACCCTCGAAGCGAGCGGCAACGATCACAAGGTCAGAACCCTCCTCAAGGCGTTCGAGGGCTACGGAATATCGCAAATGGCGCGCACGGGAATGATTTCGCTGCCCTACGACGGCATGCCCGAAGATTGGGAGCCCATCGCATAATGCCCAGAAATTCCAAGGACGATACACATACGATAGCGGTTTTGGTGGAGAACAAATTCGGCGTTCTCGCCAAGGTGGCGAGTCTTTTCAGCGCCCGCGGCTACAACATCGACAGCCTTTGCGTGGGGGTGACGCAGGACCCGAGCGTATCCCGAATCACTCTCGTCACGCGCGGAGACGAAAAAGTTCTCGAACAAATCAGAAAACACCTCAGCAAGCTCATCGACACCTTCAAGGTGATGGATATGGGCGAGTCGGACAGCGTCGAGCGTGAAATGATTCTCATCAAGATTTCTGCTCCGAAAGCCGCGCGGCCGGAGATCTTTCAAATCATCGACGTTTTCCGGGGCCGTGTCGTTGATGTGTCCACAGATACCATCACCGTCGAAGTCACAGGAGACGAGGGAAAGATTCACGCCATATTGAATTTGCTCCAACCATTCGGCATCAAAGAGATCGCCCGCACAGGCAAGGTTGCACTCACCCGAGGGGCCAAAACCCTCAAGGGCGCAAAAAATTGACCAATGAGTGAAAGAGACAACTCCAGCAGACCATTCGTTGCGAGAGAGGGTTGGGGCTATGTTTCGGGTTTAACGGCCATCGGCCTCATTTCGATCCTCTTGGGTGGATGGATGTGGGCGGTTCTTTTTTTTCTGCTGGCCGCGGCTGTAGCCGGTTTTTTCAGAGACCCCCACCGCACCCCGCCTGATGTGCCGGGCGTTGTCTTGTCCCCTGCGGATGGGCGGGTCGTGGAGGTCACCTCCACCGAAAATGGCGGAAGCGTGGTCCGGATTTTCCTCTCTCCTCTAGACGTTCATATCAACAGATCGCCCGTAGAGGGGAGAATATCGAACATCCACTATCAAAAAGGTCGTTTCCTGGCTGCCTACAAAGAAGCCGCATCGAGCAACAATGAGCAAAACATACTGGAAATCGAGACGAACACAGGCGATAATTTCAGAGTAATTCAAATCGCCGGTGTACTGGCACGGCGGATTGTCTGCTGGACAAAAGCGGGAGATACAATATATGCGGGCGAACGCTTTGGGCTGATTCAGTTCGGCTCGCGAACAGATCTATATTTTCCGAAAGGTTTTGATATATCCGTAGAACAGGGGCAGCGAGTTCGCGGAGGAGAGACTATCGTTGGACGAGCAAACCACCAGACAGCCACGGAATAAATTTGGTCGTCGTTCACGCAGAAGAAGACGCCGCTCAGGAAGGCGCTCTTTTCAGCGAGGGATATTCCTGGTTCCCAATCTGCTGACGACAGGCAGTCTTTTTGCCGGTTTCTATGCAATCGTCGCCTCTATACAGGGAAACTTCATCTGGGCCTCGCTGGCCATATTGTTGGCCATCGTCTTAGATGGGCTTGACGGTACTGTCGCCAGGTTGACGAAAAGCACGAGCGCTTTTGGGCTACAATACGATTCTTTGTGCGACCTGACGGCTTTCGGCATCGCACCTGCCGTTTTGATATATACCTGGCTCCTCGCCCCTTACGGGAGAATCGGCTGGCTGGCCACCTTCATATTCGCTGCTTGCGGCGCCTTGAGGCTGGCGCGCTTCAACGTGCTGGCGCAAGCGGGCAGCGGTTCCATGGATTTCCGTGGCCTGCCGATACCCGGGGCGGCGGGTGTCTTGGCATCCATCGTATACTTGGTTGAAGATTTTTCGATCAAGCCCCACGTCCCCCTCATCCTCATTGCGGCGCTCAGCTATGTTCTGGCATTCCTGATGGTGAGCACCATCCGCTACAAGAGTTTCAAGGATATAAGCGGACCGCTCAGAAGACCATTCCGCGTCCTCGTCGGCGCGGTGCTTGCTCTGTTCGTGGCGGCGGCGATTCCTCAGGTGGTCGCCTGTCTGGCTTTTGTCGGTTATGCTGCATCCGGCCCCTATGGAATGATAACGAGGTGGCAGAGAATAAAACGAGAGCGCGCCTCGGACAACCTCGAAGAAACACATCCGGAATCAACATAACCCTTCCCGAAGCGCATCTCATACCGCTATAAACGGCTCGTATGATGAGACGTATCTCATCTTGTTCCTTATGCCCCCTGGATTGCGATCTCATCAAATTGGATTCATAATCTATTCGACTCAAAACCGTTATAGAAAAGCTTAGCTCATCTGAAGTCAGAGACAGTTCCTAGCGATTCACGATGATGAGAGTCTCCGTGACGAAGAATAAATATGTAGCTTTTTTGAAAACAGATGGGCTTTATTTATCAATCGCAATTTTCTCCTTTGTAATTTTCTGGACGCCATCATCCCCGAGAGCACAGCAAAATAGCGTCGCGCAAGTCCAAGCGCCGCCCTCTTCGTCCACAAAAAGTGACGAGGACCCTCGATCCTCAAGAAAACGTGAAGAATCCATCGCCATCACGGCTGATGAGATACGAGAAGACCGGGAGCGGCAGCGGATTATCGGCCGCGGAGCTGCGGACATCCGGTATTTGGGCAAAAGGATCCGGGCGGACCATATCGAGGTGCAAACATCCACGCGAGATGGCGTCGCCACCGGTAACATTGTTTTTCAAACTGCGAACGACCGTATTTTAGCCAACCGCATTGAATTCAATCTCGATACCGAACGGTTGGTCGTGTTCAACGCGCGCGGCACCATCGGCACCACATATTATGTAACGGGACGAGTGATTCGGCGCCTGTCAGAAAATCGGTATGAAGTCCAGGGGGGCACTTTCACCACATGTGAAGGGGAGCTTCCAGACTGGGCTTTCGGTTTCGAGCGGGCGACCTTCGAGGTCGAGGGCTACGCTAAACTTGAAGCCCCCACCATGACGGTTAAGGGGGTGCCGGCAGCTTTTTTGCCCTGGGTTATGGTGCCGATAAAAACGAAAAGAGCCACCGGCTTCCTCCTGCCGGGCATCGGCTCGAGCAGTCGAAGCGGTTTCCAGTTTTCACCCTCATTTTTCTGGGCCATCAACGATTCTACGGACGCCACTCTCGGTGTCGATTATTTCACAAAGCGCGGTACTCGCTATAAAGGAGAGTACCGCTACGCACCGAATCAAAACACTTCGGGACAGATAGCGGGTCGCTACCTGAAAGACAAAATCGAGCGGTCAACCTTCTGGGACGTCAGAGGCTTCCATCGCACGAATTTCAAGGACAAGGGCGCAAATCTACACGCCGTGGTCGATTTCCAAAAACGACCGCAGAACGACCGCTCTCTCGAAGACGGTCTGCTGACTCGCACGCGCCAGGCTACCGACACACATGTCACCTTCACGCAAAATCTCCCCCAAATATCCGGACAACTCCAACTGGGAATGAGACGACGCGAGGGATTGGGCGAAAACGACGGGCAATTGTTTCAACGAGCTCCGGATATTGTCCTGGACATCCACAACAAACGTCTGGGTAAAAGCGATTTTTATTTCAACCTGGATTCCTCCTTCACAAATTTCAGAAAAACGGAGTACGAAAATACGCTCCGCTTGAGCCGGTTTCATGTCGAACCATCTTTGTCGCTTCGTTTGGAGACTGTTCCCTGGCTCGGCCTGACGCCCGAAATCGGATTCCGCAGAACCCACTGGACGCACCAAAGAACAGTACCTGGATTGGGCTCGGACTTCGATGACACGCAACATATAGAATCCGGCCTTTCACGTGAAATGTGGTTTACGAGGCTTCATGCGATTGGCCCGCGATACAGTAAAGTCTACCCAGGTGAACTAGGCCCCTTCCGTGATTTCAAGCATATCCTCTCGTTTGAAGCGAAATATCTATACAGCCCGAACAACGACTCGTACGACAGAAGCCTGATCATCCCCTTGGACCCGGTGGACACTCTGCAGCATGAACATGCCGTCGAATACGCCATCGTGAACCGTGTACTGACGAAACTACCCATAAAAGACGGGTTCCAGACAAGGCAGTTGTTTCGTTACCGAATCAGCCAGACTTATGATCTCGTCGAAGCGCGAAGGAATGAAGGACTGGACACGAAACCGAAACGTCCTTTGAGCGACATTACTTTCAGGCTCGAATCACAGCCCTTTTCCAAACTTCGTCTGCTGCAACAATTCAAATACAACCCCTACGACCTGGAAATCAGCGAACACTCCACAGGTGTCTTTCTCGACGGCGGGAAGGAGTGGTATCTCAACGTAGATAGAACCTGGACGCGTCAAAGTGTCAATTATCAGGAAAACGAAGAAGGTAGTTACCTGAATTTCGCCGGGGGGTTCTCTCTCAACGAGAATCTTTCCTTCGAATATTTTTCGCGTATTAACAAAACGGAAAAGACAACATTGGAGCAAAGCATAACGGCACGCTACCTCGATTGTTGCTGGGGCATGGAACTCACGATCACCGACACCAAGGATAAAAGCGACGTCTTCCTCGGCTTTAGCCTCATCGGTCTGCTCGAAAGCGAGAGGGGCCTGGGTTTCACGAGTAGACCAACTGTTTCACGAAGAAGCGGATTTGGGGCAATCAGCTCATGGGCGTCTTCATTTTTTGAGTAAAATCGCGCGGTTATTCTCTAATTTTAGGCACAACCTGCTTGTTTGATGAAGGGTGAGCAGTCCAGTGAACATTTGCGTTATCGGCTGTGGATATGTCGGGTTGGTCACAGGAGCCGTGTTTGCCGATTTGGGCAACGATGTCATCGGCGTGGATATCGACAAGAGCCGCGTGGATATCCTGAACACGGGCGACTGCCCCATTCATGAACCCAGACTGCCCGAACTGCTGAAGCGTAACTTGAGTGAGGGCAGGCTCACGTTCACCACCTCGATACCCGAAGCCGTTTCGGAGAGTGAGATCATTTTCATTTGCGTGGGCACCCCAACTGCAGAGGATGGCGGCACCGATCTCTCGCAAGTAGAAGCGGCTGCCGCGGATATCGCCCGCTCGGTGCATGATTACAAGATCATCGTCAACAAAAGCACCGTGCCCGTCGGCACTGGGGATTTCGTTCGTGAGGTCATCGAAAAAAATGGAGTCGCCCCGACAGATTTCGACGTAGTTTGCAATCCGGAATTCCTGCGCGAAGGGCAAGCAGTGCGGGATACGCTCCAACCGGAACGTATCGTCATCGGCTCATCATCTGAGAAAGCGGCGGAAATCGTCCAGCTTCTATATCAGGCCCTGAACGCGCCTTGCATCATCACGGACACGCAAAGCGCCGAGTTAATCAAATATGCTTCGAACGCGTTTTTGGCGACGAAAATTACTTTCATCAACGCGGTGGCAAACCTTTGCGAGAAGACACAGGCGGACATCCGCGAAGTGGCAAAAGGAGTTGGCGCGGACTCGCGGATTGGCCACGACTTTCTGGGTGCAGGACTGGGCTATGGCGGTTCCTGCTTTCCCAAAGACGTGGACGCCCTATTGCACGCCTCTAGAAGGCTTGGCGTTGAAATGTCGATTTTAGAAGCCGTACGAGCGGAAAACGACAGTCGGGTGCCCCGTTTCGTGCAAAGAATCATCGAGAGACTCGGTGAGAAACACTCCCTGCCGCTCGAGGGGCAAACCATCGGCCTTTTGGGGCTATCGTTCAAGCCTGACACGGATGACATGCGAGAGGCGAAAAGCATCGAGATTTGTTCCGCGCTCCGCAAAGCTGGCGCCAGGCTGCGCGCATACGACCCTATTGCCACCGCAAACGCCAGACGGATTGTTGGCAATGAGAGCATCGAATACTGCCAAAGCCCCTACGAGGCGGCGAAAGGAACAAGCGGAATTGTAATCGTCACCGAGTGGCGCGAATTTATTCAGTTGAATCTGAATCGCCTGAAATCAGAGATGGTGGAGCCAATTATATTCGACGGCCGAAACATATACTCTTCTGAGCAAGTAACAGATGCTGGCTTTGAATATTTCAGCATCGGGAAAACACCGGCTAATCCTCGAGAATGAAAAACTCTCGCGTTGTGGTAACAGGTGGAGCGGGCTTCATCGGATCCCATTTGTGCGACAAACTCATCGCTCTGGGCAACGATGTCGTTTGCGTCGACAATTTCCTTACCGGAAACCTCTCCAACATCGCACACCTCCTCGAAAACGAACATCCGAATTTTGCTCTCAATAAACACAACGTTAGCGAACATGTTTACGTCGAGGGAAACGTGGACGCGGTTTTTCATCTCGCAAGTCCGGCAAGCCCGAATGACTATTTGAAGTTTCCCATCCAAACACTAAAGGTCGGCTCCCTCGGCACACACAATGCCCTTGGGCTTGCAAAAGAGAAACAAGCGCGCTTTTTGCTGGCATCCACCTCGGAAGTATATGGCGACCCCCAGATTCATCCGCAGTACGAGGAATATTGGGGCCACGTAAACCCCATAGGTCCGCGCGGCGTATATGACGAAGCCAAGAGATTCTCAGAAGCCATGACCATGGCCTATCATCGAACGCATGGCCTCAACGCGCACATAGCTCGCATCTTCAATACTTATGGTCCGAGAATGCGAATCGCAGACGGACGCGCCATACCCGCCTTCATCACGCAATCCATACGGAACGAACCCATCAGCGTTTTTGGCGATGGCAAGCAGACGCGAAGTTTTTGTTTCATCACCGATCTCATCAATGGACTAATCAAGCTGATGGACAGTGAAATTCATGAACCCATCAACCTCGGAAATCCTTCCGAGATGACGATTCTCGACCTCGCGGAGAAAATCATCGCACTCGCGGGCACAGACTCGAACATTCAACATGAACCACTGCCCGTAGATGATCCGAAGATTCGCCAACCTGACATCACGAAAGCGAAAAAACATCTTGCTTGGGAGCCAGCGATTTCCCTGGAGGAGGGTCTCCTAGTCACAATAGATGACTTCAGGGAACGATTAAACATCAACCCTTGAAATACAGCACGTGGATCGGCTAGATTGCAGGGCACTGGGTGGATTCCCTGTTCCACCCTCCTTACCGCCCCAATACTCAGAGGCATCCTTTGGGATCATCGGCAAAGGAATTCCTGGCCGAACGCGCCGTAAAATATGAATCGCTTGCCACGAGCGACTACCCCCGGGACGTGGACTATATCTGCAGCGTCATCGTCGAATGCCTGGAATCTGAAAGGAAAATTATCGCCTTCGGCAACGGAGGGAGCGCCGCGCTCGCCATGCACTTCACGGGCGAACTCGTAGGCCGCTTTCTGGCTGATCGCGCTCCCCTGCCCGCTATCTGCCTCAGCGCCGATACAAGCGCCCTCACCGCCATCGGGAACGACTACGCATATGAGGAAATTTTTGCGCGGCAAGTTCAGGCGCACGGACGAATGGGAGACGTCGCCCTGGGTCTGAGCACGAGCGGCAAGTCAGCCAATGTCGTCAACGCTATCAAACGAGCCGACGCCCTTGGATTAATTGGCATCGCGATGACCGGCGGGGGTGGTGGCCCAGCCTCCCAGGCTGCGAAACATTCAGTGAATGTGCCCTCGAATGACACCGGGTTCATACAGGAAGCCCATGAAGCCGCTCTTCATTATATCTGCCAACGCATTGATGAGGTTTTCACCAAGGACCCGTAATAACGAATAATCGCCCTCAATGGCTGAGTGTAAATTACGACGGGACGCGAAACATGGAAATTGGAATTTTAGGGAGCGGTAGTCGGGGAAACGCCGCTTTGGTTCGCTCAAACGGCGCGACGTTTCTCGTCGATGCGGGCCTCAGCGCACGGCAAATCACAAAACGACTCGAAACTTATGGCCTTAGCCCGCAGGACCTGATGGCAATCGTGCTAACGCATGAACACATTGATCACATCAGAAGCGCGGGCACTTTGGCGAGAAGGTGGAATCTGCCCCTTTGGACAAACAAAGCCACATACACGGCGAGCCTGAAAACTATAGGCGAAACCCCTGCGTGGACGGAAATTGAAGTGGGGCTCCCCTTTCAACTTGGTAGTATGAAAGTGGAGCCTTTCAGCACACCCCATGACGCAGCCGATCCCTTCGGGATGATATTGAACGCCGAAGACGGGCGACGAGTCGGCTTCGCCACCGACATGGGATTCGCCACGAATCTGGCGCGCCAGCGGCTTCAGGGGCTTCAAGGACTTGTCCTGGAATTCAATCATGACGTGGAAATGCTCATCAACGGCCCCTACCCCTGGCCGATCAAACAGAGGATTCGAGGAAAGCTCGGACACCTCAGCAACGAGGAAGCTGCGAAACTGCTCAAGAATATCGTTACCGCCGACTTCGAGTGGCTCATCTGCGCTCATATCTCACTAGAGAACAACGAGAACCAGCTTATTCTGGAGACGGCCCGAAAAGCGTTGAACGGCCACGGCCGGAGAAATCTCCTGAGCGCCTCCCAGGATGAACCGACACCCATTATGGGCGCCGGTGGAATAACGGAGGGTCTTCCTTGATTCCGAGATATACACGCCCCGAAATGGCGAAAATATGGGAAGAACGGGAAAAGCTGCAACGCATGCTCGACGTGGAGATAGCCGTATGCGAGGAAATGAGCGCTCGTGGCGAAATTCCTGAGGAGGCGCTTGAGGAAATCAAGTCGAAGGCAGCTTTCGAACCCGAGCGAATCAAAGAAATTGAGCGCGTCACCAAGCACGACGTCATTGCCTTTCTCACCAACGTGGCGGAGCATGTAGGGCCATCCTCGCGCTACATCCACCTCGGCATGACGAGCAGCGACGTCCTCGATACCGGCCTTGCGCTTCAGCTCATTTCTGCGGCCGACATCATTCTCGATGATATTCAGGAACTCAAAAAGACACTGAAAGAACGGGCTCTGGAGCAAAAACGCACCATCATATCGGGCAGAACCCACGGGATGCACGCCGAGCCGACCACCTTGGGCCTCAAAATTGCCACCTGGTACACCGAGTTCGAGCGCGCATACGAGCGAATGCAACGCGCGCGAGAAGCCGTTCGTGTCGGCCAGATATCAGGCGCCGTAGGCGCGTGTCCCCACATCCCGCCGGATGCCGAAAAGGCCATCTGCGAGCGCCTGGGACTCAAGGTGGACCGCGTGAGCAGCCAAATCATCCAGCGCGACCGCCATGCGGAGTACCACCTTGCTCTAGCTCTCGTGGCGGCGAGCATCTCCCGCGTGGCGACTGAGGTGCGCCACCTGCAAAGGAACGAAGTGGGCGAGGCGGAAGAGTTCTTCAGCAAGGGCCAGAAAGGAAGTTCCGCCATGCCCCACAAGAGAAACCCCGTAGTTTCGGAACAACTGTGCGGCCTTGCCCGCGTAGTGCAGGGGAACGCCACGGCGGCTCTGCAGAACGTCCCTCTATGGCACGAACGCGATATATCCCATTCATCCGTGGAACGCGTCATATTGCCGGACAGCACGATTCTCGTGGATTACATGCTGGTCAAACTCAACGATTTGATGAAGAACTGGGTCGTGTATCCCGACAAAATGTTGGAAAACCTCGCGCGCTCGAAAGGATTGCTCCTCAGTGAGCACGTCATGCTCGCCTTGATACGAAAAACGGGCATCACACGGGAAGAAGCCTACGCGCGAGTTCAGGCTCCCGCCATGGAAATTTGGGCAGAGGGAGGCGATTTTCAGGCGAAACTGGCGGCGAACCCGGAAGTGGGGGGCGTGTTGGGTAAAGAGGAACTCGCGCATTGCTTTGACATGGACGCCCACCTGAAAAATCTGGACCGGATTTTCGAGCGTGTCTTCGATTCCGAAGGAGACTGAAACTGAATACGCGGGGTGACAAACATCGGCTCGGTTATGTTAGGATAGCACCTCTTTACCGCCCGGAATGGTCGTTTTCAACCCATTCAAATGATGGAATAACCCCCTGAGACGAAGGCTCGAATTCAGCGACCCTCGTATGGAGAATTGTTCATGGAACGCGGCAGACATGTTTACGAAGGCAAGGCCAAAATCATCTACGAGACCGACAACCCGGACTATTATATCCAGTTCTTCAAAGACGATGCGTCCGCCTTTAATGCCAAGAAACTGGGCACCATCGAGGCGAAAGGGGTTTTCAACAACTCTATCTCCTCTCGCCTGCTGCAAGAGGTGGAGCGCCAGGGCATTCCCACGCATTTCGTGGAAAAACTCTCCGATCGGGAGATGCTGGTGAAGAAACTCGACATCATCCTGGTCGAGGTTGTGCTGAGAAATATCATCGCGGGAAGTCTGGCCAAAAGAATGGGCGTGGAAGAAGGTGCGCGTCTTCCTAACACAATCGTCGATCTACATCTGAAAAACGATGAGCTCGACGATCCGCTCATCAACGAAGACACCGCCGTGGCCTTCGGCCTGGCGACACGTGAAGAACTCGCCCAGATGCGTGAATACGCCTTCCAAGTGAACGACATCCTCACCGCGTTCTTCTCCGAGCGAAATATTGACCTCGTGGATTTCAAGCTCGAATTCGGACGCTGCGCGGCCGAGGGCGGCAAGCTGCTCCTGGGCGATGAAATCACCCCGGACGGTTGCCGATTCTGGGAAAAGGGTACGGGCCGAAAACTGGATAAGGACCGCTTCCGCAGGGATTTAGGACAGGTCGAAGACGCATACGCCGAAGTCGAAAAACTCGTTATAGAATAACTTTCGCCCTGAGGTGGTTATGCCGAAAGCCCTCGTCTACGTGACATACAAAGCGGGCGTACTCGACCCCCAGGGGGAAGCCGTCCGGGGAGCGCTCTCCTCTCTCGGATTCAAAGGCGTGAACGACGTGCGCGTAGGGAAATACATAGAGATCGAGATCGATGACACGGGCAACATTCATGACGATCTGGAGAGAATGTGCCACGACCTGCTCGCCAACCCCGTAATCGAAGACTACCGAATCGAAATGGCGGATGAATCCACGAACGGCGAGAGACAATAATGCAGTTCGCCGTCATCGTCTTTCCCGGGTCCAATTGCGATCACGACTGCTACCATGCCATCAAGGACGTTCTCAAGCAGCCGGTACGTTTCGTCTGGCACAAGGAAACCTCCCTGGGAGACACGGAGGTAGCTATACTCCCCGGAGGTTTCAGTTATGGGGATTATCTGAGAGCCGGCGCTATATCGCGTTTCTCACCTATCATGAATGCTGTCTCGGCGCATGCCCGGGAAGGGCGTCCCCTGCTCGGCATATGCAACGGCTTTCAGTGTCTGACTGAATCGGGCCTCCTGCCCGGCGCCTTGAGGCGAAACGAGTCGCTTCGCTTCGTCTGTGACGAGGTTTGGCTCAAATGCGAAACCCCGAGAACCCCCTTCACCTGCGGCATCGAGCCGGAAGAAATCCTCAAAATGACCATCGCACACGGCGAGGGAAACTACTATTGCGATTCTGAGACGCTCGCCGAACTCGAAGACAACGACCAAATCGTTTTTCGCTACACCGACGCGGAGGGTGACGTGAACCCCGAAGCGAATCCCAACGGATCGATGAATAATATCGCGGGTATATCCAATCTAGCGGGTAACGTAGTAGGCCTGATGCCACATCCCGAGCGCAGTTGTGATCCTCTGCTGGGCGGCGAGGACGGGCTCAAGATGTTCATGTCCGTTCTGCGGATGGTGGCCTCATCGTGATTACAACAGACACGCTCGCCACGAGAGAGATGGCCCTCGACCATGGCCTTTCCCCGGATGAGTGGGAAAAGATAACGGAAACCCTGGGGCGCAAACCCAACGTTACGGAACTCGGCGTATTCTCCGCCATGTGGAATGAGCACTGCTCGTATAAAAGCAGCCGCATCCACCTGAAAAAGTTTCCCACACAAGGCCCCCACGTCCTTCAAGGACCCGGAGAAAACGCGGGCGTCGTCGACTTAGGTGAAGGCCTGGCCGTCGCATTCAAGATGGAGAGCCACAATCACCCCTCTTTCATCGAGCCCTACCAGGGCGCAGCCACCGGAGTGGGCGGCATTTTGAGGGATATCTTCACGATGGGCGCGCGGCCCATCGCATTGCTCGACAGCCTGCGTTTCGGAGCGCCGGAACATCCCCGCACGCCCTATCTCGTCGGGGGTGTCGTGGGCGGCATCGCAGGTTACGGGAATTGCATCGGCGTTCCAACGGTGGGTGGAGAAACGAAATTTCATCCCTGCTACAACGGGAACATTCTGGTGAACGTCATGTGCGCGGGCATCATGCGCTCAGACGCCATATTCCGGGGGACGGCTTCGGGCATCGGAAACCCGGTCATCTACGTCGGCGCGCCCACCGGGCGAGACGGCATTCACGGCGCTTCCATGGCATCGGCGGGCTTTGATGATACCGCTCTGGAAAAGAGACCCACCGTTCAGGTGGGAGATCCGTTCCGGGAAAAACTCCTGCTCGAGGCGTGCCTGGAACTGATGAAGCGCGGCGCCGTAGTCGGAATCCAGGATATGGGCGCCGCCGGCCTCACCTCCTCTTCCGTCGAAATGGCGGGCCGCGCTGGCACCGGCCTCCTGCTTCGCCTGGATGCGGTTCCTTGCCGGGAAGAGGCAATGACGCCTTATGAGATGATGCTCTCGGAAAGCCAGGAGAGGATGCTGCTGGTCGCGGAAAAAGGCAGAGAATCCGAGGTACGGGAAATATTCGAACGGTGGGATTTACCGATGTCCGTCGTGGGGGAAGTGACCGGGGACGGGAGGCTTCGCGCAACTTTCTGTGGGGATGAAGTCGCCGATCTGCCCGTGTCTTCCCTGACGGATGATGCACCTACTTATGACCGCTCAAGAAAACCAGAACGCAGGCTCCCACTCGAAGAGCCCTTAAACAAACTGCCGGAGCCGAAAGATTTAGGGGCCACCCTGCTCAAGATGCTGGCTCACCCCAACCATGGGGACAAAAAGCCGATATGGCGTCAGTATGACTACAAGGTTCGCACGAACACGATGACACCTCCGGGCGGAGACGCCGCCGTCATTCGAATAAAGGGCACAAACAAGGCTCTGGCCCTCACGACGGATGGGAACGCACGATACGGCATGCTCGATCCCTACAAGGGGGGTATTCTCGCCGTGGCGGAAGCTGCGCGTAACATCTGCTGCGTGGGCGCAAGGCCGCTCGCGATTACGAATTGCCTCAACTTCGGCAATCCGGAGCGCCCCGCCGTCATGTCCCAATTCTCCTCCTCGATTGAGGGCATGGCGCAAGCGTGCCGTTCTCTGGGCTTGCCCGTGGTGAGCGGTAACGTGAGCTTCTACAACGAAACGCACCAAGTCGATATCTACCCCACCCCGATCATCGGCATGGTGGGTCTGCTCGAAGACACCCAAAAAAGAGCAGGCCATGGATTCGTCTCGGAGGATGACGTCATCGCTCTGATTCACCCCAAAGACGAAGCGCCATTGCCGCAAACTTGCGCCCATGAGTACGTGTGGGTCGAAACGGGTCAGGAAGGAGGCGACACACCGGCGATTTCGCTGGATGCGGAAAAGGCCGTGCAGGAGGCTTGCAGGCGCGGCATCGAGTCAGGTCTGCTTCGATCCGCACATGATCTTTCCGAAGGCGGATTGGGAATCGCTTTGGCCGAATCCGCGCTCGCATCGCCAAAAAGCAGCCTTGGAGCCGAGGTGTGGCTTCCCGAACAAGAGGGCAGGCTCGACGGCTTGTTATACGGCGAAGCCGCATCGCGTATTCTGGTGAGCGTATCTCCTCAGTCGGTGAGCGCTCTGCGAGAGACCGTACAAAGCTGCGGTGCGGAACTAACGCACATCGGTCGCGTGCAGGAGAGTGCTTTCGTCGTCAAAACAACCGATAATGCCCCCCTCATTAACCTGGCCATGCCCGAAATCGTGGCGGCATGGTCGAACGCCCTCTCCGAGGTGCTGTGAGATGTCTACCTGGATAGATGATCATCCAAAAGAAGAATGCGGCGTATTCGGGATCTACGGCCACCCCGAGGCGGCCAACATGGCCTACCTGGGTCTCTACGCACTTCAGCACAGAGGACAGGAGAGTGCGGGCATCGTGGCCTCCAACGGGGATAGGGTACACAGCGAAGTCGGTATGGGCCTCGTTGCTGATGTATTTACGGAAGAACGTATCGCCAAGCTTAAAGGCAGCATTGCCATCGGACACAATCGCTACTCCACTTCCGGGCAATCCGACATCAAAAACGCACAACCGTTTCTGGTGAACTACGCCAAGGGAACAATCGCTCTCGGCCACAACGGGAACCTCGTCAATGGCGGCACCTTGCGTCAGGAGCTCGAAGCGAACGGCTCGATTTTCCGCAGTACGACGGACAGTGAGGTTATCTTGCATCTCATCGCGCGCTCCGATGAGAAAACCACCGAGGGAGCCATCATCGAAGCCATCCAAAGATTAGAGGGAGCCTATACGCTCACGATGATGACCGAGGAGAAGTTGATCGGTATCCGTGATCCCCTTGGCTTCCGTCCTCTGGTTTTGGGCAAACTCCCCGCCGCACAAAGCGGGAGCGATTCCTGGGTTCTCGCGAGCGAATCTTGCGCGCTCGACCTGATTGACGCCGAATACGTACGGGAAGTGGAACCAGGCGAAATGGTCGTGATCGATAAAGACGGAGTAGCAAGCATCACTTATGCTCCGGCCGTTGAGCTACAGCAATGTATATTCGAGTTCATTTATTTCGCCCGCCCGGACAGTATCATTTTCGGAAAAAACGCCTATGCCGTCAGGAGAAAACTAGGCGCTCGACTCGCCGCGGAAGATAATGTGGAGGCGGATATCGTCACGCCTGTTCCAGACTCGGGCCTATCCGCCGCGCTCGGATACGCGAACGCATCGGGCTTGCCTCTTGAATGGGGCCTGATTCGTAACCACTATGTAGGCCGTACGTTTATCGAGCCGGAGCAGTCCATTCGAAATTTCGGCGTCAAACTCAAATTGAATCCTATGAAAGAGTTCCTGGCGGACAAGCGGGTCATCGTGGTCGATGATTCCCTCGTCAGGGGCACGACGAGCCAAAAAATTGTAGAACTCATCCGGAAAGCAGGCGCAAAAGAAGTTCATATGCGTATCAGTTCCCCTCCCATAACCCACCCATGTTTTTTCGGTATCGACATGCCTACCCTCTCGGAACTAAAGGCCTCTTCGAACAGTGTTGAGGAAATCCGGCAATTCCTCAGAGCGGACAGTCTTCGCTATTTATCACTGGAGGGCCTGCTCCACTGCGTTCACCCGGATGAAGAATCGTTTTGCACGGCTTGTTTCTCGGGAAAATATCCGATTTCCGTCGAAGACAATGACTACCAACTCTCTTTATTCCGGGATTCCCGCACTTCGGAGCACCGCGCATAACCAATTTGACCAAGCTTGCCGGTGGTTGTTATCCTATCGGGCGATTTTTGATCAGCCTGCTGGAACACTATAAGAGAACAGCCTGAAATTAGGGAGAAAGTGTCTTGCTCATGAATCGAAGATGTTTTCTCCTGATCTGCGCACTCGCAGCAGGCTGCAGCGCAGCGCCTGTCGCCCAGAATGAAATTCAGCATAAAATATTACCAAATGATATTTCTTTTGAGACGCGCACCCACACAGCTCCCCAAACAAGAGTTTTACTCCCATCCCCGGCTCCAACACCTGAAACGCGCGAACAACCTGAAATCACTCCGAAAGAATCGCCTATTGCCTCGGTATCCATACCATTAAATAATATCGAAGCGGAAAAAATCACAAAGCAGTCAGACCCTGTAGATTCCAGGGATGAAAAGGCGGACAAAGACTCTGAACCTTCCCCACATGACATCAGCCTGCCGGTGCCCGAAATCGAAGAAAGGCTCAAGTTCCGGCCAACACCGGAAGCCAAGAAGCCCAAGGCCTTTTTGTATGACGTCCCCGTTGTTCGAAACGCCATCGTGGATCGATGGGTGGAGTACTTTACAGGTCCCGGGCGCGCCAGTTTTTCCGTCTGGCTTAGCAGAGGGGGGCGCTATATCAATTTGTTCCGTGAAATCCTGAAGGAACACCAACTTCCGCAGGACCTGGCGTATCTCTCTTTGATCGAGAGCGGATTCAGCCCGAAGGCACGCTCCAGAGCCGGCGCGGTTGGTCCCTGGCAGTTCATGCCGGGCACCGCGAGGCGGATGGGCCTGAAGATAAATTATTATATAGATGAGCGACGCCACCCGATGAAATCCACGCGGGCGGCTTCGGCTTACCTATCGAAACTTTACAAGCAATTCGGCGACTGGCATCTGGCGCTCTCCGCATACAACGCGGGGGAGCACCGCATCGCCAGGGCCATTCGCAGATCGAAGCGAAAAGACTACTGGTCACTCGCCAGAACAAGATACATACCGAACGAAACTCGCAACTACGTCGCGAAGTACCTGGCAGGGATGATTATCGCGAAAAACCCGGAAGTTTTCGGATTCGTGGACATCGATTATGCAAAATCCTGGAATTACAAAACCGTCAAACTTTCTCATGGCGCCAGCTTAAGAGCAATTTCCCGTATTTCGAACGTCTCTTTGCGCACATTGAGGGAAATAAATGCAGAGCTGAGAACCTCCGTCACGCCGCCGGGCAATGGATACCATCTCTTTCTTCCGGGTGAAAAAGCGAAAAAATTTGCCGTGAAACTGGCGAAACTGACCGAGAAATATCTCGCTTCTCCCAACGGTTACCGCATACAGCCAGGTGATACTTTCGGCGCCATCGCGCAAAGATTCGGAGTCCCGTTAGACAGGCTCCTCGAACTAAACACCCATCTCCACCCCAGAAGACTTCGAGTGGGCGCTAAAATTCTTATGCCGAAAGCGCCAAAAAATCTGGCGTCGGCTGAATTAAATGCAACATCATTAAATGCAAAATCGGCAAACGGGACCGCACCAGTTCCGAAGCTGCACGTTGTACAAGAAGGCGAAAATTTTTCGCTCGTCGCTGAGAAATACAATATCTCCACCAAAGAATTGGTGCAGATCAATGCCGGAATCGATCCGAAGCGCTTGCGCATCGGCATGCAAATTCATCTCCCTTCCCCAAAACACCTTATAAAGGTCGAAAAGAAAGAGAAAGAAGCTCCAGCGAAACCATTGCACCATCTTGTAAACCCAGGAGAGAATATTTCGCTCATCGCTGAACGATATGGAGTTTCCACAGAATCTCTCCTCGCCTGGAATCGCCTGAGCGCCTCGGCCAAAATTTACCCCGGGGAAAAACTGATCGTTCGCCGCTAGAATCGAAGGTTTCTTGACACCTGCTTTACTGCTCTCCTAAGATTCAAAGTGAGTTGGAGTTGCCCGGCGATATTTCTCTTTTCGATAGAGAATACTATGTTCAAGCGAGCTACACTCGACCTCATGACAATTGTTTTCTCCTTAGTCTGTGTGCTCCTCATTCTGAGTGGATGCGTCTCCCGTCCCAAGCAGCAGGCATCGCCCGGAGAATTACTCGTCATCGGCGAAGAGGATATGCGCTCTGAGCGCTTCGAGGCGGCGCGCCTTGCGTTCAAACGCTTGCTGGAAGAATATCCCGACAGCAAACACCGCCGAAGCGCACTGTTGAGATTGGGAGATTCATACTACCACGCGGAAGAATACATCGAATCGAAGCTACAATACGCTGAATACGTGCGTCTCTATCCAGTTAGCGCTGGAACGCCGAAAGCATACTATTTTCTCGCGATGAGTGATTATCAAAGGAATCTCGACATTGACCAGGATGCAACTGTCGCTAGAGATGCGCTTGAAAACTTTCAGACTCTCGTGCGTCGCTTCCCCGGCTCGGAACACACGGCCGATGCAAAGCAGAAGATATTGGAGTTAAGAGAACATCTCGCCCAAAATGCACTGTTCATCGCGAATTTTTACTTCAGGACGAATCTACGAGTCTCCGCGATTCCGCGCTACAAAGAAATTATTCGAGACTTTGATGACATTCCCCACGTACGCGCTGAAGCCATGTTTAAGCTGGGGGAAAGCTACAGAATAGAAGAAAGCTTCAAAAAAGCAGGAGAATCCTATGGCTTACTTTTAGAGTCGTATCCCGATGACCAGTACGCTTCTCCTGCATATAACAGGCTTCTCGCGCTCACGAGTAAAAAATGACTATCCGACCTGTCTTGTCCAAACAACCCGGCTACACTCGAGTAATTCTCGATGACTGAACCAAACGAAGGCGAGTCCGAGGACAGAACTTTGCCTGCCGGACCCGACGAGGCCCCGGATACAAAAGAAACGGATTCCTACACGAATGCACCCACGTATTCCGACTCCCCCGGTGATTCGGACGAAGACGCGCCCGCTTCTCCCGCCGTGGATACACTGTCCCTCTATCTCAGAAACATCGGCGCCCACCCCATCCTCAAGCGCGATGAAGAGCACACGCTCGCCATTGCGGCTAGTGAAGGGGATGAAGAAGCTTTTAACATACTGGTTCGTTCGAATCTCAGATATGTCGTCACCGTGGCGAATCGCTACAAAGGCTTCGGGCTTTCACTCGAGGATTTGATAAATGAGGGGAACATCGGGTTGATCAATGCGATCAAACGCTTCGACCCGGAACGCGGAGTAAAACTCATTACCTACGCCGTATGGTGGATTCGTCAAAGCATCATGCACGCTCTGGCGAATCAGAGGAGCACCGTACGGCTGCCCGTCAAGCAGGCCGGTCTTCTGCATAAAATCTCCATCATGTTCGAGAAGCTCCGGCAGGAATTCAAGCGTGAACCAACAACATTTGAATTGTCCGAACGGTTGAACATAAAAGTGGCGGACATCGAGAAACTCATTCGCGCGAATCGGCAATATCTTTCCCTCGACGCCACTGTTTCTCCCGACGACGACACCAGCTACCTTGATTTACTCGAAGAGAAAAGCACCGCATCCGTGGAGGAAAATGTGGTGCAGCACTCTCTGGAAGAGGAGGTGGAGGACTTGCTTGCAGAACTCGACCCCAGAGAGCGTGACATCATTCGTATGCGCTACGGCTTCGACGGAGAGGCGATGACGCTCGAAGAAATTGGAGGCAAACTCGGACTATCGCGCGAAAGAATCAGACAGATAGAAAAAAAAGTGATAAATCGCTTTCGCGCGGAAAGCAGCCACCAGACACTGCATGATTTTCTGAGCTGACGATGTCCGAGGCGAAGCCACAAAAATCTGACGCTTCTCCCGCAGGCTGGCGAGAAGCGGCCTCGCGCCTCATCGCGAGTGGAACCGGAGAAAAATTCACGCTCGCGAACAGCCTCACTCTCGCTCGCATCCTGATGGTTCCAGTGCTCGTCATGTTCTTACTCCAAGGCTCGCCCCCCGCGCAATACTTCGCGGCCGGCCTATTCGTCATGGCGGCCTTCACGGACTGGCTCGATGGCCACTTGGCCAGAACGCGAGACCAGATTACCCCTCTGGGTGAAATTCTTGACCCCGTGGCCGACAAGCTGCTTATCGTCGCCGCCTTGATCCCCTTGGTATCGCTGGGCAAAGTGGACGCCTGGGTCGTGGGCATCCTGTTGGGTCGGGAGCTTCTGGTGACGGCTTTTCGAGCTGTGGCCTTGCGTCGTGGCCTGGTGATACCGGCGGGCTTTCTCGGCAAAATCAAGATGGGCCTGGAGGTGACAGCGATTTTTTTCCTGATTCTGAGTATATTCCCGCCCCTGGGCACCATTTTGATTTGGGCCGCCATGATAGCGGCAGTGGTTTCTGCGGTTGATTATTTTCGGCAAATCATTCGAGCCATCTCCTGATGGGCGCGTTTTCCCTCGTGCTCCTGGTCGGTGGATTCCTGGGAGCCATACCCTTCGGGGTGGTGGTCACCCGATTGTTCGGCGCCGAGGACCCGCGTAAATCCGGAAGCGGCAACATCGGCGCGACAAACGTCTTGAGAACAAGTGGCTGGAAAAGCGGTGTTCTCACTCTTCTGCTCGATGTGCTGAAAGGCGTTGCAGCCATCCTTTTCGCCCGTTATGTGGCCTCGCGCGTCTCCGCCCCCGCTCTGGAGCCCACTGCCGCTCTTGCGGCGGTGCTCGGACACATGTATTCGCCGTTCACGGGGTTTCGCGGGGGCAAGGGCGTGGCCACAGGGCTGGGCGTGTTCGCCCTCCTGACCCCGGGGCCAACGGCCCTCGCCGCGCTGGTATTCATCCTCGTGGTGGCCGTGACGCGCTACGTCTCTCTCGGCTCCATGTTCGCGGCGGCGACGGTGCCGCTCGCGAGCTTTTGGATGACCTACCCCACAGTGGTATGCGCCTCATCCGCCCTGATATCCCTGTCGGTGATTTGGAAACATCAAGACAACATCGGACGATTGATGCGAGGCGAGGAAAATCGCATCGGGCAGAAAAAGGGGTAATGCTGAACTTAGATTTCGGATAGCCGAAAATTATATTTATTAAGCAATTGGAGGAAACATGCTCACCGGTTGCTCCCCGGTTTTTCTTCTCGTCATTCTAGGCGTGGGAATCGGGAGTTGGTTGTTTGGAAATCACACTGCCGCCCGAATCACTGGGATATTGGCGATAACCGTCTTTCTCGCCTATTTCGCTCTTTTGAACTGGACGGCGCAAAACCGCCAGAAACAAGAATCAGGCACTCCGCGGGAAAAGGATTTATACCAGGAAATCACGGGCCCGCACGATGATGGGACGCGCAGGGAACCATTCACCGAAGACGACAGGGCGGAGTGGCGGAACTACCTCAAAACAGAAGGGAAGATCCTCTGGTTCGGGGTGGCGGGACTTCTTCTGGCCCTTCTCTATCTGACACTGAAAAACTGAATCACCGTATCCGCCACATAATCGAGGTCCTCACCCGTCAATTCCGGATAGACGGGAAGCGACAAGACCTGGGCCGCTGCGGCTTCGCTCTCAGGAAAATCCCCTTGTCGATAGCTATCGAAGCAAGGATGGAGATGCAAGGGAGAAGGATAATACACGGCGCTACCCACTTCGTTTCGCAACAAGTATTCCTGCAGCGCGTCGCGCTCGGGTGTGCGAACCGCGTATTGGTGAAACACATGGCCCTCATCCGGGAACGAGGGCGGAGTGAACCGCTCCCCGATAATCCCGCCCGCCTCGAACCTTTCATGATATTTTCGGGCATTTTCCCGCCTCTTTGCGCTCCACTCCTCCAGGCGATTTAGTTTGACGGACAAAAACGCCGCCTGCATCGTATCCATTCTGAAATTCCCGCCTACTTCCAGATACTCGGAATTATCAGGCGAACCGTGAATCCTGAGCTTGCGCATGCGCTCGGCCAGCGCGTCGCTTTTGGTTAATACCATACCGGCGTCGCCAAGCGCGCTCAGGTTTTTCGTGGGATAAAACGACAGACAGCCCGCATCCCCGATGGCGCCGGCCACGCCCAGACTCATCCGCGCGCCGACAGCCTGGGCGGCGTCCTCAACTACATAAAGCTGGTGACGCTCGGCGATTTCGAGAATCTCCGCCATCGGAGCGCAGCGACCGTACATGTGAACAGGTATGATCCCTTTGGTATTCGGCGTGATGGCCTCTTCAAGCCGCCCCGATGCGAGATTGAACGTGTCGGGGTCGATATCCACGAACACCGGCTTCGCGCCCAGGCGATGGATGACGCCAGCGGTGGCGAAAAACGTGAACGCCGATGTGATGATTTCATCGCCCGGGCGAACATCGTTCGCCATCAGCGCCAACAGCAGAGCGTCCGTGCCCGAGGAGACGGCGATGGCGTGCTCCGCCCCGCAATAGGACGCCATTTCGGACTCGAAAGCGCTAATCTCCTCACCCATGACGAACCTCTGGTGGGTCATCACGTTTTCGACAGCCGCCAAAAACTGCTCTTTCAGCGGCCCGTTTTGAACTTTCAAGTCATAAAGGGGTACGCGCATGGAGACTTTCTTGTCCTATCGAAAATCCTCTTGGACGAAACGCAAGTTGGTGCCGGAGGCCGGACTCGAACCGGCAAGGGGTTGCCCCCGGTGGATTTTGAGTCCACTGCGTCTACCAATTCCGCCACTCCGGCAGAAAGAAGATGTAACTTAGCCTCTCCTCATGCCTTCTGGCAAGATGTGTCTCGATTTTTCGCAGCGTGCGAGACTCATCCACCATATTCCGTCCAGGTCGACGCCGAAACCTCCTGCGCATCCACTCGCCAGGAAATGGAATCCTCACACTCGGGACACAAAACGATAAAGCGCCCCTCCGGGTCTTCTTCCATCTCGTCCCTGAACACTTTGAGGCAGTTGCGGCAATGCACCCGGCTGCAGGCGGTACACGCATTCGGGTGCGCATGCTGAAATCGCAAACCACATGCGGGGCATTCATGAGTTTCCACATCTTCCCTTTCATCGCCGCGCAAAACTCGTATTCATGGCGGCGTCTTCGAATCTTTGCTACATTTTCCTGAATCCAAAATCGTCAAATTACTCGCACTTCTACGGAAAGGATGAATATACCATGATAATCGACACGGACCGCCTGGATGATTACGACATCATCGACTTGAGCCACCCCTGGGGGCATGGCGCCCCGCTCTGGCCCTACTTTCCCGATGTCAAGATCGAAAGGTTTCACTATCACGCCAAAAGCCAGGTGCTGAGCCAGCAAATCACCACGTTCATGCACTGCACGACCCACACCGACGCGCCCGCACACGTCATCGAGGGCACGCCTTTCATGGATGAGGTGCCGCTGCAAAGCTATTTCGGCAACGCCGTGTGCGTCGATATTCCAAAAGAGGAGTGGGAAGTCATAACGCCCGAGGACCTCGAGAACGCAAGGCCGGAGATTCGCCCGGGCGACATCGTTATCGTTCATACCGGATGGCACCGATATTACGGCGACAACACCAAATACTTCATCTACTCCCCCGGTCTGTACAAGGAAGCCGGCGAGTGGTTCGTGGAGCGCGGCGTGAAGGGCGTGGGCGTGGACCAGCAGGCACTCGACCATCCGCTGGGGACGAAAATCGCCTGGGGGCCCCAGCCCATCTGTCCGTTTACTATCGAGGAATACGAGCAACGCTTCGACCGCCCCACGAGTGAGGCTTTCCCCGATTGGGAGCCTTGCCACCGCGCGCTTCTGGGGAATGGAATTGTCGGCTTCGAGAACGTGGGGGGAGACATCGACAAGGTCGTGGGCAAACGATTTGCGCTCGCGGCATTTCCCTGGCGGTGGACGGGCGGTGACGGCTGTATCGTAAGGATGGTGGCGTTTTTGCCGAAAAACTAACCGGCAGCTACCGGTTCTGGTTTTTTCTTGCTGGTCTGCTTCGGGGTTGAGCCGTTCGAGGCCGCCGTTTCTTTCTTCTCGGTGGATTTGTTCTCTGATTTCGAATCGGAAGCGGTGCTCTGAGACTCGGTCTCCGGCTTTTTACCGTTCGAGGCGTAATCCGTCACATACCAGCCATCGCCTTTGAGGTGGAAGGCGGAGCGGGAGATTTTGCGTCTGAGTCTGAGCGCACCGCAACTCGGGCATTTCCGGAGAGCGCCGGCTCCCATTTTCTGAATGACTTCGTGATCATCTCCACATGCGCTGCATTCATATTCGTAAATCGGCACTTCCCGTTTCTCCTCGTCGTTAAATGAAGGTAAGCCAGTCGAGCTTGCTCTCGTCTCGCCCGTTCACAATTTCGAAAAATGCGGATTGAATCCTCTTCGTCACCGGGCCGGGCTCTCCCGAGCCGATAATCCTGCCATCCACCTCCCGGATGGGAGTCACCTCGGCGGCCGTACCGGTGAAGAAAGCCTCATCCGCCACATAGACTTCATCGCGTGCGAAGGGAGCGACCTGCAGTTCCACGCCCTGCTCATCGGCGAGTTGAACGACTGTGTCGCGCGTAATCCCTCCCAGCACGCCATGCAGCGGCGGCGTCTTGAGCACGCCGTCCCGAACGATGAAGATGTTCTCGCCCGAACCCTGCGTCACCAGACCTTCGGGGTCCAGCATGAGGGCTTCATCGTAGCCCGCGCCAACGGCTTCCAGCTTCGCCATCTGGCTCACGGCGTAGTTGCCCGTGGTTTTCGCCTTTGTCATGTAACTGTTCGGATGATGGGACGTAAAGGATGAGACCTTGACCCGAATGCCTTTCGCCAAACCCTCCTCACCCAGATAGGCGCCCCAACTCCACACTGCCACCATCGCATGGGTGGGCGACCCCTTGGGGTTCACTCCCATGGACCCGTAACCGAGCCAGATGAGCGGGCGTATGTAGCAAGCCTTCATATCGTTGGTGCGAATCGTCTCCAGAACCGCCTCGGTGAAATCATCCTGCGTGACGGGCGCGTCAAGACCCACAATCTGCGCGGAATCATAGAGCCTCCGCATGTGTTCCTCGAAGCGGAAAATAGCGGAGCCGCGCTCGGTCTGATAGCAGCGAATCCCCTCGAATACCCCCAATCCGTAATGCAGCGAATGCGTGAGGACATGAATTTTGGCTTCATCCCAAGGGACGAATTCTCCGTCCATCCAAATTTTGTCTGTTGCGCCTTCCAAAAAAACATCCTCCAGCACTGTGGGATTGTGAGACCCGGAGTTTTGAACAACCGCGCAAGTATAGTGATTTGACACGGATCGGCGCAAGCCTCCGAGACAAATAAATCATGCGCCATTTCAGGTCATAATCAGTCTTCATAGACCTCGGGATTGAGCAACGTCACGGGATTCACCCGCTCCCCTCTCATGACAGCCAGCACATTCTCGCCGGCCAGCCGGTTCACCCGTTCGCGCGCCTCATGGCTCGCGCCGGCGAAGTGCGGCGTCACCACGGCGTTCGCTAAAGCGAAAAGCGGATTGTCCGGGTTCGGGGGTTCTTCCTCGAAGACATCAATGCCGGCCGAGCAGATTTCCCCTTCGATAAGCGCGTGCACCAGCGCCGCCTCGTCGATAATCGCGCCACGCGCGCAGTTCACGAGCACAGCCGATTTTTTCATCAACCGAAACCTTGGGGCATCGAACATGTGGCGCGTCTCAGGCGTCAGGCTGCAATGTATCGAAATGAAATCGGATTCGCTCGTCAACCTGTCCAGATCCACGGGTTCCACACCCGCATCGCGTATCGCCTCATCGCGCACAAACGCGTCATACGCCAGAATGCGGCCCTGAAAGCCGGACAGTAGCCGGGCCAGTTCCCGCCCGATGTTCCCGAAACCGACGATGCCGAACGTCGCCCCGCTCATTTCGTTGGAGATCCAGATTCCCTCGCGCCAGCCTCCTTCACGCAGCTTTTCCATCCCCTGGGGAATCCGTCGGCTCGCGGCCAGCATCAGGCCCAGAGCCGCTTCCGCCACGGCGACGGCATTCGCGCCGGGGCAGTTCGTGACAGGAATTTTTCGCTTTGTCGCCGCAGGGATATCGATGTTCTCCACGCCCACGCCGATCTTGGCGATGAGCTTCAGGCGCTCACCGGCTTCGATCACCCGCTCCGTGATTTGCTCTCTCGACGTTACCAGCAGGGCGTCCCATTCATGAGCATCGCGCACCAATTCGTCTTCCGTCCACTTCCGGTGGCCGCCGTCACGAAACTCGCCATGCGGCTCCAGCATGTTTCGCAGTGACTCGATGGGCGCGCGCGTCTCGGGAACGAAAAAAACGATGTTCTGGTTCAAATGCACACCTCCGTTCAGGCACCGCGCGTGAAACTGCTAGGTGCCGACAATCAATGTGGATGTTCGATCTCTGAGGAAGGAAAAAGTCGAGAGATACGTCAATATGCCCGTTCGATAATTTACAGACGGTACGTTTTCAATACGGATAAAAGAACGCCCGAATTCCCCCACCGCTTCGACCTCGTGGATGTTCCGATTGACAGTGGGGTCACACACAATCCGCAGTTTCGTCCTGCGCGGCCCGATTCCCGCGAAGCTTACGGCGGCGGATACGTTCACGTTGGCCGGAAACGCCTTGCACGCTTCCAGGGGGTTCCCCTCAAAAATCACCGTCGGTTCAACGATAGCGTCGAGGTCAATATCCTGGGCCTCGATATAGGGGGCGCCTTTGAGGCTCTCGGGCGGTTTTCTCGTCGTCATGGTGACGGATTCCATCCTGCCGGCGGAAGCCCCCTTGAGACCGTCCAAACCGATGATAGCGCCCGAGGGAACAAAAATACGGGAACCTCCCCGCTTCGCCTCTTCGATCAAATCATCGCGTTCGAGAAGCGCGCCCACGGAGTTGATGATTACGTCTTTCCCTCGCGTGAAACTCTCATGGCAAATCGCCTCTACGGTGTCTCCGCCCGAGGCTTCCATTACGACGTCCGCTTCTTGCGCCACGCCCGTGAGGTTCGTTATACGCGGCGGATTTTTAAGACTCGCCAGAAAATCTTCCACTTTTTCGAGCGTCCGAGTTGCGGCGACAGGTATATCGACGGGTATCATTCCTTCATCCACCGCCTTCACAACGGCCTGGCCTATGACGCCCAGACCCACGACCCCGAGTTTCATGACGTGCTCCATGAGGAAACAGTAGTTATTTCAATAACATTACACTACATACCTCAATCAATACCACAAGTGTTATCAACTCGTTTCATGACGTTATTGAATTCAAACAACTTACAAAATTTACGATGGTTTTCCAAAGGCGTTCAATCAGACTCGCCGATGCGGCTCCCCAAGCCGAGACGCCAATGATCCGCTAAAACGAGCGCCATCATCGCCTCGCCGATGGGCACCGCCCGTGTCGCTACGCAGGGGTCGTGCCTTCCCTCCACCTTCACGGTCGTTTTCTCACCCGACGCCGTCACCGTGTCCTGCTCAATCAATATGGAGGAGGTCGGCTTTACCGCGAAGCGAACCACCACGGGCGCGCCCGAGGAAATGCCGCCCAGAATTCCGCCCGCATTGTTCGTCCTTACACTCGTTTCACCGTTTTTCATCTCGAACGGATCGTTGTTCTCGGTGCCTCGCATCCCGGCGGCCCGGAAACCGGAGCCGATTTCCACTCCCTTCACCGCGTTGATGCTCATCATCGCCGCTGCCAGATCGGAATCGAGGCGCCCATAGAGCGGCTCGCCCCAGCCAGGAGGAACCCCATCGGCCTGAACCGTGATGGCCCCGCCTACCGAATCGCCCGCCTTTCGGGCCTCGAGGATGGCCGCCTCCATCCGGGACGCCGTTTCCGCGTCCGGGCAACGAACGATGTTCCGCTCTATCTCGTCTGCGTCGAAATGAGCACCATCCCAGCGAACTTCTCCCACCTGATCGACGTAACCCAAAATCGATACGCCGAGATGAGCGAGGAGTTTCTTGGCTATTGCTCCCGCGGCGACGCGAGCTGCCGTTTCCCGCGCGCTGGAACGCCCACCGCCTCGATGGTCACGAATTCCCCATTTCTTGATGTAGGTGAAATCCGCGTGTCCCGGGCGAAACAGGTTGCGCAAGGGTTCATATTTGCTCGAATCGGCGTCTTTGTTCCGGATGAGTATCGAGATGGGATGCCCGGTCGTCCGGCCCTCGAAGACGCCGGATAATATCTCCGCCCGGTCCTCTTCTTTCCGCTGGGTCGTCACCCGACTCTGGCCCGGCCGCCTGCGGTCCAAATCCCGCTGGAGGTCGGATTCATCCAGCGGCAGGCCCGCCGGACAGCCATCCACAACGACGCCCAAAGCAGGGCCGTGCGACTCTCCCCAGGTTGTAAAACGAAACAAACGGCCAAACGTGTTCGACACAATTTCCCTTTCTAAGTTTCAGTCATCGACAACATCACGCGTATTTCAGGCAGAACCGCCGCGACGACCTGTTCTGGCGCGCGCGTGTTCTCAACGCCTAACTTCGCGAGTTCTTCATAGCGCGGAACGCGCTTTTTGAAAAGCAGACGCAACGCTTCTTCCGGATCCGCTTCGTTTTCGAGATAGGCGGGCCAGCCATCGGCGCGCACCCTCTCGATGATTTCATTCTCCGGCACCTGGAGATAAACCACGCAATGGGGAGCAAGCAGAGAACTGACGCCCGGCGTCATCGGCGTTCCGCCGCCGAGAGCAAGAACGAGGTCTTCCCGGCCCAATTGCTCACGCAGCAAGTGATTTTCCAATGCGCGGAAGGATTCTTCGCCTCTTGATCTAAAAACCTCACGAAATCCCAGCCGTTCTCCCGTCTCCTCGAAATGTCTTTGTTCGATCAAATGGTCGAGATCGTGAAAAGAGAACCCCAATTTATCAGCCAGCAAAGGTCCGATGGTCGATTTACCGCATCCCTTGAAACCGATGAGCACGATGCTCAAGAGGAACCCTCCATACGCGATTCCAGCCCCAGATGCCGTGATACCTTATCATGCGCCTTTTCCAATATAACCCCGGGCTCCTGTTCCCCGGGATCATACCAGTTCACGCCCTTCAGCCTGCGAAACCAGGTGCGCTGCCGTTTCGCGTAGTTGCGGTGCAGCCTGGATATTGCATGAACCGCCTCATCCTCGGTCATCTGTCCCCTGCGCAACGCGAGGGCCTCCTGGAATCCAAGTCCCTCGAATACCCGGGCGTCAGTGAGATTCATCTCGGCCAGCATCGCCACCTCCTCCAGCATTCCACCCGTGAGCATCCGCCGCACCCTAAACTCTATCCGCTCAGCAAGCACGGACGACGGATACCTGAGACCAATATACAATGGAGAGGCGAACCTGGGCGCTTTTTGTTCGGCGCGCAACCGTGAAACCGGCCGCCCCGTCGCTTGATATACCTCCAAGGCGCGAACCACCCTCCGCAGGTCGTTGGGATGAAGTTTCGCGGCCGTCTCCGGGTCGACGGCGGCGAGGCGCTCGTGCATGGCCGCACAGCCCCGCCTTGAAGCCTCCGCCTCCAATCGTTCCCTGATTTCCGGCTGCGCTTCCGGTCCGTCGAAAAATCCCTCCACCAATGCACGAATATACAAACCGCTCCCCCCTACCACGAGCGGATATGCGCCTCTGCGGTAAATATCCTCGATGCAAACACTCGCCTCATCCGCATAGCGGGCAGCGCTAAAAGTCTCCCCAAGTTCCGCAACATCCAACATATGATGCGGCACACCGCCGCGCTCTTCCATGCCAGGCTTGGCGGTTCCCACGCCGATTCCCCGATAAATCTGCCTGGCGTCGGCGCCGACTATCTCCAGTGACACTCCCTCCTCCCGGAAGCGCCTGGCCAGCTCTACGCCGAAAGCTGTTTTGCCCGAACACGTGGTTCCCACGACGAGGATGATGGGGCGAGGATTTTCTGATGGATAGCGATTCATGGGTCTGGAGCTTCAGGCGAAGATGAGTTTCTTCGCCAAGAGATTATATAGCCTTGGCAGCATCTCATATCCACATCGGGCATGAGAGCGGGCAAATGGGTCGCCTCACTTCAATATCAAAGCGCTTCGAGCGCTTCCTGGAACGCGGCCAAGTCGGCATCCGAGAACAGTACGAACTCTATCCGGGTAAGCTTACTCGCCGAAGTCTGCAAGTGCGCCATGCAGGCCTCGAGCATACGGGAGGCGACCAACTTCACATCCAGGCCCCCGACGCCCGTGCCGATGGCGGGGAATGCGATGCTGCCCAGGGAATTCTCCTCGGCCACCTCAAGGCTCGCCCGGGTGCAGGCTTCCACGATTTCGGGCGATGTTTTAAGGTCCGTCCCCATGCCCGCCGCATGAATCACGTGCCGGGCGGGAAGTTCGCCGGCATCCGTGATTACAGCATCCCCGACCCGAATCGGCCCTTTGGACACGGCTTCAGCCTCAATCGCCTGCCCGCCCTTTCTCTTGATAGCGCCCGCAACGCCCGCGCCCATCCGGAGATGGTTGTTGGCCGCGTTCACGATGGCGTCCACATCGGATTCGGTGATGTCGCCCTGCCGAAGAACCACGCACCCACGACCGACACGCTTTTCATTCATGAGAGAAATTCCGGTTAGGCGGGATTGTCCTGTAAGACGTGCTGCCTGAAAATCGTTTGATCAGAAGAGGGAATCTTCCTCCGCCGAAGCACCACTACCTGAAGACTCGGGCGCTCCCCCTTCATCCCCGAAAGAATCGGGCTCTAAGTGATCGACCATCTGTCTCAATTCTTTTCCCGCCTTGAAGAACGGCACATTCTTGGGCGGAATCGCCACCGCCTCACCCGTTCTCGGGTTCCGGCCGTCGCGGCTGTTTCTCGAACGCACGCGGAAACTACCGAATCCACGCAACTCCACCTTGTCGCCTTGCGAGAGGGCGCCCATGATGCTCCCAAAAACGATGTTCACAACGCGCTCGGTGTCTTTTTTCGTGAGATTGATTTTCTCAGCTATCTGCTCAACCAACTCGGCCTTGGTCATGAGAATCATCATCCTCCCTGGGAGCGCGATGAATACGTCCGCATTTCGGGGAAACCACGTTTCAGTCTTCTATTTTCGGCTTTCCACCCGTGCAAGATCGCATGACCGGTGAATCGGCCAAATGCACTTAAACGACGAACCTCCTCAGGCGGCGAGGCGTCTCGCGATCCGATATTCCAAAATTTCATTGGATGGGATTCATGCCATCCACTCGATTATTCCGTTTGCTCACCCGCCTCGGTAGCAGCCTCCGCAACGGTTTCCACTTCGGGCTCCGTCTCCGCCGCTTCGGGCTCGGCTTCCGCAACGACTTCCGCCTCGGGCTCGCCCTCTACTTCCTCGGCTACTCCATCTACAGCTTCTTCTGCTACTTCACCCGAGGGTGCGCTTTCCTCTTCAGGCGGTTCCACGGGCTGTGGCGCCCGGCTGATCACCGGGTCCTCACCGGTGGACTCCACATAGGCGCGGATGCTCAAGCCCAGCCTTCTTTGCTCCCGATCGATCTTGATGACGCGCATTTTGAACACGTCGCCCACGTGCACCACGTCCTGTGGTTCTTTCACCTTATCCGAGTCGAGTTCGGAAATGTGGACCAGCCCCTCCAGGTCTTCCTCCGGAGCGGCAAATACGCCGAAGTTCGTAATTTTCGTGACTTTCGCCTCGATATCGTCATCCACCGCATAGCGGTCGTTGATGTCGTCCCAGGGGTCCGGGGTGATTTGCTTCATACCGAGGGAGAGGCGTTCTTTCTCGACGTCCACACTCAGAACAACCGCCTCGATATCCTGGCCCTTGCGCAGGATTTCAGATGGGTGTTTGAAGCGCTGGGTCCAGGAAATGTCCGAGATGTGGATGAGGCCGTCGATGCCCTCGTCCAAGGCGACGAAAGCGCCGAATTCCGTCAGATTGCGGATGCTGCCCGTCACGCGCATCCCCACGGGGTATTTCTCCTCCACCGTGGTCCACGGGTTGGCCTCGACCTGCTTCATGCCCAGCGAGATCCTGCGGCCTTCCTTGTCGAGGTTCAAAACGACGGCTTCCACTATATCGCCCACCGCCACGAATTTCGAAGGATGGCGAACGCGCCTCGTCCAGGACATCTCCGACACATGCACCAGGCCCTCGACGCCCTGTTCGAGTTCGACGAAAGCGCCGTAGTCGGTGATGGAGACGACGCGTCCGCGAACCTTGCCGGTCATGGGATATTTGATTTCCACGTGCTCCCAGGGGTCAGGCGTGATCTGCTTGTGACCCAGGGAGACGCGCTCGCGCTCCTTGTCGTATTTGAGCACGATGACCTTGACGCTGTCCCCGATGGAGAGGAGTTCACTCGGATGGCTCACCCGTCCCCAGGACATGTCCGTGATATGGAGCAGACCGTCTATACCGCCGAGGTCGATGAACGCCCCGTAGTCGGTAATGTTCTTGACGACGCCGACCTTTTCCATGCCCTCCGTGAGGTTTGCGAGCGTCTCGCGCTTGAGTTCCGCTCTCTCATCCTCTAGCAGCACGCGCCTGGAAAGTACGATGTTCCCACGCTTTCTGTTGAGCTTTATGATCTTCATGTCAAAGGATTTGCCAATAAACTGATCGAGGTTCCTCACCGGCCTCAGATCGACCTGGGAACCGGGCAAAAAGGCCTTGAGGCCGATGTCGACCGTAAGCCCACCCTTGATACGGGCGACCACCTCGCCCTGGATAATCTCGTCGTTGTCATGGGCTTTGCTGATCTCGTCCCAAATCTTGATGCGGTTGGCTTTCTCCTTCGAGAGCACGATGAGGCCATCGTCATCCTCACGCTCTTCGACAAAAACCTCTACACTGTCGCCAGGCTTGAGATCCCGCCCGCGGCTCGGAAATTCAAATCGAGGCACAAAACCCTCTGATTTATAACCCACATCAACCAGCACATAGTCGCCTTCCATCCCCACAACCGTTCCTTCGATGATTTCGCCATCCTTCACCTGCATCGTGGAGGCGTATAAATCATCCATCTGCTCAGGGGAAAGGGTGTCGGGATCTACTTCGTCGGGTAGTAATTCGGCCACCTTCGATGAGAAGGCGGGAAGAGCCTCTGTTTCGTTAGAGGGAGTTTCCGTCATCTGATTGCGTTACCCCGTTTTGAGAAAAAGAAAATTGCCGCCACCGCTAAAGCGACCACCGCTATTGCAGACATCGGCATGAAATTGGCACAAGTGAATATATTACACCTGAGAAAGGAGAGAATCAACCAATAACTCAAGCATCCTCAATGACTTCCCCGTACACCAGGCGGAGTTTCTCTAACATGACCTCAAGCACCTGGTCAACGCCCATGTTGTTCGTTTTAATCTCCACAGCGTCCTCGGCTTTTCTCAGCGGCGCGCTGGATCTGTGGCGATCTCTCTCGTCCCTGCGCTTCAAGTCTTCGCGCAGACGATCGGTGTCAAACGATACTCCCCTCGCCTTGAGTTCGGCGAAACGCCGCTGGATCCGCACTTCGATGTCCGCGTCGAGAAAAAATTTGAGTCTGGCTTCCGGGAAGACGACCGTGCCGATGTCGCGCCCATCGATGACGGCCCCGCGCTTTCGCCCGAAATTCCTTTGAAAATCGAGCAGCGCCGCCCTCACTCCCGGTATCGCCGACACGCGCGACGCCATATCGCTTATCTCTTCGTCTCGCAGCGCGTCCGTAACGTCTTCCCCGTCCAGAATATTCCTCCAGACGCTCCCCTCTTTGCGGCACTCAAAGCGCAAATCCCGCGCTGAGTCGACCGCCCGGTTCTCGAAATCACCCTCTTGATTCTTCCTCAAAACCCGGTAACCCACCGCCCGGTAAAGCGCGCCGCTTTCGAGATAGTCGAAATCCAACCTCTCAGCGATCCTTTTGGCCGCCGTGCTCTTGCCCGAACCTGCGGGACCATCGATGGGAATGACGATGCCGGCAGATTTGCGGCTTGATTTCTCCTTCAAGCCCAACCCTTTTTCCGCGCCCATTCGTCCCGGCCATTTTTGGCTCTCGAAAACGCGCGCTCGAGCCCCTCGGAATCCGCCTCCTCCAGCAAACTGCGGAGACCCGCCAGCTCGCTCTCGAACCTGTCCAGCGCGTCCAGAAGCGCCTCCTGGTTGTCCTCGCAGATTTCGCGCCACATTTCCGCCCCGGAGGAGGCGATTCGGGAAAAATCACGAAATCCGCTCGACGCATGCCGGAGCGCCCCGCCATCGAGGGCGGTGTTCATCATGGCGTAGGCCACCAGATGAGGAAGATGGCTGATGTCGGCCATCACGCGATCATGTGTCACGGGGTCGAGAATCTCGACGTTTGCGCCCACTCCCTCCCATAACGTGCGCAAACGCTCGATGGATTCGGGGTGTGTTCTCTCCGTAGGCGTCAGGATGGTCTGGTGCGCTTCAAAGAGAGTTGAGAAACTCGCCTCCACCCCGGTTTTCTCGCCTCCGGCGACGGGATGACTCGCCAGGAACTTCACATCGCCCAATTCCATCGCCTCCACCGCACGCACGTAGGGCGCCTTTACGCTGCCCACGTCGGTGAGCAAGGCTCCGGGAGCCATCACGGGTAAAATCGCCTCCGTCACCCGCACCGCCGCACGCACCGGGGTGCACACCACCACGAGGTCCGAATCGCGCACCGCCTCCACGTGATCCGTTTCGAAACGATCCACGACGCCCAACTCAAGCGCGCGCTCGAGGTTGCCCAGGCTCCGGCCTGCGCCGACGAACCTCGAAACGAGACCTCTCTCCCGGGCGGCTCGAGCCAGCGAGCCGCCGATGAGTCCCACGCCGATGATGGTCATCTGCTCGTAAAGCACTTTCCTATCCTTATAATTATCCTACAAACCACATTAAATTATATTTGTATCTATTTGTTATAACTACATATTCATCACTTTATAGATCGCCTTTATAACCTCTTCGTTCTCCTGCGGCGTACCGATGGAAATCCGCAGGTGGCGCGGGAAACCGTACCCCGCCACGGGCCTGACGATTACGCCTTCTCTCAGCAGCGCTTCGTAAACTTCCATCGCTTCGCCCACCTCGACCATCATGAAATTCCCCTGCGTAGGCACGAAGGGAAGGCCCATGGCCGACAACTCATACACGAAATACTCCCGGCCCTCGGCGTTCACCGCGACCGACCTTTCGACGTGCCCGGTGTCGCCCAATGCGGCTTGCGCGGCCACGAGCGCCAGAGAATTCACGTTGAACGGCTCGCGGACGCTCTCCATCGCCTGGGCGACTTCCTCATCCGCCACGCCGTAGCCGACACGCAGGCCGGCCAGGCCATAGGCCTTGGAGAAGGTGCGCATGGCGACCAGGTTCGGGAATTCGCCCAGCATCCGTGCGGCGTCGGGATAATCCTCCAGATGCGCGTAGTGGCAATAGGCCTCGTCCATGACGACGAGGGTGGTTTCTGGAATTTTCCCCAGAATTTCACGGAGTTTCCCCTCCCCCACCGCCGTTCCCGTGGGGTTGTTGGGATTCGCGAGGAACACGATTTTCGTCTTTTCGCAGACCAGGTCCGCCATGGCGTCCAGGTCCTGGTGATAATCGCGCATGGGGGCGCGCCTGATCTCACACGAGCAGAGCTGCGAGACGATGTGGTAGACGATGAAGGCCCCCTCTGAGAAAACCACGGGGTCTCCAGGGTCCAGATACGCATGCGCCAGAACCTCCAGGACCTCGTTCGTGCCGTTGCCGAGGACGAAATTCCCGGGCTCCAGTCCGTGATGTCCGGCCAGCGCGTTTTTGAGATAAAAACCCCCGCCGTCGGGGTAGCGGTGCAATTCCTTGATGGCGCTGTTCACGGCTTCCACGGCCTTGGGCGACGGCCCCAGAGGATTCTCGTTCGAGGCCACCTTGATGGAATCGGCGACCCCGAGCTCGCGCTCGAGTTCCTCCACCGGCTTTCCCGGCTGGTAGACGATGATGTCCGAAACGGGCCGCGCCCTTTGAAATCTCATTCCCTCTCCTCATGAGCCAGCGGCGCAAGACGCCTGCAAGTCTCAAAATCGCTCAAATCCGGCCATATCAGCTTATCGTGCGCTCTTTTTCCAACACGGGATACGAACCCAACACGCGAACAAAATCCGCCTGATTTCTCAGTTCCGATATTCCCTGCGTGATTGCGTCATCTTCCGCAAAACCATCGAATTCCATATAGAAAACATATTCCCACGCTGCTTTTCTCGATGGGCGGGATTCGAGTTTCGTCATGTTCAGTTTCTGCCGGGCAATCGGAGCAAGCGCCTGATGTAGAGCGCCCGATTCATTTTTCAAACCGAAGAGAATACTCGTTTTCGAATGCGACCCGGGTTCGGGCTTTTCGGTTCCGATGACGAAAAAGCGAGTCACGTTGATGAGTTCGGAGTCCAGCTTTTCCTCCAGAACCTTCAGGCCATAATGGTCGGCCGCCAGCCGGCTGCCCAAAGCCGCGAACCTCGCATCTTCAGCGGCCATCTTGGCGGCCAACGAGGTACTCAACACTTCTTCGATCTTGACGTCCGAGGCATATTCGCGGAGCCAGCGACGGCACTGGGCCACCGCATGGGGGTGGCTCAGGATTCGCTCCACCTCCTCGATGGATTTTGCGTTCGTGAGCAGGTGGATGTCGATGGGCAGCCTGATTTCACCCTCCACCAGCAAAGGCGATTCCAGCAACCTGTCGAGGGTGATGTTGACCGTGCCCTCGATCGCGTTCTCGATCGGCACCACGCCCCACCGGGAGCGGCGGCCTTCCACCTCATCGAACACGGCGTCGATGCTCTGTACGGGCGTGAGAGCAGCCTCCTCGCCAAAGCGCAGTATGGCGGCCTCGTGCGTAAAGGTGGCCTCGGGCCCCAGATAGCTCACTCTCGGCGAATCGTTCATATCGCAACACCTCGATCAAGAATAACGCCCCGAAAACCGCGCTATCCTACCCCAAGGCCCGGCGATTGTGAACGCCCCGAAGCTCTGGCAAACTAGCGCGGTCTACGGACGCCATCCGACATTTCATACGAATTCATGAGGAAAAGCATGAAGATAACAGACGTGGAAGCATACATGCTCACCGGCCCGCCGGAGGAGCGCGGCCACTGGGTCAGCCATTACCCCGTCCACCAGGCGAACGAGTTGCTGATACGGCTTAAAACCGACGAGGGGCTGGAGGGTTTCGGCCTGGGCAGCAGCCGTCTCCTTATAAAGGGCGCGGCCGAGATGTTCAACGAAGGGCTCAAGGAGCACATCATCGGGGAGGACGCCCTCGCTCCCGAAAGGCTGTACGAGAAGATTTTCTCCATCACCCATCAAAAGCTCGCCTTTGTGAAGGAATGGTCCCGGAACGGGCTGCTCATCACCAGTGCTGCCCTGGACCTCGCCATGTGGGATATTCTCGGGAAAGCCTCGGGTCAGCCCCTGTTCCGCCTCTTCGGCGGATACCGGGAGGAAGTGCCCTGCTACGTCACCTGCGCCTATTACCGCGACGGGAAGGATTTGGGTGAACTGCGCGAGGAGATGGAAATGCTCCACGAGCAGGGACACAAGGCGTTCAAGGCGAAAATCGGCGGCGCCTCGCTGGAAGAAGACATGGCGCGCCTGCGGGTTATCCGCGAGGTCATCGGCGATGAGGCCGAACTCATGCTCGACGTGAACAGCGCCTGGGACTTGCCCACCGCCATCGAGGGCGCGCGCCTGCTCACCGAAATCCGCCCCCGCTGGCTCGAAGAGCCCGTGCGCTGGTTCGACGACAGACGGGAACTCAAGATTCTCGCGCGAAAGACGGACATCCCCCTCTCCGCCGGGGAGAGCGAATCGACCGGACACGGCGTGCGCGCGCTGCTGGAGGAGCAGGCGATAGACATTGTGCAGTTCGACTGCACGCGCATGGGCGGATTCACCATGGGGAGAAAACTCGCGGCCCTTGCGGAACTCAACCACGTGGAAATCGCTCCGCACCACGACTGCTTCATCCACGCCCACATCGTGGCGGCTACGCCGGCGGGCTGCATCGTGGAGTCGTTCACGGACCCCGAGCGAGACCCGCTGCAGGCGGAACTCTTCGAGAACCCGCCCCGCATCGAGAACGGGACGCTATACCTGAACGATGCGCCGGGCCTCGGGCTTACGCTCTCGGAACGTGCGATTGAGAAGTTCGGGACGCGCATCGCGTGATGGGGGGGATGGAATGATGCGCTTGCCCAAGCAGCCCTACTGATATTTTGAGCTGCTGAATCTAGGTCAGGGCTTGCCTACGAGGCTATCCGGCAAGCGATAACTCGTACTCCGCCCACCACCGGGATTCCGGATGAAAATCCCGCGGGCTCTTAAATCCTGAATATCCCGAAGCGCCGTATCCGTAGAACACTTCGCCAGTCTGGCGTATTTCGAAGTATGCATATGTCCTTCGAAATCATCCTCGAGCATACGATTCACAACCAGGCGCTGGCGCTCGTTGACAGGCTGCCGGTTCATTTCCCCCCAAAGCTGCGCCTTGAACAGAACTTTGCGCAGCGTATCTTCCGCATTGCCGAATGCGCGGCCCAGGCAATCGAGGAACCATTCCAACCAGTCTGTAATATCCGGTGCGCCGCGTTGTTGTTTTTCCAGTTGAGCGTAATATTCCTTGCGCTCGGATTCCATTTGTGTCGATAAACTGTAGAAACGATCCGCCATGCCGTCAGAACGGGCCAAAGCCATATCGGCGATGGCTCTCGCAATGCGGCCGTTGCCGTCTTCGAATGGATGGATCGTGACGAACCAAAGATGGGCAACCCCGGCTCTCAAGACGGGATCCAGGTTGTTTTTGTCCTCGAACCATCCCAGAAACGACCCCATTTCGCCTTCGAGCCGACTCGCATCCGGCGCTTCGAAATGTACCTTTTCACGTCCAACGGGGCCTGAAATAATTTGCATGGGACCGGCTTCGGCAGTGCGCCAATCGCCTGTTGTAATACGACGCATCCCGCTCCGGCCTGCCGGAAACAACGCAGCATGCCAATCGAATAAACGCTCTCTGGTCAGGGGTTTGGAATATTGCCGTGTCGCATCAAGCATCACTTCAACGATGCCCTCGACGCCACGGCTTGCCGGCGCGAGCCCGGCAGCATCGATGCCCAGGCGCCGGGCGATGGATGAGCGCACCTCCTGGGGATTCAGGTTTTCTCCCTCGATGGCCGATGATTTGACCACATCACTCGTCAGCATACCGAGGCTCGCCTCAAGCCTGAGTTCAAAACCCAACCCTTCCATCCTGCCGAGAAGACGCCCCTGCCGATGCCGAACCTCCGCAAGTTTTGAGGCGAGTTTTCGGGCGTCCGAAGTGAAGTCCGGCCAGCTTTGATGTTCGTGTATCCACATATCAATCACCGCATTATTTGCAGTGATTATGCGCTGTATTCACTGCATAAGCAAGTATAATCGCCGCATGAAATACGGTGAATCATACTCCATTCACCGGATGGCATACGTACCTGGATATAAGCAATGAAGGGTTGACGACGCCTGAAAAATTCAGCGTCTTTTTATCTACCAAAACCGCCCGGCGGGCCGGTCGAGCCCATAGTGTTCCCGCAACGTCTTGCCTTCATATTCCGTCCGGAACAGCCCGCGGCGCTGAAGAACCGGAATCACCTCTTCAACAAAAGCATCCAGCATCGTGGGAAAAATGGGCGGCATGATATTGAAACCATCGGCGGCGCCATCGCGGAACCAGTCCTCAATCAAATCAGCGACCTGCCCGGGCGTGCCGGCAAAAGTAAAGTGTCCGCGAGCACCGGCGAAACGGGCCAGAAGCTGGCGCAAGGTAAGACCTTCGTTACGCACGAGATTGACGACCAACTCGGACCGGCTACGCATGGTTTCGACACCGGAGGGTGGAGGGAAATCGTCCGTCGTCAGCGGCCGGTCCAGCGGCAAATGCGAGAAATCATGTCCGTCGAACCGTGAAGAGAGCGTACGGCGACCGATCTCCGGATCATTGTTCTCATTGAGATCCAGTTCCATTCGTTTTGCTTCGGCCTCGGTCGACGCAATCATCGGGCTCAGGCCAGGCAGAATCAGGACCTGGCTTGCATCACGGCCCGCCGCTGCCGCTCGCTTCTTGATATCCGTGTAAAACTGCTGCGCCGTCGCCTTTTCGAGGTGGGCCGTGAATACCGCCTCGGCGTGACGCGAAGCAAAATCACGTCCGGCATCCGACGATCCCGCCTGCACCAGCACCGGCCGCCCCTGCGGACTGCGCGGCAGGGTCAGCGGTCCCGCGACGCTATAATACTTGCCGTTAAAGTCGATTGGACGAATTCGATCACTTTTGGCGTAGGCGCCGCCTTTGCGATCATCAACCACGGCGTCATCGGCCCAGCTGTCCCACAAATCTTTGACGACCTGGACAAATTCCTCGGCCATCAGGTAGCGGTCCGCATGACTATCCTGACCCGCATCACCGAAATTGCGCGAGACCTTCGCCATCCAGGTGGTGACAATATTCCAGCCGGCGCGGCCATTGCTGATGTGATCGATTGAGCTGAACTGCCGCGCCAGGTTGAAGGCCTCAAAATATGTGCTCGACCCCGTCGCGATCAGCCCGATCCGCTCGGTTGCGACGGCGAGCGCGGCCAATAAAGTGATTGGTTCCAGCCAGAGTCGCCCGGACCGCGGCGCATCCGGCGTCAGCATCAGGGAATCGGCGAAAAAGATCGAATCGAAAAGCGCCCTCTCCGCGCGTTGGGCCAAATCCACGTAGTAGTTTACATCGGTAAGAGAAGCCGTCGAAGAATCGGGATGGTTCCAGGCTGCTTCGTGGTGACCCCGGGCTTGAATGAACAGATTGAGGTGAAGTTGCCTGGTCATTGGAAATATCGGCTCTCATTGGGGGAAGGCAGGCTCGTTGCACATCATACTCAATTTACGAACAGGAGCACAAACCCGGCAAAACCCCATCAAGCCGGCTCTGAAAGGGGTTGTTGAAAAGCCTTTGTCCAGAGAGCCCCCCCCTTGTTGGGGATGTTGAAAAACCCCGTTTCGAGACCGGGCGTATATTACTTACCGGGGAGAGAGAAGAATCACTCCCCCCTTGAGGGGTCTGTTGAAAAACCCCGTTTTTGAAGCGGGTGGTATGGCGGTTCACGCGGCGGCGGGGAGGGAGCCCAATCGGCGCGCGAGGGCGCGATGTGCGCGCAGACGGCGTCTCCGGGCGGCGCAGGCCCTCCAGAGGGCGAATATACGCGCCGCAAAAGCGGCGGCCAGCCGCTTGAGGTTCACCGCAGTCGCCGTCAGGTAAGACTGGACCTTCATGTTCTCCAGACCCCGGCGCACCGCCCGCCCCAGTCCGTGCCAACTCTTCGCTTCCCCGTGATAACCCTCCGAGCGCCCCATGTGCCGGCGCCACAGCAGGCGCTCCTCCTCCCCCCACCGCGCATGCCGCCGGCGCGCGCGCAACAGCGCCAGATACGCGTTGGGAATCAAAACCTCCTTGCTCGACCGCGCCTGCGGCAGACAATCCGCCCGAAGCACGCAGCCCGCGCAATCCCGCGTCCTCGAACCATAGTAGCGCCCCCGCTCCTCGCTCCGCCGGGGGCGCAGCGTCTTGCCGCGCGGACACTTCACCAAGTCGTGGCGAGCGTCGTAGCGGAACCGGCGCAACGGAACACGGCTCTGCGTGGGTTCTTTCTTCGCCGGGATGAGAGCGGACACGCCCCGACCCTCCAACGCCGCGTACACCTTCGAGTACGCATACCCCGAATCCGCCGTCACCATCTCCGGCGCGCGGCCCGACAACTCGCTTACCGCCTCTATATGGGACGCCATCATCTCACGCTCGTTCAACGTCCCCTCCGTCACCGCCACGTCGAGAACCACGCCCCGCTCATCGTCCACCACCGCGTGGTGCTTGTAGCTTGGCTCGAACCTCGCCCGCGCGCTCTTGCGCGCGAGCCGCGCGTCGGGGTCCGTCCGGCTCACCGGTCCCCCGCCGCCGCCGCCCTTCTTCCCGCCCTCATCATCGACGGGATTCTCCCGAATCACCTCGTCCGCGTGATGCGCCGCCAGACTATCCCAGCTCACGTCCGCGCGTATCAGGGAAGCGTCCACGTGAACCACCTCCCCCTTCGCCACCTTCGCCTCCAGGCACGCCTGCACCGTCCGGCGGAATATCTTCCGGAACCGCGCCTCCCCCCAGCGCTGACGAATCCGCGTCAGGCTCGAATGGTCCGGCAACTCCTCGTGCAGCCCGTATCCGATGAACCACCGGATCGCCAGATGCGCCTTCGCCTCGCGAAGCAGGCGACGGTCGTGTACGTAGCCCAGCAACAGGCCCGCAAGCATCAGGCGCAACGCCACCTCCGGGTCGATACCCGGACGACCGTTGTCCGCGCAATAGCAATCCGCCACCTCCTCCCGAAGCCAACTCAAATCCAGTACCTGATGCACGCGGTAGAGAACGTGATCCTCGGGGATCAGCCGATCCAGCGAACCGGCCACGAACAAATCCATCTGCTCGCGCCTCTTGCTGCCTATCATCGAGGGAACTCCCATCTCGGGCGAGTGGGTATCCAAATACCGAACCACAAAACCGGGGGTTTTTCAACAGACCCTTGAGGGGGAGTCGATGAAGCCGAGCGGTTTATGCGAAGGCTGAATCGGTGGGGGGAGCTTTTTGGTGGCATGTCCCCCCACCGATTCGCTTGCGGGCTTACGCCCTTACCTCATCGACTCCCCCTCAAGGGGGGAGTGAAATTCAGCGCGCTCCTTCTGTGGACTTTTTCAACAGCCCCTGAAAAGGCCGATTGAAATTTCATGGTGTCGAACGGCGGGGCGACCCCGCAATCCACAACGGGACACCACAGATGTCAGAATGGGGAATTCCCCATCAATGATTTTCCTGACAGCCTCCGTGAGACATCCCCTGAAGTGGCACAGGAACTTATGACATCGCTCAGATGAGAGCCGTCGATTTCAGCCAGGCTTGATTTTCCGGCCACATTCAGACATATTGTCCTTGTTTATTATTATACAAGGACAAATAGAATGACACTGAAACTCAAAGAAAAACCTGAAGAAATCTTCCGCAGACACGGCGGTCAGCTTCGAATGAGCAAGGCGCTCGCCAGCGGGATTACGCGCTACACCCTGTACGCGCTCAGGGACAGAGGCGTCGTCGAACAGATCACCAGAGGCATCTACCGGCTTCGGGAACTGCCCCCGCTCGGCAACCCTGATCTGGTGACGGTGAGCCTCCGCTTTCCCAGGGCCGTCGTATGCCTCGTCTCGGCGCTTGCCCGGCACAGCATCACGACCCAGATACCACATGCAGTTTCCGTGGCTGTGCCGAAGGACTCCCGGGCGCCGTCTCTTGACTATCCTCCCGTCAAGGCGCACAAATTCTCGCATGAAGCATATGAAGCCGGCATCGAAGAGCACCTGCTCGATGGAGCGCCCGTCAAAATATACAACCCTGAAAAAACCTTGGTCGACTGCTTCAAGTTCCGCAACAAGATTGGAATGGACGTCGTTCTCGAGGCGCTGAAACTCCACAAGGCGCGAAACGGATTCGACCTCGGCAAACTCCTCGAATACGCCAGAATATGCCGGGTTGAAAAGGTGATGCGACCCTATCTCGAAGCGATCCTGTGACGTCCCCGAGGAACGTGCCCGTTTTTTGTTTTCCTCAGCCTGAGTAGTCCCGAGAGAGTCGTATGTCACGAGCCGGACGGGCCGCATATATGCGGCCCCTACACCAGGCTCACGACCAAAACAACATGCGGGGTGAGGACATAAAAGAGACGAAAAGGCAAAGTCAAAATAGATTCCGGCTTTTGCCGGAATTACGGCGGTTTCCAATTCCGACCGTGGAGGGGATTTTCCAGCAACCCCATTCAGACCGCCGACACAAGCGTCATAAATTCTTCTTGAACCAGTCGACCGCCTCGACCATGCCGATCTCGTGGTGCTCGGGGCTGCAGAAATAATAGGACTCGTAATGCTGCGCGCCGGGGAGCTTGACGATCTTCTTGGGCTCTCCGCAGGCCTCGTAGCAGCTGATTTGCTCCTGCACGGGCACGAGGAAATCGTTTTCCGAATAGATGAACATGACGGGGCGCGGCGCGATTCTGTCCGCCACCCACTCGGGCTTGTAGCGCCAGCAGGCCTCGGCGCTCTGCAGGTCGTAGTCCTTCACGTAGTCATCGTGTTTCTGGTGGTTCTCCTGGATGACTTTCAGCGTATGGGGGTCGCAGAGCATGATTTCGGGCAACGGCATGGTGGTCGGCTCGCCGGTGGTGACGCGCTTTCTGGCGGCCTCCATGACCGTCTTCTGGAACGAATCCCACTCGTGCGGCCTCCTCACCGAGCGCATCCAGCGCTCGCCCTCGTGCACGCCCACGGAGGAGACCACCACCTTCACGCGCTCATCGAAGGCCGCCACCCAGATGGCGTTCGCTCCGCCGAAACTCGTGCCGAAAATGCCGATCCGCTCCGGGTCCACGCCCTCGACCGTCTCCATGTAGGAGATGGCGTCGTAGGTGTCCTGCGCCTGCTCCAGGGGCCGCTGGCGGCCGCGCTCGCCATCGCTCTTGCCGAAGCCTCGGTGATCGGGCGCGAGGATGAAATAGCCCTCCTCCCAGAGGCGTCTGGGAACGTCCATCCCGTAGACCTCCTTCATCCCGCTGTAGCCGTGCAGGCAGATGATGGCGGGTCCGGGCGGGTCGCCCGCTTTCCAGCCTTTCGGCGCATAGAGATGGGATGCGATTTTGAGGCCGTCGCTGTAGTAGACAATCTCTTCGTACATGCAGGTTTCCCCTCCAGGCTATGCCGCGAAACTCAGATTTATCTAAAATATTCAATACCTTACGGCGCATGAACCGCCGGACGCTCGGCCGTTATTCGCGCTTTAGGCCCCTCAGTTCGCGCAGCAGCTCTCCGGTGTCGGGCGCGCGCATGAGGGCTTCACCGACCAGGATGGCGTCCACCCCCTCATCCACCAGGGGAGACACCTCCTCCCAGCCGAAAATCCCGCTCTCGGACACCAGGACGAGCGCTTCTCTCTGCTCGGGCGTGAGCCGCCCGAATACACGGGAAGTGTGCCCCGTATCGACCTCGAAGGTCTTGAGGTTCCGGTTGTTCACGCCGAGTACGCGGGTTCCGGCCGCGAGGGCGCGCCCGAGTTCTTCTTCGGCATACACCTCCACGAGCGCGTCCATGTCCAGTTCTTCCGCCAACGCGCGCAAATCCTCCATCTGCGCCGTCTCCAGGATAGCCGCAATCAGCAGTATGGCGTCCGCCCCGCCCGCACGGGCTTCCTGAATCTGGTATTCGGTGAAGATAAACTCTTTTCTGAGAACGGGCAGAGCCACCGCTGCGCGTACTTGTTCCAGATGCACCATCTCGCCGAGAAATCTTCTCCGTTCGGTCAACACCGAAACGGCGGCGGCACCACCTTCCTCATAGGCTTTGGCGATTTCGCCCGGCTCGAAACTCTCGGCTATCTGCCCCTGGGAGGGTGAGGCCTGTTTCACCTCGGCGATAACGCGCATCAGGCCACCGTCGGCATCTTCGCCCGAATCGGGCCGCCTGAGGGCGCCTGCGAAACTCACCGTGGGCGGCGCATCCTTCGCCATCGACTTAACGTCGGCTTCGGAGCGACTTCTCCTGTCCGAGGCGATGTCCTCGCGGACGCCTTCCACGAGTTTGTCCAGAACCGTATGCGTCGCAATCGTCAAGACATCATGCTCCCAGCAGGTATCGACAACCTATGGGCCAGCGAGGCCAGGTTTGCTGAAAAGTCCCTATTGGACCGGGTTGCCAATTGGCATGTAGGGGTCGCATATATGCGACCCGGCCTTTTTCGTCGCCCACAAAGGGCCGCATATCTGTAGCGCTCCCAACAAGGGAGCGCTACCTACAGGACCAGTTACGTCCGCTCGCGCCGCGCGGGCTTACTCCCCGCCGCCGCATGAACTTCCATACTACACGGAGATTAAACCGACTATTTCAACAGCCCCCTCAAGGGGGGAGTGAACTTCAAAAGCGTTCACGAAACTCAAAATTCCTTTTCAGGACTTTTTCAATAACCCCAAGCCGCGTCGCTACGCTCAGGAATTGGACACCTCCACGAGACGCGCGAGGACGCTCGCCGCCTCGCCCGAATCTATCGCCGAGGCCGCCTGCGCGACGCCCTCTCTCAGATCTCCCGCCCTGTCCGCGGCGATGAGCGCGGCGGCGGCGTTCAAGAGCACGATGTCGCGCCTGGGGCCTTTTTCACCGCCAAGGATGGCGCGCGTGATTTCGGCGTTCTCCGCAGGCTCGCCACCCTTCACGGCTTCCGCTTCGGCGCGCTCGAGGCCTGCATCCTCGGGCGTGACGTCATACGTCCTGATTTCGCTCCCGTCCCACTCCGAGACGCGCGAGGAGCCGGTGAGCGTCATCTCGTCCATGCCGTCGGACCCGTGCACCACGAGCGCCTTCTGACAGCCGACCTGGCGCAGCACGTCCGCCACCAGTTCGGTGAGTTCGGCCGCGTACACGCCCACCAGCTGGCTCTGGGCGCGCGCGGGGTTCGTGAGCGGACCCATGACGTTGAAGATGCTGCGCATGGCGATCTCGCGCCTGGGGCCGATGGCGTGCTTCATCGCGCCGTGGAGCATGGGCGCGAACAGGAAGCCCACGCCCGCCTCGTCGATGCACTCGCCCACCTTCTCGGGTGTGGCCTCGATGTTCACCCCCAGCGCCTTCAAGACGTCGGCGGCGCCCGATTTGCTCGACACCGCGCGGTTGCCGTGCTTCGCCACGGGCTGGCCCGCCCCCGCCACGACGAGGGCGGCGCTCGTGCTGATGTTGAAGGTGTGGGCGCCGTCGCCGCCCGTGCCCACCACGTCGACCACGAAGGGGTGTTTCGTCTTCACCCAGGTCGCCCTGGCGCGCATGGAGCGGACGCTGCCCGCGATCTCCTCGGGCGTTTCTCCCGCCATGCGGAGCGCCACCAGATAGGCGCCGATCTGGGCCTGGGTGGCCTCGCCCGTCATGATGAGGTCCATCACCTTCTCCGCCTCATCCGCACTCAAGTGACGGCCTTCCACGAGCTTTCCGATGGCTTCCTGAATCATGAACGCATATCCTCATTGAGTGGTGGAGGTTTGATTCGTCCCCGCTCCGTTGCGGTCCGCGCCACCGCACGCACACCTTCTTGTGATTTGCGTCAGAGAGCGCGTGAGTTTCGCTTGTTCCGGGGCTACCATACCGCGTCCGCGTTCAATCCCTCAAGGCCGCTCGATAGCACCATCCAGCGCATTTTGGAGCAATGCCTTGCCCTCGGGCGAGAGAATCGACTCAGGATGAAACTGAACGCCCGCGACCGCCACGCCCCGGACCCGGAGCCCCATGATCTCGCCCTCATCCGTCTCCGCGCACACCTCGATCTCGGGAGGAACGCTTTCGCGCGCGAGCAGGAGGCTGTGATAGCGCGTGGCCGTCATCGGGTTCGGTAGCTCGCGAAAGACGCCCCGCCCGTCGTGGCGAATCTCGGAGGTTTTTCCGTGCATGATCCGCTCGGCGCGGACGATGCCGCCGCCGTAGACCTGCGCGATGGCCTGATGGCCCAGGCACACGCCCAGAATGGGGTATTCCCCCGCAAATCGCTCGACGAGCGGCATCGAGAGACCGGCGGATTCGGGCCGCCCCGGACCGGGGGATATGACGATCATCCCGGGCGCGAGCTCGGCCACGTCATCGAGTACGAACTGATCGTTACGCCACACCGTGACCTCTGCACCCAGTTCGGCCAGGTACTGGACGAGGTTGTAGGTGAACGAATCGTAATTATCGATCATCAATACGCGCTTCATCTCAAATTCTCCGCCCTAGGGGAGGCCGCCCCGCGCCACGTCCAGCGCGCGCAGCGACCCTCGGGCCTTGTTGATGGTTTCCTCGTACTCGAAATCGGGCTTCGAGTCCGCCACGACGCCCGCGCCCACCTGGAGGTAGAGCTTGCCGCCGCGGGCGTAGAGCGTGCGGATGGCGATGCAGGTATCCATGCTGCCGCCGAAGCCGAAATACCCCACCGCGCCCGAATAGGGGCCCCGCCGCACCGGCTCCATCTCGTCGATGATCTCCATGGCCCGCACCTTGGGCGCGCCCGAGACGGTGCCCGCCGGAAAGGAGGCCCTGAGCACGTCGAAGGCGTCCCGGCCCTCGGCCAGCTCGCCCACCACGTTGCTCACGATGTGCATGACGTGGGAGTAGCGCTCGATGACCATCTGCTCGGTGACGCGCACCGTACCGCGCTCGCAGACGCGGCCGATGTCGTTGCGGCCCAGATCGACGAGCATGATGTGCTCGGCGCGTTCCTTCTCATCGGCGAGCAGCTCATCCGCCAGCGCGCGATCCTCCGCCTCGTCGCGACCGCGCCTTCGCGTGCCCGCGATGGGGCGCACCTCGACCCTCTCGCCTTCGAGCCGCACGAGCACCTCGGGAGACGCGCCGACGAGGGTCACGTCGCCGAGTTCCAGGTAAAACATGTAGGGCGAGGGGTTAACCGTGCGCAGCGCCCGGTAGATGGCGAACGGGTGCACGTCCAGGGCGCTCTCCAGGCGCTGTGAGAGCACGACCTGAATCGCCTCGCCCGAGTGGATGAGCTCCACCGTATCGGCGACGACCTTCTCGAACCCCTCGCGCGTGAAAGACGAGTAGAGGCCCGGCATGTTCTCGACGGGATGCCCGCTCCCGCCATCCCGGGGTGGTTCCACCGGCTCATACGGCGGGGCTACGGATGGGCCCCGCAGCTTTTCGATGAGCGCATCGACGCGCGCGCACGCATCTTCATAAGCGGCCTCGGGGCCGTCATCCGTAATGTGCGCATGGGCCAAGACGAACATCTTCTGCGCCACGTTGTCGAAGATGATCAGCGACTTCGTGATCATGAACAGCAGTTCGGGCAGTTCGAGGTCGTCATGCGCGTTCTCGGGCAGGCGCTCGATGAAGCGAACCGCGTCATAGCCCATGCAGCCGATGGCCCCTCCCCAGAACCTCGGCAGGCCGGGAAGGTCGACGGGTATGTAGGGCTGCATCAACTGCCTGAGCGCATCGATGGGATCATCGACGGTGAACTCCTCGCTCTCCCCCTCCTGCGTGACCCGCACCCGCCTGCCCTTGCTCTCGAAGATGAGGTACGGCTCGCTGCCCAGAAAGGTGTATCTCGCCCACTTCTCCCCGCCCTCGACGCTTTCGAGCAGAAAGGAATGGGACCCGTCGGCGATTTTCAGATAGGCGGACACCGGCGTATCGAGGTCGGCAAGTATTTCGCGATACACCGGAATGATGTTGCCCCGCTCGCAGAGAGCGAGGAAAGTCTTTTTGTCCGGCGAATGATTTTCAGGGTTCATCTTTTTTCGAGACACCGTCTAACGGAAGAGTCTCGCCTCCATACAAAAAAAGCCACGGGACCGAACGGGCCGCCATGGCTTGGGGATTCGCTTCAGAAAAACTCAGACAATTACCCTTATGGCGCACCTCCAGATTTGGCGGAGCATCGCCAGGGCCAAGCCTCCATGAATTTTTCTCGCGTCTTCATCAGCCGCCATCTCCATACAAGAAAATTCCGCTGCTCCGAGGAAGATACCCAAATATGGGAGAAATGGTCAAGCGTCCGTTTCTTCGGGTCCCGGAGCGGCCTCCGGCGGCAGCCTGTCGCCATAGTCCACCTGCACAAGGGCCAAGCCCTGGGGCGGCGCGTTGACGCCCGCCAGAGACCTGTCCTTCCCCGCGAGCACCTCTTGTACGGATTCGGCCTCGCGCTCCCCGCGGCCCACCTCCACCAGGACGCCGACCAGATTCCTCACCATGTGGCGCAGAAATCCCCCCGCCGTCGCTTCGATGACCACCTCATCGCCCGCGCGCTCCACGCTCAGGCGCTCCAGGCGGCGCACCGTGTCCTCGGGCCTGCCCTTCTCCCGGCAGAAGCTGGCGAAATCATGCTCGCCCTCCAGGATGTCCGCCGCCCGGCCCATCGCTTCCAAGTCGAGGCGTTTTCGCACGTGCCAGACGTATGGATGGCGGATGGCGCTCGGCGAGCGGCGATTCAGGATGCGGTAGCGATAGGTCTTGCGAACGGCGTCGAACTGGGCGTGGAAACCGCCGGGCGCTTCCCGGCAGTCGAAAATCGAGACGTCGCGGCACATCATGGTGTTCAGGCCGATGCGCACCTTGTAGGGCTCGATTCGAGAGCGGGTATGAAAGTGCGCCACCTGTCCCCATGCGTGGACGCCGGCGTCGGTGCGGCCCGAGCCGATGATGCGTACCGGCTCCCCGCACATCTTCGCGAGCGCGCCCTCTATTTCGCTCTGGACGGTTCGCTGGCCGGGCTGGGTCTGCCAGCCGTGAAAATTCGTGCCCTTGTACTCTATCCACAAAACGAGGCAGCGGGTGTTTTCGGCGTTCATCGGTGAAGACGGTCAGGCGGGCTGTGAGTTCGAAAGCGTACCGTTCAACGCATCGCGAAGGGAATTGCCCGTTGCGGAAGTCTCGATTCCGGCGATTCGCTCGGGCGGGCCCTCGGCGAGCAGATAACCGCCCTCCTCCCCTCCCTCGGGACCCAGGTCGATGATGTGGTCGACCGACTTGATGACGTCGACGTTGTGCTCGATGACGACCACGGTATTGCCCTGGTCGACCAGGCGGTGCAGCACGTCCAGCAGCTTTTCGATGTCCGCGAAGTGAAGCCCCGTTGTCGGCTCGTCGAGAATGTAGAGCGTCCTGCCTGTGGCCCGCTTGGCGAGTTCTCTCGAGAGCTTGATGCGCTGGGCTTCGCCGCCGCTCAGTGTCGTGGCCGGCTGGCCCAGGCGCAGATAGCCCAGACCCACGTCCTGCATCGTCTTCAACTTCCAGCGCACCGCGTTGATGTTCTCGAAAAACGCCAGGGCATCATCCACCGTCATCTCCAGCACCTCGGCGATGTTGCGGCCCTTGTAGCGGACGTCGAGCGTGTCTCGGTTGAAGCGCCTGCCCTGGCACTCCGAGCAGCGCACGAACAGATCGGGCAAGAAGTGCATTTCGAGCCGGATGTAGCCGTCCCCCTGACAGGTCTCGCAGCGTCCCCCCTTGACGTTGAAGCTGAAGCGTCCCGCGAGATAGCCGCGCTTTCGGGCTTCGGGCACCTGGGAGAAAAGGTTGCGAATCGGGGAGAACACGCCCGTGTAGGTGGCCGGGTTGCTCCTCGGCGTCCGCCCGATGGGCGATTGATCGATGGCGATGACCTTGTCGATGAGTTCGGCGCCCTCGATGGAATCGTGCGCGCCGGGCGTGGCGAGCGAGCGGTAAATCTGCCGTGAAAGCGCCCGGTAGAGAATCTCGTCGACCAGGGTGCTCTTGCCGCTGCCGCTCACGCCGGTGACGCAGATGAGCAAGCCGAGCGGAAAATCGACATCCACGTTCTTGAGATTGTGCTGCCGCGCCCCCCGGATGGAGATGCAGTCCCCGCTCGGCGCGCGGCGCTGCTCCGGGCGGGGGATATCGACTTCGCCGGACAGGTATCGTCCCGTCAGTGAGGCGGCGTTCGAGCGGATATCGTCCGGCGCGCCGCAGGCCACGAGGTACCCGCCGTGCTCGCCCGCGCCGGGGCCCAAGTCCACCACGTAGTCGGCCGATTCGATGGTCTCGCGATCGTGTTCGACGACGATGATCGTGTTCCCCATGTCGCGGAGGCGGCACAGCGTATCCAGAAGGCGGCGGTTGTCGCGCTGGTGCAAGCCGATGCTCGGCTCATCGAGCACGTACAAGACGCCCACCAGGCTCGAGCCGATCTGGCTCGCCAGCCGGATCCGCTGGCCCTCGCCTCCCGCAAGCGTGCCCGAGGGCCGCTCCAGCGTGAGGTAGTTAAGCCCCACCTTTTCGAGAAATTCGAGCCGCTCGATGATTTCCTTCAGAATGCGCTCCGCCACGAGGTCGGCGCCATCCACACGGTTTTGCTCTTCAAAGAAGGCGCGCAGATTCTTGATGCTCATGGCGGAGACCTCGGCGATACTTTTTCCGCCATAGGTCACCGCGAGGCTCTCGGGCTTCAGGCGTCCACCCGAGCAGGCCTCGCACGGCATGACGCTCATGTATTTTTCCAAATCCGCCCGCATTCCCTCGCTCGACGTATTCTCTATACGATCAGCAAGAGCGGGTATGACGCCCGGGAAAACGCGCTCGCGCCTGAGCGTGCGCCTCCCCGTCTTGTGGCGGATTTTCAGCTTCCCGCCCTTGCTCCCGTAGAACAGGATGTTCCTGTGTCTCTTGGAGAGTTTCGCAAAGGGCCTGTCCACCGGAATCTTTTCGGCCTCGATGACCGCGCGCAGGGTGGAAGCCAGAAAGCTCTTGCTCCCCGAGAGGGGGGCGATGGCCCCCTCATCGAGCGTGAGCCCGGGGTCGGGGACGATTTTCTCCTCATCCATGCGGTGCACCACGCCCAGTCCGCCGCATTCCGTACACGCGCCGTAGGGGCTGTTGAAGGAGAACATGCGCGGGGCCATTTCGGGAATGTTCACGCCGCACTCCGCACAGGTGCACTCCTCGCTGAAGAGATACTCGGTGCCATTGTCTTCGAGGAAAATTACCAGCCCCTTCGCGAGGCCCAGGGCCGTCTCGATGGATTCGCCGAGGCGCTTTTCCACGCCTGCGCGCAGGACAACGTGATCCACCACCACCTCGATGTTGTGCGTCATGTGGCGGTTGAGCGATATCTCCTCGCCCAGGCGGAAAAAGCGCCCGTCCACCCGGACTCTCAAGTATCCCTTGCGCTCCAGGTCCTCGAATTCCTTGCGGTATATCCCTTTGCGGCCCCGCACGATGGGGGCGAGGATTTCGAGTTCTTTTCCTTTGCCCAAGCCCATTGCGCGGCTCACCATCTGCTCCACGTTGAGCGCGTTCATGGATTGTCCGCACGAGGGGCAGTGCGGCAGACCCAGGCGGGCGTAGAGCAGCCTCAGGTGATCGTAGATCTCCGTCACGGTGCCGACTGTGGAACGCGGGTTCTTGCTCACCGTCTTCTGCTCGATGGCGATGGTGGGCGAGAGGCCCTCGATGGAGTCGACGTCCGGCTTGCCTATCTGGTCGATGAACTGGCGCGCGTAGGCGGAAAGGGATTCGATGTAGCGGCGCTGCCCCTCGCCGTAGAGGGTGTCGAAGGCGAGCGAACTCTTGCCCGAGCCGCTCAGACCCGTGATGACGATGAGCTTATCCCGCGGCATGTCGAGGCTCAGGTCCTTGAGGTTGTGCTCGCGCGCACCCCGGACCCGGATTTGCCTCTCCCGCCGCTTTCTTCCGTTCAGGGACGACATGTGCTCTCCCGGCGCGCGCCGCCGCGCGGGGCCTCGCGCAGGGGCGAGGCGATGAGCGGGCCTAGTAAAAGATGAGCCCGCCCGTCACGTTGATGTCCTGGGCGGTCATGTGAGCGGCCTCCTCGGAAGCCAGGAAAACGCACAAGGCGGCGTGATCCTCCGCGTCGACGAGCGTCTTGAGCGCCGCGGGCGCGGTGAAGGTCTGCTTCGCCTCCTCGAAGGATGTGCCGAAACTCTCCGCCATGTTCCCGATGACGCTGTCGATGCGCGGGCCCGAGGTGGCCCCGGGGCAGATCGCGTTCACCGTGACGCCGTATTCGCCGAGTTCGAACGCGAGGGTGCGCGTCAAGCCGATGACCGCCATCTTGGACGACGTGTAGGGCGTGCGGTTCGGCAGGGGGCGCTTGCCGCTCATCGAACTGATGTTGATGATGCGCCCGTACCTGTTTTTCTTCAACGTGGGGATGACGTGCTTGGTCATCAGGAACGCGCCCGTGACGTTGACCTCGAAGCACTCCTCCCACTCCCCGCGCGTCACGTCCTCACAAGCCTTTGTTGGGCCGGCGACGCCGGAGTTATTCACGAGAATGTCAATGGTCCCGAACCCGGCGAGCGTCTTCTCGACGAGATTCTCAATCGCGGCCTCGTCCGTGAGGTCGGTGGGGACGACGAGGGAGGCGCCGTCCGGCATCTCGGCGGCGGTTTCCTCCAGGTTCCCGACCGAGCGCGCGGCGAGCACGACCTTCGCCCCCTCGCGCGCGAAGGTAAGTGCGATGACCTTTCCGATTCCCTGCCCCGCCCCGGTGACGATGGCGACTTTATCCTTCAAACGCATTGTATGACTTCTCCCGTTATTCCATGCACGAAAGTGTGAATTTTCTTTATTCGTCCGCGGGCAGCTCCACTCCCGGGAACCAGTAACCCAGTTCGAAGGCGGCGGTATCCGGTGCGTCGGAGCCGTGCGTGGAGTTTCGCTCGATGCTCTCGCCCAATTCTGCGCGAATCGTTCCCGGATCGGCGTCTGCAGGGTTCGTGGCACCCATCACGTCGCGCCAGCGCCTGATGGCGTCCTCGCGCTCGAGCGCCAGGACCACCGTTCGGCCTGAAGACATGAACGTCGTGAGATCGCCGAAGAAGGGGCGCTCCCTGTGAACGGCGTAAAAACCCTCCGCCTGGGCTTTCGACATGCGGACTAGCTTCATCCCCAGAACCTCGAAACCCTCCTCCTCGATGCGCGAGAGAATCCTGCCGCTCAGGCCGCGCGCGGTGGCGTCGGGTTTAATCATTGCGAACGTGCGTTCCATGTGCTGTTTCCCTTTCCGTGTATGTCGTTATGCCTTGCCCAGCGCCCTGGCCATGGTGAGGCCCATCTCGGCCGGACTTTCGGTGACGTGAATGCCGCATTCGTCCATGACCCGCATCTTCTCGGCCGCGGTTCCCTCCCCGCCCGAGATGATCGCGCCCGCGTGGCCCATTCGCCGGCCCGGAGGAGCCGTCTGGCCCGCGATGAAGCCCACGAGCGGCTTCGTGACGTTCTCTTTGGCCCAACGCGCCGCGTCCTGCTCGGCGGAGCCGCCGATCTCGCCGATCACGATGATGGCCTCCGTCGCAGGATCCTCCTCGAACATGCGCAAGAGATCGATATACATCGTGCCGATGACAGGGTCGCCGCCGATTCCCACGCAGGTGGTCTGGCCCAGACCCTGTTCCGTGAGCTGGGCGACGACTTCATACGTGAGCGTGCCGCTCTTCGAGATGACGCCGATGGTGCCTTCCTTGTGAATATGGCCCGGCATGATGCCCATCTTGCAGCCGCCGGGGGTGATGACGCCCGGGCAGTTGGGGCCGATGAGGACGGCGCCGCTATCTTCCATGTGGCGTTTCACATACACCATGTCGCGCACCGGAATGCCCTCCGTGATGCATACCACGAGGGGCAAATCCGCATCCACGGCCTCCACGATGGCGTCCGCCGCGAAGGGGGGTGGCACGAATATGAGAGAGGCGTTCGCGCCCGTCTCGCGCACCGCATCGGCCACCGTGTTGAACACGGGCACGCCGTCCGCCTCCTGCCCGCCCTTGCCGGGCGTAACGCCGGCCACCACTGCGCCGCCGCCGCCCGCGAACTCGCGACTGTACTTTTGACACTGTCCGGCGTGAAAGCCTCCTTCGCGCCCGGTGATGCCCTGCACGAGGATGCGCGTCTCTTTGTCGATCAGAATACTCAAAACCAGACCCCCTAGCGGTTAAGGGCCGCAACCACCTTTTCGGCGGAATCGGCCATGCCTTTGCCCACGGTGAAATCGAGACCCGAGCCTTCGAGTATCTCGCGACCCTTCTCCACGTTCGTCCCCTCCATGCGGATGATGATGGGCACGCCTACGTTTACGGTCTTGACGGCCTCCACGACGCCCTCCGCCAGAATGTCGCAGCGCAGGATGCCGCCGAAGATGTTGATAAAAACGGCCTTCACGTCCGGATCGTCCATGAGGATGCGGAAGGCGTTCTCGACCATCTCCTTGCTCGCGCCGCCGCCGACGTCCAGGAAGTTCGCGGGCGCAGCGCCTGCGAGCTTGATGATGTCCATCGTCGCCATGGCGAGGCCCGCGCCGTTCACCATGCAGGCGACCGAGCCGTCGAGCTTGATGTAGTTGAGGTTGAACTTCGAGGCCTCGACCTCGAGCGGGTCTTCTTCGTCCTCATCGCGCATCGCGGCCACCTCCTCGTGGCGGTAGAGCGCGTTGTCGTCGAAGTTCACCTTGGCGTCGAGCGCCAGTATGCGGCCGTCCTTCGTCTGCACCAGGGGGTTGATCTCGAGGAGCGAAGCGTCCATTTCGTCATAGAACCGGTAAAGATTCGTGACGAATTTGACCCCCTCGCGAACGAGTTCGGCGGGTAAATCCAGACCATAAACGACGCGCCGCGCGGTCGAGGGCCAGACGGAAAGCGCCGGATCGACGGGAACCTTGAGGAGCTTTTCGGGCGTTTTCGCGGCCACCTCTTCAATGTCCATACCGCCCTCGGTGCTCGCCATGACGGTGGGGCGGCCCGTGGCGCGGTCGAGCACGACCCCGAGATAAAGCTCGCGCTCGATGTCGCTCGCCTCCTCCACCCATACCTTCTTGACGAGACGACCCTCCGGCCCCGTCTGGTGCGTCACCAGCGTCATGCCGAGAATCTGCGAGGCAACTTCTTTCGCCTCCCCAGGCGTCGCCGCCAGCTTGACGCCGCCGCCCTTGCCGCGCCCGCCGGCGTGAATCTGCGCCTTGACGACTACCGTCCCGCCCAGATCCGCCGCGATGCGCTCGGCCTCGTCCGCCGTCTCGGCGACCCCGCCCTTCGGGACGGCCACGCCGTATTTCGCGAGCAATTCCTTGCCTTGGTACTCGTGGATGTTCATCCAACCCCTCCAGAATCAATGCGACAATTGAATGTCAATAATGAGACATCGTGTGTAAGTTTCGCGTCTCGAAAGTCAAGCCTGAAACGCACGAGCGAACATTACCTGGCAAATTCCTTGAAACCTTCCGCGAAAATATCTTTCCCCCGGCAGTCCACGGCGACCACGACCGGAAATCTCTCCACTACCAGCCTGCGAATCGCCTCGGTCCCCAAATCCTCATAAGCGATGAGTTCGACCTCCTTGATCCGCTTCGCCAGCAGGGCGGCCGTTCCACCGATGGCCGCGAAGTAGACGGCCCGGTGTCTGGCGATGGACTCCACCACCGCCGGGCTCCTGCCCCCCTTGCCTATCATTCCGGTGAGGCCGAGTTCCAGCATCCTGGGCGTATAGGCGTCCATGCGGCCGCTCGTCGTGGGTCCCGCCGAGCCGATGACGGCGCCCGGTTTGGGCGGCGTCGGCCCCACGTAGTAGAGCACCTGCCCCGCCACGTCGATGGGCAGGGCTTCACCGCGCGCCGCGTCCTCGAGCATCCGCTTGTGGGCCGCGTCCCGCGCCGTGTAGAGAACGCCGCTCAACTCGCACATATCCCCCATCGAGAGGGATGCCACAACATCGGGGTCGAGCGGAAGGTCGATCGATTGCATATCAGAGGACCACCTCGGCGTGGCGATGCGCGTGGCACTCCACGTTCACGCAGATCGGCAGCGCCCCGATGTGGCAGGCGTAAGTTTCGACGTGAACGGCGATGCAGGTGGTATCCCCGCCCATGCCCATCGGCCCGACGCCGGTCCTGTTCACCGCCTCCAGAATATCTTCTTCGAGTTCAGCGACGAGGGGGTCGGGGTTGGGCTCGCCCAGTTCCCGGAAAAGCGCCCATTTCGCCTGAAGCGCCGCCTTTTCAATCGAACCGCCCAGACCGATACCCAACAGAACCGGCGGACACGGGTTTCCCCCCGAGTTGAAAACGTGATCGACAATCGTCCGGATCACTCCCTCGCGGCCATCCGAGGGCTTGAGCATGCGCGCCATGCTCATGTTTTCGGCCCCCGTTCCCTTCGCGGCGAAATAGAGCTTCAGGCGATCGCCTTCGACGATGCGGTAGTGGATGACGGCGGGCGTGTTGTCCCTGGTGTTCACGCGGCGGAGCGGGTCGTTCACCACCGAGCCGCGCAGATAGCCGTCCCGGTAGCCCCGGCGAATCCCTTCGTTGATGGCGTCCTCCAGAAGCCCGCCCTCGATACGGACGTCCTGCCCCACTTCGGCGAAGACGATGGAAACACCCGTGTCCTGGCAATAGGGTACGCGCTCCGCGGACGCGAGGGCCGCGTTCTCGGTGATCTGGTCGAGCACCATGAGGCCCAAGGATGAGGTTTCACCCGCTTTCGCCTCTTCGACCTTGCGCACGTAGGCGGGGTCGACATGGTAGTTCGACTCGATGGACATCTCGCGAATACTGGCCGTCACCTCGCCTGCGTCTATCGTTCGCATCGCACGTCCATCTCCCACGACTGTCCGGCGCCGCAGCGCGCTCAGCCCAGGGTTTTTATCAGCTCGCGCACGTGGTCGGCGGAGTTATCGAACGCCGTTTTTTCCTCGGGCGTCAGTTCGAGTTCCACGACCTGTTCCATCCCGCCCGCGCCGAGCTTGGCCGGAACGCCCATGAAAATGCCGTCCTGGCCGTATTCGCCCTCCAGCAGGGCCGCGCAGGGAAGAATCCGCTTCTTGTCCTTCAGGATGGATTCCACCATCTGAACGACGGACGCACCGGGCGCGTAGAACGCGCTGCCGGTCTTGAGGTAGTTCACGATCTCCGCCCCGCCGTCGCGCGTCCGCTGCACGAGTTCCTCGATGCGTCCGGGCTCCATGAGCGCCGTGATGGGGATGCCCGATACCGTGCTGTATCTCGGCAGCGGGACCATGCTGTCCCCGTGGCCGCCGAGCACGGTGGCCGTGATGTCCTCGACCGAGACGTCCAGTTCCATAGATATGAACGTCCGGAATCGCGCGCTGTCGAGCACGCCGGCCATTCCCATGATGCGCTCGCGCGGGAATTCGCACTGCATGTGCGCCTTGGTGACCATGACGTCGAGCGGATTCGAGACGATGATCAGAATGCAGTCGGGCGACTGCTCCACGACTTCGTCCGTCACGGAGCCGACGATGCCGGCGTTGATGTTGATGAGATCGTCGCGGCTCATGCCCGGCTTTCGGGCGACGCCCGCCGTGACGACGACGATGTCGGAGTCTTTGGTGTCCGCATAGTCGTTCGTGCCTATCACGCGGCAGTCGAAACCCTCCACGGGCGCCGCTTCATACAGATCGAGCGCCTTGCCCTGGGGCACGCCCTCGATGATGTCGATGAGGACGATGTCGCCCAGTTCCCTGGCCGCCGCCCAGTGGGCCGTCGTGGCGCCCACGTTTCCCGCGCCCACAATGGTGATTTTTGGCCTCGCCATGATTCTCTCCCGCCTCCTCGTGGTTACATGTTCGCGATGATGGCTTTTCCGAAGCCAGAGCAGGAGAGCTTTTTGGCGCCCTTCATCTGGCGGTGCAGGTCGTAGGTGACCGTCTTTTTCTGGATCGCGCCCTCAATGCCCTTGACGATGAGCTTCGCCGCCTTCTCCCAGCCCATGTCCTCGAGCATCATGACCGCCGAGAGAATGAGGCTGCTCGGGTTCACCATGTCCTTGCCCGCGTATTTGGGGGCCGTGCCGTGGGTGGGCTCGTAGAAGTGAATCCTGTCGCCGATGTTCGCGCCAGGGGCCATGCCGAGGCCGCCGACCTGACCGGCGACGGCGTCAGAGAGATAGTCGCCGTTCAGGTTGGTGCAGGCGAGCACCTGGTATTCGCGCTGGCGGGTGAGCACCTGCTGGAAGATGTTGTCGGCGATGCGGTCGTTCACCAGAATCTTGTCCTTGGGCATCTTGCCGTTATATTTCTTGCTCCAGAGTTCCTCTTCCGTGACGATGTACTTTCTGTATTTCTTCTTGAGGAAGGCGTAGCCCCAGTCCTTGAAGGAACCCTCGGTGTATTTCTGCACGTTGCCCTTGTGGACGAGGGTCACGACTTTCTTGTTCTGCGCGATGGCGTAGTCGATGGCCTTCTTGACGATGCGCTCGCTGCCGAAAACGGAGATCGGCTTGACGCCGATGCCGCTGTCCGCACGGACGTTGCAGCCCATCTCCTTGTTCAGGAAGTTGATCATCTTCTTCGCCTCTTTCGAGTTCAGCTCCCACTCGATGCCGGCGTAGACGTCCTCGGTGTTCTCGCGGAAGATGCACATATCCACCCATTCGGGGTGCACCATCGGAGAGGGAACGCCCTTGAAGTAGCGCACCGGACGCACACAGGCGAAAAGGTCGTTCATCTGCCGGAAGGCGACGTTCAGGCTCCGGAACCCGCCGCCGATGGGCGTGTAGAGCGGGCCCTTGATGGCGAAATAAAAATGGCGGATCGCATTCATGGTCTCATCGGGCATCAGTTCGCCATAAGTCTCCATGGCGTCCTCGCCCGCCATGACGCGGAACCATTCGATGCGCTTCTTGCCGCGGAACGCCTTCTCCACGGCGGCGTCGACCACGTTCATCATCACGGGCGTGATGTCCTCGCCGATGCCGTCGCCCCGGACGTAGCAGACGATGGGGTCGTCGGGTATCCGGGGCTTATTGCCCCGGAAAGAGATGCGCGTTCCCTGTTTTGGTGCTTCGAGTTTGTCGAATTTGATCCTCATTCAATGCTCCCCTTAAGTTTCGTCATGCGAAAAAATTCGTCGCCGAAATTACGAGTAAAACGAAAAAAACGGTTGCTCCCAAAGATAAAATCCGCCGACCAGGCCCCGAAAGAATTTTCAGGGGCAAAACGCTCGTCACTCCATAAAACGAACTTTACCGCCCTCTCCTTATCACGTCCCCCGCTCCGATGCCAGCCCAGGGGGAGAAGATTTTTTCATCGCCCGGAGGCCTCGAAATCCGGTTGGAACTCGAGGATCGATTCTGATAGGGTGGAGGTGATTTTCAGGTGGCTTAATGCCGGTCGGTAAAGGTGAACAATTCAATAAATATAGATAAATTCACGGTGTTTTTCGATAAATTACCGAAGGACTACTGAGGCGCGCTACACCAAGAACATTCTCATATAACTCGTTCATAGTCAACCAGTTACCCTCCCCCCGAGGCGCGGTTCGCCATGGCGCAACGCAAAAGACAAAAACTCGGCCAGCACTTCCTGCACGAGAAGAGATATCTCGCGCAAATCGTTGAATTGGCGGACATTACGCCGGGGGAGGACGTGCTAGAAATCGGCGTGGGCGAAGGGGCCCTCACGCGGTACCTCCTCGACGCCGGCGCCAAAATTTATGGAATCGAGATTGACGAGGCCCTCATTCCCGCCCTCAGGAAGATGGAGGATGAGCACGAGAGATTTCATCTGATTCACGGCGACGCGCTCGATATCGACTACGCAGGCCTTCCCGATAAGATGAAACTTGTGGCGAATCTGCCCTACCAGGTCGCTTCGGCCATCATCTCGCAACTCACTGAAAAAGTTGAGATATTTCCTCTCATGGTATTGATGGTGCAGCGTGAAGTGGGCGAGAGGCTTTGCGCTGCGCCGGGCGGCAAGGACTATGGCTCACTCACTCTCTGGGTAGGGTATCGCTATAAAACGAGGCTATGCCAGGTGGTGCCCCCGGGCGCTTTCCGGCCTCCACCAAAGGTCGACTCCGCGATTATCCGCCTAGAAGCAAGGGAGAAGCCCCTAGTAGATGTAGGAAATGAGAACCTCTATTTCCGTATCATCCAGGCGGGATTCGCACACCGGAGAAAAACGCTACTCAACAATCTCAAATCATTGAATCTAAATGAATTATCTAATGCGTATCATAATTTTTCAAACCCGGAAACTTTGCGAACCTTCCTTGAGTCAGCAGGCATTGATCCCAGTCGGCGCGCAGAAACTTTAGGAGCTCATGAATTCGCAATAATTGCCCGAGCGATGGAACCACTCATGGAGAACAAGTAGGCATTGGCAACCAGAATATTGATTTACCGAATGGGAGCATTCGGGGACACACTGCTAATGGCTTTATTATTCAAACAGTTACGCAGTCACTACGAGAAAGCTCACATCGCCCTGGCTGCAAACCCCAGATATGCAGCACCGCTACTAGATTCGGGGTTGCTTCACGAAATTCTCGACGGGAACTCATCTCCTTTCCATCTCATGTATAACGACCATCCACAAAAAAACGATGCTCTGTCTCGTCTAATCGAACGCTATGATAAGTGCATGTTCTACACTTCGGATATTTCAGGAGAACTCGTTAAAAGGTTGAATGTAAATAAGTTGGATAATTACTGTATTCACCCGCCTTTTCCACCTGCCTCGGAGGAAGTTCACATCTGCGAGTGGATGATGCGTCCATGGTCGTTTTTTAATGCTGCCGTGAGCGAAAAAATCACACTCAATCCTTCACACGAAAATTTAATTATAGCTGATAACATATTGAATAAATATGCTATTGAGGGCGATTTTTTTATCATCCATCCGGGCGGCGGCGGAAAAAGCAAATGGGTTCCCCCTCGTATTCTCGCCAATAAGGTGCGAAGGCATGCAGATGAAACAGCCCAGCGGCCCGTCGTGATAGAAGGACCAGCGGATTCAGTCGCTTGCGAGGAATTTCAGAGGCTGTTAGGAGATTCCATACCCGTTATCAAGGGTATAACACCCAAAGTTTTAAGTGCTCTTCTATCAAAATCTTCCGCATATTTTGGAGGGGATTCCGGCGTTTCACACCTCGCTTCTCTTTTCGCACCTCGCTCAACGATATTATATGGCCCAGATTCCGACATTCGGGTTTGGCGCCCAATAGGCTCAGGCACGCTCTGTATTCCATGGGAAACTATATGAGGTCAGATAGTTTTTTGAACTAGTTTTGGCAGAATTGATGTAACCCCAACAAAAATAAAATCAACTGATAATACTCGCCAGCCTGCCCCAGCGCGGTGAACCCGAATCTCCGTTCCAAGACCAGTAGATCATGAAAGCTGAACCACGAATCTTATCGTCCCAACAAGGCGCAGACCATAACGAACATGGAAAAGGCAACCCAAAAACATAACCCGCAAAACGGATAGGTATATGATTCACGTGCTCACCCATTTTCAAAAAACCCCAAAAACGGCTGTCTTGGCTATTGTTTCGATTGTCCCCCAGCATGAACAGGTGCCCTGGCGGAACTTTTTGTGGCCCCCATTTGCTCTCAAATCCTACAGAGGGACCATTTGGCTTGAAACGCACATATTTTTCATCCAGCGGCACACATTTTTCCGGCGTATTCGGCGAGGCACAGTTGATAAACACTTTTCCCCCTCGAACCATCACCTCCTCACCCGGCAAAGCAATAACACGCTTGATAAAATCCCGTCGTTCATCTTTAGGAAACCTGAAAACGATAATATCTCCGCGATTGGGCTCACGGAACCAATATATGAATTTATTGACGAGTATATGGTCGCCGACCAGGAGAGTATTTTCCATCGAGCCCGAGGGTATCTTGAATGCTTGCACTACAAATGTGCGCACAAACATAGCCAACAACAAAGCAATAATTATTGCTTCAGCATATTCACGAAAAGTTGATTTGGATTTACGCTTACGCTTCTCGCTCTTGCGTGTTGCTAAACTGGCATCCGACACATTTACTCCTTGCCCACATCCAAGACAGCCATAAATGCTTCTTGAGGCACTTCTACGGTCCCTATATTCTTCATGCGCTTTTTACCTTCTCGCTGCTTTTCCAATAACTTTCGTTTTCGCGTGATATCACCACCATAGCATTTCGCAGTCACATCTTTTCTCAGTGCTCTAATTGTCTCCCGCGCAATCACCCGGTTCCCAACAGCGGCTTGGATGATAACTTCAAACATTTGTCTCGGGATGATTTCTTTCATTTTTTGCACCAGCGCCCTGCCATGATAGTAGGCTTTCTCCTTGTGAATGATCGTTGAAAATGGGTCTATCGGCTGTCCGTTGAGCAGGACATCCAGCTTTACCACTTCCGCCGAACGGTAATCCAGGTGCTCATAATCAAAACTCGCGTATCCGCGAGAAACTGATTTTAATTTGTCGTAAAAATCAAAGAGAATTTCACTAAATGGTAGTTCGTAGACGATTTGCACTGTCGTCGTATCGATATATTCCATAGAGCGCTGTATGCCACGTTTCTCCTGGGCCAATTTAAGAACGGCGCCCACATATTCCGAGGGTGCAAGAATAGTGCCCAAGATGAAAGGTTCCTCGATCGACTCAATCCTCGATAGTTCGGGCAACTTCGCCGGGCTATCGATTTCTTCCACTGTAGCGTCACTGAGCAGAACGCGAAAAATCACTGTCGGGGCTGTGATGATGAGCGTCAGATCATATTCACGCTCCAGCCTCTCACGAATAATTTCCATATGAAGAAGACCTAAAAACCCACACCTGAAACCAAACCCCAGAGCAACCGAAGTCTCAGGCTCATAGGTGAAGGCCGAATCGTTCAGCCTGAGTTTCTCGAGCGCTGTCCTTAAGTCTTCATACTCGGCACTGTCCGCCGCATATAAGCCGCTGTATACCATCGCTTTCGGTTCCTGGAAGCCTTGGATGGCCTCACTCGCAGGCTTTTTTGCAAGCGTAATGGTGTCACCTACACGGGTATCGCTCACTTCGCGTATCGAAGCAGACAAAATACCAACATCGCCTGGCCCAAGTTCTTTCATTTTCACTTCATGAGGCGTATATGTACTTAAACTTAGAACTTGATATTCCTTGCCAGTCGACATGAACCGGACGATATCGCCCTTGCGAATAGTCCCCTCAAACATCCGGAAGAGTGGAATGGCTCCCTGGTAGGAATCATACCAAGAATCGATCACAAGTCCTTGAGTAGAACTTTGAGGCTCTCCACTAGGAGGGGGAATTCGTTCAACGATTGCTTCAAGTAGCAAATCCACACCTTCGCCTTGTTTCGCGCTCACCAGAAGGCATTCATCCCCATCAATGCCGATGATGTCCTCCACTTGCTTCATCACGCGTTCAGGGTCCGCCGCTGGCAAATCGATTTTGTTGATCACTGGAATGATGGCTAAATCCTGCTCCAAAGCAAGGTATGCATTCGCCATCGTTTGCGCCTGGATACCTTGCGTAGCATCGACAAGCAGCAAAGCGCCCTCACAAGCCTGAAGGCTTCTGGAAACTTCATAGCTGAAATCCACATGACCGGGCGTATCAATGAGGTTAAAGACATATTCTTGGCCACGAGCCGATTTATAGAGTATCCGAACTGTCGCCGCCTTGATTGTAATGCCTCGCTCCTGCTCCAAGTCCATGGAATCCAAGACCTGTGAAGACATCTCACGCTTCGAAAGCGCCCCGGTCATTTCTAAAATGCGATCCGCCAGGGTTGATTTCCCATGGTCTATATGAGCGATAATTGAAAAGTTTCTGATTCGATCGATTTTCACAGCCGGAAGAAATCTCTCTGGGAAGGCGAATGGCGCGAATGCCGGAACCGCGTGAGTCTGCTTGAAAATCTTATAGCTATTCTTCGAATCCCGAGCATCTAACAAAACTGCACTAGACAAACCTGCTAATTTCAAAGGTGATCAAGCGAACATGCTATATCAAACTTGTCCAACCTAGGTCAATTGATTGCTCCTGGAAATACACGATGCTAACATATGAAAAGTGCGGTGTTTCAGCCGTTTATGCGTATTTCGGACCCATACATTAGGGTATATTTAGCTATGCGCTGTCGCAGACTGCATGTTTCTAGCCACATCTCTATTCTGTTGTTCTGCTTGTTTTGCACCTCACCAGTGTCGGCGGCAACGTCTCATCCATTTGGCAGTCGCCTCATAATCAATGCGGCTAAAAAGTTACAACCTTCTGTCGTACATATTCGTGTAAAACCCAAAGGCATCGAAGGAAATCCGTTACTCAACCTCTTCGGTAGGGGTCGTCAAAAAGACAACCCTCCAAAATTTGATCAGGGGAATGTGCCCTTTAGCGGCCACTACAATGTGGGCTCGGGAATCATTGTCTCAAAAGAAGGTCATATCTTAACGAACAACCACGTTATCAAGAACGCGCAAGAAATTATGGTCAAACTCCATAAGGGGGAGGAATTCTCGGCCCGTTTGCTTGGCGTGGACGATAAAACAGATCTTGCCTTACTGAAAATTAAACCGACTCAAAAACTCCAAAAAGCATCTCTCGGAGATTCAGATAAATTAGATGTCGGGCAGTGGGTTATAGCGATTGGCAGCCCTTTCGGCTTGGCGAATTCCTTATCTGTGGGAATAATCAGTGCCAAGAGCCGGGACTTGAAAGAAGGGCCTTTTGATGAATATCTTCAAACCGACGCATCGATCAACCCCGGTAACTCCGGTGGCCCGCTCGCAAATACAGAGGGCGTCGTAATCGGCGTCAACACAGTGATATTTTCTAGTGGGTCACGCGCATGGAGTTTGGGAATCGGTTTCGCTATACCGATCAACCAGGCCAAAGCAGTTATCGATTCTCTTCGCCATAAAGGGTATCCAGTACGGGGTCGCTTGGGTGCAGCCATATCTGCAGTCCCCAGAAAAGAAGGAAAGAGCTTGGGCTTATCACGTTTCGAGGGCGCCAAACTCACACAAGTTACTCGTGGCGGCCCTGCCGAGCGTGCCGGCTTGCGTCGAGGAGATGTTGTCGTTGAATTCAACGGCAAATCTATCAGCACATGGCAGAGCCTTCCCCGCATAGTAGCTCGCACGAAACCAAAGTCCCTTGTTTTGGTAAAATATTATCGGGAAAAGAATCTCAAGAGTGTCTATATACGTATAGGAAGCCGGCCTGAAGCGCCCCACTCGAGAGAGACGACAAACCATACGGACATGGGAATGAAGGTGGAAGTGCTAAGCCCGCATCTCGCCCAGCGTTTCGGGTTGACCTATGAGGAGAATAAATTGGTGGTCTCCTCGATTCTCAGAGGCGGCAAAGCTGAGCTTAGTGGAATCAGGCCCGGTGATGAAATCGTGGAGGCTAATCACAAACCTGTAAAAACAATTGAGGAATTGCAGTCGATCCTTGACAAATCACGCCTCGAAGGCTCTGTACTCTTCCTTTTGAAGAGAAAAGAAACTAACCTGTTTGCTGCTCTTCAAATTAAGTAACACCCGCACGAAAACCAAAATGATGCAATACTCTTCATCCCGAATATTCTTCGCCTGGCTCTCAAAATTCGATAGTAACGAGAATTTCATGAGCCCAACCATCGCTCATATTGTTGGAGCGCGTAGCGGTCAGTCATCCCAGCGACATAATCACAAACCATTCGATACCGCCCCTCCACTTTCTCGAGTTTTCGTACATGTTCCGGAATTTTATTAGGATCAACGATGTATAACTGGAACAATCCACTCAATGTTTTTCGAGCGCTTTTTTCTAATTTCATGACGCGCTCGTTTTTGTACATCCTTGTCATCAAGAAACGTTTGAGCTCAATGTTCTTCTCGTTCATATCTTCACTGAAAACAACCAAATCATGCCCATTTACTCTGACATCCGTAATATCCCGTATCTTCCGAGTCTTAATGCGCTCGCAGGTGGACGTGATGATATCTTGAACTTGTGAGTTGATAATTCGGCGAATGGTGTCGTGCTTACTCTCTCGCCAGGAAGAGCCGGGAAAAGATTTTTTCGAGCTTTTATAGTGTTCACGCCAAAGGAGCGTATCCTGCACTTCTTCCAAATCAAATAACCGGGATGACAGTCCATCGTCTAAATCATGATTGTTATACGCAATCTCATCCGCGACATCGACCACCTGAGCTTCGAAGCTGGGAGAGACAGTATTCGTCAGACCGGGAGGCATCGGGCCTTGGTATCGATGAAGATACTTTATGATCCCCTCGCGCGTTTCCCATGTCAGGTTCAAACCCGGAAACGATGGATAGCGCTTTTCCAAAACTTCTACGATCCGCAGGGCTTGTATATTATGTTCAAACCCACCGTGATCTTTCATCAGTTCATCTAAAACCTTTTCTCCGGCATGACCAAATGGCGGGTGGCCTAAATCGTGTGCAAGGGCAACAGCCTCGGCGAGCTCTTCATTCAAGCCCAGCGCACGTGCGATGGAGCGGGCGATCTGGCTCACCTCTATGGTGTGCGTCAAACGCGTCCGATAATGATCCCCCTCATGATTCACAAAAACCTGGGTTTTGTATTCAAGTCTCCTGAACGCCTGCGTATGGATGATTCGGTCCCGATCACGCTGAAAAGCTGTCCTCATGTCGTGCTCAGGTTCCTGGTACTCGCGTCCGAGACTATCGGCGCTATGTGCGGCGTAGGGGGCCAGCAGGTGTTTTTCCCGCTCCTCGATGGAAACTCGAGTGATGTTCATAACCGTACCTAGCTCTTAAATAATCAGCTTGCTTCACCAGCGGGAGGGACACCCGCGCGCCATGCAGCGAATAAATAAGTCGTTGCCAGAGAAGCCCATGGATGCCACTTATCAGCTTGCATGCGTGCCTTCTTCTCGTCCACACGCTCTTCTCCGAAACAAAAATGCGCAACGACTTTCTGCACTCCCAAATCACCTCCAGGAAATACTTCTACACGGCCGAGCGCCCGGAACAACATTTGCTCGGCAGTCCAGCGACCTACGCCCCGTATCTCGGTCAAGCGAGCTACTGCTTCGTCTATCGGGAGAATACGCAGTTCCCTCTCATCCAAGCGACCCTCCAGGGCTGCGCGCGCCACGTCAATCACATATTCGGCTTTTCGTTCCGAGAATTGCATCGAGCGAAAAGTGGATACCCGAGCTCTGGCCAAACGCTCTGGACGCGGAAATGCATAATGCGTCTTGCCATCGACTCGCAACTTTCTTCCCCATCGCTTCACCATACGTCCACGAATGGCGCCGGCGAACGTTAAATTCACCTGCTGCGCCGTAATCGCCGTTACAAGAGCCTCGAACACGCTCAGGTATCGTATTGGTTTGAGCCCCCTGAATTTATTCGCGATCGGAGCCAAGTACGCATCGTCTTTCGCCATTCTGTAAAACGGCCTCAAATCAAGATCAAAAGCCAAAATATGCTTGATCGCGTCCAAACCTGCACTTTGGGCCGATTTCGTCATCCGCCCTTCTGTGGTCATTCGAAGTCGAATCGAGTCCTGGCCTTCGCCTTCCTTTTCGGCTTCTAACAGAACCAAATCACCATTCGCATCCTCCACAACCCTACGGTAAACCCCGTCTGCGTAGGAGTTGACGAACTCCTCTCTGGAAACACGGAACCGCAACAAGCTCTCGTGAAACAAAAATGGTTCAGGGGGATGTAGAATTTTGGTAACAGACCCCATGCTATTCCACCATCCGTCTACTCACCAAAACACAGGCGACAATCAAGAACAAGAACGTAAAACCAAGCAATAACGAAAAATGCCAGATAAAATTCTCAACGTACCCGTAAATAAACAAACCGCGTGAGATTCTTACCGCATGCGTGAGAGGGAGGGCCTCGGATAACCGTTCCACCCAAAGGGGAAGACCCTTGATGGGGAATAAGGTGCCCGCGAAGAAAAACATGGGCATGACGATGGCTGAGAAATAAAAATTGAAAAACGAAAAACTATGAGCCAATGACGTCGCAATGAGTCCCAAGGCTGCAAACATCACCGCCTCGATAAACAGAATCGGGAGAATCGCAATTGCCCACAATGAGCCTACGAGACCAAACAAACTCAATATTACCAGCATCAATGACGAACCAATCAAGGCGCGACTCGCGCACCAGAGAAGATCGCCCAGCACGATATCACCCACCGTGAGCGGAGCCATCAGCATGGAATCATATATATTTTGAATTCTCATTCTCGAATAAGCCCCGTATGTGGATTCATACGTGGCGTTCCACATCGCGACGGAAACCATCAAGCCAGGGCCAATGAATTGCGCATAGGAAATACCGTCCAAATTCGGCACCAACCGACCGAGACCATATCCAAACGCCACCAGCCACAAAATGTGTTCACCCAGATTACCCGCCCATTCCGCCAAGTAAAAAGAGCGATAATACACCAAATGGCGAACCCAGACGCGAAAGGCGCGATGGCTGGGAGCCTGGGGAAAAAGCATTAATCCCGAAGTTCCCGGCCAGTCAGTCTTAGAAATAAATCCTCCAGGGTGGCGGGTCTTCTTAAAAAATCTTTCCGGCCGCAAGAAATCAGATGTTCCATCACGCCCATCCCATTGTGGCTATACAGGTACAATATATCGGCAACGACTTCGGTAGTTACGGATAAGCCTTGGAACGAGTCGAGCAATTCTGCAGAAGCACCACCTTTCAGTTCGTATACTTCATCGCCCACTTTTTCCTGAACCAGAGTTTGCGGTTCGCCTTCGAGAAGAAATCTTCCCCCGTCCATGATGCCGATGCGATCACACATCTGGGCCGCCTCTTCCATGTAATGCGTAGTGAGGAGTATTGTCAGGCCCTGCGCCTTGAGTTCTCGGAGCCTCTGCCAGACCAGGTGCCTCGCCTGCGGGTCCAGACCAGTAGTGGGTTCATCCAGAATCAGGAATTTCGGTTCATGAATGAGGGCGCGCGCGATGTGAAGGCGCCGCTTCATCCCGCCGGACAGGGTCTTGATTTGTGAATCCCATTTTTCGCGAAGCTGCATGAAATCGAGCAGGTGCTCGATTCGGGACAATGACGCCTTTTTGGCGATGCCGAAAAATCCGGCATAGACCCAAAGGTTTTCATATACCGTTAGGTCGCGATCCAGTGTATCCTCTTGCGGCACGATGCCCATCTGCTCGCGAATGAGCCGACTCTGGGTTGCCACATCTCTACTTAAAACCCTCAAAGTACCTGCATCAGGTTCTACTGCCCCATGAAGCATCTTGATTGTCGTGGTCTTGCCGGCTCCGTTCGGTCCCAGAATTCCGAAACATTCCCCGGGTTTCACCTGAAGCGAGACACCATCGACGGCTTTGAGAGTCCCGAAGGATTTCTTGATGCCCTGGGCGTCTATTACAAGTCCATACAACGAACACTCCACCGATATGGCCGACTTTACAAACCGCGAAGGCGCTCGGCCTCCGCGATTCTTTCAATTGCAACTATGAAGGCAGCCGTGCGCAAAGACACTTGTTTTTCCTTTGCCAGTTCGTAGACTTCCGAGGTGGCGCGCGTCATGATTTTGCTCAACTCGCCGTTCACTCTTTCTTCATCCCAACCGAATTGCTGGATGTTCTGAACCCATTCAAAATATGAGACCGTCACGCCGCCGGAACTCGCTAAAACGTCTGGGATCAGCAGCACGTTCCCACCGTCGACCAGAATGTTTTCACCCTCTTCGGTTACGGGCGCATTGGCCGCTTCGAGAATTACGCGGGCTTTTACATTCGCCGCATTGCGGGCATGAATGGCCCCGCCGAGAGCCGCTGGAATCAAAACGTCCACATCGAGCGCTAAAAGCTCTTCATTGGTGATTTCTTCGACTCCCCCAAGACCCTCGAGCGTACCAGTTTCCTTTCGGTGCGCCCCGGCCGCTTCGATGTCGATTCCGTCGCCATTGAAATAGGCGCCCCTGCTGCCCGATATCGCCACTACCTTCACTCCCAGATCCTTCATGAATCTGGCTGCGAAAGAGCCGACATTCCCGAATCCTTGTATCGCCGCCGTCATTGTTGCGGGATCCCAGCCTTCTCTTTTCGCGATCTCCTCATACACCATCACGGCACCCCGTCCCGTTGCCGCCTCCCTTCCCGGAGAACCGCCCATGGCCAAGGGCTTCCCGGTGACGCAAGCCGGCGCATACCCGTGCCGGCTGCTGTATTCATCGAAAATCCACGCCATCACCTGCGCATTCGTATTCACGTCCGGGGCGGGAACGTCGCGGTACGGCCCCAGAATATGGCCGATGCGCGCGATGAATTTCCTGGTCAGCCGCTCCAGCTCATACACGCTGAGCTCTTTCACGTTGACGGTGATGCCGCCTTTCCCACCGCCGAAGGGAATGTTGACCAAAGCCGTCTTCCAGGCCATCAGGGCGGAGAGTCCGCGCACCTCGTCCATGTCCACTTCATGGTGGTAGCGGATTCCGCCCTTGAAAGGGCCTCGAGCGCCACTGAACTGAACGCGGTAGCCCTGCCAAACGCCGAGTGTGCCGTCGTCCCTGCGGATGGGGAGTTCGACCTTCATTTCACGGAATGGAGTCTTGAGCAGAAACCGCATTTCATCGTCCAGGCCGATGATGTCCGCCGCTCGGTCGAATTGTGCGGCTGCGGTTTCGAATACGCTGACCCGCTGATCTTGGGACATGATGTTCCCTCCCCTGGATATTATACTGAAAGGATAGAGCGCGAATCAGGCGGCGAGAGCGTAAAACTCAAACTGGAGGGATCAGTGGCAGGAACACATGCCTCCGCAACCGCCCCCGCCTGCCGAGTATCCACTAAATGTCGAGGCCGACGCCGATGCGGCAGCGCCGGAAGTGGATTTGGCGAACAAGGAAAGTTTCTTGTGAACCTTCTTCGAGCCGCATTCCGGGCATTCGACCCGGTCGGCGGCATCTGAGGAGGAAACGATGGTCTCGAAATCTTTTTCACAGCTTCCGCAAAGGAATTCATACATTGGCATGTCTGTTCTGGCCTCCCGGTGTTTCAGCGCATTTCATTGGCGCGGCGCCAATCCGCCAAAAATTTCTCCAACCCGATATCCGTCAATGGATGCTTGAGCAACTGCGCGATCACCCCGAATGGGACCGTCGCGACGTCCGCCCCCATTTTCGCGGCCTCGAGCAGGTGGATCGGCGTGCGTACGCTGGCCACCAGCACCTCGGTGGCGTAGTCGTAGTTCTCGAAAATCTGCACGATGTCGCTCACGACCTGCATGCCCGGGTTGGAGATGTCGTCCAGCCGGCCCACGAAGGGGCTCACGAACGATGCGCCCGCCTTGGCGGCCAGCATGGCCTGGGCGGGGCTGAAGATGAGCGTGACGTTCGTGTTGATGTTCTCCTCGCGCATGGCCTTGACGGCGCGCAGACCCTCGACGCCCACCGGAACCTTCACCACCACGTTCTCATGAATCGCGGCCAGCTCGCGGCCCTCCTCGACCATCTCCTTCCACTCGGTGGCGATGACCTCCGCGCTCACCGGCCCGTCGACCACCTCGCATATCTCCTTGATTCTCATATGGTGGTCGGCGCCCTCTTTCGCGATGAGCGAGGGGTTCGTCGTCACGCCGTCCAGGATGCCCGTGGACGCCGCTTCGGTGATTTCCTCGAGGTTCGCCGTATCGATGAATATCTTCATTCATATCTCCTGCCGGACGTGTTCAATCCACCCTGCGGAGCCGCGCCCCGCTACTTCGAACATGACGCCACAGCGCCCAAATGTCAACATGTCGGGGGATGAGGACTTGCGGGAAAATGCGCCGGGGCGCGCTCAACTCACCGGATTTGCGGGTAAATGCGGTGCGTGAAAAAATTTCTGGGGGCTTTATCTGAGCGCCCCACACTCATATTATTCATAAAATCCTTGTTTTTCAACATCTTACAAGAGTTCTTCACGAGATGTATTTTCAGCAATTTATCGAATAACCCCGTGAATTTATCGATATTTATCGAATTGTCCGGAATTTCAGGACAGGGCCTGTGGAATGGCCGAACGATGAGAACAATCGCGCCTGATGAGCGGGCGGTTGCTTCCCGCGCCTTCCCGAAGGAGAACCGCGCGCACCTGATGCCGACCTCACGTATCATGCTCTCCCCTCCTCGAATCGACGGGAACGCTCTCTTCTCCCGTGCATGCTTCTTCCGGTCCTCCCGCGTTCAGGAGCCGGCTCGCACCGCGAGCATACCGAAACCCGAAAAGTGCGCGACAGCCGCAAATGCGGGGAAATGCCGGTTCAGGGAGGAGCCTGGCCGGCCAGGAACGGACGAACCGGGCGCCCGCAACGAGGGGCGTTCCCATCCGGAAAGGAGGAGCTTCGCAAAGAACAGCGAAGCGGCGGATGCCGCTCTATGTCCATGCTGTTGTGCCGAATGCGGATGATCTCCACGGCATTCGGTTGCATACGAAAACATCACGCGCGAGCCGGCCGAACCCTCACGACTCCCCGGCCGGACTCCCCGGCCGGCCATCGCCCCTTCGCACAGGGCCTCGCACGCAGCCCGGATATTCCGCGAATAAACCTCGGCTTGCGGCTCGCCCCGATGCGTGACGGCATGACCCCGGATGCTTTCCAGATCGGCCCGGGCCTGCCGGTTACAGCCTGTAGCCACCCATCCCGATCAGGAGGATTTCTTGTGTGCGATGAGCGCGTCGGAATCAGACGGCGTCGCCCGGCCGGAACCCTCTCCTTCGATGAACCCCTCGCGCAGGGCTACTACCCTGACTTCGTGCTCTTCGAGCAGGCGCAGTCCGGCCCGCACCACGTCGCTGGCCGAATTGTAGCGTCCCGATGCAACCTGCTCCTCGATGAAACCCGTAAAATGATCCCCGAGCGAAACCGACGTATTGCGTGGCATGTGCATTCCTCCTTCAACCGAATTATACCATTATTCGGTATATACGCAACTGGCGCGATCACGATATCGCTCGCTTGTATACGCCGGATAGGCGGCTGTTGAGATCACTGTCAAGTGGGTTGACAGGGTTTCGCAGCCGGACAGGCGCAGGGGCCTGTCCCTACGGTAGGCGGCGGTTCTCCCGCAACCTCCCAGGCCCGAAAACCACCCCTCCCTACCCTCCCTTGACCGGGGCTGTTGAAAAAGCCCCAAGAAGCGACTTTGGGTTGCGCACAAGCCTTTGAAGTTCATTCCCCCCTTGAGAGTCGGTCTATCCTCCTCGGGTAGACCGACGAAGAGGCCGAGCGTTTTATGCGAAGGCCGATTCGGTGGGGGGTAAAATGCGTTTTATCGCCATTCCGAATTATACCCCCCACCAGTTCACTTTCGGGCTTAAGCCCTCAGCTCACTGTCTGGCTTTCCCCTCGGGAAGCCAGACCCTCAAGGGGGGAGTTGATTCCCTTCTTGTTTCTTTGGCAAGAACCCTCAAGGAGGGAGTGATATCTCCTCTCTCGTCGGTCGGTTCAATACTTTGAATCACAAAACCGGGACTTTTTCAGCAGCCCCTTGACAGGGGGGTAAAGGTGTTCGCCGCCCCAACTTGAGGTCACAAATTGTGGCCTCAAGTCGTCGAATTCGGGTTTCGTAAGCCGAAACATGAAATGCGCCGGATGATATTGCTCGTCATTCCGGCGAAAGCCGGAATCCAGAACCGATTGGAGTAAATATCCCGGAAATTACATTCTCACGTTAACAAGGGGTCGGCAGGAAAAAGCAAAAAGATGAAAAACGAATGTCCTGGATTCCGGCTTTATCCGGAATGACGTTCGTCTGCTACCGATTCTGATCAGGTAGGCGGAATTTCGTAGGGGCAGGCCCCCGTGCCTGCCCACATTTCGTGATCGTCCTTACATCTCTGCGACGGGATCAGATACGGCATTCTCGGCCAGTTGTGAGAGATGACGGCGAAGCGATTCCGGCGCATCAATGGTTTGGAACCGCCCCTCCTCGATGTCGGCGAACCCGACATCGGCGGCCTCGCGCAGGGCTTGCAGCCGAGCCTCGTCCTCCGCCGTCAGGTCGACTTTGAGCTTCGGCATGAGAGGCTCCTATTGCGGATTAGGCGCATTCAGGTTAAGCGAATCGCCTCCGGGGAACAAGCAGAATTCTCGCTCGCGTGTCCCAATTCCAGTCGAAGCGGAAAGATTGTGTAGGGGCAGGCCTCCGTACCTTTCCTACATTCGTGAAGGGCCCTTTGCCCCAACGCTATCCTACGCCGCCGTTTGCCGGGGCTTCACCCGTTTGGATATCTCGCGGCCTTGGGCGATCTCGGCCCGGCGAAGTTCCCAGGTCTTCTGCAGGTTCATCCAGAGCTCGGGCGTGGTTCCGAAATACCGCGCCAGGCGCAGCGCCGTGTCCGCGCTCACCCCCCGCCGGCCGTTCAGTATCGTCGTGATCCGGTTCACCGGCACGCCGAGCGCCTTCGAGAGCGCATTGGCCGAGAGTTCCAGCGCGTCCAGTTCTTCGCGCAGTATCTCGCCCGGATGCACCGGCGTCATGGCGTTTTTCACGTTCATCCGACTATCCTTTTAATGGTAGTCCACAATTTCGACGTCATAGGGGCCGTCGTCTTACAGACGAAGGAGATTCAGTAGGGTCAGACATATTTGTCCGCCAATTCCACCCGCTTTATATGCCCTCTATCATCACCTCGGCAAATGCGCGCTTTCCATTCACTCCCCCTTGCGGGTCGGGCATCCGAGGGGAATGCCCAATGAAAAAGTCATCAAGAGAAAAATTCCTTCGGCGTATTCGCCGACCTTGTACGCAATACCCCCCTTACCCCGAACGGTATCCGTTGACCCGAAAACCCCTCCCTCATCCCGAGTAGGCGCGCTTGCGCGCCGTATCGAGGGACGCCACCCCAACTTGAGGTCACAAATTGTGGCCTCAAGTCGTCGAATTCCTGTTTCGTGAGCTGAAACATGAAATGCGCCAGATGATATTGCTCGTCATTCCGGCGAAAGCCGGAATCCAGAACCGATTGGAGTAAATATCGCGGGAATTTACATTCTCACTTTAACAAGGGGTCGGCGTGAAAAAGCAAAAGCGATAAACAAAATTCCTGGATTCCGGCATGCGCCGGAATGACATTCGTTTGCTACCGTTTCTGATCGGGTAGGCGGAATTTCGTAGGGGCAGGCCCCAGTGCCTGCCCACAATTTGTGAACGGCTCTGTATTTGTTTTCTGTGGTTGTCCTTGAATCGCACCTGCAACTCTCTCATGGGAGTGGGCTACAGTTACAACGATCACTTTTGAGCGTGAGTCGAGAAGGAAAGACTCCTTCAAGTAAGCGCCTCGTTAGTTGAAGCATTCAAGCCACTAGCCTAACAATCCCATGCCCTTTAGTATCCAGCGGCTTGTGGATTTGTCGAGAGGTTTTCCGCGCCCCTTAAAACCTTGAAGAGAGCCAAAAGGTTTAAAACTAGCTACTTTGTCAACCTCCCCATTAAAGGCTACGGCATAATCCAAAACATCGACTATCGCCTGTCGTTTGTTTTTATCATTAGCTTCTTTTCCATGAAGAATTCTGTCTCTGACCGCTTCTGCGCGAATAATTTTGTCGACGATTGTCTGAGGGAGTTTTCGATTGAATATCGTTTTGTAAAGGTCTCTAAATCCAGGACGCGTCATATGATGATTTTCTAACGCTGTCCGTGCTAGAGAACTATCGACTTTATGGAGTTTAACCACTCCACAATACACAGTCATATTATGTGCGGTTTCTACAAGCGAGAAGGTATAGCTAATACTTACCTCCCATGGAAATCCCCTTGCCAAAGCCGGAAAATGAGCAAAATATCCTTGGATTTCAACTGGAAGTTTATCAAATTTTTTCAGGATCGTTGGTTTCCTCGGTGCGTTCATATAGAACCTCTCGTACATATATAATATCAAGAAAAAGCGACTGGGCTTCAGGGCTTTGAACCCCAAGAAGAGACGCTTGGCGGCTCATCCCAGACGCTATTTGAGTAAGGTTCTCTCAATATCGGAGAAAACTTCTGCCCTCTTATCTAAATAAAGCATTCGGGCAAGCATTTCTCCTTACCGTCAATGGTTTTCCCAAGTAGGCTTTTTTCTTACCTGGCTCATTCATATTTACACGAAAAGCCTCGCCCTTTTTCAGAGTCACTAGAAGGGTGTACTGTTGCTCAGGTTTGCCAAATTCTTGTTTTCTTTTTGTTATAAGCTGTACTAACTTACTATATGGGAAGCAACACACCTCATTATCTTGCACACATACTAAAGCGAGATGTAGTGAATTTTCAGCGTCATTAATCTTTCTTAACTCAGCCAAATGGTGCTTTGCGAATGTAAAAATATATTCCTCATATGCTTCCGTAGGTTCGCTAGCATACTTAAGGTAAACCGCAATATCGTCATTGACTTTGAAGGCGCTTCGAGAAGTTTTCCCGTTAACTTTGAGGGCATTTATTGCCGTAAATTGTTTATGTTCAGCGATTTGATTCAGGACAGCACCATGGTAGAAATGTTCTTTTGTGATTTTCATATTCCCCTCGTGTTAGTAATCAACAATATTTTAATACAAACGAACGAACATTTGGTATATATCTTTCTGGCCTAGTCTGCAATTCTAATCGCCAACTACACTCCATTTCTGGCCAGCATTTCCACCCCCCGCCGCATCAGCCTTAATCTAAAAGACTCGGCTTATTCGTCGAGCATTCCCCTCGGAAAGTCCGACCCCTCAAGGGGGGAGTGATTCCAACCCCTCACAGGACGCGGATTTGCTCTTCATTCCGGCATCAATCGCGACCGAGGAGGGAGCGATTGCGGAATCCATTTTTTGCTCTCTAACAAAACCATTCCCGGATGACGAACAAAAAAATCGGGCGGACACAGAGGTCCGCCCCTACAAAACCATCTCGCAATCTACAAAGATTGTAACCGCAAACCCTCCCTCTCCGGTCGGAGGAATCCCTCCTTCATCAGTCGGAATTCACCCCCCCAACCGCTTGAACGCCTCCGTCCCTCTGAACGAGGAATCGGGCTTGACGCCTTCTACGGGGGTTTTCCCTTGGGAATCTTTTGCGGCGGGGTCGGCGCCGGCGTCGAGGAGGGCTTCTATCACCGCGAGGATGACGCCGTCTTTCGCCGCCGCGTAGTGGAGCGGCGTCCGCACACGGTTGTCCCGCACGTCGGGGTTGGCGCCCGCCGCGAGCAGGGCCTTCACGATGGCGGGGGCCGAAGTGCGCATCCCCGCCCAGTGGAGCGGCGCCAGGCCCTTTCTGTCCGGCGTGTTCACCCGGGCGCCCGCACGCACGAGGATCTCCACGATGTCCGAGGCTTCGCCGAACGCCGCCGCGGCGTGGAGGGGCGTCCACCCGTATATGCCCTCCGCGTTCAGGTCGGCCCCGACGTCCAGCAGAGTCGTCACAATCTCGGGAGCCGCGTTGAACGCCACCGCCGCGTGCAGGGGCGTCGCGCCTCTTTCATCCGGCGCGTCCGCGTCGGCCCCCGCCCGCACCAGGACGGTCAACACCGCCGGGTTCTCGGCGTAGCACGCCGCCCAGTGCAGGGGCGTCCATCCCTTATTGTCCTGCACGTCCACATCGGCCCCGGCCTCGATCAGGCTTCTCACGGCTTCCAGGGCGTCGTTGCCCATCACCGCATGATGTAAGGCCGTGGCTCCGTCTTTATCGCGAGCGTTCGGGTCGGTAGGTCCCGCAGACATCGCGTTTCTCCTGTCCTTGCCTCATCCGTTCAGGCTTGCTCATCGCCCGTTTCGGGCGGGCCGCCTCTCTCGGCGAATTTCTCCGCGCACGAGACGCTGCAGAAAGAATGCCTGCCGCCGCCCGCGCGCTTCGTAATCCCGATGCGAGACGGGAAGAACGTCTCGCATTCCGGGCAGTTCAGCATCTCATCGTCGAGGCCGGCTTCGGCCTCGCGTTTGTTGCGGGCCGAGCCCCCGATACCGCTTATGAGACTACGGATAAGATAATATATCAGCCAGGACAAAACCAGATAAAAAATGATTCGAAACATGAGCCGGGGCCTCACGAAAATCGAGTAGATCCAGAAACGCTACTCTACACCCTGAACCGCCGGATGGGAACGGCTAGGCGCGCGCGAGGGCGGTCGCCTTCGCGTGATAATCCTGCAGGGAGCGCACCGAATACTCGTTCTCGCGCAGAATGCGTATGGCGCGGATGGCCGCCTGGCCTGCAGCGAGCGTCGTGCAATAGAAGATGTTGCGCAAAAGCGCCGTTCTGCGGATGGAATAGCTGTCCTTTATCGACTGCTTGCCCGCCGTGGTGTTGAGCACGAACTGCACCTCCCCCGCCTCCATCCGGTCCACGACGTGGCCCGGCTCGCCGTCGGTCACCTTGTGGACGAAATCCGCCTCGACCCCGTTGGCCATGAGCGTCGCTCTCGTGCCCGCCGTGGCCACCAGAGAGAACCCGAGCTCGACCAGCAGTTGCGCGAGGGGGATGATGGCCGCCTTGTCCCCGTCGCGCACCGATATGAACGCGCGGCCCGAAAGCGGCAGGACGGAGCCGGCCCCCTCCTGCGCCTTGAGATACGCCGTGGGAAAATCCGCCCCCAGTCCCATCACCTCGCCCGTGGATTTCATCTCGGGGCCCAGGATCACGTCCACGCCCGGGAACTTCTTGAACGGGAACACCGCTTCCTTCACCCCGAAATGGCGGGGCTCCACGTCGTGTTCGAGACCGAGCGAGGGGAGCGTCTCGCCCGCCATGGCCCGGGCGGCGACCTTGGCGAAGGGCACGCCGACGACCTTGCTCACGTAGGGCACCGTGCGGCTCGCGCGCGGGTTCACCTCCAGTATAAATATCTGGCGCTTGTGGATGGCAAACTGCACGTTGCCCAGCCCCACGACGCCCAGGGATTTCGCCAGAATCCTCGTCTGGCGCTTGAGCTCCTCCACGATGTCGGGCCCCAGCGTGTAGGGGGGGATCGAACACGCCGAATCGCCGCTGTGGATGCCCGCCTCTTCGATGTGCTCCATCACGCCCGCGATGATCACGTTCTCCCCGTCCGAGACCGCGTCCACGTCGACTTCCACGGAGTCTTCCAGGAACCTGTCGATGAGCACGGGCCGCTCGGCGGAGGCGCGGACGGCGTCGCGCATATAGGCCGCGAGCTCGTCCGCATCGTGGACGAGCGCCATGGCGCGGCCTCCGAGCACGTAGCTCGGACGCATGAGTACGGGATAGCCGATGGCGTTCGCAATCGCGAGGGCGTCCCCGGTGTTCGTGGCCGTGCCCGAGGGCGGCTGGGTGAGGTGGAGTTCCTTGAGCAGATGGCTGAACCTGTCGCGATCCTCGGTCAGGTCGATGCTCTCGGGCGAGGTCCCGATAATCGGCGCGCCCGCCTCCTTGAGCGCCAGGGCGAGCTTGAGCGGCGTCTGGCCGCCGAACTGGACGATGACGCCCGCGGGCTTTTCCCGGTGGATGATCTCGAGCACGTCTTCGAGCGTCAGGGGTTCAAAATAAAGCCTGTCGCTCGTATCGTAGTCCGTGCTCACCGTCTCGGGATTGCAGTTCACCATGATGGCCTCGAAACCCGCTTCCGCCAGCGCCATCACGGCGTGAACGCAGCAGTAATCAAACTCGATGCCCTGCCCGATGCGGTTGGGGCCGCCGCCCAGGATGATGATTTTCTCGCGATCCGTCGGCGGGGCCTCGTCTTCCTGCTCGTAGGTGGAATATAGGTACGGGGTATGGGCCTCGAACTCCGCAGCGCAGGTATCCACCTGCTTGTAGACGGGCCGCACACCCAGGCGGTGCCTCGCCGCGCGAACCAATTTCTCCTCAACGCCCTGCCTTCCGGCGATCTCCAGATCGCTGAATCCGTTTTGCTTCAGATAGCGGAGGCTGAACTCGTCATCGAGCAGGCCGGGCGCAGCGGCCTCTTCTTCCAGTTCGACGAGTTCGGCCAGATGCGCCAGGAACCAGGGGTCGACGCCCGAGGCGCGGTATATCTCATCTTCCGTCCATCCCTCCCGGTACGCGCGGGCGATGGTCCAGAGCCTGTCGGGGCCGGGTATCCTCAAACCCTCCTGTATTAACTCCCGGCGCGCTTCGGCGGGTAATCCCTCCAACTCCTCGGGCTTGGGGTCCGCCAGGCCGTAGCGGTCGATCTCGAGCGAGCGGACGGCCTTCATGAGCGATTCCCGGAACGTCCTGCCGATGGACATCACCTCCCCCACCGAGCGCATCTGCGTATCGAGGACGGGAGGCGTCTCGGGGAATTTCTCGAAGGTGAAGCGCGGTATCTTGGTAACGCAGTAATCGATGGAAGGCTCGAAGGAGGCCGGCGTCTGCCGCGTGATGTCGTTCGGTATCTCATCCAGCGTGAGGCCCACGGCGAGCTTGGCGGCGATCTTCGCGATGGGAAACCCGGTGGCCTTGCTCGCAAGGGCCGAGCTTCTCGACACGCGCGGGTTCATCTCGATCACGACCATCCGGCCGTCGGTGGGACTCAGGCCGAACTGGATGTTCGAGCCGCCGCACTCGACCCCCACCTTGCGGATGCAGGCGATGGCCGCGTCGCGCATGGTCTGGTACTCGCGGTCCGAGAGCGTCTGCGCGGGTGCGACGGTGATGGAATCGCCCGTGTGGACGCCCATGGGGTCGAAATTCTCGATGGAGCAGATGATGGAAACGTTGTCCTTGAGATCGCGCATCACTTCGAGCTCGTATTCCTTCCAGCCCAGAGCGCTTTCTTCCAGCAACACCTGATCCACCGGGCTTTCCGAGAGCGCCCAGGCGAGTTTCTCCTCGAACTCATCCTCGGTGAACGCCACGGCCCCGCCCGAGCCGCCCAGCGTGAAGGCGGGCCGCAGGATAATCGGAAAGCCGATGTCGCGCGCCGCCGCCCAGCCCTCGCTCATCGTTGTGACGACCTCGCTCCGGGGCATATCCAAGCCTATCTCGCGCATCGCCTTCTTGAACAGGTCCCTGTCTTCCGCGCAGCGGATGGCGGGCAGCTTGGCGCCGATGAGTTCCACGCCCAGCGCGTCGAGGGCGCCGCTCTCCGCGAGGGCCACCGCCGTGTTCAGCCCCGTCTGGCCGCCCATGGTGGGCAGCAGGGCGTCGGGGCGTTCTTTCTTGATGATCTCCTCCACCACCTTGGGCGTGATGGGTTCGACGTAGGTGGCGTCGGCCATCTCGGGGTCGGTCATGATGGTGGCGGGGTTCGAGTTCACCAGCACCACCTCGTAGCCCTCCTCGCGCAGGGCCTTGCACGCCTGCGCGCCCGAATAGTCGAACTCGCACGCCTGCCCGATGACGATGGGCCCCGAGCCGATGATCAGTATTTTCGATATGTCCGTTCTTTTCGGCATGTATCAGGCCACTCGCTCTAAAAAGGTGAATACAGGGAATTACATCCTCGAGTTGACGATTTCTTCTCGGTGTTCAATTCATCATTCCCTCTCCAAAACCACTCCCTCACGCCTGGGTTTCTCTTACTTCCCCTTGAGGGGGCTTTTGAAAAACCCTTGATTCAGCGGTTTGCTCGTCGGATGTGAAGTGTAGGGGTCGCATATATGCGACCCTGCCTTTTGCGCCTGCCGACCATGGGCCGCATATCTGTAGCGCTCCCAATAAGGGAGCGCTACCTACACGCCATTTGGCAACCCGACCCAAACGGGCCTTTCTTATCGGGCATTCCCCTCTGGATGCCCGACCCATCAAGGGGGGAGTGAACCCCCATCATCAAATTGTTCGCCGTAGGGACAGGCCTCCGTGCCTGTCCAGACGAAGGACAATCACGGAGGATTGTCCCTACAAAACCATCGCACCTACCCGCTCTTTCTTGATTTCTCATCGTCCTCACGAGAATCCGCACGCACCCCCTACTCCCCCACGCAGAAGCTGAAGAACGCATCGAACAGCGCGCCCGCATCGTGCGGGCCGGGGCAGGCCTCCGGGTGGTACTGCACGCTGAACACTTTGGGCGATTCGGACCTGAGTCCCTCGCAGGTCCGGTCGTTCAGTGAGGTATGCGTGACAGCCACGCCAGCGGGCAGGCTCTCCGGATCCACGGCGAACGAGTGGTTCTGCGAGGTGATGTCCACCTTCTTCGTGCTCAGATCCTGCACGGGGTGGTTCGCGCCGTGGTGGCCGAACTTGAGCTTGTACGTCCGCCCGCCGAGCGCCTGCGCGAGTATCTGGTGTCCCAGGCAGATGCCCACGACGGGCACCCGGCCCATGATGTTTTTCACGTTCTCGACGACGTAGCCGAGCGCCGCCGGGTCGCCCGGGCCGTTCGAGAGGAACACGGCGGCGGGCTTTCTCGCCAGCACGCTCTCGGCGGATTCTGAAGCCGGCACGATTTCGAGATCGAACCTTTGGCCCAGTTCGCGGAATATGTTGTCCTTGGCCCCCAGGTCGTAGGCCACGCAGAGCGGACGGCCCGCGCGCTCGCCCCAGGTGTGCGCGGCCTCGCAGGTGACGCCTTGCACCATGTCGCGGCCGTCCAGCCCCGGACTCGCCATGGCGCGCGTGATAAGATTTTCTTCATCCAGATCGGTGGAGGAGAGCACCGCCTTCAGCGCCCCCGCCTCCCGGATGTGGCGCGTGAGCGCGCGCGTGTCGACGCCCTCTATGCCGGGGGTGCCCTGTTTCTTGAGGTAGGTGTCCAGGTCCTCGTTCGCGCGGAAGTTGCTGTGGCGCCTGCAGACTTCCTTCACGATAAACGCCTCGACCCAAACGCGCCGGGATTCCTCATCGCCCGGGATGACGCCGTAGTTCCCGATGTGGGGATAGGTCATCACCACCATCTGGCCGCGGTAGGAGGGGTCGGTGAGCACCTCCTGGTAGCCCGTCATCGCCGTGTTGAAGACGAGTTCGCCTTCCGCGTCCGCGTCCGCTCCGAAACTCGCGCCCCGGAAGACTCTGCCGTCCTCCAGGGCCAGGAGCGCCGGTTTGATTTTTCGTCCCTTCATGGGGTGAGCGCCTCCTGTGCGGAAATCTTCATTTCACCTTCCAGGCGGCTCATCCGCACGTCCCCTCCGACGACGGTGGCGACGGCGCAGCCCTTGAGCTTCCATCCCGCGAAGGGCGTGTTCCTGCCGTTGCTCTCGAAGGCGTCGGGGTCGACGGTGATTTCGCGCTCCGGGTCGAGAATCGTCACGTCCCCTGGAGCGCCCTCTTTCAGCGTGCCGTGGGGCAGGCCCAGCACCTCGCACGGCCCCGCCGTGAACTTCGCGATCATCTCGGGCAGCGTGAGCACGCCCCCGCCCACGAGCCTGTCCAGCGCGAGGGATACGGCCGTCTCCAGCCCCACGATCCCGAACGGCACGGCGTCGAACTCCCTTTGGGTCTCGGCCTCGTAGTGCGGCGCGTGGTCAGAGGCGATGGCCGAAATCGTGCCGTCTCTTAAGCCTTCGAGCAGCGCCAGCCTGTTCGCCTCGTCGCGCAGCGGCGGCGCCATCTTGGCGGAGGAGTCGAAGCCGTGAATCACCTCGTCCGTAAGCGCGAGATGGTGCGGCGTCACCTCCGCCGTCACGCGGACCCCGCGCGCCCGCGCCTCCCGGACCAGGTCCACCGCGCCCGCGGAGGAGACGTGGAGAATGTGGAGCCTGGCCCCCGTCAGTTCCGCCAGGCGGATGTCGCGGTAGACGCAGATGTCCTCGCTCGCCGCCGGGTTCCCCGACAGGCCGAGCAGGGTGGATACCGCGCCCTCGTTCATCACCTTGGCGCCCGAGAGCGTCATATCCTCTGCGTGGTCGAGCACGCTCACCCCCAGCATGCCGGCGTATTCGAGGGCCGCGCGCATCAAGGCGGCCGTCTTCACGGGCACGCCGTCGTCGCTGAAGGCCACGGCGCCCGCCTCTATCTGCTCGGCCATCTCGCTCAACTCCTCGCCCTTGAGACCCACCGAAACCGCGCCGATGGGGAACACGCGGCAGGCGCCCACCTCCCGCGCGCGCTTGAGTATCCGCTCGGTGATGGAACTCGTATCGTTCACCGGGTCGGTGTTCGCCATGCAGGCCACGCCGGTGAAGCCGCCCGCCGCGGCGGCGCGGGTGCCGCTCTCGATGTCTTCCTTGTATTCCTGCCCCGGCTCGCGGAAGTGGACGTGCATGTCGATGAACCCGGGCGCGACGACGAGTCCCGCCGCGTCGATGATTTCATCCCCGCCGCGCGGCAGGATGTTCTTCTTTCTGTGGGCGACCTTTCCCTCCTCGATCAGGATGTCGCATTTCTCATCGACGCCGTCTGCGGGGTCGATGAGGCGGCCTCCCCTAATGAGCAACGGCATCTCTCACCTCCTTGCTTGATTTTTTGGGCGCGGCGTCCGCCTCCTCGGGAGCCGCGTCCTCCGGCTCTTCATCCCGCTTCACCGAGAGGAGGTAGAGGATCGCCATCCGGCAGGCGACGCCGTATTCGACCTGCTCCAGGATGACCGAGAACGGCCCGTCGGCCACGTCGGGAGACATCTCCACGCCCCGGTTGATGGGTCCGGGGTGCATGATGAGCAGGTCGCGCTTCGCCCCCTGGAGCTTCTTCTTGGTGATCCCGTAGGTGTTGGCGTATTCGCGCGCGCTCGGGAAGGCGCTCCCGGCGCCCCTTTCGAGCTGGATTCTGAGGGCGATGAGCACGTCCGCCCCGTCGATAGCCTCATCGAGCCTCGTCGTCACGCGCGCGCCCAGGCAGTCGACTTCCGCGGGCAGCATCGTGGAGGGGCCGCAGAAGGTGACGTTCGCGCCCAGCTTCATGAGCCCGGCCACGTTCGAGCGCGCCACCCGGCTGTGCGCGATGTCCCCCACGATGGAGACGTTCAGGCCCTTGAACTTCTCCTTGTGCTCCCTGATGGTGTAGAGGTCGAGCAGCGCCTGCGTGGGGTGCTCGTGGCAGCCGTCGCCCGCGTTCACGACGGCGCATTCGAGTTCCCGGCCCAGAAAGGCGGGCGCGCCCGACGCCCAGTGCCGCACGACGAGCACGTCGGTGGCCATCGCCTCGATGTTCCTCGCCGTATCGCGCAGGGTTTCCCCCTTGGCCGCCGAACTCGTGGAGACGGAGAGGTTGATGACGTCCGCCGAGAGGCGCTTGCCCGCGATTTCGAACGAGGCGCGCGTGCGCGTGCTGTTCTCGAAGAACAGGTTGACGATGGTCTTTCCCCGAAGCGTCGGCACTTTCTTGATGTCGCGTTCGTTGATCTCGCGAAACGAATCGGTCTGATCGAGCAGAAAAGTGATTTCCCCGGGTTCGAGTTCCCGGATCGAGAGCAAATCCTTTCTTCGGTAGGTCTCCAGGCTCATAATCTTTCCCCCCTGTAACGCCCCGGCCTGCGGGCTCGTTTATCGTTTGAAAACGGCGTCCTGGCCGTCGGTTTCCTCCAGATGCACCCGCACCTCCTCGGGATGGACCGCCTCGATGTTCTTCCCCACGAAATCGGCGCGGATGGGCAGCTCCCGCCCTCCCCTGTCCACCAGGATGGCGAGCCGTACCCGGCGGGGCCGGCCGAAGCCCACGAGCGCGGCCAGGGCGGCGCGCGCCGTGCGGCCCGTGTAGAGCACGTCGTCGACCAGAACCACATCCTTGCCCTCGCACGAGAAGGGGAGATCCGTTTTCTTGAGGCCGGTCCTCACCCCGCCGGCCTGATTCAGGTCGTCGCGGTAGAGCGTCACGTCGAGCGCGCCCACGAGCGGATGCACGCCCACCAGAGACTGAAGCTCCCGGGCCAGCCTTTCCGCGAGAGGCGCTCCCCTCGTGCGGACCCCGATGAACACAAGGTCCGACAGATCGGCCGTTCTCTCGATAATTTCATGCGAGAGGCGCCTCAGGGTGCGCCTTAGCTGCTCGGCGTCGAGTTGTTTCATCATCAGAACGAGATCCGGCGTCCGGGCGGTTTCAGGTCAAAAATGGGCGCAAAAAAAAACTCCATGCCCATAGGGCATGGAGTTCGAAGAAAAGACGAGGTAATGCCAAGCATCCGCGCTTCCTCCTTCGCCGCCTCACGGGACGACATTAAAGGGGAATTTCTCTATCGCCAGTTTGTTTCCACCCGGCAAAGATCCGACCGGGCCATTTCGTGAAAACTAGCAGTCTTTGCAGGAAAGGGCAAGAGGAAATTCAGGAACGCTTCAAAAAGTCCAGCGGCGCGCCCGAAAGGCTTTCATTCTCATCGGGGACGTGAGCGGACTCCCCCAGAATCTCGAAAAGCGCGGATGCGTCTTTTTTCGACAGATTGCGCTTCGCCTCCCCGATGATGCGGATGCGCAGGGTCTTGTTTTCGAGCCTGAGGCTCAGCACGTCCCCGATTTTCACCTGGGAGGAGGCTTTGGCCGTTTTCCCCCCGATATCCACCGCACCCCCGTCCGCCATGCTCTTGGCGAGGGGACGGCGCTTGACCAGGCGGCTAAGGCGCAAAAACTGGTCGAGGCGCATTTCAGGTCATCATTGGGTGATTTCTTTGGGATCCGCCACGATGCTGCGCGTCTTCTGGACTTCCACCTCGAACTCGATCTGTGCGGCCTTGTTCTCCGTTTCGAAGGACATTTTCTGCGCTTTGGGAGTTTTCCCCTTGTCCTCACCCTTCGACTGGGCCGAGTACGCCTTGAGCATATCCGCAAATCTGATTTCGCCGATATACGAGTCGGGCAGCAGGTACACGTAGCGGAACAGATAGATGTTCGCCGAAGGGTCGGGGTTCACGAACAACCGGTGACCCGCCTCCAGGGCGTCGATGGCGTCTTTCCCCACACTCGCGCCCTCGCCCAACTTCACTTTGTCCGATTTCCAGCGGGGCTTGTCCCTGTTCGCGCCGTAGGCCCACAAAATTCTGCTCTGCCCGAACAGCCCGCCGCCTTGTTTGAGCTTGATGCCGATCAGCTTGAAGCTGATCTGCTCGCGAACATCACTGAACACGGAAGACAAGCCCGCGCGCGAAGCGACGGGGTCATAGCTGATTTCCAGAAAAGCGGCTCTTTTCAGCTCCGTTACCCATTCGCGGCGCCTTTTGGTGAATTTTTCCTGGAAGAGTTTTTTGCGGATTTTGCCGGACACCCTGTCGAGGGTAATCACTTTCCCCGGCGTCACGTCATCGACATGGATGACATGGAAGCCCAGCCTCGTTCTCGTCGGCTTGCTCGTCTCGCCCTTCGCCGTCGAGAAAATGAGTTCTTCGAGTTCGGGAAAGACCTCTCCTTTCTTCACGGAGCCCAACGAGCCGCCCCGGCTTTGGGCGGGGCCTTCGGAATGCTTCTCGGCCACTTTGGCGAAATCAGCGCCGGGCTTCGTGGCTTCCTCATAAGCGAGGCCCGCTTTCTTGCGCTTCGCTTCGACTTCCGAAGCGGATGCGCCCTTGTCTACGGGCATGAAAATCTGTCGCACCGTCCGCTTCTCGGCTTCGCGGTAGTCATCCAGATGCGCGTCGTAGTAATCCGCAATTTCCTGCTCAATCACCGAGACGCGCCCGCCGACTTCCATGTTCTCCACTTTTCGCGACAGCAACCGCTTGCGAAGCTCGTCGCGATATTTTTCCATCGTCATTCCCTGCGACGATAAAAATTCGCGCAACCCGGCCGTCGTCGTCTTGTTCTCGCGCAGTATGCCCGCGATCGCATTTTCAATTTCTTTTTCGCTGACTTTCAACTCGAGGGCGGAGGCGCGCTTCACGATGAGTTTGCTCTGGATCATGGCGTCGAGCGCCTGGAGTTCGAGTTCGCGAATCCGCTGATTCAATTGTTCGCCCTTGTAACGACTCCTCATTTTCTCGACGTTCGGCTTTACGAAATCCTGGAGTTCGGAAAGCATGATGATGTCATCGTCAATCTTCGCGATGATCCTCTCGATCGTCACCGCGGAGGTGGCGGCCGGGGCGGTGGTAGCCGGGGTGGACACGCCGGCCAGGGCGCAAATCACAATCGCCAGAACGAAACGACACCTAGCCCGATACGACATTTTCAAGATTTTCCAAATAGTATGTGATCTTCGCATTTCGCTTGAGTTCTCCGAGCCAGCGCTCGAGTCTCGCTCTCCCCTTTTCGGCCAAAAGGCGCTTTTTGATGTCATCCCTCACGGAGGCCAGAGTTTTCTGGAAAGGCAGCCTCCTCTCCGGGACCTCCAGGAGGTGGAAGCCCGCCGGACTCTTGACGACCCGGCTCACCTCTCCCAACTTCAGGGATTCCACCACATTCTCGATGTTTTCGGGCAATTCACCCTGCTGAAAGTAACCCAAATCGCCGCCTTCGCCGCTCTCGGGACCGATGGAATGTTCCTGCGCAAGCGCCGCGAACGATTTCCCCTCGAGAACGAACTTCCTCAACTGCTCGGCCATTTTAGCCGAAGAGACGACGATTTGGCGAACCCGCCAGCGTCTGCCAACCCGGAAATTCTCCTTATTGCGGTGATAATAATCTTCAATCTCAGAATCCGAAACCTTCAGCTTCGCATACACCTCCTTTTCCAGCAGGTGTTCAATCTCGAGCGTCTCGCGCATCGTTTTTCGCCACAACTCCTCGTCGACCCCCTGATCTTCCATGATGACCTTCAAATCCTGATCGCCGTACTGGCGGCGGATGAATTCAATGAAACGCCTCACCCTGCTCTCGCTTACATATCCGCCCGTCTCCCGGAAACGCTGAAGCAAGAGGCGTCTTTCCACGAGTTGATCCAGCAGGACCCTGGGTATGGATTTTTCGGCCTTGCGGGGCGACTCCTGATTCCCGCTCGCCATGAAATGCGCGCGCACGTCCTCACGGGTAATCGGTTCGCCGTTGACCTGCGCCAGCAGACGGTTCTTTTCCCCGCTTTTCGTCTGAAGCGAAGAATCACAACCCGCCGCGACGAGCAGCACCAGCCAACAAACCCACGCCCACCGGGTCAGTCCGCTCCGAATCAGACGCCGCGCACTCCTCATATTCCCCACGATGAGAACCTCATGCTTCTCTCGACGCCAACTCGCCTTCCGTGACCTTGCACACTTCCAAAGCATCCAGCAGTTGCACGAGAAAGTCAAAATCCTCCGGCCAACGCCCGCTGACGCCTGCGCGAAATTCATGGGCGTCTGTGAACACCATGCCCGGCATGTCGAGAAAGGCGGCCGTCAGCTCATAGTCGCCCGGGAAAACTTCCAGCTGCGCCTCCTTGCCGCGAACGCGGAGAGACTTGATTCCGCAAAGGCGGGCGCGCAGGCGGATTTCTCCGAGTTGCAGAAGGTGGAGAGCCCGCGCCGGAATCGTTCCGTATTTATCCTGCAGCTCCACGCCCAGTTCGCGCAATTCGGCCGGCTCCTGCGCCGATGCGATTCGGCGATATACGTCCAGGCGCTCGGCCTGGGCCGGAATCCACGAAGGGGGCAGCGTACCCGCCACCGGCGCGAGGATATCGGGTTCGCTGCGATCGACCGTCTCGCCCTTGACCTCCTGCACGACTTCTTCCAGCAGGCGGCAGTACATGTCGAACCCAACGGACGAGATCTGTCCCGATTGGCGATGCCCGAGCAAATGCCCTGCGCCGCGGATTTCCAGATCGCGCATGGCCAGCTTGAAGCCGGCCCCCAGCTCGCTCAACTCCTCGAGCGCCTGGAGCCGCTCTCTGGCCTGCTTCGCCATGGAGCCTGCGCCCGAGACCAGAAGGTAGGCGTGCGCCTGGAACCTGTCGCGCCCTACCCGGCCGCGCAACTGGTATAGCTGCGCCATGCCGAACATGTCCGCGCGGTTGATGACAATCGTGTTGACCGAGGGAATGTCGAGACCGCTTTCGATGATCGTGGTGCACAGCAGCACGTCGGCCCTCCGGGTCACGAACTGCTCCATCACGTCTTCGAGTTCTCTCTCTTTCATCTGACCGTGACCCACAAGGATGCGCGCGTCGGGCGCGAGTTTCTGCAAAAGCCGCTTCATGGCGGGGAGGCTCTGCACCCGGTTGTGCACGAAAAACACCTGGCCGCCCCGGTCGATTTCCTTGGTGATGGCGTCTTTGATGAGTTTTTCGCTGAAGCGCGAGATATACGTGCGCGGCGCGACCCGGTGGCGCGGAGGCGTTTCGATGACGCTCAAATCGCGCGTGCCCGAGAGCGCCATCTCCAGGGTACGGGGAATGGGCGTGGCGGTGAGCGTCAGTACGTCCACGTCAATACGGATTTTCTTTAGCTTCTCCTTGTGGGAGACGCCGAAACGATGCTCTTCGTCGATGACCAATAGCCCCAAATCACGGAACAACACGTCTTTTTGAAGCAGTCGATGTGTGCCGATGACGATGTCCACGCTTCCGTCGGAAAGTCCTTCCACCACCTTGCTCTGCTCTTTTCTGCTCTTGAAGCGCGAGAGCATCTCTACGTGAGCCGGCAGCGATTCGAAGCGATTGCGGAAGGTATCCCAGTGCTGGTGCGCGAGCAGCGTCGTCGGCACGATGACGGCCACCTGCTTGCCCGCCGAAATGGCCCGGGCGGCGGCCCTGAGCGCCACTTCCGTCTTTCCGTAGCCGACGTCCCCGCAGATGAGGCGATCCATCGGCCGGGTGCGCTCCATATCCTCCAGCACGGTGCGAATCGCCTGTTCCTGATCGGGCGTCTCTTCGAAACCGAAGCCGGCCGATATTTCATGATCGAATGCGCCTTCCGCCGAAAAAGCATGCCCCTGGGCAGCGCTCCGCTCCGAATACAGCCGCACCAGATCTCGGGCAATCCCCTGGAGCGATTTCTTGACGTTGTTCTTCGTCTTGCTCCACCGGTTGCCCCCCAACCTGTCGAGCGGCGGCGCGACTCCCCCTCCACGATATTTGTGGATGCGCTCGACGTCGTCCATCGGAACGTAGAGCTTGTCGCCTCCCGAATACAGGAGAGTGAGAAATTCGCTCTCCCCGTCGCGGTGTTCGATAACGCGCGTGCCCATGTAACGGCCGACGCCGTGCTCCACATGCACCACGAGGTCGTTTTCGCTCAAATCCTTGAAGCCCTCTCCAGGCTTCGACTGGGGGAGACGTCGCGAATCCCGACCCAAAGCGCCGACGAGCAGGTCCTGCGCGCGGAAGAACACCCTGCGCTCATCGGGCAGCCGGAAACAGGCGCTGAGTTTCCCTTCCACCAGAACGACGTCGTGACGCCCATCCATGAGCGAGGCGCCCTTGGGCAATATTTCCACACCCACCTCATGCTCGCGCAAAAGCGCCTGTATCCTGAGCGCGAGGGTCTTCTCCTCCGCCACGATGACGACGCTCTCATCTTCCCGGCGCCATGCGCGCAATTGGCCCATGAATGCCTCCACCCGCCCCCGGAAAGGGTTGATGCTTTCCGCGCGCAAGTCCTCGAAGCCCTCTTCGGAATCCTCGGCGCCGAGCCCCAGCGAATGGAACGCCAGGCGCGGCCAGATAGAGAGCTCCTCGCAAACCTCCTTGGGCGCGAGCCACAAACGCTCGGGCGCGAAGGATACGAGGCCCCTCTCGGGCGCGAGACGAGCCTCCTCGTTCACATCGTCCCACAGCTTCTCAAGCGCCTCGTCGAAGTTTTCCGCTTCGTTCACAATCCAGAGCGCGCTCCCGGGCGCCACGTCGAACAAAGTTGGCATATCGGACAGGAACATGGGCGCGAGACCCTCCATGCCCGAAAAATGCCCGTCCGCGTCGAGGTACTCGAGAAGCCGCTCGACTCGTTCGCTCGTATCCGGCGTGGCGGCTTCCATCAGCGCGCGGCGGCCCCTCTCCACTTCCTCGGGCGAGAAAACGAACTCTTTCGATGGAAAAACGTCTACGCTTTGCAGTGTGTCCTGATTGCGCTGCGTCTGGGGATGGAAGTTTCGCAAGGAATCTATCTCATCTCCGCGAAGCTCCAGGCGCGTCGGATATGCGTGCTGGGGGGAGAAGAAGTCCAGAATGCCGCCCCTTACAGCGTATTCGCCCGGGGATTCGACCACAGACCTCCTGTGGTACATCAGTGATTCGAGCGAACCGATGAACAGATCGCGCTCAATCTCCATCCCTTCGCGCAAGTGAACCATGGCGGCGTTCAAACGCTCGGGCGGAGACATCCGCGTCGCCATGGCAGATGCGCTCACCAGAACGACGCCCCCCTCCCCGCTGCGCAAAAAGCGCAGCGCGGACATCCGCTCACCGACGATTTCACTGGATGGAGAAAGCCGGGAGAAGGGGTACACGTCCCACGCCGGAAAAGACAGCACCGGAAAATTCCGCGCTCCTGAAGCGCCCATGAACAGCTTGACGTTTGTTTTGAGCACTTCGAGTCGACGCTGGTCGGCTTCGACGAAAATAACGGGTCCGCCGTGTTCGCGCGCTATTCTGGCCAGCCACCAGGCGGTCGAAGCATCGTTCGCGCCGCGCAAGTGAACCCGCTTGACCCCATCGAGGTCCCGAAGCGATGAAAAGAATTCATTCATGACGTGAATTTTCTGGTTTGAACTCGAAGCGCATCAGGCGACAAAGTGTGTCGGAGCATACCGCACAGCATGAATAATTTCTAAAATCCTTAGTTCAAAGACTTCTTGGGGATGACGAAATCTCGAAGCACGTTGGAGGAATTCTTGGGCAACGCGACCTCCGAGCCGTTCAGGGATATCTGCGTTCCCGCCACGTTTCCTACCGTCAGGACGAACTGATCCGACGCCTTCCAGTTTTTCTCATTGCCGGCCAGCAGGAGAAGTTCTTCCGTAATATTAGAATCGACCACGATCCGAAGCCACGTGTCTTCGGTCGCAAAAATCTTCAAATCCAGCGGCAACTCTTCGGAGTCGGCCGGGGTCTGCGGCCTTTGTGGCGGGGCCTGCTGGGTATTCGGCGCCGTGTTGAGGGCGGTCTGGGTGCTTGCCGGAGCCGATGGATTTTGCAGAGGCGAAGGATTCTCCTCAGGCTGGGCGCTCACTTGAGCCGGCGGGTTTTCTTGCGTCAGACCCGGTGGACTCTCTTGGACCTGAGCCGGTGGGCTTTCCTGGGCGGGGACAGGCTGCTCGGCCACAGAATTCTGCCGGGCTGGGACACTTGCTTGAAGCGGAGGCTTCTCCACTGCCGGAGAGGATTTTTCTGCCTTTTGAGGGGCCACGGGCTCCTTTAGATTCTCGTCCGGGACGACAGGACGCTCCTGCTCAGGAACCTTCTTCTCGACTACGTCGGTTCCTCTCTCCGCTTCATCCTCATTTTTCGCTTTTTCATCAACGTTATTCAGCTGCGGGAGCTTCTCCACAACGGGGTCAACCACGGTTTTGATCCTGTCGACTATCGACCCGATTGGGACGAGCTGATCCGTTCGCCCTTTCATGAACCACAGAATTCCACCGCCGGCGAGAAGAAAAATCAACACAAATGCAAAAGTCGCAACGGAGGAGAATCGATTCACCCGGGAAACGGGGCTGTACAAGGTGCGGCTCTCGGGCTCCAAGCCGAACGGCTCTAACGCAACCTCGCCTGACGTTTCGCGTTTATAGTTCGCGGCGACGACATTGCTGTCCACGTCGACCGCATCCGCAAAAGCGCGAATGAATCCCAGGCCGACAGGACCGGCCGGCAATCTATCGAAATCACCGCGTTCGATACTTTCCAGGTAGTATGTTCGGATTCGTGTGTGGTCGGAGATCGAGCGCAGGGATACGTCTTTTTCCTCGCGCATACGACGCAGGAAAGGTCCCACACCCTCTTTCTCTATTCGCGCCATCAGAGTCGGGTCGAAATTTTCCATCCTGCGCCTCATTTTGCCAATATACAACAAAAACGACCCGAAATATGTGGATCCAGTCTATTTCATAACCAGGTCGAAAGTCAATGTTTGAGAAATGAGAACCGTCTTTATCCGTCCAAATGAAGTACGTCAACAACGCATCAGATAATCTTTAAGTAATCTTGATGAGGTGATGGACAGAATCAGGGGAGTTACGTGGCAAATGTTCGGGCGTGAAACGTCCGCGAGCAAAGTGTCCGCGCCTTTGCCGTAGAGCAGGATGGGAACGGGGTTCGTTGTGTGCGCAGACGTTTCCATGTCCTCCACGTTGCCGTGGTCACTGCTCAGAATGAACGTATCCACATCGGGGTCGATATGCCGGAGCGCGGCCTGCAGGAACCGGTTCAAATCCGCCAGGACCTCAAGGGCATCCTCGGTGGTTCCGCGGTGTCCGGTGTGATCGGTCTGAAAAAACTCATAGATAAGCAGATCCTTCGTACGCGCCAGCTTTCCGAGGCGCCCGCCCGCCTCCTCGGCGTCGAGCCTCGCCACGTCATGGCCCTGCTCGACGATGAGCCCGTTCGTGTAGTCGCGATAAACGGCCCTGCCCGCGATGAGGTCTTCCAGGCGGTTCAGGCGAAGGCCCGCGCTCTCGGCCATCACCGTGGTCACCGAGCGGATGCGGTTTCTGCCGCGCTTGAAAAAAGGAGGCGTATACGTGTTGGCGAATCCGACGGCTGCGCCCTTCTCACGAGCGCGCCTCAAGAGTCCGTTTCGAGAGATGATGCGGCGCAACTGCGTATTCGGCAGAGCCTGGACATGCCTGCCCACCGCTTTGGGCGCGTTCACGCCCGTGAATAAAGCGGTTCCGCCCGTCGCGCTCTGGGGGACGCCCTCGACACCGAGGCAGGCGTCCGCCTCGATGAGGCGGAAACCGGGCGTCTCGTTCCCGCACAAAAGCCCCAGCGGAGGCTCCTTCACGCGGGAGAGCGGGTTGCCCGGCCCCTGCGGGGCGATTCCCAGGCCGTCCACGAACACGAAAAGGACGGACATGCTATAGCGTTCTTCCGACGGCCTCTGCGAAAACCTTGAGCTCCTCGACCAGGGTGACGAATTTACCGGGTTTGAGCGACTGTGGTCCGTCGCTCATCGCCCTTTCGGGTTCGGGGTGCATCTCGAGCATCAGGCCGTCCGCCCCGACGGCCACCGCCGCTTTCGCCAGAGGCGCGACGTATCGCCAGGCGCCCGCCGCATGGCTCGGGTCCACCACGACCGGCAAGTGCGTCTGGTCCTTGAGCACGGGCACGGCGGTGATGTCCAGCGTGTTGCGCGTGGCCGTCTCGAAGGTGCGTATCCCCCGCTCGCACAGTACGACGTTCGGGTTCCCCTGGCTCATGATGTATTCGGCCGACATCAGTAACTCATCAATCGTCGTGGACATGCCGCGCTTCAGGAATATCGTCTTGTTCGTCATGCCGACTTTCTTGAGCAGCGAGAAATTCTGAACGTTGCGCGCGCCGATCTGCAGCACGTCCGCATACTCGCAGCACACATCGATGTCTTCAGAATCCATCACTTCCGTCTGAATGGGAAGCCCCGTCCTTTCGCGCGCCTCGGCGAGGAGTTTCAGGCCTTCCTCCGCCATGCCCTGGAAGCTGTACGGCGAAGTGCGCGGCTTATAAGCGCCGCCCCTCAGGACGTGGCCGCCGCCTGCTTTGACCACATCGGCGGATTCCATGATCTGCTCCCTGCTCTCGACGGAGCACGGCCCGCCGACGATGATGATTTGCTCACCGCCGATCTCCACTCCCTCGCCCATCGGCAGCTTGCTGCGCTCGGGCCTTCCTTCCGAACTCGCCAGTTTGAAGGGCTTGAGTATGGGCATCGCTTTTTCCACTCCATTCAACGAAACGAGTGATTCCAACATGTATTTCCCCCGTTCATCCCCGATGGCTCCGATTACCGTACGCTCCACACCTCTGATGACGTGCTCCTGGTAACCGAGTTCGTTGATCCTGTTGATGGCGTTTTGAATTTCTTCATCCGTCGCGCCCTGTTTCATCACGATAATCAAAACAAATCTCCTTTTCCCGCTCGGAATTTTCAGCGTAATTATCAAAAAAATCGCCGTGAGGCTGTCCCACGGCGAATGTTTCTCTATTGTCCGTGGCGACCGGGCTGTCCACCCGCCCGCCGTTCGTTCTTACATATCGGCGCGCGGACGGACGGTGATAAAGCCGAAAAAAGTATATCCGCCATAAGATCTCTTCATCGTCCGCATGGTGATCGCCCTTGAAATTTCAAACATTTTAATTCTCTGAAAAACAAGGCCGTAAAATAGTCCTGCTAAAGCGGGTAGTCAACCCCCTGCTTCGGAAATTTACAGATTATTTCGGTTTTCCCGCCACCTCGGTGAGCTTGCGCCGCCCCGCCCCCGATGGCCTGAGAAGCCTGCCTCCCAGGACCACGTGCGTCGCCTCGAGCATCCGGCTCCCCTTGCGCCGCGCGCCCATGGAATCCTCGAAAACGAACCGGCCTTCCTTCATCCGGAACACGGCGACGTCGCCCCTCGCGCCTTTTTTGAGCGTCCCCACCTTGCCTTTGAGGCCAATCCACTCGGCGGCCGTCTGCGTGCTGAGGCGGACCACTTCCGCGAGAGGAAAGCCCAGGGCCAGAAACTTGCTCATGAGGCTGGGGAAATCATATACCGGCCCGTGGATGCAGTGCGTATGGAGGTCGGTGCTCAGGTTGCCCGGCATCAGGCCCTGCGCCATGGCGCGCTCCATGACTTCGAAGCTGAAGCTCGAGCGCCCATGGGCGACGTCGAGCAGCACGCCCGAATCCCTCGCCTCCCACACCGCGCGGCGCACCTTTCCTCTCCCGTCGAGAATGTTCTCCCGCCTGCCGTGGAACGCGTGCGTGAGCACGTCGCCCGGGCGGAGGCGCTTCAGGATGCTCGGCAAAGAAGAAGGCGTGTCGCCCACGTGCACCATCAGGGGAACCTTCAGGAATTCCGACGCCTCTAGCGCCGCATCCAGGGGCTTCGAGCCGCTGCGCTCCACCACATTGTCACTCAGACGCACCTTCATACCGATCAAGTATTTCCGGTGCGTCTCGTAGCACGCCACCGCCCTGTCCACGCGCAGCGCGCGCATGTCGATGTTCTCGCCGAGGCCGTCTATCAGAAGCCCGCCTTCGGAGATGTTGAGATATGCGCGCACCGTCGGGCGGGCCTTCTCCAGGAACCACTCCTGAAAACTCGGATACGTCTGCGCGCCTGCGCTGCCCGTATCGACCGCCGTCGTCACGCCGCGCGAGAGCATGGCCGCATCCAGATTCACGCCGTAGTGCGTGAAACCCTCATAAAAATGGCAGTGGAGGTCGACCAGGCCGGGGGTGACGATTTTTCCCCGCGCGTTCAGTGTCTGCCTGCCCTCCGGCTCGATGTGGGGCGCCACCCGCCTCACGCGGCCGCGCGCGATCTCGACGTCCATCGTTCCTTCGAGTTCCTGGGAAGGGTCGATCACGTATCCGCCGCGTATGACGATGTCCATGCGCATGACTCCTTGGTTGAAACGAGGCGCAGGCCTCAATCACGGGCGAGCGCCAGAGCAATCCAAAAATCGGAATCAAGACATTATTCCCCCCGAAGCGTTGACACGCAATCGTTGCGGGGTGGATTATGAAACCATAAACCCTAGCGCTTTCTCAAAATTATCAAACCGCTGGAGCCATGAAATGAGCCTGCAAACGGAATCCACGCTGCAATTCGATTTAGACGAAACGCAAAAGATGCTCCGCCAGACGGTCCGTGAACTCTCGGAGCGCTACATCGCCCCGCGCGCCGCCGACATCGACGAGAACGAGGAATACCCCGAAGACATCTTCCAGCTTCAAAAAGAACACGGCCTGCTCGGCATCTTCTTCCCCGAGGAATACGGGGGCGGCGGCATGGGCTTTCTGGGCGGCTGCGTCGCTATCGAGGAGATCGCGCGCGTCTGCTCGAACTCCCCGCTCTTCATCGTGCTCAACATGCTCTCGAGCCGCGTCATCGACCTGAGCGGCACGCAGGAGCAGAAAGACCACTACATGACGGGCCTCGCGAAGGGAGAACTCAGAGGCTCCTACGCCCTCACCGAACCCCACGCGGGCTCGGACGCGGGCAACATCCGCACGCGCGCCGTCAAGGAGGGTGACGAGTGGGTCATCAACGGCACCAAGTGCTTCTGCACGGGGCCCGACAAGGCGGACTTCATCACCGTCGCCGCCAAGACCGACCCCCACGCCGGCACGCGCGGCATCACCTACTACATCGTGCCCACCGACGCGCCGGGCTTCAGCATCGCCAAGCACGAGCGCAAGATGGGCATGCGCGGCATCTCGACCTGCATGCTCAACCTCGACAACGTGGCCGTCCCGCTCGAGAACCAGGTGGGCCAGCTGAACCAGGGCTTCAAGACCGCGATGGTCGGCTTTAACCAGATGCGGCCCGCCATCGGCTCGCGCGCGGTGGGCCTGGCCCAGGGCTGTCTCGACTACGCTGCCAACTATGCCAAGGAGCGTGAGGCGTTCGGAAAGCCCATCGCCCAGCACCAGGCCGTGCAGTTCATGCTCGCCGACATGTTCATGGACATCGAGGCGGCGCGATTGCTCGTCTACCGCGCGGCCGCCATGGTGGACGCAGGCCAGATCGGCAAGGAGAACGCCAGGTATTTCTCGACGGCCAAGACCTACGCTGCCGACATGGCGATGAAGTGCGCGATAGACGGCATCCAGGTCTTGGGCGGAGCCGGCTACATGAAGGACCACCCGCTCGAGCGCTTCATGCGCGACGCCAAGCAGATCCAGATTGTCGAGGGAACGAGCCAGATACAGCGGATGATCATCGCCCGGAACCTGCTCGGCCTCTAGGAGCATGCCGAGGTGACGGGAAGTCCGGGTTCCGGAGGCGCGTTCGAACTCAATCCGGCCCAGCGGATGCTGGCCGAGACGGTGTATGAACTGAGCCGTCGCCACGTCGCGCCGCGCGCCGCCGAGATCGACGAGAACGACGAATACCCCGAAGACGTCTTCGAGCTTCTGAAATCCCACGACCTGCTCGGCCTCTACGTGCCGGAAGCCTACGGCGGGTCGGGTCTCGGTATTCTCGAAACCTGCATCGCCATCGAGCAGATGGCGCGCTTCTGCTCGAACTCCCCCCTTTTCTTCTCCGTCCACCTCCTCGCCACGCGGCCCATCGCCATCGGCGGTAGCGAGGCGCAGAAAAACCGCTATCTCGCCGGCGTCGCCCGGGGCGAGTTGCGGCCCGCCTTCGCGCTCACCGAGCCGCACGCGGGTTCTGACGCCGCGAACATTACGACGCGCGCCGTACGCGACGGAGATACCTGGGTCATCAACGGCCAGAAGTGCTTCTGCACGGGTTCGAGCGTGGCCGACTTCATCACCGTGGCGGCCAAGACCGAACCCGGCAAGGGGGCGAAGGGCATCTCTTTCTTCATCGTACCCAGGGGCGAATTCCGCGTGGGGCGCCATGAGCGGAAGATGGGGATGCGGGGAATCCCGACTTGTGAGGTGTTTCTGGAAAACACGCGCGTGCCCCTTGAGAACATGATTGGCGAGCCAGGCCTTGGATTCAAGACCGCCATGCTCGGCTTCAACCAGGCGCGGCCCGGCATCGGCGCGCGGGGCGTGGGTCTGGCGCAGGGGTGCTTGGATTACGCATCGAATTACGCCAGGGAGCGCGAGGCATTCGGCAAGCCCATCGCGCAGCACCAGGCGGTGCAATTCATGCTCGCCGACATGTTCATGGAAACCGAAGCGGCACGCATGCTCGTTTACCGCGCCGCCTCGATGGTGGATAATGGGCGCTACCGGAAAGAAGACGTGCATTTCATCTGCGCAGCGAAATGCTACGCCACCGACGCCGCCATGAAGGCCGCCGTGGACGGCATACAGGTGCTCGGCGGCGCGGGCTACATGAAAGACCATCCGCTCGAGCGGTTCATGAGAGACGCGAAGCAGTTGCAGATCATCGAGGGGACCAACCAGATTCAGCGCATGGTCATCGCCCAGAATTTATTGAGTTTATAGTTCCAGTTACCCATACCGGAGATTCGAGATGAGCCAGATGATTGAAATCATGAAACCCACCTCCTTCGTCCGCGCGGGCGACCACCCACTGGCGGAACGGCCCGAAGATATCGGGGGTCTCAGAATCGGTTTTTTCCACAACAACAAGCCGAACGCCGACGTCCTCTTGGAGCGGATTGAGGAGCTTCTCGCACAGGAGGACGAGACGCTGCGCATCGTCCGCTGGGGAAAGCCGAACCCCACCCTGCCGGAGGATCGCCTGGAAGAATTCCTCGAACAGGTCGACCTGGCCGTCTGCGCCGTGGGCGACTGAGGGAGTTGCACGTCATGGAGTATCCATGACTCGGTGGAGATGGAAAAAGCGGGCGTTCCGACGGCCACGTTCTGCTCGAGTGAATTCTCGGCCCTGGGCACGAACGAGAGAACGGCCCTGGGGATGCCCGGCCTGCCGATAGTCGTCGTCGCGCATCCGGTGGGGGGAATCGCACCGGAACAAGCGCGCGCGCTGGGAGACGGTGCGGTGGAGGAGGTGCGGCGCATCCTCACGAGCGACGCCGAATCGCTCAGGCGAGAGTACCGGGAGCGCGAATACGTCCCGCCCCGAAAGACGGTGCGCCACAAGGCGCTCTTCGCATAGGCGGGCGCACGAAATGAACGACCACTCTCAGGAAGATATTGCGTTTGAAAGCGAGCGCGTGAAGGTCCGCGACACGCCCGAGGCGATGGCGCGCCTGCTCGAAGCCCGGGGCTGGGGCGACGGCCTCCCCGTCGTTCCCCCGACGCCCGAGCGGGTCGCCAGAATGGTCGAAGGCTCAGGCCTCGCTCCCGATGTGGAAATCGGCCTCCTGGCGCCCCGCCAGGGAGTCATCACGGTCGAGGCACTCGCCGTGAACGCCGTAATGGCCGGCTGTCATCCTGCGTACATGCCCGTTCTGGTCGCTGCGATCCGGGCGGTGTTGGCGCCCGAGTTCTCGCTCCACGCCATTCAGGCGACGACCCACCCGGTGGCGCCCCTCATCATCGTGAACGGCCCGGTCGTCGAGGAAATCGGCCTGAATGCCGAGTATGGATGTTTCGCCCCCGGTAACCGGGCGAACGCGACGATAGGCCGCGCGATGCGCCTGACGCTCCTGAACGTAGGCGGCGCGAGCCCCGGCGTCTTGGATCGCGCTACGCAGGGGTCGCCCGCGAAATACGCGTTCTGCATCGCCGAGAACGAGGCGGCCTCCCCCTGGGAGCCGTTGCATGTGGAGCGCGGCTCCTCTCCTGAGGAGAGCGCCGTGACGCTCGTGGGCTGCGAGGGACCCCACAACATCAACGATCACGTGAGCCACACGGCGGAGGGCATCCTCGCCACCGCCGCCGACACGATGTCCATCATGGGGAGCAACAACTTCTATCTGCGCGGAGAACCCGTTCTCGCCCTCGGCCCCGAGCACGCGGCCACCATTGCCGGAGACGGCCTCACGAAAACGGACGTGAAGGAGAGGATCTACGAACTCGCCCGCAAGCCCGTGCGGCAATTGAAGCGCGGCGCCATGTGGGGGATGCAGACCTGGGGCGAGGAAATAGCCGAACACGAAGACGACGATGATTTCGAGATTCCCCTGCTCGATGACCCGGAAGATCTGCTCTTGATCGTCACGGGCGGAGCCGGCAAGCACTCGTGCTACATGCCCACCTTCGGCCCCACGCGCTCGGTGACGCGGAAGATCGACACCGGCAAATAAGGTTGTAATCACCGACCAGAGTTGTAGGGACAGGCCCCCGTGCCTGTCCGAGGTCGCGACCTCTCCCTACGGGCCCTCCTGCCCGGATGGTTTTATTCGCGTAATCACAAAACCGGGCTTTTTCACCAACTCCGATAAGGGAGGTTTTGAAGCGACGGGTGAGGTCAGTTCCGACTGATGAAGGAGGAACTGAATTTGCGCTCGCTCCCGGGGCCGGGATATTCAACAACGCCTTTTCGCGAAACCTAGGCAGGCGACGGCAAGAGCGCCTCGGCCTGCCCCAAGACGGATTCCAGAAAACTCTCATCGGGGGAGACGCGCGACAGCACCCTGAGACCCAGGAAGAGACCAAGTAAAGATTTTGCAGTCAGCTCAGGATCGACTTCAGTGGAAATCTCGCCATTGGCCTGGCCTCGCCTGATGGAAGTGTGAAGAAACTCCGTCATTCCAGTGAACGCGCCGGTCAATATCGAAGCCACCTCCAGATCGTGCGCACCAAGCTCCAAAGCAATGTTCACCTCGAGGCAGCCGTCGCTCGAACCGTTTTCCATCACTTCCGAAGCGGCGGCCTCGAACACGGCCAGCACCGCCTGTCGTGGCGATGAATGTTTTTCGAGTTCCTTAATCGGATCCTCGCGGTAGAGTTGATCGTAACGGTGAAGCGCCCGCATGAACATCTCGCGCTTGTCGCCGAAGGCGTGGTACAAGCTTCCTCTGAAAAGGCCTGTTGCGTTCTCGATATCGCGAATCGACGTTGCCGAATAGCCGTGACGCCAGAACTGCCTCATGATTTTCGTTAAAACTTCGTCCATCTCGTACTTTGGCATTTTTCCCACGGGTCCTCTCCTCGTCCGCTCTGTAAAGCATGGAATTCATTCGCATGCCAGCGGTTTGGCGGTTCCAATCATCATTACGAGTCAAAAACTTATCACACGAAAAATCCGATTTCACGAAAATTCGCACCCTGTCGGCGCAGTTGAAAACCCCCTGCCCCCCTTTTTCGAGGGGGTAAAGGCAAAGTTTCCCGCCGTCGAGGGGTGTGGAAAGAAAAAACCTTCCTGAGAAGGGGGTGAGAGTCGAACCCGATTGAGGAATGAGGTCGAACCCGATTGAGGAATGAGGGTTCGACGGGACCGGCGAGGTGGTTTTCGACAGCACCTTCACCGGATGGCCACCAAGGGTGCCATCAGCCTCCATGCAAAGTATTTCTTGCCCGTCGCCGCGCGACAAATCACTCGTTTGCGTTGCCTCGGGTTCGGCCCCCGTGCTAGATTCTCGTTTCCGGGGAAGATGACCTTTCTTTTCTGATGAGATGGGGGAGAAACAATCCATGGCGAAACAACAAATCAACTCCGATAAGGTGAAGCCGGTCGCCGCGTATTCCACGGGCTGGAAGGTATCGAACGGACATCTCATCATGCTGGCGGGCCAGGTGGCGGTCGACGTGGACGGCAACACGGTCGGTGGGGACGACATCAGGGCGCAGACCCGGCAGGTGTACGAGAACATCAAGGCCGCGCTCGAGGCAGCGGGCGCCGGGATGGCGGACATCATCCGCCTTACGGTCTATATCACCGACGCTGCGAATGTCCCGGGATGCATGGAGGTGCGGCAGACATACTTCAGCGAACCCTACCCGGCGAGCACGCTCCTGATCGTGAGTGGCCTGGCGAAACCCGAATGGCTCATCGAGATCGACGCGATCGCCTTCGTGGAAGATTAGGCGCAATGAGTAACCGCAGGGCCATCGCAGATACGCTCGTGCTCGTGAAAGGAGGCGGCGACCTCGCCACAGGCGTGGCTCACCGACTTCACCGCGCGGGCTTTCCGGTCGCGATCACTGAAATCGAAAACCCCACCATGGTGAGGCGCACCGTCTCCTTCGCAGAATGTCTCTACGCCAGTGAGTGGAAAGTGGAGGGAATTACCTCCATCAAGGCGGACGGGGAGACGCCCGAAGAGAAAGCGGAGAACGCGCGCGCCATCCTGGACACAAGCTCGATTCCGGTGATGGTGGATCCGCAGGCAGAGGTGATCGCCCACCTCCGGCCCGCCGTCGTGGTGGATGCGATTCTGGCGAAGCGAAACCTCGGCACCCGCATCGAGGACGCGGAGGTCGTGGTCGGCCTGGGGCCGGGCTTCACGGCGGGCGTTGATTGCCACGCCGTGGTCGAGACCTCCCGGGGACACGACCTGGGGCGGGTGATTCTCGAAGGCGCCGCAAAACCAAATACAGGCGTTCCGGGCCCCATCGGCGGATACACCACCGAGCGGCTGCTGCGCGCGCCCAAAGCCGGCGTCTTCACCTCCATCGCCGGAATCGGCGACGTGGTGAGCGCGGGCGAGGCCGTCGCCCATGTGGACGGCGCGGAGGTGCGCTCAGCCATCGACGGCGTATTGCGCGGTCTTCTGAGAGACGGCATCGAGGTGTCGGCCGGCTTCAAGGTGGGCGACGTCGACCCGAGGGCCGAGCCCGCCCATTGCCACACGATATCGGATAAATCGCGCGCCATCGGCGGCGGCGCGCTCGAGGCCATCATGATGTTCCTGTTCGGCGTATCAGCCATGGAGTATGCGAATTGAGTACCGAAATTTTGAGTGAAACCGTGGAAAACGGCGCCTACCGCATCGGGCGCAGCGAAATCCCGATCAACGAGATGAACGGGAACTCCTTCGTTCCTCCGGCGCAATTCTATCTCGCGGCGGGCGATGGGCTCGAGCGCATCGCGTGGGCGGTGAGCAAGAACCTGCCCGTCCTCCTCGTGGGGGAGACCGGCGTCGGCAAGACCCTCTCGGTGCGCCACCTCGCCCACATGACGAACAACGGCTTCCGTCGCGTGAACCTGAACGGCATGACCACGGTCGATGAGTTCGTGGGCAAGCTGATGATCAACGAACAGGGCACCTACTGGGTAAACGGCATCCTGGTCGACGCCATGCAATCGGGCGACTGGCTGCTCATCGACGAGATCAACGCCTGCCTGCCCGAAATCGCCTTTTGCCTGCACAGCCTGCTCGACGACGACCGCATGATCGTCTTGTCGGAATACGACGGCCGCATCGTCAAGCCCCATCCGAATTTCAGGCTTTTCGCCAGCATGAACCCGCACGAGGACCGCAGGTACGGCGGCACCAAGCCCCTGAACGAGGCGCTTTTGGACCGCTTCCCGGTCACCGTGAAGATGGACTACCTGCCCTTCGACGCGGAGGTCGAGGTCATCATGCAGCAGAGCGGGAACCGCGACGAGGAGCTCATCAAGCGCATGGTGCGCGTGGGCCACGACGTGCGCGAGGCCATGCTGAACGAGAAGGTGTTCTGCACGTTCAGCACCCGGCGCCTCATCGACTGGGCGCGCATGGCGGCGCAGTTTGACCCCATGGAAGCCGCCGTCTCGACCATCTTCAGCAAGGTCAACTCTTTCGACGCCAAAGTGCTCGAGGACATCGTAGACAACCACTTCTAGCCGGGAGATGAGGCATGGAGCGCCGACGCGCCCGTCTCGAAGCGCTCGCGCAGGTGACAGCGCACGATTACGAGCTCGCCCTGAACTTCGGCCCGAAGGCGAAGAACGGCGATGACGCCATTCACGTCGAAGACCCCGAACAAACCCTGGCGCGCCTGGGCGGCGACCTGAACGACGAGCACGTCCTCAGGTTCCAGAAGGGCATGACGCTCATCGAGGTGGCCCACAAAATCCAGGGGACGTTCCGCTGGGCGGGTCGCGCCGCGCTCGCAAACCGCGAGAGGCCGGGACTTTTCCACATATGGCACACGCTCGAGGACGCGCGGTGCGAAAACCGCCTCGCCGAATCGCTGCCCGGCACCAAGAAGAATTTCCGCGCCTTCATTCTCCCGGCCATCGAGGCGGCAGAGCGCAACCACATGAGTGGACAACTGCCGCTGTTTCTTCAGATCCAGTGGGGGATCTACCTCGCCGGAATCGGGCAGACGCCCGGCGTCCCTTCCGCGCGGCCCGGGGATTTGCCCGCGGCCTGGTTCGATACCGCCGTCGTTCAGATTTTTCACAGGCTCATCCCGCTGATAGACCGCGCCTGCGCCGCCGATGACCCCAAAACCGCCTTCGATTGCGCCAACGAGATTTACGACGCCATCCAGCGCTATTTCACCGAAGAGCAGCTCTCCCGGATAAGTGAGGATCAGGACCTTTCTGAGGTTCCCGAAGAAATCCTCCAGAAAATCGAAAGCCAGAACCTGGAGGGTGACGACGATGAAGCCCTCGAAATGCTTCACCCTGAGGCGGCCGAGGAAATCGACGAAGAAGACGTGGGCGAGCAGGTCGAGCTGAGTCCGGAGGAACTCGCGGCGCTCGGGCACTGGGCCGCTCCCTGGTTCGAACTCGAGGGGAACAAAAAGGAAATCCACCCCACCGCAGATCATCCCGACGAGCGGTCCATCGTATTGCCGCCCGAGGGCAAGGCCGAAGAATACGCGGCCGTCATCGACAATGCGGGGAGCCACATCAAGGTGCTGGTGTGGAAGCTCATGCAGATCATCCAGGAGAGAACCTACACCCGCTTCAGCGGCTCGCACCGTTCAGGCAAGCTGAACCTCCCGAAACTGTGGAAGCAAAGGCTGGGAAAATTCCATCTCTTCCACCGGAAAGAAGAGCCCGACAAGCTCGACGTGTGCTTTACGCTGCTCGTGGACGAGAGCGGCAGCATGAACCGCGAGTCGAAGTACATGGCCGCCAGGGAGGCGACCATCTTCTTCGCCGAAGCGCTCGACCGCCTCGACGTACCCTTCGAGGTAATCGGTTACTCCACCGAGAGCTCGGAAGCCGCCATGGCGGCGGCCCTGGGCCACATCCCGGCGTTCAAGTTCCGCCACATACGGCACTCGCCGCTCCAGCACCGCATCTACAAGGGTTTCGAAGATCACTTCGCCCAGGTCAAGAACAGGCTCGTCAACATCTACCCGCGCTTCAACAACTGGGACGAGGAACACCTGCTCTTCGCCTACCGAAGGCTCATCCAGCGGCCCGAGGAGGAGAAGATCATCATCATCACCTCGGACGGCCAGCCCAACGGGGATGCGACCCACCTCGTGAACACGGTGAACCGGTTGCAGAAACTCGGAGTGCGCGTCATCGGCGTCGGCGTGGTGGACCCCTTCGTCGAGCAAATCTACCCCAACCACATCGTGGTGCAGGACCTCTCCCAGCTTTCCACCGAACTCGTGAACATCCTGAGGCGAGAGTTGCTCGGCGGCCTGGAGAGCCGCACTTGGTAGCGGAAGAAGACATCGTTCGCTCCCTCGGGGTCGAACCGGGCCAGAGCGTCGCGGCGGTCGGCGGTGGCGGAAAAACGAGCCTGCTGACGGCCATCGCCAGGCAGTTTCATGCGCAAACCGGAAAGCCTGCGATTCTCACGACGACAACGAAGATTTTCGCGCCCCTTCCCGAAGAAGGGATCGGGCTCGCCCTGGGTGACGCCGAGACCCTCTCAATCAACCTCAAACCCTATATGAACGCATGCGGCATATCCTGGTTCGCCCGCAGGCGCGAGGGAAACGCCCCGGTTCCGGGCCGGGAGTGCGAGCAGCGAATGAAGCTGAGCGGTTTTATGCCTTCTGAAATCTCCCACTTCACGCTGGGTAATGCCCTCACGCTCATCGAGGCGGACGGAGCCAGAAGACTGCCCATCAAGGCGCCGGGTCCCGATGAACCCGTATTGCCGGAGAATCTCGACATTGTAGTGGGCGTTGTCGGACTCGACGCGCTGGGCGCAACTTTGAGTGAGGCCAACGTCTTTCGTCCCGGGGCTCTCGCGCAGATCTGCGACCTTCAAATCGGTGAAGAAATAACGGCTGCGGCGGTCGGGAGATTATGCGCTCACCCCGAAGGTCTCTTTCACAAGGCGGAGGCCAGCGCACGCAAGTGGGTCGTCGTGAACAAGGCGGATATGGAAACCTCGCTGGAAAAATTGCGAGAAATCGCATATATTGTATGGAAGTTGGCCGGTAAGCCTGATGGCCCGGCGGACGGCATCCTCTTCACGTCTTGTATGAACAACGAATGTGAAGTATTCATACGTATCACACAAGATGCGTAATGACTGAAATTCCATGTAGGTGGAGCAAGGAATGAGCAAGGACGTATTCAGGGAAATGGCGAAACTCAAGGAAGACGGCCAGAGCGGCGCGCTCGCCACGGTCGTTGCCCGCAAGGGTTCCGCGCCCATGAGCGGCGATGCGAAGATGCTCGTGCGCGAGGACGGCAGCACGGAGGGCACTGTCGGGGGCGGTTGTCTCGAGGCCGAAGTCTGGGAAACGGCCATGAGCGTCCTCGAGTCGGGCGAACCCGAAAAGCTCCGTTTCGACCTCACCCAACAGGAAGCCGAAGACAGCGGACACATCTGCGGCGGCGTGGTGGAGATACTCGTGGAACCCTTCCGGGCGTTCCAGGAAGAGTTGCTCGATGAGATCAACCGCATCAGAACCGAGGGAGGCAGCGCGGCGCTGGCGACCATCGTTCAGCCGGGCGATATCGAGGCGCCGAATGCGGAGAGCAGAAAGATGCTCTTCAGGCGCGACGGCAGCGCCGTGGGCGAGATTCCCGACTATTCCACGGAAATCTGGGCCGAGAGCACCCAGATCATCCGAAACGGCAGTCCCACTCTCCTGCAGTTCAACACGGACGCAGCGCGCACCGGCGAAAAAAGACCCACGCTCGAGGGAGCGACCGAAATTTTTGTCGAACCCATATCCGGCCAGCCGCTCGTATATATCTTTGGCGGCGGGCATGTTTCTTTTTGCGTCGCGCAGGCGGCCTACCTTGCCGGTTTCCGGGTTTCGGTTGTCGAGGACAGACCCTCGTTCGCCAACAAGGAGCGCTTCCCGATGGCGGAATCGTTCTTCGTCGGGGATTGCCCTGAAATTTTCGAGAAAATTCCGGTCGACGAATCCGACTACATGGCCATCATCACCCGGGGCCACTCGAACGACGAGGTCGTCCTCGAATGGGCGATGAAGACACCCGCGCGCTATATCGGGATGATTGGCTCCAAAAGCAAGGTGCTGCTCACCTATCGTCATCTTCAGGACAGGGGCTACGACAGAGGCGAACTCATCGAGCGCGTCCATGCGCCCATCGGACTGGACATCGGCGCCGATACGCCGGGTGAAATCGGGGTCGCCATCGTCGCCGAACTCATCCGTCACCGCCGCAAGGGCGGCGCGCAGAGCGAGGGCGCAGGCAGCAAAAGGGTGCAACTCAAAAGAAAATCCTAACAGTTTCTCGCCGCAACCGGCCCGTACGAGGGGGCCGAATTCCTTAACACCCATGACCCGAAGCGAGCGCTTTCAGGACCATGGGTTACCTCGGCAGGATCATCGGCGCAGCAATTGATTTCCTCATCCCCCCGAAATGCCTCTTGTGTTCGGCTTCCATGAAAATCGGCGATCCGCAGGCGATATGCACGCCATGCACGGACGCCTTTGAACGTTTCGAGCCGCCCTGGTGTCCTCGTTGCGGAAATCCATTCGGCTCCCTGACCACCCTCGCCCATTCGCCGGCCCACGTCTGCGCGGATTGCCTGGAAAACGGGCATCACTACGACATGGCCCGCGCCATCGGCGCGTATGAGGACTCGCTGCGGGAATCGGTCCACCTCTTCAAGTTCCAGGGTTTCACGAAACTTGCACGCGAGTTCGCTCCCCATCTCGCCAGGCTCGCGACGGACGAATTCGGCGTGGATGAAGACGCCCGGAACGTGGTGGTGACGCACGTGCCCATCGACCCCGCCCGCTGGAGGACGAGAGGCTTCGATCAGGCGATGCTGCTCGCCCTCATGACGGCGGAATGCCTGGGCAAACCCCACGCGGACCTGCTCGAGCGCGCGAAGGAGACCCGCTCGCAGACCGGTCTCTCCGCCAGGGAGCGGCGCCGGAACATGCGGGGCGTCTTCCGGATTCGACCCAAAGTAGCGCGCGAAGAGCTCAAGGCGGCCACGTGCATCCTGGTAGACGACGTCGTCACGACCGGATCGACCGCCTCGGCCTGCGCACGTGAACTCAAAAAAGCGGGCGCCGAAGCGGTGCACCTGCTTACGATTTGCCGATCTTGAGGGCGGGCGCTTTTACAGGGACAGGCCGCAATTTGCGCCCTACGGGTTGGTGCATCAACGCATCGTAAGGTGTGTGCGTATTCTCCTTACCCATCCCCAACCATCCTCGCCGCCAGGATGAGCGCATCGACCATGCTGGAGGGGTCGGCAATACCCTGCCCTGCGATGGGGAATCCCGTTCCGTGCTCCACCGAAGTTCTGATGATGGGCAGGCCCAGCGTCACGTTCACGCCGCGAACGCTCGCCTGCCCCTGGGAGTCGAAGCGGAAACACATCAATTTGCCCGGAATATGGCCCTGATCGTGGTACATTGCCACAACACCGCTGTAATACCCGCCGCGCAACTTGCCGAAAATCGTATCCGGCGGCTCGGGGCCGTGCGCGTCGACGCCCATCTCCCTTAGGTCCGCGACCGCAGGCGCGATTTCCTCCACCTCTTCCCTGCCGAACAAACCGGCCTCGCCCGCATGGGGATTAAGACCCGCGACCCCGATTCTGGGCGTTTTGCGATCAAGCCGACGCAGGGCGTCGTCCAGTACGCGCGCCACGTAAACGATTCTCTTTCTCTTGACGCGCCTGAGCGCAACTCGCAAGGGACAGTGGGTGGAGAGGTGCGCAATGCGTAACTTTCGGTGCGCCAGCATCATGACGGGCTGCCCCTCCCCGCACAGATCGGCGAGCATTTCAGTATGACCGGGGTAGTCATAACCCCCGGCTTGTAGGGATACCTTGTTGATCGGCGCAGTGGCTATGGCGTCCACCTTGCCTGTGCGCGCCATCGAGACGGCCTTTTCAATGTACCGGCCCGCCGCCGCGCCCAATTCGGGGAGGACCTTTCCGAAAACGCGGTGCTCGGAGGCCACGTTTTTGAGATCAATCACGGGCGTAATCTCAGTGTCCCCATCTTGTGCGAGCTTGGCCTCGTCCGCCACCCGTTTCAGACGCGCCGGAATCTTCATCCTTCGGGCGTGTTTCCTGAGCACGGCCATATCGCCCACGATGAGTGGCGCACATTTTTTCTGAACGCTCGCCTCCTGTGCGGCTTTGAGGCATACCTCGGGCCCCACCCCTGCCGGGTCTCCCATGGTCATCGCGATTACGGGTCGTCGTTTCAACACTGCTCCCTTTCTTTCTCAGCGCGTCATGTGCAGAAAGCTCATCCCGTCCGAACAAATCAGAACGTAACATTTCGGGCAGATTATCATATTCCCGCCCTCTACGATTCCAGGATTTTTTTCGCCCGGAACTCTTGACTTAGACGTTATGCGGCGCAGAAGATGACTCCTCGGCAGATAAGAATACGCAATTCTCATCATGAGGAAAATCCTTGAGCGAAAAGGGCGCAAGCGCAAAGAAAACCGTTCAGAAACTTCATGAACTCGGATTCACGCACGTTCTCATGATCCCCGACAGCGAGAGCAGACTTCTATACGAGGCACTGGAAAACGACCCGAAAATCGACCTGATCACTCCTTGCCGGGAGGGAGAATCCGTCGCCATCGCGACCGGGCTCTGGACGGGCGGCCTCAAGCCGTTGCTCGTGATTCAGAACACGGGCCTGATGGAGGCGGGAGACTCCTTGAGAGGCTGCGGCGTCGGCCCCAATGTGCCCTTGCGCATGATGGTCGGTTGGCGGGGGTACGGCGGCGCCATGGCCGGTAAGCTACCGATCGACTCGGCCTATACCTACACGGAACCGCTGCTCGGGGCTTGGAAAATCCCGACCTGGCGCCTCATGTCGGACGATGACCTGGGAACGCTCAAAATGATGGACCAGACGGCGGCGGAAACTTCTTATCCGGCGGCCGTCATCACCGGCTACGGGTTCAAACCTTAGAAGGCGGACCACCCTTGATAGAACGCATGGAACTGTTCCGGGCAGTGGCGGAGCAAAGAACAAACGAGATTGTGGTCATGACCATGACGGCCACGCTTCAATGGCCGCTGGTCTCAGAAAGTGATCTTGATTTCGATTTTCTCGCCTTCGGCATGGGGCACGCCGCCGATTTCGGCTTAGGCCTCGCCATCGCCCGGCCCGAGCGAAAAACCATCGTCTGGAAAGGCGACGGGGGTATGCTGATGAGCCTGGGCTCGCTGGTGACGCTGGCCAAGTATGCGCCCGAAAATCTGGTGGTCTTCCTGCTCGAGAACAGGAGCTACGAGATGGTGGGCGGGCAGGAGCTTCCCCCGCGGGCCGATTTCATCGAACTGGCGCGCGCCTCGGGCTTTGAGGGCGGCGGCGCGTCGTCCAAAGGCAAGGTGGAGCGCATAGATTCATTCGAAGCGTTTCAGGAAGCCCTGCCCCGCATACTTACCGAAGCGGGCCCTCATTTCATCGTTTTGCCGGTCACGAACAGGGAAAAACTACCGCCGGTGAACCATTCGGATCATGCAGGGAGAATCCAGACTTTAAGAAAGGCGCTGAACGTCTCTGAATAGACCAAGGGCCATTATCTGTATACCAGCACGCTCTCCAGTTCATCGAGCGAGGTGATTTCCGCGTTGATTTCGTGCGGGACGCGTTCTTTTTTCTGCCCGAACCGATTCACCCATACGACGCGGTATCCGAAATGAGAGGCGCCTGCGATATCCCAGCCGTTGGACGAGAAAAAGCAGATTCTATTCGCAGGAACGCCGAGCCGATCTACTGCAAGTTGATAGACCGATGCGTGCACCTTGAATATCCCCACACTCTCCACGGATAAAATCTCTTCCAGATATTCCTCGATTCCGGCGTTCTTCACCGCGCTGTCAAGCATTTCAGGAGAGCCGTTCGAGAGAATCGCGGCCCGCGCGCCGTCTGCACGCAACTTCGAGAGCACGCCTTTCACCTCGGGATACGCACTCAGTTGCTTGTAGAGCATCATGAGATCTTCGCGAAGGTCCTGATTCTCCATCCCCAGCGTGTCCATGGCGAAATCGAGCGCATCGCCCGTTACCTGCCAGAAATCCGCGTGAGAGCCCATCAGGCTTCTCAGCCACGTATATTCAATCTGCTTGGTCCGCCAGAGCGAGGAGAGCGCCTGCCACTGATCGCCGATTTCTGATTGTTTTCTAGCCGCCGCCGCGGTCACGTCGAACAGCGTGCCGTAGGCATCGAACAAACACAGGTCGATTTCATGATCACCCAGACGGAGCATCTCTTCCACCTCCTCAAAATGCGATTGTTCTCTTAGGGAGTCAAATTTAGCTTGCCCAGGAATTTTCCGCTCAGAAGAACCTCATGCGATTCATTCGCCTGCTCCATCGGAATCTCCCGTCCGATATGAGGCTTGATGGCTCCACTCTCCATCAAAGGCTCCAGACGCTTCAGGATGCCCGGAACGAGAGGATTCAGATTGCCTGATGAGAGCGCCAGAATCCTGGCGTCCCGGCCCATAGCCGCAGGCAGGGGAATCGTCACCTCCGGCCCTTTGCCGGTTCCTGTTCCGACGACGACGATTCGGCCGTTGATGGCGTTGAGTTTCAGATCTGAAGGCAGATTATCGCAGCCTACGGTTTCAACTACGATTTCGACGCCTCTACCGTTCGTCAGATCCATCACGCGTTCGGGCACGTCTTCTTCTCGGTAGTTAATGGCCGCTTCGGCGCCCGCCGCAAGACAGAAATCCGCCTTTTCCTTTGAACTTACGGTCGCAAACACCCGGCAGCCTATCGTGCGGGCAAGCTGGATGGAGAGATACCCCACGCCACCGGCTCCCCCCTGCACAAGCACGCAATCGCCCGGAGCCGCTTCTCCCTTCACGACCAGGGCGTTCCAGGCAGTAAGGAGCGGGATGGGCAGTGCGGCCCCTTCCGCGTAGGAGGTCGAATCCGGCAACTTGCCCGTCGAGTCTGCGGGCAGCAGTCCTTTTTCAGCATACGCCCCGGTGGAGGCGCGGCCCCACACCCGGTCCCCCGGCGCAAATGCCTCGACACCATCGCCAATCGCCTCCACTTCGCCGGCGACGTCCGTCCCACACGTATAGGGCAGCGTCATCGCCCCCGCGCGCGGATGATTCCCCGAGCGGATGGCGACTTCGAGGGGATTCACTCCCGCAGCCGCAATTCGCACCAGCATCTCGCCCGGCCCGGGCTTCGGCTCCGCCACCTCCTCCAGCTCCATGGGGTGCTCGAGCCCGAACCGCGTCACCCGTACAGCTTTCATCGTATTCTCCTTTTGCGCCTCGTCTCTCGGCTACGGGACCAGGACGACCTTGCCCAGGAACTGACCCTCCAGCACGTAATCGTGCGCTTCGTTCGCTTCTTCGAAACTCGACGCCTTATCGACGTTGACCCGGAACGCGCCCTCTCGCAGCAGGGGCGTGAAACGGCGCACCAGCTCCGGCATTTTCGGGAACAGATTCACCACGGCCAGCCCCAGCACCACGGCGTCTTTCGTCATGACCGCAGGCACCCGGAATTCCGCGCCCGGGCCTTTGCCCGTGCCTGTGCCGATGACGATGATTTTCCCGTCCACGCGGATGGCGTCCAAATCCTTGTCGAAGTTATCGCAGGCGCAAAGCTCGACGACGACGTCGACGCCGCGCCCGCCGGTGAGCTCCATGCAGCGCTCGGCGAAATCCTCCTCGCGGTAGTTGATCGTCTCGTCCGCGCCCATCTCCTTGCAGAATTTCGCTTTCGCATCGGAACTCACCGTTGCGAAAACGCGGCAACCCAGCCGCTTGGCAAGTTGAACCGCCGCCATACCCACGCCACCGGCGCCGCCCTGCACCAGCACCGTCTCGCCGGGGCCCACCTGCGCCTTGATGACGAGCGCGTTCCACGCCGTATAGAACGCCACCGTGATGCACGCCCCTTCCTCATAGGAGTAGGCTTCGGGCAACTCGGCCATGGCGCCTGCCACGAGCCGCACGTTTTCTGAGTAGCCTCCGCCCATGGCGCGGCCATACACCCGCTGCCCGATCCGCCAGCCTTCCACGCCATCGCCCAGGGCGATGATTTCTCCGGCCGCCTCGGCGCCCGGAATATAAGGGGGCGTCACCAGTTTGGCGTAAGGGTGCTTGGCGGCCCGTATCGCCAGGTCGACCGGGTTCACGCCGACTGCGCCGGCTTTTATCAACACCTCGCCGGGTTCCGGCTTCGCGTCCTCCACTTCGTCCACCCGCATGGGGACATCCATGTTGAATTGATGTACGCGCACAGCTTTCATCAGAATTTTCACCCCTCAGTTGTGAGTAACAGTCCGAAAGTTATCGAACGAAATAAGAAATCCGCCTCTTGTCTCATCACATTACGACGAACGAGAAATCCCTAATACTCATCCGTCCAGCTTCTGCGGCGTCTTTCGCCGGCGTCACACGGCGGAGCCGCCCTCGATACCAGAACAGGGCTTCCCTTCGGGTCCGGCGGATCACCCGCCTCATGCCTTTCTGTCCCAGGCAAGCCGACGATCTCCAGAATCAGTTTTCTCCTGATGGCGCGTCCGAAAGACTTGAAATCATTCGCGACCACCAGGAAAGAGCGCCTGCCCCCGATGACGCAATTTCTGTAATACAAATCCAGGTTCGGCATCGGCATTCTTCCCCAGGGACTCGGCCGGTTGTTCACGATGGGAAGCCCGTTTATCGTCACGCCGGCACGTATGGCCCTGTCCCGCGCATTCGTCACATAGTCTCCGCTGTTGTTCGGTCCATCCCCGGAAATGTCGATCGTGCGGCGTTCACTCGTAATTCCGTTGTTCTCGAACAGCGGTAGCGCGAATTCTATCGCGCCGCTTATCGACGTATAGGGGCCCACCCCTATCGGCGCCTGAGAGAGCAGGTAAGCGAACTCCTCGGCGCTCGCGCCGTCATGAATCCGCTTCCAGCCCACGACGACTCTCTGAAAATCGAAGCCCGCCCACTCCATGTAGGTGACCGCGATGCTCTTGTGCCTTCCCGATTGAATGGCGCGCAAAACAGACGGAGAGCGAAAAGCGTTCACATACCCCATCCGCTGGAGCTTGCCCTCCACCTCGTCCACGCTCCCGGAAACATCGACGGCCAGGACGAGTTCCAGATCCACGCTGACCGGGGCGGACCACGCGAAACTCACACCCAGGGAAATCGCTAAAATGGTCAGGAAACCCGCCAGGCCGCCCCACACTCTGGAATAGCGCATCATTTCTCTTTCAACACACCGGCTGCGGATTCCAGTTCCAGGCGAATCTGCTCCATCAGGGAGGAATACATGTGTTTTTCAGTGAGTGATTCTCTGGCTTCCTCCTCCACATCTTCTCGCTTGCCCAGGGCGTAATCACAGCGGATCACCCGCCATTTTGAAAATTCGCGGTACAAGCTCGAAATCTCGTCTTTCGACTGTTTCAGGCGAGACTGTAATTTCACATATTCCGCCCGTGCACGCGGGTAATCCTCGGCGATGAAAAAGCTTTCCGCATAAGCGACCTCGTACAAGACGTTCTTCGGATAGCGCGCGCGCAGGTACGCGACGTCTTTTCGCGCCTCTTTGAATTTTTCCGCCCGGTACAGCGCCCAGATGAGGGCCAGCCGCGCCGAGTTGGAGATCCAGCCGTTCCCGTCGACCGCACGCCGCAGATAGGCTCTGCCCTTCCCGCTCGTATCGCCGATGAAAAACCGGAACATCCTGACCCAGCTCTCGGTGCTTCCCCGGATGTGATAAATCCCCAGCCCGTAGTAGGCGTCGTGAACTTTCGCGTCGAGTTCGAGCGCCTTTTCGAGATGATTCTGCATCGCGCCGGCCCGCAGGAACGCGGTGAGATAGCTGCTGCTATCGAGCGCATCGACGATGCGCATGCCCTCCGTCAGCCCCGCGAGGAGGAGCGCTCTCGTGTCTTCCGGGTTTTTCTCCAGCAATGACTCCGAGAGGGCCAGCGCCTTTTCGGCATTTTCGCGCCAGGTCTCAGAATACGCCTTGCGCCGGATATGCCCTTTCAGGATGTGGAAAACGGACGCCTTGAAGAAATAACCCTCGGGACGCCGGGGCGCGGACGCGATTACCCGGTCGAACGAATCAGACGCGGCGGAATAGTCGCCCGCGGCAACCTGCTCGAGCCCGAGATCGATCGATTTCTCATCCAGAGACGCGCCATGAGAGAAGTTCGCGGACATCAAGGCGACGAAAAAAATGAATGCTCTCGCGTATCGGAATGCCATGTACCCTCCGGTAATCCATGCACGGGCGGCAGGCTCTGGAACCGGGCGTGTATCTACATCCACCACGATTTGCCCGCGCCCGGAATTGGGCCTATCGTAGTATCGTTGGTTCGGGCATTTCAACCACAGTGAGACGAGAATGTTGAACATAAAACCTCCTGATGCGGCGATTCGAATCATCCAGACCCTGGAAGCCTCGGGGCACCGGGCGCTTCTGGCGGGCGGGTGCGTGCGGGACGCACTGCTTGGGGTTCAGCCCAAGGACTGGGATATCGCCACGGACGCGGCGCCTGAGGCCGTGCAGGGCCGCTTCGAGAAAACCGTCGCGGTGGGAGCGCAGTTCGGCGTGGTGCGCGTGCGGGTGGGGGACCAGGAATTCGAGGTGGCGCAATTCCGCGAAGACGGCCCCTACAGCGACGGAAGACACCCCGACGCCGTTCGTTCCTCCGATGAGAAAGGCGACGCGAATCGGCGCGATTTCACCATCAACGGGATGTTTTACGACGTATCGAACCATGAACTCCTCGATTACGTGGGCGGCCGGCGCGACCTCGACGCGGGCGTCATCCGGGCCATCGGCGAGCCGGGCCTGAGATTCGGCGAAGACCACCTGCGGATGATGCGGGCGGTTCGCTTCTCGGCGAGGTTCGGCTTTTCTCTCGACCCGGCGACCGCCGCCGCAATCGAAGCCAACGCCGGGCGCATCGGGAAAATCAGCCCCGAGAGAATCCGCGATGAACTGACGACGATACTGACCCGGGAAAACGCCGACGCCGCCTTCGCCATGCTCGATTCCTCGGGCCTCCTGGAACACGTGCTGCCCGAAGTCGCCGCCATGCGCGGGGTGGCGCAGCCGCCGGAATTTCACCCCGAGGGCGACGTGTGGACGCACGTGCTCGCCATGCTGCGCATCGAGCGCTCCGCCTCGCCGACGCTCGCCTGGGGCATACTGCTCCACGACGCCGGCAAACCGGCCACATACGCCGTAACGGACAGGATCCGCTTCAACGGGCACGACAAGGTCGGCGCGCAGATGAGCGCGGACATCTGCGAGAGGCTCCGCATGCCCAGGGCGCAGGCGTCGAGAATCCACGAACTGGTCGCGAACCACATGCGCTTCATGCACGTCGAGAAGATGCGGGAGGCCCGCCTGAAGCGCTTCCTGCGCGAGCCGTATTTCGAGGAATTGCTCGAACTCCACCGAATCGACTGCCTCGCCAGCCACGGGAACCTGAGGACCCATGAGTTCTGCGCGCGGAAGCTCGGCGAGCTTCACGAGGAGGCCCTGCGCCCGCTGCGCCTGCTCGACGGCCACGGGCTCATGGCGATGGGCTATCCGCCGGGGCCCGGGCTGGGCGAAATCCTCGCTGCGATAGAAGACGAGCAGCTCGAGGGGCGCATCTCCACCAGGGAGGAGGCCCGCGAATTCGCCCGTCGGAATTTTCCGGTGCCGGAGAACGGCTGAACCGTTGATCCGCGGCCCCATACGCTCTAGGATGGCTTTCATTCGTTTCCGCCGACTCTGGACGCTCCCATGACGCAAATCGCCATCATGACGGCGCAGGAACTGGCACTCTCGCTCAGGAGAATCGCCTCCGAGATGGTGGAGGCGTGCGCGGCGGAGGGGAGCGTCGCGCTCATCGGCGTGCTCACCCGGGGCGAGCCGCTCGCGCGGCGCCTGGCGGGGCACATCGAGGAGATGGAAGGCATCTCGCCCCCCCTGGGCGCGCTGGACATCGGCGTCCACCGGGACGACGGCGGCCACCCCGCCGAGCGGCGCGGCTCCGCGCCCACCCTCGTCGATTTCGACCTGACGGGCCGGGGCGTGTTCCTCGTCGACGACGTCTTCTTCACGGGCCGGACGGCGCGCGCGGCCATCGACGCCCTGATGGAGCTCGGCCGCCCGCGCAAGATATGGCTCCCCCCCCCCC